>ERZ809744.29-NODE-29-length-83049-cov-11.1387_pt1 | contig 83049 bp, 114 predicted proteins | sample MGYA00520454_ERZ809744 | MGnify/ENA primary metagenome ERZ809744 (study PRJEB31588, sample SAMN03401198) | human gut metagenome | study: EMG produced TPA metagenomics assembly of the PRJNA231909 data set (A prospective, longitudinal analysis of the... | reverse complement strand
CAAAAATTTTTGCCTGAAATCATCAATTTGCTATTGACTTTTTATTTGCAGGCTCGGTAATTGAATTGCCGAGGATTCCCGCTTATTATCCTAAACAAGGGGCAGTTGTCTGTTTCTTTTTATTTTACCCTGATTCTTCTTCCCCAGGATACCCAGTCTCCGTAAGCTTTCCTTCCGTTAATTTTGACCCATGGGCGGACTCTCAGAGTATAGGTTCCGGGCTTCACGCCTGTAATCCTTGTATAGGTTGTCCGATTGTTCCGTTTATATACGGTGGTTCCGCCTGTAGATCTCAGTTCCATATCTGCTCTTGCAAATCCTTTTGGTACGCCAACTGTTACAGCCACAGCTCCTTTACCTGTTTTTACAGTTTTAATCTTCACCCTCTCTGTGGGAATTCCGTTCTTTACTACTACTTTTACTGGATAACTCCATGCCCCAAACCTTTTCCCAGACACTTTTCCATCATAATAATCCCTGTTGTACGCATGGATTCCCAGATAATACGTCCCGTTTTTTACATTTGTAAAGGTGATGGTCTTTGCATCCTGATACCTCGCCACCTTCACATAATTCTCAGGTTTGTCAACCCAGCTTTTCTTTGTCAGAACCGCATCGAAACCTTCGCTGTTTGCGCAGTCATAAGCCACTGCCTTAATAGTTGACCCCTGTACTTTCACATCTTTTATCGTTGCTCCTTCCGGATAAGGCGGTGCAATATGAGGACAATTCTGGGAAATTATATAAGATAATTCTATTCCTCCTGTGATGGAAACCTTAAAAATATCAGTAGCTACCTGTTCTTCCTTTTTCGGACGAAGATAAACCGTTGTACCTTCTCCGGGCATAATAACCCCCGTTTCATAATCATCAAGGTACGCCCAGAAATGTTCCGTATTCTCAAAATCAACCGTAACAGGATTTTTTCCATTGTTATATATCCATATACTGCGTTTTGGACACATAAACATATCCGGATCCGGATCTGTATTATCCCACCAGTCGTATTCTTCAGGGGTAATTGTGAGAAATCTCGTACCGCTATTCGGTCTGCAGTTCACCTCATAATCCTGATCAGATGCGCCGCGAATAAGAACCCGTATCCTACACTTCGCCTGAATGCCTTCTTCTGTTTCCATGACAAAGGTTTCTTCATGAATTCCCGGAGAAAGATTTTTCTTTACATAAATATCCGCTGCAACAGCTTCTCCGGGCTTAACCTTATTCCCAACTTCCATTGGAAACCTTCCCTGAAACGGATAATCAAACGGCTCAAGTGTAAAATCATTCAATTCTGAGATAGATTTGATATGCCAAGCCTCTGTGCCTGTATTTTTTATCTCCAGCCTTTCCCACCCCCAACCACTGCCGTTTACTCCAGTCTGTCCCAAATCAAGGATTTCACTAGAAACTGTCGCCTCATATTTCTCATATCTCATTTCACTGTCTGAATCCACAGTATCCTCGAAAATAGCTGAAGCTTCCGATACATCGCCTTCCTGCTCTGTGGTTTCCGAAATAAATGTTTCCTCTCCAGCAGAAAAATCGGCTGCCAATACCGGCTGACCGGTAACGATCACAGCAGAAAGAAACAGCGATAAAAATGTTTTGCCTCTCCTTCTCATAATACTTTGCCTTCTTTCCATCATTATACCTCGTTATCATGTTACGTTTATGTTAACATATTGTATCATATATGTAATATTTTTTCAACAATCTTTTTTATTTAACATATTTAACTATGCAGAAAAAGCGGCTTGAAAAGCCGCTTTTTTCTACCTTTGCAGGAACCCAATCTCTGTAAAGATAAGTTTCGTTATTTAAATTCAATGGAAGAAAATCTGTAGATGTAGTCTTCCCCCGGATGTTTACCATTATCGCCCGCAATCGGACTGTTCGCATTAACCGACACAATCATATTGTTTGTATTTCTGTCAATCGCTACGGATTCCATTTCAAAACTAAAGAACTTTGATTCATCCAGTTCATTGTTAAAGGCAAAATCCGGAATTAAAACAGGATATTTCTTGCCATCTTTAAATTTCATTGTTTTAGTTCTGCTCATATCAATGTGTAGTACCCTGCTTCCACTGGTTTGCACATCACCATTAGGAAAATATTCCAGTTTTTTCGTCGTAACAATAAATAATCCGTATTTGTCACTGTAATTGATTCCCTGAAGCACTTCATAACCGGTATTCATAAAATATTTTGTTTGATCAACCACAACTTTTCCTGCTGAGAAGTGTACAATACACAGTTTATATATTTTTTTATCTTCTTCACCCTCTGCACCGGTTTCGGTAAGAAGAATAAACTGATTGCCTTTGTAATGGCTGATTGCCTTTGTAATGGCTGATTGCGTTTGTCCGGTTTTCCCAGGTATACCTATTATAGGGCCATTCTTCAGATGTACTGCCCATAGTAAGCTTCACAACCGAATATTCACCTTTTCCATTAGGTTCCGCACAGGTAACATACAATTCATGATTGTATATATCCATTCCATTGGCATGATACAGACATCTCTTCTCTCCCGGTTTAACCTTATTCACCAGTCTTTTTACGCCCTTCGTACCGCTTGTGTAATCCTCAAATTCCCAAATGGCTGCTGCACACACACTCGGATTTGCGTATTTTCCATTTGTACCGGCTTTTATACCATACAACTTTTGGTTATTCTCATCAAATGCTAACGCACCAAAATTCGTTGCTATGATTTTTTTTCCTAAATCATCAACAAATATCTCATTGTCTACTTTTATTCCCTTGGAAAGAGCGCAGTTAAAACTATAAGTACCTTTTTCATAAGTAATTCCATTCAGGACAGAAAAACGGTCCTCTGCTTTCCCGGTTCCTGTAATTACATTTGCAGCCAGTACAAGATGACCTGCTTTCATACAAATAGATTCCAGATTATACTGCTTATACCCTTTCATCTCAACATTAATAACTCCGTCTGGAATATATGAATTCACATTACTTCTGTAATCCACATGTACAATTCTGTTTCTTCCGGCAGACAATTCATCATTTGTCAGAATAAACAGACCGTAGCCTAAATGGTAATAAATATCCTGGATACGGCTTGTATATCCATATCCTCTGTTTGTAACCTTAAATTCATGAACTACTTCATAACTATTAGAACTCTCCAATCTCAGTTTTTTTACAATCAGAGTATCGTTATCTGCATCGTTGGAGCCTCGTGCAAGAATGAAAAATTCATTTGCCGCACCTGTATGTGCAATTCCAAGCGCTCCATACTGAAATTCACTTACAATATCAAACTCCTTAATAACATTACCGGCAGTATCCATTTTTACAATCTTTGTAGTATTTCCATATCCCGCTGTATCTTCAGCAAGCATAAATAATTCTGTGCCGATTTTGCTAAGCCCTAATGCAAAATATCCCAAACCGGTTTTAACTGCCACAGCCTGTGCATCTGCGTTTGAATAATCCGGTGTTTTATATAAGGTTGTTACCTTTCCGCTTGTTTTCACACTGTACATAGTGTCTCCGCTGATTGTAATTCCCGCTACATTCGTCGCAGCTCCTGCATCCACAATTTTTGCTCCTGCTGTAGGTGTCGCTGAAATAACAAGTGTTTTTCCATTAAATGTTCCTGGCATATAAAATATCCTCCTTCTGTTTTTTGCAGACCCTTATAGTTTTATTGGTCTGTTTCATAAGCGCTTACATAAAATAAAAACCCGTTTTCTCTATTTTCGGAAACTACTTTTTATATTTTTTTATTGATTTCTTTTGTATCTGCCATAATGTACTCTTTTACCTCTGTAATATCCCTCTCGATAACACTTAATACATTAAATTTTTCTGTTAATGCTGACAGTAATTCCTGATACTGTTTTTCCCGCTCTTCCTGTCTTGCCGAAAATCTTTCATTTGATTTCACAATGTAGATCAAAAGAAATACTGCCAATACTGCCCATATCCCTTGAGATAATGCAGCATCCGCTGGGCGTTTTAACAAGGTCGTTGCCGCACTGCACCTTCGTTCCGAACGTCGGCCGCACGATCCCCGAACAACATTCATTACGATGGCGAAAAAAGCGGGCGTAGATGAGTACGTTGTGAAACGTCTTGCCGGTCACAAGATCACAGACGTAACCGAGGCGGTCTATACAATCCGTGATATTGAGTGACTCAGAGATGAGATAGAAAAAATGCCGTAACCCTTGTGGTTGCGGCATTTCTTTTCCTGTGATCGGCTCTTCTTTTTGTTTCCTTCGCTCTGTTGCCTACTTGTTACCTACCTGTTTGCCTATCTTGCCATTTTCAAGGCTTCTCACCGTGTCTCAAATTACTTTCTCATTTTTTGATCTAAACTAAGAAAAGTACCGCAGCCCTTGGAACTACGGTACTTTCTAGGTTTGTTGACTCTTTGATTAAAAAGGTTTGATTAGAACTTTCCAGCCTTAGCAGCTTCCTCAATGGAAACAGAGAATACCGTATTTAAAGGGAATATTGGCGGTATGGTACAAATAAATGACAAACATACTGCTATTATTCCCTTTCATTTACTATTTATCGACCAAATATTTCTGCAAGTCGTCTCTGGCTTCTTTCATGGTCTCTATCCCATTACCAGTGATTTCATGATTGATGATTACCAGTAGACATTTCAGAATCATGCGGTTTGATTCTTCATGCTCTTTAAGGCGCTTATTGTCGTTGTCGAGAAGCTCGCTGTGCCTATCAACAGTCTTTTTCAAATCATCGTTTGGTTTACGAATTTCCTTGATGATTTTAACCACACTCCATAGGCCAGCTATTAATGTACAAAGCCACATAAGCTGACCTGATGTAATAGCGAACTCAGTCATCGAGGTCCTCCTTAGAATCATCGGAATCACCTTCTACAAATGATTTGAACGCCTGATGAAAGCCTGTAGAAGCTAATCCCATTAAAGCCCCATACACGACATTTTCAATGGTCCAACCGCTGACAAAGCCATTCAGCACAGCCCCAATTACTGCTAAAATAGCCGGAATATCATCGTTTGGAATTTTGTTAAGAAATGTGGTATGTTTGATTATGTACCCTACAATAAGGCACGCCACCACTACCACTACTACAAAATATTTTGTTAATGCTGTAAAATCCATAATTATTCCTCCTTAATATTAAGAATAGATTCTATTTTAGACAGACGCTCTTCCTGTCTATCCAATTGTTCTTTTTGTAACTGAATCAATTTAAGCATTGCCGGAACAAGTTTTTTGGGGTCCCAATCAGCTACTCTTTTTTTCTCGTCATAACGAACTGCTTCTGGAAAATACTTTTCAACAAGTTCAGCATAGAAACCCGGTATAATACGTTCACAATCTTGATCCCCCTCTCGAAGATAACCTGGTTTGTATTTAAAGTAAACCGGACGCAAATTATAAAGTTTTTCTACATCCTGTTCGCCCATGAAGGAGTTGTGGATTTTAAAACGTTTTGAAGATCCGGACTTCTTAACTACAAAACAGCCTCCGTTCATAGTAGCTGCAGTCAAAACAAGATCCGTCCCAGATCCGCTCGATATGCCTTTGAATTGAACAGCTGCTGCTGCTGTTAGTTTTTTTTTAAAATATGCATTATTGGCATAATTATATGAATAAACTGTATTTGCATATATGTTATTTCCAGATAAAGCAGCATAATTCCTTGATTTTCCTGCTTCTGCAAACAGATTATCTATTCTAGTTTTTATGATACCTTTTTTTGCGTTAAGTTCTGTGTAGTATTCAGCAGATGGTGTAATTAAACCGTCTGTAGCGTTGCTGTCAGAATCTGAATCAAAATCACTAGCGTTTGCGTATAATTTCCCATTAATTCTGTCAGCAGTCCAACCGCAAAAAATACCACTATCAATATAACTGGCCTTCAAGTAGATTTTTCCGTCGCTTCCTTTATACATGAAGTCGGTATTCTGTTGCAACAAAAGCGCCCATATCTCAGCAGATGATAAATTAGAACCATCTTTACCATACGAACCTATAATGTGAGGAGTGGTAGTTTCGGTACTTCCATCAGTGTATGTGGTTTTTTGATATGTCCACAGATATCTTGAATTAGAGCTCGGTGCTGTGAAAGTTTCACTCCAACCTGAGGTGTATGTATAGATTCCAGACGTACTATTATTAGCTTGATAAAAAGTTTGTATTTTAGAAATACCTTTTCCGTCTTTACCATTTGTGCCATTAGTACCATCCCTACCATCATCGCCTTTGATTTTAGCCCAAATATAAGAACCCACAGATGTCGGATCAGCGGCATTATAGTCAGTACAAGTCCCGATATACGCCCCAACAGTTTCGCCGCTATTTGAAGTAAATGTCTTTCCTCCATCATTGGAATACTTAACGTGGAAATATGTAGTCTTACCATTTACACCATTAGTACCGGGTGTACCATTAGTTCCATCAAGGACTTCTTGAGTATGAGTTCCATTCTCGTCAACTATCGTGATTGTTGTTTTTCCATCCTTTTTCGTAACGGATACCGTTGGAGAAATTCCATCTTTACCATCATCACCTTTGATTTTTACCCAAGTATAATCTTCTACTGAATCGGAATCTTCTTTCGCAAAATCAGTATATGTTCCGAAGTAATCGCCGACATCTTCTCCATTGTTCGAAGTGAATGTTTTACCACCATCGTTTGAATATTTTAAATGAAAATACGTAGTCTGTCCGTTTGTTCCGTTTGCTCCTGGAGTACCATTAGTACCGTCAAGAACTTTTTGGGTGTAAGTATGTGATTCATCTTTTGTAACAATCGTTACGACACCGTTTTCCTTAGTAACAGTAATTGTAGGAGACACCCCGTCTTTTCCTTCAATCTTAACCCAAGTGTAATCAGACACAATATTTGAATCTGCTTTTATATGGTCAGTATAAGTTCCAATATATGCTCCAGCTTTTTCACCAGCATTATCGGTAAACGTCATTCCTCCATCGTCAGAATATTTAACATGAAAATAAGAAGTTTTACCGTCTTCTCCTTTTGGACCTGGTGTACCATTAGCTCCATCAAGGACTTCCTGAGTATGAGTTCCGGTTTTATCGGTAATAGAAATTATCGTCTTGCCGTCTTTCTTTTCAACAGATACGACTGGCGATACCGCGTTTTCTCCATCTTTTCCATATCGTTGTTTGCATACAGTAAATCTCCTTTTAACTGTGGAATCATTGTATAAAGCAGTAAACTCGATATAACAATTATCCTCGGTTAAACCTGTTACAGTATATGTGAACGTAGTTTCATCCCATTCACCATTGAGTCCTTTCCTGAGAGTTGGTTTTATTACAGCATCGGCCGTAACATCATCATTACCCGACATAATCGTGATGGTTGTTTGGCAATTCGGAAAGTCACCGACAATATTACCATTTGCGTCAGTTACGATGCCTTGATATTCATTACTCAACAACATGAATACTGTAGACGCATCTGAAACAATACCATTTATTGTATCAGCAATTCCTTTATCGCCTAACATGAATGTATTCGGATCAATATATACTGACCCAGTATTCTCATCAATTTTAAAAGTCTCTTTGCCACTATTATCTGTAGCAGTAAAACCTCTTGTATTAATCCATTTTGACTGAATACCGATAGCATAGAGAATATTCAGAACGGCATCTCCATTACTATCAAACCCCGCTTTCCATGTTTGTCCGCCATCCACAGATAAAAAGAACCCGTCAATTCCATTTTTATAAATGATTTTTGATTCACTCAATTCCGCTTTATCATGACGATACGCTATGATTGAACCATCAGCAGCTTTCTCTTCTGTATAATAAAACCCTAAGGTGTTAGCTGCCAACTCATTCATTTGAGCGAGTTTTACATCATATGCATCTAATGATTGATCTACCGTCTCCCCTATCTCTTTTTTGGCGTCATCAACATCGCCAAGTCTTGCCGCTGGAGAAGACATGTTTCCGGTAACAACTGCCTCATGTCCGCCAACAACAACCATAACTCTTTCACCATCTTTGACGTTAACGCTTGATGAGCAGGGCGTGAGAAGATCTGAACCGTCCAATTGAACATAGTTTTTATCGCCGTTTACTTTGATTGTTCCATAAAGCGTAGTATTTTGAGAAATGTGCCTATCGTCATTTGTCACTTTCGCAAAATCATCTATTATGACTTTTGATAACTCCACACGATCACCTCCATAGATTCTTGGTAAATATTGCCGTTTCTGTAACTTTACATCCCGGTTTACATGCAATAGATTGTTTTGTTATTTTGGCTTTTACTCCATTTATTCCTGCCCTTGAATAATTTAATCGAACACAATCACCAAGTCTCACAGGACAATAACCATGAGCAAAAGTTACAGTGTACTCAATTGATGACAATTGATTAAGAAGATTCTTCGCGTAAATCTCTATCTGACCTTCTGTTGGTTTGCCGGCAAATTCAGGATTTGTAACTCTATGGGTTATTTCTCGTCCTCTATTTACTGTTGATACAGGACTATTTGGATTGTCATTTACGACCCTTGCATAATAATTTTCTGTAGCGCCTGAATACGAAACCTCAACGACATTCGGGATTCCATACATATCCCTATTTGTGCTGAGATCTGGATAAAGAATGGAACTATTATCGTCATTAAATTCCCATACCGGTTGTAAGCAATCGACGTCCTGATTAGGCATAAAAATAACACGACCTAATTCATCAAGACCAAATTGGTATTTAGCATTCGCCATCAGGTCATTGATGAATGTAAGCCATGTATCGTCCGTGTTAGCCACAAAATCAGAATATAATTTTTCATCTATTGATGTTTGAACAACAGGTGCCCTAACTCGTTCTCTGGTGAGTCTGTATGCATAGTCCATAATATTAGAATCTTTCATTATCGAATATCCCAGTGGCGGCAAATTCTCTTTTAGTTCTAATAAAGGTGTATACGCATCGATTGGAACCTTTGTATACTTACCATCGAACTCTGTTTTCTGAGTCTGAACGAGAAAAGCTCCCATGGGGAACCTTTCTGTAATTCCATTTTGACGAGTAACAAGATAGGGTCTGATATAACATTCCCCAACCGAATCACTTATATTAAATGTTGCAGAACCAAGCGTTTCAGCCTCCAAATCTCCATCAATTGTGCCGTCAAGTATATTGTCGAGTTTCTTTTGGTCACGCCAAGTACCAGGGTCTACAATATAATATTCAAAAGATTGTTCCATTGATTTGGTCCAATCTGGCATATTAAATCCCTCCCTCAACTCTAGTTACTTTTATTGTAACTGGGACTACCCCATTTTGATGCTTTTTGCTTACTGACACATTAACATGAGCCCAATAACCGCTTCCGCTTGATTCTCTGACATATACATCTCCTTGATATGCAGCTAATCTTCTCAAAGCATAAAGAGTCTCTACATCTCTACGCGGAACATCAGTATTCCAACTTGCAGTTTGTCCGACCTGAGTCCCATAGTAGCTCACTGGATGTTTTCGACCTATGTATTCGACAAGTGATACATCTGAATCGCTATCGTCTGACACGTCTACATTATATGGTAGCCTCACCATTGAACCAGACCAAGGACGTTCAGCATACGTGTCATTTTCATTTATTTCAGATGTGATATAGTTCTGCCACTGCTCTTCCCACTGGATGATAATTCCAGATTCGTTGATGGGATAGCCCGGCATATCGTAATAACTGATAGCCCCAGTTGATTTAGATTTAGCCACAACACGATATCGTCCGAAATCCAACGCAGGGTGTGGATCAGTAACAAACCGGTTCGATGAATTTTCAAGGTCAGATGCAATTTCAACAAACTCTCCATCAAATTGTCTTCTATATACGGCAAGAGTAACGTCGCTCACAGGATTATTATTTTCATCAAGACAATATGGTCTGATAAGAAATGAATATGTCTCTGGACTGTATGCCATCTCAGCATTAACCGAATAGGTCATTTCGGTCCACGCTACTGTGAAATCTTCATTTCTCTCTGCCGATAATCCTGAATCCATGGCAACCGAACAGATAACTCGATAACTAACATTATTCTGGAGATCAATGTTCCCAGCATGTAATTCAAGTAACAGTTCTCCGCTAGTGTCATAATATCGTGAAAATATCTCCTGACCTTTAGCGACAACGATCGCCATACCAGTTTCGTCAACCGTATTATATCCTTCCAAAGCCACTACTGATACGTGGTATCCAAGAACTTTCTGAGTGCTCGGACCACCTATTCCTTTAATATAGAAAGGAAATGACGTAATAGTAGAAATATCACTTCCGGAAGAATCTGCCACATTGAGTTGTAACGTAGCGGGCGCATAAATGTTTACAACTCTCTGGACAGACCATTCTCCGTAATTTCCAGTAATGCCCATAGTTCGAACACGCCATTTTAGAGTGGTTCCTTCACTCCATTTTGACGTATTTATCTTCTTACTTTTAGTCTTATCTTTGTCGTCGCCTGTTGCTGTATTCACGATGGTTTCAGTTGTGATAGTTCCATCGACATTCAACTCAAGTTCCGCCTGCTTCTCCGAAGAGCCATCTGTAGCATTGTGTACCCAATAAAGAACAAGCTCCTCACCAACTATAGCCGTCGTAGTCGATGACCATGTTGTCGGAGCTGTTGGATCTTTACCAAGGGTTATTGATTTGATACTGCTCCAAGGAGAATTTCCTTGATCATTTGTAGCTCTGACTCTGAAGAAATATGTCTGTCCTAACTCAAGACCAGTTACTTCAGCATGACTGATATTCGACGGAACAGTTTGGCTTTTGACTTCATTAGGGTTACTGTCAAAATATCCCTGTCGAGTCGTGTATTGGATTTCATACCCCGTACAGTTTTTAACACCAGTCCAATCGACCAGTACACCTGTTTCTGAAAAAGCTTCGAGACGAGTAATCTCACCAACTCCAGTCGGAACAGTACCTTCATTACCCGAATACTCAGACCAACCACTATATTGACTTCCCTTCCAAGCTCGACATTTAACCTTATATGTCCCGCCAGCATCAATCGTACAAGTCATCGACGCAGCATTTTTATTCACTTTTGTTTTTACTGAGTAGAATTTTGTTTTATCATTCTTTACAACATACCATTCGATTTGCTCAGTATCTGAGTTAACATTAGCAAGTGATGCCGTAAGTTTATATTTATCACTAATTGTGACTGACGGAGCCGACGGAGCTGTTGGTGGATTATTTTTGAAATTATACTCTCTCAGAGTAGTCCACTTAGCAGTCCAATACGCAGCGGTATAATTTCCTATCTTACGACTGTCGGCTATAGGAAGTATTTTTACTTTTACCTTTGTCGCATTGGATGGTGCGTTATATGAAGAATATTTATTTGTTACTCTGGCATCACTGCCAACAAAAGATGTTCCTTGACCTGTGAAATAGTACCAAACAACACGAAATTCTTTTGTGTGTAGCTGATTCCACGTCCATTTTATAAATACGTTTCGGGTTGTACCTTTCTCAAGCCCAAATTCAGTGATTTGAACTTGGGCACTGAGATTGGTTGTATATTCAGAGCCATCAGTAAAAACATCATTTAGTGAAGATGAACCAGATGTGCCGTCTGAAAACTGAGACATGACTATCTCCTCCTCTCTATCTTAGCTGCTCTTACCAATGTTTCGATAGCTTCTGAAACAGCACTGCCATTATCATAAGTAATTCCAGAAATGTTATTATAAGTATTTCCGGCATTACCGATACTCTTTTTAAGTCCATTAATGGCATTTACCACATCTTCATTATTTCCATTTTGACGATTATCCATCATTCCGGAAATAGCTCGGATGTTTGTCATTGGTGTTACTGACGGATTATTGAACATACTTGTGATTCTGGCAGCTCCGGTTTGAATATCGGTTAAATCAACTACCGGCGTGATTACAGGAGCTACATCAACTGTGGAATCAAATATATCTTCAGCTGACTGCATAGCTTCGGATACAGAGTCCACTATGCCAGTACCAAGTTTCTTACCGGTACTGAATACTTTTGTGGCAATATCACGACAGCCATTTATCATGCCTTCACCAAGCCAAATACCGGATTGATATGTGGCTTTGGATGGTGAATGTGATTGCTGACCGGCACGCTCGCCTCTGACCGCAGCTTGTCCTAAAGCAAAGCCAGCATTATAAGCCGACTGTTGCATTGATAACACACCGTAGACTAAACCTAAACCGAGATTTCTTCCGTTATTATTCATATAAGAATATGCCGGATTAAGAGCTCCGTTTGCAGATGCTATAGCAACCTGAGATGCAATATTCTTAACATGTTCTTTCTGAGCCGCCATCCCAACAGCAAGCATACTGATCAACGCCACACCCGTTTTCTTGAAATTTTCGTTTCTATCGGTAATTGTTTTCTGCACATCGTTAACTATATTGCTCATTGCTGATATAGCTTTAGACCTTCTCATGGTCATTCCGCTGCTCAATGCCTCAACAATACTTAAACCATTCGTCGAAAATGTTTTAGCCGATTCGTTTAGCGTATTCTTAATACTACCGAGTTCAACTTCACCAAGTTTACTCACAGCCTCTTTAAAACTCGTGATGCCGGTCGTATTAATATCTTTCAGACTTGAAATGAATGTTTTTAATCTGAATCCTATCGAAATAGAATTGGATATGCTATCAATATTGGTATTAGATACATCATCACTGTAATCTTTTATCGTTTCACCGATATCCTCGAAATCCTTGAACGTCTTAATTCCACTTTCGATATTGGATGAGTTGCCGTATATACTATTGGCCAGTGATACCATTCGTTTAGCTTGAGATACTGATGCGCTAACTTTAGTAAAGTCTATGTCTGCAACATTAGCATTGTAAACAAGCAACCCCTGACCAAAGGCACTGATATCACTACCAAAATCATCAAGCTGCATAACTCCGTCGAACCATTCGTCTTTCGGTAATGCTTTCTGCAGTTCGGTCATCATAGTACCTATGTTTTTAGCATTGGATACGGCTTCTGTATCAATTGCGTTTTCACCCGTAATAGCTTTAGACATAGCACTTATAGCTTCGCCGAATTTCTGTGCCTGCTCTCCAAATTTTCCGAGATTCTTATTTTCCGTAAATAAACTAAGAATCGCTCCCGGATCTTTTGGTAAATTATCTTTTAATGCTGACAGTAAATTACCAGCATTTACAGCGTTTTGTGTAGCATTCACATCAATTGCATTTTCGCCTGTGATAGCCTTCGACATAGCACTAAGAGCTTTGCCAAATGCTTCTGCCTGTTTACCAAATTCACCAAGATCCTTGCTGAATACAAATTTTTCAAGAATATCTCCAGGATGCGGTGGTATATCATCCGCTAATGCAGATAACATTTTACCGGCTTTCGTCACACCTTTAACAGCATCTGTATCAATTGCATTCTCACCAGACACTGCTTTAGACATTGCACTCATTGCTTTGCCAAATGCTTCTGCTTGTTTACCAAATTCACCAAGATTCTGGCTAAATACAAACTTTTTAAGGATATCACCGGGTTGAGGTGGAATGTCATTAGCTAATGCGGCAAGCAGCTGACCAACTTTCGCCACGCCTTTAACAGCTTCTGTATCAATTACATTCTCACCTGTTAAAGAATCCGATAATGCGTGCATGGCTTTACCGAAAGATTTCGCCTGTTCACCAAAATTATCGAGACCAGTATTAAAACCAAGTTTATTAGCAATCCCATCAAGAATGTTTGATTTAGATAAACTTAAAATAGCTCCAGCAGCATCGGCAAATACCTCAATGCCAGTTTTTACAGAATTATCCATTCCGGAAAATGCTTTAAGAAATTCTGCTATATTTTTACCAACTTCTGGTAAATCTTTCGTAGCTTCAACGGCAATTCCATCCATTACGCCGCCAACAAGACTTCCTACAAATTCGCCTATACCAGTTCCTATTTTGACCAGAATCTTTATACCGCCGTCAAGAAATTCTTCAACGCCTGGAATAAGATCTATAACGCCTGCTACAGCTACTATAACCGCACCCAAAGCGGTAATTATTCCAACAAATGCTGCAATATATAATGAAGCACTTGGCGGTATCGGAGGTATCTTACTCGCTATCAATGCTGCAGCGCATATAGCATTTAACATAATTGATAAAGCTATAACATTAGGGATGCTTGCAGATATATCGAGCTTATCCATTATGCCGAGTATGACAGCTACTCCAGCCAATACACCTGTCATTATCCCAACGGCAATTAATGCACTTTTATCGACGCTTTCAATCTTGCCTAACACTGCGGTTGCAGCTGCTAAACCAAACATCATTGCCGATAGAGCTGTAGCATTGGATGCTGACACATCAAAATTGAATTTGCTCATCAATACAAGTAACCCGCCGAGCGCTGCCACAACAGCAGTCATGACAACTATGGTTTTTATGGATGTTGTAGCTACAGAAGAAGCTTTTTCAACCACAGCAAACATCCCCATCATGGTTGATATAGCTAATGTGGCACTTACCAGTTTTTCCGTTTTCACAAAAGAAAGCGCGACCACAGATGCCGCCATAACGCCAATTGCAATAGCCATTCCGGTCAGACTCTTGCCGACATCGTTCGCTCCTCGCAACTGACGAACCATGACCGCCATCATTCCACATAGCAATGCGATAGCGGTCTCGCCTTTCGCAAGATTCTTAATACTTATCATACCAAGAAGAACCGAAACGCCCGCCAAAATACCAACCGCTACTGATATAGATAATATAGAAGCAGCTATTTTTGCAGTTTGCTGATCGCTTGCTATTGTAGTAACTTTTACAAGGGCATACACAAAAGCTGTGAATGCAGCTACAAAAACGCCACCTTTGATCATCTCACCAACTGATAGATAAGACACCAACTTAACTACTCCAGCCATGAGCGCCATTGATATAGATACAGATAATAGTAATCTGGTTAAACCCTTCATGACTTGTCCATCATCAGATTTGCTTATGAGTTTGAGAATTTCAATAAATGCTAAAAACGATCCGGCAAAAACCGCGCCTTTAGCAATTTCACCAATGGACAGATATCCGATTAGCTTGGTTACACCAACCAGCATACCCATAGCAATAACAAGAGATTTCAGACCGTCACCAAGATTGGCAACACCTTCCCCACATTTGGCTCCTATTAATCCCATTATCAAAACAAATGTCGAAAAACCAGTAGCAAAAGCAACCCCTCTGAGTATTTCCTCAGCTGAAAGCATCCCGATTATTTTCACGACACCGGCCATAAGTAACATAGCCGTAGCCATATTTTTCATCATTTTGCCGAGCTTATCTATATTCTTAGAACTTTCATCTTTGACAAAAATACCGAAAGTAGCTATTATGACAGCCAGAGAAGTAACAATTCCAGCTAAGCCAGCAAAACCATGCTCCATGTCTTTTAAATCCATACTGCCAAGTATTTTGACAGTGGTGCCGATAAGCAATATTGCAGTTCCGATAGAAGTGATTCCGGCTTTTAATCCGTCAATCTTGATACCATGTCTATCTATAGTTGCTGATGCTGCCGTTATTTTACTCATAGCAACTGCGATTCCAACAAGCACACCAGCGATAACTGCTGTAGCCAATCCGCCTTGAGCAAGTGTTTTGGTATCGAGTTTTCCAAGAATATAAATGGAACCAGCCACGATAACCAGAGATGTGACAAACTGCTTTATGCCATCCATCTTTGTTTTAAAAGCATTGGCTTTAATGTTCTTAGAAACACTCGCTTCGACATCGGCAAGTCCGTCTATCACAGAGGTGATGGCTTCAAGCGGTGATGCAAACTTAGATGCAGCATCCATTAATTTATTTACACCGTAAACAAGTCCTCCGATAGAACTAACTGCTATAACACTACCCCAATCTACGTCAACATTGCTAAGGGCATCGAGCATATTTCCACCAAGACCTTTCAGATAGTCTATAACATCTGAAGCCTTATTCTTGAGACCGTTAAGTAAACCTTCTATGGTCCACTCACCAATTTTGAAAGTCTCTTTGGATGGTGAATTGATATCAAGAACTTCCTTGATAGAATCGAGGATTGCCTTTCCAATAGAAATTAAAATATCAGGAACTGCCGTAATACCTTCGTCGAGTCCCTTTTTAAGACCATCGATAATGGTTTTACCTATTTTATTTCCATTTACTTTTTTGGCAAGGTCATCCCACGCTTTATCGAAATCAAAATTCTCTATGTCGTTAAATATATCAGTTACAAATTTTGTAATATCAATATTCTTAAAACTGTTAAAGAATTTGTTAAACTGAGGTATCTTATTAAGATATTCGTACAGCTCTTTGATTTTATCGATCAGGAACTTGATTCCTTCTCCAGCTTTCTCAGCAACTGCCTCAAACGGATCGACAACTTTAAGCCATTTGTCAAACTGAACCAATAAATCCCCAAGGTTGGCGGTGAGATCAAGCGTGTCCATTCCGAACGCACTGAGTATCGCATTAAGTGCTTTGAGACCGAATTTCAATGCCCCACCGACAGTCATTTTGATTATATCAAGGACTGCGGCCAAGCCAGCCATCGTACGACGAAGCTCCTCGCCATGATCTTCAGTAAACACCGCTAATTGAGCAGTTTTGTTATAAATCGCATAAAGGATATTATAGAGAGTATAAGCTGATGGAGGATTAAATACATCATTCCATCCTTTCTTCAGCTCAGAAAAAAGATTAAAAATGCTTTTTCCAATATTCTCGAACGAGCCAAATAATAAATCACGACCACTCATCTGACTCATGGTATTTATGAGATCCTGTATCGGAACGCCGGTTTTCTCAGATTGTTCCTGTAATCCTCGTAATGCGTTAATCTGTCCTTTTGTGAATCCAGCTTCTTTTAACTGTGCGTCAGACATTTGAACCAACTGAGCAATAGTTTCAGCCTGAGTTTTCTGCAGATCTTCCTGTGATCCACCAAGCTCTTCGTTATATCTGAAAGAACAACCGAGCTGCTCATTAACCATATTCTGAACACGAGCCCAGTTATACCCTTGCTCAGCCAGTTTATCGAATCGTGGCTGTCCATTCCCATAATCACCACGAATAACATTGTTGACTATTTCCTGAAGTCCGGAAGCCTTGTCAGTAACTTCATTAATGGATTTGAGCAAACCGGAATATGGATTATCCATAACTTTCTTCACAAGTTTGTTACGAGCATCCGATGATTTATTGATAAGATTGCTTAAAACGTCACTTACTTTGGTCCATATTTCCTTAGCATCCTCGAAATCACCGATTATAAGCTGCCATGTTTTAGTCCATCCTGAGCCAAGCGCTTCCTTTAAAGTATCGATAAGCTGAGTGAAAGTTTTAACCTTAGTGGCGGCATTTCCTGCTGTTTTTGCCATATCCGCCATCTCTTTTGCCTGCTCCTGGGTATATCCCTGATCTACAAACTTTTTGACAGCTGCATTATATTCTTCCTGAGTATCAGCAGCCGTTGCAAACTGATCAAGTGTCTGAGTTAAGACGTCTGTTGTAAGCCAGCCTTTTTCAAGGGAATTTCGGAATGAACCAGTTGCTTCGATATATTCTTTTGCTCCGGTACCAAGATGTTCCGATGTTCTGATTAAAGCATCCTGAAATACCTGTCCACCCATACCAGCATTAACGACTGAGTTCCAGTCCATAAGCTGAACTTTACCTGCGGCCAGAGCCTGTGATAACTGATACATCGCTGTGGATGCCTGCTGAGATGTTGAACCTGATACTGCAGCCAAGTTCGCAATACCTTTAATTGCTGATACTGACGCATCCAGCTTGACACCAGCAGCCGTAAAAGTACCGATGTTACGAGTCATCTCTGTGAAGTTATAAATGGTTTTATCAGCATATGTATTAAGCTCATCAAGTGCTTTATTGACATCTTTGACTGTAGTACCCTCTTTCTGAGTGTTTGCTAAGATAGTCTGAACCGCATTCATCTGAGTTTCATACTCTGTGAAACCATCTTTTATTGGATCAATAGTAAGAGAATCGGCAATACTCTTTCCAACTCTCATTGCAGTTGTAGTAATGTTTGAAAGAGCAGTCATGGCTATAACTTCCATGGCGGAGAATTTCATTTTGATAGTATCGACACCTCTGCCTAATCCAGACATATCGACCTGTTTTGCAGATTTCTCGATATCATCAAGACCTTTTGAAGCTCCGGAGAATTTCAGCTTCTCTTTTAGTTTATCAAGAGTCGACATGGTAGTTTTAACATTACGCTCAAACTGCGCATTATCGAACCGCATTTCAACGACTCTGCTATCGACTACTTTACTCATTTCTTAACAACCTCCTCCCAAGCCTCTTTTGCTATTTTGTCAAAAATAGGCTGAATAGCAGGATTGATGTAATCTCTTCCTTCTACCCAGCCTCCGGTACCAGTTGCATGACCTGTCTGTAAGATTATTGCAATCGGTATACCTCTCTGAACATTTGTGTTGTGAAATTCTATAGATACGCCCCCATTTTGACGGACAATCTCGTATGTCCACGATGCTGCTGTTTTACCGGTATCAACCGGGGTTGCAGACGAAAGAGCAGCAACTCCAGCACGACCATACTTGTTTAAAATTCCAAGATTAACCGTTTCTTTAGCTCTCTCAAGGAATCCTGACAGATTAGAGAAATCGCCCTTTTGTCTGAAAGTTATCATATCAACACCTCATCGTTTCTTAATATCACTCGCTTTAACAAAACCAAAGTATTTGCCTGCGATTCTGACATAATACCATTTACTTCCGGATGTATCTTTCTGTGTATAATCCATAACATCAACCAAATTGGTTTTTGCAAGATATGGATACTTCTTGATTGTCGGATACTCGTCTCCGGCCCATGTTCGTACATCGGTCTCTTTAACTTTAACTTCACCAACGAATAATCTCTTTTTCTTATTCTGCTTACTTGTGATGGTGTGTGGTTTCACTGGTTCAGATTCCTGAAGATAAGCTGTCCAAGCCCAGCCAATTCCAATATTAGCAACTTTCACTTTCGTCCATTTACCAGATACAGTTCCATCGATTTCAACTCTATCGCCAGCATTGATCTGTCCTAACACATATCCATTAGGACTTTCTCGAACGTAAAGATCGTCAACTGTTGAAATTCTGGTCCCAGTAGCAACCCATTTTTCAGCAGAGGTTTCTTCACCCCAGTCAATCCATACATAACCGGTGATAGAAGAATCGTTGATTGGATATCTCTTGTTTCTGACAGCTCCTCCATTAGCGACTACTCCTGGAACGGAGGATGTATTTCCTTCGTTGGTGTATACGTAATTTTCATCGTAGCTATCAACAGAGCCAATATGTGCTCCACGTCTAAATATAACAAGAGCGCCTTTCTTTGGCTTTGTATGCCATGTTCCATTTGTCTTTGCATGATTCATCACTGATGTACAGTTGTAGAATCCGCCACCCATAATTTTAAGAGCCTTTGTGATTCCTAACACCTGAACAAGCTCCCAGAATTTATACTCAGCACACCATGGTTGTCCCTGACATCCGGGCTGACCAAGACGATTTACGTCTCTCGCAAATTTTGTATAATTGTTATAACCAGCGTTTTTCTGGAAATCGTCAAGATATTCTTCAGTTCTCTTTTCAAGATATGGTTTATCGCCACCATTATTGGCGTAGTAATGACCAAGGTTTATAAACTCCTGTAATTTGCTCACTTTGATTTCCTCCATTTTGACTGGCTTAGACTCTTCTTTAGTGTAGTCTTTATAAAACACACTTCTGTCAACAACTGTCGGAACTCCCGGTATTTTTGCATTGGAACTGTATTGCCATCCAGCACCATAGCTCGGTCTCAATCTTTCCTGAAGTATTCCATCATCATGTGTCGGATAACTTGCAATCCAAAAGTCATATTTCTGTTTAAGATCATTTCCAATAACAGACTCATACCACTGTTTAGCATTGCAGTAAATTCCAGCTTTATATCCGGCATCAGTTATCACTTTGATAAAAGCCTCAGCAAGCATTGAGATCTTCTTAGTTCCAAGTTCTTTCTGCTTATCCCATTCGAGATCCAACCATACAGGGAGATTTAACTTCCTGCCGTTCAACGTGGAAAGAACTTTTCGAGCTTCTTCCTGGATTTCAGGCACATCGAGAGCATAGCTGTATTTATAAACACCAACCGGTATATGATTGTCAATGCATCCCTTGTAGTTTCGTTCAAAGGAACTATCTACTACATTACCTTTTTCAGTAATACGTAAGATTGCAAAATCCATACCATACGCCGCTACTGTCCCCCAGTCGATAGTTCCGTTATATGCTGATACGTCAATTCCTTTTATAGACATGTAATCACCCCTTCGAGCGGAATTTTGCTCGGTTTGCTTCATTTATAGATTTATACTGTCGCATTACTTCCGATTGACTCATCTTCTTACCAGAGCCCCTTTTTACATTGCATACTCTTATAAGTGTGAGTAATCTGTTTAAATGCCACTTTTCGCATTCCATTGGAATACCATTATCGAACATCCAGAAATATATGAGTTCCGATGATATGTTTTCAGTCCGAGTTGAATTATCGTTCTGATTTTTACCAAAGGTAGTTGCAGTCATTGGATCATTAATATATTCCGTTATTCTATTTATCAAATCCTGATGGTGAATCAAACGATCATAAACTTCCGGTTCAACGTTTTTAGTAATTGTCATACATTGTATGTAGCTCACTATTTCATCGATTGTGCGATTCTCAACCGGAAAGTATCGTTTCTTCCATAAGGATTCCCATTTTGACAGAGAGACAAGAGAATGCTCCAACATAATGGTTTTCGGCTTATTGAGTTCTTCGTATACAAACTCTCCTTTTATTTCATCCCATCCCTCATTAATATCGCTCGGGATAACAAGTTCAAGCATCTCTCATCCTCCATATTTTTCGTATTTATTAAGCCGGAAGTTCCGGTGTATCAACTACTTCTCTGTATTTAGCAGGAATAATTCCTTTGATAAACTCAGCTGCTTTTTCAGCATCCTGAGACAGTTCCATGTACAAAACATTGTATGCTTCAGTCTGAGAGAACTCTGTTGACAGTTCGTCAGACTTGATGAATCGCCTTCCATCTGGAGACTTCTGACCATAAGATTTAAGAATAATCTGTTTGAATAATTTGGCGATTGTAGGAATATCCTGAGCTTTGATAATTGCCTGAAGCATGGTGTCTAAACCACCTGTAACTTCGAGCTGCATCTCGGCAAGTTCGGTTTCAGTAAGATTGAAGTAGAAATCTTCTTCTCTTTTAGTTCCGTTATAATCTTCATATGGAATTGTTTTTTTTAACATAGTCGTTTTCTCCTTTTTTTTTTTAATCAAAAAGAAAAGCCCCAGCTGAATATACAGTTAGAGCTTTTCGTTATATTGTTGTTTGTTTATGATACAGCTGCCTGAATAAGAGCTTTGAACTCATCTGGAGTTGGCAGTTTAGGAGCCGCAGATTCATCACCATATAATGCGGTCTCGACAGCTTTCATCTGTTCTTTAGAAAGTTTTGTAGAATCAAATAAAAGCGTAGCAGTAGGTTTGAATCCTGTTACATCAACTGGTGTAGTTGAGATATCAAAGCTCATCTCTGCTGCTGACGGACTATCATTCACTGTTTCATAATCTTTTGCACTTGCTGCTGCGGTGCATCCGTATACAACATGAATCTGATATCCATACTTTGTATTCTTGGTATCATTACCGATGATTGTCTGATAAGAGAAGCCGAACATCTGATGATCCTGCTGACCTACAGACATACCAGCTACTACCTCTTCTTCACCAATACATTTCTTAAATTCATCGGGATACATGTATGCTGAAATCGTAGCAGCGAATGTTTCTGCAGAAAGAATATTCAGATATTTACCGTTATCAGCCCATAAAGCTGTAGGTTCAGCGCCTGACGGATTTTCTGATACTTTCGTTAAGCCGTTCCAAGCGACACCTGCACCGTATTTGTCTTCTGCATACGGATACAGAACTCCTTTACTAACGCCGGTTGAGTATAAACGTTCACCAGTCTGGTCCCATGTAAGTTTAGGCATTTATTAATCCTCCTTAAAAATATAAAACGAGCGTATCGTGATATAAGTTATCTGATTTATAGCTTGTCCCGAATGAGCAGTATGGCAATTCCAGCAACTTCTCAATAACAGGCTCGTCAGGTTTTCTTGATATCACAATTAGCTCGTATCGTTTGTATTTCAGATATGCTGTATCATCAGCACGTTCTGAATCTATCCTACTTCTGGAATACCTTATTGCGGGATATTCCATTTTGACTGATTCGGGGGGCTGATAGTAAACATGTCTGCACCCAAGCAATTCTTCAAGTTTGCTCTGTAGTTCCAGTCGTGTCCCCATTCCAGACACCTCCTATAGTCAAGATTAATCTTGGATACTGGACCTCAACTTCTGAGATTTTCCACTTAGTACCCATAATTTCGGCATAAGCCATGTGAGAACAATTTTCGATAGCAAATGGATCGGCTAAAATACTAACCACATTCGCGAGCAAGATATTGTCGTTAATACCGCCAGATGTCTGTCTTTTTCTGCGATCATAGGTCATATCACCATAATATTCGCGTTCGAGAATTGTCTCGTCCCATACTCCAGGCTCCGTCTCGTTGGTGACAGCATAGCCGATTTTACCAAACCATTTACTCATACAATTGTCCTCCCGGAATCACTCTGCCTTAACTGTGGCGAGTTTAGCAACTGTAGGTGTGGTATCAGTTGTGGCATATGTAACAGTCACAACTTTTGAAGCTACTTTACAACTAATCGGGCGATAAGCTACGCCTGCAGCATCGATCACTACCATTCCTTTATAAAAAGCGTCTTCCAGTTCGTCTGGAGTCAGCTTTGTTTTAAAGGTGGATTCCGCATATGCTACACCATCCGCTTTGGCATACACTTTTCTTACCGCGATATTTTTATCGCCAGCGTTCATGTACATTACTTCCATGTTCTTAATCTCCTTTATAATATTTAAAGTTTGTTTTAACTAACCTCTAGGTATAATTACGCTACATCCTCTTCAAGAGCAATAGCAGAATATACCTTTGTAAGAGAACCAGACAGTCTTGTCTCAAGCAGATATTTGTACTGGTTGAAATCGATATCGAAATTGTCGAACTTAGATACTTCGCCACCCTTAGCAGCACCGAACTGGTAGTCTCCGAGATTTACAAACAGACCAAGCAGTTTATGTTTGTTAGTCTCGCTATCGGTTCTTTCCAGACCCTCAAACTGCTCAACAGTAACAATGGAGTTTACATTGAGTGCTGCAGCAAGATCAGCTTTAGAATCATAAATACGACGACCGTTCAGATCACGAGCCAGAAGCATCATGTTAAGCAGATGTGGTGTACAGTAGAAATCAAGTGAACCTGATCCTTTGTACTTCTCACGCGCATACAGAGATGCAGTAATAATAGCTTCGGCTTTGATATAGTTCTCACCAAAGTTAGCACCTGTATTAGAACCCTGAAGTTCCTGTTTAGCTTTATCGAAATCTACTGTCTGATGAATTGTATACAGCTCGTCATCGTTCCAGATAGAACGGATATGATCTTCATGAATTTTATCCGGATCACCATCTTCACGACCATCGCCAACCAGCGCAGCCATAATCAGTTCTTCATTCAGAGTCTGTTTCATGATGTTCCACTGATATGCAACTACATCAAAGTCTGTAATATCAACGACATCGTCACGCTGTAAGGTATCTTTGATATAAACTGTCTGAGGGTCTGTTGTACGGGACAGCAGTTTGATTTTAGCCATCTCTTTCTTATAATCACCCTTCTTCTGATAACCTTTAGCTCTAAGTTCAGCGATGCGAGCGTCAGCCTGACGAGTCTTGATACGGGTATATGGACTCTTATGAATTTTAGCCATAGCAGTATCAATCCAGGACTGATCTCTGGTGAGAGTTTCCGGCTCACCTTTTTTCAGAAGTTCATATTCTGGGAACAGCTTCTCAACTTCGTCATCAAATACTCCGTGAGCTAATGTGCCGGCATTCTCCTCTGCAAAGATATTCATTGCCGCTCTCAGTGATCCAATGCTGCTCTGTTTTGCCATAGATACAATTTTCATTTCGTCAGAGTGACTAAGAATAGACTTATTCGCCTGTTCTCTTTCTTCGTTGTCAAAAATGTTATGTTTCACTACATTTCCTCCTTTTTCATCATCGTCTTCTTCATCATCATCAGAAAGTGCCATGCCAAGTACAGCATACATAGCTTCTTTCTGCTCGTCATTCATGGTATCCAATACCTCTTTTACCTTTTTGATGGTTTTATCATCAGAACCTTCTGACGTTTCTGGTTTTTTGGTTTCTTCAGCCACTTTGTTTTCTCCTTTCTTTTCGGTATCAGCTGAGTGATAGAGCATAATGTTTTCATCCCATGATGCTTCCAGCTCCTCTCCGCCTTCGGCAGAATGTGCCATAATAAAATCCACGTAGGCACCAGGATTAGCTCCAGCCAATACAAGACTGAGTTCTCTGATATTTCCGTGGACAACATCTTTGCCAATCTTTTTGACCCCATTGGCCCAAATAGAAAGAGATCTTACATCTCCATTCTGCACAAGTTTCTTAGCAGTCTGACCCTGTTCAGTGTCATTGAATACACCGTAGGCATATACGCCATCATCGCGGTTTTCCAGAACTGCATGGCCAAGGACTGCGTTCGGATCATTATGTTCATGGTTCCAAACTAATGGAACTTCACATCCGTCATTACCTTTGAACGCATCTTTACGGATAGTAACGCCATCACCGCAGAGTAAATCATTACGAGTGGCATATCCGCTAAAATCACAATTATCCATTTTGACCTTCTCTCCTCTCTTCATTTTTTATTACAGGAAGAGCATTTGCGGCTTCCTGCTTAGACTGACTGATATTACTATTTCGTAACTCGTCAGCTTTCGGATCATCTGCTGGTTTCATACCAACGATTTGTCTTATCTCGTTAGATGTCATAATTTCGTTTCGTGTGAATTTATCAGCAATTTCTGCGATATTATTGACTGGAACCAGTCGGAATGGATCTCTGAAATATTCGATAGACTGCCCTTGAGATCGAGCGGTCTTTGTTAGAAATTTACGTTTTAATTCATCGGCAATCGCTGCTACAATAGGTTCAACCGTACGATTGTTATAATTCAGCATAGTCTGTTCATCAGCTGTTCCGTCCAGAACTGCCTGTGTAATACCAAGCTGACTGTAAAGCATATTAGTCCAGTATTCGACCTGTTTGAGAAGATTGTTCTCTAATGACCGATTAAGCTGGATAACTTTCTCTGTGCCATCGATGTAAGCCACACCATACTTCGAATTTGTGAGCTGATCTTCCATATCATTTCGTCGTCTTTCAGCCTGCTCTCTACGTGCCTGAGTTTTGGCTACATACGGAAGCTGAATGATTAAATCCAATTTACCAGATGCCGTTTTTTCATCTGTCGCATCCAATAAACTGAGTTTTCTCATCAGTCTCTGCAGTGTTGAATTTGGCTCGTTAACGATTGCATATAATGGATTCTCAATAATTCCTACCTGACTTTTTGGTAAAAGAATGTCCTCTTTTTCTCCTCGTCGGTCGTTGTAGATTCTGACTTTGACATGTTTTGGATACCATTCAATTATTTTCCCGGTTCGGACCGAGTCAATGCTGAAGGAATTACTTATCTTTGGATTGAATGATGTGTCCACCGGAACGATAGCTACTGCACCCTCGTCAAGCATAGATAAAACTACATCGTGGAGAAATGCTCGTCCAGATTGATCAATATTTGCTTCAAAATTCAAACACCCATTTATTCCAGAATCAATCTCTTCAACAAATCGCCCAGTAGAATCTAATCTACAGTGTTTAATATCTATAGCTGCCACATCAAGAGCTATACGATTGAATATGGAAGATACTATGGATCGTTCGTTTCCATGACCTAATCGTGGTCGGTCAGGGCGCAAAGAATAACCGGGGCCAACGTTATGATATGTCGGGTCCCGGTTCATAAAAGCATTCCAAGCATGTGCAAGCCTGGTCTTAATATTAAATTCCATTTTGATTTTTCTCCTAGCTATTCTTCCACGTATGCTTCTCCAATAATGAGCTCAAACTCTTCTGGGGTAATCCATCTAGGAACTGCGTCTCGCACTCTTTTGATTTTCCAAAGCCCATTATCATAGTATCTTTTTACTTTTTCAAAATTCTTAGATCTCTTCTCCGGCATCGTCAGTTTCCTCCTGTTCTAATTCATTGTTAGTCATCATTGCAAGATACTCGATGTCTGAGTTTGCTTTTACAATTCTAGCTAATAAAGCTTCGTTATCTCTTCGAGCTTCTATTAACTGATTGAAGATCGTCTTAAATCCGAACATTCATCATCCCTCCATAAATCTTTATAAAAAGCATCCATGGCTAATTCCAATCCATGACAATTACGTCTAGCTCTTTTACCCGGATGCTCACTCTTATGCTTACCATTATTTGTTATGTTTGCTTTGAAACTCTCATAACTACGATCAACGTCAACTTTTGTCATTTCTCCTCTGGCAACTCTGTCGGCCATCCTCTTTAATTTTCTTCTCTGATGAGAAATCTTTTCCGGAAGAAGAGTCATAACTACTTTTCCAGTTTCGGTTAAGCGGAAACGAAATCCGAGAAATTTAATACCTTGAGAAAGTTTTATTATCTGTGTCTTCTTAGGATTTAATTTCAGTCCTCTTGCACTCATCCATTTATTAATTTCTGATAAGCAATAACTTAAATATTCCTTGTCTTCGTGAATGAGTATAAAATCGTCGTTATATCTAACATAATGTTTCATCCGTAAAACTTCTTTCACATAATGATCAAATTCATCAAGTACCGCTAATTGAATAATTTGTGTACATTGTGATCCGAGTCCCATTCCAACATCCGGATCCGGACCATTATCAAAACTGTCAATAATTCGTTTACTCTCAATAGAAGCCCATGTATCATTGATTCTTTTCTTAACTGACCTATAAGCTAAATCATGGCTTGTGCTGCCAAAAAAATTTGTCAAATCGCCTTTCAATGCATAGCCGTTGGTACCATGTTTTCGATAAAACCGCTGAAGATGGCAAATTAATCTTTTACGAGTTCTTTCGGTTCCACGACCTCTCTGGCACGCACCATTGTCATAAATAAAAGACCGGGTCATTTCATCATAGAAGTAATTATCAACAAAACTTCTTTGAAAAACTCGGTCTTTCATTTTTGTACTTAAAATATCTCTTTCTTTTGGCTCATATACTTTGAAATTTGCATACGGAGATATTTTATAAGTACCTTTTTCAAGACTTTTCTTCAAACTATGTATTCTTACAAGTCCATTTACGACATATCCAGCAACGCTATCTTTCCATATAACGCCTCGTTTACATAAAAGCATAGCTCTATATAAATTATAAAAGCTGCATATATCTTTTCCAACATTCGATAACATTGGAACCTCCACATTGATTATTTTAAATTAGTCGCAGTGTACAGCAATCCTACCGGAAGATATTCAATATCAAGTACGGTAATTGCATCCACGCTCTATTTTCGCCTTATCGGACAGGATAATGATTCCTTGTATAATGCTTTGATTTCAGCCAAACGGCTTACTTTAATACTCGCTTTTTAACAATCCAGGACACCCCCATTAGTGTTGTTAGCATTGTTGTTGTTCAACTGACCTGTAGTGTTCACATTACGGACGTTGTTCGCGTTGCCTGAGTTCGGGGTCGAATTAACAATCATTAACCTTTCTGTTTCATAAAGTTTTTATCAGATTTTTTCCAGCCTTCTAAGAGTGTCTGTAAAGACACCACCATATCTACCCAATTATCTATCTTTTCATCTTTTATATGGAATGTATAATAGGCAATATCCATCAGGGCGAGCATGGAATCTATGCTGCCAAGAGCTTTATTCTGATATTTACGACGCTTCTTATACTCTTTAAGCATTTCCCTGTTGAGAACGTGCTTATTAGCTTTTCTGATGTATCTGCAAATATCAATAGCCTCGTTGACTATCTTAGAAGTAATGGCCCAACGATATCTTTTTGGAAAATTCTTTTCATTACTACATATACGAATTGTAAAAGCAGCTAATTCATTGGCTTTTACTAAAACCTCAAATTTTGATTTTCCTCTTTTGGACTTTACTACTGACATATAATTCCTTTCTCGCCCCTGACGGGGCAGATTCTTAGATTTTTAGATTATGTTACAAGCCAGGACACCCCCATTAGCGCTGCGAGCATAGTTGCTGTACAACTGACCTGCAGCGCTCACATTACGGACGCCGTTCGCGATGCCTGAGCCCGGGGTCCTTCCCCACCACCACTGTGAAGCGCCGTTTTTATACTTGATTCGATTTTTGTCAGCTGCGGTATTCGGACTTGTATAGTCTGAATAATTAGCGAAATAAGGATATGGTGCGCCTTCATCAACGTCCGAATATTCGTTTCCTGTATAAAGTTCACTTCTCGAAAGTAAGAAGAATTTATCATTTGTTTCATCAACTCCGGTGTCAATTAATCGACATCTCACTGTTTTCTTCTTCGTTTTGCCAATAGCAGACAGGAAATCAGCATCAAGACCGTTTAAGAATCCAGCTTTGGAAGTATTCCAGTTAGGCGGTCTATCATAATTTGTCTGTGGTGTCCACACAGATCCTGCTGCTTTATCGCTGTTTATTAGCTGTCTAATTGCAGACTCTTTGTAATTATTTGAGCCATAACACATTCTGTGTGGATGATTTATGGTCGCGAGAGCAGTTCCTTCACTACCTTCTGTGGGGACAACTGTCTCGATCACTGCAGTGCTCGTAGGGTCAGAATAAGTATTAATTTTATAATCCAATGGGTCTTTATCCCATGCTCCGTTCCATACAATCTGTCCGCCAGCTGGAACAGGTTTTGTTAATGTAAACTGATATGTTTTACCATTACCCATTCCGCCAGACCAACCGTTTTTAGAAGTTACATTATATGTTTCGGCAGCCAATTCAGTTTCGGCATAATACATTGCCTGCGGCGCACTAAACTGTATGAAATCATATGGCTCGTGCATTAATAATGTCAAAGAATGTGTATACTGAGGGTCGGATGGAGTATCAATATCCATACCAATAATGTCCCAAACAATCTGCACATTATTTCTTGTACATATAATCTGATCACCAACGGAGAATAACTCTTTATGTCGTCCAGCTCTTACCTGTTGCTGAATTTCAGCGAATGATTTAGGTGTATAACCCACACCTACGCCAGCTGCGATATATTTCAAATACTGATTCGCTTTATCCATCTGTTCGTTAAATGTTTCTTCTGAAAGAAAATTCAACACGCTCATTTCGTCACCTCTTTATTTAATTTCTTCATATTCCAACACTGGTTTATTGTTAATTATTTTAATTTCTCCAGAATACTTTTTGCCTGTGGTCTCATCGATAATGTGTATCTTACCATCGCACTTACATTTATCATCTTCGGAATTGGATATTTCTTTTATCTTACCGATAATTATTTGAAGATAAGATTCCTGACGGCTTCTAGGCTCTGGATATGCTTTCTCTGATACCGAAGAGTCTTTAGAAAGTTCACCTATAATGTCCTGCAAATACATTTCCTGACGGCTTCTAGGCTCTGGAAAATTGCCATTTTTTATTTCGTCCATGTCCATCTCCTTATACAGATTCTTTATACTCTAACGACGGCTTTCCGTTTATAATCTTTAGTTCACCGACATATGTTTTCCCGGAAGATTCGTCTGTAAAATATAACTTTCTTTTCAAATCAGCTATCATTTCGGTACCTTTCTGAGAAATTTTCTGACGTTCGGACGATCCTTCGTTTTGAATCTTAGTAATATTTTCAGTTGTAATATTTTTTGCAGACTGATTCATAGAATCGACAGCTTCATTTTTTGCATAATTCATTACAGATTTTTCAGCATTAGTTATCGATTCTTGGATATGTTTGGAGACGTCTGATTCAAGACGTCTCAAGATATCATTCTGTTCTTCAGGTGTAACATGATCTTCAACTTGGATTCCAGACAATACAGTCAGTTTGCCATCATCAGAAGTGTTAAATGCCTGTAATAATTTCCCAGACTCATCGGCAAGAAACATACTAATTGCAAACGTTAATGTTCCGGAATAGGCTAATGCATCAGACTCCACCAACCATGTAAAGTAAATTAAATCATCTTCGATAGTCATATCTGTAACTGAGTAATAATTTAGTATTTTTTTTGAATTAATATAATTTATCCTGGTTGTGAATTTGGACATGTCGAATCCGTTATAATACCGATTCATCTGAAAATTGATGCGATTAATGTTTTTATCTCCAACGACGCCAGCCACAACACCTCTACCAGGAATTGATACAATTCTCAAATCACTATCTATAATAAACTGAATCGGATCATGAAGATAATCTTCTTCGGATATTTGTGCGATTATTTCTTCTAAAGATGCCATTTTATCCTCCTTGATTTACCAATTCTTTGTTTGTTGTAATTTTTTTATTTTTTCCAGAAACACCGACCACAGATACTTTGAAATATGAGCCATCAGTAACTTCATCCGGGACCATACATGATCCATCCTTCTGAACCGCAACAGCATATGATCCATCATTATTTTCAAACACTGCCACAATACCCATACCGGTCCATTCAGGATCTTTTACAGCAAAATGACACTTTAAATACTGCTTTGAACCTTTGATGATTCCTGAAAAGTTATCAATCTTTCGCAGAGTTTGTCCGTTGATTTCGAAATACAATGTTCGCATACGGTGATTCTCCTTATTCAAAAGCTTCTCTATTAATTTTATAAGCGACAAAAGCATCCATCATTGCAGCAACGGCATCAATTTTAGCTTCGTATCGCTTCTTTAGTAATTTGCGGTTACCATTTGTATCTTCCATAACAATACAGTTACCCATCGTGAATGTCATGAGCGCTTCATCAAACAGGAGCATTCTCTCTTCTGACAATTTCTTTAATTCCCCAAGTGGAACAGATTCTGTCTTAGACCCCTGAATAACTTTTACAATTCCAAACGGACCATTTTCTCGTTCCCATCGCTCAACAAATTCTCTGGCATTGTACGGGTCATATCCAAAACAGCACACATCATATCCTGATTCCGATATATAATTATCCAGTTCTTCGTAAACCTGCATCATATCAAGTATGTTTCCAGGCATGACGATCAGGCTTCCCTCTTTCATAAACTCGTCATATTTAATTCGTAAAGCTGTCGGAAGTTTATTGAGAGTTAGTTCCGTTATATAATTTCTGGTCTTTATTCCGAAAGCACCATTAGCGAGAGGAAATAGGAATACAAAAGAACAGAAGTCATCACCCTGGGACATATCAGCACCCAACGCACAAGGTAACTGCCAGTATTCTCTTTTTCTATGAGGAAGTGTTTCTTCATATGTGAAATAATAAGTAAATCCCTCCATTGGAATACCAAATCTTTTGGCAAGGATATCATTTCTTGCTGCCGGATTATTTTCAGCTCTTTCCACATCCAACTGATAAGTTTCATAGCTGACGGTCTTTCCTAAGTTCGGATTGGCTTTGAGCCACATATCAGGATTTCCTATTTCGTCAATGGAATCCAATTTATACCACCAGATAGATGTGTGCGGATCGTTATACTCGCCTTTCAGAATCTTCATCAATTCCATTTTGATTGTATCGCCCGATCCGTTACGAACGGTACCTTCTGAACTTATAGCGACAATTAGGTAATCATCATTCTTACCGCCACCCTGCTCTTTTGCAGCTCCCTGTTCAAGAGCACCTATAACATCCTCTCGAATATCACCTGATAGCCATTCATCAACTGTGGCAATCTTAACTCGCAGTCCCTGAAGCTTATCGATAGCCATGGGACGCACTTCAAGCAAAGAACCAGTCAAGAAGTTCTGCATTCCTTTTTTCGTACTGGCAAGTTTTACCCTGTCAGCTTTGGAACCGGTGGTGTTTTGGAGAGAACCCTCCGTAAGAAACTTATATAATGGACCGCGCGCTCTTGTTATAGCCGTCCTGATTGGAGACATGACCTCATCGGCCTGTGCCATTGTTGGCGCTGTGGTTACCTGATGAGTTGTCTGAGTATTTACATTTAAGAAGTAATTCTGTATACATGAAGCATACATTGATTTAGCAGCACCTCGGGCTACTATTAAGTATTGCTTATGAATAAGGCGCTTCTTAATTCGCCTCGTTTCATAGTGACCTCTTCCAGAATGTCCATTCTGTGAAGGAATGTAGATACTCCTATCAACAAAGTAATACCAACCGAAGATTTCTTCAGCCCATAGTTTGAATGAATCGAGTAAGTGGAGATCATCACCATCTGTAAGAGTCAATTCATTCTCACAATATTTGATGAATCCTTCCACTGCTCTATCATCGTAGTATTTCGTTGGATCAGCTATGAGCTTGTCGATTCGATTCATCTCCATTGAAATTTCTTCATTAACTGGAATTTCGCCACTTATAACGGCATCTCGAAACATGCCGTAGTATTTTGGTACAGCTGTATTCGATAATGCCATTGTATGTCACCTTCTATTTCTTTTTGTTATTCGCGTAAACCTTATTATCACCTTCAAGATTGAACACTTTGTTCACTCCATCAGCAAACATTGATCTAGCTAACTGTTTGCCTACATCTGTAGCAGCCGGAGTAATCACATCATTCATAACTGTTTCAGTAAATCTCTTACCTGCGGAAATTTTCTTAGGAGTTAACGATTTCAAATTTTGTTCCAATGTAATACGATTTATTTTCTCCTGGATTTCTTCATTGGTCATTTCGCTGATACTTTTACTTTTTGGTTTTGACTCCGTCTTTTTAACATCAGCAGATGTTTTTTTCTTATTCAGTTTCATCCCAGTTAATATCTGATATTCGGAATCTAACTTATCGACTCTTTTTCGACCAGCTACGGTAAGAGATCCATCTTTATTTTGATATCTTCTTACACCCCAACGCATTCCATGAATCCCATGATGCATTAACTCATTACTATTCATTTTGACTCACCTCTTTCTATTCAGTCTCCGCCTCTGCATTCAATCGCCACTCTAATTCAGCAATTGCTCGGTTCATGCTATCTGCTACAACAGACGTAGTAGGCGGGTCGAACAAACTTCGTACTTTCATACCCATGTATGATTTAACTGCTTCGAAATCCTTACCACTTGGAAGCAGCTCACTCCATGTGTCAGTTTTATCTCTTACCGTATATGCTGTATCACATACTCCGATCTGTTTTAGCACTAAGATCACTGAATTTATATGCATAATCAACTGATCGTCAAACGCAGTATAATCTTCAGTCAAACCAAGGAGTTTTTTTATTGATGTTAATATACTTTCGTCCATACTGTCTCCTTATCTACGCCATGGACACGTATCATTTAATGACCGTTCCGGCATAATATCTGGTATTAATATGCTGTCATCACTGTAATGAATCGCATCGTGAGTTCTCTTTGAAGTACAAATTAAATATTCCGGATTCAACAGATACTCTGTCCGATCAAGAATATCATCTTTGGTTAGAGGATTCATATGATGTATAATTACTCTTTTATACACTTCTCTTCCCAGTACACCCAAGTCGCATCCACAATCGCGCAGGATAACTTCATCACGAATCCTTAACCACTCTTTCGATTTGTAAAATATCTGATTGAGATATCGATTACATCCAAAAGTCTCATCACCCACTATGCCATCCAACTTTAAGTATTGAAATCTCTCTTCGAACGTCGGTAAGGTTACCAATTCGGAATATGTTTTAATACTCATCTTCTACATCACCATACCCGGCATAGTCTCTCATAACTTTGATGACATTCTCGTAGGCTGCTTTCGTATCGGCAGCATCTTCTATAGCTTTCGTCTTAGCTTTGAGAAGTTTGTTCTCTTCTCTCAATCGCTCATTTTCTAACTGTTCTTTTTCAGAACCAAGTTTTAGATAATGTACGATGACAGATGGCGATGCAGTGCCTTCACGTAATTGTCTTTCAGCACAATCAACTGCCAGCGACACTAACTGCTTGTCTCTGTTTTCTGGTGATAGCGCTGGTCTGCTTTTAGGGCTAGTTGTTTTTACTTTTGGCATACTTAGTGTCACCTTCTTTCGTTAATGGTTGTACTTTTCATATAGTATGTAGAAGAATCCATAGACTTTTCTATGACCAAATCAACCTTGAAGAACCACATCAGGAGGAGAAAACTATTTATTCACACGAGGAGTATACAAATGTAAAGTCCATGAATCCCTCTGCACACTATACGAAAATATAAATTGATTTTGGAAAAATCCCTCCGGAGAAAATATAAAGAGGTCGGCGATGCAGGGAGGGGGTGTGTTTTTCAAGACCCCCTCTATGGTTCAGCATCGACTTATGCCGTCGCCGTGGCTTCTTTTGCGTTTCTCTGAACTTTTTTATAGATATTTAAGAAATCATTATCGATAATCTCATCAACAGCACGTTCGTGTTCTTCATCAATCTCTTTATCTGACATATCATCTGTAAAGTGTGAGATTCGATCGAGCTTTCCACATGTGTTGTATCCTTTTTCATTATCAAACAGCCACCAAAGAGTGAACTGTTCGAACGGATCATAAGGATTATCGAATGTTGTCAATCTGCAATCGCTCATTTAGTTCGCTCCTTTCAAATACTTGGAAACTGTTGAGGTAGAAATGCCAAGTTTATCAGCAATTTGTGAAATTGTATAAGAAGCAGACATTGCTTTAATACGCAACTGTTTAGCTTCATTCAATTCTTTCGATTCTTTTGGCATTGCTTTTTGTCTCAAAGAATCTGGATCACAATTGTTAAGAATCTTATTAAGAATGTTTTCTGAAATTGCGCCAGCTTGAATTGCTTTCCATTCATTGTCAGTTATTACAATGTTCCTATCTCTTCTTGAAACAGACCCCACTTCTTCTCTATACCGGGTGAGTGCCTGCTGAGATGCTTTCTTAACATCCTTAGCTTTCATGACTTCGCCCGCTTCTTTGGCAGCATTCTGTTTCTTCTGAACTGCAGCATATGTCATTCTCTGAGCAGCACGTTCTTTCACTACATTGGACTGAGCTATATCAAGCTTCCTTGTAAGACTATCAACTTCTGTCTGATACTTTCGTTTAGCCTCTTTGTTGTAAGCTATCTTGCCAGCCTTGGTCTCTTCAATACGTGCCTGATTAGCCAAATGCTTCATGCTGTTGGCATAATCTGCGTATACCCCCTCCATGGGATGACGGTACTGGGATACCAGGGTATAAGCATCATCGGTCTCGGCCATCTTTGTGCTGTTGGTTTTGCGGACAACTTTTACTTCTTCCATTTCACCAGTCTTCTTATTGAGCTTGTGCGTGGTATAAGTAGCATCGTCTGCTTTCTTATAGATAAGAGCACCTTCTGGACGAGAAGGATCGTACCATTCTTTTCCTTTTATGTTATACTTAGGTGTGCCTTGTCGCTTATCAACTTTTACTTCGCCTTTAGCTCTCGATATGATAGTTGATGCACCACCAGTACTCTTGCCCTGATATTCTACTTTCAGTGCGGCGATATTGTTATCTTTTTCACTCTGTTTGTAATCAAGGTGATGTTTCTCAGCATCGATAACTACCATCGAATGGCGTACTGCTCTGGCAAGTTTGTCTTCGCTAGCTCCAAGAAGTGTCATGTCTGTAATAAGATTAGAAATCTTACCCATCTCAGTATCAGTCTTCTTCATCAGCTTGTACTCAGAACCATTGCGATACCAATGCTCTTTTCCATTGGCGTCTACTTTCTTCTCTCCACCATAAGACATCTTAGGATCAAATCCTTCGAGACCTTTTAATGGATGAGTAGAAGTGATCTTAACTTTTCCGCATCTATCGTGAGTTGGTATACACATTACTGTATCACCGTCGAAATCGGCTCCTGACAAACGATCAGCAACTTTGCTATTAATACCAATGGCATCTTGTGAAGTTTTACCAATCATACTGATGGCTTCTTTATTCTTGTTATTTACAGTACATATCGGAATTTCAAATGTTCCTCCATGCGGGTAACGAATGAGTGCAAGCTTACTGCCGTCTGGATAACCAGGAGCGTATACTTCTTTTTCACTCATAGATGTGACCGGAAGAATTACATGATACTTCTGTCCCGGTAAGGAAGCACCTTTGAGATGTACGGCTGCTGAATCACAATCTTCTGCGAATTTATGCAGATAATATTTCTTAACTGTTGGGTTAGTAAGAGCCATGATCGAATCAAACTCTGCCTGCTTATCTGCTTTAGCAATACCGAGCTGTTTCTCGGCCATAGCCTTCGACTGTTTAGACAAGAACTGTGATGGCAAAGCATCTTTCCAATCGCCCCAATCTCCTTCATCTGAACGCTTATTTATCAGACCAAGTTTCCTATTGCCTTTTTTATCGGTATACCAATACTGTCCACCTTGGTCGGCATCTTTAATCAAAGAACCGAACGGATTATCTGGATCTTTCTTAATATCTTTAAGAACTTCCAGCTTTGGAACAGACTTGGATTTATTGGTATTAAAGATTACATCAACTCCTGGCGGGAAGTTGCTATCGTCTTTGTAGACAGCCATACCCTTGATGTATTTCTTTCCATCAACCATGATACGAACCTGTGAATACTTGGATTCACCAAGCGACAGGTCCGGAACATTGCGCCGAAGTTCAACAACGCCATCCTTATCTATACCGCCGTCTTCTTTATACCGAATAGCAAGACGCTTAGAATCAAGGCTTTCCGGATAATGGAATTTCTTTTCGAAGGTCTGTCCATCATCTCTTGATATGTAATCCTTTACAGTCTGAATTTTATCAAAATTATAGATATCGCTATGTGTCGTTCCCGGAACACACAACACTCTTTGTGTGGTCATCTGATTTCTATTGGTTGCCTGCGGAAAACGATTACCGTAAACCTCATATCCACCTTCAGCCTGCAGCATGAATAACGCCTGATCGAGTTTCTCTTTTGAGATGTTGAGATCCCGCTCAACACCTGCACCGACATCGACCATTTTCTTCTTATCAACTTGCTTTTTAAGAAACTCTGCAGTTTCTCTAGCCTGTTTCATCTTCGACTCGGAATTAGGATCGAGTAATGATCTTACGGAAGATTCATTAATTCCCATCTTTCTTCCTATCTCAGAATTATTCATTCCTTCTTTTTCTTTCAGACGTCGAGCTGTAGCAACCATATCCGATCGACGCTCATCTTTCGCAATAGCATAGACTGTTCTGAAATCTGTTGTAGAATATCCAAGTGATTTTGCAATAGCTGGATCTCCGGTCCATTTCTTTCCATTTTCATCTGTGTATGTGAAACCTGATTTACGCATTTCCTCAACTCGACCAAGAAAATCTCTACCACTTTGATAAGGGTCTTTTCCAGAACCCCAAGGATATCGTCCTGATCGACGTGGCATTCCGTAATGTTCAAGGAAATCTTTACCAGACATTGAGGATGACCCGATGTACGACTCAATTTCTTCTGCTACTGGATTCATGGTTAACCCTCCTCAACTGCTTGATTAATAAGTTTATCTAAATGAATAATTCTATCCATGATTGGAACAATGTCGGATGCTGTTGGTTTAAGAACATCAATGTCATCATTTTGATAGATTCGTAATTCCATCTCAATATCGCCTGGGCGAATCTTATATTCAAGACAGAATAATGCTGCATATACAAGAACCTGTTCCTCATGAACTGGTCCTGTACCGGTTTTCAAATCATGGATTCTCAGAACATTATCTCTGAAACAGATAGAATCTGCAGTTCCCCAAAAGTTTGGAGAATAATATAAAACAACCTCAGTATCCATTCGAAAACCAATTGCATCATTTACATATGAATACAAAGTCTTCTTGGATCGAGGCTGTTTAATTTTCATATCAATTGTTTCTTTAGCCCATGCATGAAGTCTGGTTCCTCTTTCGGATGCTTTCTTGGCAATCAAATATTTAATTGCTTTGTCGTCATCGTATCTCAGCCACGCTGGTTGAGACGGGCTGAACGGAGCATGTCCACTAAGATTTGAATGCTTTATAAAGTTCATTTAAAACTTCCTCCTCGTTTTCAGGGAAAATGAAGCGCGAAAAAGACATGTTATTTAATTTGGTCACATAGTAATCTTGGTTCGGGCGATGCGGTGCTTCTGCATCTTTTTTAACTTCAAGGATAGCCCATTTGTTTTTATACAAAATAAGCAAATCAGGAATGCCTTGGATATCACTCGAATCTAGTTTGGTTACCAAGCAGCCAGGAAACATGCTTTTCAATCTCTTCTTCAGTCCTGCCTGATATTGGTTCTCTCTCATGGTTTTCTCCTTTCATGAGATGGACTCTCTCGGATTTGAACCGAGGACACACCGCTTATGAGGCGGCTGATCTAACCGGACTGATCTAAGAGTCCAAAAATAAAGAGACAACGTAACTACCAATTTTGGCGGTTAAGTTATCTCTCTCCTATTAAAGGGAATGTAATTTTCGCTCTACATGTTTTTTTCCCATATGCTATTTTTTGTAAATTTCAAAATGTAAACCATGGTGTGTGTGTCTATATTTAGAACCATGAATAATATCATGTATTCTACTTGGTGTTCCACCTATGGCTTCTGCACAACTCGTGATGGAGTTATACACTTCTCCAGTTTCTATACATCTAACTTTTACGCCAGGTCTACCACCACGATTTACTGATGGCTTAATGTCGGACCGTTTGATATGATAGCCATGCACAGAATATAAACCTTTACCCTGACTCACTCTGTTAAGCCAACGAGCATTAACACCAAGTCTATCTGCACATGCCTGAAGAGAATTAAATACCTCACCAGTCTCAATAATCTCACATCTAACTCCATCACGCTTCGTATCGAAATCGCTCATCATTACTCCTTTCAAGCCAAAAGAAAGAGCGCCTGTAAATTTAGCGCCCTGTTCTTAGAATATAAAGTTTTATTTGTTTTCCGGTTTTCCGATTGCTATAAAGTGTGTAAATACTTTATCAGATGGAACCCCAACTTTCATCATTTTTTCGCCGATTTTGCCAAGTTCAGTAGAATTGTATCCATCGTCAATACAAATGCAATATGCATTCATATAGTTATCATATCGTTTAACGGCATCGTCAATCACATGTTTTATGATGCTATCATCTAAAACCGTATTATGCCTCATGCAATGGCTATATCCTGCATACACTCCGATTCCACATGAAACTCCGCAAGCAATTACTCCGGCAATTTTCATTTTGTGTTCCTCAATAAATTCCTTTACTTTCTTCATTTTAGTTTCCTCCTGAAATATAACGTAAACCTTATATGATTCCATTATAGGAAATGTAATTTACGCGTTCATCTCACCAAATAATAATCTGGTAATAAATCGTTGTAGTCACAATTTAACGCATAACATAAATTCATAATCGCCTTCATACTCGGCATTCTTTGTTTATTCAAATATTTGCTTATCGTGCACTGGGTCAATCGCGATTCTTTTGCTAATTCGCTTTGATTGATTTTCACGTCTTCCATGAGATCACGTAAATTATCACCAAAAATTTTGATGGCTTCTAATTCACTAATTGTTTCCATATACAAAACCTCCAATCAAGAAAATATTCCTAGGGGAATACTGGCATTTAATTCTTTTATATATTATTAAATTTTTATCATATTAATAATAGGGGGGTATTCCCCTGATATATAAAAATGATTTTTTGTTTAACAACAATTCGATTTTAGCCTAAAATAGGCTGATTTTATGGTGTTTTAGCCGATCTTTCACGATTTTATAGGTATTTTTTGTTTAACAATAAATATTCCTAGGGGAATAGGTATTTTTTGTTTAACAATAAATCGTTAGAGATCTGTCTCATCTTCCTCATTTTCTGTTAAACAATAATTCAAAAGGTCGTCGTTTTTATTTTCTGTTAAACAGTAAATCAATTCATTTTCAGACATATATTGCAATGCTTTCATAGCCATTCTAAGTCCTTCAGAACTAGAGTATCCCTCTTTTTCACACACTTTTCTAAAATGAAAATCATCTTCCATAGATACTCTAACCCCACGAAACTTACTCTTACTGTTTAACTCTTTAGGTCTACCTCTCCTCTTGTCCAACTCCAATCATCCTTTCTCAATCTCTTTGATGATGACCTTTATATCCTTACTGTTATAATCATTGATGACGTCATACGTACAATCTGATGGTAACATAACAACCTGATGCTTTCCTTCCTGATTAAGTTCATTATAAAGTTTTTCGCGAAGCCCTCTAGTATCATATACATCTCTTTTAATTCCAGATTTAACCACAAAAATCATCTCTCAATTACCTCCAGATTTTTCCAGTTCTTTTATCTTTTACAACGATACGTTCCTCAATGTGAAAATCCGACAAATCACAAATAGCAAAGATAGCTGTAAGAAAGTCATTGAATCTCTGTTCCGGATCAACCTCTCTTTTGTGCTCTTCTCTCATCATATTCTTGATTGCTTTATGCGCTGTCGGATCTACATATCCAGACCCGTTCCTGCGAATATCATTTTCCATCTAAATCGCCCTCCTCAATAGTAGCTCCCTCAAGTCTTATTCCACCAAACTCCCATAAATCTTTCTTGAGATCTTCCATATCAATTTCTCCATCCTGCCATTTTTCATAATACTCCAGAACCTTATCCACAAATCCCGGTAGTCTCTGTCGATAACTCTTCTGCCAGTAGTGGTCCATCAACACCTCAAGTGGCAATGTCAGAACCAAAGCCAACACTGTATTGACCGTCTCCTCGTAAATCTCTTGTTTCGTCTCAGCAATTTTCTTTCCAATTTTCTCACTGACAATAGCATCCAACTGAGCCTGTGTGAGATTATATGTAGCAGTATTCGCTCTCTTTTCTTCCCGTTGAGTTCTACGTAATTCTGCTCTCTTAGACATGATGTCACCTCATTTCTTACTGTCACTCATAAACGCGTTGATTAAAATAATTGGAGCTGACAATATACATACAATCATAACGAAAATCTTTAATAAAAATCTAAGTTCAAACATACTTTCTATAAACTGATCATCTTTTAATGCTGCGTAAGTAATGAATAAACCAACCGCCAAATAAAAAGCAACGACCATGATTAAGAAATCCATCAAATATCGCCTGCCTTTCTGTGTAATGACTGCTCCGCTTTGAATCCGTCCGGATATCTTTCTTTAAGTTTGTCAATGTTCATGCGCATGATATCATCCAGGCTCCATCCTTTAGCTGTACAATATTCAGCAATAAACCAAAGTAAATCCCCAAATTCTTTCTTTACATGATCGACTTCAAACGCGTGTCCCTGATACATTTTCTGATAAATAGAATGGATTTCCCCAATCTCACCAACCATACCATGAAGCGCATGAAACTTCTGCTCTTCAAAAGTCAGTCCTTTGTTAATAGTTCTAGCTGCTAAATCCTGATATTCATTTCCTGTCATTATTATTCCTCCGCTAATCTAATTGCATCTTTAATCACATTTAATATACTTTCTTCAGACCAATCTGCGCTGATAATTCGATAGTCGTTGCTTCTGGCATATACATAGATTATCAAACTACCGTCCGGCCTAATTCCTAACCAAACATGACAATCTTTTTCTTTAGAAATATCAGCTATTTTCTTTATAAGATGTTCCATGCTAGTCGTCTCCCTTTCTGTTCTGTTTAATATCATACGGTTTTCTTTTAAACCAGCTCATATCGACTGTCTTCCCATAATACTCTAATTTAGCATATTGTCTTTGCTTATCACCCTTTATAGTTTTAACTGATCGTCCTGGATCGGGTGCTCTACCTCTCATTTCTGAAAAATCCTTTCCTTATTATAATGGCTTGAGTAAAACAAAAGACCCAACGTATTTAACGCTGAGTCTTAAACTCTAATACATACTTTCACCAACGTAATCAATTAAACAATCAAAACAATATTTCCAATGATTGTAATTCGGTGTTCCATCAAGATATGTCGGAAACTTTTTATTTACGCGCTTGATTATAATATTACCGCTGTTTCTGGAATAATCATAATGTCTTCTAACTTCTATCTCGTCTGCGTTATATGCATTTACGATATCTAAATGATCAGACATAAAATTTCCCAGTTTCTCGGGTAATTTAATCAATTCATTATGTAATTTTTCCGCCTGTTCCAAAGTACACTCAGTTACTTTCATAATTTCGTCGATTGTTTTCATTTTTAAATCCTCCTTGAAATATAAGTAATTTTCTCATTATAGAAGATGTTTCTTACGCGAAAAAATAATTACTTCTCCTTTTAATCTAACAACGCCGTATCAATAATCTGAAAATTAGCTCTGTGAATATAAAGAGCTTTACCATCAATCATCAATTTTGTCATTTTAGGCAAGTCTTTAGGAATTTTCCAATATACCTCATCTCCGGAATATGCTACGATAGGCTGTCCAAGCTGACTTTTAATAACCACAACTCGTGACTTACCAAAGTAATTCTTATATTTATTCACGATACCTGCTACATATGTATTATCGGAAAGCTTACCAGTCGACTGACTGTAAATATCAGCTTGTACAAAGTCTACGTCAGGCTGTAGTCCATTCTGTTCGAATATACATGTATCACCACAACTCTGAATTTCTTTGCCGTCAATATTGATCGTGATCACGGATGACATTTCGTATCCCGTAACAACAGATCCGTCGCTACTATAAGAAGTCGTCTTAACCGGATTGCCCTGAATATTGATTTTATCGCCAGTGGTAGTCATAACTTTTGAGCCATAGTTATCGTAAGTACGGATCGTATAACCATTACCTACGAGATTTCCTTTGATCTCATTAATAGCGTCATCCAGCGCCGCACAGCCGGTAACTCCGCCAATAAGGCAGAGACACAAAACCGTGAGTAAAATAAATCTGAGTTTTTTCTTCATTTCGTATCCTCCCAATCATCGATATTATCGTCGGACATCATCTCAAGCTGCCCGGTTTTACGATAGTTATCAAATATCTTTTGTTCCTCATCTGTAAGCTTATTGCCACTTTTCAATAAAGCATAACAAATTTCGCCATATGTAACTTCTGGCTTATTGCGTGCCAAAAAATGAAGTGCGTTGTGTAGAAAATCAGCACATGGATATTCTGAAAATATCCGGTCTTTCGATTTCTGTTTCATTTTTCGAAATATGTTGATCATTTTTAAATTTTCCTTTCCATTTTAATTATGTTTTCTTTCGCGCCATACTCTGAGTTGAACTGGACGAAGTGTATTCTGTCCGCCCATTTTTCGTTTGTTATTTGTAACACAACGAGCTCCAGCACCAGAATTCTTAAACCATCTAACGAATCGCCTGAATCTTCTGTAAGCGCCATTCGTTACTATTCTTCGGTTACATCTCATACACAATTCTTCCTCATTTTAATAATAAAAATTTAACCCACATCGGTAAATCAGATGTTCCAATGGTGTAGCAAAATGCGCAGGTGAAACATACCGTGAAAATAATAAACGCCACACCCCAAAAGAGATGTGACGCAGCGCTGTATTTAGTCCTGGAGGTTATCGCAAATCCTAAAAACGACACCGCAAATAGCACTCCGAATATCAAAGCTAACATTTTGAATCCTCCTCTAAAATCTGTTTCCTAAGATCTTCAGCAAGTTCTTTAGCCATGAGATCATGAACAATTTTTCCAACACTAAAATTCATAGGATCATCTTCGGCAAGTCGGGACTGAATGTAGTCCTTGGCCGAGTCTATATTGGGGCACTTTGATCTAATAATAGCTTCAGCATTTTCCTCATCAATATCGTATGGTTCAAAATACTTTTTAAATTCGGACAGTTCCCCCTCCAAATCATTAATTCGATCTTCGATTACCCCAATATAATCTCTTATTTTTTCACCATCTTTATCGGTTAAATATTCCATCGCCGTAGATCCGATCATCCATGATAAATCATACAGTTTATCAAGAGCTTCTTTTACGGATACTTTGTCATCACTCATTATCTGAATCCTCCTTACCAGTAATCATCTCACTATACGGCAAGCTCTCAATCCATTTACAAAACTCTCTCCACTCATCCAGCTTGTGATTCTTCCGCTGTCTGTAAATATTTGCCAGCACCTCATAATTCATCATAACATTACGGGTCTGGTTATAGCTGCTCGGAAGAAGCTGAATCATCTGCCACCAAATGTCTTTTTTGCTCGGACAACCTTTGATTTCAAAATCATCTGGATTATAGTTAATATATATATATCTATAATCATTTAACGCCTTTATTGTTTCTTCTAAAATCTTACGTGTTCGGATGTCGAGATGTTCGTGTGAAAAATCATCCAGTGTAAACTCCTTCTCCTGAATCTTATGCATTGTACTACAGCTATTAGCGACAGTACCAACCTTGTATGTATCGAATTCTTTCCACCAATACAACGGCGCTGTAATTCTCACATATACCGGCATCATCCTCATATACTTTCGATGCTCTGTACCTGCGTTGGATAAGCGCTGCATGAGAGAATGGTCGTTAAGACCTACTACATATCTCTGAGTGTTACCACACCACTCAGGACTAAACGCGCAATGGCTTCTGCATAAATGGTCATCGCAGCCTATGCCACTATCACTCTTCTCCCATGAATTCATAGGATTTCGCATACCTTCGATAATAAACTTCATCTGCTCTAGACTATCCAGAACCACATTTTCTAATTTAATCATTTCTTTTCTTAGCCTCCTTTTCAATCATATCTTTTAAACGTTTACATTTGTCTTTGTGCTCGCATGTAATATTTGTGTTACAATATTTCTTAGAATAACCAGCGAATAGTACCTCTTTCTCTACATGAGCGTCAAACTCCGGACAGTCATCACAATACTCCTCAACTTCTAATTTGATCATTTCTTTTCTCCTTTCTTATCGGACAACACTAAATACGGACAATCAACGCAATTCTCCTGCAGATAATCAGTGTGTCGAGTTCCGCCAGTTAACCCGCAACAACAATTGAAAGCTGCAATCCCAGCGTTTTCCATTTCCGAATAACATTTATCGTAGTCGGATATAAATATTTTTAACACAGATGCCAGGATATAAATAAAAGCTAAAAAGATTAGTAACTTAATCATCTAATCGTCCCTTCTCTCTTAATAATTTTACATCTATGGCTTTTAGAATTTGATCTGGATGAATTTCAAAAACTTTCTCAATATATTTCAAACAAATATAAACATCTGCCATTTTTTCCAAAAGACAAAGTATATCTCCGCATCCTCTTAAATATTTGCTGATCTGCTGTTGTAATTCTGCCATCTCTTCCATACATATAATACCTGTCGTTTCAATTCCACGATGTTCTACAGCCTTTTTGACGATCTCATTTCGTTCAGCATCTGTAAATTTAACACCGCTGCGTAAACCATCAACAAATTTTTCTCTTTGCATTCTTTCTGCTCCTTATCTTGCAGCACTTAACATAATTTTATTTTTGCATTGAGGACAAATAATATATCGTCCGGCATTCACTGCAAATCCCTGACCACCAGCTGAAATTTTAGATTCTTCTTTTTGCACATCTTCTTTTCTATATCCAGGTTTAATAATTTTGATCATTTCTTTATACCCCTTTTCTTACAATATCCAGCTTTACAGCCACCGCCTATAGAAAATCCAAAATAAGATTTATGAGCTGGTTCCCAATATTTACAAGACAAACACTGCTTATTTGGCTGAATGAGATTTCCGCCTATACCTATATGACTCATTTTTCTCTCCTTTCGTAATCCTTGCATCCCTTGATTTTCTTTTTAATAACTCTACCATATTCGACATTACACCAAATTCCTTTATAATTGATGCAGGATTTAGTTTTATGATTGGTGCAATTATGTCGACAATCATGACACAATGATTTACTCATTTCTCTTCTCTCTCATAACTTAAAAGAGCGCCGCAATTCTGGCACACGATTCTCTTTTTATTTCCATGCTGTATTACTTGAATCATTGTTTTTATTCATCCTTTCGATGGTAATATCCTGTTCCTTTACACTTTGCGCATTTTCTTCCCGAAGTACTTAAACCAGTTCCACCGCACTTAGGACAAATGTCAATTTCGTCAGGTGGCATTGGTTTACCTTGATATTGTGGCATCCATTTCTTAATCATTCACTTTTTCATCCCTCCACGTAAAAATAAATCTCAATAGCCGAGTTTAATACTTCGACATTATTACTATCCCATAAAGCCTTACCATTCGTGATATTGGTTACATCACCGCCGCTTTTCGTAGTAAATCGTACATAATATCTAACATGTACAGATGGAACAATTGGTGTCTTACTTCCGTCCGGATTGGTGAAAATGCGAAGATTAGACGTAACAATCTTTCCGTCTTTCTCTTTACATTTCATATTGCAATTAACTCCGGCGGACATATCTCCGAATATTCCGTTCTGTACTTTAAGCTGCTTCTCAATTCCCTCCAAAGCTCTGAGAATTTTCTGATCGTGTAAATCTCTGGTTGCCATAAATAGTCTCCTCCGTAATAATGATTATTTCTTTTTAGGTTTGAAATAGACCGGTTTCTCTGAATGCTCATTCATAGGAAAGAACAAACATACATTACATGGGTCTTTCTCCTCACATGTATCTGATTCCTCGCACAGAGGACAATACTTTGTGAAATTAACTTCCTTATATATGTATTCCATATCAATCTCCCGCAATTAAATAAGCACCTGCCGCAAGTGTAAACAAACATGTTATGACCTTATCTTTTTTACTTAAATTGAATCCAATAAATGCGCTCATCCCACTATATACAGAAATATATAATAAGATACATCCAATCAATTTAAAAACGCCATTAAATAAAATCATGACATTTTTCCTTTCTTAACTGTACTCAAACGGCTATATAATTCCAGCGCTTCTTCTCCCTGAAATGCGTTAACAATTTCAACTTGTTGTCCAACGGTCTTTCTTCCAACAATTAATACTGTATTATCTTTACCATTTGATGTATCGATACTGATAATCAGGCTATCTACCATTTCAATCCTCCTTTAAAATAACTCGTCCTTCTTTAAGACTTTCTTGTACATCAATCACTCTTTGATTTGTGCTGCCAGCCCAGTGATATTTGACGTCAGCGAGTTCCTGTTTAAATTCTCCATCAACCAAAACATCAACCCATCGCATTCCTGGCAGATCTTTAACCTCTTCCCACAAATATCCGGTATAAATCCAGACTGTCTTTCCCGGAATATATTGCTTGATATATTTAGCTAAATGAAAAATAGTGACACGATTCTCAGGAAGCAATGGATCTCCCCCAGAAAACGTTACACCGCTAATATGTTTTTTATACAGATGATAAAAAAGCTCTTGCTCTGCAGCATATCCAAAATAGATACCTCCATTCGGATTCCAAGTTATCGGGTTTTGGCAACCATCACAGTGATGATCACACCCTGCAACCCAAAGAACTGTTCTAAGTCCATCACCATTCCGCATATCATCCGTGGTTATATTATGATAGTTCACATGCAAACACCTCCTAAATATCCCCATTTTCTTTAACACTATAGTAAGTTTCCGAACCAATCATCATGAAATCTTTCATAGGAATGTCTATTAACTGCCCGATTTCATCAATAGTTTTTGCAGCATCGATATCTAGTTTACTAGGAGTCGGATCTCCAGATGGATGATTATGAACGACAACGAATGCTCCTGCATTAAGTATAAGAACTTTTTGAGCTATACCTCTTCTGTCAATAACACAAGTGCGATTAGTTCCAATACCCATCTCAATGAACGATTTAAAATGCATTTTGAAATCGAAAATGAGTAAAAATACATGTTCTTCTGCATAAGTGTCCAGTTTAAGAGTTTTACATAATTTATATACCTCATCCGGATTTCTGAATTGATGATTCGAATAGTAACTATCCACCCTTTTGGACCAAACTTTTTCGAAAGCGACCAACCCGTTTTCATCTAACCTTGTCTCATATTTTCTTGCAATCATGGTTCTCCTCCAGTCTAAACAAAATTAAAAGACCCAACGTATTTAACGCTGAGTCCTTTAACTCATTTAAAAAATTGTGTCATTACAAATTTCTTATACTTTTGTACTACCTCGTAAGCTGTGTAATCTGTAGTCAATCCATTAAGCATTCTATTTGCAAAGTCAGTAAATGACATATCAAAGTTATTGCCATCACGTCTCGTGACCTTAATAACCAGACTGTCATTCTCGTTAACCTTTACATATATAGCTCCCTGAATCTTCTCTTTAAGTTTCGCCTGTAAGTTCATACTAAATAAATATTCATAATCTGTCACAGTTTCACCCTCCTTTTCTACTAAAGGAGTTGTTTTTGACGCGGCTTTCCGAATCATTTCTTTTTCTCTCTTTCTTTTGGTTCGGCTCTGTAACAAAAACTGTTGTCTTGGATAACTACTCCGCTGTTCCATAAGCTACAATATACATTCCCTCCTGTTTTAGTTGATTCACCATAGCAATACTTACAATCAATGCAGTAGCATTTAGCTAATGGTGGATCGTCAAAACGATGATTTATCATGTATTCATATCGCTTAGCATATTTACATTCCGCTATAAAATCATGCAATTTTATGACTGAAATCATAATGATTCCTAAAACAAACACAATTGATACTAATACACCGAGTATGAAAAATAGATCTTTTAAATCACTTAATCCCATCCAGCAAACTTCCTTTCATTGAATTTTTTCTTCTTATTTAAAGCTTTGGTTATCGCCATATCAATTCCCGACCTACTCTTTAAATGATAAAAATATAAATCATGGAATGGTGTATTCAAACGATCTATCCGTCCACACGCCTGCTCAGTAACTTTGTAACTGTAATTTTGAGAGAAAAATATAATAGTATCAGTCTTAATACAATTCCATCCCTCACAACCAGCCGTATACTGAACCAAATATATCCATCGCTTGACATCTGGCACTGGTTGATGAGCATGTCCGGACCATTCAGCAACTTCATATCCTATATATTCGTCGTCGCTAAATAAATGCAGTAATATTTCCCGTTCGTAATCAAAATTGTAAAATATAATAGCCCTTGGGACTTTCTCTAATATCTCCATAAGAGCTACCACACGAGATTCATCAGTATTTACAATTCTTCTCAAAATATAACAAAGCTGAGAAGCCTGCTGAATAGGCTCATCTTTATATGGGTCCCATCTGTTTCTCATAACATCTTTGTATTTTGGAATATCATAGGATACATTAACATCAATATGATGCTGAACAGTATGTCTGTGAAAATCCATATCAATAAGAATACTGTTTCGTAATCTTATTAATCTGCCAGTATTCAGATATCGGTCTATTTGCGGATATTTAGTAAATCTGGAATATACCACATGCTCTCTGCAGAACTCCGTTTTATTTTTATAGAAGCCGTTCGCCACAAACACAGGAATATAATCAGCCCAACAATCTCCAGGAGTTGCTGATAATATAATCCAGTTGTTGTTTTTAGCGATTTTCTGAAATGCTTTTACCCAAGCTCCCGATCCAGTAACCCGATCTTCGTCAAATATAAAGAATCCTCGTTGAATCTCGCTATACTTTTTTATATTATTCCAAGAATCTATCACTACGATCTGGCCTGGATATAATTCATTTTTATCTGGATGTACGGACATTCTGTAATTAGCCAATTCAAAATCCCATTCGTGAGAATCTCTTTTCATCGCTGTTGTGATAATGTAAAGATTCTGAGGATTCTTCATTGGCACAAATTCCTGATTAACAAAACTGCCACCATTCTCTTTGAAATAATAATAGAGACCAGTCCTAGATTTACCAGAACCAGTCCCTCCATTGAGAATGCAGCCATTTTTCATTTTATTAACGGCTTCCATTTGATAATCACGTAAGAAGTCTGTCAATGTGATTCCTTTCTATACGGATTTTTATGATACATAGCACTAGGCGAATGTATATTGAACAGCTTCTTAAAAATATCAATAATCTTTCTTTTCATTTCCAGTCGCCTCCAGCATAATTCCGCAGTTAATAGCCTTTACAGCAATAAAAGCACTGCTGAGTTCTTTCGAGATTCGATAAGCAGTATATCCGAAGATTCCCGCTATAATAATTCGTGTTGTATTATTCATTATTTATTCCTCCGGATGCTCTTCTTCAGCCATTCTTGCAGCAAATCTATCAATTTCCTGAGTAACTTCCATCGCCTGCAGATAAGCTGTTCTTCCTGTTTTTCCATTAACTTCCCAATCATAAGGTCTGATGTCCAAATCCACTGAACGAATATCAATATCATCCAGCATAGACACTACATCTTCATCCAATCTATTTGTTCGATCACCAGTCACAAGATAAATCTGAGGTCCGCGATCATTGAATTTAACTTTGATTGGAAGATACATGAACGGTTCTTCACCCTCTTCTCTAGGCTCTTTAATCTTCACGTTCCAACCGCGGTTAATGAGTTCATCTACCAGATCCTGAGTCGGAATAATCATAGCGAAGTTACGATCTCCTTCACGATTGAATTTGCTACCCTCTCCTCTGAAGTTTCTGTAGATGATTCTTGTGTCGTTAACCTGTAAAATATCTCTTGGTGCAAATGTAAGTTCCATAATCTTTTAATCTCCTTTAATCTTTAAAAATATAAAAGCCCAGCATTATAGCCAGGCTTTATTTCAATCTGTTACACATTCAAATTTATGTGTTCTTCTGTTGTATTTGTAAATTTTTTCTGTTAAATAATCACTACTTGGGGTTACCTCACGAAGAGTGTCCTGTAAAACGAGTTTCAAATCTTTCGGATCAACTCCTGATCCTGTGCTATGAATCATAACTTCATGGATACTGGTGAATACCATGTAAAAATCGGAATTCAGCATTTCGGATATCTTTTCAGCAACTCCGGGTAAGAAAACTGCAATTGCCCCGTTCGTTTTTCTTGTGGTGCTGAGTATGTTTCCGCTAAACGATTTATCTAAATCGAAGATATCCTCATCATTCATAAAACTATCGCCTGCATAAGATTCATCACATAATACACCTTCCCACTTATAAATTCGTGGTGGCGTTAAATAATAAGTATTTTTAATAGCTTCATTGAAAATATCATCCTCGTTTTTATCCCATTTTTTAACCATAAATTTGAGGATTTTAGTGCTGACAATACCAAATTCATTCTCGTCCACTATTGCATAGACTGTAAAAGCAATATCTCCGAAAGTTTTGTACACGACATTCCTTAATATATCAGCATTTCTGCCATAATTAATTAACCGCACAAACAGTCTGTTTTTGGCAGTATCATAATCCATCAGTTCTATGGTTTTATCGTAGTATATGTTATTGTTTTTTGCATGAAGCACATCATTACTGATATAATTGACAATAGCATTAAGTTTAGCTCCATCCTGATATGCTGTGTAAAGTTCGTCTACATGCACACTACAAGCTTCGTAAACGCCATCATGCTCTGCTAATATAATGTTTAATCTGTCTTCATTTCCTTTTACAAATTTGATATTCTCCAATGAAATATTCGTAATGTCGTGAATACCATTTATAAGCTGCTCGATAAATAATTCATAATTCTTATCCATAACGATTCCTCTCTTTCTTGGAAATAAGTTGGAAAGTTGTAAATATAAAACAAAAGAGCCAACGTATTTAACGCTGAGCCTTATTGCTTCAATATTGTAGCTATTATCTTTTTGAATAATCATCAGTATATCGTCTTGATCTTCTTGGTTCATTTATGGCTTTCATGGTGATGTACCATACACCAAAACCACCAACTTCTACTCCAAAAATAAACATGATCATAGCTGATAAAATACCTTTAAATATTTTCATAAGATATATACCTCCTTATTTTTCTTCTCATTAAAGAGCTTGTTTCTTACGCGAAAGGTATTTCTTCTTCATAGCCATCTGGAATATTCATGAAGTCTGGTAATGGTTTTTCTTTAGCAACATAAGGATCATCCGATACAAACCATTCGTAATCGCCATATTTAGATATTGCCTCAATAGCATCATTAACCAATGCATCATAAAATGAGCGGTCGATAATATCGTCATTATTTCCGTTAATAATTTCAGCCCCAGCAATCTTTTTCTTTTCTCCGGTCTCAGGATCGATAACTTCTACATCTTCGTCAGCTTTCTTTAAGAACTGCTCCGATTCAAGCCAACGATATCCAGTTGTACCAGTCGCTGCGTAGAATTTACCATTCTGTTCTCGTACAAGCAAACCTCCACCGCAACCCGGTTTAATCGGACAAAATTCTCCAACCTTTCCTACGAATTGTCTATTGTGACCATCGTTAATCTGCTCCTGAAGAACTGCCGCTTCTGGTTCAAAAGTAGTGTCTGAGATTTTACCTTTCTTGTAATCGGATTCCAGTTTTTCCAATCTCTTCTCGTATTCAGATACATCAGGAAGTTTTTCATTCATATCCAAATATAAAGCTGATTTCACGGAGAACGTCTCTCTCATATCATTGATGGTTGTTGGTTCTTTACTGAAGCAGGTTTTGAATACGTATGGAACTGCAAACTGTTTACCAGTAGCTGTCCATGGATCATTTTTATGTTTTCTGTTATCTCCCGGGGCATATCCGTAAAGTGCTTCACAACCCTCTGGATCTTTGTACTTAGCGATATAAACCGCATTATTTACCAGACACATTCTGTCATATGTAGCCTCATGCTCGAATGTATAACCGTACTTCTTACCAAAGTCCATAACGAACTTAATGATTTCTGGTGTCGCATCCGGAATCTTAATCGAATCTGTTTTGATATGAGCAACGGTGAATCCACGTTTCTGTACCTCATGTTTAAGATCCACCATGAACAGAGCGCCTCGCTTAGCGACAATGTTATCCTTGTTTCTAACATCATGGAATGGATTAGAGAATGTCGCCGAGGTAAGACCGTATACAGAGTTGATCGCAGTCTTCAATGCGTTAGCCAAATCCTTAGATGTTAACTCACCATCCTTAACCCTCTGAATATATGGCTTGAGTTTACCATCCAGCATTTTATCAACCTCATCCCAAGCTTCATGTTTAATGCTTACACGTCCTTCAACAATATCGCGATATGCCTTCGTGTATCTGACACCAAATAGACATTCAGCAATGGTACTATGAGGATGCATTGATGTAATATCAAGAAGAGCGACATTACCATACATACCTGGTTCAGCATATACATATCCGCCTTCGCCGACTTCTTCTCCACGATATGTAGAAACACCATTCTCATATTTATATCCCGGAAAATATGGTAAAAGAGAACCAGCTTCTCCATGTGTCTGAGACATCATTTCCGGACAAGCTTCTTCCAGGAAATCGCGAGTCTCTTCATCCATCTCGAATACTGGCTCTGCTAAATTACGATAATTAAATTCGTTCTGAGGATTCTTATTGTTCCCAAATATAAACTTAGTTGTTAAGGTGTTGGTGGTATCATTTACTGTTAAACCCGCCAGGTCAGCAAGAATCTCTCTGGCTAACCAGTCAGACTGAAGATAATTCCATGCTGCTTCGGTGGCAAGAACATCATTATCGCAATACTCTGCTACTTTTTGCCATAACTCTTCAGGTACCGGTTTATCCCATGGAAGTCCAAGCTCCTGATGATGAATACCCATTTCGATTTCCAGTTTCTTCAGACTCTTTTTATTACCAGCTGAAGCGAAATCGTAAATATCAGTATATGAGATATTATACGCTTCACCGAACAGATATTTTCGACTTTCACCTTTGCTGCTATTTATAATCTTCTGTGATAAATCATAAATCTCTAATGGAGTATATCCCATCATACAGGCATAAAGCATATGGTTATCATATCGGCGACAGTTAAATCCAACCAACTTGAATCTAACAAGTTCCTCAACTTGCTTCGGTGTAGGATTGATCATCCTTACAATCGGTGTTTTCTCACCCTGAACTTTCCAATTGATAAGAAATAAGTTTGGGAATACCTCACAGTCGAAAAATATCAATGGCGAATCATCCCCAGAGCCTACTGGTGGAGCAGCGTCTTCCGATTTAAACGGCATCTTATTAACAGCCTTTATACAATACGGAGCCTGATTTGTACTCTGAGTAGCAAAAGCATAAACTGCGTTTTTCATATCAGATACATCATAATGCTGACCGCTGTCATAAGCATCATTTAGTAGTTTGTTGATGAAATCAATACTACATCTGGTGCTTGGATGAATCTCTTTGTTAAGATTCTTCTTAATCATAGTGCGTAAATGCTGTTCATTTTTAAATCCTTCAATGTTTATCACTTTTTTCCCTCCTTTCAAAGGTAGTCCTGAGCTAATGTGTGCAATAGGTAAATTGTTGCATAATGTAAGCTTTCTTCTAAGTGAACTTTTTCCTGAAAATACTTTAATCTCAATATCTTTGTCATATAGACGATTTAATGTGGTTGGGTCACCGTCATAAATATAATGAAGATGAATACCAGCTCCACTCTTGCTCAGCTCAGCATAAGTTGGTGGAAACTTGCTTGCTGCTTCCAGATTCTTTTCGAATGATTTCTTACCAGACTCGTCCTTAATATCGAAGTCAATGACTATATGATTCTCTGGAATCTTGACATAATGAAGTTTATGAACATCGATGTCGTGTAACCTCGTGGTAACAGCATCCCATGGCTTGGTCGGGGTTTCCTTTTCATTGGCGTATTGAGCCAGATAATCTCCCGCAAGGATGTCAAATTCTGAAGGTATTCCATCCATAAATTCAATAACATATTTTTTGTCATCATTATCTTTCTTCTCGCTCCTCATATCTTTCTCGAATTTATCAAGCCTGAACCCGGAATATACATTTCGAACTTTAGCCTCTTCATCGAAGCCCTCCTCAAAATGCCAGAAATAATTTCGTAATTCCTCTTTGAATGCTCTCTGAGAATACGGATAAGGAACCTTAGTCTCATCACAATAAGTTTTGTACATTTCCCATGCGGTTTTAAGAGTTGTACCATCGTTCTTTTTGAATACCGAGAAGGAATCAACCACAAAGTTATAGAAATCGTTGGTGGCTCCCATCATCAGAGTTGGAACGTAATCATCATAGGCGTCCTTATTTTTCAAATACACCTGATGACAATGATAGGCAATACCCGGTAACTCAAAAGGAATCTTATTGATACAATCGTTGTAGTCTTTCTGATCGAGTTTTTTCCCAGAGGGCATCACGTCAATAAGTCGTCGCAATAGACCAGATTTGCTATCAGTGATTTTTACAGGTTTATTGGTACCCATGAATAAAAACGCATTAAATTTATTTGCGTAAGTAGACTTGAATTTTTCATTCACCGTCATAAGCTCGTGAGAAACCAAACTATTCAACCGAGTGTTGTCCTCGATTCTTGATAAGTCACCATCATGTTGTATAGCGACCATTGGATTGGACTTGAACGCCTCCAACGCAAAAGAGTTACTACTGGAACCCAATGCTTTCGCATCAAATACCGAATAGTAACCCTCGAATAATCGCTGTATAATATTTAAGATAGTGGATTTACCAGTTCCTGCAGAACCATACAAAACCAAGAATTTCTGGATATACTTTGAATCACCCTCGATGATAGAGCCAATTGCCCATTCAATCTTATGTCTTTCTTCTGGGGTATACAGAGTTGAAATGAGTTTTTCATAACCTGATATATCACATTCTCGCAAAGGATAACTGAGTTTTTTACTGGCATAATCAGTCTTTGTGGTCTCAGTATCACCAAATATAATTTTCTCATCGAGTGGATGAAAGTTATCTCGCATTCGTTTCTGACAGTATTTATGCCACGAATCAATGGAACCTGAATCAGAATCCCACATATACTTAGTGACAAGACTGTCTGTTGCCGTTTTGCGACGTTCTTCAGTGAATTTGTATAATTCCTGATCCACCATATCAATAACGTCTTGTTCCTCTGTTGACCAAAGTCCTAAATCTTCTCGCCATACAGCATAAAAATCGCCACCTCGTATCATGAGATCCGACGATTTCTTTAATATAAATTTGGGAAATATTTCGGTTACGCCCTGCTTTACACTACGCGTCGAAATCTTCATGAAATCCATATTTTTTTTGTTCCTTTCTATGATATGCTGTCTAAATACCAACACAATTGGGTCCATATATCATGTTTTCGTAAATCTTTACAGCAACCTCTTATCGTGAATAACCCACCTTCACCGTCTGGTTTATAGTCTCGTTTTGAAAATTTATCCATTATTTCATGGAATTTATCTCTGTCAAAAAAATAATCATTCATATAATTTAAGCCTAAGCTTTTGGTCATGTTCCAAAACCATTGCTTAGTACGGTTTCCATATCTTGGATCATCCATGATAGTTTCTTCGCATCGAATAGCCAAGGCTATCATCATCTCAAGCATACTGCAAGGACTATCCAAATATAATAGATCAGTCTTTGTGACCCCAGGAATCTCGTTGTAAAATCTGTAACGAAGATCTTCTCCATCAGACGCTCGACTGCTATCGACATATTTATATACGAAATCAGTGTTATGAAGATGTGCAAGTAATTTACGATATGATACTTTGTTTCCAACCTTTACGATATCAGCCAGCCAATTGAAATACTTGTTTTCAACTGCATTTTTATCCATTGTAAACGTCCCCATATCTTCTTGTATCTGCCAGAATTTCATAATCTGTTCTCAGTCGATCATTTCTTACAAATACGGAATCATCCTCATATTCTCCAAAATGAGATAATGAATCCTCTCCGATTAAATCCTCAATCTGATCATCTGTCAAAGGCTCATCATCAATATCTGTGACTACTCCATCCGCCCAATATGAAAGAGTCTCTGTGTTATAATCACTGTCGCTAAATTCTTCTGGTGTAATGATATACGGCTTATCCATTTCGTCTTCCTCCTCTCTTTTTTCGTTTGTTTTAATATTTGATGAATACTGGGTATATCCGTTCTCTTCTATTATTTGATTCTGAGTTACTTCTGAATTATCTGGCTCTGTTTCACCATAATCGTATTCCTCTTCTTCGTCATAGTCTTCAGGATCATAATAATTTTTCATCAATCTATAGGTGATAGCGGAGCCTAATATAGCCCCGCCCAAAAATATAAATAATCCTTTCATAATGGTTCTCCTTTAATTCATGTAATAATAACAATAATCGAACATATCTCTGTAGGGATTCCCCGACCCGATTGAATCGAGTCCAGTCATTCACATCATATCAAGGATATCTCCGTCAACATTGAAATCAAGTAAGATTGTTCTCTCGTATCCATTTACAAAAGCTCTGCTCTCAGGTCTGTGAATATTGTAGATGCCGAAATCTACCTTATATTCGTTGTTTTTATCATAAACCCATCCGACCTGCTGACCAATCTTGGTCCTATAAATTCCGAGCATATCGTAAACCTCGTTTAAGAATAAGAAGCCTTTATCCCTGAGTCTATCGTTAGCTGCATCCTGCTGACGACGTAAAAACATAAGATTAAACTCTGGATCTTTAGTCCATCCAATACATCCATCTTCATAGAATTTAGCATAAGGACTATATCCAGCAATATTATCTGGATCGATTACCTCAACTTCTTTTGTAACGGTTTTGGTTTCACCGTTTTCATCGGTAACAGTCTCTTCAACCTGCTCTCTTCGAATGTTGTATTTGAGTTCTCGATCCAGTTCCTCACCGAATCTATCGACAACTCTTCCACGATATTCCTTGAAACTCTTATCAATGGCTGTGTATGCCGCAGCTAAAGCTACATTTCTCTTTCTAAGCATATTATTTGATGTAAGAATAGCGCCAATAGATAATCCACCAAGAATAACGGATGGTGCATATAATTTGGCGATTTTAACTGCCGTCTGAGCATATGTAACAGTCAATTCTTTCTTGCTGTCTTCTTCAGTCTGGGTACCATTTTCGATATCCGCATGAATATCATCGATTTTCTCTTTTGCTTCCTCAGTGATATCAGAAAGTTTTGTGGTTGCTTTACAAGCCATAACAGCACTGGCAACAGCTCCAACAATACCGGTTACTACCAGAATTTCAGGGCTGTGTTTTTTTAATTTAAAACCAACTCTGTTTACAGTTCTTCCTAATGATTCAACAATAGCTAATTTTCTCATATCAATAATTCTCCTTTTTAAATTCTTCAATTTCTTTTACAGACATTCCAACAATTCCAGCAGATTCACCAGAATCAGTATGTTTAAAAAACTCTTTCCCCTGTGGAAACATATATCTGAACATACAGTAATTAGCTGCGTCCGCCAGGTATTCAAGATTTCCCGTTTCCTCAAATTTGGCAATACATTTCTTCAGTGATCCGATGGCATCAACATTGCCTGATACAAAGTTTCTCGATGCTTTGCCATATTTGTAATAGCTCTGTACAACGAGACCTTTCCTGATCTCATCGAATTTCTCGCTATATTCTGTTTTTATTAATGGGTCAAAATTAATTAAATAACTCATAATCCTCCTTAATCAATAGATACTACTCTAGGCATTTTGATGATGTATCCATCTCTTCCATGTATAACCTGCGCGTTGGAAATATTCATCCAGCCATATTTATTGTCTGTGTAATTGCATGTGACACCGGATAAATCATACATATCAGCAACTGTGACTACGTTATATGTATCCATAATTTCATCCATGCTCGCTAACACACTCTCCGCTTCGCTCCTTGTATCGTAGACCAAATCTGCAAAATCATAATTGGTTCTTGTGGAACGATTATTTTCTCTTCGTCCTGAACCTGAAGAATAGTCACGATATGAAACACGACTTGAGTTACTGCGATTTCCACTTCGCTTGTCTCCATACAGAATCATATCAATTCCATCTTTCACAATGTCAGATAACGCCTTTTTTATCGACGGAACCAGAACATCCATAAAAATATAATTCTTTACGGAATTAGCATCTTCTGAGATAAACACATCCTTGAATTTGCTTACTTCGCTTTTCTTTTTCTTTTTAACCGTTCCTTTTACAACTTTCTCTACTTTTTTCGTAGGAACTGTGTTTGCTGCATTAGCTTTTGGAATAGGTCTTTCACTCATCTTAGTTTTCTCCTTTAATATTTATTTTTCCCGGAAGCGTAATTCTTGAATTTGCAATCCGATTATTGGCTTTCTTAAATTGATAAGCCAAATTACTCCTCGCTTTCTTTTCGGAAGGAGCGGTCGTTTCACCCTCCCAAATGTCAGCAAGAAGAGTATTAAATTCCATAACAGGTCCGCTATAGAAATATTTAGGCATACAACCACTCCTTAAAAATAAAAGAGAAGACACCTTGTTACAGATGCCCTCTCGGTAATATTACTCAGTTTCCTTAGATTCTCCAGAATCCCCAGAAAGGTCTTCGAGTTCGACATAATCGTTCTCAGCAACCGCTCCATCCTCATCTTCAACGTGTCTGCTTCCAAGCGTATAAGCCGCAACCAACCCTGCTCCAACCGCAACTGCCTTTAAGACTGTTGTGACCTTAACATCTTTGATTTTGTCTTTTGCTTTGGAAACAGCTTTCTTGAATTTTGATTCTTTAGCCGGTTCCTCAATTTCAACTTCTTCGTTCTCGTCTAAAACCTCATCAAAGTTTTCTGTGTTTTTAGTTTCTTCCATTTTAGTTTCCTCCTGAAATATAATATTTTTCTCATTAAACACTATGTAAATATCGCGAATTAACCGAGTTTGGCAAAATCGTATCTCGGTGCTACATGATAATCTAATGTGATACACGGTCGTCCATCGTCAGCTATGGCTGATCCATAACTGATTTCAAGCTGACCATCATCCAGATTCCATCCCAACTCATCGCTTAACGTCGTCGGTGGCAATCCTATTTCATTGTAGAAATCACCCAGCGATGCGTACATTTCATATACCATAGTCTCATTGATTGTATTTACCGCAGCCCTAATCGTCTGAATATCTGATTCGAAATATCTTCCGGAAATGCCATCATAACAGAGCTGTTTACCAGACCCTGCAATAATCACCTGATTGCTTGATACCGGATGCTCGTCCACATGTTTCTGAGCAACTTTATCCTGAATCAGCTTCGCTTTTTCTTCGCCGATAGTTTCAATAACTTCTTTCTTGTAATCAGTCAATGCTGTCTCAGAAAGTTTATAAGCCGTTGCTATTGCTGCATTTCGTCTTGCATGAACCGAATTGGAACCAAGAAGAAAAGCAACAGACGCTGCTCCGCTAATTGCTGCTGGAATATAGCATTTCCAAGTTGTTTTGAATACATCCACAGGAGTGAGCTTAGTAATTTGACCGCAATCAGGCCCTGTTGATTCTTCGATTAATTTCTCATTTTGTCTACGCTTTTCATTCTCAATCAACTCCATAGCTTTTGGTGTGGCTTTCACTGCTAACACGGTTGAAGTAATAGCACTGGCAATACCAAGTCCAATTAAAATTTCAGGACTATGCTTATCAAAACCTATTTTTACACCTTTAATAAAATTTTTGATAAATGATGTTTTCATAATATTCCCTTTCTTTATATAAAATTAAAAGAGCCCTTGTTAGGACTCCTTTTCATCTTTGCTCGAAATATATTCATCGAGTCTAGCATCAACCTGTTCCTGCATCTGCTTATCCGACGCTAAGCTGACTAAAATACCGCCAACCGCGGTGGCTACCCAGCCCACGATCTTGATAACTGTAGTTGCATTGATTTTGTTCTTCATGATTTTATCCTCCTAAAATATAATTTCTCATTAAAGTAATTGCAATTTCCGCGAATTAGTAATAATCATCATAATTGACTCGCGGTTTGAATGGCATTTCCAAAATATAAAAGACCGTACCATCATCCAATTTGGCTTTCCTGTGATTAAATTCAATCCAGAACTCTCCCTCGTCTGTTGGAGCCCATCCCATTTCTTCACCAAAGTTGGTTTCTTCAAGTCCAAGTAGCGAATATAAATCGTTTAATACATTCCAACCGCCCAAAATATAGTTACGGTTTACATGATACTCTGCAGCAAGCACCTGCTCTAAACTCGCTCTGAAGAATCTTTTTGAATATTCCTCGTACCATAAAACCGGCTTTCCGCTACTCTCTTCTTCGAGACTCGAATCGCAAGGCCCATCTAAATAAGACGCGTTGATGTATATATGTTTCGCCTTATCCACAGCGATTGCCTCGATGATTCTATTATCGGTTTCTTCACCGTACAATTCCTTTACTTTGTTACGGTAATCCCTGTAAGATTGATCAACTATTGCGTATGCGCTTGACAGCGATGCCTGAGTACGTTGATTTAATACGTTCGAGCCAAGAATACATACGACAGTCGCTGTTCCAGTGATTATAGTTGGCAAATATACCGGAAGCACTGTTTTTACTTTTTCAATCTTTGTAAGCTCTTCCTCACCTTTGTTTAATTTTGCCGTATCTAAAGCGCGTACAGCTTTTGGTGTCGCATTAGCGGATGCTATGGCAGTTGCCACCACACCAGCCACAGCTACAAAGGATAAAATAGTTGCTGAGTTACGTTTGATAAATAAGCGTGCGTTCATAGTTTTCTCCTTTCGTGTGAAGTTTAAAAGTGAAAAGAAACAGTGTAAGATTTGAACTTACGGCCTACATCGTTTCCAATGTTGCTCTACCCAACTGAGCTAACTGTTTCTCATTATAGGAATTGTTTTCTACGCGAATAATAAAAAAGAAAGAGCCCTTGTTAGGACTCAATCTTTCTACTTTCGATTTCCAATAATTTGTCAAGTTTATCCTCGATTCGATCCAACTTGTCTGCTTCCGCAAGTAATAACTCTTTAGATGCGTCAATTACTTTAAAACAATGTTTTATTCCAGAAAGATCATCTGCGGACATATTTTTTAATGTGTCTCTATTGACCGTTTCTTTCATAAGTCTGTTCATAAGTTCATCCATTGACTCAATAAGATTTTTAACTGCTTCTTTCATAGTTTTTCTCTCCTTTGAATAAATAGTTTGATTATTGTTTTTCATTATAGGAATTGTAATTTACGCGAATAATAAAAAGAAAGAGGACAAGATATGTCCCCTCTCTAATTACCATATGTGGTTTACTCAAAATGTTTTAATACTAAATATATGAATAATCCCCCAACTACTGCAATTAAAGCTGGCATTTCTCATCCTCCTTTTCTGAGAAATCGTTCTCAAGTCTCTTTTCTTTAATAAGCTCTACGATACCTGGAGTAAAGTAAATCAGCGAAACGATGAAACAATACACCAGATATCCTTTCCAGTGTTTCTTCATCCATTTATTACTTTCTTTACATAACTCCCAGTAATCTTTGAAAAAGCTTTTCATAGTAAAATCCTCCTTAAAATAATTTTCTCATTATAGGAAATGTTAATTACGCGAAAAGCAAGAGTCATTGCTGACTCCGCTTATAAATTACTTTTTCATGAAATGTCTTATAATCAAAGCACTTATTAATGCACATATTATTACGTCGCCAAACATCACAATGAATCCTGCTCCAACAACAAAGCCGAATACAATTATAACTATCGCTGCCACCAATAATAATGCGATTAAAAATGTAAATAATATCATAATACAATTCCTCCTTAAAATAATTTTCTCATTATAGGAAATGTAAAATGTGCGAAAAAGAAAAGAGCCTCAGATTTTTCCAAGACTCTTTGACCAATTATTAATCTACCAGTTTCCTTCCGCACCTCGGACAATATTTGATTGGCATATCCATATACACTAAATCATCTCCTTCTGGACTAGTCAAACTCAATCGTAGTTTTGGTTTATGTTCATCTCCGTCAAGTACCCAAGCTTCCAGGCTCATGGCATTGAATATTAATCCTATTCTAACTTCTTTTGACTTAATCATTTTAGTGATTTCTACTCCATCTCCAAATTCGTCCGGTTTGCAAAATTTACACATAATAGAACCTCCTTTATTTTTAGTCATAATAGCACATGTAATTCACGCTAAATATTCCGCCTATCAAAACAAGTTTCCCAGCGTTCCCTTTTAAGCGGTTTTATCTTCAAAGCCCACATGATCTGTCGAATAGTTACCGTTGGATATAAGTTGTCTTCACATTCTCCAGCACGATCATCAAAAAACTTCTTAAATCCTTCGTTCAAATATAAAGCATCCACCAACCATGGATCTATCTCAGTCCAATAGGTCGATTTGGTTTCTGGTATTCTGCGCTGCTGAATTACGGCCAATCCTTTCTTTCCAATCAAATACAATGTGCATCTGTTGTAGACTGGATGATTGCAAATATAAATTTTTCCATACATATGTGAATAATTCTCCGGTTTCTCAAAATGGTATCTCATAGTTTCTCCCAGGCAAAAAGAAAGAGCCCTTGTTAGGACTCAATCCTTTAATTTGTAATACTTGTATGTTCTTTAAGGTTTAATAATCTTCCGATTTTGCTGTCATCGTCTGTTTGTCTATAAGTAATGGTTTTGCCATTGTGCTTGATGGTAACTTCGTAATTTTCTCCATTAACTATATTATAAATAGCCTCGTCGTATTTAGATTTCATTTCGTCGTATTCTTTATCTTTGAGATTTTCAACCTCATCAATATCTCTACGATATTTCGAATCCGCTTCTGCTAGTCTGTTTTCGTAATAGTTAATAGTTGTTACGAATCCACCAATACCTAATACAATAACCATGCTCATAATCATTCCAATAATAGCTTTCTTCATAGTTTTATCCTCCTTGAAATTAAGTATTTGTTCTCATTATAGAGGATGATTTTTACGCGAAAAAAAGAGTCTCAGATTTCTCCAAGACCCCCAATCATTATTTGAATATTATTTCTTTAGCCTTTCTGAATCTGAACTCACCCAGATGAGCGTTAAGCATCGCCTGAATTAAATCATCCATCGCAACCAAATCAAGTGTAATCAGCCAGCTAACTACGTCTTTTTTATACTTTCTTCCCATAATAACGCCGTTCGCTTTCAAAATAATAGATTCGATTTTGTTAGAATTTTCTTTTGATGTCATAACCGTCATCTCGTAAACCCAAGATCCTTTATTTAATATCTGCATAAATAAATTCCTCCTTCAATTCTCATTACAGAAGGTGTAAAATGTGCGAAAAAAAAGAGCCCATGCATTATACACGAGCTCTAAGAGAATTAAGTTTATTCTGGCTTCCATGACGGATCAACTTCTTCGATTATTGCATTTCCCCTATCGATATATAATATCTCTCCGTCTTTTAAAACAAGATTTCCGGAATCTTTATAGTCTTCATCGTAGCCTGATAAATCTATGACACAATCACCAGCATCATAATTGCCACCTTTATAATCTTCATATTCAGAAGAATCTTTAAAAATGTAAAACGAAGTATAACCATCGTATCCCTTCACTGGAGTCACTTTGAAATTACCAGCTTTAATGTCTGTTCCGACTACATAAGTCCCCTCGCCTATAATATTATCCCCGCCTCTATTTACAATTTCTTCATTTATAGAATCTTTTAAAGCAACCAGATCTTCGGTACTCATAGATGCTAAATCAATATCAGATGCCATAACGGGTGTAGCAACAAGTAAGCACGCTCCGCATAGTATTCCCAAAACATTTTTTCTTTTCATTTTGAATCCTCCTTTTTATCACGTAAAACCAATTATTTCGCCGATTTATCAATATGATCGTGACAGATTAATAATGGTTTAGACAAGTCGACCTCTATCAGCTTCTTGATAATCCATACGAATATTATTAATACGAGTATCGGTATAATACATGATGTAACAACTAAAACAGCTAAAGATTCCACCAAAGTATTTAAGAAATTTTCAGCAGCATCTAATCCGCCCATCACAGTGCTTGACACAGCATCAGTTACTTTGGAAATTGCACCTTCTATAAAGTTTTTATCGTCATCCGAATCATCATTTGTTGCATCATCGGTTTTAGCCTTCGCATTTTCGGCTTCCGCTAAGGTATTATCCAGAGAAAACTCATAAGTTTCTTTTATTTCGTTTGATAAACCGACACTTATAGGAATAGCGAAAAATATGAGTGCTGCTATCAGAAGTCCATTTACACTTTTTAACAATATTTTTTTACTATGTTTTAGCAACCCAGCTCCGAACGTTCCTATTATAATCGGAAGAACGATTATGAATATCAACTTTCCAAGTAGAGTAAGTGAATATTTTTCAAAAAATAACACTACAGTTATCACCAATAACCAAGTAGTCAATGTCATTAAATGCTCGGCTATCGGTGTTCCAGTATCACCGGGTATTGCAGTAATAGTGGCTGATATGCCTGTAGTTAAAGCCGATAATTTCAAAACGCCGGATAGCTCCTCATCGATAGAAGCTATTGTGTTTTCGTATCTTTTGGGGGTTCCGGCAGTATTCAATCCGTAATGAATTACCCCTATTATACAGACCAAACACAATATTATGACTATTAGTTGTATCGCATATTTTTTAATGTCTTTCATCTTTTGTGTATATCCTCCTTCTTTCTGAACATTATATCACTACACGTTGAAATATACAATAAAGATAAAAACGAAGACGCCAAGTAATCTCAGCGCCTTCCGGTCCGTATTTTACTTCTTCGGAAGAAGTTTGCTAATGAACTGTCGACCTAAAATTGTCGTAACAGTGCCTTCTTTCTCAAATTTGAAAGATGCTAATGTTCCCCAGATCGTAACAGCAGTAGACACAACAATGCTGCCAACCGTAATTCCATTTTGAATCATCTGATTTCTCTTGTCTTTTTCTAACTGAATATTCTTTACTTCGATATCGGCCTCTCTAGCCTTATCTTTCAAGTCATAATCGTCAGCATTTCGATCAATTGAAATCACACGATCCATCAGTTTACAAGTTGACTCCACCGCAGACTCATACTCCTTCGATCCAAGTTCCAAATCTTTCATGTTTTCGAGATTCGCCTCGACCTCTGTTCGTAATAAATCTTCCATGCTCATTTTTATAAATCCTCCTTTGAAATATAATTTACGTGTTTCATTAAAGAGTCTGTTATTTTTGCGAATATTCACGATATAAAATAAGACGTTCCTTGTGCATAAGGTCCGTCTGCTCCTCAATTGGTATCCTCATATTTACTCGATAAAATCCGGTTTCCTCTTCATCATACGGTTCAATCGTGAAATATCCATTGCTGGTATGTTTGATAGAATATAACGAAGACAATACCCATCCAAGGACGATACCAATGGTAAAAATTAATAGTGTCATCATATTTGACTCCTCCTTTAAAAATAAGATTCTGAAAATCCCTCCCGGGAATTTTTCACATTACAAATATAAAACCAAAAGCGGTAACCTGCGTACGGTTTTAAACTAGAATAACCGTCCCTTTATGCTAGATTAGAAAAATAAAAAGGAATAGCAAATGCCATTCCTCACAATAAAATGTGTTTTTTTTCTTCTCATTAAAGGGTATGTTTTTTACGCGAAAAGAAAAAGAGACTGAAGCCTAAGCTCCAATCTCCTCTCTCTTCTCTTCCTGATTTTTCTTTAAAACTTTTATCTCTTTTTTCAGGCATTCAATTTCATAGTTCATTTGCATAGCATAACCGAGTGCTTCTCGCATTAAGCCAATCACTTTCATGTTTCTCGGATCTGTAGTTCCGTCCTCATTCTGTGCTGCCTTAGTTGCAACAAACATAATCTCGTTCATTCTACCTTCAAATTTCGCTCTTTTCATTTTAAATTCCTCCTTAGAATAAAGTTTTTATCTCATAATACAAGTTGTAAAATACGCGAATCTCTTGACCTATCTGTCATCGCATTATACAATGAGAAAAAAAACGGAGGTAAACTACTATGATGTCTGAAGAAGAAATTAGAAAAGAACTTGCCATGGGAAATATAGTATGTCCAGAATGCAGTGATTCCCTTATGAATTTCGAATATGATGAAAACGACAACTGCATATACATCTGTCCAAAATGTGGATACGATATTGAAGCCGAAAATTACGATTATTTTTTCGAGAGCGAATTATACAATAACGACGAATATGAAGACGAACCCGATGCAGGATGCCAAGCTTGTGGCGGTCCATATCCTCAATGCAAAACATCCTGCGACAGATTCGATGATTAAAATATCAAGAAGAGATTGATTATTACATCAGTCTCTTTCTTTGTTTAGTATCCAGAAAAAGCGTCTGTATGCTGAATAATACACATCTTTGCAGCATGGTATATCCATTTTGACTTTAATCAAATCATACGACAATCCCTCTGTAACTCCACGAACTATGTATTGTGCCAATTCCGGTTCAGCTTTCTCAGCAGCTCGCCAGATCATATCCATACGCTCTGAATAATACGCTTTCATGATTCCTATTCTCTCAGTCGGATTAGAAATATGCTTAACCTTTCCGAATGTAGACAAATCTGCTGGTCTACCGAGTAAGCCATCAATAGATTCGTAAGTTTTCTTCCATATCGGATACTGAAGACAAAACTGCTTCAATTCATGATAACGATGCCTTTCTATCCAATACGGATTCTTTTCTGATAATTCTGATCTTATCATTGTCGTTCCCCCTTCCAAATATAACCAGTTTCTTCGTAGAGTTTTTTCGGTGATATGTAATAATTTATTCGACCATATTTACTGCTCATTTGGGATATGGTCGTTATTACATTACCGTTTCGAGTTGCTGTTCCAATTTGTAAATATCCTGTTATCAGTCCAGCTCTCACCCATGTCGCATCTTTACCGTAAATCCTAGCTGCTACTGCGACCGGCACTGAACCAGGTGTAAATATCACATCTTCCAACGTTCTCCCTCCTTTCGAAACTAATCATATCGAACTACTGCTTATTTGTTAAAACAAAGTCGGTGGGTCAAATTTTCGGAGTCAAATTATGACTACGCCATCGCTTCATTGTCATTTCACAAGGATAATCTTCGAATCCTAATGTGTCGGAATCTATCAGACCTTCGATCACACCGTCGATAATTTCCGCGTCGTATTGCTTATATGGATGTACACACTCTGGGAGAAATCTATGTATAGTTTTACACTTTGGACATCTATATCTCTCCACATGAATATAACTTTTAACACCACCCTTTCCTTTAACGATTCGTGTGACCCTATCATAATGCTTCAAAACTGCGCCACATTTTTCACAAATTTTCTTGTCCATTATATCTAGCTCTCCTATAGTTAGTCCTTGTTATGATATAGGAGTATTAACTATATATTCAACTGGGAAACGCTGGATGGGAGAAATTGGCAATTGACATTTAGCCCAATGCGGTATATCATTATCGACACTATAAAGAAAGGAGAAATGCTTATGTTAACAAAATGCCCTGAATGTGAACTTCAAGTAAGCGACAAAGCAAGTACTTGTCCTCACTGTGGTTATCCATTGAATGTCGAAGCCAAAAAGAAAAGGAAAAGTTCACCAAAACGTATGAAACTTCCAAACGGTTTCGGTTCTATAACTGAATTGAAAGACGGGAATCGTAGGAATAGGTTTCGAGTGAGGGTCTGTGTTGGTAAAACTCCAACGGGTAAGCCCATTTTGAAATTATTAAAACCCGTGTCAGCATTTAGTAATTACAATGAAGCGTATAAAGCCCTCGTCGAATATAACAAAAATCCATATGACTTAAATGCCGATATTACAGTGGTTCAGTTATATGAACGATGGAGTGATGAATACTTCAAAAATATTACAGATGCTTCGAAACGAACAATTACTGCGGCATGGGCTTATTGCTCATCCATCTACACGATGAGAGTGAAAGATATAAGAGCCAGACATATTAAAGGTTGTATGGACGAAGGGTATCGAATCGAAACCAGAGGTAAAAAGAAAGGCGAAAAAATATATGCTTCTGCTGAAACTAAATCTCGTATAAAATCGCTATTCAATTTACTTCTGGATTATGGTTTAGAATACGAAATCGTATCTATGAATTATGCCAGAACTTTCGACATTTCTGATGATATTGTAAAAGAAAAAGAACAAGCTAAAAAACCGCATATAATATTTACAGAAGAAGAACTCAATATATTGTGGAATAATGTCGGAAAAGTTGAGTTTGTAGACTGGATATTGATTCAGTGCTATATGGGCTGGAGACCCCAAGAACTGGCTACACTAAAGCTGGATGAAATAAACATAAATGAATGGTATATGATTGCTGGAATGAAAACGGATGCCGGAAAGCAGCGAATAGTACCAATCCACGAAAAAATAAAAGGGCTTGTAAAAGACAATTACGACAAAGCAAGTGAACTTGGAACCGGATACCTGTTTAACGATAAGGGTCGGACTCATTCTGGTTCGTATGCTATGACATATGATAAATATAACAAACGCTTTAAGAAAGTTATGAACGAACTCAATCTTAATCCTGAACATAGACCTCACGACCCACGAATGACATTTATAACGAGATGTAAAAAGTCAGAAGTTGACGAATATGCATTGAAAGAAATGGTTGGACATTCAATTAAAGATATAACTGAGTCTACGTATACTGTCCGAGACTTAGAATGGTTAAGAAAAGACTTAGCAAAATTGCAATAAAAAGGGAGCTACTCAATGATGAATAACTCCCTCGTTTTTGAATCATAAATGGTACAAATAGTGTGGTTCAAACCAGGTACAAATCTGGTACAAACAACCCCATTTTAACCACTTTTTACTACTCTGTTTGGACACGATAAATGCTTATTTTAAGCCATTTATTAGAATTTACCAGCTTTAGCAGCTTCCTCAATGGAAACAGCTACTGCAACTGTCATACCAACCATCGGGTTGTTACCAGCGCCGATGAGACCCATCATCTCTACGTGAGCCGGTACAGAAGAAGAACCAGCGAACTGTGCATCAGAGTGCATACGTCCTAATGTATCTGTCATACCGTAGGAAGCTGGACCTGCTGCCATGTTGTCCGGGTGAAGTGTACGTCCTGTACCACCACCGGAAGCAACTGAGAAGTATTTCTTACCTGCTTCAAGACGTTCTTTCTTGTATGTACCTGCAACCGGATGCTGGAAACGTGTCGGGTTTGTGGAGTTACCTGTGATAGAAACGTCAACGTCTTCTTTCCACATGATAGCAACACCTTCCGGAACGCTGTTAGCGCCGTAGCAGTTAACTTTTGCACGAAGTCCTTCAGAGTATGCTTTTCTGAATACTTCTTTAACTTCGTTCTTGTATGGATCGTATTCTGTCTCTACATATGTAAAGCCGTTGATACGGGAAATGATCTGAGCAGCATCTTTTCCAAGACCGTTCAGGATAACACGTAATGGTTTCTGACGAACTTTGTTAGCTTTCTCAGCGATACCGATAGCACCTTCAGCTGCTGCGAAGGACTCATGTCCAGCCAGGAAGCAGAAGCACTCTGTTTCTTCTTCAAGAAGCATCTTGCCAAGGTTACCATGTCCAAGACCTACTTTACGTGTATCAGCAACGGATCCAGGAATACAGAATGCCTGAAGACCTTCTCCGATAGCTGCTGCTGCGTCTGCTGCTTTCTTACATCCTTTTTTGATTGCGATTGCAGCACCTACTGTATATGCCCAGCAAGCGTTCTCGAAACAGATTGGCTGAATGCCTTTGATCTGATCGTATACATTAAGACCTGCGTCTTTTGTGATTTTCTCAGCTTCTTCGATAGAAGCAATGCCATAGCTGTTTAAAACAGAATTGATCTTGTCAATTCGTCTCTCATATGATTCAAATAAAGCCATTTCCTGTTACCTCCTAAATTATTCTTTTCTTGGGTCGATAATTTTAACAGCGTCTGCAACACGGCCGTACTGACCTTTTGCTTTTTCCCATGCAGTATTCGGGTCATCGCCTTTTTTGATGAAATCAGTCATTTTTCCAAGGCTTACGAACTGATATCCGATGATCTCATCATCTGCATCAAGAGCAATACCTGTTACATAACCTTCTGCCATTTCAAGGTAACGAGGTCCTTTTTTCAGAGTTCCATACATTGTACCAACCTGAGAACGAAGTCCTTTACCAAGGTCTTCAAGTCCAGCACCTACTGGAAGTCCTTCTTCTGAGAATGCAGACTGTGTACGTCCATAAACGATCTGAAGGAAGAGTTCTCTCATAGCTGTATTAATCGCATCACAAACTAAGTCAGTGTTCAGTGCCTCCATAACTGTAAGTCCCGGAAGAATCTCGGAAGCCATAGCTGCAGAGTGAGTCATACCTGAACATCCGATAGTCTCAACCAGCGCTTCCTGGATGATACCCTCTTTAACATTTAATGTAAGCTTGCAGGCACCCTGCTGTGGTGCACACCAGCCAACACCGTGTGTAAGACCGGAAATGTCTTTGACTTCTTTTGCCTGTACCCATTTAGCTTCTTCTGGGATTGGAGCGGCGCCATGATGAACGCCCTGTGCAACTGGGCACATTTCTTCTACTTCGCGTGAATAAATCATTGTAAAACTCCTTTCAAGTATAGATTAACTTCATGTTGTTATACTCTCCACTGTACAGAACTGCTGAATGAACTGCACAGGATAAAACTCCGATGTCTGCTGAATGACTTCAGAGGAGTATGCCTAACAACCTAGTGTTATTTTCTCACAAAAGTGCTGATTCGTCCAGTCATAAATTGTAAAATTTTTAACCATCTTTGATTTTTTTGTGGTAAAATAGTTCTAATTTCTATTAATGAAAGGATTTCTATTATGACAACAAAGTTACCTGCTTCCTTTCTCCCTGCAAAATTTCAGGTTCTGAGCGGAAGCGCTTTAAAATTAATTGCCATCACCCTGATGCTGATTGACCATACCGGCTTAATGATCCTGTATAATTATCCTGCCACAACTGCAACCCTTTTCAGTTTCGGCGGCGTGGATTACAGCTGGTATCGGATTTTCCGGGATATCGGCAGGGCCGCTTTTCCAATTTTCTGTTTTCTGTTAGTGGAAGGATTTCTGCATACACATAACCGTAAGAAATATGGCCTGAATCTGTTTCTATTTGCATGTATCTCTGAGATTCCATGGAACTTCATGTTTACCAACACCTGGAGATATGAAAAACAGAATGTATTTTTCACCCTGTTTCTGGGATACCTGGCATTCTGTGCCCTGGAATACTTCTGGGATAATCAGAAAATGCAGCTTGTCTGCGTGCTGGCACTGCTGACTGTCTCTGTGTTTCTGAAGGCAGATTACGGATGGCGGGGATTTGTATTCCTGCTGATCATGTACTGGTTCCGCAACGATAAAACCGCCCAGGCGATCATCGGAAGCTGCTGGCTTTACTATGAATGGAAAGCCTGCTTTGCTTTTCTTTCCATTAATATGTACAATGGTGAACGTGGATTTGTAAAAGGAAAATTTCTGAAATATGTTTTTTACTGGTTTTATCCGGTGCACATTATCATTCTGGTAATCCTGAGAAAACTTTTATTTCATATGTAATATCAGGTACAACAAATATCTTCTATATCAGACAGACATAAAAATATAAAAGGGCAGGCTGTATGACTGAAATAATATCCTTCATACAACCTGCCTCTTCTATATTTTCAACTTCTCTTTTCTGCAACTTCTGTTTTTGACTTATAAATGTGATTTGCAGGTACGCAGCCTCTTACTGAGGAAAGTGGATAAATATTGCAGCAGCGTCCGATCACAGTTCCGGGATTTAATACAGAACCGCAGCCCACTTCTACGTTATCTCCAAGCATTGCGCCGAATTTCTTCAGACCTGTTTCAATCTTCTCGTCACCGTCTTTTACAACTACCAGTTTCTTGTCAGATTTTACATTGGAACAGATGGAACCTGCACCCATATGGGATTTGTAGCCGAGAACTGCATCGCCTACATAATTGTAGTGCGGAACCTGTACCTTGTTGAAAAGTACCGCATTCTTTAATTCCGTAGAATTGCCTACTACTGCACCCTCACCTATAATTGCTTTTCCGCGTATAAATGCACAGTGGCGTACTTCTGCTTCTTTACCTATGATGACCGGACCGTTGATGCAGGCTGTAGGTGCCACTTTGGCACTCTTGGCGATCCATACATCTTCTGACGGGTGGTCGTATTCTTCTTCACTTAAGGTCTGTCCCAGTTTCAGAATGAAATCTCCGATCTCCGGTAATACTTCCCATGGATATGTTTTTCCTTCAAATAAATCCTTTGCGATTGTTTCGTTCAAATCCAGAAGGTTTGCAATTGTAAAATCTTTTAACATAATATTTTCCTCTTTTCTCTCGCTATGATGACATGTTTTCTTTTATCTGTCACAAAAGCACACTACTTTGAAGCAGACGGCTTTCTGCAGGTACGTGATCGTCCCGTTGCGGACGTTGATCTGCCTGTTGTTTTCGCACTGTTTTTTTCAGATGAATCCTTATAATTCACTGCTGCAGCATCAAAGAACTGTCTCAGATATGGCTGGATATTGCTGTCCTCCACCTGTCTGGTGCGAAGGCGCACAAAATGTTCCAGCTTATCCATATATTCCTGTTCTGTAATACTGCCCTCTGCCACATAATTCAGTCCTTTTTCCCAGCTTGCAGTCAGTTCCGGGTTCAGAAGCTGTCTGATGGAGCAGTTTACCACATCAAAGATCATCTCTCCAAGAAGGGTTGGAGTGATCACCTGGGTTTTCTTATTGAGTGCCAGATATTTGATATTGCACAGTTTCTTAAGAATTTCCGCTCTGGTGGCACTGGTTCCGATTCCGCAGCTTTTAATCTGGGCACGAAGCTCTTCGTCCTCGATCAGCTGACCTGCATTCTCCATTGCAAGAATCATAGAACCGGAATTATAACGCTTTGGCGGCGATGTCTCGCCCTCTTTGATACTCAGGCTGTCCACAGAGAGTATATCACCTTTTTTCAGGTTCTGCAATGCGGCAAGAAGTCTGGTATCACATGCCATATCCTCAGCCGAATCATCAGCTTTGTTCCCGCCGTTTTTTCCTGTATCCGGATCTTCCTCTTCACTTCCTTCACTGTCCGCTGCACCGGCTCTGTTCACACTGCTCATGGCATCTGCTGCTTTTCGCTTCGCAAAAGAATTTGTGGCAACTTTTAAGTATCCTTCATCCAGCAGTACTTTAAATGAAGAAAAGAAGCTCTCATTCTGAATTTTTGTCACAAGACTGATCTTCTGATATACTGCAGGAGGATAAAAAATACATACAAACCTTCTGACAATGGTCTCATATACACGCTGCGCAGTAAGAGAAACACTTCTCAATGCGTTTAAGCCCTGGCCTGTGGGTACGATTGCATAATGGTCTGTGATCTGCTTATCATTAACATATCTGGTCTTTGCCAGATTTTTGTAATTTCCCTGTTCAATAATGTGCTGTGCGATCTCTGCTGTATGTTCATAATTACGCAGCCCGGAGATATTCTTATAAATCTCCTTTGCTGCCGCAGTAGACAACACACGGGCATCTGTTCTGGGATAAGTGACCAGTTTCTTTTCATACAGTTCCTGTACGATTTTTAATGTCTCATCCGGGCTGATCTTGAACAGCTTGGAGCACACATTCTGAAGCTCCGCCAGGTTAAATAAAAGCGGCGGATTCCTGTTCTCTTTTTTCCGCTCGATTTTCTCTACTGTACATTGCAACGGCTGACTCACAGACAGCTCCTGTATCAGTTTTTCAGCATAGGCTTTCTCTTTAAATCCGTTCTCTTTATACAGATAAGGAGTCTGGAAATATCTGCTGCCTTCCACAGCTCTCCACTCTCCCTCAAAGTTTTCTCCCTCAAGGGCAATGCTGCTGAGTACGCGGTAAAACGGAGTTTTCACAAATGCACGGATCTCGCGCTCTCTTCGCACTACCATTCCAAGTACACAGGTCATAACCCGTCCTACAGAAATGGCCTGATATTTCGTATTTAAATAATTTGACACACTGTTTCCATAACGCAGTGTCAGTATACGGGAAAAATTAATTCCCATGAGATAGTCTTCTTTCGCCCGAAGATAGGCTGAAGCAGAAAGATTGTCATATGCCGACAGATCCTTTGCCTCTCTGATTCCTCTCATAATCTCTTCTTCTGTCTGGGAGTCGATCCAGACTCTCTTTTCTTTTTTTCCATGAACACCTGCCATCTGTGCCACCAGACGGTAAATGTATTCTCCCTCCCGTCCGGAGTCAGTGCACACATAGATAGTGTCCACATCCTCACGGTTAAGCAGTCCTTTTACAATCTCAAACTGCTTCTGCACACCGGGGATCACTTCATATTTAAATTCGCGCGGCAAAAAAGGCAGGGTATCTAAACTCCACCTTTTATATTTGATATCATATTTTTCCGGGTAGCTCATGGTGACTAGGTGTCCCACACACCAGGTCACCACGCTGTCCTGAGATTCCAGGTAGCCATCCCGTCTTTGTCCGTTGATTTTCAAAGCTTTTGCGAATTCCTGTGCCACACTGGGCTTTTCGGCTATGTATAAAGCTTTTGACATATTATTTATCTGCACTCATCTTTCTGAGCGGCCATGCCAGCAACAGGGCACCGCCCACCATATTTCCTAAAGTTACTACTACCATGCTCTTTACCATGGCTCCAAGGGATAATCCAGGTACCAGACAGTATGCGGTAACAAAGATTCCCATGTTTGCGATGCAGTGCTCAAATCCGCTTACAACGAATCCTGAGATACACATAACGATCATCAGGAATCTTCCTGCATCACTCTTTAATTTCATACCACAAAGCACACCAAGACAGACGAAGAAGTTACAGAGTACTGCTCTGAAAAACATCTGTCCGAGCGGAACACTCAGCTTGTTTCCGATAAATCCTGCAAAATAATCTGCTGTTCCGGACGCTCCGGCCCATACAAACAGCAATGCTAAAATTGCACATCCGACAAAGTTTCCAAGGTAGCTTACTCCCCATACCTTACCGGCCTCTTTCCAACTTACCTGTTTATCATAGGCTCCGAACGCCATTACCATATTATTTCCTGTAAAAAGCTCGCCGCCTACAAAGCTGATCAGAAGCACTGCAATGGAGAATACTAATGCCCCCATAAATTTTCCCCATTCAGGCATGGTCTTGGAGAATACGTTTCCAACTACATTACTGTAGATCATGGCCACATCAATAAAAAATCCCGCCATGACCGCACGTATAAAGTACTTGAAAAAGTTGGTATTCACCAGGTTACTCTTGGCTTTCGCCGCGTTTGACACTTTCTGTACATCTTCGTAATTCATAACTACACCTCCGCAATGTATTTTATTGAGAACATTATATCACCTGAATATCTGTTTCACAACCGAAATCGTCAAACAATTCAAGAATATTCTTCAGATTTGTAGTTACTGTTCACACACCACTATCCGCGAGGTGTTTTGGCATGAATATGCCAAAATCCCGAGACATACAAGCCAAAATTCCATTGCCGCAGGCAATCTGGAATGAATTTTGGCTACGTTACTGTGAACAGAGTGAACAGTAACGATTTGTAATTATGTTCCATTATATTCGAAGATTTTTATAGCAATTCCATATACTAATGCAATCGAGACAGTTCGGCAGAGCGCAAAAGATAAGAAAGATCTCCGCAGGCGTGCAGAGCATGTCTGAAAGTAAAGCTGATTTTTTTATTCAAATACAACTGCTTTATCCTGCAATTCTGTTACATATCCGATAACACCGCCGAAGATATCCATACCTGCAAGCTCTTCTGCAAGGGCATCGGCTTCTTCTGCCGGTACTGCAAGCAGAAGTCCGCCGGATGTCTGCGGATCAAATACCAGATCCTCCATCCAGAGTTCCTTAATCTCACTTCGTACTTCATCGCCTGCGAAATCACGATTTCTGTATGCACCTTCAGGAATCAGCCCCATCTGTGCATATTCTTCAACACCCTCAATGATCGGAAGTTTCTCAGACTGAATCACCAGAGTTTTCCGGCTGCCTTTTGCCATTTCCAGACTGTGACCTGCAAGACTGAATCCTGTTACGTCGGTACAGCTGTGGATCGTGTATTTAGATGCAATCTCTGCTGCATATTTGTTCAGCTTCGCCATGATCTTCTGAACTCTCTCAATTTCTTCCTGAGACGCCATTTCTGCCTTAATGGCAGTGTTAAGGATTCCACAGCCCAGCGGTTTGGTAAGAATAAGGATGTCTCCTTCTTCTGCGCCGTAATTTTTCCACATTTTGTCCGGATGCACATAACCAGTTACACAGAGTCCGTATTTCGGTTCTTTATCATTGATAGTATGCCCGCCTGCAAGGACTGCTCCGGCTTCCATGACCTTATCTGCACCGCCGCGCAGAATCTGCTCCAGTACTTCCGGGCCAAGGCAGTTTGGAAATGCTACCACATTTAATGCCAGTTTCGGAACACCGCCCATTGCATAGACATCACTCAGTGCATTGGCTGCCGCAATCTGCCCGTACATATACGGATCATCCACTACTGGCGGAAAAAAGTCTACTGTATGGATCATTGCCAGTTCATCATTAATCTTGTATACTGCTGCATCATCTGATGTCTCCGGACCTACCAGAAGCATCGGATCTGTAAATTTCGGAAGTTTGCCTACTACCTGTGCCAGAACCTTCGGGCCAATCTTAGCACCGCATCCGGCTGCACTGGCAAGCTGTGTAAGACGCACTTCACTTTTTTTCATTTCATTTCCCATAAGTCAGTTCACCCCAATTGATCTCCATATTCAGAATCTCCTCGTAACTGTTCAATACTTTCGTTACTGTAAACGGAGTGAACAGTAACGTACTTTCACAGCCGACAGACTGCCGAATAGTTACATATCTTCTATAACAAGAAATTCAGTGCTATCATTGTATCATGTTTTCACATATCCGTCAAAATGTGAACCGTTTACCATATATCAGGTATTCCTATAAATCTTTCCATTTTACGCAAGAATCCTATAAATCTTTTCATATTCCAGATCCTGTTCCTTCATATAGGAAGCTGTTTCTTCTTCGTTCTGTTCCCCACATTTCCACGCAAGGCCGCAGGAAGCTGATATTTCTCTTGGCACAGGGATCAGTCTGCCTGTAAATTTGTTTTTCTTACATTCCCTTTCCATGGCAATTGCCTGAGTGGTAGTTTCAAAAGTCACCACTGTTGTCAGAACTTTTTCTTTCATAATCCGTCGTGTCCTCATAAAAAGAGGCACCGTTACCGGCACCTCTTTTATTATTTTCTATAAATTATTTCGCCTGGATGTATCCTTTTGCTTTTAAGGTTTCAGCACAGAGAACTGCTCCGCCTGCTGCACCTCTGACTGTATTGTGGGAAAGTCCTACGAATTTCCAGTCATATACGGTGTCTTCACGAAGACGTCCTACAGATACGCCCATGCCATGTTCGAAGTTTACATCCTCTGTAACCTGCGGACGGTTGTCCTCTTCCAGATACTGAATGAACTGCTTCGGAGCACTTGGAAGTTCTAATTCCTGTGGAAGTCCCTTGAACTCTACTAATGCTTTGATAAGCTGCTCTTTAGTAGGATTCTTACGGAATTTAACGAATACAGCTGCTGTATGTCCGTTCAGTACCGGTACACGGATACACTGGCATGTAATAACCGGTTCTGTAGCAGGTTTGATTACACCGTCTTCCACTTTACCCCAGATTCTTAATGGCTCTTTCTCGCTCTTCTCTTCCTCGCCGCCGATGTATGGGATGATGTTTCCAACCATTTCCGGCCAGTCCTTAAATGTCTTACCTGCTCCGGAGATTGCCTGATATGTAGTAGCAACTACTTCATATGGCTCGAACTCTTTCCATGCAGTTAATACAGGAGCATAACTCTGGATAGAGCAGTTTGGTTTAACAGCGATAAATCCGCGTGTTGTTCCAAGACGTTTCTTCTGGGATTCGATTACATCGAAGTGTTCCGGATTGATTTCCGGCACTACCATCGGTACATCCGGTGTCCATCTGTGAGCACTGTTGTTGGAAACAACCGGTGTCTCTGTCTTAGCATATTCTTCTTCGATCTTCTTGATCTCTTCTTTTGACATATCTACAGCAGAGAATACGAAATCAACTGTTGCAGCAACCTTCTCTACTTCGTTTACGTTCATAACAACAAGATTCTTGACACCCTCCGGCATTGGAGTATCCATTTTCCATCTTCCTCCAACTGCCTCTTCGTATGTCTTTCCTGCACTTCTCGGACTTGCAGCTACAGTTACAACTTCAAACCATGGATGATTCTCAAGCAGAGAGATAAATCTCTGACCTACCATACCTGTAGCACCTAAAATACCGACTCTAAGCTTTTCACTCATAATATCTTTCTCCTCTTTATCTTCTGCCCGCGTCTCTACCCTTTCGCGGACATTTTTATTCAGGTGTCCTTATATTGCGTACATCTGTCTTTCTTGTACATACTATAACAAACTAAAATAAATTGCAAGCATTTTTTTAATTTTCTTCCAGATATTTTTTGTTCTCAGCGATCACTTTCTTCATCACGTCAGGTCCCGGTGCACCGATGGTCATACGTTTTTCCACACAGGTTTTCATACTGATCGCTTCGTAAATATCGTTCTCGAATACCGGGCTGATGGCTTTATATTCTTCAAGAGGAAGTTCATCCAGAGAAATCCCTTTATCAATACAGATAAGCACCAGACGGCCTACAATGCCGTGTGCATCGCGGAAAGGTACTCCATGATTTACCAGATAATCGGCTGCATCTGTAGCATTTGTAAAGCCATTCTTTGCACTTGCTTCCATATTCTGTTTGTTGAACTGCATAGTGGAGATCATGCCTGTGAAGAGGGCAAGACATCCTTTTACAGTGTCAATGGCATCAAATGTAAGTTCTTTGTCTTCCTGCATATCTTTGTTGTATGCAAGAGGGATTCCCTTCATGGTTGTAAGGATAGATGTTAATGCTCCGTATACACGACCTGTTTTTCCTCTTACAAGTTCTGCGATATCCGGGTTCTTTTTCTGAGGCATGATACTGCTGCCTGTGCTGTAGGCGTCGTCAATCTCTACGAAGCGGTATTCATTGGAGTTCCACATAATGATTTCTTCGCAGAAACGGCTCATGTGCATCATAATTGTGGAGAATGCGGACAGAAGCTCAATCACATAGTCTCTGTCTGATACAGAGTCCATGCTGTTTCTGGTCGGGCCGTCGAAACCGAGAAGCTGTGCTGTATATTCTCTGTCAAGTGGGTAGGTGGTTCCTGCCAGTGCACCTGCACCCAGAGGACAGGTATTCATTCTCTTACGGATATCTGCAAGTCTGCTTCTGTCACGTACGAACATTTCAAAGTATGCACCTACGTGGTGAGCCAGTGTGACCGGCTGCGCTTTCTGGAGGTGTGTGAAGCCTGGCATGTATGTGTGGACATTCTCTTCCATGATCTTCTGAAGTGCTTCGAGAAGTTTCTTTACCAGTTCGTCTGTCTCGTCAATCTCATCTCTTACATAGAGTTTCATGTCAAGGGCTACCTGGTCGTTACGGCTTCTTCCTGTGTGAAGTTTCTTGCCTGCATCACCGATTCTGTCGATAAGGTTTGCTTCTACAAAGCTGTGGATATCTTCATATTCGGATGTGATCTCGAGTTTGCCGGATCTTACATCTGCAAGGATTCCGTCAAGACCTGCTTCGATCTGATCTTTTTCTTCTGCTGTCAGGATTCCCTGTCTGGCGAGCATTGCTACGTGTGCTTTGCTGCCTCTGATGTCCTGCTCATAGAATTTCTGGTCAAAAGAGATGGATGCGTTGAAGTTATATACAAGTTTGTCTGTTTCTTTTGTGAAACGTCCGCCCCAAAGCTGTGCCATTGTGTTATTCCTCGTTTCTTCTTTATTTTTGGTATTATTGCTTTTACGTGTTAGTGTAACATATTTTTTCAGTATTGCAAAGTAGTTAGTTTGGAATCATTCAAAAGGTACGTGAAGAAAAAGAAGGTGTGTTGGGGCTTAGTTTCGGAACCCTGTAATTCTAAGGCATTCGGGAATAGACGCAACCGCAGTAGTTCTGACGGTAGAGGTCGTATTCGTGGGATAGTTCGATGGAACGTTTGTAGCCGTTTTTTTTCTTGAAGTCGGATGGGAGGTGTTGGACGTGGTAGATTTCTGCCAGTTCTTCACCGATTTCGTTGATCTTGGCTGCGTTTTTCAGAGGGCTGATGGAAAGGGTGGTGGTAAAATAGTCATAGCCGCCCTCTTCTGCCAGTTTTGCTGCTTCTTCCATGCGGAGACGGTAGCATTTGAAGCAGCGTTCGCCACCTTCGGGTACGTCTTCGAGGCCTTTTGCCATCTGGAAGAATTCCTGCGGGTCGTAGTGACCCTCTATCAGTTTGACAGGGTGTTCAAATTCCATGGAGTTTACAAGACGGGTAATTTCATGGACTCGTTTGCGATATTCTTCTTCCGGGTAGATGTTTGGGTTGTAGTAGAATACTGTGATGTTGAAATATTTCGACAGGTATTCCAGTACGTAACTGCTGCAGGGTGCACAGCAGCTGTGGAGAAACAGGCTTGGGATCTTGTTATCTTTTTGCGCCTGATCCATAAGTTTTTCCAGTTCTTTCTGATAGTTTCGTTTATTCAACAGTATTATTATATCCTTTCTGCATCTTCACAAATGCTTTTTATTATCTTTTAATAAAATGCGAATACCTGTTCAGGTATTCTCTATTGTGCCTTCGTAATGATTCTTTGTATTTTTTAACTTCCTGCACTCTCCTATTCGTTCGCCCATTTTTACGATAGTCTCATATCCCTCTTCTGTATTCTCGATCAGATCATAGTCAATACGGACTTTTCCCGGCTGGATGAGGAGGATTATTGTGGAACCTCCGAATTCGAAGTTGCCTTTTTCCTGGCCTTTCTTTACTGTGGCAGGATTTTTATGGAGATTTGTGATTTTTCCTACCATCATGGCGCCTACTTCCATCATGAGGATGGTTCCGAATTGTTTTGTTTTCAGCAGAGTGTATTCTCTGGCGTTTTCTTTGTAGATGGGATATACATCGTTTGCTGCAGGATTCACTGTGTGGAAAACGCCGGGCAGAGTTACATTCGCGGATTTTCTTCCATCTGCCACATAGCAGTAATGATGATAGTCATCTACTGTCAGTCTGAAAATCAGCGCATAGCCGCCTGTGTATCTCTCAGCAATTGCCTTATTCTTCAGAAGCTGTCCTGCTGTATATTCTGTATCTTTGATGCTGAAACGTGAGTCTGAGCTGATCCTGTGTACGGAAAGTTTTCCGTCACAGGGGCTGATCAGGATGTTTTCGCGCATATCGATCGGGCGTTCTTCTTTTCGGATGCGCCTTATAAAGAAGTCATTCCATGAAGAGAAGTTCTGTTTTTCGTAAATGCTCAGGTCAATCTTGTTGTTTTTTACAAAATCCGGTACAAATCTGGCAGAAAGTCTGGTGTTAAGCAGGACTCCCGCTGCCTTTGACACGAAAGGTCTGATCAGGAGTTTCAGGCAGAGTCTGCCACCCCGGTCATTATATAAATGCCGCAGAAATTTATCCTGCTCATTCTCTTCAATCGTGATATTTCCTTTTCTGTCAATATACTTCATAAATAAATCCTTTCCTTTGTCATAGGCAGAAACCCACTTCCTTTAGGCGGTGGGAGGAGCCTTGTAAATTGTTACCCAATATGCTACAATAACCGTAGCAGTTTTTAAAGAGAAAACCGTTAGATGTGCT
>ERZ809744.27-NODE-27-length-84894-cov-11.6766_pt1 | contig 84894 bp, 68 predicted proteins | sample MGYA00520454_ERZ809744 | MGnify/ENA primary metagenome ERZ809744 (study PRJEB31588, sample SAMN03401198) | human gut metagenome | study: EMG produced TPA metagenomics assembly of the PRJNA231909 data set (A prospective, longitudinal analysis of the... | reverse complement strand
TTTTCGATATGATTCCGTATGCCAATGCTGTGAGGAACAGCATCTTTTCGCCTTCCCTCCACTATTTATTTGTTCATAGCTTCATTGGTACTATGCGGGCATCCGACTACCTGTCATTCTTTTGCCTTTCTCCCTCTTCAGTTGTTAGACATACCCATGTTACACTTACATGGGAAACAACAGGTTCTCCCTCAGTTGACAACTTCACCAGTGTATAGCATGATGAGGTCTATGACACCGTAGGAATGTGCGAAATCTCACCATAGCGATAAACCCACATGTTGCCTTCCCAGAGACCCACTTGGTCGGCTTCCTAGATTAAGGGGATTTCGGTGCTCAATACTCACCCTGCTACCTCGTTGTCTACGCTTCATGCTTCCAGTTACCCAGAGTCATGCAAGACTCACTAACGAATGAGGTGGTTATTCTCTTTTCGTGCAGGATTTCCGCCTGCTCGGTGAAGAGCCCTTTGCTGGGCGCACGGGTACGACCCCAATGTCGTTCCACACATTTTACAGTTTCTTCAATCAGCCGATAAGAATATTCTTTATTCTTTTTATCCATGTGAATGAAAATATCATTACAATCACGATCAAGAAATTTGATTAATTTTAGTAATTGAGAAATATTGTTTTGTGCAATAATCAGCCATGCATGTTTCATATCATTTTTCCTTTCCTAATCCACTTATCCTCGTTGGACAGGATTAAGGCCTTCTTCCTTTGCATATTTTCACCACTAAAATCAAACACATGATTTTTATTTTTTTCAAGAAACTGTGCTGTAGTCCCTATAATATGTGCCGGATTGCCACCTATTATCATGCCTTTTTCTAGGCAGCTCTTTGTAACAACACTCCCTGCGGCTACAATACAATTATCAGCAATTGTTACGCCCGGTAGTAATATTGTACCCATACCAATAAAGCAATTTTCACCTACTTCAATAGGGCCAACTAAATCTGTACCATTCTCTGAGACTTTAATAATGGAATTATCATGTGTGCAAAACTTCACTCCGGTAGAAATTGTTGTGTGGTTTCCAACAGAAATCAGATACGGTTCGCTGGAACAAATAGGAGAAAAGGCTCTACACCCCCCCCAATTTTAGCACCAGCGATACGATAACGTTCAAGACGGTATTCCATAGGATCTTTCCCACTAATTTTGCACATAAATTCTTTTAATTTGAGAATCAATAATTTCATAATTTTCCTCCAACATTAAGCACTATAAGATATTATTTACTCCAAGCCGTAAATCTTTTTTAGCTGTTGTCCATATTCAACAGGGTCATGTTCTGTTCTAATTCGCATAATCCCCTGAATAGCTTTCTTTTGTAGATCTTCTGGTTTAGCATTAAAAATATTGTTCAGGCACAGTTCAATGCCTGTCCTCAACTCATAATCACACCTTTCACGCTCCTCTGCGGTGCGTCTGAGTGCTTCTCCACCAATGTTATCCTTCTTTAGCGGTACGATCCATCCACAGTCATCATTATTGATCTCGGAACAAGCTCTGATATTTGTAGAAATCACAGGGCATCCGCAAGCCTGCATCTCCAACGTTGAATAACCATATGTATCCTGTAATGTTGGCAAAACACCAATATGCGCACTTTTTAGCAGTTCAAGGCAACTACTGTTATCAAGAGACTTATACCAAGTAATCCAAGGCAACGATGTCAATTTACATCCCCATTTCTGTTTATCTGCTTTATTGGCATACCCTAAATAGCCCAATTCGCTGATGACTGTTAAATGAAACTGTACGTCCTTCTGATAGTGCATTAGTGAATCTATGAAAATGTCACAACCTTTTCTAAAAAAATCTCTTCCTAAAAAAATAAACTCGTATTTGTTTAGGTTTTGAAATTTCTTTACAACACATTCTTCACCAACCAAAACATTCTGAGGGGGATGTAGCACATACATTTTATCAAATAATTCATGTTTCCCAGTGTATTCCAACATATTGATCATATTCTCTTGAATTTTATATGCAGAATCTGATATAGCAATAAGTGCTTTACAGGAATCTTGCAACATTAAGTCTATGGATCTACGGGTGAATGAATCCGGTCTAAAGCTGCTTTGCCAATTCTCCCAAAAACGGTTGACTGTTTGGTTCGTTCTTGGGATAGTTGATTCGAAACTAGCAGCCCAAGGAATACGTATATCACAGACATGATTAAACGTATGAATAAAATCTACACTAGGTGGAATAACTGGATCATATAACATCCAATCCCATCCTGCTGATTTCCTAGTTAATGTCCGCTTTACTTTTCCTAAAATTCGGGATTTTGTCAAACGTTCATCACAAAGTTTGTAGGAAACGCTGCCCCCCCCACTTTATTTATAATACAACGTTGTTCTGGATAATTATCCTTTAAAAATCCAACTATCATACTGTTATTTCTCCCTTAAAAACTGTCTCATTTTACTAATGGACACTTTTATTACCATTGTGGATTCGTTCCTATAAAGAAATAAAACAACAACGATGCATATTAACTGCCCTAAGTAAAAATGCTTATTGTGAAGCCCCAATAAACATTGGAGCAGCAAAACAATGTACGCTGACACGTCTCTTTTGTAGTTGATTTTAATGCTTACATAATCACGCATCTTTTTCATTCTAAAAATCCATATAAAAACATTAGACACTAATGTAGCTATGACTGCTCCTAAAACACCAATTTTATTTATAAGTATATAGTTCAGGAATGTATTTATAATTGCTCCAAATAATGTTGATAATGCAAGCGTTTTTGAATCTTTTACAGCACTAAAAATACCAGATATGCATATGCTAAGGGCTCCAAACAAATGCGCTATCACAAGCATCCCCGTATATTGCCATGCTTGAAAAAAATCTTTTACATACAGGAATCTAGCAAGAGGAATGTTTAATATCAGTGTTACACTGCAAACGATAGCCATTCCACAGCCATACAAAGAGTACGTTGTGGCAAAAAAACCGTTTTTGTCTTCTCTGTCAAATTCTTGCACAGCCGACATAGTCCAGGCCTGATTAAAAATTGTCTGAAACATTGCCAATATGGATGGAATTTTATAAGAAACAGCTAAAAGTCCATTAGCATCTATCCCGCACATATATGTAACAAATAAGCGATCCAGTGAATTGTTAATCCACCATGAAAGGCCATTGATAATTAACGGAGTACAGTATGTAAGCATATGCCTACATAATCCTAAATCAAATTTACTTTTGCCCCCCGACTTAATATACCCGCACAAAAAAGATCGTATAAACAGAAACAATGACGGAATTAAAACCCCTGTTAAATTTGCAATTAAATATCCTGTTATTCCCCATTTAAATTTCAAGAGAAAGATAACATTACAAATCCCATTCAGACATGTACTCATCATTCCTGCAATAACTACATCTGTGACCTTGTCAATCCCCCGAAAAAAATTTGTCAAAGAATTATATATGGAGGTAAATAAAAAACTTAAAAGGAGGAACCATACATAAGTAAAAGAAAAAGATTGATGAAAAATCCAGCCTGCGCCAAAAAGAATTGCACACAATAATGCAGCACCACACATTATTACTTTGAATGCAATGTCGAGAATTGATTCATTATCAGTATTTTTTTCTAGTGTATATCTTATTACAGCATCAGCAATATCTAACGTAAATACAGGTATTAGTAATTGTACGATTGTACTCAACAGGTCTGCCGTACCATATTCGGCAGTTGTTAAGCAATTCGTATACAGAGGAACCAATATTAAGCTCAAAATTTTTGTTCCAAATGAACTTATCGTAAACAATCCTATATTCTTACCAAGTTTCTTATATGCATTCCCCATGATTACCTTTTCCTCTTATCTCATATATATAACCCCATCTATGATCAAAAATAATTGCTGGGGTTGCTTCAAAATAAACCTGATTTCATATTTCCACAATTTATCACTCTTCTGAACTGTTCATCAAATAGTCAATATAAACCTTTCTCGATTTAATCATCTTTTTATTCATAGCAATCATTCTTTCCGTCAGATCTTCATTGTCTTTTTTTATGCTTGCACTACATTTATGAATCACTTGGATACCGGGATAATATAATGTGCTATACCCTGATTTCATCGCCCTATGATATAAAATCCATTCTTCACTAAACAACTCTGTTTCAGGCACAAATAGACTCTCATTTTCTTTAAGAAATCTTCCTGTCACTATTATACACGCTCCAAACAGAACGCAGTTCTCACATGGCTTCCAAAAGTGATACCCCCCCCTTATGGAGTCAAGATATCTCTTGAATTTTCGCAATATGAGCGGAATCTTTTTAGTAATAATGGATTCTACTCTTTTTCCTGCCATTAATTCTTCTATTTGTCCTTCATAGCACCTTATATCTTCATTTGCTCTTTCTATGCTCAGTCCTTCTAATGCGTAAGGATTTTGATGTTCCCACACATCAGATCGCACAATATCAGGTCCTATTAAATCAAGCTGCCTATCGCTCTTTAATTTATCCAATCTGGTTTTCAAATCGTGCTGCCTGAATACAGTATCACTGTTTGTGACTACCACAAATTCCGGATTCAATTGTCTTGCATATGAATAACCCAAGTTATTCCCATAACTAAAAAAGGTATTTTTCTCATTTGGGATATAATAAAAATTGTTATATTTGCTAAATTCCTTCTGCAGTTTTCTTCCAGATTCATCATGCATTATATAGGAGTTATCAACCATAACTATGGCCATATTTTTAAACCCATCTAATTTTATAAGAGAATTAATACATTGTAATGTCTCATTATACGTCTTATAATGTAAGATGACAAATACAATCCCATATTGTTCCATAAGCTATTTATTACCTTTCTCCGGAAATTTCTTTACAATGATGGCATAAAGCTGCTCAAAAAGTATTTTCCAAAACAATATGCCACCTTTGTAGCCTTCTTCGAAGTAAACTTTTATAGCAAGCCATATATTACCATATCTCAGTAACTTAATTGTTAATTCAGCATAATGTTTCGCATATACTTTTCTTTTGAACCCTTCATGCTGATTTTCAATCATATTGATATCGTCATCAAACGTTCTCATAAACTGACGTTTAATTGCTACTGCTTTTTTACCTTTAGGTTGATTATCAACGTTGTTTCCAATGATTTTAACAAGCGGTTGCTTAACAACACCGATTTTATACTCTCTATAAAACCGAAGTAAAAATTCAAAATCTTGATGTCGTATATAGCTTTCATCAAAACCATTTAATGCATCAAAGCAACTTCTTCTAATCATTATTGAGCTCGTAAAAGGTGTAAAACTCAAGTCCAACAAATTCTCAGATAGATTCCCAACTAAATCACTAGCTACCACCTTATCTTCCTCATATCTCCAGCAGTATACAGCGCCAAATTCCTCATGTTTATTCAAATAATTTACCTGCATTGATATCTTATTCGGCAAAAAGATATCATCATCATCTAAAAAGGCAATATATTCTCCAAATGAGTTCCTTACACCTGTATTTCTTGCCGCACTTCCATTTTTGTTTTTTTCATGCTTGATATACTTAATTTGGGGATGCTCGCTAAACACATCCATAATCTTTTCCGTGCATCTTCTTGCATTTGTTTGGGGATCGTTATCATCGACAACAATAATCTCTATGGAAGGATAATCTTGTTCCAAAACAGAATCTACTGCTATTTTTAAGGAATCACTTCCACCATAAGTCGGAATAATTACTGAAACCAACTGACTCATCCTGCGCTCCTCCCTTTTCTTTCTGTCATCATATATTGTCCTCGTCTTCTATCAAAGTAATTATAGTATAATCCTAGTGAAAACCAGAATAACCAGTATTGATATATACTTGCCGATGTCAACAATGTGATTACAGATGGAATCAATATCGGCTGAATTAGATGAGCCCAGCTCTCATCATTTATTTTTGTTAAGGTTCTATAACATATCCATACAATCCACCCTACAATGATAATTCCTATAATCAAGCCATAATCCAAACACAGTTCAAATATAAAATTGTGCGCATATAATCCCCTACGCATAGCTGATCCAAGGACAATTCGATCCGATCCAATCCCTGCGCCAAACGGAAACAGTTTCATTATGTTGGCAATCATAATCCCCCATATCATGTATCTTTCCGAATCATCTGCAATACCTCCAGATAGTAACTTTTCTAACGTTCTTGATTCCAATCCCATATTATTCATTATACCTATCACAAACTGAATCAATTGGCCCCCAAAAAGGTAAAGCACAAAGAAAACAAATATTCCCACTAATCCTATTACTAACTTTTTGCGAACATTAACATACTTAATAAAGAAAAGCATCATCATTACAGCCGTAACGAGTAGCGCCCCCCTGTGGCCGTATACAATAATATTCAATTCAAAAATAATCAGTGTAATGATATTCAGCTTTGTTGGTTTTGAGAAGGTCCTCTGCATTACGAAGCATGTTGGCGTTAATAAAGCCATCCCATAGGTCATATAATAAAATACTCCCCACTCATTATAACCATACCCCCACAGCATATTACAAAGAATATGAATATACCCCTCGACAACTGAAAGACAATAAAACTTATTTGAAAAATCCTTTGGTCTCTTAATGCAATGCAAAGCCAGTGGTAATATAAATACTTTTTTTACACTACTCCCCTCAAAGAAAAGCTCTGTCATTATCCGTCTGCATTCAGGAGCTGTAAAATATGTCCATATAATTCCAAGAAAAAGGAAGCCGTACATAATATAGTGGCTCATCATTTTCCTACGTGTTGTCAAGATAACAAATATTAAAATTGCAATTTCAACAAAGGTCAACAATGTACTTGATATAATATTTCCCAAACCAAAATGATTGTAGAGATCATACTCCAAGGCAAGGATAAAATATACCAACAGAATTAGTGTTTCATTTAGATCACTTATCCGTATTATTCCCCACTTACGATGCGCATCCATTCCTTTTCTCTCCCTGACAAATTATATCCAAATGCATATAATTTCTTATATAGTACACTATAAATATTAGTTGTATTGCACAGTCTGCGATCACTTATTACAAGCTTTATTTTTTTCGTTGCTGGCATATCTGCCTTAGCAATTGCTGTCAATAAACGATTATAAACTACTTTCTTAAACACTTTTGAATTATATGCTTTTCTTTCATCGTTTTCATCGATTAGTTTATCACACCATTGGCATAATTCATGATAAATAGTAGGATTAAACTTTCTTAATCCGCATAATATATAATGCAGTTCAAGTTCATCGTCTGTGTAACACAAACCTTTCTCATCCAACTGTCTTTTACAGATTTGTTCGGTTAATTCTGTTTGCTTATCTTTACTTACATGACATACTGATTTAGCGTGCATCCTATAACCAAGCAAAACTTCTGGCATCATGCATATTTTTGCTCCTGCCTCTTTACATCTAACCCAGAAATCAAAATCTTCTGCTTTTTCAAAATCGGAATCATATTCCGCTCCAGAACTTATCAAAAATTCCTTCCGAATAATCGTTGACGGGTGATAAAGATAGCATGAAAACAACAACTGGGCATCAATATATTCTTCTTCATAAAACATTGTTGATACCAATTTATCTTCATTTCCAAATAACTGTACAAAACTTCCAACAACGTCAGTAGCAGTTTTTTCTATATATTTATATTGCTGTTCAAACCTATTCCTGAAGCAAATATCATCTGTATCAAACCGAATGACATATTCCCCACTTGAAAAAGCTATCGCCCTATTAAGAGAAGCTGCAAGTCCCATATTCACATTATTATAAACCGGTTTAATTCTGCTATCTTTAACAGAAAGTGTTTCAATGAGTTTTTTGGATCTCATATCCGTCGAACAATCATCCACAATTATCAGTTCGAAATCTCTAAAAGTTTGATTAAGCACACTCTCAATAGCCTTTTGCAGATAAGCCGGGTCAGTATTATAGTTCGACATTATACACGACAGTTTTGGCATATACTATTCCTACCTTCAATTTGGTTCTTTCAAATGCTTATAGATAGCGTATGGTTTCTGTAATAATCTGTAATCCAACGCAAATATAATCATAAGTATTTTCCTTTTTGTTGATATTGGTGATTTCAGTAACATCCACAGCTTCTTCCTTAAATTAATTGTTAATTCTTCCGTCAGTTGTTTCGGATTGCCAATTTCACTTGAGCAACCCGACAAAGCAATTCTAGCAAGAATAGAGAAATAACTACGACTTAACTTTATTTCTGTTAGCTTATTTATTTCCCTGTAATGGTTTTCCTTTTCCTCATTCCTAATATATTCGCTAATTTCCAGTAAAGACAAATCGCTTTTCTTTAATGGCCCCATACTTATGCTGCTGCGGTTTTGAAAATACATGTATTTTATCAGATTGCTTACAACAATCATTTTGCATTGTTTAATTATCTCGTAATTAAACAGAAAATCCTCGCTGTTTTTTCCCTCTGCAAACCTTTTTTTATCAATAAGTTCCCTCTTATATAACTTCCTACAAGCACTGTATGGTGCATTATTTTGCACTGTTAATCCCCGATATAAATAGTGCCACAGGACATCTTCTCCCGTATATATTTCAACACTTCCGTCACGCGGTAAAACAGCATCCTCTGACGAGTAAGCATATTGGCAATCAATATCAACCACTTCAACATTATATTGCTTCATTAACTTTATCATATATTCATATGTATCTAGTGCAATCCAGTCATCGCTGTCTACAAAAGCAATATAATCTCCTTTAGCAACATCCATGCCTGCATTTCTTGCACTTGACAACCCACCATTTTTCTTGTGAATAACTCGAACCCTGTAGTCTGTTCTTGCAATCTCGTCGCAGATTACTCCACAACTGTCAGGCGACCCATCGTCAACCAGAATAATTTCAAGGTTTTTATAACTCTGATTTCTGACAGAGTCAACACATCTATGAAGATACTCTTCCACCTTGTATACCGGGATAATCACACTGATTAACGGAGAGTTATCTTCTCCATCATCTTCTCCGATTTCAACATCAGCGTTTAAATCTGTACAATTACTCTCCGTACACACCTCTACTGTATATAAACCTCTATGTCCCTCAAACACAGAATCAAAGCATATTTTATTTCCTGCACGGTTCCACCTCGGATGCAGATCACACCTTGTATCATTATCATATTTAAACGGAGCAAACACTCTTGCAATCGTTGTGCTCTCTTTTTTTTTCTCATTGCCATCCATCAAGTTGATGCTGGCTACTCTCGCTCTATTCGGATAAGAATCTGTAACAATATGACTTCCGTCCGGTGAATAGCTCGGATGTCCATCATTTGAGAACTGTGGCCAGCAATGGATAAACTTCTGCGTCTTATCCTTCATCAAATAATAACCCGGTCCGCCATTTTTTTTATTTTCAAAAGCTAGAATTGCAGAATTATTTTTCCAACAGCAATGAGACACCATGTCATCGTCCGATAACACATACATATCGCTTCCGCCAATATTGCAGGTAATCAATCTTGTATACTTTCTTTGTCCACAGAACCAACGATAGAGCACCATAAAACGCTTTCCATTCGGACTCAGCATAATATGGTTCACTTTATGTACAGACCCTTCTTCCTTCATTTCAGATCTTGGCTCAAAGGATGCAAAATCTGTGTACTTTAGTACATCACTCACTTCTCCCGTCACCAAATCTACTTTCCAAATCGCAGTAGAATCCGGCAGCGCAACCCCCTTTGTCTTTTCAGGCACATTGAAGTATCCGTATCCAGGACGAAGATTGTAGAGCCGACTAAAGTCCAGCGTAAGGGCAAAGGAACCATCTGCAGACACAGAATAAACAGGCGCAGGGATGACTTTTTCCTCTTTGACGGTTACTTCATCTCCATTGTAATCCAATTTCAAGATTACAGAGCAATATTCCCCATTCCTACAGTCGTTGAAAATTATCCTATCTTTAAAATCGGGTCCGAGCCATTGAAGCATACAGCTTTGCTGAACATTCCACGAATGGGTTCTCGCCAAACAAGTTACCTTATTGTTGTTTTGCGTATCAATTAATATGATTTCTGCTTCTTCCTTTGGGCTAACATCACTCCATGTATCGTTTGCTTTCAAGCAAAGCATATATCTGTCGGTTGCATCCCATGGTGATTTATCGTAATACCCAAAGAAATACTCATGATTTGGGTCGTCTGGCGACACTCGGATAATATTCCCCTCGGATTTTATCTTAGGAGAAATTGTATACATTGCTCGCTGATAAACTCTTTTGACCACTTTTTTGACGGCCGGATATTTATTCAATTGATAGTTGATTCTTGCTTCAATGCTCATTTCCTCTCACTTCCTCAAAAACATTTTATATAGCCAATTCTGAACTCCAATAGGCATCAAAAACATCACTGTCTGCGCTCCTGCGACAACGATATAATCGCCAAAGCCGGAATAGCCCATCTTCCAGAATCTTTTTATGGTGTCTATATAGGACTTTGTGTTTTCCCAGCTCTTCCGCCGTTTGGCCAAGTTTTCATCAGACCGGAACCACAAAAGAGATTCTTCAAAATTTGCCGCTTTGCAGCCTCCGTACAGCATCCTGCCAAACAAATCTACGTCCTGGTTCCTCCTGAGATTGCCGTAGCCTTTGAACTCCAGCACCTTGCTTTTGCGATACATAACGCTGGGATGGTTAAATGCACTGCGTCTCTTGGCAAATTCGTAAATTTCCTCATACTTAGTTGGCACTACTCGTCTACCAGTGATATGCTCCGGTTTCCCATAGAATTCATCCACTGCCGATCCCACAATCGCAAGCTCAGGTTTCTTTTCAAACATCTCTACTTGCTTTTCGCAACGATTCGGTTTAGCAATATCATCCGTATCCATTCTCGCAACAAGTTCATTTTTACAATGTTCCAATCCGTAATTCAGAGCCAACCCGAGTCCCCGGTTTTGATCATATCCAACGATGTGAAACAGATTAGGAAACTGCTTCACGAATTCATCAAGCACAGATTGCAATTCCTTACCAATCTGGCCGTCTTTTACAATTACGATTTCATCCGGTGGATAAGTTTGGTTCACCATGCTTTGGATAGCCAGTTTCAAGTACTCAGGCTTTTCCTTTATGTAAAGAGACATTAAGACGCTGTAATTTTCCATTCTATTAACTCCTCATTCCCTGTGGAAATCACAGAATGGTATCCACAGTCTATTTTCTGTTCGTCAGCAGTGCTCTCGCCACTTCCTGCCGTTTATCATATTCCTCTTTGCTAACGACCCCTTTACTCAGCAGATAATCCCCGAAGTCCATATCACTGGCTGTCCCTTCTCTCACTACGCCTTCCTGTTTTATGAAGGCTTTCATAACAGTCTGTCCAATGATTCTCAAATCGCCAATGAATGTAATCTTCTCTATGTATTTCAAATCCCAGTCCAGCTTTTCTTCCCAGCTGATGCCGTTTCGCCCATTGACCTGTGCCTGGCCGGACAGTCCCGGTTTTACGCAATGGCGCCGCCTCTGGTCAGGCGTCATAAATACCATATCCCGCACCAGCTGCGGCCTAGGTCCAATCACCGACATCGTTCCATTTAGGATATTAAATGCCTCTGGGAGTTCATCCAAACTGGTACTTCTCAGCCATTTTCCAAATTTTGTAAGTCTAACTTCATCCGGGAGCAGCTCCCCATTTTCGTCCCGCTCATCAGTCATGGTCCGAAATTTATATAGTGGGAATATTTTTTCATTAAAGCCCGGCCTCATCTGTTTGAATAAAACAGGGGAACCGAGCTTTATTTTTACCAATATCGCAACAATCGCATAAAGCCAACAAAAACAGATGATGGCCAATAGCGCGCAAATTATGTCAAGCGGTCTTTTTACAAACCTCTCATAGATCGTCCGTTTACGCCGAACCGTGACAACTTTTGCGGATGTTCCTTCTGCGTATTCAATTGTTTGTTCCTTCACAGTCTAGCATCCTCCGTCATCACGCTTCTCACTCAAAACACCCTCTGACAATCTCAATCACCAGATTCTGCTGTTCTACCGTCATCTTGTTATCGCTCGGCAGGCACAATCCACGCTGGAAAATATCTGCACCAATATCCTCCACGCCACCAGCTATGTATGCGTTTGTCCTTGCCCTTCCATTTCCGTCTACCGTGATGAAGGGGTGGTTCCGGTACATGGGCTGCAAGTGCATCGGTTTCCAGACTGGCCTTCCTTCCGCATTGATTCCGCTAATAGCTTCCAGAATCTCAGTAGGACAGCTCTTACTTGCTTCTTTAATATAAAGAGCCTCCGTCTCTCCTCTGACCTGTTTGCACATAGCATCTTCATCAATGATCAATGCAGATAACCAGTAATTAGGAACGGCTCGATCTGCATCAAAAGGATTCATTCTAACCGGTAATCCTTTAAGACCTTCTTTGTATCGTTCATACACAGCTTTTTTCTGTGCAATATGCTCTTCCAAATACTCATACTGTCCACGGATAACACCCGCGATCACATTACTCATACGGTAATTGTAACCAACCTCTTCATGCTGGTACCAAGGAGCGTTCTCACGGGCCTGAGTAGACCATTTTCTTGCTTTGTTCGCATCCTCAAGGCTATTTGTCAGAAGACAACCGCCGCTGGATCCGGTAATAATTTTATTTCCGTTATAGGAAATTGCAGAATAATCTCCAAATGTACCACACTGCTCTCCATCCCAGGTTGCACCCATTGCTTCGGCAGCATCCTCAATTAACAATGCACCATGCTTCTCACAAATTTCTTTAATTCTTTTAATATCCCCTGGAAAACCGTAAAGTTCTGCAGATACAACCAGTTTTACCTCTGGATACATTTCAAATGCCTTTTCCAATGCAACCGGATCCATATTCCAGGAATCGTATTCCGTATCAATAAAAACTGGAATTCCACCTTCATAAACAACTGGATTTAAAGTCGCATCAAATGTCATATCAGAGCAGAAAACTCTTTTTCCTTCTACAGCTCCATGACCGATTGCAGGCTTTCCATACAATCTCTCACCAGCAAGCTTTACGCAAAGATGTAATGCAGCTGTACAGCAGGATAATGCAACTGCATATTTAACTCCTGCTTTTTCAGCAGCAACTTTTTCCACTTCGTTAATATTTGCACCAACAGTTGACATCCAGTTTGTCTCATATGCTTCTGTCACATATTTCATTTCATTTCCATGCATGGTCGGTGATGCTAGCCACACTTTATTTTCAAATGGTTGAAAACGATTCTTGTTTGTAAACATTGTTGCTTCCTCTTTTCCCTCAATTAGTACCTGTTGCCTCATCAAATAATGTTTTATACGTCTCCCCATGCAACCTCAAATCCTCTTCCGCCGCATGATAAGTCGGTACAATCTCTTCCACATACCTCCTAATCCCCGGCTCATTCCCATAAGCCACCACAGCCAGTCTCTCCAGTTGCCGCAAGAACTCATCCGTATCAAACGGAATCGGCTTCCCAATATGAATTAACTCATTCTCCGTCTTAGTCAATCCCTCTTCCGCCATCAGCTTCTCTTCATACAGCTTCTCCCCAGGTCTCAGCCCGGTATACTCCACCTTAATATCCACATCCGGTGTCATCCCCGACATCTTGATCAGGTTCCGTGCCAGTGTATCGATCTTCACCGGCGCTCCCATATCCAGCACAAAAATCTCTCCGCCCTTTGCATAGGTTCCAGCCTGAAGCACCAAACTCACAGCCTCCGGAATGGTCATAAAGTACCGGATAATATCCGGATGGGTAACGGTCACAGGACCGCCCTTGGCAATCTGCTTCTTAAACAGCGGGATCACAGACCCGTTGCTTCCCAGTACATTTCCAAACCGCACTGCCACAAACTCAGTTTTCAGTTTCCGTTCCCCTTTTTCCTCAGGAAACTCTCTGGTAACTGCCACTTCTTTCAGCGCTTCCTCGCTGTCCTCATAGTGGCTTCCCAGCAGTGGAAGCATATCTTCTCGTCCTGTTCTGCTGATCTTATCCATAGTCTGGATAACCATCTCGCAGAGACGCTTGCTTGCCCCCATAATGTTGGTAGGATTCACAGCCTTATCTGTACTGATCAGTACAAAACGCTGACATCCATTTTTCAGGGCAGCATGTGCTGTCTTATAAGTTCCCATTACATTGTTCTTGATTGCTTCACAGGGGCTGGTCTCCATAAGGGGTACATGCTTATGCGCAGCTGCATGATAAACAATGTCCGGTTTATAGGTTTCAAATACATCATTGATCTTTCTGGTATCACGGACAGAACCGATCAGTACCACCAGATCCAGCTGAGGATGTTTGGACCGGAGCTCCTGCTCAATGTCATATGCATTGTTCTCATACACATCAAAGATCACCAGTCTCTTCGGTGCATGCTCGGCGATCTGGCGGCAGAGCTCACTTCCGATAGATCCGCCTCCACCGGTCACCAGGATAGTTTTTCCGCTGATATAACGGAAAATCTCATCCATATTTACCTTGATCGGTTCTCTTCCCAAGAGATCCTCCACAGCCACATCCTTCATTTTGCTGAGGGATACTTCCCCTGTGACAAACTGATAGACACCCGGCAGGATCTTCATCTCGCATTTGGTTTCTTTGCAGATATTTAAGATATCTCTTTTCTCTGCGGCGCTTGCACTTGGGATAGCCAGAAGGATCTGGTCGATTTTATATTTCTTTGCATTTACCAGAATCTCATCCCTGCCCCCTACAATAGGTACGCTCTCCATATAGCGTCCCCATTTGTTGGGATTGTCGTCAATAATGCAGCATACCTTTCCCTTTGGTTCCTTTGCACACTCAATATCACGGAGAATGATCTGCCCAGCCTGGCCTGCGCCGATCAGCATGATCCGATGGAGAGGTCCTTCCTCTTCCTTCTGTCTCCGTGTCCTCTCCAAAAGGACAAAACGGTAGGAAAAACGGATCCCTACGATCAGGCAGAACTGGATGATGGTTCCAAATAAGTAATAGGACATTGGCATCTGCTGTATGGCAAGGGTGATCCCAACTGCCTGGAACAGAAAGGTAATCACCGTAGAGATGCCAACCCTGATAAGCTCACTGTAGCTTGCAAAACGCCACATACTGTTGTACAGACGCAGCATCCAGAACACGAAAACAGAGAATACCGTATACCATGGTGTAAACTTCAGATAGGCAGACAGATATTCTCCGGGTATTGCTGAATATGTACAATCAAAACGAAACCACAGGCCAAGAAAATAGGCTGCATTTACAGCGATCACATCATAAATGACCAGGTAAAGGGAAATCACCTGCCAATGCTCCAGTTTTCTTCTCTTACAATTTTTCTTTTGATTCATTGATGTCATTTCTTAATCATACGGACAGGTTCACTCTGCCCTTTCCTCCCTGATAAATATTTTTCTTTTCTCTTCCTATTTCCAATCCATTCCTATACTGTCCAGCTGTCTGATCCGTTCTTCCCCCAGAACCATTCCGCTGGATCCGGGATGTTTCCGTTTGGACCGTATATTTGATATCCATCTGCCCAGCTTTACACCATTTACGGAGTATGACAGCGGAATGTTCAGGTTTCCGTGTGCTTCGTAATAGCTTCTTGCCAGTGCATATTTCTCATTCCACTGTCTGGCTGTTTTTTTCTCTGTTTTGAATCCTATCTTTTTGAGACGTTCCATCTGCTCCTCTGACAATGGAGTCCGTTGTGGATTTTCACCGGATGTCTGACGGCTGATATCAGAAAGCCATCTTCCAAGAGGGATTCCATCCTCTGTGATATATTTCGTCATTACTTCAAGGTTTTCATGAATTTGGTAATACTCCTCGGCTGCCTTGAAATATTCCTCCCACTTCTCTGTGTTTCTGTCCCAGATCATGCCCAGTGCGGCAAGCTGTTTCTGCTGTTCTTCTGTAAGTGTCTGGTCCAGACCTTTTGTTTTTACTTTTGCCCGCAGGTTGCTGATCCATCTGCCCAGTTTGAAACCGTCAGATGTTTCATACCTTGCTTTAATATCCAGATTTCCATGTTCGCTGTAATACGTCTGTAATTCTGCCAGGGCTTTCTTCCAGTTCTGGTCTTTGGTGTCCCAGATCATACCGATCTCATTCAGTTTTCTTACTTTCTCTTCTGTCAGGTTTCCGGTTACTGTGCCGGAATAAACTCTGCGCTGGGTCTGTATCCAGCTCCCAAGGGTAAGTCCTGTTGAAGTGACATAGCTTTTGGGAATCCTGAGATTGCCATTTTCCTGGTACCATTGTCTGGCTGCAAGGTAATAGGTTTCCCATGCAGAGCTTAAATTTGTCTGCAGTTTCTGAAAAAGCATTCTGCAGTCTTTTGTTTCATCTATGATCTGGAAGTGATCACTGAAATGCGAACCTTTTCCATATGTAGTCGAAAACAGCACCATTGCTTCTTCCAGTTCTTTTTTCAGACAGTCAATGCAATAGAGACTGTCGAAATTGTTGACCAGGTCAAAGATAACCGGTGTTTTTTCCGATCCTGCCGAAAGTGCACGGCCAATCTGCTGCAGATAAATGATCGGAGAGACTGTCGGACGTAACAGGATCACGCCGTCTACATCATCCACATGAATTCCCTCATTTAACATGTCAATACAGAAAAGCAGTTTCAGGTGTTTACTGTCATCTTTTTTGAATGCTGTAAACTCTCTGCCTGTGGCAGCATCACTGTAAAATGCAGTGTATACATGTGGGCTAGGGTCGACCTGTCGAAACCATGTGCTGACCTGTTCTTTCATCTCGTCCATATGTTCTTTGTCAGAGCAGAAGACAATGTATTTGCCATTTTTCTTTGTCATGTGTTTCTTAAACACTAGTTCCAGACCATCTGCGTGTTCCAGCGCACGGCGCAGCTGTTCAAGCAGCTTCTGGTTTTCTGTGATCAGTCCCTGATTCGATAAAGTCCGGATACGTTTTTTTAACTGTTCCAGTTCTTTTTGATAGGAATACATGGCTATCACGTATTTGGGTTCCGGCAGAATCTCACGGACAATTGCTTCTCCAAGAGTCATTTCAGAGGCAATTTTTCCGTCAAAAATCTCTTCTGCCATGTTCCTCTGATTGTCCAGATACCGTATATTTGTCGCAGACAGACCGAGACGCTTTGCATTTGGATATGTATCTAGAAGTTTTCTTACACTCTTTCCCCATTCCTGCGCGCCACAGCGGTGAAATTCGTCCAGAATGATATAGTCTGGATGCAGGGTTTCGATGCTGTCTTCGTTCTTCATCAGACGGCTGTAGGACATAAACTGAATGTTTGGAAATTTCATATTCAGTTTTTCCAGCTGAGTCTGATAGATGTATTCACTTGGTGACAGCCACAGAAAATATTTTGATGGATTTTCTTCTGCCAGCTTGAATGCGATCAGGGATTTCCCTGTGCCTGTGGGATGAATGACTGCTGCCATTTTTTCCTTTTCCAGCATGGCTGTAACTGCCCTGTATGCCTGCTGATTGTGTTTGAAAAGATGTATGCTCATTTCCTGTATCCCTCCCAGAGGTACGAAACAGGAGGAAGTTTGATTTCGCAGATTGTTTTAATCTGCGAAATGGGCACATACGCGCCAACCTCCCCAATTTTATTAAATTTCTTATCAAATCACTGCTAATATAATATGCTGAATAAGTCATTTTGTCAATAAATGGTTATTTATTTAGTACATTATAACATAAACTGACCAATTTATTTAGTGCTTTTTGTAAGAAAATCAATCTGACTGCTGGAAAGTATCTCCATTACGGGTCAGAATCGTGGTCAGGAGCCATAGAAAGGAGTTTTATATTTTGGCAAGACGAGGAGAAAACATACGAAAAAGAAGTGACGGCAGATGGGAAGGCCGATATCTGATCCATATAAATGGAAGCAAAAAATATCGTTCCGTATATGCCCCTTCTTATAATGAAGTAAAACAGAAACTCTTTAACAGCAAGAAAGAATCTGAGATTACTCTGCTCTCCCAAAAAGAGCAGACAGCTCCCCTAAACGCCAGTGCTGATATGAGTCTTGATGAAATCGGTCAGTTGTGGCTTATCTATATTAAGGATAATCGCAAGTACTCCACCTACAGAAAATATGCCAACATCTATGATATGCATATCCGGGATATTTTGGGCAGTCTGACAGCAGACGAAATCAGCCTGGAAATCATAGAGAAAGCCCTGCCAAAGGAGATGTCCGCCAGTCTATATAAAAGTATCTACTGTGTACTGAACCAGATTTTATCTTATGGAAACCGATACTGCGGCACTCCGAAAATTCATTTAAAAACAGAAAAGCTGCGGACAGTTCCCAAACCCGTGCAGACAATAAACGCTACGGACCAGCAGAAGCTATGCCGCTATCTGCTCTCAGATCTTGATTCCTGTAAGCTTGGCATTCTGATATGCCTGTATATGGGACTGAGACTCGGGGAAATCTGTGCCTTAAAGTGGGAAGATATCGATTTCCAGAGAAAAACGATTCATATTAACAGGACTGTCCAGAGGATTCAGGTCAGGCAGGAGGATCGGAAAACGATTCTGTATGAGGGGCCGCCCAAAACGCTCTGCTCTGTCCGCGAGATCCCGATTCCGGAATTTCTCTTTCCACTTCTTCTCTCTTGTAAGGATGATGGGGTTTATGTGTTGAATAAATTTTCCCCGATGGAACCCCGTACTTATCAGTACAAGTTTTATTCTTATCTGGATAAAGCATATATAAAGAAGTCTCACTTTCACGCACTGCGCCATACATTTGCGACAAACTGTATCAGCAATGGGGCTGATGTCAAGAGTGTCAGCGAAATGCTTGGCCATTCTAATGTAAATATCACTTTGAATAAATATGTCCATCCATCTATGGATACCAAGCGGAACATTCTGGATTCGCTTTCTTCTATCTCATCTATAAATGGTCAGATCAGTGGTCGGATCATTTCTTAATCTTTGATCTCATGCACGTTTCCGGTGCCCATTTCGCAGATTAAAACAATCTGCGAAATCTCTGTACGTGAGTAGTCCATCCGGCGTTTTTTAGATGCGCGGATGGATTTTTTCTCTGTCATTTTAGAACTATTTGTTCTTTTTATTATATTATACTCTGCTCTTTCACGCAAGTAAAATATCAGACAGTTATCGTCCTATCGTTCCTGCCATGGGCATGATTTCTAAAATATCTCTGTATAAATAAAATACCCGCCGCGGAAGATATTATGCATATCTGTCCACAGCGGGTGTTTTATAAATTTTCGAAAATCACATCGAATCATCCGGATGATTGTCGATTTATGTTCGAAATCAAAGCAAAAATATCACATTATTCGATAATATTATTTGAATATATTATGAAATAAGTATATACTAATAGAAAATGAATTTGGAGGGATAATTATGCTGATAGAATTCAGGTTCAAGAATTATAGATCATTTCGTGATGAGGCGACGCTATCTATGGAAGCAACGGGGCTTGGCCCCTTCAAAAAGAGCTTGATTTCATATGGTTCGTTGAACTTATTACCGAGCGTTGCTATATATGGAAAAAATGGTGGAGGTAAAAGTAATGTAATTCGGGCGTTTTGGCTGGCTGTGCAATTCATTAAAAATGCGCAAAGAACACAGCACGAAAACGCAAAAATACCAGTAATACCATTTGCTTTAAATGATTATTCTGAAGATGAACCAACAGAATTTGAATTTATCTATACTTTAGACGGAATTAAATACTGGTATTCCTTTGCCGCAACGAAGGAAAAGATATATAAAGAGTATTTATACCACGCACCAAAGGGACAAAAAGCGTTAGTTTTTAAAAGAGAAAATCAATCATTTATTTTTACAGAAGAAAAGGCAAAGAGAAAGTTAATCAGCGAAACCGTTGCATCGAATCAGTTGTTCTTTTCGTTGGCTTGTACAATGAATGACGCTATTTGCGCAACTGCAATGAAGTGGTTTCGGGAATTGCTTTATTTTTCAAGGGATTATTCAGATATTCCTAAACAGCTGTTGGATTATTCTAATGATGCCAATATGCTGCAGGCGATTTCGGATTATGCCAAAGCTGCGGATATCGGTATTGAAAGTATGCAATTTGAAATTGACAGTAAGGAAATTAAGGACAATCTAAGTTTTCCCGAGAATATACCAGACGGTATAAGAGCAGCCTTGATTCAGTTTATGCATATTCTGGCAGATACGTCGAGCAACTCAGAAACAAGATTAAAAATGAATGAGGTTAAAGCAATATCGAAACATCAGGGTATCAATGCTAATGGAGAAGCGGTTTTATACCCGTTAGAATTATCGGATGAATCAGACGGAACCAGAAAACTCATGTCTATTGCACCTGCAATCGAGTCAGCACTGAAAAAAGGCGGAGTTCTTATCGTTGATGAAATTGAAAAAGAACTTCATCCAATGTTAGTAGATTTTGTTGTGGCAAAATTCCAGAGTAAGCAGTCTAACCCAAAAGGAGCGCAGCTTATCTTTACGACTCATAACACGGAACTTATGAATATGGAAATCCTGCGTAAGGATCAGTTGTACTTTGCAGACAAAAGCAATGAAGATGGGATATCAGAGCTTTATAGTATTAGTGGATTAGGTACCAGAACTACAGAAAATATCAGAAAGGGATATTTGCTTGGTAAATATGGTGCAACTCCTGATATTGAGATTGAGGAGGTGGAATAATGCCTCGTAAAGTAAAATCTGCCAAACCACTAATCTATGTATTTTGCGAAGGTGAAAATGAACAGGCATACACTGATTATTTAAAAAAGACTTTCTCGGACGTTGCTGTTTTAAAAAGGCCACCAGATACAGGACTGTTTGAGGAAGCAGAAGCAAAGTTTTCAAAATCACCCAAATATAAAAACAGCATAGATGTAACAGATGAAATATGGTTTTTTTATGATGTAGAAGAAAAGGATATTTCAAAAAGGATTTTATCTCTTCTAAATCAGTATCGTCTATAATTAAAAAGAGCTGTCTGTTCCGGATGCAGATACCTCCGGAAGCCAGACAGCTTTTTTAATTATTTGCAGTACTGTTCTGTAATGATGTTACTATTTACAGCTCAGAGTTTTATTTTCTTAGATCTCAGCCAGTTTCAGCAGATCCGGGATCTTGGATTCCCAGCCAAGTGCCATGATATGTACACCCTGACAGTATGGCTTGCACTCTTTGATAATACGTGCAGCGATTTCAACACCTGTGATACCTGCTTTTGTCTTTTCTTTGTCTGCTTTCAGTTCCTCGAGCATTTCGTCCGGAACATGAATGCCGGCAACATTATTGTTCATGAATTTAGCCATTCCGGCGGACTTAGGAATAATGATACCAACCTGTACAGGTTTTCCGAACTGTTTGGCTTTTTCCATGAATTTGATAAATTTCTCCGGTTCAAATACTGCCTGTGTCTGGAAGTATTCTGCACCTGCAGCTACTTTTCTTTCCATTTTTGCAAGCTGTGCGTCAACGGAATCGCTGCATGGAGATACAACAGCACCCTTGGAGAATTTCGGAGGCTCGCCAACCAGTTCGTTTCCACCAAGATCCACACCGGATTCCAGAAGCTTCACTGTGTGAAGAAGGGATACGGAGTCAAGGTCGAATACAGGTTTTGCCTGTGGGTGGTCACCCATCTTTGTATGGTCACCTGTGAGGCAGAGGATGTTGTCAATGCCCAGCATTGCAGCGCTGAGAAGATCAGACTCCAGAGCGATACGGTTTCTGTCACGGCATGCAAGCTGGAAAATAGGATTCATGCCTGCATCCTTGAGAACCTTACACATTGCAAGAGATCCAAGACGCATAACAGAAGACTGGTTATCAGTTACGTTAACTGCATGAACATCCTTAAGGTATGTTTTTGCTTCTTCTACCAGCTCATCTACGTGGATTCCTTTTGGCGGTCCTACTTCTGCAGAAACTACAAATTCACCACGGTCGAATAATTCTTTCATTTTCATTGTACATTGCTCCAATCATTATAATCTATTTTAACTCATCGTCTGTTGCAAAGTTATGAATCTGTGTGGGACATTTCAGCGCGTCAAGGCGTCCGATCTCTTTCAGACGTCTGTAGATGCGTTCCCATCCACATTCCATCTCGCTGTCCACTTCACATTTACCGTTCTTGGAACCACCGCACTGGCCGTTCACAAGGCTCTTTGAACATGCTGTGATCGGGCAGATCCCGCCTGTCAGGTTCAGGTAGCATTCACCGCACTGGTCACATTTGTACTCTAACGGTGTCACGCCCTGGAAACCAGGTACCGGGTATGTATCGCAGGCTGCACAGACCATCTTGTCTTCCAGATATTCTGAAACGGTCTGTACACCAACACCGCAGGAGAATACCAGAACCAGATCTGCTTCCTGGATCTTGCTCATATGTTTCTTAAGACGTAATTCCATATTTTCCGGATTACAGATGTAATCAGTTGTCATGATTCCTGTCACATTTCCTTCAGCAGCAAGTTCCTTCTGAAGTCGGGCAGCTTCTTTTTCCGGAAAACGAACTTCTTTACATCCATGACAGTTGATAATGAAAACTTTCTTTCCGGCTGTCAGTGATGTAATCGCTTCTTTTGCTTTTAACTGGGTAATCAACATATTACTTCATCCCCCTTACTGCATTTTTTCCGGCTTTGATACTGTTAATGATCGGAATCTTGGAAGAACAGATATACTGACAGCATCTGCACTCAACACAATCCATAACGTTCATGTCTTTCATGCCCTGCCAGTTCTCATCTTTCGCATATTTCACGAAATACAGAGGTGAAAGTTCCATCGGACATACATCTACGCAGCGTCCGCACTTGATACACGGCTGTTCTTTTGTCTCATCCGGTTCAACGGCAATAATACCATTGGAGCCTTTCATCATCGGTACATCCAGTGTGTTCAGAGGGAATCCCATCATTGGTCCGCCCATCTTAACCAGAACATCGTCATCTGTAAATCCGCCGCAGTAATCGATCAGCTCTCTTACGCTTGTACCGATCTTGATAACGAAGTTTCCAGGATTCTTGATCTTCTCGCCTGTTACTGTAGCAACACGCTCAATCAGAGGCATTCCTGTCTGGATCGCATCGGAGATTGCTTTTACTGTACTGATATTATCTACTACAACGCCGACATCTGCCGGAAGACCGCCACTTGGAACAATTCTTCCCATAACTCGCTTAATGAGAGTTTTCTCAGCGCCCTGCGGGTATTTGGTTCTTGCAACAAATACTTCCATGTTTCCGATGTCAGCAACTTTTTTCTGCATTAATTCAATGGCATCCGGCTTATTGTCCTCGATAACGATGATACCCTTCTCGGCACCTGTTGTCTTAAGGACTGCTTTCAGGCCAAAAATAATGTCATCTGCATACTCAAGGAGTACTCTGTGGTCTGCTGTTAACAGAGGCTCACATTCACATCCGTTGAGAAGGATGGTATCTACCGGTTTGGCAGGTTTAAGTTTGACACAGGTCGGGAAACCTGCACCGCCCATACCAACGATTCCGGCTTCACGAATGATATCAATGATCTCATCCGGAGTAAGATTGTCAAGATCACCATGTGGCTGTACGGATTCGTGCAGAGTATTTTTTCCATCCGATTCAATAACAACAGCCATCACTTCGCTTCCACGTGTGCCATGCATACGCGGTTCAACAGCAACTACGGTTCCGCTTACGCTGGAATGTACCGGAGCACTGATAAATCCGGCAGCTTCACCGATCTTCTGACCAACTTTTACAGTGTCACCAACCTGAACGATCGGATTGGCCGGTGCGCCCAGATGCTGTGACATGGAGATTACAACTGTCTTCGGATCCGGGAATTTCTTCAGAGCGATGTGCTCACTGAATTCCTTGCGTTCTGACGGATGAACACCGCCGTAATATCCGTCCAGTCTTTCTTCTCTGATGGACTTCACATAGTCGTTGATCACTTTGAAATTAACTTTGGAGAAATCACGAACCTGTACAGGCTGGTTTAAGAATTCTTCCAGACGTCCCTGTTTTGCAAGTCTCTGGTAAATCTTCTCCCATGCACAGTCTTTATTCGGATCTACTTCGCATTTTCCATTCTTTGCTCCACCGCACTGTCCATTGACAAGACTCTTTGAACAGTCAACGATCGGACAGACACCTCCGGTAATGTTCAGATAACACTGCGCACATGCGTCACAGCTCTTCTTGGTAAGTGCCATGCCATGATGACCTCTGTAGTTAAGGGTGTTGCTTGCAGCAACTACCGGCTTACCTGCCAGATCCGCAACGGTCTGAATACCAAGGCCACAGGAAATTACTACTACATTCTCTGTACCTTCCGGAATCAGATCCTGTAATTTTCTTTCTGTGTGCATCTTATTGCATAAGAAATCAAATTTTGCACTGCCTGTAACCTTCTTTCCCTGATCTGCAGCGAATTTCAGGAATTCGTCACAATCCGGTTCGTCAACAGTTTCAAATTCTTTGAAACATTTGTTGCAGGCAATCACAAACAGGTTGTCCTTACCGTCAAGCACTGATGCAAGTTCATCACTGCTTTTCAGTTTGTACTTAGTATAGTTTTCCAATTGCTCACCTTCCTCACGATAAAATTTTATCCTTATGATATCTGTTCTTATCCGTTCCCTCCATCTCTGCACTCAAAAAAGGGCTAATAAAACCAGATAAATAAGTTCAATACATATACCTTATTAAATGTAACATAAAATGCACATTTTATCCAGTTTTATCAGCAAATTTTATAAATTTCTTCTATGATTTCATCCTAAAATTCTATGAAGTGCAGATATTTGTACTGTAAAGGATGTGGAATCAGTAAATTGTATACAATATACTTTATTCTATAGTAACTATGGCGATTCCACAAAGTATGCTAATGCAGACTACAAAAAGATATGATATGATAAAAAAAGAGGATATCTGCAATATCCCCAGACCACTCATTTATCAGCAAGAAGCGTGTTTATATGAAAAACACCCGTTTACAACTTTATAAATGATAGACTTGTTAATGAATCATCTGTCTTAAGGCCTTTGTTATAGCATTTGATTTTATATGTGTTTCGATATTTTTCACGAAAGTGGCAAAGTATACCAGCTTTCACAAAGGATGATGACATGATCTTTGCTGTGAAATTCAGGCATAACCTGCCGGATCATGGAGACTGCCAGTTCCAGTTTAGACTCTTTTTCTGCCACATACGATAACCAAGAGGAACGGAAAGATAAACCTGCTGAAAAGTTTTTAACTTTTCTTAGCAGGTTTATTATAAGTACTTTCTGTTTTCGTCAAAAGCATTAGAGCGTGTCTGAATTTTCAGACATGCTTTGGTGCATTCTCTCCAGATTTTCCAGAATTATATCTACACTGATTGGTTTGGCAATATGAGCGTTCATACCCGCCTTGATTGCCTTTTTACGGTCTTCTTCAAAAGCATTGGCAGTCATCGCAATGATTGGTATATTTGCGCATTTCGGATCATTCAATGTACGGATTTCCCGGGTTGCGGTATATCCATCCATCTTAGGCATCTGAATATCCATGAAGATCAGATCATATTTTCTGCCTTCTGCAGATGACATGATATTCACAGCATCTGTACCATCCTCAACGCAATCCACATCCAGACCAATTTCCTCCATGATTGCTGTTGCGATTTCCCGGTTCAGCTCATTATCCTCTACAAGAAGAACTTTTTTCCCTTCATAACGCCTCTGGATTTCTGCCCGGATCTTCTGCTTTTCATTCTTAAGGGGCTCTCTTTGCTCCAGATCAGGTTCCTCCTTCACAGTCATCTCTGATATTTCACATTCAAGCATAACCGTAAACTCCGTTCCCCTTCCAACTTCGCTTTCAACCTGAATCGTACCGCCCAGCATATCCACAATGTTTTTGGTGATTGCCATTCCGAGACCGGTTCCTCCTATTCCATTCTCCGTAACGGTATGTTCTCTTGTAAATGATTCAAACACCTGCTCCCTGAATTCCGGCGACATCCCGATTCCATCATCCTTCACACTGAATACCACTGTTGTACATCCGTCTCTTCTGCATGGTTTCTCAGAAACACGAATGTTAACCGTACCCCCGACCGGTGTAAATTTCACAGCATTACTGCTGATATTCAGAAGCACCTGCGTCAGGCGCAGCTTGTCGGTAATGATATCTTCATGGAGTACATCCTGTGTATCAATATACAGCTCCTGCTGTTTAGAATGTACAGATTCCTGTATAATTGTTTTTAAGTCATGCAGGATATCCGGCAGGTGTACAACTGTATATTCAATCCGTACGGAACCGTTCTCGATTCTGCTCATATCCAGCACATCATTGATCAGGCTGAGCAGATGCTGACCGGATATATGGATTTTTTTCAGATAATCCAGAACAAGCTCCTTATTGTCAATATGTGTTGTCGCAAGCGCAGCAAATCCAATGACCGCATTCATCGGCGTGCGGATATCATGAGACATATTATTCAGAAACACAGTTTTCGCCCTGTTCGCATGTTCTGCAGCCGCAAGTGCATTTCTCAGATTCCTATCTTGCGCAATCTCACGTTCTTTTTCTTCTGTCACATCACGATTCGCAACCAGAACTGTACACAGTTTCCCATCTTTATCATATCCCTGTGGCACAATGATCATTGTCATCCATCTTTCATCCACTGTCCGGGCTGTAAAACTCAGCGTTTCACGTTCTTCCAGACGCTTTGCCACCGTACTTATATCGACAAATTTCCAATATGCCTCCTGAAATGGCTCTGCAATCACCTGCCTTATAAGTTCTTCCTGATGCGCTTTGGAAAGCATATCCCCTTTTTGATCCGGCTTCATATTCTCTGAAGATTTCAGGATTTCGATTTCCTCTGTTTTTAGATTCACAAGAGAAATAGAGGCATATGCATGCCCCAGTGCATTGATCACCCGAAGTCTTTTCTGGTCCTGAAGGATACTTCTCTTTTCTGTTCTGCTCCTGCTCACTCGGTAAAGTAAGAAAAGAAGCAGTGCAAGCAGCACATAAATCACACATATAATATTTCGTGTGATGTACACCTGACTTTCCGGGAAAAAGATATATGCATCGTAGTCTTTGATCTTCTCCCGACATCCGAACCAGTTTCCTGTCTCTGAACGAAGATGGACAATTCCATTCTCATCTGCCTCAAATTTATTTTTATACTGACTTTTTGCTTCTTCTATAGAGCGGGCAGTCAGCTCCTGTCTGTTTGTACTGACAACCTTATCATCATCACAGATCACAACACTTCCATTCATCTCAAAAGGAACGTCAGAAAATAACGATGCCATCGTCAGATCTCCGTTAAGCTCATTTACTTCCTCCCTCTGCGCATATGTGATCAGGATACCTGCTGCATCCTGTCTTGCCACTGCCGCAAAATCATAGATCTTTCCTTTATTTCTCAGACGGGTGGTATAAGTCTTTTCCGGATGCTCTGCAATATCACGTACATAATCACTTTTGATCAGCTTCTGCCACAGCGGCATAGTATCTCCATCTTTTGCATTCTGTTCTGTCACTTCCAGATTCTGATCCAGTACAAGAATTCCTGTCAGACGCTGTTCCCTGGCATATTCGTCCAGCATTTCTGTACTGAGATTTCCCTCCTGTTCTATGACTCTGCTTAATTCTGTTGTTTTGTCCAAAAGACGTACCAGGCTTTTCACCTGATCATTGGTGTTATAAATCTCATAACTTTCAATTCGGTTTTTTACAAAATCAAAGGTCTCATCCAGAGTACTGTTCAGCTTGTTATTATCTCTCGCTGTCAGCAGAAGAAAAGTCAGTATTCCGGAAAAAATCAAAATAAACACAAGCAAACATGCATTTCTGTCGACCCTCTTTTTCTTCTGTTTCTGCGGTATCTGCCTTCTTATCTGTCTGCTCATTTACTTTCTCCTCCCGGCAGAGTTTCGTCCGCATCCAATCCGTATTTTGTAACTATTTTTTCTGTAATCCCTTCACTTTGCATCTCTGTAAGCGTTTCTGTAAGCTTTTCTGCCAATTCTTCGTGAGTTCCTTTTTTGAAAGCAATTCCAAGTTCTGATTTATAAGGACTTTCCTCCAGCATACGGTAAGCGCCCTTGCCATCCTGTATCAGACTGCCAAGCATTGCCTCATGTCCCGCAATCGCATCTGCATAATTTTTTCTAAGTGCAGCATAAAGCTCATTCGACGAAGAAAAACAGTTCACCTGTTCTGCCTGCGGAAGATTTGATTCTATATTATGAAGAAAGAGATCTTCTGCTTTTGTGGTCGCCTGAACTGCAATCCTCTTCCCTTTCAGATCCTGAAGTGTCCGGATTTCACTCTCGGCTCTTACAACCACCATCTGACGACTGTACATATACGGTCCTGCCCACTGATATTTGTTTTCTCTTTCATTCATGGAATAGCAGCTCCACAGACAGTCTATTGTTCCATCTGACAAAAGTTTCTCTTTATCTTCCCAGACAACCTTCTCAAATTCAGGCTGATAACCCAGCCTCTGAAAGGCTTCCTCTGCAAGTTCCACATCAATACCTTTATACTCGCCATCACTCGTCTGATAGCTGTAAGGTTCAAAATAATCTATTCCGATAACAATCTCCGGCAGTTCACTGTCCGATGTTTTCTCTTTCTTTATTCCACATCCTCCCGGTATAAGACTGCCTGCCAGAAGAAGTGCTGCAATAAAAATTCTTTTTCTGCGGGTATGGGAGTCATTCTTTCGATTTTTTCTCATATCCAGTTCCTTTCCATTTATTACTGTTTCGTAATCTGCGTGTCGGTTCCCATATAAGTGGCCATCTTTCCTCAATTGAAGCAGAGGGCTTATCCGATTCGGATAAACATCGAAACGATGCAAAAAAAGTTCCACGTAAAAAACTTTTACAGGAACTTTTTTCATAGTCATCTCAGGTTTTTGACTGATCTGCCTATAAATCTGTCAACAAAACTTCTGATACATATTATACATTTCATATACTTTCATGTCTACAATTATTTACTGCTCTGAAGTATAAAACACACGTTACTGTTCACAGTAACGTAGCCAAAATTCATTCCAGATTGCCTGCGGCAATGGAATTTTGAATAGGACCTGCTGATTGCGGGAATACTTTTTTATTTCCAGTCAGAAGCAAGGCATACAGGTACCGGATCATGAATTTCCATTCTGTCAGGTTCTACCAGGCAGTCATAGGCCAGAATATGCACTCCTGCCCTTTCCGCTTCCTGTAATGTTTCTCCAAATTCCCGATGAGTCCCCCAATTGGGCTCAAACCTGTCAACTCCCTTCATCTGGATCACCAGAAGCAGATAAGCTTCGTATCCTTCCTGCATACAATGGATCAGCTCCTTCAGATGCTTCACACCTCTTTCTGTAGGTGCATCAGGAAATCGTGCTATATTGTCAGATTCCAGAGTGACACCTTTCACTTCTATAAAAGCCTTACGTTTCTCTGAACAGACGTAAAGATCAAATCTGGAATTTCCATAGGTCTTCTCCGGCGTTACCTGAACCTTTTCCGGAAAAAGATGTCCTGCCTTTACCCACTCCAGTGCTGCTTTATTGGGAATCTGAGAATCCATATTGATCAGGCCCCTGCCCTTTTTATTTACGCAGATCAGATCATAGGCTGTCTTTCTCGCCGGATTGCTGCTCTTTTCCAGAAAAACCTGTGTACCCGGGATCAGAAGCTCCCTGCACCTGCCTGTATTCTTTACATGAACCGTTTCCACCTGCCCATTGATCTCCACATGTGCAATAAACCGATTAGGACGATCTATGAAACGGCCCTCTGTGATATGTTCGTACTTCATTTTTTCTGCTCCTCTTTACGCATTGTATACATACCATAACATGTTTTCCTCATACCTACAACATTTTCACTTTAAGAAACTTTTGTCTGATTTTGCCTATGTTTTTGTACCTGTGTTTTGAAAAAAATTCATTCCGTTTTTTCATTTCTGTGCTGTAATATTCCATCATAAAAATATCCGATAAAAATGAGGTGAAACAGGTGAAGAAAAAAAATCTTGTGCCTCTTATCGTTTTTTTACTGAGCATGTGCCTTGTTGGTTTCATCGTATACAAAACAGACACTCACGAAAAATGGCAGAGACGCACAACCGCACAATTAAATGTATCAACCTACGGCGAACGTATTAAAAATGAAATTACAAATGGAATTGCGATCACAGATACTCTGAAACAGGTTCTGATCAGTGGAAATGGAGATATCAAGCAATTTGATACGATTGCAGAAAATCTTATATCTGATTCTATTGAAAGTGTACAGCTTGCTCCGGACGGTGTTGTAACAGATATTTATCCTGCTGAGGGAAATGGGGCAGGTAAAATTGATCTGCTCCATGATAAAGACCGTGGCAGAATTTCCTGTTATGCAAGAGACAACCATACAATCATTACACAGGGACCCTTTGAATTGAAACAGGGCAGCTATGGAATTGCTGTTCGCAATCCGGTCTACCTGAATGATGAGCACGGACAGGCGTATTTCTGGGGATTTACCATTGTTATCCTGCGTGTTCCTGATATTTTTTCCGACTCGATCCATGCACTTTCAGGTTTTAGATATGAGTACAGACTTTCCAAAACAGAAACTCCCTGGAGTGACACTTATAAAACCGTTTACCAGTCAGATGGTCAGATAACGCAGCCGGTTTCTTATGATTTTACCATAGGGAAAGAAAACTGGAAGTTTGAAGTAACTCCTGAAAGCGGATGGCAAGACAATTTATTAATAGCAAAAGCCAGTATAATATTTACTGTCATCATCTTACTTCTGTCGGGACTTATCAGGGTATGGCTGGTATCAAACGAAAACAAAAATAAATTTCAGATACTGGCACGCACGGATTCTCTTACAGGTATTTACAACCGCTATGGATTTGACGAATCAGCAGAAAAAATGATGGATAAAAATCCGAAAGCACATTTTGTGGCTGCACTCCTTGATATCGATGATTTTAAGTTTATTAATGATATCTATGGCCACGCCTATGGAGACAAAGCATTAAAGAGTCTGGCAGACAGCATGAAAACATTTTTTCCATCTGATGCATTACTGGGAAGAAACGGCGGGGATGAATTCTGTATTCTTTTACAAAATTATACCTGTGAAGATGCAAAAGAACTGCTACAGCAATTTACCGGACTTCCAAAGACATTCTCATACAAGGGAAAAGAACAGTCATTTAACATTTCTCTGGGATATGCGGAATATCCCACATTTGCAGCCAGCCGTTCACAGCTTATGCGCTGTGCAGATGCAGCCCTTTATGAAATAAAACTTCACGGAAAAAACGGGTGTATGGCCTACAGGGAAGGTCTTCAGTCCGGAATCCGTAAACAACTGGGATTCGCATTTAAAGATATCTCTGAACACCTTCCGGGTGCATTTATCATATACAGAGCGGACAAAGACGATGACGAACTCTTTTATGCAAACCATGAGTTCCTTCATATGACCGGATATAAAGATATGGACGAGCTCTTCAGACTCACCAATAAGCGCTTCCGCAACCTGATCCTGAAAGATGAACAGAAACAGATAGAATCCAGCATCTGGGAACAGATTGATAGTGGTAATGAAAATGACTATATTCACTTTCACCTCCGAAAAGATGACGGCTCCTATCTTTCTGTCCTCGATCACGGAAGAATCGTAGAAAGCCAGCAATACGGAAGGGTGTTCTACGTATTATTCATGGACTGGGAAGATATGCATATTCATTACAGTGATAAATTTTCCGGATAATAACAGACATACGACTGTTTTTCACGAAAAGGCTTATTTTTCAACTATAATGGAATACTTTCTGCAAGACATAATCGCCCCGAGGATGTCAAGTCATTGCTAAAAAAAATATGCGTTTTTTTTGCCAAGAAAATGGCTTAAAACCGCATATTTCTGTATAGAGGACGTTATATAATTGTCACAAAGTTGGTGGGGAGGATGTAACATAATTGCTACATTAAATGGTCGAAAATTTGGAGGTTGGCAAATGCTTTCCTATATATCCAACAATCCCCACTCTATGTTCCGGGTCTGGTAAAAAATGTATTCTGCCTGGATAATTTCCCGGAAAACTTATATGCCAATAAAAATATTCTTCTTTTCCATATGGTGTTACAAATTTTCTATACTCATTTAATTCTTTATCTTTCTTCACCGACTCGGATTCTGTCCTGCATCCAAAACCAACTTCATTTTTATCAAACACTCCTTCATATGTTGCGAAATAATCCTCTAAAATCTGAATTCTTTTCATGATAGTTTGAATTTGTATTGAAACACGAGCTTCTTCTAATTGCCCTTTCACCTCTTTGCAAAAAATTAAATGTGGATATAATTGTTCTCTTTTTTCCCATAGCTCAGCTCCTGAAGAAATAATTAATGACTGTCGTCCCCTTTCACTTGTAATCAATTGATCTACATGATCCAAAATCCCACAATTTCTTACTTTGACTGCTTCATCTTCTTCATCATTAATGGATACATATTTTCCCTCCATCCATTCCTTTTCCCATAATTCAGATGATAACAAACTAACTATGTAGCTATCCCATTCATATGCCATTAAAGCACCCTTAGCAGAAATAGAACCTTCAGTTTCTAGTTCTACAATCAGTTCACTATCAAGGAAATCTCCTGTTTCTATTCTATGTCCTCTCTGAATCAGAGATCTAAAAAACTGCTTATCTTTTTGAGGCACATTTCGATCTTTCAACCAATCATGTATCGTATATTCATTAGCAATTTCCTCTGTCATTAATTCATCCGTATAATAGAAGTCATTGTCCTTATTCCTATGTTTCAATTCTTGACACACTTTTAAAAAGCCCGAAAATTGCTCAGTTAATGGTAATTTTGCAACCTGTTGTTTCAAAGAAATCTCATTAAATACCATTTATATTCCTCTTAAAATAATTCATCAATTGCTTTATCCCACTCATCAAAAAATCCCTCCGGCCAATTCGATAAACTGCCATCTTCTAAAATCTCCGGAGATGTTTTTTCATGTTTTTGAATTCCTTCTTCTGATGGATATTCATAAAAATAGTTTATTTTTACCTTATCAGATGATATTTTTTTATTGCGAACACTTAATCGAATTCCATTTAAAACATGATCGCTATGTGTTTCCATAAAAATTTGGACACCATTAGCAGCAGCTAAAGCAACTAATTCACCAATTTTTCTCTGACCACGTGGATGTAAATGTGCTTCTGGATTCTCAAGCACAAGTATGTCTCCCTCCCTTGCACTTAATAATGCAACAATAATAGGTAACGAATATGAAACTCCAAATCCCATGTTTAATGCATTTGTAGACTCTTCTCCTAAACTGTTACTTGTCGAATATCTCACTCCCATTAAATTCACATCTAAATAAGGAATTACATTTACCTTTATGTTTGGCGAGATTTCTGATAACCACGCATTTATCTGCAATTCAAGTCGTTCACTTGTTTCTGAACTATGCTTCATATTTGGATAAACTTTTACATCACTCCCTTTCTCATACAAGCATACTGCGGTTTTTTCACCTTTCACTCCAATTTCCGAATGCAAAGAGTTTTCATTTTCTATCGTGTCATAATAACGGCGAGGTCCTAATCTTTCTGCCGATATATACTCAAATTTTTTTGTAAGAAATGAATCTCTTTCAGATAAAGGTCCCTGACTTTCTGAAATCAAATTTCCAACTTTATCATACTGACACATCCATTTATGATCATTTTCCTCTACTTCTATAGAAAGCACATCATCTTTTCTAAACCAATACATAATATCAGTCTGAGTACCCAGTTCGACATATGATCCATTAAGGATTAAACGCTGATTTTCCAAACAATTATTTTTTTCATATGTTTGCCGCAATAATAATAATGCCTGAATCAATGTCGATTTTCCCATGCCATTAATACCTGTAAATAAATTCAATTCCCGACATGTAACATCAATTTTTTCAAAACATTTAAAGTTTTTTAATGAAATTTTTTCAATCATTCTATTTCCTCTTTAAATAAATTTATGGATTAATTCATCAACTGCTCTGATACGTGCGTATAATGCTTTTTTATCTGGAACTTTTAATAAATATAAATACTCTTGAGAGGCACATAACTGCATATATTCTTTTTGCACTTTTTCTTTTTTCTTTTCTAATAGTCCTACTGCCTCTGGTGTCAGTGTTTTAAATACATAACACCATGACTCAAAGATCACCTTATTAATTGGTCTTCGCCTTCCATCCTCACATATTTTTCTAAAACTGTTATTTCCCATTACTGCAAACATAGCCTTCATAACAAAGGTAAACTCATTCTTAATTTCTCTAATATACATTTCGTCAGCATGATTAAGAAATTTCATTCCTTCATTTAAGAACTCATCTATATTTCCATTATATAATTGTAAATCCAAATAACAAAATGAAACATATCTAAGGACAAATTCTCTGTCCAACATTCTTTCGCTTTTTATGCTTCCTGCGGTTGCCTTAATAAAACACTCTAATTTGGAACACTCTTGTAAAAATTTTGTTGCTTGACCTTGAAATAAAGCATTTCTTATTTCCTGCGGTTCAAGTGTCAACCCTCCTGTGTTAATTCTCTTAAAAATATTAAATTTCACATTTTCTGGTGTAGATGGATTAACTAGATAAACATTGATGACCGTTTCATCTATTCTCCTTTGAAACATTCTTGGTAATTTATCATAATTACAACCATTCAATTCCGGGAAAAATTCTAATTCTTGTAACTTTAAGCTTTTATCTACAACAAATTCTTTTAAAGTTGATACTCGCTGTAAACCATCAATAATTAACCACTCATCCTCATCAGTAGCATCAAAATAAAATGCCGGCAAAGGAATTCGCAAAAAAATCGACTCCAGCAATTGGCTTTTTTGTCTTTTACTCCACAATCCAGCTTTTCTTTGAAACGATGTATCAAATTCAATTTCTTCATTTTGTATTCTCTTTATTAATGCATCCAACGTCATAGGTTTCATGGTAATGCTTATTTTAGAAGGATCAAAAGGTCTAATCCGTTCACCCTCACATGAATATGCCGTAATATCTGGTTCAACATCCCCTTCTATCATTGTAATTCCTCTATTTTCAAAATATTTCATTACTTCTGCAAAATTTATTTTTTCCGAATCTATTATCATATATACTAGATTCAGATTAATATTATTCCCTTGTTCTTCAGCTATTTTTACTAACTTTTCTAATTCTTCAATATCCTTTTTTTTAAGTGTAGTATCTTCCATTTACTCGCCCTCATTCAACCATCAAATTCTATAATGTATGGCATATTTCCAATTTTATACACAATATTTTATCTTATATAACTTTAAAGAGCAATCAAATCCTTCTATATTTAATAACTATTTTTCCACTCCACCTCCACTCTCCCGTCATCATACACATATATTCCCTGCACATATTCTTCCAGCATTTCTCGTGTCAGCTTCTCATAGCCTAAATACTTCAACATCTGCTCCACCGGAACATTCTTTTTCATCAGGATGTCTTTCTCAGCGTTTATTAACTCAGCCAACTCCTGCACACGCTTCTGCAGTCGTTCTCTTTCTTCTTCCAACTGCTTCTTGGCTTCCATAAACTGGTTCTGGTTCATCTGTCCCTCGTGATACTTCTCATAGTTCTGGCGGTTCCGGATTTTTATTTGTTCTTGACACTTTTCACAATCTGCACTTTCCGTCTTATAGGCTTCTATACTGTCCTCATGCTGTTTTCTCATGGATTGCTGCATCTGTTCTTGGCTGATATTCTGACGTAAGTAAGCCTTTATTTCTGCCAGCACGATATGCTCCAGCATTTTGTTATCCGCTTTCCCGGCAAAACATCCTGTATCTTCTTTTCCTTTACTGTAAGCACAGCTATAAAGAATATGACCATGAATCGGACTGCTTGAAGTCAGGCTTCTGCGACAATTCCCGCATTTTACATAGCCACCTAATAGTGTTGTTTCCCTGTCGAATTTGCTTTTCTTGGTGTATCTGATCTGCAAGGACTGTGCTTTTTCAAAAATTTCTTTTGATACGATCGGCTCGTGGTGATTTTCCATCACTTTCCACTGATTTCTCGGCACCGGTACTTCTTTCCCTGTCCCGGGATCTGGAATCTTTGTCTTTCCATAGACCATACAGCCTATATAAGTTTTATCATCCACAATCTTCCGTATCATATCACTCGTCCACTGCAGTCCTCTTGATGCAGCTTTCTTGCTGTCTGATTTCTGTCGTCTGCTCATGGACTGCAAGGGAGTCAGTACCCCCTCTTCATTAAATAACCGACAAATCTCCATCTTGGAATACCGCTGATTGGTTAATTCAAATACTCTACGGATTACTTCTGCTTCGTCCTCTACAATCACCAGTTCTTTCTTATTTTCAGGATTGATTCGATATCCATAAGGTGCAGAGCCACAGCAATATTCGCCTTGCTCTCGTCTGGTACTGACTGCCGATTTTACCTTTACGGACTGATCTTTCACATAAAAGTCTGCTATCAGTCCTTTAAACTGTACTTCAATATCCGAACTCTTTCCTTTATAATCTTTAGAATCATATCGGTCAGAAATAGAAATAAATCGTACTCCCAGGAATGGAAAAATCTGTTCCAAATAAGTTCCCATCTCAATATAGTTTCTGGCAAAACGTGAAAAATCTTTTACTACAATACACTGCACTTTATTCTCCCTGGCAAGTTCCAGAACCTGCTTAATTGCCGGACGTTCCATACTGGAACCAGAATATCCATCGTCGTAGAACTCCTGAAAGGGCATAGCCACCAGTTCAGGAATATTGGAAATATAATCTTTTACCAGTTTTCTCTGATTAATAATGCTGTTACTTTCTCCCTCTGAATCATCTTCCATGGAAAGACGATAATATCCAATAATCAGTTTCTGATCACTCATGTTCTACCGCCCCCTTAAACCCGAAGTTGATTTCCAGTCTGCCATCACCATATAGATACATACTTTCAATCAAGCCTTCTACAAGTTCCTCATTGATTCTGGTTGTCCCATCCAGCTCCAGCAGGCTTCGTAAAAATCTGGTTTCTTCTTTCTGCTGTTTTTCCAGCTTTCGTATGGTCTGCTCTAAAGACTTCTTTCTCTCTTCGCAGAACTCTTTCCAGCTATTACGGTCATCTTTCATTTCTATATAGGCTTCTTTGGAAAGTTCCCCCTCTTTATATTGCATAAATGCCTGTGCCAGTTTTTCTGAACGTTTTTCCATATCTACATCCAATTTTCTGATTTCTGTTTGAACTTCTTTGATTTTGGAAAGAAATACCGCACTGCTTATAGCAGACATATCCTTTTTCCGTAAGCCAGATAACTGAAATTGTCTGGTCAACTCCGAGCGGACAATTTTCTGCAATTTTTCTTCAGAGATAGATTTATGACTGCATTTCCTTTCATCCCGATACTGGGCAGCATTGCAAAAGTAAAGCACATCATTTCCGTATCTGCGTGTGCACATTTTTCGCTTACAATCTCCACAATAGAATACATTGTAAAATGCTCTTTCATCCTCTTCCCATCCTGCTGTAGTTTTTGCTGCTTTCTGTTGTGCTGCTTTTAACCTGACCTGTGCTTTGTCAAACAATTCTCGACTGATAATCGCTTCATGGGCATTTGGCGTAATAATCCACTGACTTTCATCCAGTATGTCACACCATTTTTCCCCTCTTTGAAATCTTGATTCGTATTTTCTCTGAACCAGATCACCATAATAATTATTTCGGTTCAACACCGCACGTATCGAAGAATTTCCCCACTGATGAAGCTTTTCTCCGTCCTTACAGTACACATGATGATATTGGTTATAGTCTGAAATACGATGCACTCCATCCTCAAACAGCCTGTCAATAATGCTCTGTATCCCATCTCCTGAAGCATACTCTTCAAAAATCCTGCGGACAATCTTTGCAGCTTCTGGTTCCACAATCAACTTATAAATTCCATTTATCTTTTCCACACAATATCCGTATGGAGCTGTAGATCCCACATACTCACCATTTTTCTGTGCAATACGTTTCGCTGCACGTTCTTTTGCGGAAATGTCTTTCGCATAAGCATCATTCACCAGATTCTTGATATTCATGGATAATTCCTGATTCTTGGCATCCGGTGCAAATGAATCATAGTTGTCACATACAGAAATAAACCGTACTTTCATAAAAGGAAGAATCTTTTCCAGATAGTTACCAGTTTCGATGTAATTTCTTCCAAATCGTGAGAAATCCTTTACTAGAATACAGTTTATTTTACCTGCCCTGACATCACTCATCATCCGTTCAAATCCCGGTCTGTCAAAATTTGTTCCAGTTTTTCCCAGATCAGAATAAATGTCATATACAGCAATTTCATACTCTCTGTTCGGATTTTCATTGTGCTTCTGAATGAACTCTTTTATCAGCGTAACCTGTGTTTCAATAGATTCTGACTTTTTTTCATCACTGTCTACGGATAATCTGGCATAAATTGCAGCCATATATACCGGAATCCCAAGAACTTTCTTCTCTGTGTTTTTCTTATATCTTTTTGCCGTCCTTGCCATTTATCTCACCTCTTTCTTGCACTCTGTCCGGTATTCCGCATAAAACCGTCTTATGACTTTCATTTTCTCAATCGTATCCTGATAACGGATATGAATTTTGATCTGTTTGTTTTCATAAATATAGATTTTATCTACGGTCAGTGCCAGCAATGTGCGATCCAGTTCTTTGATTTCCAGTGATTTCTTCCAGTCCTCCAACTGAACAGTTGCAGACACTCCAACCTCAAACATTTGCTTCACCAGCTTTTTCTGATTTTCAATCATCTGCTCCAGTTCTTCACATTTTCTTCCGTAACTTTCCCGAAAATCATCAAACTCCTCTTTGCTGATCAGTCCCTCTTTCAAGTCATCACCCAAAGATGCTTTCAGACTGTAATAGCGGTTATATTCTTCCTGTAACTTACTAATCTGTGTATCATAACCAATTACCTGATCGTAACTGACTTGCATCTCACAAAGTTCTTCCATAATCATCTGATAGTCTATAAAAAGTGCCGTATATGCCTGAATCTCTTTCAATACAATTCTTTTCAGCACCTCTTCCGGAATACTATGTCTGGTGCAATCTCCACCTTTATTTTTTGTCTGGCAAATATAAAAGGCTTTTTTCTTTCCCTTATACTGATTTACCCTGCGTATCATCGGTGTATGGCAATCTCCGCAAAATACAAAACCTGAAAAAAAGTTTGCACTGTCCGATGTTTTCGATGCCCTGCCATCATATTGAAGCAGCTTCTGAACCACATCAAAATCATTCTGCCTGATAATTGCCGGATGCGTATTTTCTACTTTCACCCACTCTGATTCTGGCTTATCCAGGCGTTGCTTTACTTTATAGCTGATTCGTTCCTGCTTGCCCTGTACCATGTTTCCAATGTAAACCTCGTTGGTCAGAATCCTTTTAACCTGCACTGCCGACCATTTCGGTGTGTCTGAGCTGTGAAATCCAGAATTATAATTCTCACCATTTGCCTTTTTATATTCTTTTGGTGACTGCACATGTCGTACATTCAGCTTTTCAGCGATTGATCCAAGACTGAATCCATCAATTTTCCATGAAAATATTTTTCTTACAATATCCGCTGCGTAAGAATCAATCACCAGACAGTTCTTATTCTCCGAATCTTTGCAGTAACCATACGGGGCAAATGCTCCAATAAATTCACCTTTTTCACGTTTAATTTTCTGGTGGCTTCGTACTTTACCGGAAATGTCCCGGCAATAGCTTTCATTTACAAAATTTTTGATTGGAACAACAAATGACTTTTCTGAAAAATCTGCTGTTTTACTGTCAAACTGGTCTGTAACTGAAATAAAACGCACATTTAAAGCCGGGTAGGTCTTTTCGATCCATCGCCCGGCTTCTATATACTCTCTTCCGAATCTGGATAAGTCTTTTACAATCACGCAGTTTACTTTTCCAGCTTCTATATCAGTTGTCATTCGTTTAAACTCAGGTCGGTCAAAATTTCCTCCTGAGTATCCGTCATCCACATATATATCAAAGATCTGAATATCCGGCTGGCTTTTTACAAAGCTCCGAAGTAACTCTCTCTGATTTGTAATGCTGTTGCTCTCTGACTTCGCACCGCCCTCTTCCATATCATCTTTCGATAACCGAAGATACAATGCAGCATCGTACATATCTGGCATATTCATTTGCATCTGTTCCATTTTACATCGCTCCCAACTTACTTATTCACATTGATTATCAACACAATCCAGCACTCCACTATTCCGCGAGGTGTTTTGTCATGTTAATGACAAAATCCCGAGACATATAAGTCAAAATCCCATCGCTGCAAGCGATTTCTAATGGATTTTGACTCATAACTGTGAAGGTACTGAACAGTTATGAATTTGAAGTCAGAAACCATGTATCACGTTCATTTTCCCTGACTTCACATTAACATAACATCTGTAGCTTCGCAAGATATTTTTTCAAGACTTGCATCTAATACATCAACTCCGTTCTTTTTCTTAGATAATCACTGATCGCATCTGTAGCATCCATTTCTCCTGTCATTTCCACGACTACCACATACCCTTCATTCATGTGAGCATACGGCTGATCGCCAGATTTATCCAGAAAAGTTTCCACTTTTTCAGAAATAGCTTTATCCATATCAGGAATTAAATCTTCAATGTCCTTTAACTGCTCCAGATTAACACTGGAATCTATTACTGACTGATTCACCATGATGCTCACCTCTTTTCCAACATATTCTTTGTATAAGTCGTCCTATACCTGCAATTTTCTCAAATGCATCACCTTATCTGGATATTCTTTAGCAACTACTTCACTGCCAATCTGAATATATGATAAGCGCTTAATTTTTAGATATGATAGAAAAAATCCCCGACTGCTTTTCAGCAGCCGGAGCACCTTGACAATTCACATATGATTGATTTGATTCGTTTGCACGACGTTCGATTTCAGTTTTGACGATTTCGTTCCATGGAGCCAGAAATTCTAATTCATCATCGCTCATCCTATCATTATCGTGCTGATATGCACAAAAAAATAACCTTATTATGCCGGTTGACAGGTTGGATTACGCTGATTTTTTGAAAACTTTATATGGTATATTTTAATGAATTGCAGGATTACTTTATTGACATTTCTGACACTATCATATATACTGTACATATCGTATAAGTACGCATATACCAGAAGGTGGTGAGAGGAAATTAGAATGGAAATTATCATAAGTAATAGTAGTGATAAGCCTATTTATGAACAAATTGCTATGCAGATCAAGAGTTTAATCATGAATGGTACCCTATCTGCCGGAGAAGCCCTGCCTTCCATGCGTGCACTGGCAAAAGACCTACATATAAGTGTTATTACTGTTCAACGAGCTTACGAAGATTTAACTCGAGATGGGTTTATCGAAACCGTATCGGGAAAAGGTAGTTTTGTTGCATCACCAAATAAAGAATTTATTCAAGAAGAACAACTACGAATAGCGGAAGAACTTTTAGAAAAGGTTGCTATAATCGGTCGTACCCATGGTATCAGCTATGAGCAAATGGCTAATATTCTAAAACTATTTTTTGAAGAATGAGAGGTGGAATTATGGAACAGAACAGTATTGTTGTAAAAAATGTGACTAAAAAATTTGATGATTTTATGTTAGATCATATTTCATTTACAGTTCCTACAGGACGTATTGTGGGTTTCATAGGAGAAAATGGTGCTGGAAAAAGTACAACTATCAATTTAATTTTAGACCAGTTGAAGTTGGATACGGGTGAAATAAGAATATTGGGTAAACAAAATCATTCTTATTTGCATAAAGAAAACATTGGTGTTGTTTTTGACGAATGTAAATTCCATTCCGTCTTAAATGCAAAAGATATTGCCCAAATCCTTTCGGGATCTTATAAAACATGGGATATGAATTTGTTTGAAGAATATATGAAACGCCTTGATGTTCCATTAAATAAATCAATAGGGCAACTTTCAAAAGGTATGAAGATGAAATTGTCAATTATTTGTGCACTATCGCATAGACCCCAGATTCTGATTTTAGACGAAGCAACAACAGGGTTAGATCCTGTTGTACGAGATGAAATTTTGGACATTTTTTTGGAATTTATTCAAGATGAAGAACACTCTATTTTGTTCTCTACACATATAACCTCTGACATACAAAAGGTTGCTGACTATGTGATTCTGATTCATAATGGAAAAATTATTTTTGAGGAAAAGAAAGATTATCTCATTTATAATTATGGAATTATACGCTGTAAAAAATCAGAATTTAATACTGTTTCACCAGATGACTATGTATGTTGTCGAGAAACAAATCTTAGCGTGGAATGCTTAATACATGACAAAGTAGCTGCAAAAAAAAGATACCAAAATCTAATTATTGATAATGCTTCTATTGAGGACATTATGCTGTTCTATATCAAAGGAGGTGTCAAATGAAAGGATTGGTTTTTAAGGATTTATTGCTTATGAAGAAAATGAATAAAAAAGTCATTTTTGTAATGTATTTTTTTGTAATAGCAATTTCATTCTTCGGAGAGAATGAAGTTTACTCAATTATGTCATCGGCTTTCTTTTCACTTTTTATCGGTATGCACTTAATGATGACCATGACCTATGATGGATTGACTTCATGGAAACAATATGAATTAACCTTGCCGCTGAGTAAGTACCAAATCATTTTCAGTAAGTATTTGACTAGCTTGCTTCTTGTTCCGATTAGTATAATGGGTACAGTTATCATTTATATCATTCGTTATGTGGTTTATCATAATTTTACACTTAGCCAGTTTGGTTTTTCTATCGTCATTGCAATAGCATTACCTGTTTTATGGTGTTCTATATGTTTAGCAATAGCACAGTGGTTTGGCTATATGAGTGTTCAGTATGTGAGAATGATTTGCACACTTCTCGTTATCTTTTTCGTAAGTAAAATATCAAAAGATATGAAATACGTTACTCAAAATTTGGTTAAAAATCCTATGTTGATTACTATTTTTGCTTTGGGTATAGTAGTCGCATCGTATTTTGTTAGTGTTATAGGATACTCAAGAAAAAAATAAAAAGTAGAAGTGCAAATAAAAGTAAGTGTCGAGCGAGTACGTTGCCCTGTCTGCGGAAATAAAACACGTGACAAAATCCGAGAAGATACTGTACTAAAAAATTTTCCACTCTTTTGTTCGAAGTGCAAAAGAGAATGTCTGATCAACATTGAACAATTCCATATAACTGTTATTAAAGCGCCAGACGCAGAGCCGATAATACACAGTTCTTTGAACTGTAGTTATCGGTTTTTGTATTTTCCCAATCATAGTGATTATCAGCTATTGATTTACACTTAAAACTGATCCAAATTTAATGCTTAAAACTGACCCATGGTATAATTTGGCCTTATGGCCTTGATAACTGATAATTGTTTGTATAAGTCAGTTTTATATTCCTGTGACCTCTCTTTCGTTTTAATATGTTGTCTGTAACAGAATCGGCTGTTCATGTTACGTCATTGCTACAAGTCTTTCTTTCCATATCATTTTGAATCCAACCCGGGCAGATTTTCTTCAAAATCATGGTGAAAGTGCTTCGTTTCTGTGTTAGGAAAATGAACGGAAACACTTGATTTTACTGACTTTCTTCAATGTAACCTTATTATAACGTCCTCCCCCCATCCCACCTCTTCATTGGGATACTCCTCGTACCCCGGTAATGGTCTGGCGCCTTTTCGGAGATAGGCTTTTACTTTTTCCCCATAGAGGTAGGGATCGTTTCCATTTACAATCCCCCATTGCATTAACAATGCTGCGGATCCGCTGACAAAGGGTGCTGCAAAGGAAGTCCCTGTTACTGTTCTGTAACCACCATCGGGTACGGGAGCAACTATGTTCACTCCGGGTGCCACCAGATCCGGCTTCAGATATGGCAGCATCCTGCTGCCTCTTCCGGAAAAATCCGCATAGGAGCCAACCAGCGAATCATATGCTCCAACTGTAATAACCCGTCGGGCTGTAGCAGGTATGGTCAAAGTCCCATATGCCCTTGGTTCATAAAAACCAGTCCCTCTGTTCAGGGTATTTCCACCCGGCAGCCACAGGTAATATTCCCCTCCTCTGACCCTTTTTCCACTTAGGATGATTTTCCAGTCTCCACTGTCCACATAAGTTTCCACAGGAAGAAAATCTATGTAGATTTCCTGTGTCAGATGATATGGTCCAGGTTTTCCATAATAGATTAAAAGCTCTGTATTTCCCAGTCTGTACCTCTGAGGACCAAGTTTTTCATCCAGGGGGCCGATCCGGTTTCCGGATGGATTTTCAATATAAATACTCATCTCATCCTCATAGGATTTCCATAACTGCACATTTAACGTTGGTTCTCTGTTGCTCACAGATAATTCTATCTGTCTGGTCTGTCCCTGTTTCAGGGTCCCTCCCTCATGCAGAGGCTGGTTACCATTGTTCCCTGTACCTGTGCAGATAACCAGACGTCCTACGGAAGAAACCATATCTATATATGTTTCAAGAAGGGAATCTCCTCTGTGGGATCCATAGTTATTTCCAAAACTGAGATTGATCACCATTGGCCGTCCCATAACCAGAGCCTGCCGCACCAGATAATCAATCCCCTGTATCAGTTCCGTAGTTCTGGGAAAGGAGTTCTCTCTGGGAATTCCCATTTTCACAACCAACAGATCACTTTCACAGGCAACTCCCTGATTCACCCCATCTGATGCCCTCCCATTTCCTGCTGCAATCCCCAGTACGGAAGTTCCATGTCCACTGTAATCTGAAGATGGAACAAGACGCCTGCCCTGGTTTTCTCCAAGTGCAAGCGCCTCATCGATCTGCTCTTTCGTATATTCAGTTCCTGTCACATATCCCTGAGGTGGATTTCCCTGTATGCTCTGATCCCATAAACGTAAAATTCTGCTGCTCCCATCTGCATTTCGGAAATCAGGGTGAAAATAATCCACTCCTGAATCCACAACTCCTGTCAGGATTCCTTTTCCCGTCAGTCCATTCCTGCCGGTCTGCACTGTGCGGATGCAGCTCGCTCCCTTCGCCTGAAACAATTCAAAATACAGGCGTTTGGGTTTCTCCATAAATTCCACCTGCACTCTGTGGGAATACTCATCAATCTCACTTTCCGGCAAAGTTACCACTGCATAGCCCCCTAACAGTGGCACTACCTGAATTCCATTTCCAGCCAGACCACTTTCCGGTCCGCTGTACTTTATGATCACATCCCATAGCCTGGTTGCAGGATCATATCCTACATTAAGATTTCCTGACTTTCTACGCTCCTGTGGGGTTGCATCCATTGCAAGATTTAAAAGGTTATCTATTTTCTGGTCTGGCATTTTAATCTCATTTCCAGATATTCACTTAGTCTATTATATACAAAAGTTCTGCATACGGACTCTTATTATAACAATTTTGGAAACTGATAGTTCATTTCATGCTTTTCCAGCCAGAGCCACTTTCCAACTGCTTTTAAGAAACAATTTTGAATAACTCCCAACGAGTACAGACGCAAGCGGTCATAAAAACCATTCCATCTTCTCCCGCACATCCGCATGCTTCAGATAAATAACATTAAATTCTCTGACTATGGGCTCACCCTTCAATGTAAAAATCCCAAGCTCCGGGTCGCTTTTGGCAAGTACTTCATATACAAATGAGATTCCATATCCGGACTTGATCAGGTCGATGATCATCTTAAAGCTGGAAATACATATATGCCGGTGAAAACGCTCCAGGGATTCATTATGCTCCAGAAGCTTTTCCTCCAGGATAGCCAGAGTTCCGGAGCCGTTTTCGCGATGGATCAGAGTTTCTTTCAGAATCTCCTCTACAGATACTTCACGGCCTGCAAAGGGATGATTCTTCGGGCAGATTCCCACAAAAGGTTCCCGGCGATATAACTGGCTTCCAAATCTGTTTTTGTCAAAGAATCCTTCTATGATGGCATAGTCCAGAGTATTTTGTTCCAATAGATGCAAAAGATGCTTTGTGTTATCCACGATCAGAGTCAGTGCTGTATCCGGCTGATTTAAAAAATCGTGAATTCTGTCTGTGATCACATAGTCACCAATGGTCTTGGTTGCACCGATGCGCAGTTCCCGGAGACCATTGTTTTTTATCTTTTCCCTGAGAAAATTTTCGCGCTGCTGAACGGAACGCAGATAATCCTCCAGCATCTGTGCAGCAGGGGTCTTGATCAGTTTTCTGTTTTCATAAAGAAAAAGACGGCAGCCATATTCTTTCTCCAGAAACTGGATATGCTGGGTGACTGCCGGCTGGGTAATATGTAACAGCTCTGCCGCCTCCCTGTAATTCATAACACTGCATACAGCCATAAAGGTTTCCGTTCTGTGATCTAACATAATATCCTCCTTGAACCCTTCCACTCTATTGATATCAGAATTCCATAAATATTACTTATCGTATAATAAAAACTCATAAATTGATTTTATCATTCATGAAGCCTATAATCAACAAAAGAAACGCCGTATATATCAGAGAACAGTAACGGCTACACAAAGGAGATACTGAATCATGAATGAGGAAAAGCCAGTAACATCTAACAATCAAAAACTGAGTCCCAAGGAAATCAAACGTGTAAAGGGTCTTGGATGTCTTCAGGACAAACGATATGATGACATCTTTAATATTCGGGTCATTACAGGAAATGGTCATATTACCACAGATGAACACCGTGCCATTGCAGATGCAGCAGACAAGTTCGGAAATGGTCAGATCACTATGACAACCCGCCTGAGTATGGAAATCCAGGGAGTTCCTTATAATAATATTGAGAAAGCAATCGCCTTCCTTGGAGAACACGGCCTGATGACAGGCGGAACCGGAGCTAAAGTGCGTCCTGTTGTCTCATGCAAGGGAACAACCTGCCAGTATGGTCTGATTGATACCTTTGCACTCAGCAAGAAGATCCATGAGCGTTTTTATGTAGGCTATCACGATGTGGTACTCCCGCACAAATTCAAGATCGCAGTTGGCGGATGTCCAAATAACTGTGTAAAGCCTAATCTGAATGATATGGGAATTATCGGCCAGAGAATCCCAAAACCGGATGCAGAGAAATGCCGGGGATGTAAGAAATGTCAGATTGAAAAAAGCTGTCCTGTACACGTTCCGAAATTAGTTGACGGTAAACTTTACATTGATCCTGAAGAATGTACCCATTGCGGACGCTGCAAGGGAAAATGTCCTTTCGGCGCAGTACCGGAATATCAGAATGGTTATAAGATCTATATCGGAGGCCGCTGGGGTAAGAGAATCTCACATGGTCAGGCTCTCACCAGGATTTTCACAGAGGAAGAAGAGGTAATGGCAGTCATAGAGAAAGCAATCCTTCTCTTCAAAGATGAAGGCATTGCAGGAGAACGATTTGCAGATACTGTGAAGCGTCTTGGATTTGAGTATGTAAATGAGAAGTTGATTGGCTGAGTATGATAAATACTTCCGCAGAGCTTCCCCCCGGTGTGATATAGTTTCGTACATCCCACCGGGTAAAAAGTATCTGCCTGGTACAGCACATGATTATATATCATGACTCAAGCAAAGTTCTATTTCATAAAAATAGTAATCTGGCCCATGATCCCGTATGGTTTTAACACATAATCTGACGTATAAAACCTTCCCGTAGTTCTAAAATCTTCCCAACTTATACGGCTGCATCCGGTATAAGTCTGGTGAAATGGTCCAAACATATTTCTTGGACTTCCAACCACACACAATTCAATTGTGTTTTCCCTGTCCAGAAGATAATCCGTAATATCAACTTTTCTTGCAGAATCTTTTAAAAGATATGTAACAGACTTTTTATTCACTTTTAATTCTATAAGAGTTGCTTCAAATTCTCCCATATCCAAAATATATCTATGCTCTTCTTTTTCCTTTGGCGGAACTGCGAATTTATAGACAATAGAACCAGGATAATGATAATAACCTTGCGAGGTCCAGTCCCCAAAGTGTAAGGTACTGCGTTCCTTTGTCAGAGCACGGTCTGTATCTACAGCAAAATCACCGATAATAAAAATATCCTCCAGTTCCATTTCATGTGAATACAAGCCATCAATAGTCAGAACATGTTCTCCTGCTGAAAGTTTTGGAAGTTCCCACTTCTTCATAGAATGATCCATAAAAAATTCATTTGTAAGTTTTGCCTTTTCACCGTCCAGGCATACGATAAACTTCTCTGATTTTTCAATAACAGCAAAACAAGTTGTTTCTATATCTTCTTTCACTTGAAACCGAAATCTTAAACCAAAAGGTGTTTGATCCTGTTGATTCTTTTCTCCCAGCCAGAAATATCTTTGTGGAACTCCGTTATAATAAATCTGGCGCATATTCAGTCTCTCTCTGATGTCCTTCTGTGCTTTCCAGACATCCGTTTCCTCACCGTAAATCTTATCTTCCACATAATAAGAACAAGAATCCAAAATAAGAACATTCTCCATAGTTCTTTTTATCTCTGCTTTCGGACCTAATATGGCAAAAACCGGATCAGCAGAATGAGGATGCTTATATGGAAATGCCACATGTTCACCAATTTCCAAGGATAAACCAGAGCTTATTTCATTATCTTGTGTCAGGTCAGCTTTCACTTTGTCTGAGTTCCACGTCTTTACCAACAAAATAACTGTCTGAGCCGGTTCCAACTCCAGGAAGAAACGCATTCTTTCTTTTTTACTGATTTCTATATCAAGCTCTTCCATATTATTTGTCCACGGCTGGTAACACCAAACTGTTCCTACTTCCGGAAAATCTACCATGATTGCATGCTCATTTTTTCTGTCATTATTTGCCACGATCTGTAAATATCCCTCAGAAGTTTTTTTCGTCATAAGAAGAATATCTTTATCTTCTACTCCCTCTTTCGTTTTTATTTTTATGTTCCAGTCCAAACTGTTTTCAAGTTCCTGCGGAAGTTCTTCATAACTCTCAAGCTGTTTGATATCTGTAAATTTTTCCCACTCTATCTGCTCTGCTTTTTCTCTGGATCCCTCTACCATTTCAGGAAAGTCACCTATCCACAAAACTTTTCCTCCCTGTCTGGAATATTCGTAAAGTAATCTTACTGTACTTTCAAACAAAGATACTACCTTAGGGACAACTACCACCTCATAAGCTGCCTGATTGATCCAAAACCTTCCTTCTTCCACTCTACCATCTTCTTCTATCAGCATTTCATCTCCAAAATCAAAATCCATATGAAATGCCATAAGTAATTTGGCCAATCGATTATATTCTTCCCCCCATTTATTGAGATCTGTAATGTGTTTATCCATCCATCCCATATTCATCTCAATATGATTGAAATCCTCGTCAAAGCTACTCCTGCTTTTTGTCCAGATGGAAGACATCGGATGAATTACAAGAATTTTTCGCACAACTTCTCCCATACTTTCACATATAGATAAACGTGAAAAATAATCTTCCATCCTTTTATTGTAATCCCACCAGGTAGTTTGATAGCTGAACACCGGTGGATAGTCTCTTTTTCTGCAGCCCGAAATAGAATACTGCGCAAGATGCTGACAGCGCCTGTCAATTCCCATTACATATTGCCAATCTCCAAGCCATTTTTGACCATCAAACCCAAAGTCCCATCCTGTACATCCATAAGTTTCAGAAATTGTATGCTTTTTCCCATACTGATGCGCCACACTTGTGCACTGCTTCACTGTAAGATACTCTTTTGTCTGTTCTCCCAGCAGATCAATCCCTGGTCTATGAATATATTTATACTGAGGCATTGCCGCACCACATACCCTTGTCTGATATCCCAGATCATTTTCGTACAACATGTGTCCGGTAAGTTCAAGCCCTTCTTTTTCACACCATTCATAAATTTGTTTCATATAGGATTCCTGGAAAAGTTCAGCAATTGTCCTCCAATAATCATGGCGGATTTGTTCACATCCTTCTCCATCGTAAAACAAATAAGGTAACAATTCCCCAAAATCATATCCTCTCTTTTCCCGAAAATACCGCGGTAGATCATCGGTCCAGGTAATCCAGGGGCGTCCTTTTGTAAAAACAGAATAGAAATCGCAGCAGTTCGGTTCATCTGTAAAAAAGCCTTTTATGGTTTTTCCAAATTCATCTTTAAAATGTTTTTTGTAAGACTCATGTGTTAATTTAAGAAATTCCTGTACCGCTTTGGGATTTAAATTATCCGTTGGCGCATAACCGTTATACCATTCGCTGGTCCCGGAAATTTCTCTTCGCAGAATCAGAATATGGCTTCCGCTATCCTGTAATGATTCCTCACAGATTCCATTTTTCAGCTTTAAAATCTTATATCCGCTTGTCCAGATTGTATAAATCCTCAGAATTTTTCCGTCTTCATATTCTTTTTCAGTGTCAAAAGCTCTGCCCTTTTTTACCGCTTTTTCTATTTCTTCTGATGACATCAACTCCATGGTTAAGCCTTTCGCCGAATATTCCCTTGGATTTGCACGACTAACTAATCCTCCGGCGCATCCTGATGGCCATTTGTCTTCATCATATATCCAGACTTCCATGTCTTTTTCTTTTGCTTCCCGGACAGCCACATCAACCTGTTCCATCCAGCCTTCTGAAAGATAAGAGGTCTCTAATCCTTCCCTGGAATGAATAAAAAATCCACCCATTCCCTTATCAGACATTTCTTGTATCTGAAATTTTGATTCCTGCTCATTTATCTTCTCATTCCATGCCCAAAAAGGCGCACTTCTGTATTCTTTTCCAGGATTTTCAAATACTTTTTTCCAGTCATTTCCCATTAATCAGTCCCCTCTTCTATCCAGTAAACAGGAGTTGCCAGCACTCCCATCTGCTCCAGCTGGTATTCATAGCTCCATTTATTGCCTGTAGTTCTCCACAAATTGGGGCCATACCATGATTCTGTTCGATCTGCATTATGGACAACACCAAAAGTATTACTTCTGTTTCCATAAACTTTTATAGTGATTTCATGTTCTCCCTTTTCGACTTTTCCTAAATTTTTTCTATAGGGTGCCATGAACAAAGAACCTTTGTTTTCACCATCAAGAAATACTTCAAGAAGAGCACCTTTATAATGACTCACTTCAAGATTCATAATGCCCGCCTCTGTACTAACTTTGCTCTTATATTCCAGACTTCCGCCATAGAATGCCAGATTTTGTGTGGTAATATCTCCATAACACAGTCTTGCGGGAAGATTAGTTATAATTCCATACTTTCCTATGGTTTTTACTCCAAACTCACCAAGAAGATACATCCATTCCACATTTGTTTTTCTTCCAAAAGGAATTTTCACAAACAGTGTATTTTCGCCTTTTTGAAGCTTTTTCAATTTGCAGGTACGGATACTTTCATCTACGTAAAATCCAGAATCTATATACTCTAGCGTTTCCCCATTCCAGCATATTTCTGCTGTTTCAGGATGCTCCATCGCAAGCTCCACTTCATTCATTTCAACCTCTGAATATATATGAAAACACAATTTCAGTACATGCTCTGACTTTTGTTCATCTTTTTCAGTCCAAGGCTGGGCAAGCGCTTCCATACGAAGGGGATAATGAAGTTTTTCTCTAAACAGATTATCAATACGCAAAAGTTCTTCTCGCTCCTGCCACTCTTCTTCATCAAATGCATATTGAGCCATATCCAAAAGCAAGGAATTATGTTCTTCAAGCCTGTACTGAAAAGGTTCCGGTAAATTTTTTTGATTCTGCGGAATCTTAAATACTTCCTCTTTTACCACATTGTCCACTGCATTTACAGAGTCTGCTTTCTTACTGTTTTCTATAGCAAGCAATTTCAGTAATAAGCTATCATGAAGGGATGCAATATGATGTATGATAGTATTCCCGTCTTTGATTGCAGCCTTTACCGGATAAATCTTTCCATCCATGGTGTCATAACAAACCGCCTGATACTCCCCTTTTATTTTAATATCCCATCTTTCATTCCATGCAATTGCTTCATTTCGTGGCTTGTCCACATGACAAATAAACAGCCATTTATTATCTCCATCCTGGCGCATTTGATAAAATAGGTTATCTGCGTGATTCCCGTTTTCTTTATGTTTCATCCTGGCAGGATCTACCCCGTCCAGAGGAAATACATCTATACTGAGTTCTCGTTGAGGCTCCAGTACATTCATAAGGCTTACCCGGTTAAATGGAATATGTATTGATTTTTCTTCCAGATCCTTCACCCTGTCACTTGGCTCAGCGTCTACAAACCCGGCAATTTCCCCCATAAACACAACTTTACCACCAGATTGGATGAAATTTCCCAGTTTTTTCACTGTGCTGCTACGTAGGGTAGCACATTCAGGAACTACTACCACCTCATAATCCATCCTACCAACAGAGAACTTTCCTGGTTCCTGATCATTATTTTCGCAGTCATCTTCTGCCAATAAAGATTCCGATATGAAATCAAAATCAATCAATCCATACAGCATCCATTTAATCAGATTTTCAAAATTTTCTTCTAATACCTGCCGTCTCAGCGAAGTTTGTTCTTTATTCCCCCAATACATCCAGTATGATTCCACAGGATGGATCATACCAACCCGCACACAGGGCTTTCCACGTGTCAGTGCAGTATTTAACCTTGCAAAATGATCCTCAATGATGCTGTATTTTTCATACCAGGGAGAATGTCGTCCGATACATGCCGGATAATCTCTTTTCCCTTCTCCTTCCATGGACATCCACGTAAGATGCGGAACACGGAAGGTTACTCCAAGAGCAGCCTGCCAATCCCCTGAAAGTTTATGGTTTCTGAAATCAAATGTCCATCCGGTCACACCATATAACTCACACATTACACCTTCCCGGCCCTGCTGCCTTGCCACACTCTGTGCCTGCTTCAATGTAGAAAGTTCTCTTCTGTCACAAAGCATATCTACACCCGGCATTCCGAAATTTTTCATAGGACGCATACATTCGCCAATTGCCAATGTCTGAGAATACAGTGTCCACTCATTAAGCATGTGCCCTGTAAGATAAATATTATGTTTCTGGCACCAATCTCCTATCTGATCACCAAATGCTTCTGAAAAACGTTCCAATACATGATCATGATAATGATATCTCACCTGCAGTCCTGTCTGATCTTTCGTTTCCCAGAAAACCTCCGGTAACCTTTCAATCAAAGAATAACCATATTTCTGCTGAAAAGTTATGTCAAAATCATCTGTAAAAGGTGTAATAACCGGCTCCTTGTCAAAAGGCGTTATCAACATTCCTTTATGAGTCGTCTGTGGCTCATCTGTAAAAATACTCTTTATTTCGCTCCCAAAATCATCGCCTAGATGTTCATAATACTGCTCATGTGTAATATCAAGGAATTTACGGATTGCTCTTTTATCCAGTGTATTTACATATGCCTGATTATTAAACCATGGGGTATCGCCTGAAACCTCTAGGTATGCCTCCCATATATTTTTATCATTTTCCGGTTTTTTCTCAGAATACTGATAGGACTTTAAAAAACCGTCTTCATTCAATATGATTTCATAATATCCCAAATGAGTACGATTTTTACTGCGCACCGCTTTTGCCGCAGCCATATAGCCCTCTTCCTCCGTCTCTTTATAGCCAAGAGGTGATAATACTAAAAACCGGGTTCTGTTTTCCGGATTTTTTGTTACAAGCCCCCCTGCACTGCCGGACGGCCACCGATCCTCATCATAAAGATAACAAAGAAGCCCTTCTTCCTTTGCTTTTTTTTCACAGGCTTCCACACAGGAAAAAAATTCTGTCCCAAGATATTCCGTATCCAGCCCCACTCTGCAATGAATGTGAAATCCACCCATTCCCATTTTTTTGAACTGTTCCACCTGATCAACAAGTTCTTTTTTATTTAATTTTTTATTCCACGCCCAAAAAGGTGCTCCTCTATATGCTGCACCCGGATTTTCAAACAATTCTTCTCTTAATTCTGGTTCTTCTTTTTCCTTATAAAACATCATTTCTTCCCTCTCTTTTGCGATATTCAATAGGAGTAAACGTAGTTGCCTGTTTAAACATACGGAAAAAATATTTTGGATTTGGATACCCGACTTCTTTTGAGATTTGCTCCACACTCATTTCTGTCTTATCCAGAAGCTCCTTCGCCTTTCTGATTCGTATTTCCATCAGATACACATTCAAACCTTTTTCCATATGTTGCTTTAAAATATTGCTGCACTGAGCTGCAGACAGATAAAATTTTTCTGCCAGAATCTGCAACGTTATTTTTTTATAATAATTTTCCTGTATATATTTGCATATCTGCTCATAAATATAGTCATCACTATGATTTTTACGCTGAATAGAAAGAGAAATCAGGTTTGCATATCCGGAAATCTCTTTTTCCATTTTTGTCAGATCATTGCAAAAACGATATCTTGTATAAAATACACTCATAATATCATCTGTTTCAACCTGATTTTCAACTGCCCACTCATCAATTCTGGACAGAATCTTTTTGCAGGAATCTCCTATTTCCCTTAAGGTATCTGTCTCTATAGAAAATCGTTCAAAAAATTGTTGCATAGCCTTATGGCTTCCTTCTGTTTCATATTTGAACGTCACCATTAAATCCTGGATTTCATCGTCTGTATAAATTTTTCTCTTCTGACCGGAATATTCTGTGGCATAAAAAATTTTCATGCGATCTGCAAGCCTGATATTATGAAGCATTTTCTCATTTGCCTGGTAAGCCCGGTAAATCTGTGAAATTTCATGAATCTTTTCACTTACTGCCCCATAGAATTTCCCTGTATGGTTTCGTATTTTCATTACAGAAAAGAATTCCGAAACCTCACTCATGATCTTTGCAGCCTGCCATTCTTCTTTTACAGTGAAGAGAACAAAATACTGCCCATATATGTTTTTATTTTCATAACAGATATAATCACAATTTTCCCATAACCGTTTTGTGCATTCCCTGAGAATATTCATCTCATCCGGAACATTCGTATAAATAGTAATAAGAACATGCCAGTTGTCCATGCAAAAGCCCTGTTTGTCATTTTCTTCTTCATTCCAAGGCTCTGTAATTACTTTTATAAATTCCATATCTTCCTGACTTTGTTCCAGATCTGATATTTTTTCGCGCATTCTGGTGAGATTTTTATTTTGCTCAATGCGAGATACTGCTTTTAATAACTGTTTTTCTATTTCCTCAGTTGAAAATGGTTTTAAAACATACCCCACTACCCCATGTTCAATGGCCTGACTCATATAATCAAATGCTTTATAACCACTGATTACGATTACCGGAATATCCGGATGGATTTCATGAAGATTTTTCAGAAATTCCACACCGTCCATTTTTGCCATTTTCATGTCTGTAATAATAATATCCGGTGTGATTTCTTCAAGAAGCTCCATTCCCTTTTTTCCGTTTTCTGCCTCTCCTATACATTCAAATTTCTCACTTGAAATCTCTTCAATTTTACTGATCAGTCCAAGTCGAATCAGTCTTTCATCGTCGATAATTATATATGTATACATTTATATGGCTCCTTACCCATCACAAATAGTTAATGTAAAATCATACAAGTCCCTATTTTATCCATTTTTCTAATCAGATCCATGGAACATGTAAGGTTACTGTGGTCCCTTCTTCAGGAATACTGTCTATCCACATTCCATATTTCTCTGTAAACAGAAGCTGGATTCGTTCATGAATGTTTTTAAGTCCGATATTAAAATATTTTTCTTCTTCCTCCTGCGCTGTTTTGTTATATATTCTTTTCCGCACACATTCCAGTGTTTTCTCATCCATTCCAGTCCCATTATCCTTCACAACAATATACATATCGTTGCCTTCATGTTTTGCTGCGATAAGAAGTTTCCAGGGAAATTCTTTGCCTGACATTCCGTGTTCAATTGCATTCTCTACAATAGGCTGAAGCATATATTTCATAACCTTTCTCTTGGAAACTCCCTCTTCCAGATCCAATTCCAGTTTGATTTCATTTCCAAAACGTACTTCCTGAATATTTAGATATCTCTGCATCTGGCCGATCTCTTTTTCCAAAGTAATATAATCTCCATCTATATCCATAGTATAGCGAAGCATATCCCCTAATGATTTGGTCATAATAACAATCTGCTTATTGCCTTCCAGTTGTGCAAGACAGGAAATATTTTCCAACGTATTAAAAAGGAAATGAGAATTAATCTGCGATGTAAGATTTCGAAGTCTGGATTTCAATATGTTTATCTGGCTTTCGTATTTTTCTTTGATCAACATATCAAGCTGGTTCAACATCTTTTCGTAATCAGCATAGAGAATTCCTATTTCATCCTGTCTGCCTTTGTACTCATTATTAAATTGAAAATTTTGATCAGACACATTGTCCATTATTTTTGCCAGATGCACAATGGGACTGATTGCCTGTCTTTCCATCCACAAGGAAATAAAAAGCACAAATATCAGATCCATCCCCAACAGCAAGAACATGATTCGCCTGTTGTGAACATAATTATCATAAAAAGATTTCAGAGATAATACACTGACAACCCTCCAATTATTAAAATCCAGTTCGCTATATGCTGCTGCCTGTGTTTTATCATTCAGATTATGGATAATTCCCTGCTTTTTTTCATCCGAAAGCTTTAAGGCAGAAAAATCATATCCCTTTGTATCAGATCCATAGATTACATTTCCTTTTTCGTCTACTATTACGCTGGTTCCCCACGGAAGTGAATTTTCTTCTTTAATATTATCAAAAAATGTATTTTTGCATACAACTGCCAACACGGTATAACCATTATCCTTAATATTTTTAAACTTTCTGGCAGCCAGAAAACACTCCTTTCCTTGTCCATACAGATTCTTCTTCAATTCAACAAATTTTGCAATTTCCACACTGTTTTTACTCTCTGTCAATTCCTGATACCATTGATCTGTCTTATAGGTTCTTTCAATTCCATAATCAAGATTTTTCATGTAGGAATAGACATGTCCATTGCTGCAAAACAGATAAACACCATCTGCATGGCTGGCATTCTCCAGAAGATTCGAACAAACATATTTGAACATTCTATAATTTTTCAGTCTGCTACTATATGCAGGTTCTTTTTCTCCCCCTTCCTGCTGTGCAATATTGGTGATACAGTTAATATTGTCATACGTACTGAAAATCAAAGAACTGATCAAGTCTCTTACATCTTCATAATTTCGGTTAATATCAGAAGAAATTCTGTGAATTTCATTTCGACTGGCACTTTCCACTTGTTTGTTATAAAAAGTATTATTATTAAACTCTGTATAAACTCCAAAAAATAAAACCGGTAAAATGGATACAGACAATAAACACATAATATATTTTAACCGGATACTCTTTACTAATTTCATAAAAAACCTCCTGCGCTTGCATTATCTTACCATTATACCGTATTTTATTTTTAATGACAAAATTGTTTTATTTTTTTAATTTTTATAAAATTAACCTTTCACAGCACCTACTGTCAAACCACCTACAAAATATCTCTGAAGACATGAATATACAATCAGAATCGGAATCGCACTTAAGAAGCAAGCTGCAAATAACATATTCCACTGTGTAGCATTTTCCATATCTCCAATAAAGTTCAGCATCATGAGAGGAAGCGTCTTTTTGGTTGGTGTTGACAAGAACAGCATACCAAAGAAGAAATCATTCCAGATTGGAACTCCCTGTGTAATCACCAATGATGAAAGAGCCGGTTTTGTCAATGGGATGACAATTCTTACAAATGTAAAAGGAATGCTCGCTCCGTCAATACGCGCTGCCTCCTCCAGACTGTAAGGTACACCTGATTTAATAAAATTGGTGTAAAGAAAAATGGAAAAAGGCAATGCTGCTGTTACATAAAGTGCGATTGGTGCTGCAATTGTATTTCCAATTCCAACCTGATTTACTACCTTATACATTGGAATGATGGACATCTGTGCTGATACAATCATACCTGCAAGGAAGAAAATCTGTAAAAAGCTCCTCAGTTTTCCTCTTAATCTTGCGATCGCATATCCGGCCATGGAACAGAATGTAAGTAAAAGAATCACACTGATCACAGTAATAAGGATACTGTTTTTCAGAGAGCGGAAATAACTCATCTTACCAAATGCAGTTTTGTAGCTCTCCAGGCTTGGTGCATGGAATAAGTGCAGATAATTGGAAGTATCTCCCATTTCACGGAAGGAGCCAAAAAGTGCAATGATGATAGGGGACAGGAAGATCAGGAAAAAAACTGCCAATCCAATTGTCACCCAAACTTCTGTACTGGATTTCTTTTTCATTATGCCTCAAGCTCCTTTCTCTTCATAAATGTAAGTGTTATCACCGAAATGATCAGAATAAATACAAATGCCATAGCAGCCAGTGCTTCTGCCTTACCATACTGCATTTCCACAAATGCCATTTTGTAAATTGTATACATCAATGTTGCGGAAGATTTTCCCGGACCACCCTTTGTTAATGCAAATATATAATCGAAAGATTTAAAGCCACCGATGAGACCAAGCATGACATTTACAGTGATCGTATTTGCCAGCATAGGAATCTTCACATAACGGATTGCCTGCCAACCATTACATCCGTCAATTTTAGCTGATTCAATAACTTCCTCTGAAATATTCTGCAGACCTGCAAGATAAATGATTGTCATAGTTCCGGAAGTTTTCCAGGTCTCTACAAATGCAGCTGCAAAAAGTGAAGTTGCTTTAGATCCCAGAAGATTTGGCGCATTAGATGATCCAAACAGATTAAAAATTTCAGAGATCATTCCATAATGCGGGGCGTATACATAGCTCCACAAAAAAGCTACAACAATGGTACTGAAAAGTGCAGGAATATAGAAGATTGTCCTGAAAACACCTCTTGCCTTCAGCTTCATATTCAGAATCATTGCCAAAGCAAGTGCCTGAATGTTTCCCCAGATAACCACGAACAATGTGTATTTTATTGTATTTCCCATGGAATTAAACAATGTTCCCTGTTTGATCAGGTTTGCATAGTTTTTCATACCTACAATATCAAAATCACCCATACCTCTCCAGTTTGTCAATCCATAATAAAATGACATTAACACAGGGGAGATCCAGAATACAACATAGAATAATAATGCCGGAATTATAAATGCCAAAAGAATATTTCTTCTTTTTTTACTCATAATTAGCTCCTTTCGTTTTTTCTATTTCTGATTTTATTTTTTTGATGTAACTATGGATTTCGTCTCACGTAATTATGTCTTTGATTAAGTAAGGCATCTGTAATGTTTACAGATGCCTTAACGTTTATTACTAATCCATTTTATAATCTCTATGCTTAGAGTCTTTTTAAGAACAGCTCTGTAAGTCGTTTTTATTCTGCAAGCTCGTCAAACTTATCCTGCATTGCCTGGCAAACATCTTCGGCAGTAGCATCACCTGTAATTACTTCCTGGAATACAGTACACATTTCATCAGATACGCCTTCTGGCCATGCATTGTTCAGGTTATCAATACTCTGATCATCTTTATAACGGTCAAGATATTCATTAATCATATCACGACTATCAGATACTCCATCAAACGCAATAATGTCTGTTGTATTATTTACCCATGCCTCAAAAAGAGGTGACTGCTCATCAAACCAATACTGCATTACAAGGTCACATGCCTGCTGATGAAGTTCGTCAGAGTTATTGCTTGTAAACAGTGCATTTGCAGATGTCCAGTTCCAAACAAATTTTCCGTCAGGATCATTAGATGGTACACAGAACATTCCTCTTTCAAAATCTGTCTTTCCCTCTGTGGTAAGCTGTGCATATCCAAAACTTCCATCAAAAATCATTGCTGCTTCGCCATCAATGAAGAGCTGTCGGCTCTGATCCTGGGATAATCCCAGTGAATCATCTACTACGTATCCGTTATCATACAGGTACTGAAGTTTAGAAACAGTATCAACCCAGCAGTCATCTGTAAAATGTGTTTCGCCAGTATAAAGCTGTTTATCAAAATCAGGATTCTCCGCATAAATCTCTGATGCTCCGATCTGGTATATAGCAAACTGGATAACATAGCTTGAGTTATCACCACAGGTGATTGGTGTATGTCCTGCCTCTTTCAGCTTTTTGCATACATCAACAAATTCATCCCAGTTAGTTGGAGGGTTGTCATATCCTACTTCTTTGAACATATCCTTGTTATACCAGGTTGTCAGAAAACTTGTTCCCAGTGGAAGTCCATATACCTTGTCGTCAAATGTATATGCAGATGTAATAGCCGAATCAAATTTATTAAGCTCGCTGAAATCTGAAAGATCTCTTACATAACCAGCATTTACTAAATCCTCTGACTGTTTCTTTGCCCACCAGGTAAAGAGATCCGGACCTTCACCACTGGCAAATTTAAGACGTACCGTCTGTTTGTACTGATCTGTAGGAAGCTGTTCTACTTCAATGGTAATATTTGGAAATTTCTCATGAACCAGCTCTGGAAGAAGATCCAAGTAAAAATCCTTTTTGTCCGAACTTGGTCTTGTTGTTACCATAAGAGATAAGGTAACCGGCTCGGAAACATCCTCCAGTTCTTCCCCTGCAAATACAGTTGTTGTACCTGCCATAGAACCAATCATTGTAGCTGCTACTAAGAGACTGAGTAATTTCTTCTTCATTAAATAAATCCTCCTTTGTTTTTGCTATCCCTTTTTCTTTCGGTTTCCCTTTGATGATTATATTGTAGCATCAGTAAAAGTTACTTTTCCATATTATTATCAGTTACTTTTTCAAACATCTTCTATAGAATCAAAAACATTTCTGTAAATAAAAGACTTAACCCAGGCAATGCCAGAAAATCCAATAAATATAAATAAAGAACAGAACCAGCCAAGTGCTGTAGGTGACAGAACTGCCAAAAAAATCACTAAAAGCGGAACCATAGCCGTAATGCCTGCAAGCTGTATTGTACTGAGCCAGCGTTTCACAGCAAGTATAAAACAATTAAGAAGTGTATTCTGTATTGAATTCTCAAATCTTGCCTGAAGCTGAAACGCAAACAATGTGATCAATAACCAGAAAACTCCAAAACATCCTCCCATTGTTATGAGAGCACTGTTGTTTTTTCCTATTACAAATATGTCGATTAATAAAACACCCCATACGGCAATCATCAGCAGCCATAGTATGGTACTTTTTTTAAAATTTTCTTTAAAAGCACTCAGATAGCTCCTTACAATATAAGAATCTTCTTTTCTTACTCCCTTCATTGTTACCGTATACAGTGCAGATATTGCAGCACCAACAGTGAACAATGGAATACATGTAATAATAAAAAGAACATTAAGTACAATCAAATCCCACAACCGATCCAAAAAGCGGAATAACCATCCCTCCTGGCCCAAAAATCGTTCCATTCTATCAGTCCTTTTCTATTTTTATTTTAATGACCATTTTCTTATAATGGTTCTGTCTGATCTGGTGACAGCATGGCTTATGTCCATCCTCTGGAAAAGCAATATACAAAGTTCCTGCCGGAATATTCAACACACTTCCCATACCTTTCCAGAACATTGCATCTGAATTCTCATTATAGGGAACCACTTCGGTCAAGTCATTGATATTTGCATATTCCATAAGTTCTTCACCCTTCAACATGCACTGAATATCAATATACTTTTTGTGTGATTCAAATTCTCCTTCTCCCAGATGCCTTGTCTTCCCTTCCTGAATCATTACCTTTCCCCATGGATATGTATAAGCTCCGACTTCCATATCCTTTGCCTGCTCCAAAACAGGAATGAACTCTTTTATCTGTGGAATTATTTTTTCATAAATATGAATATTTTTCTGTTTGTCTACAATCATTATCTGTCACCTCTGCTTAAGCATTCATATCTCAGTTCCTCAACCCAGAGTTTTCTCAAATTCCTCATTAAATCTTATAAACTGCTGGATTTCCAAAATTCCGGTTGCATTTAACTCCTTTATATCCCTGGTTCTGGTCATAATGGAATTAAAATTCCCAATGGATTTTTGGTAGAATTTTGCATTTACAGGATAAACCTGTCGTTCTATCAAAGAAGCAACTGTTAAAAAGTCTGCGATCTTTCTTGCTTTTGAAGGATTCTCTTTATAAATATTGCAAAGCTTTACATAAAGCTCAGGATGGAAATTAGCCATTACTCCACTGTAACCACTTGCTCCAAGCTCCAAAGTTTCCAAAAGCGTACTGGTATTTGCATTAAAAAGCTTCAGATTTGTTCCTTTGATCACCTCCAACTTTGCTTTCATATTTTCTATATCACAGCTTGTATCTTTTATAAAATAAAACCTTCCGGTATCAGCACACCACTTTAAAAGTTCAGGGCTGATAATCCTTTTATAAGGATATGGGCATTCATAAAATCCAAGAGGTACATCTTTGGGAATCATTTCCAGAAGTTTTTTTAAATTTTCTAACCAGACTTCATCACTTTCATTTTCTTTTGCCAGACGATTTGTAAGAAGAATCACTGCATCAGCCCCTGTTCCAGCTATTGCTGTCAGTTCTTTTGCCTGATCTTCCAGAGAATCAGAAATATGCCCGGAAGTAACAACCGGTACACGTCCATCTGCATGTTTTTTTACAAATTCACCGATCTTCACACGTTCCTCCAGTGATAAAAAAAACATTTCACTGGACTGACAGTCTGCAAATAAACCATTTACTCCTTTTTCAATATACCAGTCTATCAGCTTACCAAGAGCTTCATAATCCACTTCATTATTTTCTGTGAAAGGTGTAAGCATTACAGGATATACGCCATTTGGGAATTCTTTTGTCATTGTCTTAGTCTCCTTTTATGATTTATTTTATTTTTATTATATTCTTTACAGCAGGTTCTCCGGAGTCTTCTCCTTTATCAATACATCAACAATTGCCTGCGCTGTCTCAATTCCACAGTTTTCATAATTTTCGTAAGTCTCTGCTGAAGTATGAGGAGTTCCAATAAAATTATCTAACTCAAACAACGGATGATTCATATCTACCGGCTCATGTTCATATACATCAAGAGCTGCTCCGGCAATTCTTCTCGTTTTCAGCGCCTCATATAAAGCGCTCTCATCTACAATAGACCCTCTGGCAGTATTTATAAGATATACACTGTCCTTCATTAATTCAATGGTATCTTTATTAATCATATGATGTGTGGATGGAAACGCCGGTACATGTATAGAAATAATATCACTTTTTTTCAAAACATCTTCCAGGCTTACCATGGTTACATTTAAATCCTTTGCAGATTCTTCATTTGGAAAAACATCATAGGCAATTAGTTTCGCTCCAAATGGTTGTAATTTTGCCGCTACCTTTCTGGCAATATCTCCAAAACCCAGAAGTCCAACGGTGAGCTGATTAAATTCATGATACACTGCTCTTTCCCATGTTCCTTCTTTCATTGTCTGTGATAATCTTGGAATCATTCTAACACTGCTCAGCATCAGTGCCATTGTGTGCTCAGAAACAGCGTTACTGTTAATCCCTTTGCAATTAGTAACCTTGATTCCAAATTCTTTTGCTTTCAAAATATCAATGTTGTCTACGCCAACCCCAAATCTGGAAATCACCTTCAATTCCGGTGCCAGCTTAAACACAGCCTCATCCCAGGTATCAACCCCTGCAACAACCGCTGAAATATCCCCTACCAATCCCTTTAATTCCTCAAATGTGAACGGTCGTCCGTGAGTATTTTCAACTATTTCAAATCCATTTTCTTCAAGGATTCTCTTTCCTTTTTTACAGATTGCACTGTAATTTGTAGCTGTCACCAACACTTTTCTCTTTCCCATTTTACACCTCTCCTCATTTATATTTTCATATGACAAAACACTATATTTTTTCTATTATATGTATAAGTAATATATACTTCATCTTTCTCTGAAACAATTGCAGGATAAGAATATTCTCCAGGTCCTGACTCAAGATCATACAATCTGCTAAATGTTTTTCCATTATCCTCTGATACCGAAAGTGATAATGGACTTCTCATTCCCCAGTTCTCTCCAACCGGATTATGCACAAGTACTAATCTTCCATCTGTAAGTTTCGTCATATCAATTCCACTGTTGTTATTAGGAATTTCTGTTGGCACAGCTTCTGACCAGTTGTATCCTCCATCTTTTGAATCGCTTCGATATATTCTACCTTCTGTACTTCTTAATAGCATGTGAATCTCACTATTGTCATCTGCCCATAATGTGGGTTGTATCACCCCTCTTCCGTAAAATGACTGGTCACTTACCGGTATATCACTATTTTTGTTTTTACCTGATTCCATATTTTTTGCCTGACTCAGTAAATTCCGCATACCTGCAATCTCAATCCAATTACTTCGAACAAATGATTCTCCATTATTCTCTGATATATCTACAAATCCTTTCCATTCTTTTCCCTCAACAGATGCCGGACATAAAATGCGCCCATTTTGAAGCTGAATTGGTTTGTTTCGTACAGGCCCTCTTCCTCCAATATCTCCTGTAACCAGTTCTCGTTCCTTTCCAAAAGTTCTGCCTCCATCCTGAGAAATCCGAATATAGGTCCTCCAATTAGCTATCTTTCTTCCCTTTTTATAAAATAAAAAAACTTTCTGATCATTTGTTGAAAACAACACCGGATTCCAGTGAGGTTCCTTCCCTCCTGCCATTTTTTCTGCTATTTGAAAATCAGCTCCTTCGCTTTTTCTGGAAAGGAAAATTCCTACATCATCTGCTCCTTCCCTGCTTCCGCCAAACCAAGCTGTTAATATCTCGCCATTTTTCTTTTTGTATATTGTTGAAGCATGACAGGCAGGAGTTAATGTTTCTTTTATTATAAAATATTTTTCATACAGTTCCATAATAGTTCTCTTTCTCCTTTTAATTTAATGTACCATAACCATAAGTTACTTTTCCTCATCAACAACAGTCTCTTTTTTATAATCAAAATATTTTTTAGGAAGTTCACACAAAATGACTTTTATAAAATAACAATATAGAGATTATTTTTTATAAAAAAGACACTTCGGGAAACTCCCAAAGTGTCTTTTTTCAGATTTTTATTTTTATGTAAGAATATCAACCGCTATCCTTCTTAAATTATGCAGTCTGTTTTTCATCATTTTTTTCAAAAAGCTTCTTCACTCCCTGGATTGCTACCAGCACACCAAGGATCAGCAGTAACACTGCGAAGATAAGCTGTAAGGTATTTCCAAGATCCAGGCCTGTGGTAAATAATGCTTTTGTAAGCTTACTGATAGTCATACCCAGTGCAGTAAAGGTAACTGCCATCATAAATACCATAGGGATCCAGAGCATACAGCCCTGGCGTTTTGTTTTCTTTAAAAATACTGCGCAGGCTACAAGGGCAAGTACAGATAACAGCTGGTTGGCAGAACCAAACAGTGGCCAGATTTCTGCATATCCAACCTTTGTAAGCAGATAGGCAAGTACCAGTGTAATGATCGTCGCAAAATATTTATTGGTTACTACTTTTAAGAACGGGCTCATATTTTCCTCGTCTGTATCAGAATCAAGGAAAAATTCCTGGAATGACAGACGTCCTACTCTGGCCACTGAGTCAAGAGAAGTCAGTGCAAAGGCTGATACAGCCAGATTGATCAGTGTAAATACAAGTGAATGTGGCAAACCGATTACAGAAAGGAAGTTTGCAATAGCACCTGCAAATATCTGCGGCTGAGTGGTAAGTCCCTGTGCAGCTGCCTCACCATCTGCAAAGGATGCAACAGCGATCAGTGCAATAATTGCCAGCATACTTTCCATAAGCATTGCACCAAAGGAAACCGGAAGCATGTTCTTTTCATTTTTGATCTGTTTTGACGCAGTGCCGGAGGATACCAGTGAATGGAAGCCTGAAACTGCACCGCAGGCAATTGTCACGAAAAGAATAGGGAACATATACTGTCCGTCCACATTAAAGCTTGTAAAAGCCTTAAGATTACAGGATGGATTGGCTGCAAATACACCGATAACCGCACCAACGATCATAAAGATCAGCAGATAACTGTTCAGATAATCACGGGGCTGGAGCAGCGCCCATACAGGGGCAACACTGGCTACCAGAATATATGCAAAGATAATAATATGCCAGGTTCCAAGACTTACATATACCGGGAATTTAAGTCCCAGCGCAATTGCGAGCACTAATAATAAAATAGCCACTGCAGTATTGATCCATTTATTAAACTTGGAATATTTAAGGAAAAATCCCAGTCCCACTGCCTCGATGATAAATAACATGGAAGTTGTTGCAACTGCTCCGTTTGCTGCTACCCTGGTAACGGTTCCTGCATTATCTGTCACAAATCCGTTAAAGGTTCCTGCCACAACATCTGCAAATGCTGCAACAACCAGAATACAGAACAGCCAGCAGAATAAAAGGAATAATTTCTTTCCCAGTTTTCCGATATAAGCTTCAATGATATATCCGATTGTACGGCCTTTGTTCTTTACAGAGGCATACATAGATGCAAAATCCTGAACTGCTCCAAAAAATACACCGCCAATCAGGATCCAGAGCATAACCGGAAGCCAGCCGAAAATTGCTGCCTGGATCGGTCCGTTGATAGGACCTGCACCTGCTATAGATGCAAACTGATGACCAAATACCACATTGGTATCAGCCGGTACATAATCCACTCCATCCTCCATCTCATATGCCGGTGTTTTTGCTTTTGGGTCAATGCCCCATTTGTTCTGAAGATAACGGCCATACAGAAGATATGCTCCACCAAGCACTACGATGGCTATTATCATCATTACTATTCCACTCATAATCTCTTCCCTCTTCTTTCTTTTATATTTATATATAAAAAAACGCCCCTGCTATCCAATTTCCAATTGAATAACAAAGGCGGAATATTCCGTGGTACCACTTTGTATTATTATACCTGTCGCCAGATACAATCTCTTAACACTGTCTGAGTCAAACAGCTTCTCCTGTAACGTGAAGACCACGTCCCGGCCTACTATAGATTTCAGCGGGATGCTCCCGGGTGATATCACAAAACACCATCTGCCGCATCTCACCTGCCTGCGACTCTCTGTAATCCGGTTCCTTTTGTGACCTGTCCTGTTCTATGCATTTCTCTTTTTTATTTATCTAAAGTTTTACTCTTCTTTTTATAAAATATCAAGAGATAATTTATATATATTTTACAATTATAGATATGTATTTTTATACAATATATATAACTGTAAAAGCAGACAGCGCTTTGCACGCATATGGTCATTTTATATGGATATTGCCATTTTATATTACCCACGCCTTTATATTTATGCCTTTTATCTTTTCTATATGGTTATTTACAAAAGAATATGCTAAGAGTAAACTGGAAATTGCTACAGTTACAGGTCCGGAAGTTTCCATCAAAAATTACATTCCATATTCTTTATAAAGCTCTTTCCGCCTCTCAGCATCCATCGCAGCTCTCTGGACTTCCGCACCCCTTCCATCCAAAATCAGACGATTAATCAAAACTCCCAGCCGCATTTCACCCTGAAGCTCACCCATAGCTTTTCCACGAGCCTCTCCTATAGATTCTCCAATAGCTTTTAATCTTTCAGATTCCAGTTCCAACACTTTTCCACCCATAGTCTCACCTAACCTTTCCCGGACCACATCCTCCTCCCGGCAGATATAGTCTGATATTTTCATGATCAACTTATTTAAGTTCGTATACAACTCTGCTCTCCCTGTTCCTGTCAGCTCTTTCTCCAACGTTATCCGGATATCTTCATATTCATCCAGCAAAAACTGCAGCTTTTCCGGATCCTGATTTATTTTATGTATTTCATTCTCATACCGCATAATGTAAAACGGCAGAAACATCAGTAGATTCTTCTCAAAAATTTCATCTTTTGTATATTCATCAAGTTTTACAGCGAGAATACGGTAAACCTGTATTTTCCCATCCGGAAATACTACCTCCACTTCCAGAAAATCAGGTGTATTTTTCCCGCTTCGTAAATATAACACACAGGATTTCGGAAACTCCATCCTGTATCTGCGCCCGTACTTCCTGGCTGAATCCAGAGCAATGGCAAAATCATACTCGATCATCCGGATTGCCATCGTGGTATCATCAACACTCTGGCATTCAATATGATACAGTTTTCTCCCAATCCTCAGGCAGGAATCTGTAATGATTTCTCCGTTCTCCTGATGATGCTCATTTCGAAGCTGTACCATCTCCACATTCTCCGGATACGAAGTCTGAAACACCTCATTGATCAGAGGTATTGCCAACTGCGGTATCTTCTCTACCATTGTACGGAATACGTCATCAAAGATTGTATTATTCATTCCATCCCTCCTTATTATAACATTTCCCCCTGCTTTCTAAAACCCCAAAACTACAGTTGATTACCCTAAAACTACTTCACTCTTAATCCTTTCCGCCTCCTCTCATTCAACAAAGCAAAAGGCAGAATATCACCATACCCACAACCATTCCACTTTGTCAGCACTATAAAATTTTAAAAAAATCCTGGTGAAAATGTCGGCGAATGCCAGATAATCCTGCCTTGAAATGCCAGATCAGGCGGCAGATGAGAAATTTTCACTACAATTACAGTTTAGACCATACTGTTTTAAAATGCAAGACTATTTTCTCACATCCTATATCCAGCCCGAAAAAAATTTTTCAAACGCATTCATTTGTATAATATACGTAATTGTTTTTCTGTCTTGTACTTTCTCCGTCCTCTGCATATAACAGAGGAAGAAAATTTTACAGAGATTTTTCATTAGCGAGCATGTGTATTTTACAAACTGTTTCTATAATAGTAGTCAAAGAATTGAAAGAGAAAAGAGGAATCATTATGTATCAGACATTATGGAATTCTATTAATAAACAGGTAAAAAACTCACATGCTTCCGTAGCTTTTCTGGCTGTTTCACTTATGGGCTGGACAACGATCGGTCTTCTGGCAGGATTTTTGATCTGCATGATCGGCGGTATGTCCTTCGTTACAAAGGTAACTGTTGTCCTTTGCAGTGGCGGGTATACAGGATTGATCTTTGGTTTCTTTGGCGGTATTTTATATCTGTACAGATCAGAACCCCGCCATTTGGCTGACGCCGCCCCTTCACAGGTTTCCACTACTTCTAAAATATCTCTCAACGCCAAGACAGCTGCCCGGTGATAAATCGGACAGCTGTTTTTTTATCCAAGAGCTACATCCAGAATCATCATCAGAGAGAATCCTACAGCGAAGAAAATAGTTCCAATGTTGGAGTGTTCTCCAGCAGACATTTCGGGTATGAGCTCTTCTACCACTACATAGAGCATAGCTCCGGCAGCGAAGCTTAAAAGATATGGAAGTGCCGGGACAATGAGTCCGGCGGCGAGGATTGTGAGGACTGCACCGACAGGTTCTACAATCCCGGACAGGACTCCGCCTGCAAAGGCTTTGGTCTTTCCCATTCCTTCCGAACGCAGGGGCATAGAGATAATGGCTCCCTCAGGGAAGTTTTGAATAGCAATCCCGATAGAAAGGGCCATTGCTCCCATTATAGTGATCTGGGCGTGACCTGTTAAATAACCTGCATATACGACTCCTACTGCCATTCCCTCCGGAATATTATGCAGAGTTACTGCAAGAACCAGCATGGTAGTTCTCTGAAGTTTGCTCTTCGGACCTTCTGCCTTGTCACTGTTCTGATGAAGATGCGGGATCATGTGATCCAGCAAGAGCAAAAAAAGCACCCCTATCCAAAATCCCACTGCTGCCGGTACAAATGAAAACTTTCCCAATCCGGAAGACTGTTCAATTGCCGGGATCAGCAGGCTCCATATGGAAGCCGCAACCATAACTCCTGCCGCAAAACCGGTAAGTGCTCTCTGAATCTGTTCATTCAGATTCTTCTTCATGAAAAATACGCAGGCGGCTCCTGCAGAAGTTCCAAGAAAAGGAATCAAGATTCCATAGAATACATTTATATCCATCAATTTATTCCTCCTGTTTTTATTTGTATGCAAATAAAAGAAATAGGTTCTTGTTATTTGTTTGGTTAGTTTATTCTAACTTTAATCAGTATATCAGATTTTTTGACAAATAAAAAGAGAATACAAATTTTTTTTCTATTTTGTATGTGAACTTCCAGAAATTTCACAACTAAATCCAGCCTATATCCATTCATCGGCATTCCGAATCAAGTCAATGATTTCGTCCAACGAACGCTCACTTTCCACGTATGCATCATACAACGCCAGCTTTGCCCTCTCGATTTTCCGTTCCGGATGTCGTTCATCCAACAGTGCAGAAATCTCCTCCGCAAGAACACTGTATTCCTTATATTTTTTATGCAGGTCTTTATAGAACTTTCAATACAAATTTAATCTCTTTATTTTTCCGACATAGTCGAGTAGACACACCAATTACTTGGTGTGCCTCTCACAGATCCGGATGTGCGGCTTTTCTGCATCCGGATCTTTACGGAACTAATTATTCTACAGCTATCCATATATGCTCACGTATATTCTCGGTTTCGCTAGTGGATATATCTTTGTAAGCATGTCCCAAAATCCACTCCATTGGTAACTTCTTCTCTGACTTCTTCCGTTCATCCAGAAGAACAGGCTCTTCGTTACTCTGTATATATGGATTTGGAAAGAGGAGGAGAGTTTGGGGTTATGGGGTGTATACAGTTGCTCCTACACGCGTAGCAGTTGGATTATAACTTTGTAAATAGTGTGATTTCCGTGCTTCTGGAAATCGAAAATTGCCTGAAAACATTTACAGGCAAAAAAATCCCGGGCAATTTCTAAGATTGCCTGGGATTTTCATAACGAAGCTATTTTCAATGCTTTTCTATAACAATATTGATATTCTATCGATTATTATTTTGTATAAGTCAAGCGGATATTCCACGTCCGCTTCGCTACTTGCTCATAACCGAATAACTGCTCCGCAGTTTATCAGAAGGAGCTTACCAGTTTCGGTTTAGATCATCACTTTAACCCCATAGTAACCTTACAGTTACTAACCTTCAGACTTCCCTCTGACGCAAATAAAGATAAGCTTTCTCCTGGTCTCTTGTATGCTCGTGCATTCAAAGCCACACCATCAACATAAATAGTAGCAATTGTATCATCCACGATCATACGAATGTTATATTTCTTTCCTGGAATCAGATCAATTGGTCTTTCCAGTCCGATGTTCTGATTTGCTGGCCACGGCCAGTTTGGTTTCTTTTCAAATACATAACGGTTTTCTGTAACATTAAACACAAACTGATAAGATTCTGCGTTGTTCTCATTCTCATAAAATCTCACGCCAAATGTTCTTGTGCCTTCAGAAAACTCCACATCTGCTTCAAATTTGAAAATGTCACCGGTATTTCTTCCAACAACAACTCCAGAACTCTTAGTTGGTGTATCGATTACGAAATCATCCTTCTTTTCCTCTTTGTCAAAAGCAGTCCACACAGTTTCCGGAATTCTGACGCCAAGAGTACCATCCTCTTTCTGGTATACCTCATGCGCCATGAAGGTTCCTGCCCAGATGAAATTTTCATCATCATCGTCTTTGTCTTTTGTTGCAACCCATCCAAACAGGATTCTCTGTCCGTTCAGTTCAAAAGTACGTCCTGCATAGTAAGCTCTTCCATCAAATGCATCATCCTTTGGTGCGATCCATGGACCATTCAGGCTCTTGCTCATACGGTAAACCATTTTGCTTCTGTCACTGTATTCTGTCACAATGTGATACCACCAGTCACCGATTTTAAACAGATCTGGCATTTCATGCATGGTATAAAGGTCCGGCGCCCAGAAATCACCTTCAAACTTCCAGTTTTTCAGATCCTTAGAAGTAAACTTAACAGTTCTTCCTGTCTGTCTTGTCTTTGGTCCCTGCAGTCTTGCTCCAAGAATCAGTAAATACTGATCATTTTCCTCATCGCGAATTACCCATGGATCTCTCCAGTCATCCGGATCATAGCCTTCCTGTGGAGTAAAGGTAAGAGCGTCCTGAGTCTTATGCCAGGTAACCAAATCATCGCTATATGCATGCATCAGTACCTGGGATGGTTTTCCAAGAGCCGGATAGTCACGGTTATAGCCGGTATAAAAAATATGATACTGACCTTCTGCCTCAAAAACACTTCCTGCGAAAATAAACTGATCCTGCTCTTCATCAGTTCCTCTTGGAATTGCCACACCACAGTCTTCATAGTGAACAAAATCGGAGGTTGTTGCTAAATCCCATCCAAATGGCTCTCCAAATGGTCCCGGTTTTCTGGTATCTCTCTGATGATATAAATAGAATTTATCCCCATGTCCAAATGGCATACAATCGCCGAACCAGGTTTCCGGAAACTGATAGTATAATTTCTGCATAATAATTTATTCTCCTTTTCTTTACAGGCATTCATATATCGAATGCCTGTCCCATATGGTAAAAAAAACCTTTTGGCAATTAATTATCCTTTTACTGCGCCTCCCACTGTAAGAGAGTTTTCAATTTTATCACTGAAACACAGGTACAGAATAATTGTAGGTATACTGGCAATCATCATTGCCGCACCCATAGCTCCCCAGCTGGTACTGTGCTGTCCGACAAATGTTGCGAGTCCTGCCGGCAAAGTTTTCAGCTCATTGCTGGAAATCATAACTGTTGGAAGAATATACTCATTCCATATTCCCAGTGTGGCAAATAAAGTTCCTGAAGTGATTGCAGGTTTTACCAGTGGAAGCATGATTATAAAAAAAGTTTTATAAATACTTGCTCCATCAATTACCGCTGCCTCTTCCAGTTCAGCAGGCAAAGCCCGAAAAGAGGATGAAATTATCATAAACGGAAATGCCAGATTAAAAGCAATATACGGCAAAATCAACGCCCAGTGAGTATTCGCAAGTCCCATGTTTTTTATAAGAACAGAAAGAGGAATCAAGCTGACCTGCAAAGGGATAAAAAGACCGATTGAAATAAACATGGAGGCAGCTCCCTTTAACTTCCACTTCATTCTTGCTACTGCATAGGAAAATGGCAAAATCAGAATAAAAACACCAACCAACGCAATAGCAGTAGTAAGAAGACTGTTCTTAAAATATGTCATAATATCAAAGGTTGTAATTGCCTTTATATAGTTGCTCCATTGCGGATGCAAAGGAAGCCCAAAAGGATTTGAATAGAATATTTCATCGTTTGTTTTCAGCGAATAGCATGTCAGATATAATAGTGGGTATATGCTAAGGCAGGCAAATATCAATAGTATAATTGTTTGTACCCAGGCCTTGTGAGATCTTACTTTAATTCTTTCCATCATTCATTTTCCTTCTTCTTGCACATAAGCATGTTAATAACTGCAATCGAAGCCAGACACATAAGCATTAGCGATACTGCTGAAGTACAGCCATATCCATACTTTCTAAGTTTGAACGCACTACGGAATGTCATATAAGTTAAGCTGTATGTAGCAGTTCCAGGACCACCTTGAGTAAGCAGCTGCATCTGAGAATAAATATTAAATCCACCTGTCACAGCAAAGATTAGACAGTTTCTCAACGTATCTCTCAGCATAGGCAAAATAATATAAAAGTTTGTCTGCCATCTGGTAGCACCATCAATACGACTGGCTTCAATATAATCTGTTGGAATAGAATTTGCCGCTGAATAAATGATTACAAATTGATATCCCATGTACTGCCATGCATTTACAAATGCCACGACCAAAATTGCCACATGCTTGTCCGACAGCCATTGCTGCTGGAAATCAAGGCCTAATGCAGAGAAAATCTGATTGATCAGTCCAATTTCCGGATTTAATATGGAGGACCACAGCTGACACACTACTGTTACTGACAAAACAACTGGTATGAATAAACTGCTGCGAATAAATTTTCTGCACTGAATCCTTTTATCCATAAGCACAAGTGTCAGAAACGTTCCAAGAATTACTTCAAAAACCATCAGAACTCCTGCAACCAGAAAACTGTTGCGGAAAGATGTCCAGAATATTCTGTCCTGAAAAAGTTTTATGTAGTTTGCAAGTCCGGTAAATGTTTTGGTCGTCAATCCATCCCAATCAAAGAAACTCATGATTACAGTTTGAAAGACCGGATAAAAGGCTATCAGCCCAAAGAAGATCAGACAAGGCAGCGTAAAAATCATTATTGCTTTCTTATCTGCCATCACCTTATTCATACATATTCACCTCTATCTATACTCTTAGTTCCCACCAACACTGTCTACGAGATCATCGATAGACACAATTACATCATCTGCATCCATTCCAGTAAGCATTTCCTGTAATAATTCCACAAAACTTGTGGCAAACTCAGCGTTTTTCAAAGTGTGTGTCCATGCAGTCTGGAAATCCATGTTCTTTAATTCTTCTGCTTCTTTTTTTGCCAGTTCCGGAATCGGAGTATTCGGTTCAATAGAAGAATCTATATTAATTACAGTTGGAATTTTGGACTGATAGATATAATTTCCTTCTACAGTACCTTCTGCCAGAATTGAAACAATATCCGCAACAAGCTCCGGATCCTCTGTATCAGAAGAAACAGCATATCCCTCATATGTAAAACCACCGGAAAATGCATAGTAATTATCCTGCTCTTTTCCTGCATCAGCCATAGGATAGGATTCAAAATATCCTACATCATCGCCCATTTTTTCTACTAAAGAAGAAATATCCCAGTCACCGTTAATAAACATTGCTGCCTGACCTGACGTAAACAGATTCTGTGCTGTCTCATAGTCTGTAGATGTACATCCAGCCTGGAAGAATCCCTCATTTACAAGGTCAACCATTTTTTTAATGCCCTCTGCATATTCACTATCTGATGCATGAGCCTTTCCCTCTGATAAAGCCTTTAAGCCAGCTGGATTTGATTTCAGCGCAAACATATCGAAAAATGCGCCGCTCACAAAACCTTCCTTTGCAAAAAGAGCACATGGAATGATATCATCTGCTACCAGTTCTTTCGTTGCCTCAAGAAGTTCATCATAATTTTCCGGCACCTTAATGTTATTATCTTCGAATACCTTTTTATTGTAATAGAGAAGAATTGCAGAAGCTCCGGAATCCGGGAAAATATATGTTTTTCCATCATCATAAACTTCAGTTCCCTTTGCAGATTCGGTCATTTTATCTGCATATCCGGTGTCCTTTACATACTCAGCTACATCAAGTAAGCTGCCACTTGCTGAAAGTGATTCCACATCTCCGGCATTTACATGTGCAATATCAGGCATGTCTCCTGTTGCGGCACGTGTCTTTAATGTCTGACCATCATCATTAGGATGGGCCTCAATTTCGAACGTTACATTCGGGTATTTCTCCTGAACTTTACTAATCGCATAATCCAGAATCGGTTTCTCTGCTTCTGCATAATGTGCAAAAATTTTTAATTTCCGTTCAACATTCGTATCCGTTTCTGCATGCACATTGGCAAGTCCATAGCAGCCAAGTCCAGACATTGTAAGGACTGCCGACATCATAAAACTGATTACTCTTTTTTTCATTTCTTAATCCTCCTTTTTGATTACCTGTTGTATTTGATGTCTCTATTATCTTTGATTTCATTGACAATTTCCTGTGTTTTATAGGTTTGTTTTTGAAAAAAACAGGCTTCTTTTTTTCATCCGGAAAAAACAGGCTTCTTTTTAGAAAAAACAGGCATTTCTTTTGTTCAGCTTTAACTCTCCATACGATAATGTTATAATTCATTACAGGTTTACAGTACATAAATGCCTAAAATTATTTTGTACTTACCCTATATTGTGAGATTACTTTATTTCGGAACCGGAGGAGAAATCATGTCTGCAAAACGGCTTGCAATACCTAACTTTACATTAAAAAAGAAACTGATTCTTATCATCATGTTTCTTGTATTGCTACAAAACATTGTTTTACTTATTTTCGCCAATTACCAGTTTTCGCAAAAAGAGCTGAAAAGTTCTGTAGAACATATTCAAAATGAGTGCCATCTGCTCTACAATGACATGAAAACCCAATATCATAATGTCATTCTCTGTTCAAATGAATTGATTAACACAATCAACCAAACTCAAAGTTATTATTTTAGCAATCCGGCTAATTCCTACCTGAAGTCTGCTTTTAATTATAACCTGCACTTATTTTCTTTTGTAGACTCTGTGGTTTATCTCACTGTAAATGATAAAATTGTCTGCACCGGTACCGAAAGGGAACCTGATCTCAGCAAAATCAAGGAAGAACTGCTTGATTATATTCCTTCAACCGGGGGTCCGCAGAATCAGTTTCTCAATATACAGAAGCGTGCATATCTCGGAACCGATTCACCAGTTTTAACATTTTCAAAAAGAGTAATCAATATTAATACCGGGAAAACACTTGGTTATTTATTTTTAAACACAAAAGTTGCTACTATTTCTTCTTTGTTTGACAATTTAAATCAAAACTATTATATAATCAACTCCAAACAGGGAATTGTGGTTTCCAATTCAGGAAGCACTGCTTTGTGTCAGGCAGATCCTGACAGTTATTCTTTTATATATAGTGCTAAAACCGGTTCCCAGATTATAAACATAGACAAAGAAAAGCACATGTTGACTTGGACTCCCACAGGTTTTCTTGATTATATTCTGGTCAATGAAACTCCACTGGAAAGCCTCAAATCCACTTTTGCGATAAATATGTTTTTACTGTTTCTTATCCTAATATTAAGCACAATCACTATTATTTTTCTGATTTCTGCTTTTACCAGACTTATTACAAGCCCTTTGGAGTATCTTTCTGAAAGAATGCAGCACGTCGAACTCGGAGATTTTAAAGTTCGCTCTAATCTTAAGCAAAACGACGAAATCGGAGATATATCTAATAATTTTAATAACATGGTTCAGGAACTGGAAAAACTGACTGCACTGATCAAGCAAGATGAGCGTCAGAAACGAAAATATGAACTTTCCTTAATGCAAGCTCAAATCAATCCCCATTTCTTTTACAACGTATTGGATTTGATTTATATTTCCTGCTATCAAAAACAGGAAAAACAGGCAGCTACTGTAACCAAATATCTTGCAGATTATTATCGTTGCGTGCTCAGTAATGGAAAAGAACTGATTCCAATTCGTGAAGAATTCCGTATGCTGCAAAATTATCTGCTCATTCAGAGATACCGTTATGCTACTATTTTGGATTTCCAGATCGAAGCCGAACCAGAGGCAGAAAACTACATAATCCCCAAAATGACCTTACAGCCTCTTGTAGAAAATTCTTTATATCATGGAATAAAGGAAAAAACATCTCCTGGAATTATCAAGATTATCTCCAGAGTACGGACTGACCATATTACTTTATGTATTTGTGATAACGGAGTAGGAATGGAACAGGCAAAGCTTCGTGGTTATCTGAATTCTTCTGAAGCAGAAGATCATTTCGGACTGAAAAGTGTTTACAATCGACTTTTCCTTTACTACAATAACAAATGCAAATTTCGGATTTTCAGTCAAAAAGATACAGGTACAGCTGTTGTCATCTGTATACCAAAGAATTGGGAGGAATTATGATACGTGTATTAATAGCTGACGATGAACTATATTTTCGTAATTACATGCTTACTGCCGTAGACTGGCATTCCCTTGGTTTCCAGGTCTGCTGCCTTGCTCAGAACGGAGAAGAAGTTCTTTCTGAGCTTTCAAAAAATACTATTAATATTGTTTTTCTGGACATTAATATGCCCCATATCAATGGATTAACACTAGCAGAAAAAATCAAGAAAGATTATCCCCATATTATGATTGTATTTATAACCGGATATTCCGATTTTTCATTTACCAGAAAGGCAATACAGCTCCAAGTTGAAGACTATATGCTAAAGCCAATATCTCCAGATGAACTCTCTGAGCTTCTTCAAACTCTGAATCAAAAATATAAACAGAAGCAGCAGGAAAACATTCGCAAAAAGAAATTGCATGACTTTACCTTGGATAATTATATATATTCTCTTCTTTCCTTCTCAAAAGAACCACCTGAATCTGATGATGGTGTAAAATATCTTTTTGACCAATGGAAGGTATCAGATATTTATCAGATTGCCATAGTAGAATTTAATTATATCTCTTGTCAAGATCTTAATAACTTAAATTTATCGCTTCTGAAATTCAGCGTAAAAAACTGCCTGGATGAATTGATAAATTCAACAGCTAATTATTACTCTTTCCAGGATACTTATAATAACATTGTTTACCTTTTTAATTTTCAGACACAAAAAAGAGCGGAGAATTTCTCCTTTGATTTTATGAAAACCGTCAAAACATTCATTCAAAAATGGTTTTCTATAGACCTTGCTTTCGGAATTGGAACCATTGCAGAAGATTCTGGTCAGATAGCGGACAGCTACCAAAAAGCGTTACTTGCTTTACAATATAAGACATCACAGGACAGTCCCATTTACCGCTATAGCAATAATAATCACATATTTTCACCACGCTTTGCTGGTTTGAATATTTACAACCGCTTTCTTATGGCATTGCGTCAGACATCATTGGAAGATGCGAAAGAGGTACTGCTAGAAATTGAACAACAGTTTTTGCTTCAGAATTCTGATATGTATATTGCTCAGCTTCTATTATCTCCGCTTTTTTCCATCATTCTTTCTTTTCTCTCTGAAAAAGAAATTAATATCAATGATGTGCTAGATAATGATCCTGTTTTATATCCAAATATTTTTCTGAAATCCTCAGCACATGACAGCTGTGATTTGTTGTTTCACATATGTCAGAAAGCGCTTCTGCTTTCTGGCAATTCCAAGCCTTCACGTGCATCGGAAATAATTCATCTGGTTCAGGATTATATTCAGCAGCATTATATGGATGAGGAGTTATCCGTGAAGCAAATTTCGGAAAATGTTGTTCTGGATGCCAGCTATATTCGGAAGATATTCAACAAATATATGAAATGCACCATTACAGATTATATACTTTCAGTCCGAATGGAACATGCCAGACGATTACTGGAACAGGGAAATACCAGTATTACAGAAGTTTCTTCTCTTGTCGGCTATAAAGATTCCGGTTACTTCAGCAAAGTATTTAAAAAATATTATGGTATCTCCCCTAAGCTATGCCGATAATCAGACAATGAAACTAACAGTGCTATAAGCACTTGGACATTTCCCATTCACAGCAGTTATCAAATATCCATGCGTACATAACAGCTTAATTCATAGCCTACAAAACTGGGGCTGTCGGTAAATAACGTTTTTTAGAGCTGACAGCACCAAACAAAAATATCCTGACAGTTACAAGGCTTTCTGGCTCTGCAACTTGTTCAGGATATTTTTATTTTGATAAATGCATTCTGTTTTTGGCCGCAAAAATCCTTGGTTGGATTTTTACGGCCACATTTTTTTCTAGGCAGTTTTTCCCTCAAATTTTTTCAGTTTTTCGTATAAAAAACGATGGTATTTATTTATATTTCTGCCAATGGCATACAGCATGAATTCTTTATATACCTTATCTGACGAACGGTAATTAAAACGCCGGAAGTTCTCATTTTCCTTGATATTTTTGTGAACTTCCAGAAATTTTACAACTAAATCCAGCCTATATCCATTCATCGGCATTCTGAATCAAGTCAATGATTTCATCCAATGAACACTCGCTTTCCACGTATGCATCATACAACGCCTGTTTTGCCCTCTCGATTTTCCGTTCCGGATGTCGTTCATCCAACAGTGCGGAAAGCTCCTCCGCAAGAACACTGTATTCCTGAAGTATAAGTTTCCTGCCGCAGTTTCCGTATAAAACAGAACAGGCTACTTTTTATCCTGCTACTGTTCTCAGCGGTTTCCTGCATTGTTGATTCCTTTTCTGATGGGAATTGCGATCAGAACTGCAAGAACTGTGATCACAATATCCTTTGGAATAAATGCTGTTAAGGAGTATACTGCGATTGCCGGGATGCTCATGGATCCTCCCACAAAATGCCACTGTAAACCACCGATTGTCTCAACGATCAGAAGTCCGATCAGTGCAAATCCGATCGAGATCGCAAGGTTCTTTGTCTTGTTCTCTGTTTTCGGACGGATTCCGCAGAGCCAGGTCATGATCGGCCATGCCCAGATATATCCTCCGGTAACTCCTACGATACTGCTGATTCCGCCTGAAAAGTTGGCAAAGATCGGAAGACCGATTGCTCCTAACAGAACGTAAACCAGTGTTGCTGTAGTTCCAAGTCTGGAACCAAGTACTGCTCCTACAAGCGCTACGCCAAATACCTGAATGGTGATCGGTACACCGGTAGGCATTGGCAGTGAAATCTGTGATATTACTGCAAGAACTGCTGCAAACATACCAACCAGTACCATTTCTCTGGTTGTGAACTTTCTCTCTGCAGCAGGGTTTTTGGCATATGACTGACTCATAATAAGACTCTCCTCTTTCCCTGTTAATGATTGGTTTTGACTTTCTTTTTATATCATAGGCGGAGAAGATTGTCAACTTATTTTCCCATATTTGGTTTACATTCGTGTTAAGTCGTATATATATCGTTGCTATTTCACTACTGTCTATAAATTATAACATATTATACCTCAGCTGCGATACAGGTATTTCCACAGCAGTTACAAAAAGATGGTGAACCGGACTGAATTCACCATCTTTTTTCTTTATCTTCTGTTATTAATAACCTCTCTCGCCATATCTGCAAGTTCATCGGCAGATAATTGTCCATCTATTTGCAGCAAATCATACTGGATGCCATCTTTATTCCAGTTAACGCTTTGAACCTGACTGACTTCAATCTGAGAAGCGCTGCCATCGTAACTGAATACAACTTTTCCACTGGCCTGGTCTTTTTTATCCTGTTCTGTCAATTCGTAATCATCTGATACTACTTTATTTATATAATGTACATAATACAGATTTGTTCCATTTATAGTGGCAATAATATCACCTGCCGGTGTAAGCTTTGAATTGAACTTCTGCTGTTTAAACGATACAACATCTCCATTCTTCTGATAATCAAAGGACACCGATTTAAACTTCTCAATTACATTTGCATTGTCGTCCTTAAAACTGTTTTTTACAATATTGCCATCCTTGAAGCAGTACCCGTTCTCAAAGGTATCAATCAATACCGGGCTATACCCAATATCCTTTGTAACCTGTTCTGCCGTTGGAAGAGATGTATAAGCAGCACGTGATGCGGATGAACCTGTCCACATTGAAATCTTTCCTGTTGCCGCCACAGCAGTAGCTCCAATTGTAAGTGTTGCAGCTATCAACAAAGGTAATATTTTCTTTTTTGATCTCATAGTCGTTTGCTTCCTTTCTGTATCTGCGAAATCAAGTTTTGCATAAACTCTCTGTCTGATATTCTCTGTATCAATATCAAGAGCATTGCAGGAAGTATCTGCCTGTTTTTGTATTCCCAATTCTTTAAGCAAATTTTTTCTTCTCATAATCTTTCCTCCGCATTCGATAACATTTTTCTGAGTTTTCTTTTTCCTCTTGAAAGTCTGGTCTTAACTGTAGAAATGTTAAGTCCCATTGCTTTTGAAATGTCCTTGATTTTTTCATCAAATTTATACCGTCTTACAAAAATCTCGCTGTCAGGTTCGCCAAGGCTCATAACTGTTTCCCATACATAATTATTGTGAAAATTCTCTTCAATGAAATTTTTGCCATCTGACAGTTCAATATCTTCAAGAAATGTATGATCCGTTTTTCTGTTTATCCGTTTCAGAGCAAAATTCCGGGCAACGGCAGCAAGATATGACCGTAATGTACCTTTCTGTAAATCTATTCTCCCGGCATTCTTCCAGAGTACAATAAACACATCTGCCACAATTTCTTCAATATCCTCTTTCGGCAGTGAATTGCCGGCCATATGATACAAAACAGTACTCAAATATGGTGTATAAATTTGGATTGCTTCATCTATTGAATTTTTTTCTCTATTCCTGAGACGCTGCAAAAGCTCTGCTTCATCTGTCATATCAACCCAACTTTCTTTTTAATACTTTCAAAAATTAAAAGCTTTTAACCTTTACATTCTTATATATCCTGCCAGGGAACAAAAAGTTTCATTTCTTATAAAAAAAAGTATACAGAACTTGTGTTAAATTCTGTACACTCTCAATGAACTGTTCCTTTTGCATTTTATCTTCTACCCATCCATTTACCTCTGATACCTGATAAAAATAAAACCTCCAAACTGAGTAATCTTATCTTACATCAGTTTGAAGGTTTGCACAAAACTTCCTTGCTCAATCAAAACAAATCGTTTTCTAAGGTTTAGTTAAAATCCCAGAATCCAGTCCCTGTTTCAGGATCGTATTTGCGGTGGATAGTTCCGCCTGTTACCGGACGAAGTTCGATTTCTGCAGTATACAGTACAGTAATTGATTTCATATGACCTGCTGCCATGCAATGTCGTTCACCATCTTTATAAGAGAATACTGCATGAGTATGATGGTAACAGATATTATTTTCACCTGTGACCACGTTGCCGTTTAAAGATACCAACTCAAGCATTCCGGAAATACGCTGTTCTTCGAAGCTGCCTGTCTCTGGGATAAAGGTCTGGATTTCTGCATCCTTACATCCTCCGATCCCGGAAAAAGTGGCTGATCTGATGTTTTCTTTTTTGCATATTTCGAGGATTGTACTGATGATCTCGTCATCACGATCCATTCTTATGTAATAGCATTCGCCGAATTTTCTGTAGTCCATTTTTTATCTCCATTTAAGTTATTGCTTTTGAATAAATATTGCTTAACAGAAATATTATATTCCTGTTCCCTGCAGATAACAATCCAAAAAATCTCTGGCAGGGATTGCTATAGTAATGAATATTTATAGTGTATTATTATCTGTTTATCCAAGAGCTACATCCAGAATCATCATCAGAGAGAATCCTACCGCAAAGAAAATAGTTCCAATGTTGGAGTGTTCTCCGGCAGACATTTCAGGTATAAGCTCTTCTACCACTACATAGAGCATAGCCCCGGCAGCGAAGCTTAAAAGATATGGAAGTGCCGGGACAATGAGGCCGGCAGCCAGGATTGTGAGGACTGCACCGACAGGTTCTACGATTCCGGACAGGACTCCTCCTGCAAAGGCTTTGGTTTTTCCCATTCCCTCAGAACGCAGGGGCATAGAAATAATGGCTCCCTCGGGAAAGTTTTGAATGGCAATCCCGATAGAAAGAGCCATGGCTCCCATTATAGTGATCTGGGCGTGACCTGTTAAATAGCCTGCGTATACGACTCCTACTGCCATTCCCTCCGGAATATTATGCAGAGTTACTGCAAGAACCAGCATGGTAGTTCTCTGAAGTTTGCTCTTCGGACCTTCTGCCTTGTCACTGTTCTGATGAAGATGCGGGATCATGTGATCCAGCAAGAGCAAAAAAAGCACCCCTATCCAAAATCCCACTGCTGCCGGTACAAATGAAAACTTTCCCAATCCGGAAGACTGTTCAATTGCCGGGATCAGCAGGCTCCATATGGAAGCCGCAACCATAACTCCTGCCGCAAAACCGGTAAGTGCTCTCTGAATCTGTTCATTCAGATTCTTCTTCATGAAAAATACGCAGGCGGCTCCTGCAGAAGTTCCAAGAAAAGGAATCAAGATTCCATAGAATACATTTATATCCATCAATTTATTCCTCCTGTTTTTATTTGTATGCAAATAAAAGAAATAAGTTCTTGTTATTTGTTCGGTTTAGTTAGTTTGTTCTAACTTAAATCAGTATATCAGATTTTTGGACAAATAAAAAGAGAATACAAAATTTTTTGTTATTTTGTATTCTCTACATTAGACTATGTTTGAAAAAGCTTTCTGCAAAATATACTGCAAAGTGGGGCGTGCAGATTGCGGAAATGTTTTTCAAAACACGTTACATAGTGCAACAGAAATAAATATTCTCATGTAAACTGCATTTTGGATTAAATCCTGCGTGGCAGTAAGGGCAACTGCCTTTTTTGTATTCCTGAAGTGTAAGTTTCCTGCCACAGTTTCCGCATAAAACAGGATAAACTTCTTCCGGTGTTGTTGCAACAAATGAATGGTCTTCCAGTTCATCGTGGCAAGAATAGCATGCGTAATATTTCCTGCATTTCGCACAAAGCAATGCAGCTATGTCAAGCTGTGTGTGATAGTGTGTACACCGTCCTGCTTTATCAAGTCCGATTCCGTGAATCTTTATGTTTTCCTGCTTTACCAGATTGTCTTCCGGCAGGCTATTCTTTAACCTGTTACTTTTATCAGCGGTTTCCTGCATTGTTGATTCCTTTTCTGATGGGAATTGCGATCAGTACTGCAAGAACTGTGATCACAATATCCTTTGGAATAAATGCTGTTAAGGAGTATACTGCGATTGCCGGGATGCTCATGGATCCTCCCACAAAATGCCACTGTAAACCACCGATTGTCTCAACGATCAGAAGTCCGATCAGTGCGAATACGATTGAGATTGCAAGATTCTTTGTCTTGTTCTCTGTTTTCGGACGGATTCCGCAGAGCCAAGTCATGATTGGCCATGCCCAGATGTATCCTCCGGTAACTCCCACAATGCTGCTGATTCCGCCTGAGAAGTTAGCAAAAATCGGAAGACCGATGGCTCCTAACAGAACGTAAACCAGTGTTGCTGTAGTTCCAAGCCTGGAACCAAGTACTGCGCCTACAAGTGCTACACCAAATACCTGAATGGTGATCGGTACACCGGTAGGCATTGGCAGTGAAATCTGTG
>ERZ809744.15-NODE-15-length-118432-cov-12.8569_pt1 | contig 118432 bp, 98 predicted proteins | sample MGYA00520454_ERZ809744 | MGnify/ENA primary metagenome ERZ809744 (study PRJEB31588, sample SAMN03401198) | human gut metagenome | study: EMG produced TPA metagenomics assembly of the PRJNA231909 data set (A prospective, longitudinal analysis of the... | reverse complement strand
AAATAGCAGGGGATGAGAGAATCGAACTGCATTGACTACTTCCTTATTCCGCTCTATTACTGGGTTTCTGGCTTTGTACCTTGATTACTTTGATTACTTTGTAATCAAAATCCTAATAATTGATAGCATTATTAACTTGCTCAATCTTAGTCCTATCAGTCTTATTACTGTAAATGTAATATTTTCTTGTTGTCTCAATGCTTGTATGCCCCATCATTTCTGTTATAACAGTGTCACTCACGCAATTATCATACAACGCAACACTGTATGCCCGGCGGACTTTATGTGTGGAACGATAATTAATGTCCAGTGCCTTACATATCTTATGCAACTTTCTGTTAAATGCTTGTTCCTTTATACGCTCCCCTTTTTCTTCAAACATATAAGTTCCAAAAGGATTTAATCTGCGAATTGCCTTAACAGTATTTACAGCTTTATCCGGAATAATTATATCTCTTAATCCTGCGTCAGATTTAGGATAGTCGCTTACTATCTTAGCCCATTTCCCATTTTCATCTCTGACCTTAATTTCTGTTCTTTGTATAGAAATATAATGTTTAATAGTTCCATCTTTCAGTACAGTGTTGTGAATATCAGAAAACTTAAGTGATGATAACTCGCCAGCTCTCATTCCACACTCAAACATAAGTAATAATCCCAGGCTCCTTATATCATATCGTTGCCATAGATATTCTGTGATTCTTGGAATTTCGTCCTCGAAATACACTTGTTCCTCTTTCTTTTTCACATTTTTAGTAAAAGCTCTGCGTGATAAATCCAAGTCTCCCATAAATTGTGTGATACTTAGATTGGTATACCCCTTTTTCTTGGCATATTTAAAAATGCCATTAATAAGGATCCGCATATCAGAATATGCCTTATGTGTAAGCTTACATTCGGCAATAACAGTCTTAATAAAGCATTCTAAGTCATCTTCTGTAATGTACTTGATTTTCTTATCTGCCATGTGATATGCTTCGTTAGTGAAAAATCTGGCAAAGTTATCATTATACTTATCATATGATTGCTTCTTGATTTCGTGATATTCAAGTTTTTGGTCTACCCATTCCTTGAATACAGCCTTAACTAAAGGTTCATTAGCGAGTTTCTTGTAGTGTTCCACAATTCCATCTTCAAGAGACTCTTGCGTTGAACGCTTTAGCAGCTTTCTGCCGCTTGATGTGCTTTCGTCTGGCAAGTATGTATACCACTTCTTATCCTTTCCTTGCCAGATTTCATTATTGTGTGCTTTTAAATATTTTTTCCTTTCGTTCATTTCAATTTGTTTTTGAACATCGTCACGAGAGATAATACCATTCTCCAGTACATAATTCAATAACTCTTTGTCTGTTAATTCCAATCACAGCACACCCTTTCAATTTTATTTTTAATGTTCCTTATTCTCCTTTCAAGAGTTCTTTGCGATACGCATAATCGTGCAACTATCTCTTTTTGTGTGAAATTCCGAGAAAGAAGTTTGAATATTCTCTCTTCTTCCTCGGTAAAATTGGCATTTTCCAATATCTTTTCAAGTTCCGGCTTAGTAAGTTCTGAAAACTTCATAAGCCATACTCCTTAATATTTAATTTTTATTTTTGTCTCTTCTTCTAACTGTTCAATAAGTTCTTTCGGATCTATGAGTCCTGCGTTGAAATCTTCGTTGAATTTATCAATCTCATCAATAAGTCGTTCTAGTCGCTTATTTCCAAATCCGAATTTATCGTGCAGCACCCACAACAGAATTGTTAAGGCATTACCAAACATTTCTTTATTTTCTTTATTCTTCTGCCTGTTTAATTGAACTCTCATCATTTGTTCCTGAAATCTTCGTTGTTCCGACTTGCTCATTTTTTATTCTCGCTTCCTTGCTTTTCTTAGCATACTCCAAAGACTTATTGTAGTGCTTTTTACATAACTTTGAGTGATTATAAACCGGTTCGCCGCAAAACCAGCATTTACCATTCATTACCCATTCACGTTTAGCATCGAGTTTTAAGCCTTTCTTGGCGTCTCTTATACGTTTCTTGATTTTAAGTTTGTTACGGCACTTAGAACACGTTTTATATCCCTCATCTGCCTTAACTTTACCGCAATAAACGCATAATCCGTTATTGCTTCTTCTCTGATACTTGCTTTTTTGCTCGATTCTATCTTTTTCCTTGAATTTTTCGGGATTGGCATTGTATCTTGACATTCTCTGGGTATAGCGTTTTGCTGAACATTCAATGCACATTTTTTCATCACCAAAAAGACTGTTTTTACGGCATGTAGGGCATATTCTATTTTCTTTATACCAACTAATAAGTTCTCGTCTATCTTTGTTTGCTCTGTCGTGGCATTTGCTACATTTAACCCCGGCAATATCAAGTGGCTTTCCACAATTTACACATAATCCAGCTTCTTTTCGTCTGTAATACATTCTCATTTGCGGACTAATTGGCGTTGTTTCCACTAAAATCAACCTCTCATTCTGTCAATTCTATCTTGTACCTCTCTAGGTGCTTCAATATACTCTTCTGCGTTTGTATTTTGACCGATAAGGGCATTTTCTTTAATTTGTAATGTATTTATATCTCTTTGGAATTTTTGCTCGATTTGAGCCTTATACGAATTTACATTCGTCTTTTCGATAAGTGATTTGATATTGTCCGGCATACGATTTATTTCATTCGCACGCTCAACAACTGTTTCGTAAGTTCTTAGAAAATTTGATTGTATTACTGTTTCTATCGTCTGATAATCTGATGTCGCCCAGTTTTTAAGGTTATCTGGCATACCAACCGCCTGTTTTACAAGTGGCGGCAGCTTGTTGAATTCTTCAACCGCCCCATAAGTGCCATTCCGTAACGCCTTACTGACTAATCCCCAAGCTGTCATTCCGTCAAGTTCCTGCGGCTGTGATATAGTCTGTATTTTACCTATCAACTGCCCTATACTTGGTGCAAATCCGCTTGTATCAGATGTGGCATACGCTTTTAATGCTATTGACACTTGATTGTAGCTGTATGCTTCTAACATCATATTCCACACATCTACTGTTTCTGATAGGTTGTTAGGCTTGTAGTTAGGGTAGCAATCACACATAATGCGGATAATTTTAACTGTTTCTTCCCTTGTCAAGCGTTGCTACCTCCTGATTCATATAAAATTTTGACGCCATCTGCATCTACATTTGAACTTTTATTTGCTATGCTTCTAAAAATATCCACATAATCACAATTACCCAAATCAATAGGACAATTATCTAATATATTTAATATATCTTCAATAACCGCTCTTTCACTATCATTAACTGTGATTTCGTAAATTGTATCTGAATACATAATTTTTCTCCTTTACACATTATCCCAGTCAATAGCACCCTTACTGAAATTCTGATTGCCTTGCTTATTAGAATTATCTTCTTTCAGTTCAAACAATCCTTGCCAGCAATGGTCTACTGACTGATTAAGAATTTTAACCGCTAAGTCATTATCTCCGCCTGATAGCTTTTCAAGGGTATTCATAGCCCTATGCAATGCCTTGTCAGTGCATATAGGTTTTTTAATTTTCTTACGCATTGTCACATACTCGTTAAATGCTTCATCAAGTAATTCATCATTGGGATAATAACTTTTCTTTTTGGATATTACGTTAGTAATATCTTTTTCTGTATTCTTATCTTCTTTAATTTCTTCTGTTCTTTCATTCTTACTTTCTTTTAATATAGAGTTTGTTAATAGAATGTTATCTGTTTGTTGATTGTCTGTTAAGTTGCTTGTTATTTGTTTGTTATCTTGCTTGTTATCCGTTTGATACAAATTGTAGTTAACCACAGTAAATATCGTGAATTTGTTTGTTGCTTTGCTTGTTATTTCGCCTGTTAATTGTAAGTGTTTTAGCGAGGTACGAATTTCCATTACAGACAAATTAGTTTCTTTTGATAATTCAGATATTGAAGAGGGGAAAGACCCTCTTTCAATTATCTTGCCTTTATAATTTCCGTCTTTCCAATAGGCGCTTATCAACATATACATAAAAAGTCTGAATGTATTAATATCGCTCCACCATTCCCACTTTAAAATCTTTCTGTCAATTTTAATAAAGTTACCTGCCATAATTACCTCTTCAAGTTCTGTCACATTGTTACTTCACTAAATCGTTGATATTAACTCTGAATCCGTCAAATTCCTTGCCTTTGCTCTTGATGTAAGCTGTTGTATCAAAGAACATCAAGTTGCCCTCTCTGTCCGTTGCCATACTTACACCATTTCTTGTAAGACTGCCTTTGAGTAGGTCAAGTAAATTCTGTATTTCCTGCTTTGTTTCGTCTTTCATACTGTATCTCCTTGATTGATATTCAAATTCTTAAACATAGCACACATAACATCTACCACAATTGAGTTGCCGAATTGCTTATATAGTTGCGTATTGCTGTTTACTGCTGTCATTTTGTCAATATCTTCATCAGATACACCCATCAGCCGTCCACACTCTCTCGGTGTTAGCTTTCTGATACGATATTGAGGTTTTTCAAGCAATAAATTATCTTTTTGTACTGTTGTCAGTGTGTTAGACACATCATCTTTTCTAGGTTCTAATTCTGTCATATTGTGTCTGCTCTCCTGTATCTGACCGCTTTCATATGCTTTTCGTATCTGTTTGCCGTATTCCGTGCGCTTTGGTGTCAGAACTTGGCTTTCCATAACAAGGTTATCTTTCTGCACACTCGTCAAGCAATTACTTGTACCTTGCATATTTACCTCTAATCTTTGCTCTGTTGAACTTCCTACGGTCCTATCTGACGGATTATCGGGATTTCTACCACGCATAGCAACTATATGACTTTCACACACTTTAATCTGTTGTGTACCGCCACCCTCAACTGTTGTAATGTTAGGGCAAAGTGCGTTTTCGTCATATACTGTGTTCGATTGGTGCTTGCCTGTGCCATTATCCATAAATCCTAACTGCTTCGCTTCAAGAATTTTTGGCTCTTGATTACCACCTTGCATTGTACTCAATGTCGGACTGCACCCCCCCCCACATCATAAATTCGGCTAGTGCTTTCAAACTTATTTTCAAGCGAACCTAGTACATTAACTTCATTCATTAAAACCGCTCCTAAATCGTGCTGTTCAGCCTTTATACATCTTGAAATCGGATATACGCCTCTTTGAAAATCAGATGAAACTCCAGTGTGTATACTTCCTATTATCTCCATTCAATCAACCTTTCGTCACAACCTTAATTGGTTCCTTATGATTTACTGCATTTAAGCAGGGACAACAGCCATTATCAGAATAGATAGTATTGCTTTGATGCCGTCCTGTGCCTTTATCAATAAAACCGACTTTATTTACTCTCTGCGACAACGATTCCGACTTGTTGTTGGTTTGAGATTCCGCAGTCATATCTTGCCGTGATGCAGTTAGAGACTTCTCTTTCTTGTGGCTTATTGATTGTTCCGTCAACGCAAGTCTGTCTGTCTGTCTGTCTGTTTGTCTGTCTGTCTGTCTGTCTGTCTGTCTGTCAAGATTGTGTTGTGGTAATGTGCCGTTGTCAATAAGCTGTTTTATCAGCTTGTCGGCCTTTTCATTGTTGATGTAATACTTTTCATCTACATTATCCTCAAGATAGTCTTTTAACTTCTTTTTGAGCGGTATAGGCTGTGGAAAATGGTAATTGTACTCGCCCAGGAATGAAAACATAAAGCATCTTTCACGATTTTGTGCTACACCATAATTTTTAGCATTTAAGTCTTGATAGTAATTTGTGTAACCCAGGCTTTCAAGAAAATCTAGCCACTTTCTAAAGTCAGGCATATTATCCTGGCTATGTACTTGTGGTACATTCTCCATGAATAAAATCTGTGGCAATTCTCCGCTGCTATCTCTAATTTCTGTTAGTATTCTCTCAACTTCCCACAACAGACCACTCCTTGTACCACTGCCCTTAGACATTCCAGCTTGTTTTCCGGCAACTGATAAATCCGTACAAGGAAAAGAGTAAGTAAGTAAGTAAGTGAATGTATTTGTGTCGCAGATATTCAAATCTCCTGCATGAACCTTTGTTATGTCCATTGTGGGAAAATCTGTGCCATGTACTGCGTTATAACTTGCTATGGCATACTTATCAAACTCCACAACTCTGTAATGTTCAAACTTAGCGCCTATTCTCTTTAGTGCCATTGCCTGACTGCCGTAGCCGGCGAAAAGTTCTATTAAGCGAATAGGCTTTGTTATGCTAATTGGTTCTCTTGTGAAGTCAAATATGCTCATTTGATTATTCAAGTTCATACTGTATCTCCTATAAAATCACTTATATTCATTTGACTGTCCTTTTCAAATACAAGCATTTCATTCTTTGCACGCTCGTAAAAGTTTCTGTCAATCTCGAATCCGTATGCACTTCTGCCAAGTTCTGCGGCGGCTCTTAGTGTGCTACCGCTACCACAACAAGGGTCAATAACAACATCTCCCTCGTCTGTAAAAATCTCAATCAGCTTTTTGAGGACTGCTACAGGCTTTTGTGCCGGATGAATTTTCGGTATATCTTTTCCGTCTTTCTCCCAAGTAAACCAATTAAATACCATATGTCCTGTACCTCTGATATTCTTTCCGTTTTCATCAATCTGCAATCCGTTTCTGAATTTCGGTAACTTATTTCGATACAGCACGAGTGCATATTCCGTAGCACCAACGATACGCATATTAGCTTTAAGCACCTGTGGACTGTAATTTTTACAGAATACAAGCGGTATGTAATTAACGAATCTGTGTTTCTTTGCGGCGGCAATCAATGTTGATAACTGTTCAAATGAACAAAATACAATCATACAAGGGCTATTGCTACTTCTGCCCCTTGCGATAGGCTTTGTGTCCTCTTTCTTCAACATCTTTGAACAAAAATGGAAGTATTCATACAAATTAAAGTTAAAATCTGAATTGAAAGCCGCCTTTTTCGCAAGTTTGCTCTCGCCATTCTTGTTATCGCCACCGTTATACCACATAGGGTTACTTCCATAGAAGTTAGTTCCTACATTGTAAGGAACATCAGCAATAATAAGCTGTGCTGGCGGTATTGCATATTTCTTGTAATTCTGCATAGAATCACGATATATCTCGCATTTAACTTTTTTCTTATACATTCAAATCTACCAAAAGGAAACCTCGGTTTTATGTGCGCACAACCTATTCCTTTCTTTGATTTTTAGTTAGTTATCTTCTTTTCTCTTAAAATCTTCACAAGACACATCAAGTAGGCAACCACACCGCTCAATTTCTGTTGTTCCCCAATATGTCTTGTATCTGTAAGAGTTTGCACAATTAAAGCAGAAGTCTTTTCCGTTATTCATTTTGTAACTTGTCTTTTTATCTTCTAACTTTTTCCCAAGACTCTCGTTTATCCTTTTGAGTTGCTCGACCTTTTTCTGCAATTCCTCAAAATCTTCAATAAGTTTATTGTATTTCTTCTTGCTTAAAATCTTCATTCCGAATCGCCCACTTTCAATAAATCCATAAACTTCTCATACTGTTTCTGCGATACCTTGTTATGCTCTTTTTCGGGCTTTAAGCGGATTATAAGGTGCTTTTCTGCGATAGAGGATAATTCCCTTGCTAACGCCTTTTTGCCTTGTTGTACGCCTTGCATATAGCCTTTAGGTGCTTTTCTCTCGCCTATTGAACCACTAGCACGATTTTCTCCTTGACCGCCTAAGCTGACATTTCTAAGTTGATAGCCTTTATCAGCATATAGCTTGATGTAATACTTCTCTTTTTCGTCAAGCTGGCTTTCAGGAAAATTCAGAAATTCAACTCGCCAGCCATAAGGGTTTTTCTCTTTGTCGTAAAGCTTGTGTTTACGTAAACTAAGGTCTATGTGCTGTTCATAACCTACAAGGTGGCTTGCCAATCTGCTAAGTGTATGTACCGCCTGTCCGATATAAGCATACTTAAAACCGTTTTCATCTTCTCGGAGTAGGAAGTAAATCCCACTCCTGTCATTCAGCTTTGGATTCAGCTTCAATAGTCGCTTTTTGTTTTCCTGTTCTATCGCCTTGGCTCTTGCTATGTTCTGATAATTCAAGCGTTACCACCTGCCTTTACTATCTCGATTGCCTTATCAATCCACTTAACATCAGCGTTCATATTCTCATATAGCATATAAGCCTTAGTTTCTTTCAACTGTTCCACAACAGCATCTACATCATAGGCGGTCGGATATTTATCCAGTAATAGCAATACTGTATTTGTACTGAGCAAAGTTCCATTACTTAAAGTAACCGATTCTAAATCTTTCTTTAGTGTATCCGCGTCAATCAATCCCATACTTCCACCTCTTTAGTTAAATGGTAATTCCTCGTCAATACCATCAGGGATTGACATAAAGGAATCTGAATCAGTACTTGGACTGTTTCTACCTATAATTCCATTACTATTGTTCTGTTGATTGGCACGGCTTTCGCAAAATTCGTGTCTTTCAACTACGCAATCATTAGTGTAGACTTTCTGCCCGTCCTTGTTGGTGTAATTGCCTGTCTGCCATCTACCCTCAACGATAATCTTAGTTCCTTGGTGTAAATACTTCTCCGCAAACTCTCCATTCTTACCAAACGCAATGCAGTTAATAAAGTCTGCTGCCTGTTCGCCCTCTTTCTTGAAAGCTCTGTCAACAGCTAATGTGTATCTTGCTACTGCCATACTTCCGTTTACTGTCTGTGAATATCTAATCTCTGGCTCTCTAGTCAGCCTGCCACATAAAATTACACGATTCATTACTTTTCCTCACTTTCTAATAACTCTTTATTGTCAAATATGTTTCCGATAACTTCATAGTCAACGGCTTTTCTATATTCTTTAAAATCGTTGGTTTTCCAATCACAAATAATTGGTTCCCATTTTCCTATTGGAATGTTGCATGAATTATTTAATACAATATCAAATCTTGCACAAGGTGCATTCCATTTGACAACGAAATAATTTCCATTATGCAGAATATCATTCTCCCAGATTAGTTTATCGTTTTCATCTTTCAAACCTGTACATCGACAGATTGTAGATGAATCAACTCTTGGAGCATTATCTGCTGTTAAGCAAGTTCCTGTAGAATAGTTAATTTCAGTAATTATTCTGTACATCTTATCCCTTTTATCGTACACTAAATAGCCTTGCACCCATTCTCCATTATCGGTTCGTTTTGCCTTGTGTAAGTATTTGTCTTCCATATTCTCTCCTATTCTGCTTCTGATTGAAGCCAATCCATACAACTAGTTTCTCCCTCGTATTCTTCGCCGAATGTGTTCTTAAAAGTTACAAGAAACTCTGCTAACTCTCCATCCGACATATTCCTTATCCTGTCGGCATGGGTTGTTTTCACATAAACAAGTTCAAAACAATCATCACGCCATTTCAATACATTATCAATATTGAATGAGCTGTAACCTACCTGGTAATAATCTTCGCCGACTTTTTTGTACTTGATTTCGTAATATGGCTTGTTGTCTATCATCCTTACGATAATTTCCAGAGATGTAACTTTGTTTTTTGTATCATCATTTTCTGAAACTTTGCTATCACATCTGCAACAAGGCTCACTATCTCTTGAATTGCTGTTGTGCTGGCAGTTGCAAAAAATTTTTTCTTCACTATCATCAAATGCCTTTAAAAACATTTCAGCGATTTCTTTCTCGTATCTACCGCACATACCATTGCAATCAATATCTGCAATAACCCTTGAAAAGAAATCTTTGAATTTGTCAACGATATAATCTCCTGTGAAATCGTTAGGTATGTCAATTACTACTTTCATTTTCTCCACCTCTCAATTCTTCGAAATAGAATTTTACATCGTCAGACACATACTTAACGATTCCAAACCGCTCCGCCACTTGATAAGGTATGCTGTCACGCATAAGCCTTTTATGTATTTCTGAAAGATACCTTCGAAATCCCTCGACATCTAAAGTGGCTTTATAGTGGTTGCAGCTCCTACAAGCTGGCATGTAATTTGAAATGTCGTCTGCTCCACCTATCCTAAGCGGTGTTGCATGGTCTACTTGCATATCTTTGTAAGCTATTTCTGTGCCACAATAAGCACAATGTCCGTTATACATGAGATATACAGATTGTCTCACTTTTTTAGGTATTGCTTTTCGTTTATTCATTTTTACCTCTCAATTCTTTCAGTTTTGCTTCGGCTTCGGATTTTGTGAGGAATACTGAAATCCCCAAGTATCCGCTATGACTTTTAAGAGAGTTATCGTCGTATCGAACAACTAACAAAGGCTTTCTGCTTATATGATATGTTTCTTCTAACACAAAACCCTTTCGTACCTCAAAATCCACAATACAGTACGCTTCAGGCGGTATCTTGATTAGCTTCCTTCTTTCCTCTAAGTCCTCATAATCTTTCAGCTTAAAATACACTTTCAGCCAATATTCAGCATTATTAACCAATGTTGGTATTTCTTTATTGCTATCTGTCAATCTCTCCATTACTGTTCCTTTCTCAATCAAGCAAAATTTTGACTTTGCAACCTATATTTTTGTATCCCTCAATAGCAATATCACTTAAATATAGGTGGCAATTAAAATTATATTTTCCACCAATCACATGGCAAATTTAAGATGTTTTAACATTTATTCTCCTTTCTAAAAAGGGCATTCACTAGGATTTTTCAAATCCCAACTTTTCCCTGCAACTGCAACATCTACATTCGCCCCACAAGCAACTTTCTTCATTTTCTCAACGAAACTATCTCTATCGGCATTTTCGCTCGATAAATGGCACATTATGACATTCTGCAAGCTGTCTGAATAATTTGCTTTAACAAAATCACAAGCTGTGTCAATACTTAAATGACCTCTGAATACATGATTAGCTTTGCCTGTGTTATCCCTGTCGATTAGATCCTTGTCATAATTCACACCTAAGAGAATGTGGTTTATGTCTCTAAACTTCCATTTGATTAGTTCACAATCGGTTATATAAAGCATTCTTCCCATTTCCTTGTGAGTAATCAGAAATCCGAATATCGGGCAAGGTGTTCCGTCTGCATTGGTATGTGTCCAATTTCCGTCTATTGTTGTTAAATCAAAGGGTTTTACTGTAAATCCACCCATATTCATTGACATATAATCAATCTTCAAATATGGTGCATAAATCGGTATTCCCATTGACTTAAAATCGTTTACTGACTTGCTATGGTCTAGGGTAGGTGGGTGTGACTTATAATCACACCCTTTATCCCCCTTATGTGCCAATTCAAGCCTTTTTTAATTTCCTTAATCGGTATTCCACAATCAAGGATAAGTGTTTCTCCGCTGTTGGAAGTTAAGGTGTAGCAATTACCTGTACTTCCTGTTGCTATACAATGCAATCGCATGTTCTTCTCCTTTACTCGCTACTTCGCAAAAACAATAATAATTTTTCTGTACAATCAGCACAAAGGTCGTATCTATAATCTACATATGAATAGCCATCTGGATTGCCATAAAACATCGAATGAAAGCACAGTCGATTTTCTTTTTTGATACCATATTTAAAATATCCAGCCCATTTAGACAAACTGTACTCAAAAGGCTTTCCACATCTATCGCATTTACGGATTTCTTCAACTGACATACTTATACCTCGATTTCATCATCCTGTGGGAACTGAAAAACAGCATTGTTGGCATACTCTACTTTTGACGGCTGATTTTCTGCTTGCACCATAATGCCACATTTCTTTAATCTTTCAAATTCCTTTGCCACATCGTCTGAAATATCAACATTCTGCATTACGATAGGCATACCGATATATGCTTCTCTTAGCATTTCCATAGCCTTAATTGCCTTTGCTTCGGTGGAATACTCAGCAATTTGCATGTCATCACTAAGTGACTCAACGCCTGTTAAGTTTTTATTCAGAAAATAAATTCTTGACCTGAATCTCTGAATAATCACCTCTTCATATGACATATCAATTGTTCCGTCCTGTGAAATTACTCTCATATCAGCCCTCCTCGCTCTGCATGAACGGCGGTAGCTCCTCTGACTGCTTGTCGGCCGTGTCGGTCGGCTCTACATCAATTATGTTGTCCTCGTCAAAATCTACGCTATTTGCGTTTTCTTTGATTTCATCAGCAACAACCTTTTCTGTATCAAGTTTTACATCTGATATATTTTGAAATTCCTCTTGTGCATATAAACCTTGAAATCTATCTGGAAACGCTTCTCTTAAAGCCTGTACAACAGCTACTTTTCTAATCATTGTGGCTGGCTTTTTCGCCCATTGGCTGTTAAGCGAACCATTTTTTTTTCTTCCTGCATACTCACCAAAACTTACCGACTGATACTCGTCCTCTTTTCCGTCAATAAAGATTTTTGCCCAGCCACCTACGATAGTTTCGTTAGGTAAAACCATTGTTCCCTCTCGCTCTTCAACAGCTCCGTCCTTTTTAATTACAACGATTCCTGCTTTCTTTCCCTTATATCGTGGGTCTGCATTGGCTCTCTTTGTGAAAACATCTTTTCCGGTAACTATTGTGGCTGGGTCGTTACTTCCGTACTTAATAAGGTATGCTTCTCTCAAAAACGGATTTAAGTGCTGGTATCTGCATAATGACATAAACATCATTACTTCTCCGTCAGATACATTACCGCCGCCATTTACAAGATATCTTCTTATCATTGTTGGAGAAATTTTTACCATTTCTCCATTTGATTCATATTCAACTAACTGTGTATTCTCTGCCATAATTACTTTCCTACCTTTCTCCACTTAAAATCTGACCGACAATCTGTCTTAATTCGTTGCTAACCCTGCTTACAGTCCAAAAATCCGTAGTATCAAATGCGTGAGCACAATCAAATCCAATGTACCACTTGTTTTTATCATCAATTTCAAGCGGACTAGGTGCTTCTTTGTTTGCATATGTAATGCCGCCGTGGCAATTTATACTTGCTGTATTGATAGGCAACCTTTTGGAAACCTGCACATATCCACATCTGTAACAGTTGTCGCCCATATGCCGCATTATCACATAACAGTTAAAGCCATTGAAATTGAATGAGCGTTCTAATATAGAAGTCATATTATCCCTCCACAATCTCTAATTTCTCGCTATCATTAACAATCAGCATAATCAACTGACTATCTACCATTTCAGCAACTTTCTTCTGATTATCCGTACTAAGGCTCTCACCATCGTCTAAAATAATAGGCACTGACATACCGCTAATCTTCTGAATAGAATTGCAAATATCAACTCTGCCTAAAATCCTGTTACCCTTGTTGCTCATAGTTGTTAAAATGCTCTTTCCGTCAACAGTGGGTATGCAACAACTCTTGTAATTACCGTTCTTGGCATATTCAAATAACTGCCACTTAACTAACCCAAAATGGCTGTTTACCGCTTCTGTCAAGGCTTCATTCTTTGCCTTGTCTAATTCATCAAGTAAATCAAGAATTTTCTCGGCATTAGTCTTATTCTGTTCAGAATCAATCCTTGTCTGCTTTAATTCTTCAAGTCGCTGTTCATCTGCCGCCGTATCGGACTTTGCAATCTGACTTTCACATTCTGCTAACTGCTGCCTTAAAGCTGTTTCCTGTGCTTTTAATTCTGCCTTAACTGCTGAAATATCATTAGCCTTGTGCATAGCCTCTTCTTTTTCAGCAATCTTCTGTTCAAGCGCCTTGTATTCCTCGGTGGCTGATACATCAATCTCCTGTGGAAGTTCTGATAACTGCTTTTCAAGGCCTGCAATAGCCGTATTCAGCATTACAAGGCTCTTTCTATGTTCAACAAGTTCATTTTCAAGGCTGGCAATAGTTTCACTTTCCTTATCTAATTCACTCTTCGCATTGTTTCCGAGATTTGTTATTTTCTCAATTTCTGCCGCTTTTTTGCTTTCAAAGTCTGCCTTAATCTGTTCTTTTTTATCTTCTGGATATTCCTGCCCGCAATAGCTACAAACAAGATTACTCTCGTCAAATTTAAGGCTGTGTGTGTTCCTATATAGATTCCTATAACTTTCAATGCTTTCATTAAGCACAACAGAATGGTGTTTACTGCTATCAATCTGGTTCTCACAATCATCAATAGTCTTTTCTGTCTGCCTAATAAGAAACTGCTTATCAGAAATCTTGTTCTCAATCTCTCGCCTAGCCTTAACATTAGCTTCATTAGCTTTGCGTGACATATCGCTAAGTTCAAATTTGAGATTAAGAATATCCGAACTAGCCTTGTCATATTCAGCCATCAGCTTATCATTGTCAGTCTGCTTTGCCACGCAATCAGCAATCTGTTCTTTCAGGCTGTTTTTCTGTAATTCAAGGTCAGATACTTCAATAGCCTGTTTAAGCTGAATATCTCTTTCCTTTTCCTTAATCTGTCCGTCAAGAATAGGCAAATCCTTTGTAATCTTGGTCTTGGTAGCCTTATTCATAGCGGATAATTCTTCAACTGTATATTTATTAAGTAAAGGAACTAACTCGGCTAATTCGGCTTTCTGTGAAGCTATATCAAGGTCTGTAACATCTCCTACAAGGCTGAATAGGTATTCTCTCATTTCTGCCGGTTTCTGATTAAGAAATGCGTTCACATTACTGCACATCTTAAATACATTCATATCAACATCAAGGTATGTATTGAAATTCTTTAATGTCTTAGGTACATCATTGATAAAATACTTGTTATCATCTTTGCATGAACTGCCGTCCTTGCTGTAGGTACGCTTCTGCACTTTCTTCATAGTTATTTCTTTTCCGTCAACATCAAGTGTAAGTTCAACGCTTGTGTCCATATCATCAACAGATACTCCGTCAATTTCTCTTCTGACTACTGGATTATCCTTTAACTCATAATCGCAGTTAAACAAGCACCACAGATATGCCGTGGCTATTGTTGATTTGCCGACACCGTTCTTAGCCATAATTTTTGTAATGGCATAGAAATCAAATTCTGCGTGTGCATAGCACATAAAGTTTTCTAATACTACTCTTTTTAAAGTTGCTCTCATAAACAATATCCTTTCCTTATTATATATTCATAACAAATACGCCATCTTCAACTTGGAAGTTATCAATCTCCCTATCCGCATAGGCTGAATACTTAGCTTCTTCAAACGAACCGTTAAATACTGTTCCCTGCTGTGGTGTCCATATCTGGCATGTAACATCTTCATCAATAGCCATACTTGCTAAATCTCTAACTGTAATATCACTACACATTAGCTTCGCCCTCCTCTGCGTAATCAATCCTGCTTACTGATACTTCATATGCAGTTCGTGTCTCAACTTCATTGTCACTTATCTTCTTGGAATATTCGCGACTCTGAAATCTTCCCTGAATCTGAATGTGTTCTCCAACTTCAAGCCCACCTGCAAATCTCGCATTTCTTCCCCATGCAATACATGGAATATAATCTGATTTGCCATATGGTCTGTTAACTGCAACTAATATATCTGCAATCTCTCTACCCTTTGGAGTACATCTGTATATAGGTGATTTACAGATGTATGCGTCAAGCATAACTGTATTGATATTTTCTTCAAATGGAAGTTCGGTTGCGTCCTGTGTCAGTATCTTAAGTTCTCTTGCGAATACAGATAAAATCAGCTTGCTCTTCACATCATCAACATGCCTGTTAAAGCTCCTTATCTGACCTAAAACCGTGACAGCCTGTCCTACTTTGATTTCTCTGATATCAACAAGTCTGTCCGATATCATTACTGGTAATGTATCCTTGTTACCGCTTGTTCTTGAACGCTTGAGCATGAACACATAAAACCCCTCACCAAGTACTTCGTGTGAATACTCTGGCTCTCTCTCAACCACTCCTACTAATGTGATATTGTTATTAATTGCATTTTCCATTTTCTTTCTTCTCCTTACTTTAATATGTAACTTCCTATTGGTACTTTATCCATTCTTTCAATCAGATGGATTTTGCAGCTGAAAGTATAGAATTTTCTAAAATCCTTTTCCTTTATAGCTCTCTGCCTGTTTCTGTTCAGCTTAATAATTCTTTTTATGCTACTCATTGGCATTCTCCTTACATCTGTAATACATCGTTGTGATAAATCCTCTTGTTGTAAGGCAATCATAATTCTTCCATGCTGATAAATCATGGTCAGCCGATTTAATGGCTGTTCCGATTGACCTTTCAATAGATGCTGGTGGCCTATTTGTTGCCTTAGCAATACTGCTGTAAATTTCTTTCATTGTCATAGAAGAATTAAAACGTTTAACAGCTTCGATTATGTAGATGTAACCTCTTTTATTAGAGAGAATACCTAAGTTGAACATTTCTTCTCTTATCCTTGCTTCCATAAACACTCCTTACTTGTAGCAAAAGTACATGTTCTGCACTTTCTTATAAACACCGCTACCTTGTTTAAATTCAGCTTGATACAACACATTGCTAGGTATGTCATATCCGCTTATTAATAATTCTTCTGCTATTCTCCAACACCTTTCTGTTGGTTCTTTATAGAATCCGCTGTTTATAAGTTCTGTGCATTGGTATTGCCCTGATTGATAGATAACTTCTTCAATGCTGTTAGGGAAATACTCACTTTGTACCCGATTCAAAACAACGGCTCCTGCAAGATATAGCATTTCATCATCGTTGCATGTCGCTCCGCATTCACCCATCAGCAAATGTGCCATGAGCGATAACTCATATTCATCAACACTTATCTCTCCAGTTTCAACCTTATAATCAACATGTGAGTTGTAGCATTCGCTTAACACTGCACTCTGCTGATTAATCTTAGCTTGCGGTTGTACCGGTCTTAGAATCAACGCTATAAGGCTAATTCCTGCCAGTGTTGCGGATATGTTAATTATCTTTTCTTTCATATCTTCTCCTACATGTTTGTATCATGTACCACTTCGGCAAGTGCTATTGGCAACAAATAGGTGTCGATGAATTCGTGTACATCAGCCAAGTATTTTCTTTTAATACTCTTGTATGTCGCCACGCACCCGAATTCGCGTTTTAACTGCTTGTATATATCTGAATATACTGAACCGCGAATACCACCGTCTTTGTACGCATTGCTGTCCTTTCCGCCAAGTACTTCAATTCCTTTCTTTCTAACATGTTTCTGCACTTCTTCAATCTCACAGCCGTAAAGCGGAGTTTCTTCTTCGATACTGGTTATCTTATCTTCAACCTTATCAACTCTCTCTGTGAGTTCTGTGTTGCCCTGTGCCAATAATCTAATCTGTTCAGATGTTGTCAAAGGCTTACTGTAACTTCCTGTCTTTCTGATTGATGGAAGCACCTCTCCTGTAACCCATTCTGTAAATCTCTCTGCACTTTCTTTACGGCTCTGAAAGATTGTCTTGTAAAGATTGCTCTCGTTGATAAAGTTCATTCTTACTTTCTGAATCGCTGGAGTGCCATCAGCTTTAATGCCTGTCTGTACCCCTACCTCATTAGTAATGACCCCATCTTCTTTAAGTCTTGTTTTTAGCTGACTTACATTTGATATTTCCAATGCCTTGCACACATCAACCAAGCAAAACATAGGTTCATTATCTTTAGTAATGGTTCGGATTTCTCCGAACTCTGAATTGCTAAAAATATGTAACTCCATAAACATTCCTTTCTAAATATTGTGCGATATATTCCTTTTAAGGTGCATTTGAGCAATTCCACTCATTCCTATCTGCTGTAGCTTGTAGAACTTTATGTTTATTGATACAATAGAGAGGTGATGGTAGACATTTTCCGAAAGGAGATTGTATGGATACTGTCATAGCATTGTGTATATCAGTGGTCGGCTCATACTTCTGTGGTTTAGACTTCTGCACCCTGTATACTCTTATTTCTATATCAATAGAATTAAATAAATATGCTAAAGACAAAACTGCCAATCGGTAGGTAATTCACACTTGATACGAACAGGGCGCTATCCCTGTCAAAAAGAACTAATGATGTTTGAATAAAAGTTTGTAACTATTTACCGCTACCATCACTTTTCTATTGCATCAATATCAAAAATTCTAATTCATTCGTTGTTTTCTAATCATTTATCCTGTTTGTGCTTTGTGCTATAATCCTCTTATCCTAATAGAAAAGAGGTGAAAAATATGGATAGCAAGCAACTTGCTGACCGATACGCTATTGCTAAGTTGTTGGGTTATCAAGACAGTGTTGAACAATTCAAAATTGAGTACCGCAAATACTATGATGAATTTATGTCTACTATTGATAACAAACCAGCTAAGGTAGAAGTTATATCTAATCCTTTTCGTTAAAGCTTTATAGCGTTCAATGCGTTGGTGAGAGAATCGAGTATTTTGCATTCACTTTGTAATGCTTCGTTTTTCTCACCATTTACCGCATTGTAGGCAAGTCCAAGCGCAAACCATTCAACATAATCTCTTAGTGTCCGTTCCTCATCATCTCCACTTATAGAAAAAGGTCCTGTCATTCCTACTCCTTCCTAGTAACTTATGAAGTTACTTTCTTTGCAAAAAAAATCTCCATAGGATTTTCAATATTCAAATTATCAATCATAATCTGAATCTCGTTACTGCCAAAAACGCCCTTGTGCATTCGCAGATAGAAGGTCTTGGGCGTTACGCCTATCATTTGTGCAACTTCTGTCTGCGTTTTTCCGTTTTCAGCAATAATCCCACGAAGTTTATTTGTATCAACCATTATCTCATCTCCTTTCTAACTTCGTAACTTTTGAAGTTACTCTTATTATACACCGCAAAAGTAACTTGTCAAGTTATTTTTTTCTTGACTTGTAACTTTTTTGTGCTATAATCAAGTTACCAATAGGAAAGGAGGAAACACTAATGATTAAAACTGTTGGAGACAGAATTAAGGAGCAAAGAGAGCTTAATAAAATGTCACAAGTAGAGTTAGCTAAGAGAATGGGCGTTTCTAAGCAGACATTATATAAGTATGAAAACAATGCAGTAACAAACATTCCAAGTGATAAAATTCAGATTGCTGCACAGATTCTTGATATTTCTCCATCATATTTAATGGGGTGGGAAGATAATTTATCTACTGATAATGTTGATATCATTCCCGACTTAATGTCAGATAAAGAATTGTTAGATAGTGTTAAGAAATTGATAAAACTCAATAAAGAACACCAACAAACTATATTTGACAATATAGCCTATTGGTATGAGAAAGAGGGGCGTTAAACGTCCCATTTCTTTTTGAAAGATAAAATTAATTCATATACAAATTTCAAAAAATTGTTACTATTACAATTTTTTATTAATCCGATAATCTTTTGCTTATATTCCTCATTCTCCATATATCCCCCTTATTGCACGATATAACACTGGTAGCGATGGTGTTATTATAGAACATCTGTTCTTGTATGTCAACCTACCCCCAGTAGATTAACAATTTTCAGCGGTGACACTGCCAACGCCAATCAAACAGTGCCACCTAGCCGAAACTTGAAGATTTCGTCCGAACTCTCTCGGACAATTATTATTATAAATACTGATAATGTAAAAATCAACTTAAAGATATCGCAAATTTCGACAACATTCGACAAATTATGCATATTGTGATATGATTAGTTAAATTAAATTTAAGGGGGATTTGCCTATGAAAAAGAGAATTGTAAGCATTATGCTTGTCATGTGCTTATTGAGCCTTGTAGCGTGTCAGAATGGTGCTTCTGATAGTAATGTTGAAAGTACCAGTGAAGTCCAGACAGAACAAGAAACATTATTATCAAGAGATAAGAGCGTATATCCTGATGATATAACTGTTGAAATGCTCAAGCGTACACCTAATAAGTATATTGATAAAGAATTCAAGTTGACAGGCAATATTGTAGCGGAATTAAAATATGATGGAGAGGTCGAAGATAAAGACGGAAATACGCATACTGGTGAAGAATCTAGTGAATATATTGCTTGCTATTATTTAGCTGTTGATGGCAATAATGATGATACTGTTGTTTTGACATATTATAGAGACGATTTTGATTATAATTTGCTTGTTGGTGATAATGTGACAATGTACGGAACGCTTCTTGAGGGTGGTATGGAATTTAAGAAAACAAACGGAACCATAACAACCATTCCTGCTGTTATAGCTGTTATGATAGATTTGAATAATTAAAATATTACCGGGAGCATTACACTCCCGGTATTTTTATTAAGATTACACTAATTCGCAATCAGTTACATTGACTGCTGCGAATAATTCTCCGTCATGCACAAGCACAACTCTGTCTCCGCTTCTTTCTGATACTGTATACTCATCAAACCAAGCCTTAATAACTGTGCCGTCATAATCAGTATCGCCGACAAATCTCACCGTGCTACCCCCTTCAATATCTTCACTGAATGGGATATCTGTAGGTGCATCATCAGAACTTGTACCGCCGACAAATTCAAGGTTAGCAATATTTACAGCGGCTGTGATTGTTGTGCCGATACCTATAACAATTCTGTCTCCGTCCTCTTCAATTACATCATATTCATCATAATATACCGCAAATCTTGCACCGTCATAATCAATGTTATCAAGCACTCTGACTTTCTTGCCGTCACCACGACTTACTGTATCCGTGTTGACGTCATTGTCATTGTCATAAATGCACTTAACAAGGCTGATGTTATCCTCGTCAATAGCAGCAGTAGTTACGCCGTCAACACCGATAACAACTCTTCTGCCACTAGCTGATAAGACACTGTACTTATCATAGTAAGTGCTGAATGGCTCACCATTATCGTACTGGATAGCGTTAATAACCTTAACTGTATCGCCCTTATGGTATTTAGTGTCTGGTACTGGCTCATAGTCTGGTACTGTAATGTCTTCAACAACATGGTCTGTGCAATAATCAGTGTAACAATAGTTCTGGTCTACTGTCTGTCCGTTAATCTGTGCGTCTCTAAGATAATTAACACTTCCACCGAACTGCCACATATCATAATCAACGGCAATTCTAGGTTCTGCATCTGAATACTTTGCTACCCAAACGGCATAACCAGCTTCTTTTACTCTCAAAATATCTACATAATTGTTAATGCAGTTCTCATATGAGTATAAGCCGACATTCTTATATCCTGCATTTCTCATTTCATCAAGGAATGCCATAATAATGTCTGTAAGGTCGCTGCCAGTAACCATACCTGCTTCAACATCATAGAATACTGGATAGCAGAATGATTTGTCTGCTAAAAGCTGTGCAAAATATCGGGCTTCATTTACGGCTTCATCATCACTTAATGCGTTACCAAAGAAATAGGCTCCTTTGTGGATTCCTGCACTTTCCAACTTATTGTAACTGTTTTCAAACTCTCTATCTTCGTACAAGCCATCATCAGCACCGCCTGCCTTGATAATAGCAAAGTCTACACCCTCATTATCCTTTGCACTTTTGAAATCAAAGTCTCCCTGCCACCTTGATGTGTCAATTCCGAATAACTTACTCATAAATTACCTCCTAAATTTAAAAAATGTGTATCAAAAAAGCACCCCAGTGTTTCCACTAAGGTGCTACCAACCTTGCGAATCGCTTCTTGTAGTTCGTCATGTTCGATAAGGAAATACCTTACATCTTCTTTTGTAATTTTTGTCAATACCTTATGTCTTATTTTCATTCTACAACTAAACAGTGATAATATTAAATACGACGGTGCAATTACTAAGGCAATATCTGAAACTTAACTAAATATAAGCGAACCTGTAATATAATCGCCTTTCTTAAATTCGGTGGTTGCCCATGCTCCTTTATTACCATCTTTTGTATAATATCGAGCAAAAGCATAATTCTGGTTTGCAGAGCTATATAACAATGTTGTTCCATATCCGACCAATTTATATCGAACTACACCTGTGGCATCATAAGGAGTATAATTACTTTCCAATACTTTACTAAAGCTAATACCCATATTTTCAAGAACTGTTTCTATGTCATAATATACTGTAAAATTATTCTGTGTAGAATCTTGTGTTTCAATTTTGGAGGCATAGTATAAAATCCCTGTTTTGGTAGATTTATTATAATAGCAATAATTATAGCCATAACCTTCAAGAGTACCATTTATACTTGCAATATTTTTGCAAAAAGAGTTTTTAACGTCAATATTGCTGTTTAATTGTGTAATCTCGTCACGAATATTGCTAATCATGTCATTGTTATTCTTAATTCCTGCGTCCATTATATTTAAGTTTGCTGCACTAAGCGGAGTGCTTTTACTTGGAGATTGTTGCCAGTTTACACGGCTGTACGAAAGAAATCCAGTTAAGCTCATAATTTACCTCCTAAAAAATAAGCGTGTGGGCTTAAACCCACACTCTCTGATGATTTACTCTGTTATTGTATCTGTCGTATCTGAACCGATTGTCTGCTGTTCATTCTTTAACAGCTTATTGACTTCCGATTTAAAATTCTCATAATCATTATCGCATTGTGTCTGATTTGCAAGGTATAATTCCTTGTTAGTGATTGTCTGGCTAATTGTCAATGAACCAGTTTCTGGCACAGCCGCATACATTGTCATAGCTGATTGACCGTTAATTACTGATGTTCCGCTTAAATTTGTTGTCTTTGTTATACTTAACATATTGTTTTCCTTTCTACCGCTGTGCGGATTTAGTACCAATTTTTTTCTGCCCAATCCCATGCAGCGACAGCTACATTGTCAACGTATATAGTTAAAACGCTTCCGCTCCAATCAAATGTTACTGGATTTCTCATAGACAAAGCAGGTCGCATATAGTTTTTAAGTGAAGGGTGGTATAGCTTAACATTTAAGTAGTCATTAAAAACACATTCGCTTCTACTTAGTATCCATTTCGTTCCTGAACCATCATCGTTTGACATTTCAATGTAGTGTCCCTGTATCTGTAAAAATGCCCCTGTACTGCTTTTCATAAGGTATTCACCACCAATAATAGTAGTGGTCATTGTAATACCTCCGTCAGTTACATTTACATTTTTAAAGGTGCCTTCTAAATCAGCATCAACAGCTTTTAGCTTCTTACAGTCTATCGAGCCATCTGCTGAAATAGTTGTATTAGTAGATGTAAGCGTGAACAGATTACCATTGATATTAACAGATTTATTACCGGTTATATTAATTGTTCCACTTGCATTAAGTGTTATATCATCTGCAATAGCTTCAATTGCGGATTTAAGCTCATCACTTGTTGGGTCTTTCTTAATGTATGCTTCAAGGCTTGCTGATGTGGCATAACTTTCAAGGCTCTTCTTAGTGGCATAATTATTAGAAACTTCTAACTTTATACTATTGCTTTCCTTGGTTATCGCTTGTGTTATAGCATTGTTCATAGCTTCTGTAGTGCTATAGCCTGTAAGAGCATTCTTTGTTACATAAGTTGTAGAAATTTCACTCTTGATACTATTGCTCTCTGCATTAACTGCTTGTGTAATAGCGTTATTAACTTGTACAGTGGTGCTATAATTGTCTCTTATATCAATCTGCGTCTTACTTAATTCAGAGCTGATTGTATTAAGATTCAACTTTAACGCGGCATTTTGATTAAGAAGATAGGCGATTTCGGTTGAAGATATTTCTTTCCAACCGTGCGTTCCGTCTATTTTTTTTATCCAACGCCACGCTCTGTTCTGTGCTTCCCAATACGCTATAATGCCTACGTAATTATCATATTCTGCTTCTGTGTATTCCCATGTGCTATCACTAGGGTATCTATCATCGCTTGGATATATAGGTACACTCCACTCATTAGCTGGATAATTATCCTTAGTCGGCTCGTATGTCACCTGATATATCTTGAAATCATCATTGAGTTGCTTGTAAACATCTCCTATTTGCACACCAAAGCTATCAAGCGTACTTGTAACTGTGTTGAATTTGCTTTCGATAGACTCTCCATTGCGAATATCAGTCCACCACAACTTTTGGTCAATAAAATCTTTAGATTGCTTAATAGCCGAACCCCATAATGTAGAATTGCCGCCAACGGTTGTCTGAATACTCTTGAATACGCTATCAAGGGTTTGCTGTTCACTATCAACATATATCTTCGTTGAATTAAGCGTGTGTGAACCATCATTGTTGATAACATTGAACAGCGATTCTATATTCAACTTGCTTGCGGCAATATCAGCATTATCCTTAACCATATCATCACGGATAACCTGTCGTTGAATACCTTTGTCTGTTAATCCAATAGCGTCAAACATCAAATTGCCTGATTTATCCCAGATATACATGTTGTAATCTGAATTAGCGTCTTTACCTATTTGAACCCTAACCCTATTGCTGTCAGATATTTGAATTGTATTGTCTTTCCACTGTGACTTGCCATCTTCGCTGTGAACAAGTACATTAGTAGTATTAATGTCAAGTGCTGTGATTTTGCTTGCGTCAAGACTATCAATCATTGCTGACTTAATCTGCGCTTCTCCCAAAACAGCAATAACAGAATTAGAGAAATCCGTTGTTATTGTTGTTCCTGTTGCTGAACCGAATATTAATGTCTTGATATCAGCTACACTTGCGTCAAGTATGCCAACTTTCTCATAATCTACTTTAAGATTTGCAATGTCCGCATTAACAGCCTTAAGGCTTTTCACATTAGCATTAATGATATCTGCATATGTTGCATCTAGTTTATTTGTTTTAAGGTTGTCAATATCAGCATTAACAGCCTTTAACGTTTCAATGCTTGCGTATCTGATATCAGCTTCATCAACAGATAGTTTATTAATAAGCGCTTTATTTACAAGTATCAAGTCGGCATAGTACCGTTCCATTTGCTTAGTAATAGGACCAGAAGCAACGCTTGTATTCTCTGTGTCAGATTGACCTATAGATGTAACGGTATCTATTAAGCCACCATCACATTCGTGCGTAATTTGCATTATAGGTGCTTTGTAATCAACGCCAGCTTTATTAACAGTAATAATGTCGCCAACCTCTAGTCGGTAGTCACCAACAAACTTAACTGTAAGCGGTCTAAATGTAAAACCACCTATCTTTTTATAGACTTCATCAAGAATTGCCTGCGTCATAAACGGATTGGCAAAACTAAGCCCTGTCGCTCCGTCACCAGAAGTAATCTGACTTTGTTCTGTAGAACCACTCTTGGTATTATTACATGTCAGCTTCTGTATTATAAAATCCTTACTTGTTGTAAATGTAACACCTTGCTGATAATACTTATGTCCGTCAAGTACATAGCCGCTATCCTTATACCACCTTAATTCAAGGTTTCCATCAGAATTAATTACTGCATTACAGCCTTGTAGCATAGCCATATAGCCGATAATTTCTCTATAGGTATATCCTTGTGGCTTGTCGCTGATAGTATGTGCTGTAACTATATTTGTCGCTAAAGATATACCTAACTTGCCACATATCTCATTAAGAATAGCTTTATCTGTGCTAGGAAATGCCATATCCGAGAAGTAAGGCATATCAGCCTTGTACATTCTGTCGTATGCTTCATAGCTTGTGTATTCTCCGTCACTTGTCTGTTTAGTAACTGTAAATATTCCCAATTTAATATACTTAATTTCTGTGCCAACCTTGACACCCTCAAATATGGTAATCTCCTTATTTTCAAGGCTTATTGTTGGCATATAAATAGAAAAGGTAACACCGCTACTGCAAGTGTTACCTATCGTAATTTCATTATTGGGATTTATCATGTTTTGAAACTTGAAATTGTTAAGTGTTTCGGTATGTTCTTTTCCGTCAACAACATACTTGGAATAGTATCTTGCACTATTTCCCTTAACAATTTCCGTCATAGCTGTGTCTAATATCTTCATTCTACACCGCCTTTATTGATTAATTAATGGCTTATCATAAACTCGATTGAGTATAATTTAGCTGGTGTAATTTCTTCGCATTTATCGAATGCGTCCATAGGAAGCATTGTCATGTCAGGCACTTCAATTTCTTGTTCATTGATTTCCTGCAATTCTTCCTGTAACTTCTTTAAGTTCTCTGATGTAACCTGATACTGATTATCGTTGATAACTGGATTACCGCTGTCGTCCTTATCTGCATACTTAACCTTAGTATCTTCTATGGTCTGTAGCGTTGCCTTATACAGTTCTTCCAACGCCTTAATATTGCACATAACAGCCATAGCAATTCTGCCTGTGGTCTTGTCATGTGATATGTTGCTCAAACTCTGAAATCTGTCTATTAGCTCACTTGTTTTAAGTTTCATGTGGAACTCTCCTTTATTTTTGAATTAAACTTAGTTTCGCTCCGACTATTAATCCGTCCTCATTCTTTGCCCTTGTAAGGTACGGATATGTCACATCTCCTGTGTATATTGTCATTTCTTTTTGCGTACCTCCTAAAAATAGGACTTGTGCCGTTGGAAATGGGTTATCTACGTCGCTTACTACATTATCAAGCAATAGTGCTTGCTCACCTGTTAATGGCGGTAATTGAAGCTCTACTTTGTCTTTAATTGTCACAATCGTGCCAACCATTTCTCCATAATCATTTCTTCCTGTATTTTTAGACCATATCTTATTCCTACTGTATGTGTAGCCGTTATATGCTACTGGGAATCTAACCCCCTCAATCACAACTGCGTCAATCAATCAAACCACCCCTTTCAAGGCATTAAAAAAGGAATGCACCATTTCTGATACATTCCTTAGTGTGGTTACAAATTTCTTGCAACCATTATATTTATTTCTGTTTGAGCCATTCTAATATTCTCAAGAAAATCTATGCAACTTCATTGAATAATTGCAGTATAAATTCTCTTCCAAGCTGTGTTATTCTCCTGTGATAAATAACCTTACCATTGTCGAGGATTTCTTGCTTAATTTCTTCATATCCCATACTGCTGTATGGTGAGTAAAGAACCCAAGTTCCATTGACACTGTATTGAATTTTTTATCAGCAAGTAACTTGTTAAGTTGAATGGCAGATTTCAGATTCAGTTCCTTAGCAATCTCTGTCATTGTATATGTCTTATTGACATGTGTTAAGATAGCATTCTTTCTTTCTGCTTCAACTCTTGCTTGTCTTTCCTGTTTTAACTTTGTTAATAATTCTATTCCAAAGTCTGGATTATTCAGTATTTCATCAATAACATTATCAGTAGCATATATTCCATTCTTGCGAATTGACGGAATAATCTCATCAGCCACTAATGCTTGAAATTTCTCTGCTGTTTCGTTTTTGGCTTTCATTGCTAGTCGGTAGAAGATGTTTTCTGGAATAAAATCGTCTTTCCCAACAAGTTGGGAAAATCCCAAGTCAGACAAATATGCCCTTATTGTTTCCCACCTAACATATTCAACTCCATTCTTTTCTTGGGTAAACCCAAGTCCTCTAGCAACATTTTCCAATCTTAAGTACGCAACGCCATTCTGCTCATAGCAGTCTATGCCGCAAATATTCTTAGTGTTCATAGGTACTTTAATCTCATTGTGAGAACTATCTTTTGTAGTTGGATAATTATAACTCATTATTTTACCTCCTACAAAAATTTATCATTTGCTCTAAACAGAATCTATTGCGTAGTGGGAGTATATGCCCACAATGCCTCACGCAATAATATTATGCTACTTCCTTTGTAGACTTGTCCTGTCCCTTTAAATCAAAATTATTAACATTGTCCTGAATAGTTTCTAACTGCTGTAAAACTCCTATGAGAACATATCCTATTCTTTCGTTTTCCATATTTGCTAAAACTTCTGTTACTGTTGCGTGTGCAATTTCTGACGCTATGTCAATATTTGTTACGATTTCTACATTACTCATTTGTTTTTCCTCCGAAAATATTCTTGAATTTTCCGAAAGAAACTGATATGATAGATTTATCAATTCCTTTCGGATTGGTGGTTTGAGTAGCAACTAAAAGTTTTGACCGACTTGTTGCTACTCTTTTTTGTTGTCTTTAAGTTCTTTTTCTACTAACCCTATACCTTTCATAATGGTGTCGGTTCTTGTTAATTCCAATTCATCAGCACATTTCTGAATACGATTAGCTTCATCTTTTGTTATTCTGATATTAAGATTAACATTTCTAGGGTTTTCCTTGTGCGGTCTTCCTGCTGGACTAATAATAATCACTCCTTTCAATTATTGCCCTTGCAATATTTATGTTATAATAATAACTGCCCTTGCAATAATTGTCAAGCACTTTTCAATAAAAAATGGAACGCACCGAAAAGGTACGCTCCATTAAATAATTTATTCAAGTGTTAATGTCTTTTTAATAAGTTTTTTATCAATAAATGACGAATGGGCTTCCACCTCTAAATCTACATTACTTCTATCATTTAAAATAAACGCTTCTGCAATTGTAATAGTCGTGTTTGGCTGTATTTCTTTCATAATATTATCTTCCTCTTCGACAACTTTGAGTAAAGGATAATCCAATTCTACGCCATTTTGAAAACAATTTATGTCATAATTATATGCAGCTCTGGTATTGTCTTTAGAATTATTAGTGAAATCAAAATAAACAATAAGTATATCTTTTTCATTATTATTTATAATTTCATGCTTAAGATACTTAAATTCCGTATTGTTATAAGTGGCATTATCACTGCTTTTTTCTGTTGTGGTATTAGTGTTTTCTGTCTTTGTATCGGTACTTCTATTGCCGTAAACTATTATCAAGACTAAGACAAAAGCTATTGCCAAACCGATGTAAAGTTTCTTTTTCTTTTTCATATTGCGTTACCCCTTTGCTTTTTATATAGCAAAAGAATAACACAATACATTTATCTTATCAATATGGAAAAGCCGCTTGTCCTGTCATATTAGTATAGTTATTAGCTTTATCTTGTACCATTGTAAACAGCTTATCTGCGTCACCTTGTAATGTTATGTTTACATTATTGTTAGCTTCTGACATAGCCGCTACAACTGCATTGTAAACCGCTGGATAAACTGCGTTGGCAATACCTGTTGTGATTTCCTGCTGATTGGCTACTGCTGTTCTTCCGTCCATAGTACCAACCATTTCAGGTCCAACTTCGTTTGCGACAAACAATTGTCCTTTGCCCGGGAATCCGCCGTTTGCATACCAATCAATACTGACTTTTGGCACTCTAGGCGGTGCAAGACTAAATTCTCCGTCAATCTTAAAGTGTGGTGTATCAATGTGTGGAAATTCAAGTCCTAAATCATTCCACCACTGCTTAAAGCTGTTCCAAGCGTTCTGTATCTTAGCTTTAAAATCTTCGATAGCCACAGAAATGCGTTGAAGTGCTGGTTTGCTATCCCACCAATCTACAATATCATCCCACTTCCCTTGAATACCTTTTTTAATTCCGTCAGCTAAGCTTTCCCATTTTTCCTTAGTAAACCACGGTTTCACATCATTGCTCCACCAAGAAACAATTGCCAGACTGTTCCACCAACCAACGATTGAATCCCATTTTTCTTGTATTCCTAATTTCATTCCGTCAACAGCGTCAACCCATGTATCTTTTTCAAACCACGGTGCAACATTATTATTCCACCAGCTAACAACAGCTGTATTGCTCCACCAATCTGAAAAACTGTTCCATTTTTCGCTTAAAGATGTTTTTACGTTGTCTCCCAGTTCTCCCCATTTCTCCTTAGTAAACCATGGTGCAACACTTGTAGTCCACCAATTTGCTATATCATCTTTATGCCCAAATGTGATAGTTTCTATCACTCCGTCAATAAAGCTAGGTAAATCTTCAAATGGTGCTTTTATAAGATATGCTAATTGGTCAAACATTGACATATCTATTTTCTCGCCTGTAAGTGCTTCATTTAGTTTATTGCCTATATTAAATCCAATAATAGCTGCACCAATGCCACCTACGATTCCTGCTCCAATAGTTAAGCCTATTTCTGTCGCTGTACCAGCTCCCATTATTACAGATAAGTCAGTAGTTAGCATAGTTTGCAGACCTTTTAATAGTCCACCTCCACCAGCAAAACTCTTTAATCCTTTCTTTATAGCACTCCAACTTAATGCGTCTGATATTCTTTCTCCTATTTTTTTGCCTAAACCGGTAAACTTCATAACTCCAAGAACTGACATGATTGTAGTTTCAACGGGTGCAGATTGAAATAGTCCTTGCCATATTTCAATAGCTGCTTTTATAGCTTCCCAGATTGCCCTGCCTACACTTGAAAGAACTTCTACCCAATCAATTCCAGCAAGATAATCTCCCATTTTTCTGCCTATTCCGTACCAGTCTACTTTATCAATGGCATCTGCAAACCAATTAAAAATTCCTGCCACAAGGTTAGATGTATCTTGTCCTGCTGCATAAAAATCTCCGATTGCAAAATCTTTGAATATCTTCCTAACAGGTTCAAGTGCTTTCTCTATCTTATCAGCCCAAGCAACAGCGGAATTCTCCATATTGGCAAATGCTTTATTCCACGCCGCTTCATAATCAGCCGCCGCCTTAGTAATATCATCTGTCAAATCAATAGTGCTACCGCCGCCACCGCTTGAGCCTTTGCTTGAGCTTGTATCGTCCTGTAATTTATTTATTTCATCAAATCCCATAAGGGATAATGTAGCTTTCTTAGCTGAATCAGCTACATCTTGGTAGCCGTCTGAAATATCTTCTAAGCCGTCTGATGTATCTTTATAGCCACTTTGTCCGAAGCTCTCAAAGTCAATCTTAACGCCCATTAAAGAAGCAAGGTTGACTAATAATCTTTTGATTGCAATAGTTACTCCGTTTACTACCGGCATAACCTTTGAAAGAATTGGGATAAATAGCTGTCCTGCTACCATTCCTACTTCTTTCATATTGTTGCTGAACTGGCGTAACATATTACTTGGGGAGTTGATTGTCAAATTTGTTATCGTATAGGCTCTTTATCCTATACTTCTTATAGTTTCCTATAAGTTCAGAGTACATTATCACCCACGTTTTTACGTTTGGTTTGGTGGTAGCCACTTCCACCTCATACTGCCCTATATGCAGTAGTGTCGGACACTCTTGGGAATATTATATTTATTCAATTCCTACTCGTTACGATACTCAATAGCCTGTTCGTAATCTATTGAGTTATCTCGGTATTAGCATAATTTTCAGCTTTAATCCAATAAAATCCTCTGCATTTATTTCCTGTCTTGATAGCCTTGTGAATCTGTTTATGCACTTTGTCAGGTTCATTCATATATCTAGCCGCTTCTGTGCAATTATTGAAGTGATTCACGATTTTTCTATCATTATCAAGTTGGTAAATGCCCTTTCCCTCTCTTATACCATTATACTTATAATCTTTGTTTGGATTGTATTCATCAGCATATATCCATACATAATTGTTTGCTGTTCCATATTTACCACTTAGGCAAAAAGATATGCTTGTTCTTGATGTTGATGTTTCTTGACTTGCTTGTGTTAATGAATCAAAAATGTTAAGGACAAACCCCTCTTTGTTAAGTTGCATTACAGCGTGCTTTCTTACACTTGCTTTCTTTGAATAAGAAGCAATCTTTTTAGGGATATTTTCACCAACTTTATAACGCCACATATATTCACCTGAACGGCTTACTATGCCTTTTGCACAATCGGATATGTCGTGTCTTTGCAAACCTGTTACAACGCTTGCGTATGATGAGCTTATATACTCGTCAATATAATTCCCATTAAGGTCATATTGAAGAACTGGCTTTGAATTCCAAGATGTTCCACCCTCGCCTCCAAGCGTGATGTTGTATCCGTTTGAGTTTGGGAATGATATACAAGAATTGCATTTCTTAATCCATTGTATTTCTTTTTCTCTGATTTCAGAATCGCTATTTGCTTTATCAACTATTTCCCATTCAAAGTTATTAACGCCATATTTCTTTAATGCGTTATGAAAAGGTAAGCCATTGTTTATATCGCCAATGTGCTGTTTCTTTCTTTTTTCAAGATTATAAGTTTTTCCAATGTATATTTTACCATTGATTTTATTAGTTACTTTGTATATAATATAAGATTTATTCATACCTATATTATATCACATATTGCTTGTTTTGAAAACTTTAGCCTTTACCGATTTTGCCCGATTGCCATAAGATATTTCTATTCTTATGCAACACTTGGAAGATAAGTTATATCAGCTTTCTTCCGTCTATTAGCTAAATCACCCCAAGATACTTTACTTTGGTCTAATATTGCCAACACTCTTAACTGTTGTTTTTCCATCTGTGTCATTTCTGATACAGACTTAGAAATGCCTAAGTTATAGGCATACGTTGCTAATGTAGCATTAGTAATATCAATACCATATTTATACAATGCCCTTGACTGCCCGATTAAGCCACTTTGTAAGTTCTGTGCTACTGTTGAATAGTCCACGTTAAAAAGTGAGCTTATATCGCCTGCAAGCATTGTCATTGACTTTGTTATTGCTGTTGTTGCTTCACCTGTCTGCCCTAATGAGTTAGTGACAGAAGCTAATTGTGAAGCATACTGCGTTATCTCCTGTATGTTAAGTCCTAAGTTCTTTGCTCCACTTTCTTCAAGCAAACCGCCTTGAACATTGACTTTTAAACCAGACAACTTTCCAAGAGTATCATTCACTCTACTTTTAAAACTTTCTGCATATGCTGTTGCGTTATCATATCCGTACTTTTTGTAATCCTTATCCCATTCTGAACCAATCTTGCCAAACGCAACCGCTTGATAGTTGAAAGCTTCAATGTAATCTGTCGTTGACTTGATGGCTTCTATAAGTTTCTTACTGCCACGAATTACCATAAAATATGTGGCATAAAACTTACCTATTGCACTTGCTAAACTCCAACTGCTTTTGCTTGCTGTTCTAGCACTTGTAGAAACGCCATACAGCGTTTTTTGAAGTGAGTTTGAAGAAGTACCCACCTTGCTACCTTGACTAGTAAGATTAGCCAATGCGTTAGTCATTTGAATAACATTCTGGCTTACTGTTGGTGCTCTTGATAGCGTTGTCATTAAGCCATTTAAAGCATTGCCTAGCTTTGGAATGTTTACAACGGCGTTTTCTATACTCTTACTGCCTAGCTTACCAAGTGACTTTGCAAATTCTGTGACCTGTGTTGCATTTTGCGGAATAGCTGATATGCTTGCAACTGCCTTTGTGACAGCTTGAAGTGATGTAGCTGTGTTAGTTAGTGCAACCGAATCAACAGAACCTATCTTTGTGATGTTCTTAGCAAGTCTTGTAAAATCTGCTGTTCCTGCGTTCATATTCTGCATAGCAGAACCTAACTGACTAACACCATTTGCAAGACCGCTTAGTGATGAACCATTCACAGTCGCAAGTGATGTTGACAGCCTTGTAAGCTGATTTATCAGTTTATCGACGGAATTGATAGCTTTAGTGGCAGTACCGGTAATTTTGACTTCTAATGAATCTAATTCCACGCTTTAACCCCCTTTATAGGATTGTTGGCGGTAGTCCTCTCTTTTCAGCTCGTGCCGCCCATTTCTGTTCATTGAGTAACATTCGCTGTAACTCTTTATCGTAGGTATCTTCTTCGCTTTCTTCCGTTTTTTCTGATAAAATAGCCTGCTTCGGATATTCAATGTGTGTATCTTTACTAAATGCCGCACCAATGCCACAAGAAATAGCCGGTATTGCATAGACAAAAAACCAGTTATACATTTCTGCATCTCGATTTTGTCTATCAATCTTTTTGCCTTTTGCGTATAGTAATAATTTTTTAGGTGTCATTTTTAGAAAGTCTGAATAACTAACGCTTAGTGAACTGGCTAAAACAAAGTATTCTTCCCATATTATTTTGTGGAAGTCTGCTTTTTCTTGTGGTCCTGTGGAACTACTGTCGGCTTCTTCTGCTCCTGTGCCGCTTCTTCCACATTGTTCGCCATTTCCTCTAACATCGTTGTTATCCCCGACAGCTCGAAAAAACCATCATCTTCCATCGCTTTCTTGATTTCTTCAAACAATGTTCTATATCCGTAACTCTTATCTGTTTTTCTCTTTTCTGTAATATATGCTCTAGTTAGCTCCTTTGCTTCGTCCATTGTTACTGGGTTATTATCAATGCAGCCTGCATAAATGGCTAAAATGCAAATCTCTGGCACATCTGCTGTCATATTTGCTAGCCCATCAAAAGAAGCCTGTGCAACACTCTTATCTGTCTGTACAAGTAAGTAAGAACCATTAACGACAGAAAACATTTTCTGCACAATTTCCTTGCATTCTGCTGCACCGAAGCTAAACTCAACTTTGTATTCTTTTCCGTTTACATTAATATTCATCATAATTTTTACCCTTTCCCACCCTATCGTCCATATAGGGAAAGGTGCGGATTTTACACCGCACCTACCTTTTAAATTAATTATTCTGTTACATCATCAAGATATGATGTGTAGTCGGCTGTTTTGGCGTTTGTGCCACCAATCGACACAGCCTTTGATTTAGTCGATTGGCTTATCATTCCCCCACCTTTGTTACTGTGAATGTGCCACCAGCAGCCTCGACAACTTGAAGCTTGTCTGTACATTCGATAGGTGAAGTGTTAGGAACTGCTGTTACTGTCATTTCAAGTACTGAATCAGTACCAGAAACATCATTAGGTGTTGCTGTTACCTGTCCGACAAATGCGTACTTAGCAACCGCACCTAATCCGTCAGAGCCATATAACTGAATAATATCTAACTGCTTGCCCTCCGCCTTGATTAAGTCCTGTAAATAAGCCTTTTCAAGATTTCCTGTGTAAGTCTTAGCGTCAGATGTTTTGATACCCATTAAGAATGTCTGTGAATCATCTTCAAATGTTGTACTTTCAACTGTGTTAGGTGCTGATACTGGTGCTGAAATTGACTTAGCCGCAACCATTAACTTGTATGAACCTGCAAAGCCATCTTCGCTATGCTCCTTGTAGATAACCCTAGCTTTATAACTTGTACTTGCCATTGCTTTGTCTACCTCCTAAAAATTTGCAAAAAAATAAGAGCATTTCTGCTCTTTGTTACATTAATCTGTCATTTGCTGCTATCATTCTTCTGAATCTAGCGGTACTCTTATGTACTTTGTTACTGATTGAGAACTCTGGCATTGCATTGCCTTGAAATCTCATTGTCTTGAATGTATCTGTAATTATCGCCATAACCTTGCGACAGTCAGACTTGCTTGTGTTAGTTGTAACATCTACTTGAAATGTCGCTAACAATGCGTTAACTGTCTGTCCGTCAAGTGTTTGTCCTTGTTCAACTGCTGGCAGTAAATGAATGTATACTGTTGGGAATACTGCTTGACCGCTGTTTTCTCCCTCATTGGTTATGACTATCTTTGAATATGTCTTTTTAAGCTGTGCTAGGGCTTTAGCCTTGACAAGTGCTGTGACTGTATTTTCAAGGTCTATCGCCCAATCGTTTGCATTTGCCATTAACTAAACACCTCTCTTGCTATCTGCTTATACTGATTAACAATCTCTATTGTGGCGTTGTACATAGGCATTGTAGCTTTAACGCCGTGCGTGTAGTGCCATTGATTATCATTACCTAAGTAGTACCAGCCGTCGCTGAATGCGTGGATTTGTCCTGGATATGTTCCTACGCCCAAGCCGAAATCATTAGCCTTTGGGTTCTCGTTGCCGCTGTTGTAATAAATACCAGCGCCAAATTCAATTGCTAATAGCGTGTAAAATGGCTCTCTATCTTCTACTTCAACAGTTTTACCGGTAGCAATTAAAATAGCTTGGTAGCCATCTTGAATAGGCTTTCTGTCAACTCTCAATGTTACCGTCCTACCTAATGGACTTTCATTAACACTCATAATTGCCGCTTTGTCGCCTAATTCTGCTAATCGTTCGACAAGCAATCCACATTTATACTGTAAACTCTGCTTATACTGTTGTAGCTGTCTGATAGCTTCATTTACGGACTTTTCAGACAAAGATATATTAATTGTATGTCTTGCCATAAACACGCTCCTTAACCACTTGCAAAATAGCTCGTCTTATGCTTTCGTTTACTGGCTCTTGCGTAGATGGGATTGTCTTTCCTTTAAAGATAGAACCGACTAGCTGTTCATTTCTCTGATACTTCGTATTTACCACCTACTTTACAGCTGCTTTAAGCATATACTTAGTTGAATATAGTGCCGGCTTAATGCCTACAATCGTGAAATCTGCCGATGTTTCATCAACAAGACTGTCAGATGTGTATGTAGGTTTGCTATTAAGCCATATAAGGTCGCCTTTTTGAATAGGTAATGTATCCCTATCTGTCAGTAAAATAGCGTCAAAATCAGCCGTATCAAAGCCATATTCTTTACTTTGTGCTTCTCCACCGCTGAAAGCTATGTTTGCTTTGAAATCAACTGGCTCTGAAAAACCTGTTTTTTCTTCAAGGATTTTAGGTATCTTATTTCCCTCATCATCAAGATAAGGAATAAAGTTACCCTCTGTGTCGGTATATCCCTCATATAAGATATTGCCGTCATCATCTCTTTCATAGATGGTCACTGTCTGTCCTTGAAGTGAATACTTCATAGCCTGCTTATTAATGTCAAGCATATTACTTCACATCCTTGCCAAATCGCTTCCATAGTTCAGACAGCTTCTCCCAACCGTACATTGCTACAAAAGCAACAACAAATCCTGCCATAATCGCCGCAAGAATCATGTACCACAGTATTGTCATCTGAATATACTGCATATAAGCAACAAATGCCGCTACAGTAATACCGATTGACAAGACAAATACCACAATATCTGTAGGTACTTTATTGAATACTCCAATGCCCTTAATTACCTGTGTAATTACAGACACCATAAAAGCTAATGCCCCGACAATTGCTAATATGATTGTCATATTTGCAATCAATGTTTGCATAATATCCATTCTGCTATACCTCCTTATCTTCATTAAGTCGTGCTTCCAATCCGTCTATTCGGTGGTGTGCCGACTTTACACTTTCCTCAACTTTAATAATCCTGTTATCGTGAGAATTAAGTTCTTTTCTCATTTCTGTAACTTCATTCTTTATCTCTGTTGTATTGCTTGATATTGTGTCAAGTTTCATATTTATGCGTGTATTTTCTTTTACACGCTCTGTAAGTTCTGCATTGTCAGACTTTTTGTTGTTCTTAAGATTAAATCCCAACGTAAACAGTCCGAAAAAGACGGAAAAAGCAACTGAAATAATGCTTATAATTACTGCTATTGGCATTGATATACCGCCTTTCATAATTAATAATGGCACACCGCCCACCACCCTTAATGTGTGCCGCCTGCTACCGTATTGGTAACGCACAATCTTCTATAAAACCTTAGCAAAAGGAAATACCCCAACAAATAAGCTGTCTCTATCTCTCCAAGTTCTGTTGACACCATTCTCATTGTAGCTTGCCATAAATGCTTCACCTGCTTGTGAATGGTCGTAGACAGCCAGATTAACAATAACACTCTCAAATTTCTTCAAGTCCGCGGTTATCATTTCATCTGTGTAACTGTCGGGATAACACCTTTTTGCCTTTACATCTTCTGTAGCCTGTTTAATAAGTTGTTCGATTATTGGATTATCTTCTTTGTTATCGAACACCACCACATCAGATGTTGTTTCATCATCATTTGTGACTGTATCAATATGAAATTGTTTAAGTCTGATTTTAGCCTGTTCTAATGTGGTGTATTCCATAATTTCAGCTCCTATAATCCTAATTTCTCAATTAACAGTTCTTTAAGTTCTGCTCCTGTAAGCTCCATTGCGTTCTCGATGCCTTGTTCTAAGGCAAGTGTCTGTAAGTCCGCTGTTGGCATACGCTTAATAGCTGTCTTTGTGTAATCGTTTGTAGGTTGAACAGGAAACTTATCCTGTTCTTCCTCATACTTAAGCTCATCTCCATAAACAGCTTCCTGTCTTACATTATCTGCTGTTACTTCTTCGCTCTGCTTTGCGGCGTTGATTTTATGTCGTCTTAATAACATATAAACACCTCTTACTTTCCGAACTTAGCAAGAACAACCTTTGAATCGTTGCTTAAGACTGCTGTATAGTGTTCATCGCCAGAGATAACAGTTGTCTTTGCAAGAATATCTCTGTCTGATTCAATCTCAACGCTTCTCTTCATATAGATTGTAAGTGCGTTCTCTTCCTCTGATACACCATCTGCGCCTGTGTCCTCGTTAGGGTCTTCTGCTGATACGATAACAATAGGACAAGCGTAGAACTCTGTTGCAACAGCCTTTAACTTGCTACCTACCTTAATTTCCTTACCCTTTGGCTTAAGCGTATGTGCAAGTGCTGTGTCAAGGTGAACATTCGTTGCATCCTCGTTTGTTGTATCAGCCGCAACATTGATTGTTCCTGTTGAATCATCAAGCTCATACTTAACTAACTTAACTTTCTTTGACTTAACAACCTGCGCTCCTGCAATAGAACCGATAGTTCCATTCATAATTACATTAAGTGGATACTTGTCATTGCTCTTGAAATCATCGTCATTAAGTAATGTAGCTTCCTGCGCTGGATTGATGAACAATATCTTTGTAAGTGATGAATCTGATTCATCATCAAATTTGCTATTAGCTGCTACAACTGCTGAATAGCTGATAGGTGTTGCTGTTCCATCGTAATCAATAGGTGCTGTGCAAAGTGCGTCATAGCTGTCATTATCAACCTTTGCAGCGATTGACATAGCAATCTGATTGATAGCTGTACCAAGTGGGTCGCCATAACCAGATAACACTGATTCGTCTGTAAGTTCTACTGCCTTACCTGCTTTCTTAACCTCTGCTTCTGTTGTAGATGTTGTAAGTACTGTTGTACCCATAGCAACACCTTCTGCTACATCTTCTGCGTCACCAATATAAGCATACTTTGGCACAACGATTGTGCTTCCTGGTCTGCCTACAAGTGTTGTATCAACTCTTGCAATAGGTGAGAACTTAATCTTCTTTGGCAACTTAGCTGATACCATATCAGCCATTACCTGTGGATCTACTAAATTTGCTAACTTAGTCTGTGGCATAGTTTATTTACCTCCGTTTTCTACTCTGTGAACTTCTTATAAAGTTCTGGATTCTTATTTTTGAACTCCACTCTTTCGTGGTAATTCATCTTGTTGAACTGTTCCTGTGTTATCGTGCTTTCTTCTCCACCGCCTGCATTAATAGCCGGTCTTGATTTAAGCCACTCTGCCTTAGCTTCTTTAACCTGTCTTTGCACTTCATTGGCAATTACAGTTGCTATAAGGCTATGGTCTGCGTCTGCAACCGCCTCAATCAAAGAATCAATATCCTTTCCATCGCCTATAACTTTCTGATAAGCATTGACAGCTTTCATATGATTAAGCTCTTTGCTCATGTTCTCGAACTTTTCAGCCTGCAATTTTTCAGCTTCTGCCTTTGCTTCCGCTTCCTGTTCTTCTGCTGTCTGCTTTGAACGAAGTTCTTTCTTGTACTTAGCTGCTTCTGAACTGGCTTTATCGGAAGCGTTCTTATACTTCTCTTTTTCAGCTCTTTCACTAGCAAGCTGTGCCATAAGTTCTTCTACGCTAGGTGTCTGTTCTTCGTTCTGTGGCTCATTATTAGTTGTTGGTTCTGTTGTTGTGTTAGTTACATCTGCCATAATTTCTTTACCTCTGCTTTCTGCGTTTTTTGTTGTTCTCTCAACTTCTTGCGATATTTGTATTGCCCTTTCTCTAGGGCATATAAAAAGCCACAAGGCATTTTCTACCCTGTGGCTCAATATCAATTATTTATCTGTTCTGCTCTTATCTATAACCGGACTATTTTCTGTCTGGTCTGATAAGTCTTGCATTGTGCGGTCTTTATTAGGTGGCTGTTCTCCATCTCCACCCTCTGCTTGGTTCTGTGTATCTTTGTTGATTATACTGTCTTGATATGCCTTAACCATCTTTCCGCTTCTCGCTACAACATCGTTAGGGTCATCAAAGAATGGAATTGCATCAACTGTATCTTTAAGGCTAAATCCGTGGCTTATCAATGTTGCCATAGCATTAACCTTGGTTGACATTTCATAAGTTTTTTGTCGCTTAATGTTAGGCTTTACATCTCTTGCCCTTAATTTAAGTAATGGATTGCTACTGTTAACATTGTTTGATAGCTTGATAGCTGTAAGAACAACTTTTATCTCTTCCATTTTGCAGCCATCTGTAATTAATTGCTGTTTTGCCGCCGCTGTTTCAGCCTGTGACCAACCTGTTGCGTCTGACATTGCAACTCCTGTACTACCACCGCTATTATCATTTCGTTGTGGTACATTGCATTTCTGCAAGATTATCTGTCGCCTTGATTGGATATTATTAAGCATACCTGTGTAATCGTAATTGATTGCAAGTGGCTCAACTATTGGAGTTTTGCCATCTGCTGATGTGTAGGTCTGCATCCATTCTCCAGATTTTGGCTTTCTTACTTTTTCAGTAATGCGTTGCGTTCCATCTTTATCAACTGTTGTTTCCTGTTCAACCGGGAAATCAACATCATTTGTATGCCATACTGCCTGTGTATTCTGTTCAACATCATTTGTAAAATCTGAAATAAGTAGGTTTAAGTTATCCATTTCAGATATTTGCCGTTCAAAACAGCCCATTCTGTCAAATGACCTTGTGTATTCAATGATAGGAATTTTATGCAATGGATTTTCTTCTCCGCTTCTCTTTAAAAATCCCCATTTTGTTTTTCCTTTTTCTGGTCCGTTTGTGATTTTTATCCCATCCGTAATTTCATAACGAATATCTTTTGTAAAACAGGTGTAATATCTTGCACCGCTATGTTTGTCTTTGATATAAGTGCCTGCAAGAATAACCCTCTTGTCACTATAAGCTGTTGACCTTACTACAAAAGTTGTTCTTGGGTCCAAAACATCGTATGTGAAATAGCTTTCCCCATCCTCATATTCTGTGTTTACATCAATGAGGACATATCCAACGCCACCAATTTCAACATATCTTGCAAGTTCCTGTTGCTTCTGCCTTGCATTCTGTGATTCGTAGCAACTGTTTAATTCTGCTATAGCTTTTGTAAGGTTAGAATCCTCATTGTCGCCATTTTGAACTAACGTTATAGGATTTCCCCACTTAAAGCCTAAATTAAACTCTGTGACCTCGTTAGCCACATTATCACAGCACTCACAGTCAATGTCTGGTCTGTAAGTCTTTGGATTCTTCCTAACTATCGGCTGTATTCCTGCGTCATAATCAAGAAGAAACTGTATTCTGTTGGAATTAATATCATGTTCCAAAATTGCTTCACGCAAAATTGGTATTATATTGTCAGACGTTATTTCTTTCGCGCCTGTATAAATAGCAATTCTTCCTGTCTGCATTATCTACACCTCTAATAAAATGTCATACCGCTTGAACTTCTGCTTTGTGGTATTTCCTTAATTTGAAAATCATCATCATCGTTAGGTACATACCATATCCATTTGTGGCAATGCTTGCACGCTAATTTATGTGTTCGTGGGTCTTTGCTGTCTGCCTTAGTCAAAAACTTATGGCAGTTCGGACACATAATTGATTTATCTTTACTCATATAAAAATTCATATCTTTACCTCATTGCATAACAAAAGCACCGCCGCAATTAAGCAACGGTGCTTCTGATAAGGATGTGTTTATGAAGAAACATCTTTGTGACTTCTTACAGATATACTATACCACGCCGGCAATGTGACATTCTATGACATCTTTTACAAATATTCACTTCCATATTTGTCTTCAAAGGCTTGTAGTGCTTTAGCATGTATTCTATGTACCTGTCGCCAACACCAGCCTGTTTCATTTGCAATTTTTTCAAACGTGAATTTTCTGACATATCTTAGAAACAATACTGTATAATAATCTTCATTGTTTATCTGTTCTATCTGCTCTATTATTTTATTTTTTACATCAATGTATTTGTCTATAAGCTTGTCAAGGCTTTCTTCCATTTGTTCAAGTCTGACATATCCACAGCCTGTTTTGTCCGGATCTGATGATGACATAACTCTTTCTTCATTAACAACTGCTGATATGCTGTATGATAATTCTTTATACTGTGTTATTTCTATCAACTTATTATCAATTATCTTATTGTAATAGCTTATCTGGTTAAGATAATCCTTAGTTGTCATATAAACCCTCCTCTTATATCGGACTTGACATAATTATTGTCTTTTTTATTCTATTTCCTTTTGTCATTCTTAACGCAAAGTTTGAGAAAACATCTGGAACATCATCTAATTGTTTTTTGCCTGATACCGAATATTGCTTTAACAGTGACATCATCACTCCGTATGGCTCATTAGGCTTATAAAGTGATGCGTCTTTAAAAATAATATGTTGTAATATCCAGTTAGAACATTGGAATATCCTTGCTTCCTTATTCGTTTCGGTCGGTGTATCAGTAATGTTACATATCCAACCTACACTCTCAACACGCTTATTAACTTCCATAGCCACTCTATCACCGCCAGCATTACGTTCAAATTCACACTCTTGTACTTTATTATTCACAAGTACTGCTGCGGCATTTCTGTATTGTTCTTCATAATCCGCTGTGTTATCGCATACACAATCAATGCAGTAATAATCTTCTCCGTATTTCTGTAATACCGGTAGTACAAAGTAATCCGTACCTTTGCCCTTAGTATCGCATTGAGCTGTGATAATTTCTGGTTCTCCGTGTGGCAGATTAAGGTATCTGCGGATTTTATCGTCCGGGAATAATAAGCCCTCACGTTCTATAGGGTCTTGTTTATACAGACAGCGATATGAGATTTCATCCATAAGCAGCTGAATATCTTCAAAATCCTTTACTGTATAGCCACCAAATTCAAAGTCAAAATTACTTTCTCCTGTTACTGGGTCTACATCAGGTACGGATATTACTTTAACTCGTTTGTTTCCCTCATAAGCTTGTATAATACGTCCTATTACGTCTCTAACGCTCCACCTTGTAGCAATATGTATTTCTTTACATGGGTTTCCATCCTCGTCCGGTATCTTTCTTTGTCGTGCATCTACTGCATATTTATCCCACAATTTATCAAGATAGGTTGGGTTTAGTGCTTCTTCAATGCCGCCTATCATATCATCAACTAGCAGAAATTTATTGGCTCTGACTTTACCGGCATTTTTACTGCCGACAGATGTACATTGTACAGATTGAAATGGCTTATATTTTCCTACGTTAAACTGTTCAAGTTTTGCATTTGTACTTGTTACTTCAAGTCCAGGGAACACTTCTCCCCATGTATACTCGTCAGCGTTTGTGACAATATCGTATACTCCATCATAATACATTCGTGTAATGTCTCCGCTGTGTGAATAAAAAAGGTTATATCCGTTTGAGTACCAACCTATAACCGCAGAATGGAAAAACTTTTCGATTGTGGTTTTTCCTGTTCCGGGTGGGAGAGAAATACATAAAATATCATATTTATCATCAATCATGCCTTGTAATGCTTCTATTAAGCCTATTTTGATAAACTGTTTTCTTCTCGGCATATAGAATCTTTCTTTAGGTTCACGTTTCTTTTCTATGTATCTAAAAAAACTGTCAACAACCTTGTTTTGCGCTTCAATCAGTAAAATATCGTAAAACCAATTAATCAGCTCATATTCCGTTTTATTTGCAAACGCATACTTTTCTAAATCCCAAATTGTACCGCCTGTTTTAGTCATGCAGAAGCCCTCTATAAGCTCTTTTGCCCTCTTAGTAAGTTGTAGTCCATACTCAATATCTTTCTCGCCGTTTATGGCTACACTGCAAGCGTCTACATAGGCATCAATTACCTGTTCATCTATTCCATTTCTCTCTATGTAATTTTCATATCCATTGATTGTAGAAATAAGGCTCTGACTAGCCATAAGAAAAGCACCTCCACTTTTCAGCAAAGGTGCTTATAGACCTCTGCCTATAACTGTTTTAGGGTAGCGGCTAACTCTATTTGTTAGCCGGTAATTGTATTTACATTCTAGGGAAATAATAAAATTTCCATCCGTTTTTTATCTTTTGTTCTCTACACCAAGGCAAATACTCATTAAGTTTTCTATTAAAATCCATATTTGAACTGCATTCATCCCAAGCCTTTTGATTTATTTTGAGCCTTTTTCCTGTTATGATATGGTCAATTAGAAAATATACACCCAAGAATAAAAATGTGGCTCCTGCTATCGCAAACATTGCTATTATTTGCATTTTCATTTCTATTTACTCCTTAAAGCAATCTTTCAACGCTTGCCTGTCAGCTTTAATATCTGCCTCAATAGCAAGTTCATCTCCTAAAGTGGAGCAGTCTATCGACTTACCATTTCTACCGCCTATTTCGTGCGATTGTGCTTCTCTCAGTGCTTCACGCTCTATTGATTTAATTACTTCTGCCATGCTCATAGTTCAAACACGCTCCCATATGCTACTCAACTACATACCAATCCTCTGCTAAACAATCATTAATTGACGGAACCCATGTAGAAACAGTGCTATTAACATTTTTGATAGCAAAATACGGATTGTAATGTACTAAATCGTCTTTATCTGCAATGGATTTCCCAATTTCTGTATAAGACTTAAAATTGCCGGCCGGAACATAATACGCAAACATTCCCTTGCCGTTCCAACCTTTTCTTGCTACTTTCTTACCATTTTTTAATGCTTCAATTGCCTGTCCAAAATTCATCATTTATTTTCTCCTTTACAATTTATTATTTTCATTCCTTATAAATCTCTTTGTTTCTTCAACTATTTTAGAATCCCTAGCAGAATTCACTTCAATATGGCTTTGTGGCAGTCTACCAAACTTTTCCAAAGCATATTTTTCTACTGCTTCTTTTGAAATATCTATTTCAAAATTTCTCAACGCTTCTTTAGATGGCGGTTGATACTCAGATAAGGGATTGTCAATGTTATTCATTCCTCATAAACCTCTCAAAATCTTTTCTACACTTAGGGCATAATTCATATGTTTTTTCTAAAAATTTATATCTACGGACATTCTTGATTTCAAGGCACATATCATTATCTTCAAAAGTGGGAACTATATCTCCGCAACATCCAACTTGCTTAAATCTAACTTCTTTCCAACTCTTAGGCATTATCTCTTTTCCGCACCTGTCACAAGTGTGCCATTCTTTTTGATGTTTCATATAAGCCGCCCTCACTTATCAAATAAAAATCCGTTATTGACTATTTTGTTTTGTGTGAATAGTGTTTTAACATTGGCAATCCGTGTCTTTTTCTCCAGTTATTGCAAGCTATGTATTCAAGTGTCTTAATTATTATGCTATTTCTCACATAGTCCTTTTCGATCATCCTTATAGGCTTTCTACCAAGTACCTGCATGCCAACAATTTCTAATCGTTCATTTGTAACATCAATAGCATATTTTTCTCCGTAACCAACATCGAAAGATATGTTATTTATTTCAAAGTGCTTCATGCTATATATAGATTTGTCTTTTTCATAAAATCCGCACCCCTTAAGGCATATAACTGGGTAATCTAAATAGCAATTACTTTTCTCATTCACGCATGTGTGACCCGTGCCAAGTACTCCGTAACTTAACATTTCATAATATTTACAATCTGTAGCTTTCTGGATATCTTTGGGTATTTCAACACCTAGTTCTTTTGCCCTTTTAATGCATTTGTCTTGTGGATAAATAATATGCGTTTTTATATCCATGTTGGTTGTACAGTCTATCCCGGAACTATATTTTGCACATTCTTCTCTGTATTCGCATATATCGCATTCGGTATTTTTCTCTTTATATTTTTGAGGCTTGTATTTCTTAAAATCCTTGCACTCATAGTCAAGTGATGTATCATTCCCTTTTTGGCATTCATAAACCGGATATTCTTCTCCTGTTTCTTCATCAAAATCAAAATCTTCATCACAATATTTGCAAATTGAGCAATCTTTCATATCACACCTCAAATCTTCGTAAATATATCCAAATCATAGTTATCTCTGATATAGTCAACAACTTCCTGTAATTTGCTTTTCACAAATTCATCATTGGCAATATCTGGATGTGCGTAAAACATGCAACTGTCTTTCTTTCCGTCTGCTTTATATTTACGATAGTTAAATGTCATCATAAACAATGGTATTCTTGTTAAATTCTTTGTCTTGTGTCTTATCCAACGATTAACAATTCTCTCAATCATTATTCTTCCCCCATAAATTATTTGGCAACTCTTCGCCGCCATAAATCTTGTTAGCGTATTTCTTAAATGTCGGTACGCTACAACCTGCTACTTTTGCCGCCTTTACTTGTGAAGCCTGTCCCGATATGTACAGGTTAATTGCTTCATAGAATTTATCTTTATTTAGTGGATGTACACCTGCTGCCATAATAATCACTCCTTACTTTGATTTTCAACTTGATGATTATATTTTCTTACATCACTACGCATTTTAGATGGCATATTCTTATAACCTGTATTTTGAAGTTCTGCTTTGAAAGCGTTGAAATCATCATCATTTTTAACAAATATACTGACATATTTATCAATCTGCGGTCTTGTCATAAGTACACCATTTTCAGTAAATACCTTTTTGATGTAATTTGTATAATAACAATACCCTTTGACTTTTTCGTGGTATAATCCCCAAAAATAATCAGCATTTTCTTTTGTTTCAAACTTTGCCCTAATCTCATTGTTAGAAATGTGATTGTAACAATGTCTGCACAATGTAATTAAATTGCTCTCTCTATCATCGCCGCACATTGAAGCTGTTCTTATATGTGTCATTACCAATGCTCTGTATTCTCTGCTACTCTTTCCACAATATCTGCAAGTATAATTATCTCTTTCAAAAATCTTGGTCTGTAAATCTTTATATGAACTCATAATAAATACCTCCTACAATTCCTTACTTTCACACCAACTACTCTTACAAGCGTGGTTCATAATGTTGATTAAAACATTCTCCGAAGAAAAATGAACTAAGCTATAATCACATTTTGCCGAAAACTTTGTATTGAAATATTCATCAACTAGCATCTTGTAGTCTGTATTATCGTCCATATCACTTATAGCCGCATAATAGGTATCTGTATATCCGTCACGCTCTATGTCGGTTTCTTTTGTTAAATTATCTACTACTCTTGATAAAACTTTATCTGTTAATGGGTAGTGATATTCTCCAGTACATTCTCCGTGTTTATCTAAAAAGTATTTAAAGAATGCTTCTACATTTTCTTTAAGTGTTTTATCATTAGTCCAATCATAAGCTATCTTACCAGCTCTGCTTATCATTCTTTCCTCGGCAACTTCCCAATCACTTTGAGAGTATTCGCTTATCGGCTTAAACTCTTTCACTTTTTTATCTTTGGGTAAAAAAGAATTACATTGTTCTCTGTTAAGAGAATTACATTTTGTACTCAATGTTTCGTAATTAGTGTTAGGGTAATCATTGTTAGTAATCCCTGTTAAAAGAGTTACATCTTGTGGCACTCCCGAATTACACTTTGTGTTATTCCCTTGGGAATTACATTTTGTGTCATTCCCGTTTTTCTCATTTTGTAATTTCTGTCCTTTATCTTCTGCTATAACTTCTTGCCTGATATTATCTTCCCATTTACTAACCTCTGCATTGATAACATCATAATTAGGTCGTATATGTATAGTCGGCATTGAATTAAATTTGTATTTTGCTGTAATTACAAATTTCTTTTCCACCAACGATTTAATTGCTTTGTCATACTGCCTTTCAGTAATTCTTATCTCTTCCCACCAGTCTTTTCTTTGCTTTGCAATCCAATATTCACTGTCTTTGTATACCTTGACCTTGCTTTTGTTATCTTTAGTTGGTGCAAACCAATATAAAATTCTTGATAACAGCGTACCCTCTATCAAATCACCTGTTATGTCAATATATTTGTGAAATGTGTGATTGCACCTTGCTGATGATAAGAAATTAACTTTTGTTTGGATTTCATTTTCTGATAGCATAATTATTACCTGCCTTTCTGATAATAGCCTTATTAACAAAACAACAAACAGGCACTAAGGCTTGTGCTTTTCGGTAGCTAACCTAGTTTGTTGTAATCGGATAGACAGGACTTGAACCTGTGACTACTTGAATAAATCAAGTGTTACTCCCAACTGAACTACTATCCGTTATATAGTTTAATTAGCTGCTAAAACAGGTTTCTCAACTCACAGCATTGCATATCCCCACTACGAACATTGATATGCGTTCCCACTCGAATTGATGTGGTGTGGATTTGAACCACACATAAACAAGCACTCCTGTCCTTTCAAGCCCCTAGCAATCAGGTATTCCCCTGTGGTTATGCTATGGTGGATTCGAACCACTAGCTCATTCTATCTGCTATTAGCGTTTACCCATTCCGCCACACATCAACTTACTCACACCTCTTAACCTAGGATAAGTCTGCAAACAACATTACGCACGCAGACCCAAGAAGTGCTTTCAAAACGCCGACATCGTGAATCGAACACGAACAACATTTCTGTTGGATAGCTTAGCAAGCTATTGGAATACCTTTATCCCATATCGGCAAATACCGCCTGTAACGGCTATCAAGGGAAAATGCAATAATATTTTTGGGGGAATATCGAGAAGAACCTTGATAAGTTGAATTTCACACCTCTGTATGAGGTAAGCCTTTCCGAGTGGTCTTGCACCACTCTTAACTGAATCTCCAAGAAAGTACATGAAAGGAGGGCTACCCTGTAAAATGCAAAACAGTTTGATGGTAGTCTATGATAAAAGTAAGACGAACTACACCAGTCGGATTCGAACCGACGCATACAGAGGTCAAAGCTCTGTGCCTTACCGCTTGGCTATGGTGCATTGATATGGCTATTCTCGGTATATATTCGCCGCAAACCGCAGTGTACTATCCTTTGTAGCCATTATACTTTCATTGACCGACACGGCTATTCTGACAATTCTATGTATTTGTCAATGTACCACTTAGCTTTTTTAATATCCTCTAAGCCATTCTTGTTATTATGTCTGTAAATGTACTTAAAAGCATTGCATAAGCAAAAGTTCTTAACGGCTTCCTTGCCCTGTGTTTCCAACATAACATTTATACATTCAAAGCCACCAGTCTCATAATGGCTCGGATGATTAACATTGTCGTTTACAGGCTTTTCATTGACACTAGGTGCAACATCTTTAAGTGGAATAAAATTATCAAACTTATCATCACTCTTAGCACCGTTATGTATGCAATTATTACATGCGTATTCTGACTGAAGTCTACTTGCACAATTAATACAAGGTAATGGATATGAAATATCGTTCATTAAACGTCACCTGCCTGTCTGTGATTAGCTTTGTAAGTATCAAATCCCTCTGGGTATCTCGCTTTCAGCTTATCAATGTTAATCTGCATGATTTCATCAAAGCTGAACTCAAAAGAATCGCACATTAAAGCTAAGTACCAATATATGTCGCCGATTTCACGCTTTAAATGTTCAACATCTAACGGCTTTTCATGGAAAATCCATTTCTTGAGCATATCGTTAAGTTCTCCAACTTCGCCGGATAAACCTAATGCAGCATTAAGGACGCCGCCCAATTCAATCTCTGGCGTATCTTCGCCACGATTACCAATCTTTAAATCATTAATCTTGTTCAGAAGCCTATCTGTAGACTTTTTGTCGTTAGTACGCATAGCCAAAGCCTGATACTCTGCTCCCTGCATTTCTAACCCCTAACTCTTTTTTATTTTTTAAAATTTTTTGGAATTTACTCGGCTGAATTAGCCGCTTTCTGATGTGCTTATTGAATATCTTGTGAATAATTAAGATGCGTCTATTATACACCTATCTATCAGATTTGTACAGTAGATTTATTGATTATATTATATGGGTTATTATCAGGACTATATATTAATAAATATAATGGTTATTGTATATGATTTAATAAATTATTGTTAGATGGTTATGTATATATAAATATATATAATAAGCCTTTTTATCTTTGGGGATATTTGAGCGACTTAGTTGGGCGTGCAATGCGTGCATATATAACCCCCACGCCCTGCGTTTGTACATTATGCACAACGAAATCAGCCAGAACGGAGCGACTGCGCAATAAATAATCATCATGCAATCGCTGTCAAACCGCTTGTCTACTGGCTTTGTTGTACTTTTATCGTTCAAATGTCCTGTTTTATCACTTCGCCAAACTCTAATTTAGCGAAATGCTGTTATCGTGAGCCAAACGGCTTAAAGTCGCTTATTTACTGGCTTTGTGGGTTTTCTTGTACATCTTGCACAATGATTTCTTGTTGTGCAATTTGACGAACATTAGAGCCTTGAGCGTTTCCAGATGGTCCGAGCTGCGGAAGGTCTGCGGCTGTTTTAATGGTCTTTGCGGTGCTTTCTCTGCTGACACCGGGAAGATTCCAGCCGAAACGGCGATTCATGACCGCGAGCTGTCCGACTGGGTTCTTTCCGGACCAGAGCCGAGCCTCTCCGCTAGACTCATAATCTTTTGACAGTTTTTGATATAAATTGTTTGCCGATGTACTTAGTTGCGGTGTCCTGCTCTCATTTCCCCAATTATATATAACATCTTCTCTTATACCAGTTAATTTACAATATCCTGATATAGTACATATTTTATTGTACTTATAACACATATATATATAATAATCTGCTATATAATTTAAGTACTCATAATTATAACTATTACAATTGCTATTATTTATATTACTATATTGATTATTATAATTATTATTATTATATCCCTGTAATTTACCTTTTAATTTTAGTCTGTTAGTACCCTTAAAAGTATTATTATATACATAAATTAAAGCGGCATAAAAAAGGGATTGCGGAGCCGCTGCCATATCTTCAATGTTTTCATCTTTGCAAAATCTTTTGAAATACATATCAATTTCATTTTCAAAAATTTCTTGACTTTCTGGTGTTTCTTGTACTTTTTCCATGCGTCCCCCTTTCTGCTGGAGCTTATCCAGCTTATTGTAATATATACTAATAACATAAAAATAACCCGATAACAATATTAATATTATCGGGTGTAAAACTTATATATTCAATTATTAGCAATATAATAACACAATAAATATAATTAATCAATAGGCATTAAAAAAGCGGTGTATATCTGTTATACACCGCTTAAAATATATATTTTAAATCTCCACAACTTTCCCAACTCTGGAATTTTCAAAAATTCCATCAGAAAGCTGTCCGCGCAATTCCTCTTCACATTCTTCAGAGTTGTTTCTAGTAATGCGAATAATTGAGTATTCGTTTGTGCCTGTTTTGTCGAAGTTGTCAACTTCAATAATTCTGACGTCTGTACCTTCTGAAAAATCGTATTTATAAGACTTTCCAAAGCTCTCTCTTTGCCTATGTCCGTCCATTCCGTATATTTTCCATGATTTTGTCACTGCCATATCGTCCACCTTTTAATCTTTCTTATAAGCATATGTGACAGCCTGTCACTTTTTCGCCGTCTTTAATTTCTGGCAATTCCACAATTCGCACGCCTTTATTATCCGCTGCATATGTACTTGGATAACTTTTTGAATTAATAATCGCAGCTATATATTCCCTTTTCTGCTCATCTTTCTTGATTGCTAAAAATAATCTCATATTCTGCACCTTTCAGCCTTTCGGCTGTCCTTTCTTAATTTCTGTAATTATAATAACACATGCAATACATAAGTGCAATACATAATTGCATATTTTTTAAAATTAAAATGGGCACTTTTCGGAGCTGTCGCCGTTATTTGTTGGAGCTGTCGGAGCTTCCAAGCGTTCCAACTCTGCAAGCACTAATTCATTGACAAATCCGTTAATTGTTAAGCCTTGCGCCTGTATGCGTTCCTTTGTGCCTTTTGGAAGTCTGCAAGTAATACAATCCCAGTTGTTTTTTGCAGCTTCGTTCTGCTTTCTTGCTCTCTCTCTTGCCTTCTCTGCAATTTCTTTGTCTGTTTTAATCATATATAAGCACCTCTTTTATATTGTATTTTAATATTGCAATTATAAAATACAATAAATAATTGCTATATGTCAAGTATTAATTATCTCTATTGATATATCAATTTTAAATTGCAATAATTTATTTTATTTTTATTGCAATTAACTATTGCAATTATAAAGGCAATATGCTATTATAATTATACAAATAAAGAAAGTGAGGGCGCAAACATGGATAATCAATACAGACTTGTAACAGAAAGCGGAAAAGTTTTATTAGGTGGCGAGACATACAGCCGCCGAGGAGCTGAAAGCTGGTTTGATGATTTAGGCGGAGTTTATGAAGATGATGAGACAGGATCAGAAGAAAGAATATATATAGAGGAGGTATAGAAATATGACACTTGCAGAAAGAAAGATAAATACAGAGGATTTGATAAGTTTTGAGGAAATCGCAAAGAAGCATATAGCCGGGGAATATTTAGCAATCGGCAACTATGGGAAAAGCTATCATGCTTCCTATGTTCCGGAATATGAGCCATCTGGCGTAATGTTCTTTTGTATTCCATCAGATGTTGAAATCTTAGGATATTTAGAAATTATTTAAGTCGAAACCGCCGCCCGGCGGTCTGGTGTAGGGTTGCAACCTTGCCACTGATGAGACAAGCACATATAAAGGAGGTTTTCACATGATTATTAATGCAAGTAATATAAAAGTAGGCACACAATTAGCAGAGTCAGACGGATTTCTGTTTGATGTTGTAGAAATTGTAAAAGAGACTGAGAAAACGATAACGGTTCGCCTCTGCTCCGACTTTTCGAGTTTTCCGACACACTGGAGAACACAGAAAGACGGGACGCCGGGCGGAGTTATTAAGACTTTCAGAAAAACAACTAAATTGTACGGTGTTAATTAGTCGAAACGGTGGAAGTTCCACCGTCTGCAGGAACTGCCCCACCCGCACCGATGAGACAGGGCACACAATGAAAGGATGGTTGATATTATGAAAACAATTAAACTGCAAGGAATACACACACCACAAAAAGCAATTACGGCGGCAGAATTAAAGCCGGGGATGATTACAGTTTGGAATTATGGTTACACTTCCACAGTCAAAAGCATAGAGCCAACAAAGAGCGGAAAAAGCGTTAAATGCGTTATTATTTCCGACGAAAGCGGAAACGAACACATTAGAACAATGCGAGCTGATAGGCTTGTAGGAGTTAAAGAGAAAGAGCCAAAAAGCCCTATTGATAAAGCACTAGAAAACAGAAAAAGAACATATAACGGAATATATAGCGATGTCGGCACAGCATTAGACACTTTTAGCACTTCGGAGCTTGCAGAATATTATATACAGCGTTTCGGAGATAGCGCACTGCGTTATTTTCTTGAGCAGGGAATAATTGCGGCAGAAATTAGCAAAGAAAAAGAAGCAATATAATAGCAAGTCTGGCATTTTCCGGGGGTTCGATTCCCCGGCTTGCTCTCGCCATAAATGATTGATTTTTATGGTAATAAATGATATATTATTATTAATTTCTACTTGGTAGATTAAAATAGTATATCTTTATTTATTAATTTTTTAAAAAATGGAGGTATAAAAGTATGGAATGGTACGCAGACAGAGAAGTTACAAGCAAGGAAAGAGAAGCAATTGACGAAGCACTAAGTCTTTTCAATTGCGATTTAAGCGATGATGATATTCAGAGATGGATAGATGACGACACTATATCTTTAAATACATGCAGAAACGGTCGAGATGTTGTCTGGATTCTGTTAGAAGACAATCGCGAAGCGTGCGTATATGTCGACAATCTGAAAAAGCTTACCAATGAAGAAATCAAAAATCAGCTTCTTTGAATATGTACTAAATCATAAGCAAGGCAAAAAGCTTTGCTTATTTGTACACAACAAGGAGAAAAAATGCGAAAAATAAAATGCGATTTAACAAAACAAAAATTTCCACATTTCACAGTTTTAGAACCTGTACATATCGAATATAAAAACAAAAACACTCTCCGTTGGAAATGTCTGTGCGAATGCAGCAATATTTTTTATGCACAAACAAGCGCGATAACATCGCAGAAAATAAAAAGTTGTGGTTGTTATCAAAAAAAATACCAAAAAGAAAAACATCTCGGCAAAGGGTGCGTAAAAATTGGTGATAAATTCGGCTTACTTAAGGTTATTGGTACAGAAATCGGTGAAGATGGCAGAACACAATATATTTGTAAATGTAAATGCGAGAATATAATAACCTTGCCTATTTCCCATTTAAAGAAAAGATATTCTTGCGGCTGTCTTACAGAGGGCTGCATACCAAATAGCAATGTTAAAGCAGAGAGTCTTGTACACTTAGGAAAGAAAACCGCAAGAAATACAAGTGGTTGCCCTGGTGTTTCTTGGCGCGGAGACAAGCAGAAATGGCAAGCTAGAATATACTTCGATGGCGTAAATCATCATTTGGGATATTTTGCGACTAAAGATAGTGCTATTAAAGCCAGACAAGAAGCAGAAAACGATATATATAACAGATATTCCGATATTATCGAAGATATGCCAAATAAAAATAATGCATTTAGCAAAACAAGCACGAACCGCAGCCGGTCAAGTTTATATAATGCACTTTAATCTGTTAAAGTTTTTCATCAATTTTTCAGGGCAAATTTGAACAAAATCGGGAGCAAAAATTGAAATTCTGTGTAACCGATTTTTGGATTTCAAAATTGAAAGTGACGGGGGTATTTGAAACGGCGCATTTAAAATTTTTAAAAAATTTTTTCAATTTTTTAAGTAGGATTTGAACGAAATCCGAAACGGATTTTAAAAATTGTCAAAATCGAAATTGCGAATATAAAAGAGAACCCCACGGAGGTAGCAAAAAAGTTGCATTATATTCCGTGGGGTTTAAATTAATCTATAAAAATAATCGGTTTATCGTCATCAAAAAGATTACTAACAACTTCCTGTCCTTTATCCACCAAGTAACAAGAAACTTTCTGGAATCGCCTGAAACCTTTGATAATTTCATATTTGTTATTAATTCTATAGATAGTTCCTGCAAAATTGCCTTTATTAACAGGAATATAAGATTGTGTATCTAATGGAGCTGATATGGGTTTGTCAAGCTCCTTAAGTTCTACAATATCTACCACTTCAATCTTACATAAATCACCATACTCACCTAATGATGGATATACCGGTGGGTTTAGTAACGCATGGTATATATCATCTATGTCACTATCATCAGCTTTGATGTATATAGTTGTATATAAATCAACCAACATCAAATGATATTTAACTGCATTGACCCAACCCGTATGACTTCCGTTTGCGTTATCTGTTATGACATCCCAACGATTAAGCATTTCATCGCTAATTTTGTTGAAATTATAGCCACCGTGCCATTCTTTTTGCACCTTAGTATTATAAATTCCTTTGCCAGTAACAAAATAATCTAATTTATGATACCTTTTCCATTGACACATTGAATGAATAAACCCATTAACTGTGCTAAATGGTGGCAAAGGGTAGCAATCTGCACCTTTTGGCGCTGATGGATTATTGAATCTAGCCATTTCTTGATACATTTTTAATCTTACAACTCTCATAATAAAACCTCTAAAATAAAATAAGTTGCACCTATACAAAAATGTATCAATGCAACTTTCCACTATGGTTCTATTAAGGTAAAATGATATATTAATTATCAATTGTTTACATCTATTAAATAATAGCATTTTTAAATATTATTGTCAACACAACAACTTTCTGTATAAATTAATGCTTTACTTGAATACCGACATTGACCAAGCTCATATATCAACAATTCCTTAGTCATAGTCGGATTAGTCTTTTGAATTATCTTTAACAGCTCATCAATACTCATTATCCTGCTCTCCTAATTGCTCCTAAAACCATATCAACAATGTCAAACACTTCATCTCCGTATGTTGCTACAAAATCACACAATATCTCTTCCTGTTCGATAGGCAAATACACATCATAGGACATACAGATTGCATGGCATACTTCATGTATCAGCACTTTGCGTTGCATAAATCCACGCAAGGCGTTTGACAGATAAATTGTATGTATATTTCTATCAGTTACACCTAAGCTGATTGTGCCGTCTGACCGCTTTAATTCACCCGAATTTGAATTTTTATATTGCACTTGCCACATTGTGCCATTAATGCTAAAAATCATCTGTATGCTCCTTTCTAAATAAAACAGGCTATGAATATTGCTACTCATAGCCCTTAAAATCATATCTTAGATACAAGAGTACTTAATTTTGTTCTAAGCAAGTTCTTCTCTTCTGCCGACATATCAGCCACCATACCTGTAATATCGCTTGCAAGTTCCTTAGTGTAGCTGTCAAGTGACTTCATCTTGTGTTCCTTATCTTCTGGCGTGTTATTCTTGTGCATTTCCTTAGTTTCTGTGTAGTTTCTCTTTGCTCTGTCATAACTGCTTTCAGACATTGGCTCTGTATAGTACATCTTGCCATAATCTCTATCCATATCCCTCATATGCTCTGCTTCTGGGTACATGTGCATATAAGGTGGTTCTTCATATCCTCTGCGATATGTCCCCTTGCCTTTCGGTGCAAATCTGCCATTTGCATAGCGGTAATGGTCATAGTATCTTCTGTCCGGATAATCTTCATACTGTTCAAGCATACGCATAATGTCTTCGTTATCTTCTGACTTTTCCATAGCTTCAACAATTCTGTAATCCTTGTCAAAACAAGCTATGTTTTTCGCTATTTCTGTAAAATCCTTTAAATCGTCAAGGTTCTGCCCCTCAAAATTGTCAATTCCAATGCCGTCAACTTTAGCCTTGACACATTCCATAATCTGTTTAGCCCATTTATGCATAATATCAAGCCTCCCTTACTGCAATCAAATTACTGTTCTGTACTTCAATAGCCTGTGCTGATGTATTCTGCACCGCTACTGTACTGCAACAGCCACAAGGTACATCAACATATGCCTGTGCTGATACGTTAAATAAATTTTCAACTGCGGCTGGTGTTACAATCATTCGTGTTGACTGTAAAGGTTCTCCGTCTACTGCAATGGCAAGTGATATAGCTTCAACTGTACCACCTGTAGGTATCTGAATGTTTCCGCTATAAGATACTAAAAATCTTGCCTTGCACTGATTTGTAATACCTCTTAACTTGATAATTCCGCTTCCCTGTCTGTGGACTATACATTTGCTACCGCATACCGGTGTTTCTGTAAATGCAACATCTTCTCCGGCGGCGACTGTTTGTAATGCAATTCCTGTTATTTCCATTATCTTTACCTCTCTTTCAAAAAAAATAAGGGCAAACATTATAGCCTGCCCTTTGATTATAAGTAATACTGCTTAGCAGACATAATCGAGTTAAACTCAATTAAGATACTCAATTATTCTGTTGTAATTAGCATCCGCAACTCTGATTACATCCGCATCCATAAGCGTACGCATTTGGATTTGGAACGACATATGCTGGGACTGCCGGTGGATTTACAGAATTGACGATCTGCTGTGTCTGTGCCGTCATTGCAGTAGTCAGAAGTGCATTCTGTCTATCCTGTGAAGCAGAAAGCTCAAGTTTCTGTACCTTATCTCTCAAATCTGCATTTTCCTTTGTACATAAGTAATCAAGAATAGCTCTCGTTCCTGCCTGCTGGCTGTCAATAATATCTCTTGTGTTATTGTTCATTGTGTTCTGTAAAGCACAAGTGTTAGTTGCTAAGTTGTAATTAATTCCCTGTATAGCTTCTCTCGTCTCGCAGCAGCAGTTAGCAAGCTGTGACTGTAAAGCATTGGTATTCTGCATATTAGCAACTGTATCAGCGTTTACCGCCTGTTGTATGCCGTATCCGGTCTGCATGATATTTGTGTTAATACCATTAAAGCCTGTGAGTATACTGTTGTTCATGGCATAGAAGCCATCACAAAGTCCGTTGGAAATACCATCTAACTTGCTAATAACTGCCTGATTGTCAAACCCTCTCTGAATAGCCGCGTCTGTGTAGCCTGCGCCGTTGCCATTTCCACCGAAACCGCCCCAGCCGTTATTTCCCCAGCCAAAGATTAAGAGAATTACAATCCACCATGCACCATCGCCCCACATACCATCGTTATTACGATTATTGCCTGTTACTGCGGCAATATCTGCGAGACTAACTCCGTTTGAATTAAACATCTTGTTTACCTCCATTTATTTTATTAACAAATGGGATAACCGGTCATTATGTGCGCACCACCCAAAATGTCCTAATTCATCATTCCCTTAATATCATTAAGGTTTATTCCTTGCGTATTCATAAAATTACTTAAAATTTGTTCTGCACCTTGTGTGTTTCCACTGTTTATCTGATTAAGCAAATTTTTTGCCATAGGATTTCCACGTTGTGCCGACTGTTGCAAACAATTCATAGCCATTTGCTGCGGATTCCGAATTGACCTAAGCTGATTTATAGTTTGAATTAACTGCTGATTCATTCTTCATCACCGCCTTTGCTTTGAGTTCGCGAAGTTTTTCTCTGTGGTCCCAAAGATTTGTCAAATCTATCTTCCAACTGTCCTATTTTCTCCGATAACTCTTCAAACTTATTTAAGAATAGCTGTGTGCTTTCGTCTGATAGGGTAAATTTAGCATTTTCTGTATTAGCCATAGTATTTACTGTCTGATTATCTTTTGGGGCTGTATAAGGCTTATACACAATCGTATTAATGGTTCCGTCAGCGTTCCAACCCTTGACATAAATTTCCGACATATCCTGTTTAGGGAAAAATGCCATTGAGCCATCCATAGGCACTTCATTTGCATTAATATTTTCAACTGCCTGTACTATTCGTCCATTAATGCCTGCTATCTGCTGCGGCATAGGCTGTTGATTTGCTAAGGACATTTGTGTCCCTGCCACTGGCTGTTGTAAGCTCTGCTGATAATTTTGCAAAAAGTTCATTCTATCCGCATATGGATTCTGCATAGGCATATAATTATTGTTCATCATAGGTGTTGTCTGATAAGGATTGTTTATCATCTTCTACCTCCTCCAAGACTTCTTCGATTGCGTGGATAACAAGAGATAATGTTACTAAGTCAAGTTTTTGTAATTCTTCTTTGCTCAAGATTTTTTCTCTAATTTCATCTGAAAACATTCGCACTACCTCTCTTTCTGATTATATTTTGACATAAAAAAAGACGGATTAACCGTCATGTTTCCGACAGTTATCCGCCAAAAAATAAGCAAAAAAATAACGCCATTACGGCGTTTGCTAAATTTCTATGATTACTTTCTTGATTACCTCTTTATTTTCCTGTAAAAAGACGATGTTCAAAAAATCTCCTTTCATTCAGTGTTTATGTGGGTTTGCGGTGTTTCTTCTCCTTGAAAAATAGCAGGGGATGAGAGAATCGAACTGCATTGACTACTTCCTTATTCCGCTCTATTACTGGGTTTCTGGCTTTGTACCTTGATTACTTTGATTACTTTGTAATCAAAATCCTAATAATTGATAGCATTATTAACTTGCTCAATCTTAGTCCTATCAGTCTTATTACTGTAAATGTAATATTTTCTTGTTGTCTCAATGCTTGTATGCCCCATCATTTCTGTTATAACAGTGTCACTCACGCAATTATCATACAACGCAACACTGTATGCCCGGCGGACTTTATGTGTGGAACGATAATTAATGTCCAGTGCCTTACATATCTTATGCAACTTTCTGTTAAATGCTTGTTCCTTTATACGCTCCCCTTTTTCTTCAAACATATAAGTTCCAAAAGGATTTAATCTGCGAATTGCCTTAACAGTATTTACAGCTTTATCCGGAATAATTATATCTCTTAATCCTGCGTCAGATTTAGGATAGTCGCTTACTATCTTAGCCCATTTCCCATTTTCATCTCTGACCTTAATTTCTGTTCTTTGTATAGAAATATAATGTTTAATAGTTCCATCTTTCAGTACAGTGTTGTGAATATCAGAAAACTTAAGTGATGATAACTCGCCAGCTCTCATTCCACACTCAAACATAAGTAATAATCCCAGGCTCCTTATATCATATCGTTGCCATAGATATTCTGTGATTCTTGGAATTTCGTCCTCGAAATACACTTGTTCCTCTTTCTTTTTCACATTTTTAGTAAAAGCTCTGCGTGATAAATCCAAGTCTCCCATAAATTGTGTGATACTTAGATTGGTATACCCCTTTTTCTTGGCATATTTAAAAATGCCATTAATAAGGATCCGCATATCAGAATATGCCTTATGTGTAAGCTTACATTCGGCAATAACAGTCTTAATAAAGCATTCTAAGTCATCTTCTGTAATGTACTTGATTTTCTTATCTGCCATGTGATATGCTTCGTTAGTGAAAAATCTGGCAAAGTTATCATTATACTTATCATATGATTGCTTCTTGATTTCGTGATATTCAAGTTTTTGGTCTACCCATTCCTTGAATACAGCCTTAACTAAAGGTTCATTAGCGAGTTTCTTGTAGTGTTCCACAATTCCATCTTCAAGAGACTCTTGCGTTGAACGCTTTAGCAGCTTTCTGCCGCTTGATGTGCTTTCGTCTGGCAAGTATGTATACCACTTCTTATCCTTTCCTTGCCAGATTTCATTATTGTGTGCTTTTAAATATTTTTTCCTTTCGTTCATTTCAATTTGTTTTTGAACATCGTCACGAGAGATAATACCATTCTCCAGTACATAATTCAATAACTCTTTGTCTGTTAATTCCAATCACAGCACACCCTTTCAATTTTATTTTTAATGTTCCTTATTCTCCTTTCAAGAGTTCTTTGCGATACGCATAATCGTGCAACTATCTCTTTTTGTGTGAAATTCCGAGAAAGAAGTTTGAATATTCTCTCTTCTTCCTCGGTAAAATTGGCATTTTCCAATATCTTTTCAAGTTCCGGCTTAGTAAGTTCTGAAAACTTCATAAGCCATACTCCTTAATATTTAATTTTTATTTTTGTCTCTTCTTCTAACTGTTCAATAAGTTCTTTCGGATCTATGAGTCCTGCGTTGAAATCTTCGTTGAATTTATCAATCTCATCAATAAGTCGTTCTAGTCGCTTATTTCCAAATCCGAATTTATCGTGCAGCACCCACAACAGAATTGTTAAGGCATTACCAAACATTTCTTTATTTTCTTTATTCTTCTGCCTGTTTAATTGAACTCTCATCATTTGTTCCTGAAATCTTCGTTGTTCCGACTTGCTCATTTTTTATTCTCGCTTCCTTGCTTTTCTTAGCATACTCCAAAGACTTATTGTAGTGCTTTTTACATAACTTTGAGTGATTATAAACCGGTTCGCCGCAAAACCAGCATTTACCATTCATTACCCATTCACGTTTAGCATCGAGTTTTAAGCCTTTCTTGGCGTCTCTTATACGTTTCTTGATTTTAAGTTTGTTACGGCACTTAGAACACGTTTTATATCCCTCATCTGCCTTAACTTTACCGCAATAAACGCATAATCCGTTATTGCTTCTTCTCTGATACTTGCTTTTTTGCTCGATTCTATCTTTTTCCTTGAATTTTTCGGGATTGGCATTGTATCTTGACATTCTCTGGGTATAGCGTTTTGCTGAACATTCAATGCACATTTTTTCATCACCAAAAAGACTGTTTTTACGGCATGTAGGGCATATTCTATTTTCTTTATACCAACTAATAAGTTCTCGTCTATCTTTGTTTGCTCTGTCGTGGCATTTGCTACATTTAACCCCGGCAATATCAAGTGGCTTTCCACAATTTACACATAATCCAGCTTCTTTTCGTCTGTAATACATTCTCATTTGCGGACTAATTGGCGTTGTTTCCACTAAAATCAACCTCTCATTCTGTCAATTCTATCTTGTACCTCTCTAGGTGCTTCAATATACTCTTCTGCGTTTGTATTTTGACCGATAAGGGCATTTTCTTTAATTTGTAATGTATTTATATCTCTTTGGAATTTTTGCTCGATTTGAGCCTTATACGAATTTACATTCGTCTTTTCGATAAGTGATTTGATATTGTCCGGCATACGATTTATTTCATTCGCACGCTCAACAACTGTTTCGTAAGTTCTTAGAAAATTTGATTGTATTACTGTTTCTATCGTCTGATAATCTGATGTCGCCCAGTTTTTAAGGTTATCTGGCATACCAACCGCCTGTTTTACAAGTGGCGGCAGCTTGTTGAATTCTTCAACCGCCCCATAAGTGCCATTCCGTAACGCCTTACTGACTAATCCCCAAGCTGTCATTCCGTCAAGTTCCTGCGGCTGTGATATAGTCTGTATTTTACCTATCAACTGCCCTATACTTGGTGCAAATCCGCTTGTATCAGATGTGGCATACGCTTTTAATGCTATTGACACTTGATTGTAGCTGTATGCTTCTAACATCATATTCCACACATCTACTGTTTCTGATAGGTTGTTAGGCTTGTAGTTAGGGTAGCAATCACACATAATGCGGATAATTTTAACTGTTTCTTCCCTTGTCAAGCGTTGCTACCTCCTGATTCATATAAAATTTTGACGCCATCTGCATCTACATTTGAACTTTTATTTGCTATGCTTCTAAAAATATCCACATAATCACAATTACCCAAATCAATAGGACAATTATCTAATATATTTAATATATCTTCAATAACCGCTCTTTCACTATCATTAACTGTGATTTCGTAAATTGTATCTGAATACATAATTTTTCTCCTTTACACATTATCCCAGTCAATAGCACCCTTACTGAAATTCTGATTGCCTTGCTTATTAGAATTATCTTCTTTCAGTTCAAACAATCCTTGCCAGCAATGGTCTACTGACTGATTAAGAATTTTAACCGCTAAGTCATTATCTCCGCCTGATAGCTTTTCAAGGGTATTCATAGCCCTATGCAATGCCTTGTCAGTGCATATAGGTTTTTTAATTTTCTTACGCATTGTCACATACTCGTTAAATGCTTCATCAAGTAATTCATCATTGGGATAATAACTTTTCTTTTTGGATATTACGTTAGTAATATCTTTTTCTGTATTCTTATCTTCTTTAATTTCTTCTGTTCTTTCATTCTTACTTTCTTTTAATATAGAGTTTGTTAATAGAATGTTATCTGTTTGTTGATTGTCTGTTAAGTTGCTTGTTATTTGTTTGTTATCTTGCTTGTTATCCGTTTGATACAAATTGTAGTTAACCACAGTAAATATCGTGAATTTGTTTGTTGCTTTGCTTGTTATTTCGCCTGTTAATTGTAAGTGTTTTAGCGAGGTACGAATTTCCATTACAGACAAATTAGTTTCTTTTGATAATTCAGATATTGAAGAGGGGAAAGACCCTCTTTCAATTATCTTGCCTTTATAATTTCCGTCTTTCCAATAGGCGCTTATCAACATATACATAAAAAGTCTGAATGTATTAATATCGCTCCACCATTCCCACTTTAAAATCTTTCTGTCAATTTTAATAAAGTTACCTGCCATAATTACCTCTTCAAGTTCTGTCACATTGTTACTTCACTAAATCGTTGATATTAACTCTGAATCCGTCAAATTCCTTGCCTTTGCTCTTGATGTAAGCTGTTGTATCAAAGAACATCAAGTTGCCCTCTCTGTCCGTTGCCATACTTACACCATTTCTTGTAAGACTGCCTTTGAGTAGGTCAAGTAAATTCTGTATTTCCTGCTTTGTTTCGTCTTTCATACTGTATCTCCTTGATTGATATTCAAATTCTTAAACATAGCACACATAACATCTACCACAATTGAGTTGCCGAATTGCTTATATAGTTGCGTATTGCTGTTTACTGCTGTCATTTTGTCAATATCTTCATCAGATACACCCATCAGCCGTCCACACTCTCTCGGTGTTAGCTTTCTGATACGATATTGAGGTTTTTCAAGCAATAAATTATCTTTTTGTACTGTTGTCAGTGTGTTAGACACATCATCTTTTCTAGGTTCTAATTCTGTCATATTGTGTCTGCTCTCCTGTATCTGACCGCTTTCATATGCTTTTCGTATCTGTTTGCCGTATTCCGTGCGCTTTGGTGTCAGAACTTGGCTTTCCATAACAAGGTTATCTTTCTGCACACTCGTCAAGCAATTACTTGTACCTTGCATATTTACCTCTAATCTTTGCTCTGTTGAACTTCCTACGGTCCTATCTGACGGATTATCGGGATTTCTACCACGCATAGCAACTATATGACTTTCACACACTTTAATCTGTTGTGTACCGCCACCCTCAACTGTTGTAATGTTAGGGCAAAGTGCGTTTTCGTCATATACTGTGTTCGATTGGTGCTTGCCTGTGCCATTATCCATAAATCCTAACTGCTTCGCTTCAAGAATTTTTGGCTCTTGATTACCACCTTGCATTGTACTCAATGTCGGACTGCACCCCCCCCCACATCATAAATTCGGCTAGTGCTTTCAAACTTATTTTCAAGCGAACCTAGTACATTAACTTCATTCATTAAAACCGCTCCTAAATCGTGCTGTTCAGCCTTTATACATCTTGAAATCGGATATACGCCTCTTTGAAAATCAGATGAAACTCCAGTGTGTATACTTCCTATTATCTCCATTCAATCAACCTTTCGTCACAACCTTAATTGGTTCCTTATGATTTACTGCATTTAAGCAGGGACAACAGCCATTATCAGAATAGATAGTATTGCTTTGATGCCGTCCTGTGCCTTTATCAATAAAACCGACTTTATTTACTCTCTGCGACAACGATTCCGACTTGTTGTTGGTTTGAGATTCCGCAGTCATATCTTGCCGTGATGCAGTTAGAGACTTCTCTTTCTTGTGGCTTATTGATTGTTCCGTCAACGCAAGTCTGTCTGTCTGTCTGTCTGTTTGTCTGTCTGTCTGTCTGTCTGTCTGTCTGTCAAGATTGTGTTGTGGTAATGTGCCGTTGTCAATAAGCTGTTTTATCAGCTTGTCGGCCTTTTCATTGTTGATGTAATACTTTTCATCTACATTATCCTCAAGATAGTCTTTTAACTTCTTTTTGAGCGGTATAGGCTGTGGAAAATGGTAATTGTACTCGCCCAGGAATGAAAACATAAAGCATCTTTCACGATTTTGTGCTACACCATAATTTTTAGCATTTAAGTCTTGATAGTAATTTGTGTAACCCAGGCTTTCAAGAAAATCTAGCCACTTTCTAAAGTCAGGCATATTATCCTGGCTATGTACTTGTGGTACATTCTCCATGAATAAAATCTGTGGCAATTCTCCGCTGCTATCTCTAATTTCTGTTAGTATTCTCTCAACTTCCCACAACAGACCACTCCTTGTACCACTGCCCTTAGACATTCCAGCTTGTTTTCCGGCAACTGATAAATCCGTACAAGGAAAAGAGTAAGTAAGTAAGTAAGTGAATGTATTTGTGTCGCAGATATTCAAATCTCCTGCATGAACCTTTGTTATGTCCATTGTGGGAAAATCTGTGCCATGTACTGCGTTATAACTTGCTATGGCATACTTATCAAACTCCACAACTCTGTAATGTTCAAACTTAGCGCCTATTCTCTTTAGTGCCATTGCCTGACTGCCGTAGCCGGCGAAAAGTTCTATTAAGCGAATAGGCTTTGTTATGCTAATTGGTTCTCTTGTGAAGTCAAATATGCTCATTTGATTATTCAAGTTCATACTGTATCTCCTATAAAATCACTTATATTCATTTGACTGTCCTTTTCAAATACAAGCATTTCATTCTTTGCACGCTCGTAAAAGTTTCTGTCAATCTCGAATCCGTATGCACTTCTGCCAAGTTCTGCGGCGGCTCTTAGTGTGCTACCGCTACCACAACAAGGGTCAATAACAACATCTCCCTCGTCTGTAAAAATCTCAATCAGCTTTTTGAGGACTGCTACAGGCTTTTGTGCCGGATGAATTTTCGGTATATCTTTTCCGTCTTTCTCCCAAGTAAACCAATTAAATACCATATGTCCTGTACCTCTGATATTCTTTCCGTTTTCATCAATCTGCAATCCGTTTCTGAATTTCGGTAACTTATTTCGATACAGCACGAGTGCATATTCCGTAGCACCAACGATACGCATATTAGCTTTAAGCACCTGTGGACTGTAATTTTTACAGAATACAAGCGGTATGTAATTAACGAATCTGTGTTTCTTTGCGGCGGCAATCAATGTTGATAACTGTTCAAATGAACAAAATACAATCATACAAGGGCTATTGCTACTTCTGCCCCTTGCGATAGGCTTTGTGTCCTCTTTCTTCAACATCTTTGAACAAAAATGGAAGTATTCATACAAATTAAAGTTAAAATCTGAATTGAAAGCCGCCTTTTTCGCAAGTTTGCTCTCGCCATTCTTGTTATCGCCACCGTTATACCACATAGGGTTACTTCCATAGAAGTTAGTTCCTACATTGTAAGGAACATCAGCAATAATAAGCTGTGCTGGCGGTATTGCATATTTCTTGTAATTCTGCATAGAATCACGATATATCTCGCATTTAACTTTTTTCTTATACATTCAAATCTACCAAAAGGAAACCTCGGTTTTATGTGCGCACAACCTATTCCTTTCTTTGATTTTTAGTTAGTTATCTTCTTTTCTCTTAAAATCTTCACAAGACACATCAAGTAGGCAACCACACCGCTCAATTTCTGTTGTTCCCCAATATGTCTTGTATCTGTAAGAGTTTGCACAATTAAAGCAGAAGTCTTTTCCGTTATTCATTTTGTAACTTGTCTTTTTATCTTCTAACTTTTTCCCAAGACTCTCGTTTATCCTTTTGAGTTGCTCGACCTTTTTCTGCAATTCCTCAAAATCTTCAATAAGTTTATTGTATTTCTTCTTGCTTAAAATCTTCATTCCGAATCGCCCACTTTCAATAAATCCATAAACTTCTCATACTGTTTCTGCGATACCTTGTTATGCTCTTTTTCGGGCTTTAAGCGGATTATAAGGTGCTTTTCTGCGATAGAGGATAATTCCCTTGCTAACGCCTTTTTGCCTTGTTGTACGCCTTGCATATAGCCTTTAGGTGCTTTTCTCTCGCCTATTGAACCACTAGCACGATTTTCTCCTTGACCGCCTAAGCTGACATTTCTAAGTTGATAGCCTTTATCAGCATATAGCTTGATGTAATACTTCTCTTTTTCGTCAAGCTGGCTTTCAGGAAAATTCAGAAATTCAACTCGCCAGCCATAAGGGTTTTTCTCTTTGTCGTAAAGCTTGTGTTTACGTAAACTAAGGTCTATGTGCTGTTCATAACCTACAAGGTGGCTTGCCAATCTGCTAAGTGTATGTACCGCCTGTCCGATATAAGCATACTTAAAACCGTTTTCATCTTCTCGGAGTAGGAAGTAAATCCCACTCCTGTCATTCAGCTTTGGATTCAGCTTCAATAGTCGCTTTTTGTTTTCCTGTTCTATCGCCTTGGCTCTTGCTATGTTCTGATAATTCAAGCGTTACCACCTGCCTTTACTATCTCGATTGCCTTATCAATCCACTTAACATCAGCGTTCATATTCTCATATAGCATATAAGCCTTAGTTTCTTTCAACTGTTCCACAACAGCATCTACATCATAGGCGGTCGGATATTTATCCAGTAATAGCAATACTGTATTTGTACTGAGCAAAGTTCCATTACTTAAAGTAACCGATTCTAAATCTTTCTTTAGTGTATCCGCGTCAATCAATCCCATACTTCCACCTCTTTAGTTAAATGGTAATTCCTCGTCAATACCATCAGGGATTGACATAAAGGAATCTGAATCAGTACTTGGACTGTTTCTACCTATAATTCCATTACTATTGTTCTGTTGATTGGCACGGCTTTCGCAAAATTCGTGTCTTTCAACTACGCAATCATTAGTGTAGACTTTCTGCCCGTCCTTGTTGGTGTAATTGCCTGTCTGCCATCTACCCTCAACGATAATCTTAGTTCCTTGGTGTAAATACTTCTCCGCAAACTCTCCATTCTTACCAAACGCAATGCAGTTAATAAAGTCTGCTGCCTGTTCGCCCTCTTTCTTGAAAGCTCTGTCAACAGCTAATGTGTATCTTGCTACTGCCATACTTCCGTTTACTGTCTGTGAATATCTAATCTCTGGCTCTCTAGTCAGCCTGCCACATAAAATTACACGATTCATTACTTTTCCTCACTTTCTAATAACTCTTTATTGTCAAATATGTTTCCGATAACTTCATAGTCAACGGCTTTTCTATATTCTTTAAAATCGTTGGTTTTCCAATCACAAATAATTGGTTCCCATTTTCCTATTGGAATGTTGCATGAATTATTTAATACAATATCAAATCTTGCACAAGGTGCATTCCATTTGACAACGAAATAATTTCCATTATGCAGAATATCATTCTCCCAGATTAGTTTATCGTTTTCATCTTTCAAACCTGTACATCGACAGATTGTAGATGAATCAACTCTTGGAGCATTATCTGCTGTTAAGCAAGTTCCTGTAGAATAGTTAATTTCAGTAATTATTCTGTACATCTTATCCCTTTTATCGTACACTAAATAGCCTTGCACCCATTCTCCATTATCGGTTCGTTTTGCCTTGTGTAAGTATTTGTCTTCCATATTCTCTCCTATTCTGCTTCTGATTGAAGCCAATCCATACAACTAGTTTCTCCCTCGTATTCTTCGCCGAATGTGTTCTTAAAAGTTACAAGAAACTCTGCTAACTCTCCATCCGACATATTCCTTATCCTGTCGGCATGGGTTGTTTTCACATAAACAAGTTCAAAACAATCATCACGCCATTTCAATACATTATCAATATTGAATGAGCTGTAACCTACCTGGTAATAATCTTCGCCGACTTTTTTGTACTTGATTTCGTAATATGGCTTGTTGTCTATCATCCTTACGATAATTTCCAGAGATGTAACTTTGTTTTTTGTATCATCATTTTCTGAAACTTTGCTATCACATCTGCAACAAGGCTCACTATCTCTTGAATTGCTGTTGTGCTGGCAGTTGCAAAAAATTTTTTCTTCACTATCATCAAATGCCTTTAAAAACATTTCAGCGATTTCTTTCTCGTATCTACCGCACATACCATTGCAATCAATATCTGCAATAACCCTTGAAAAGAAATCTTTGAATTTGTCAACGATATAATCTCCTGTGAAATCGTTAGGTATGTCAATTACTACTTTCATTTTCTCCACCTCTCAATTCTTCGAAATAGAATTTTACATCGTCAGACACATACTTAACGATTCCAAACCGCTCCGCCACTTGATAAGGTATGCTGTCACGCATAAGCCTTTTATGTATTTCTGAAAGATACCTTCGAAATCCCTCGACATCTAAAGTGGCTTTATAGTGGTTGCAGCTCCTACAAGCTGGCATGTAATTTGAAATGTCGTCTGCTCCACCTATCCTAAGCGGTGTTGCATGGTCTACTTGCATATCTTTGTAAGCTATTTCTGTGCCACAATAAGCACAATGTCCGTTATACATGAGATATACAGATTGTCTCACTTTTTTAGGTATTGCTTTTCGTTTATTCATTTTTACCTCTCAATTCTTTCAGTTTTGCTTCGGCTTCGGATTTTGTGAGGAATACTGAAATCCCCAAGTATCCGCTATGACTTTTAAGAGAGTTATCGTCGTATCGAACAACTAACAAAGGCTTTCTGCTTATATGATATGTTTCTTCTAACACAAAACCCTTTCGTACCTCAAAATCCACAATACAGTACGCTTCAGGCGGTATCTTGATTAGCTTCCTTCTTTCCTCTAAGTCCTCATAATCTTTCAGCTTAAAATACACTTTCAGCCAATATTCAGCATTATTAACCAATGTTGGTATTTCTTTATTGCTATCTGTCAATCTCTCCATTACTGTTCCTTTCTCAATCAAGCAAAATTTTGACTTTGCAACCTATATTTTTGTATCCCTCAATAGCAATATCACTTAAATATAGGTGGCAATTAAAATTATATTTTCCACCAATCACATGGCAAATTTAAGATGTTTTAACATTTATTCTCCTTTCTAAAAAGGGCATTCACTAGGATTTTTCAAATCCCAACTTTTCCCTGCAACTGCAACATCTACATTCGCCCCACAAGCAACTTTCTTCATTTTCTCAACGAAACTATCTCTATCGGCATTTTCGCTCGATAAATGGCACATTATGACATTCTGCAAGCTGTCTGAATAATTTGCTTTAACAAAATCACAAGCTGTGTCAATACTTAAATGACCTCTGAATACATGATTAGCTTTGCCTGTGTTATCCCTGTCGATTAGATCCTTGTCATAATTCACACCTAAGAGAATGTGGTTTATGTCTCTAAACTTCCATTTGATTAGTTCACAATCGGTTATATAAAGCATTCTTCCCATTTCCTTGTGAGTAATCAGAAATCCGAATATCGGGCAAGGTGTTCCGTCTGCATTGGTATGTGTCCAATTTCCGTCTATTGTTGTTAAATCAAAGGGTTTTACTGTAAATCCACCCATATTCATTGACATATAATCAATCTTCAAATATGGTGCATAAATCGGTATTCCCATTGACTTAAAATCGTTTACTGACTTGCTATGGTCTAGGGTAGGTGGGTGTGACTTATAATCACACCCTTTATCCCCCTTATGTGCCAATTCAAGCCTTTTTTAATTTCCTTAATCGGTATTCCACAATCAAGGATAAGTGTTTCTCCGCTGTTGGAAGTTAAGGTGTAGCAATTACCTGTACTTCCTGTTGCTATACAATGCAATCGCATGTTCTTCTCCTTTACTCGCTACTTCGCAAAAACAATAATAATTTTTCTGTACAATCAGCACAAAGGTCGTATCTATAATCTACATATGAATAGCCATCTGGATTGCCATAAAACATCGAATGAAAGCACAGTCGATTTTCTTTTTTGATACCATATTTAAAATATCCAGCCCATTTAGACAAACTGTACTCAAAAGGCTTTCCACATCTATCGCATTTACGGATTTCTTCAACTGACATACTTATACCTCGATTTCATCATCCTGTGGGAACTGAAAAACAGCATTGTTGGCATACTCTACTTTTGACGGCTGATTTTCTGCTTGCACCATAATGCCACATTTCTTTAATCTTTCAAATTCCTTTGCCACATCGTCTGAAATATCAACATTCTGCATTACGATAGGCATACCGATATATGCTTCTCTTAGCATTTCCATAGCCTTAATTGCCTTTGCTTCGGTGGAATACTCAGCAATTTGCATGTCATCACTAAGTGACTCAACGCCTGTTAAGTTTTTATTCAGAAAATAAATTCTTGACCTGAATCTCTGAATAATCACCTCTTCATATGACATATCAATTGTTCCGTCCTGTGAAATTACTCTCATATCAGCCCTCCTCGCTCTGCATGAACGGCGGTAGCTCCTCTGACTGCTTGTCGGCCGTGTCGGTCGGCTCTACATCAATTATGTTGTCCTCGTCAAAATCTACGCTATTTGCGTTTTCTTTGATTTCATCAGCAACAACCTTTTCTGTATCAAGTTTTACATCTGATATATTTTGAAATTCCTCTTGTGCATATAAACCTTGAAATCTATCTGGAAACGCTTCTCTTAAAGCCTGTACAACAGCTACTTTTCTAATCATTGTGGCTGGCTTTTTCGCCCATTGGCTGTTAAGCGAACCATTTTTTTTTCTTCCTGCATACTCACCAAAACTTACCGACTGATACTCGTCCTCTTTTCCGTCAATAAAGATTTTTGCCCAGCCACCTACGATAGTTTCGTTAGGTAAAACCATTGTTCCCTCTCGCTCTTCAACAGCTCCGTCCTTTTTAATTACAACGATTCCTGCTTTCTTTCCCTTATATCGTGGGTCTGCATTGGCTCTCTTTGTGAAAACATCTTTTCCGGTAACTATTGTGGCTGGGTCGTTACTTCCGTACTTAATAAGGTATGCTTCTCTCAAAAACGGATTTAAGTGCTGGTATCTGCATAATGACATAAACATCATTACTTCTCCGTCAGATACATTACCGCCGCCATTTACAAGATATCTTCTTATCATTGTTGGAGAAATTTTTACCATTTCTCCATTTGATTCATATTCAACTAACTGTGTATTCTCTGCCATAATTACTTTCCTACCTTTCTCCACTTAAAATCTGACCGACAATCTGTCTTAATTCGTTGCTAACCCTGCTTACAGTCCAAAAATCCGTAGTATCAAATGCGTGAGCACAATCAAATCCAATGTACCACTTGTTTTTATCATCAATTTCAAGCGGACTAGGTGCTTCTTTGTTTGCATATGTAATGCCGCCGTGGCAATTTATACTTGCTGTATTGATAGGCAACCTTTTGGAAACCTGCACATATCCACATCTGTAACAGTTGTCGCCCATATGCCGCATTATCACATAACAGTTAAAGCCATTGAAATTGAATGAGCGTTCTAATATAGAAGTCATATTATCCCTCCACAATCTCTAATTTCTCGCTATCATTAACAATCAGCATAATCAACTGACTATCTACCATTTCAGCAACTTTCTTCTGATTATCCGTACTAAGGCTCTCACCATCGTCTAAAATAATAGGCACTGACATACCGCTAATCTTCTGAATAGAATTGCAAATATCAACTCTGCCTAAAATCCTGTTACCCTTGTTGCTCATAGTTGTTAAAATGCTCTTTCCGTCAACAGTGGGTATGCAACAACTCTTGTAATTACCGTTCTTGGCATATTCAAATAACTGCCACTTAACTAACCCAAAATGGCTGTTTACCGCTTCTGTCAAGGCTTCATTCTTTGCCTTGTCTAATTCATCAAGTAAATCAAGAATTTTCTCGGCATTAGTCTTATTCTGTTCAGAATCAATCCTTGTCTGCTTTAATTCTTCAAGTCGCTGTTCATCTGCCGCCGTATCGGACTTTGCAATCTGACTTTCACATTCTGCTAACTGCTGCCTTAAAGCTGTTTCCTGTGCTTTTAATTCTGCCTTAACTGCTGAAATATCATTAGCCTTGTGCATAGCCTCTTCTTTTTCAGCAATCTTCTGTTCAAGCGCCTTGTATTCCTCGGTGGCTGATACATCAATCTCCTGTGGAAGTTCTGATAACTGCTTTTCAAGGCCTGCAATAGCCGTATTCAGCATTACAAGGCTCTTTCTATGTTCAACAAGTTCATTTTCAAGGCTGGCAATAGTTTCACTTTCCTTATCTAATTCACTCTTCGCATTGTTTCCGAGATTTGTTATTTTCTCAATTTCTGCCGCTTTTTTGCTTTCAAAGTCTGCCTTAATCTGTTCTTTTTTATCTTCTGGATATTCCTGCCCGCAATAGCTACAAACAAGATTACTCTCGTCAAATTTAAGGCTGTGTGTGTTCCTATATAGATTCCTATAACTTTCAATGCTTTCATTAAGCACAACAGAATGGTGTTTACTGCTATCAATCTGGTTCTCACAATCATCAATAGTCTTTTCTGTCTGCCTAATAAGAAACTGCTTATCAGAAATCTTGTTCTCAATCTCTCGCCTAGCCTTAACATTAGCTTCATTAGCTTTGCGTGACATATCGCTAAGTTCAAATTTGAGATTAAGAATATCCGAACTAGCCTTGTCATATTCAGCCATCAGCTTATCATTGTCAGTCTGCTTTGCCACGCAATCAGCAATCTGTTCTTTCAGGCTGTTTTTCTGTAATTCAAGGTCAGATACTTCAATAGCCTGTTTAAGCTGAATATCTCTTTCCTTTTCCTTAATCTGTCCGTCAAGAATAGGCAAATCCTTTGTAATCTTGGTCTTGGTAGCCTTATTCATAGCGGATAATTCTTCAACTGTATATTTATTAAGTAAAGGAACTAACTCGGCTAATTCGGCTTTCTGTGAAGCTATATCAAGGTCTGTAACATCTCCTACAAGGCTGAATAGGTATTCTCTCATTTCTGCCGGTTTCTGATTAAGAAATGCGTTCACATTACTGCACATCTTAAATACATTCATATCAACATCAAGGTATGTATTGAAATTCTTTAATGTCTTAGGTACATCATTGATAAAATACTTGTTATCATCTTTGCATGAACTGCCGTCCTTGCTGTAGGTACGCTTCTGCACTTTCTTCATAGTTATTTCTTTTCCGTCAACATCAAGTGTAAGTTCAACGCTTGTGTCCATATCATCAACAGATACTCCGTCAATTTCTCTTCTGACTACTGGATTATCCTTTAACTCATAATCGCAGTTAAACAAGCACCACAGATATGCCGTGGCTATTGTTGATTTGCCGACACCGTTCTTAGCCATAATTTTTGTAATGGCATAGAAATCAAATTCTGCGTGTGCATAGCACATAAAGTTTTCTAATACTACTCTTTTTAAAGTTGCTCTCATAAACAATATCCTTTCCTTATTATATATTCATAACAAATACGCCATCTTCAACTTGGAAGTTATCAATCTCCCTATCCGCATAGGCTGAATACTTAGCTTCTTCAAACGAACCGTTAAATACTGTTCCCTGCTGTGGTGTCCATATCTGGCATGTAACATCTTCATCAATAGCCATACTTGCTAAATCTCTAACTGTAATATCACTACACATTAGCTTCGCCCTCCTCTGCGTAATCAATCCTGCTTACTGATACTTCATATGCAGTTCGTGTCTCAACTTCATTGTCACTTATCTTCTTGGAATATTCGCGACTCTGAAATCTTCCCTGAATCTGAATGTGTTCTCCAACTTCAAGCCCACCTGCAAATCTCGCATTTCTTCCCCATGCAATACATGGAATATAATCTGATTTGCCATATGGTCTGTTAACTGCAACTAATATATCTGCAATCTCTCTACCCTTTGGAGTACATCTGTATATAGGTGATTTACAGATGTATGCGTCAAGCATAACTGTATTGATATTTTCTTCAAATGGAAGTTCGGTTGCGTCCTGTGTCAGTATCTTAAGTTCTCTTGCGAATACAGATAAAATCAGCTTGCTCTTCACATCATCAACATGCCTGTTAAAGCTCCTTATCTGACCTAAAACCGTGACAGCCTGTCCTACTTTGATTTCTCTGATATCAACAAGTCTGTCCGATATCATTACTGGTAATGTATCCTTGTTACCGCTTGTTCTTGAACGCTTGAGCATGAACACATAAAACCCCTCACCAAGTACTTCGTGTGAATACTCTGGCTCTCTCTCAACCACTCCTACTAATGTGATATTGTTATTAATTGCATTTTCCATTTTCTTTCTTCTCCTTACTTTAATATGTAACTTCCTATTGGTACTTTATCCATTCTTTCAATCAGATGGATTTTGCAGCTGAAAGTATAGAATTTTCTAAAATCCTTTTCCTTTATAGCTCTCTGCCTGTTTCTGTTCAGCTTAATAATTCTTTTTATGCTACTCATTGGCATTCTCCTTACATCTGTAATACATCGTTGTGATAAATCCTCTTGTTGTAAGGCAATCATAATTCTTCCATGCTGATAAATCATGGTCAGCCGATTTAATGGCTGTTCCGATTGACCTTTCAATAGATGCTGGTGGCCTATTTGTTGCCTTAGCAATACTGCTGTAAATTTCTTTCATTGTCATAGAAGAATTAAAACGTTTAACAGCTTCGATTATGTAGATGTAACCTCTTTTATTAGAGAGAATACCTAAGTTGAACATTTCTTCTCTTATCCTTGCTTCCATAAACACTCCTTACTTGTAGCAAAAGTACATGTTCTGCACTTTCTTATAAACACCGCTACCTTGTTTAAATTCAGCTTGATACAACACATTGCTAGGTATGTCATATCCGCTTATTAATAATTCTTCTGCTATTCTCCAACACCTTTCTGTTGGTTCTTTATAGAATCCGCTGTTTATAAGTTCTGTGCATTGGTATTGCCCTGATTGATAGATAACTTCTTCAATGCTGTTAGGGAAATACTCACTTTGTACCCGATTCAAAACAACGGCTCCTGCAAGATATAGCATTTCATCATCGTTGCATGTCGCTCCGCATTCACCCATCAGCAAATGTGCCATGAGCGATAACTCATATTCATCAACACTTATCTCTCCAGTTTCAACCTTATAATCAACATGTGAGTTGTAGCATTCGCTTAACACTGCACTCTGCTGATTAATCTTAGCTTGCGGTTGTACCGGTCTTAGAATCAACGCTATAAGGCTAATTCCTGCCAGTGTTGCGGATATGTTAATTATCTTTTCTTTCATATCTTCTCCTACATGTTTGTATCATGTACCACTTCGGCAAGTGCTATTGGCAACAAATAGGTGTCGATGAATTCGTGTACATCAGCCAAGTATTTTCTTTTAATACTCTTGTATGTCGCCACGCACCCGAATTCGCGTTTTAACTGCTTGTATATATCTGAATATACTGAACCGCGAATACCACCGTCTTTGTACGCATTGCTGTCCTTTCCGCCAAGTACTTCAATTCCTTTCTTTCTAACATGTTTCTGCACTTCTTCAATCTCACAGCCGTAAAGCGGAGTTTCTTCTTCGATACTGGTTATCTTATCTTCAACCTTATCAACTCTCTCTGTGAGTTCTGTGTTGCCCTGTGCCAATAATCTAATCTGTTCAGATGTTGTCAAAGGCTTACTGTAACTTCCTGTCTTTCTGATTGATGGAAGCACCTCTCCTGTAACCCATTCTGTAAATCTCTCTGCACTTTCTTTACGGCTCTGAAAGATTGTCTTGTAAAGATTGCTCTCGTTGATAAAGTTCATTCTTACTTTCTGAATCGCTGGAGTGCCATCAGCTTTAATGCCTGTCTGTACCCCTACCTCATTAGTAATGACCCCATCTTCTTTAAGTCTTGTTTTTAGCTGACTTACATTTGATATTTCCAATGCCTTGCACACATCAACCAAGCAAAACATAGGTTCATTATCTTTAGTAATGGTTCGGATTTCTCCGAACTCTGAATTGCTAAAAATATGTAACTCCATAAACATTCCTTTCTAAATATTGTGCGATATATTCCTTTTAAGGTGCATTTGAGCAATTCCACTCATTCCTATCTGCTGTAGCTTGTAGAACTTTATGTTTATTGATACAATAGAGAGGTGATGGTAGACATTTTCCGAAAGGAGATTGTATGGATACTGTCATAGCATTGTGTATATCAGTGGTCGGCTCATACTTCTGTGGTTTAGACTTCTGCACCCTGTATACTCTTATTTCTATATCAATAGAATTAAATAAATATGCTAAAGACAAAACTGCCAATCGGTAGGTAATTCACACTTGATACGAACAGGGCGCTATCCCTGTCAAAAAGAACTAATGATGTTTGAATAAAAGTTTGTAACTATTTACCGCTACCATCACTTTTCTATTGCATCAATATCAAAAATTCTAATTCATTCGTTGTTTTCTAATCATTTATCCTGTTTGTGCTTTGTGCTATAATCCTCTTATCCTAATAGAAAAGAGGTGAAAAATATGGATAGCAAGCAACTTGCTGACCGATACGCTATTGCTAAGTTGTTGGGTTATCAAGACAGTGTTGAACAATTCAAAATTGAGTACCGCAAATACTATGATGAATTTATGTCTACTATTGATAACAAACCAGCTAAGGTAGAAGTTATATCTAATCCTTTTCGTTAAAGCTTTATAGCGTTCAATGCGTTGGTGAGAGAATCGAGTATTTTGCATTCACTTTGTAATGCTTCGTTTTTCTCACCATTTACCGCATTGTAGGCAAGTCCAAGCGCAAACCATTCAACATAATCTCTTAGTGTCCGTTCCTCATCATCTCCACTTATAGAAAAAGGTCCTGTCATTCCTACTCCTTCCTAGTAACTTATGAAGTTACTTTCTTTGCAAAAAAAATCTCCATAGGATTTTCAATATTCAAATTATCAATCATAATCTGAATCTCGTTACTGCCAAAAACGCCCTTGTGCATTCGCAGATAGAAGGTCTTGGGCGTTACGCCTATCATTTGTGCAACTTCTGTCTGCGTTTTTCCGTTTTCAGCAATAATCCCACGAAGTTTATTTGTATCAACCATTATCTCATCTCCTTTCTAACTTCGTAACTTTTGAAGTTACTCTTATTATACACCGCAAAAGTAACTTGTCAAGTTATTTTTTTCTTGACTTGTAACTTTTTTGTGCTATAATCAAGTTACCAATAGGAAAGGAGGAAACACTAATGATTAAAACTGTTGGAGACAGAATTAAGGAGCAAAGAGAGCTTAATAAAATGTCACAAGTAGAGTTAGCTAAGAGAATGGGCGTTTCTAAGCAGACATTATATAAGTATGAAAACAATGCAGTAACAAACATTCCAAGTGATAAAATTCAGATTGCTGCACAGATTCTTGATATTTCTCCATCATATTTAATGGGGTGGGAAGATAATTTATCTACTGATAATGTTGATATCATTCCCGACTTAATGTCAGATAAAGAATTGTTAGATAGTGTTAAGAAATTGATAAAACTCAATAAAGAACACCAACAAACTATATTTGACAATATAGCCTATTGGTATGAGAAAGAGGGGCGTTAAACGTCCCATTTCTTTTTGAAAGATAAAATTAATTCATATACAAATTTCAAAAAATTGTTACTATTACAATTTTTTATTAATCCGATAATCTTTTGCTTATATTCCTCATTCTCCATATATCCCCCTTATTGCACGATATAACACTGGTAGCGATGGTGTTATTATAGAACATCTGTTCTTGTATGTCAACCTACCCCCAGTAGATTAACAATTTTCAGCGGTGACACTGCCAACGCCAATCAAACAGTGCCACCTAGCCGAAACTTGAAGATTTCGTCCGAACTCTCTCGGACAATTATTATTATAAATACTGATAATGTAAAAATCAACTTAAAGATATCGCAAATTTCGACAACATTCGACAAATTATGCATATTGTGATATGATTAGTTAAATTAAATTTAAGGGGGATTTGCCTATGAAAAAGAGAATTGTAAGCATTATGCTTGTCATGTGCTTATTGAGCCTTGTAGCGTGTCAGAATGGTGCTTCTGATAGTAATGTTGAAAGTACCAGTGAAGTCCAGACAGAACAAGAAACATTATTATCAAGAGATAAGAGCGTATATCCTGATGATATAACTGTTGAAATGCTCAAGCGTACACCTAATAAGTATATTGATAAAGAATTCAAGTTGACAGGCAATATTGTAGCGGAATTAAAATATGATGGAGAGGTCGAAGATAAAGACGGAAATACGCATACTGGTGAAGAATCTAGTGAATATATTGCTTGCTATTATTTAGCTGTTGATGGCAATAATGATGATACTGTTGTTTTGACATATTATAGAGACGATTTTGATTATAATTTGCTTGTTGGTGATAATGTGACAATGTACGGAACGCTTCTTGAGGGTGGTATGGAATTTAAGAAAACAAACGGAACCATAACAACCATTCCTGCTGTTATAGCTGTTATGATAGATTTGAATAATTAAAATATTACCGGGAGCATTACACTCCCGGTATTTTTATTAAGATTACACTAATTCGCAATCAGTTACATTGACTGCTGCGAATAATTCTCCGTCATGCACAAGCACAACTCTGTCTCCGCTTCTTTCTGATACTGTATACTCATCAAACCAAGCCTTAATAACTGTGCCGTCATAATCAGTATCGCCGACAAATCTCACCGTGCTACCCCCTTCAATATCTTCACTGAATGGGATATCTGTAGGTGCATCATCAGAACTTGTACCGCCGACAAATTCAAGGTTAGCAATATTTACAGCGGCTGTGATTGTTGTGCCGATACCTATAACAATTCTGTCTCCGTCCTCTTCAATTACATCATATTCATCATAATATACCGCAAATCTTGCACCGTCATAATCAATGTTATCAAGCACTCTGACTTTCTTGCCGTCACCACGACTTACTGTATCCGTGTTGACGTCATTGTCATTGTCATAAATGCACTTAACAAGGCTGATGTTATCCTCGTCAATAGCAGCAGTAGTTACGCCGTCAACACCGATAACAACTCTTCTGCCACTAGCTGATAAGACACTGTACTTATCATAGTAAGTGCTGAATGGCTCACCATTATCGTACTGGATAGCGTTAATAACCTTAACTGTATCGCCCTTATGGTATTTAGTGTCTGGTACTGGCTCATAGTCTGGTACTGTAATGTCTTCAACAACATGGTCTGTGCAATAATCAGTGTAACAATAGTTCTGGTCTACTGTCTGTCCGTTAATCTGTGCGTCTCTAAGATAATTAACACTTCCACCGAACTGCCACATATCATAATCAACGGCAATTCTAGGTTCTGCATCTGAATACTTTGCTACCCAAACGGCATAACCAGCTTCTTTTACTCTCAAAATATCTACATAATTGTTAATGCAGTTCTCATATGAGTATAAGCCGACATTCTTATATCCTGCATTTCTCATTTCATCAAGGAATGCCATAATAATGTCTGTAAGGTCGCTGCCAGTAACCATACCTGCTTCAACATCATAGAATACTGGATAGCAGAATGATTTGTCTGCTAAAAGCTGTGCAAAATATCGGGCTTCATTTACGGCTTCATCATCACTTAATGCGTTACCAAAGAAATAGGCTCCTTTGTGGATTCCTGCACTTTCCAACTTATTGTAACTGTTTTCAAACTCTCTATCTTCGTACAAGCCATCATCAGCACCGCCTGCCTTGATAATAGCAAAGTCTACACCCTCATTATCCTTTGCACTTTTGAAATCAAAGTCTCCCTGCCACCTTGATGTGTCAATTCCGAATAACTTACTCATAAATTACCTCCTAAATTTAAAAAATGTGTATCAAAAAAGCACCCCAGTGTTTCCACTAAGGTGCTACCAACCTTGCGAATCGCTTCTTGTAGTTCGTCATGTTCGATAAGGAAATACCTTACATCTTCTTTTGTAATTTTTGTCAATACCTTATGTCTTATTTTCATTCTACAACTAAACAGTGATAATATTAAATACGACGGTGCAATTACTAAGGCAATATCTGAAACTTAACTAAATATAAGCGAACCTGTAATATAATCGCCTTTCTTAAATTCGGTGGTTGCCCATGCTCCTTTATTACCATCTTTTGTATAATATCGAGCAAAAGCATAATTCTGGTTTGCAGAGCTATATAACAATGTTGTTCCATATCCGACCAATTTATATCGAACTACACCTGTGGCATCATAAGGAGTATAATTACTTTCCAATACTTTACTAAAGCTAATACCCATATTTTCAAGAACTGTTTCTATGTCATAATATACTGTAAAATTATTCTGTGTAGAATCTTGTGTTTCAATTTTGGAGGCATAGTATAAAATCCCTGTTTTGGTAGATTTATTATAATAGCAATAATTATAGCCATAACCTTCAAGAGTACCATTTATACTTGCAATATTTTTGCAAAAAGAGTTTTTAACGTCAATATTGCTGTTTAATTGTGTAATCTCGTCACGAATATTGCTAATCATGTCATTGTTATTCTTAATTCCTGCGTCCATTATATTTAAGTTTGCTGCACTAAGCGGAGTGCTTTTACTTGGAGATTGTTGCCAGTTTACACGGCTGTACGAAAGAAATCCAGTTAAGCTCATAATTTACCTCCTAAAAAATAAGCGTGTGGGCTTAAACCCACACTCTCTGATGATTTACTCTGTTATTGTATCTGTCGTATCTGAACCGATTGTCTGCTGTTCATTCTTTAACAGCTTATTGACTTCCGATTTAAAATTCTCATAATCATTATCGCATTGTGTCTGATTTGCAAGGTATAATTCCTTGTTAGTGATTGTCTGGCTAATTGTCAATGAACCAGTTTCTGGCACAGCCGCATACATTGTCATAGCTGATTGACCGTTAATTACTGATGTTCCGCTTAAATTTGTTGTCTTTGTTATACTTAACATATTGTTTTCCTTTCTACCGCTGTGCGGATTTAGTACCAATTTTTTTCTGCCCAATCCCATGCAGCGACAGCTACATTGTCAACGTATATAGTTAAAACGCTTCCGCTCCAATCAAATGTTACTGGATTTCTCATAGACAAAGCAGGTCGCATATAGTTTTTAAGTGAAGGGTGGTATAGCTTAACATTTAAGTAGTCATTAAAAACACATTCGCTTCTACTTAGTATCCATTTCGTTCCTGAACCATCATCGTTTGACATTTCAATGTAGTGTCCCTGTATCTGTAAAAATGCCCCTGTACTGCTTTTCATAAGGTATTCACCACCAATAATAGTAGTGGTCATTGTAATACCTCCGTCAGTTACATTTACATTTTTAAAGGTGCCTTCTAAATCAGCATCAACAGCTTTTAGCTTCTTACAGTCTATCGAGCCATCTGCTGAAATAGTTGTATTAGTAGATGTAAGCGTGAACAGATTACCATTGATATTAACAGATTTATTACCGGTTATATTAATTGTTCCACTTGCATTAAGTGTTATATCATCTGCAATAGCTTCAATTGCGGATTTAAGCTCATCACTTGTTGGGTCTTTCTTAATGTATGCTTCAAGGCTTGCTGATGTGGCATAACTTTCAAGGCTCTTCTTAGTGGCATAATTATTAGAAACTTCTAACTTTATACTATTGCTTTCCTTGGTTATCGCTTGTGTTATAGCATTGTTCATAGCTTCTGTAGTGCTATAGCCTGTAAGAGCATTCTTTGTTACATAAGTTGTAGAAATTTCACTCTTGATACTATTGCTCTCTGCATTAACTGCTTGTGTAATAGCGTTATTAACTTGTACAGTGGTGCTATAATTGTCTCTTATATCAATCTGCGTCTTACTTAATTCAGAGCTGATTGTATTAAGATTCAACTTTAACGCGGCATTTTGATTAAGAAGATAGGCGATTTCGGTTGAAGATATTTCTTTCCAACCGTGCGTTCCGTCTATTTTTTTTATCCAACGCCACGCTCTGTTCTGTGCTTCCCAATACGCTATAATGCCTACGTAATTATCATATTCTGCTTCTGTGTATTCCCATGTGCTATCACTAGGGTATCTATCATCGCTTGGATATATAGGTACACTCCACTCATTAGCTGGATAATTATCCTTAGTCGGCTCGTATGTCACCTGATATATCTTGAAATCATCATTGAGTTGCTTGTAAACATCTCCTATTTGCACACCAAAGCTATCAAGCGTACTTGTAACTGTGTTGAATTTGCTTTCGATAGACTCTCCATTGCGAATATCAGTCCACCACAACTTTTGGTCAATAAAATCTTTAGATTGCTTAATAGCCGAACCCCATAATGTAGAATTGCCGCCAACGGTTGTCTGAATACTCTTGAATACGCTATCAAGGGTTTGCTGTTCACTATCAACATATATCTTCGTTGAATTAAGCGTGTGTGAACCATCATTGTTGATAACATTGAACAGCGATTCTATATTCAACTTGCTTGCGGCAATATCAGCATTATCCTTAACCATATCATCACGGATAACCTGTCGTTGAATACCTTTGTCTGTTAATCCAATAGCGTCAAACATCAAATTGCCTGATTTATCCCAGATATACATGTTGTAATCTGAATTAGCGTCTTTACCTATTTGAACCCTAACCCTATTGCTGTCAGATATTTGAATTGTATTGTCTTTCCACTGTGACTTGCCATCTTCGCTGTGAACAAGTACATTAGTAGTATTAATGTCAAGTGCTGTGATTTTGCTTGCGTCAAGACTATCAATCATTGCTGACTTAATCTGCGCTTCTCCCAAAACAGCAATAACAGAATTAGAGAAATCCGTTGTTATTGTTGTTCCTGTTGCTGAACCGAATATTAATGTCTTGATATCAGCTACACTTGCGTCAAGTATGCCAACTTTCTCATAATCTACTTTAAGATTTGCAATGTCCGCATTAACAGCCTTAAGGCTTTTCACATTAGCATTAATGATATCTGCATATGTTGCATCTAGTTTATTTGTTTTAAGGTTGTCAATATCAGCATTAACAGCCTTTAACGTTTCAATGCTTGCGTATCTGATATCAGCTTCATCAACAGATAGTTTATTAATAAGCGCTTTATTTACAAGTATCAAGTCGGCATAGTACCGTTCCATTTGCTTAGTAATAGGACCAGAAGCAACGCTTGTATTCTCTGTGTCAGATTGACCTATAGATGTAACGGTATCTATTAAGCCACCATCACATTCGTGCGTAATTTGCATTATAGGTGCTTTGTAATCAACGCCAGCTTTATTAACAGTAATAATGTCGCCAACCTCTAGTCGGTAGTCACCAACAAACTTAACTGTAAGCGGTCTAAATGTAAAACCACCTATCTTTTTATAGACTTCATCAAGAATTGCCTGCGTCATAAACGGATTGGCAAAACTAAGCCCTGTCGCTCCGTCACCAGAAGTAATCTGACTTTGTTCTGTAGAACCACTCTTGGTATTATTACATGTCAGCTTCTGTATTATAAAATCCTTACTTGTTGTAAATGTAACACCTTGCTGATAATACTTATGTCCGTCAAGTACATAGCCGCTATCCTTATACCACCTTAATTCAAGGTTTCCATCAGAATTAATTACTGCATTACAGCCTTGTAGCATAGCCATATAGCCGATAATTTCTCTATAGGTATATCCTTGTGGCTTGTCGCTGATAGTATGTGCTGTAACTATATTTGTCGCTAAAGATATACCTAACTTGCCACATATCTCATTAAGAATAGCTTTATCTGTGCTAGGAAATGCCATATCCGAGAAGTAAGGCATATCAGCCTTGTACATTCTGTCGTATGCTTCATAGCTTGTGTATTCTCCGTCACTTGTCTGTTTAGTAACTGTAAATATTCCCAATTTAATATACTTAATTTCTGTGCCAACCTTGACACCCTCAAATATGGTAATCTCCTTATTTTCAAGGCTTATTGTTGGCATATAAATAGAAAAGGTAACACCGCTACTGCAAGTGTTACCTATCGTAATTTCATTATTGGGATTTATCATGTTTTGAAACTTGAAATTGTTAAGTGTTTCGGTATGTTCTTTTCCGTCAACAACATACTTGGAATAGTATCTTGCACTATTTCCCTTAACAATTTCCGTCATAGCTGTGTCTAATATCTTCATTCTACACCGCCTTTATTGATTAATTAATGGCTTATCATAAACTCGATTGAGTATAATTTAGCTGGTGTAATTTCTTCGCATTTATCGAATGCGTCCATAGGAAGCATTGTCATGTCAGGCACTTCAATTTCTTGTTCATTGATTTCCTGCAATTCTTCCTGTAACTTCTTTAAGTTCTCTGATGTAACCTGATACTGATTATCGTTGATAACTGGATTACCGCTGTCGTCCTTATCTGCATACTTAACCTTAGTATCTTCTATGGTCTGTAGCGTTGCCTTATACAGTTCTTCCAACGCCTTAATATTGCACATAACAGCCATAGCAATTCTGCCTGTGGTCTTGTCATGTGATATGTTGCTCAAACTCTGAAATCTGTCTATTAGCTCACTTGTTTTAAGTTTCATGTGGAACTCTCCTTTATTTTTGAATTAAACTTAGTTTCGCTCCGACTATTAATCCGTCCTCATTCTTTGCCCTTGTAAGGTACGGATATGTCACATCTCCTGTGTATATTGTCATTTCTTTTTGCGTACCTCCTAAAAATAGGACTTGTGCCGTTGGAAATGGGTTATCTACGTCGCTTACTACATTATCAAGCAATAGTGCTTGCTCACCTGTTAATGGCGGTAATTGAAGCTCTACTTTGTCTTTAATTGTCACAATCGTGCCAACCATTTCTCCATAATCATTTCTTCCTGTATTTTTAGACCATATCTTATTCCTACTGTATGTGTAGCCGTTATATGCTACTGGGAATCTAACCCCCTCAATCACAACTGCGTCAATCAATCAAACCACCCCTTTCAAGGCATTAAAAAAGGAATGCACCATTTCTGATACATTCCTTAGTGTGGTTACAAATTTCTTGCAACCATTATATTTATTTCTGTTTGAGCCATTCTAATATTCTCAAGAAAATCTATGCAACTTCATTGAATAATTGCAGTATAAATTCTCTTCCAAGCTGTGTTATTCTCCTGTGATAAATAACCTTACCATTGTCGAGGATTTCTTGCTTAATTTCTTCATATCCCATACTGCTGTATGGTGAGTAAAGAACCCAAGTTCCATTGACACTGTATTGAATTTTTTATCAGCAAGTAACTTGTTAAGTTGAATGGCAGATTTCAGATTCAGTTCCTTAGCAATCTCTGTCATTGTATATGTCTTATTGACATGTGTTAAGATAGCATTCTTTCTTTCTGCTTCAACTCTTGCTTGTCTTTCCTGTTTTAACTTTGTTAATAATTCTATTCCAAAGTCTGGATTATTCAGTATTTCATCAATAACATTATCAGTAGCATATATTCCATTCTTGCGAATTGACGGAATAATCTCATCAGCCACTAATGCTTGAAATTTCTCTGCTGTTTCGTTTTTGGCTTTCATTGCTAGTCGGTAGAAGATGTTTTCTGGAATAAAATCGTCTTTCCCAACAAGTTGGGAAAATCCCAAGTCAGACAAATATGCCCTTATTGTTTCCCACCTAACATATTCAACTCCATTCTTTTCTTGGGTAAACCCAAGTCCTCTAGCAACATTTTCCAATCTTAAGTACGCAACGCCATTCTGCTCATAGCAGTCTATGCCGCAAATATTCTTAGTGTTCATAGGTACTTTAATCTCATTGTGAGAACTATCTTTTGTAGTTGGATAATTATAACTCATTATTTTACCTCCTACAAAAATTTATCATTTGCTCTAAACAGAATCTATTGCGTAGTGGGAGTATATGCCCACAATGCCTCACGCAATAATATTATGCTACTTCCTTTGTAGACTTGTCCTGTCCCTTTAAATCAAAATTATTAACATTGTCCTGAATAGTTTCTAACTGCTGTAAAACTCCTATGAGAACATATCCTATTCTTTCGTTTTCCATATTTGCTAAAACTTCTGTTACTGTTGCGTGTGCAATTTCTGACGCTATGTCAATATTTGTTACGATTTCTACATTACTCATTTGTTTTTCCTCCGAAAATATTCTTGAATTTTCCGAAAGAAACTGATATGATAGATTTATCAATTCCTTTCGGATTGGTGGTTTGAGTAGCAACTAAAAGTTTTGACCGACTTGTTGCTACTCTTTTTTGTTGTCTTTAAGTTCTTTTTCTACTAACCCTATACCTTTCATAATGGTGTCGGTTCTTGTTAATTCCAATTCATCAGCACATTTCTGAATACGATTAGCTTCATCTTTTGTTATTCTGATATTAAGATTAACATTTCTAGGGTTTTCCTTGTGCGGTCTTCCTGCTGGACTAATAATAATCACTCCTTTCAATTATTGCCCTTGCAATATTTATGTTATAATAATAACTGCCCTTGCAATAATTGTCAAGCACTTTTCAATAAAAAATGGAACGCACCGAAAAGGTACGCTCCATTAAATAATTTATTCAAGTGTTAATGTCTTTTTAATAAGTTTTTTATCAATAAATGACGAATGGGCTTCCACCTCTAAATCTACATTACTTCTATCATTTAAAATAAACGCTTCTGCAATTGTAATAGTCGTGTTTGGCTGTATTTCTTTCATAATATTATCTTCCTCTTCGACAACTTTGAGTAAAGGATAATCCAATTCTACGCCATTTTGAAAACAATTTATGTCATAATTATATGCAGCTCTGGTATTGTCTTTAGAATTATTAGTGAAATCAAAATAAACAATAAGTATATCTTTTTCATTATTATTTATAATTTCATGCTTAAGATACTTAAATTCCGTATTGTTATAAGTGGCATTATCACTGCTTTTTTCTGTTGTGGTATTAGTGTTTTCTGTCTTTGTATCGGTACTTCTATTGCCGTAAACTATTATCAAGACTAAGACAAAAGCTATTGCCAAACCGATGTAAAGTTTCTTTTTCTTTTTCATATTGCGTTACCCCTTTGCTTTTTATATAGCAAAAGAATAACACAATACATTTATCTTATCAATATGGAAAAGCCGCTTGTCCTGTCATATTAGTATAGTTATTAGCTTTATCTTGTACCATTGTAAACAGCTTATCTGCGTCACCTTGTAATGTTATGTTTACATTATTGTTAGCTTCTGACATAGCCGCTACAACTGCATTGTAAACCGCTGGATAAACTGCGTTGGCAATACCTGTTGTGATTTCCTGCTGATTGGCTACTGCTGTTCTTCCGTCCATAGTACCAACCATTTCAGGTCCAACTTCGTTTGCGACAAACAATTGTCCTTTGCCCGGGAATCCGCCGTTTGCATACCAATCAATACTGACTTTTGGCACTCTAGGCGGTGCAAGACTAAATTCTCCGTCAATCTTAAAGTGTGGTGTATCAATGTGTGGAAATTCAAGTCCTAAATCATTCCACCACTGCTTAAAGCTGTTCCAAGCGTTCTGTATCTTAGCTTTAAAATCTTCGATAGCCACAGAAATGCGTTGAAGTGCTGGTTTGCTATCCCACCAATCTACAATATCATCCCACTTCCCTTGAATACCTTTTTTAATTCCGTCAGCTAAGCTTTCCCATTTTTCCTTAGTAAACCACGGTTTCACATCATTGCTCCACCAAGAAACAATTGCCAGACTGTTCCACCAACCAACGATTGAATCCCATTTTTCTTGTATTCCTAATTTCATTCCGTCAACAGCGTCAACCCATGTATCTTTTTCAAACCACGGTGCAACATTATTATTCCACCAGCTAACAACAGCTGTATTGCTCCACCAATCTGAAAAACTGTTCCATTTTTCGCTTAAAGATGTTTTTACGTTGTCTCCCAGTTCTCCCCATTTCTCCTTAGTAAACCATGGTGCAACACTTGTAGTCCACCAATTTGCTATATCATCTTTATGCCCAAATGTGATAGTTTCTATCACTCCGTCAATAAAGCTAGGTAAATCTTCAAATGGTGCTTTTATAAGATATGCTAATTGGTCAAACATTGACATATCTATTTTCTCGCCTGTAAGTGCTTCATTTAGTTTATTGCCTATATTAAATCCAATAATAGCTGCACCAATGCCACCTACGATTCCTGCTCCAATAGTTAAGCCTATTTCTGTCGCTGTACCAGCTCCCATTATTACAGATAAGTCAGTAGTTAGCATAGTTTGCAGACCTTTTAATAGTCCACCTCCACCAGCAAAACTCTTTAATCCTTTCTTTATAGCACTCCAACTTAATGCGTCTGATATTCTTTCTCCTATTTTTTTGCCTAAACCGGTAAACTTCATAACTCCAAGAACTGACATGATTGTAGTTTCAACGGGTGCAGATTGAAATAGTCCTTGCCATATTTCAATAGCTGCTTTTATAGCTTCCCAGATTGCCCTGCCTACACTTGAAAGAACTTCTACCCAATCAATTCCAGCAAGATAATCTCCCATTTTTCTGCCTATTCCGTACCAGTCTACTTTATCAATGGCATCTGCAAACCAATTAAAAATTCCTGCCACAAGGTTAGATGTATCTTGTCCTGCTGCATAAAAATCTCCGATTGCAAAATCTTTGAATATCTTCCTAACAGGTTCAAGTGCTTTCTCTATCTTATCAGCCCAAGCAACAGCGGAATTCTCCATATTGGCAAATGCTTTATTCCACGCCGCTTCATAATCAGCCGCCGCCTTAGTAATATCATCTGTCAAATCAATAGTGCTACCGCCGCCACCGCTTGAGCCTTTGCTTGAGCTTGTATCGTCCTGTAATTTATTTATTTCATCAAATCCCATAAGGGATAATGTAGCTTTCTTAGCTGAATCAGCTACATCTTGGTAGCCGTCTGAAATATCTTCTAAGCCGTCTGATGTATCTTTATAGCCACTTTGTCCGAAGCTCTCAAAGTCAATCTTAACGCCCATTAAAGAAGCAAGGTTGACTAATAATCTTTTGATTGCAATAGTTACTCCGTTTACTACCGGCATAACCTTTGAAAGAATTGGGATAAATAGCTGTCCTGCTACCATTCCTACTTCTTTCATATTGTTGCTGAACTGGCGTAACATATTACTTGGGGAGTTGATTGTCAAATTTGTTATCGTATAGGCTCTTTATCCTATACTTCTTATAGTTTCCTATAAGTTCAGAGTACATTATCACCCACGTTTTTACGTTTGGTTTGGTGGTAGCCACTTCCACCTCATACTGCCCTATATGCAGTAGTGTCGGACACTCTTGGGAATATTATATTTATTCAATTCCTACTCGTTACGATACTCAATAGCCTGTTCGTAATCTATTGAGTTATCTCGGTATTAGCATAATTTTCAGCTTTAATCCAATAAAATCCTCTGCATTTATTTCCTGTCTTGATAGCCTTGTGAATCTGTTTATGCACTTTGTCAGGTTCATTCATATATCTAGCCGCTTCTGTGCAATTATTGAAGTGATTCACGATTTTTCTATCATTATCAAGTTGGTAAATGCCCTTTCCCTCTCTTATACCATTATACTTATAATCTTTGTTTGGATTGTATTCATCAGCATATATCCATACATAATTGTTTGCTGTTCCATATTTACCACTTAGGCAAAAAGATATGCTTGTTCTTGATGTTGATGTTTCTTGACTTGCTTGTGTTAATGAATCAAAAATGTTAAGGACAAACCCCTCTTTGTTAAGTTGCATTACAGCGTGCTTTCTTACACTTGCTTTCTTTGAATAAGAAGCAATCTTTTTAGGGATATTTTCACCAACTTTATAACGCCACATATATTCACCTGAACGGCTTACTATGCCTTTTGCACAATCGGATATGTCGTGTCTTTGCAAACCTGTTACAACGCTTGCGTATGATGAGCTTATATACTCGTCAATATAATTCCCATTAAGGTCATATTGAAGAACTGGCTTTGAATTCCAAGATGTTCCACCCTCGCCTCCAAGCGTGATGTTGTATCCGTTTGAGTTTGGGAATGATATACAAGAATTGCATTTCTTAATCCATTGTATTTCTTTTTCTCTGATTTCAGAATCGCTATTTGCTTTATCAACTATTTCCCATTCAAAGTTATTAACGCCATATTTCTTTAATGCGTTATGAAAAGGTAAGCCATTGTTTATATCGCCAATGTGCTGTTTCTTTCTTTTTTCAAGATTATAAGTTTTTCCAATGTATATTTTACCATTGATTTTATTAGTTACTTTGTATATAATATAAGATTTATTCATACCTATATTATATCACATATTGCTTGTTTTGAAAACTTTAGCCTTTACCGATTTTGCCCGATTGCCATAAGATATTTCTATTCTTATGCAACACTTGGAAGATAAGTTATATCAGCTTTCTTCCGTCTATTAGCTAAATCACCCCAAGATACTTTACTTTGGTCTAATATTGCCAACACTCTTAACTGTTGTTTTTCCATCTGTGTCATTTCTGATACAGACTTAGAAATGCCTAAGTTATAGGCATACGTTGCTAATGTAGCATTAGTAATATCAATACCATATTTATACAATGCCCTTGACTGCCCGATTAAGCCACTTTGTAAGTTCTGTGCTACTGTTGAATAGTCCACGTTAAAAAGTGAGCTTATATCGCCTGCAAGCATTGTCATTGACTTTGTTATTGCTGTTGTTGCTTCACCTGTCTGCCCTAATGAGTTAGTGACAGAAGCTAATTGTGAAGCATACTGCGTTATCTCCTGTATGTTAAGTCCTAAGTTCTTTGCTCCACTTTCTTCAAGCAAACCGCCTTGAACATTGACTTTTAAACCAGACAACTTTCCAAGAGTATCATTCACTCTACTTTTAAAACTTTCTGCATATGCTGTTGCGTTATCATATCCGTACTTTTTGTAATCCTTATCCCATTCTGAACCAATCTTGCCAAACGCAACCGCTTGATAGTTGAAAGCTTCAATGTAATCTGTCGTTGACTTGATGGCTTCTATAAGTTTCTTACTGCCACGAATTACCATAAAATATGTGGCATAAAACTTACCTATTGCACTTGCTAAACTCCAACTGCTTTTGCTTGCTGTTCTAGCACTTGTAGAAACGCCATACAGCGTTTTTTGAAGTGAGTTTGAAGAAGTACCCACCTTGCTACCTTGACTAGTAAGATTAGCCAATGCGTTAGTCATTTGAATAACATTCTGGCTTACTGTTGGTGCTCTTGATAGCGTTGTCATTAAGCCATTTAAAGCATTGCCTAGCTTTGGAATGTTTACAACGGCGTTTTCTATACTCTTACTGCCTAGCTTACCAAGTGACTTTGCAAATTCTGTGACCTGTGTTGCATTTTGCGGAATAGCTGATATGCTTGCAACTGCCTTTGTGACAGCTTGAAGTGATGTAGCTGTGTTAGTTAGTGCAACCGAATCAACAGAACCTATCTTTGTGATGTTCTTAGCAAGTCTTGTAAAATCTGCTGTTCCTGCGTTCATATTCTGCATAGCAGAACCTAACTGACTAACACCATTTGCAAGACCGCTTAGTGATGAACCATTCACAGTCGCAAGTGATGTTGACAGCCTTGTAAGCTGATTTATCAGTTTATCGACGGAATTGATAGCTTTAGTGGCAGTACCGGTAATTTTGACTTCTAATGAATCTAATTCCACGCTTTAACCCCCTTTATAGGATTGTTGGCGGTAGTCCTCTCTTTTCAGCTCGTGCCGCCCATTTCTGTTCATTGAGTAACATTCGCTGTAACTCTTTATCGTAGGTATCTTCTTCGCTTTCTTCCGTTTTTTCTGATAAAATAGCCTGCTTCGGATATTCAATGTGTGTATCTTTACTAAATGCCGCACCAATGCCACAAGAAATAGCCGGTATTGCATAGACAAAAAACCAGTTATACATTTCTGCATCTCGATTTTGTCTATCAATCTTTTTGCCTTTTGCGTATAGTAATAATTTTTTAGGTGTCATTTTTAGAAAGTCTGAATAACTAACGCTTAGTGAACTGGCTAAAACAAAGTATTCTTCCCATATTATTTTGTGGAAGTCTGCTTTTTCTTGTGGTCCTGTGGAACTACTGTCGGCTTCTTCTGCTCCTGTGCCGCTTCTTCCACATTGTTCGCCATTTCCTCTAACATCGTTGTTATCCCCGACAGCTCGAAAAAACCATCATCTTCCATCGCTTTCTTGATTTCTTCAAACAATGTTCTATATCCGTAACTCTTATCTGTTTTTCTCTTTTCTGTAATATATGCTCTAGTTAGCTCCTTTGCTTCGTCCATTGTTACTGGGTTATTATCAATGCAGCCTGCATAAATGGCTAAAATGCAAATCTCTGGCACATCTGCTGTCATATTTGCTAGCCCATCAAAAGAAGCCTGTGCAACACTCTTATCTGTCTGTACAAGTAAGTAAGAACCATTAACGACAGAAAACATTTTCTGCACAATTTCCTTGCATTCTGCTGCACCGAAGCTAAACTCAACTTTGTATTCTTTTCCGTTTACATTAATATTCATCATAATTTTTACCCTTTCCCACCCTATCGTCCATATAGGGAAAGGTGCGGATTTTACACCGCACCTACCTTTTAAATTAATTATTCTGTTACATCATCAAGATATGATGTGTAGTCGGCTGTTTTGGCGTTTGTGCCACCAATCGACACAGCCTTTGATTTAGTCGATTGGCTTATCATTCCCCCACCTTTGTTACTGTGAATGTGCCACCAGCAGCCTCGACAACTTGAAGCTTGTCTGTACATTCGATAGGTGAAGTGTTAGGAACTGCTGTTACTGTCATTTCAAGTACTGAATCAGTACCAGAAACATCATTAGGTGTTGCTGTTACCTGTCCGACAAATGCGTACTTAGCAACCGCACCTAATCCGTCAGAGCCATATAACTGAATAATATCTAACTGCTTGCCCTCCGCCTTGATTAAGTCCTGTAAATAAGCCTTTTCAAGATTTCCTGTGTAAGTCTTAGCGTCAGATGTTTTGATACCCATTAAGAATGTCTGTGAATCATCTTCAAATGTTGTACTTTCAACTGTGTTAGGTGCTGATACTGGTGCTGAAATTGACTTAGCCGCAACCATTAACTTGTATGAACCTGCAAAGCCATCTTCGCTATGCTCCTTGTAGATAACCCTAGCTTTATAACTTGTACTTGCCATTGCTTTGTCTACCTCCTAAAAATTTGCAAAAAAATAAGAGCATTTCTGCTCTTTGTTACATTAATCTGTCATTTGCTGCTATCATTCTTCTGAATCTAGCGGTACTCTTATGTACTTTGTTACTGATTGAGAACTCTGGCATTGCATTGCCTTGAAATCTCATTGTCTTGAATGTATCTGTAATTATCGCCATAACCTTGCGACAGTCAGACTTGCTTGTGTTAGTTGTAACATCTACTTGAAATGTCGCTAACAATGCGTTAACTGTCTGTCCGTCAAGTGTTTGTCCTTGTTCAACTGCTGGCAGTAAATGAATGTATACTGTTGGGAATACTGCTTGACCGCTGTTTTCTCCCTCATTGGTTATGACTATCTTTGAATATGTCTTTTTAAGCTGTGCTAGGGCTTTAGCCTTGACAAGTGCTGTGACTGTATTTTCAAGGTCTATCGCCCAATCGTTTGCATTTGCCATTAACTAAACACCTCTCTTGCTATCTGCTTATACTGATTAACAATCTCTATTGTGGCGTTGTACATAGGCATTGTAGCTTTAACGCCGTGCGTGTAGTGCCATTGATTATCATTACCTAAGTAGTACCAGCCGTCGCTGAATGCGTGGATTTGTCCTGGATATGTTCCTACGCCCAAGCCGAAATCATTAGCCTTTGGGTTCTCGTTGCCGCTGTTGTAATAAATACCAGCGCCAAATTCAATTGCTAATAGCGTGTAAAATGGCTCTCTATCTTCTACTTCAACAGTTTTACCGGTAGCAATTAAAATAGCTTGGTAGCCATCTTGAATAGGCTTTCTGTCAACTCTCAATGTTACCGTCCTACCTAATGGACTTTCATTAACACTCATAATTGCCGCTTTGTCGCCTAATTCTGCTAATCGTTCGACAAGCAATCCACATTTATACTGTAAACTCTGCTTATACTGTTGTAGCTGTCTGATAGCTTCATTTACGGACTTTTCAGACAAAGATATATTAATTGTATGTCTTGCCATAAACACGCTCCTTAACCACTTGCAAAATAGCTCGTCTTATGCTTTCGTTTACTGGCTCTTGCGTAGATGGGATTGTCTTTCCTTTAAAGATAGAACCGACTAGCTGTTCATTTCTCTGATACTTCGTATTTACCACCTACTTTACAGCTGCTTTAAGCATATACTTAGTTGAATATAGTGCCGGCTTAATGCCTACAATCGTGAAATCTGCCGATGTTTCATCAACAAGACTGTCAGATGTGTATGTAGGTTTGCTATTAAGCCATATAAGGTCGCCTTTTTGAATAGGTAATGTATCCCTATCTGTCAGTAAAATAGCGTCAAAATCAGCCGTATCAAAGCCATATTCTTTACTTTGTGCTTCTCCACCGCTGAAAGCTATGTTTGCTTTGAAATCAACTGGCTCTGAAAAACCTGTTTTTTCTTCAAGGATTTTAGGTATCTTATTTCCCTCATCATCAAGATAAGGAATAAAGTTACCCTCTGTGTCGGTATATCCCTCATATAAGATATTGCCGTCATCATCTCTTTCATAGATGGTCACTGTCTGTCCTTGAAGTGAATACTTCATAGCCTGCTTATTAATGTCAAGCATATTACTTCACATCCTTGCCAAATCGCTTCCATAGTTCAGACAGCTTCTCCCAACCGTACATTGCTACAAAAGCAACAACAAATCCTGCCATAATCGCCGCAAGAATCATGTACCACAGTATTGTCATCTGAATATACTGCATATAAGCAACAAATGCCGCTACAGTAATACCGATTGACAAGACAAATACCACAATATCTGTAGGTACTTTATTGAATACTCCAATGCCCTTAATTACCTGTGTAATTACAGACACCATAAAAGCTAATGCCCCGACAATTGCTAATATGATTGTCATATTTGCAATCAATGTTTGCATAATATCCATTCTGCTATACCTCCTTATCTTCATTAAGTCGTGCTTCCAATCCGTCTATTCGGTGGTGTGCCGACTTTACACTTTCCTCAACTTTAATAATCCTGTTATCGTGAGAATTAAGTTCTTTTCTCATTTCTGTAACTTCATTCTTTATCTCTGTTGTATTGCTTGATATTGTGTCAAGTTTCATATTTATGCGTGTATTTTCTTTTACACGCTCTGTAAGTTCTGCATTGTCAGACTTTTTGTTGTTCTTAAGATTAAATCCCAACGTAAACAGTCCGAAAAAGACGGAAAAAGCAACTGAAATAATGCTTATAATTACTGCTATTGGCATTGATATACCGCCTTTCATAATTAATAATGGCACACCGCCCACCACCCTTAATGTGTGCCGCCTGCTACCGTATTGGTAACGCACAATCTTCTATAAAACCTTAGCAAAAGGAAATACCCCAACAAATAAGCTGTCTCTATCTCTCCAAGTTCTGTTGACACCATTCTCATTGTAGCTTGCCATAAATGCTTCACCTGCTTGTGAATGGTCGTAGACAGCCAGATTAACAATAACACTCTCAAATTTCTTCAAGTCCGCGGTTATCATTTCATCTGTGTAACTGTCGGGATAACACCTTTTTGCCTTTACATCTTCTGTAGCCTGTTTAATAAGTTGTTCGATTATTGGATTATCTTCTTTGTTATCGAACACCACCACATCAGATGTTGTTTCATCATCATTTGTGACTGTATCAATATGAAATTGTTTAAGTCTGATTTTAGCCTGTTCTAATGTGGTGTATTCCATAATTTCAGCTCCTATAATCCTAATTTCTCAATTAACAGTTCTTTAAGTTCTGCTCCTGTAAGCTCCATTGCGTTCTCGATGCCTTGTTCTAAGGCAAGTGTCTGTAAGTCCGCTGTTGGCATACGCTTAATAGCTGTCTTTGTGTAATCGTTTGTAGGTTGAACAGGAAACTTATCCTGTTCTTCCTCATACTTAAGCTCATCTCCATAAACAGCTTCCTGTCTTACATTATCTGCTGTTACTTCTTCGCTCTGCTTTGCGGCGTTGATTTTATGTCGTCTTAATAACATATAAACACCTCTTACTTTCCGAACTTAGCAAGAACAACCTTTGAATCGTTGCTTAAGACTGCTGTATAGTGTTCATCGCCAGAGATAACAGTTGTCTTTGCAAGAATATCTCTGTCTGATTCAATCTCAACGCTTCTCTTCATATAGATTGTAAGTGCGTTCTCTTCCTCTGATACACCATCTGCGCCTGTGTCCTCGTTAGGGTCTTCTGCTGATACGATAACAATAGGACAAGCGTAGAACTCTGTTGCAACAGCCTTTAACTTGCTACCTACCTTAATTTCCTTACCCTTTGGCTTAAGCGTATGTGCAAGTGCTGTGTCAAGGTGAACATTCGTTGCATCCTCGTTTGTTGTATCAGCCGCAACATTGATTGTTCCTGTTGAATCATCAAGCTCATACTTAACTAACTTAACTTTCTTTGACTTAACAACCTGCGCTCCTGCAATAGAACCGATAGTTCCATTCATAATTACATTAAGTGGATACTTGTCATTGCTCTTGAAATCATCGTCATTAAGTAATGTAGCTTCCTGCGCTGGATTGATGAACAATATCTTTGTAAGTGATGAATCTGATTCATCATCAAATTTGCTATTAGCTGCTACAACTGCTGAATAGCTGATAGGTGTTGCTGTTCCATCGTAATCAATAGGTGCTGTGCAAAGTGCGTCATAGCTGTCATTATCAACCTTTGCAGCGATTGACATAGCAATCTGATTGATAGCTGTACCAAGTGGGTCGCCATAACCAGATAACACTGATTCGTCTGTAAGTTCTACTGCCTTACCTGCTTTCTTAACCTCTGCTTCTGTTGTAGATGTTGTAAGTACTGTTGTACCCATAGCAACACCTTCTGCTACATCTTCTGCGTCACCAATATAAGCATACTTTGGCACAACGATTGTGCTTCCTGGTCTGCCTACAAGTGTTGTATCAACTCTTGCAATAGGTGAGAACTTAATCTTCTTTGGCAACTTAGCTGATACCATATCAGCCATTACCTGTGGATCTACTAAATTTGCTAACTTAGTCTGTGGCATAGTTTATTTACCTCCGTTTTCTACTCTGTGAACTTCTTATAAAGTTCTGGATTCTTATTTTTGAACTCCACTCTTTCGTGGTAATTCATCTTGTTGAACTGTTCCTGTGTTATCGTGCTTTCTTCTCCACCGCCTGCATTAATAGCCGGTCTTGATTTAAGCCACTCTGCCTTAGCTTCTTTAACCTGTCTTTGCACTTCATTGGCAATTACAGTTGCTATAAGGCTATGGTCTGCGTCTGCAACCGCCTCAATCAAAGAATCAATATCCTTTCCATCGCCTATAACTTTCTGATAAGCATTGACAGCTTTCATATGATTAAGCTCTTTGCTCATGTTCTCGAACTTTTCAGCCTGCAATTTTTCAGCTTCTGCCTTTGCTTCCGCTTCCTGTTCTTCTGCTGTCTGCTTTGAACGAAGTTCTTTCTTGTACTTAGCTGCTTCTGAACTGGCTTTATCGGAAGCGTTCTTATACTTCTCTTTTTCAGCTCTTTCACTAGCAAGCTGTGCCATAAGTTCTTCTACGCTAGGTGTCTGTTCTTCGTTCTGTGGCTCATTATTAGTTGTTGGTTCTGTTGTTGTGTTAGTTACATCTGCCATAATTTCTTTACCTCTGCTTTCTGCGTTTTTTGTTGTTCTCTCAACTTCTTGCGATATTTGTATTGCCCTTTCTCTAGGGCATATAAAAAGCCACAAGGCATTTTCTACCCTGTGGCTCAATATCAATTATTTATCTGTTCTGCTCTTATCTATAACCGGACTATTTTCTGTCTGGTCTGATAAGTCTTGCATTGTGCGGTCTTTATTAGGTGGCTGTTCTCCATCTCCACCCTCTGCTTGGTTCTGTGTATCTTTGTTGATTATACTGTCTTGATATGCCTTAACCATCTTTCCGCTTCTCGCTACAACATCGTTAGGGTCATCAAAGAATGGAATTGCATCAACTGTATCTTTAAGGCTAAATCCGTGGCTTATCAATGTTGCCATAGCATTAACCTTGGTTGACATTTCATAAGTTTTTTGTCGCTTAATGTTAGGCTTTACATCTCTTGCCCTTAATTTAAGTAATGGATTGCTACTGTTAACATTGTTTGATAGCTTGATAGCTGTAAGAACAACTTTTATCTCTTCCATTTTGCAGCCATCTGTAATTAATTGCTGTTTTGCCGCCGCTGTTTCAGCCTGTGACCAACCTGTTGCGTCTGACATTGCAACTCCTGTACTACCACCGCTATTATCATTTCGTTGTGGTACATTGCATTTCTGCAAGATTATCTGTCGCCTTGATTGGATATTATTAAGCATACCTGTGTAATCGTAATTGATTGCAAGTGGCTCAACTATTGGAGTTTTGCCATCTGCTGATGTGTAGGTCTGCATCCATTCTCCAGATTTTGGCTTTCTTACTTTTTCAGTAATGCGTTGCGTTCCATCTTTATCAACTGTTGTTTCCTGTTCAACCGGGAAATCAACATCATTTGTATGCCATACTGCCTGTGTATTCTGTTCAACATCATTTGTAAAATCTGAAATAAGTAGGTTTAAGTTATCCATTTCAGATATTTGCCGTTCAAAACAGCCCATTCTGTCAAATGACCTTGTGTATTCAATGATAGGAATTTTATGCAATGGATTTTCTTCTCCGCTTCTCTTTAAAAATCCCCATTTTGTTTTTCCTTTTTCTGGTCCGTTTGTGATTTTTATCCCATCCGTAATTTCATAACGAATATCTTTTGTAAAACAGGTGTAATATCTTGCACCGCTATGTTTGTCTTTGATATAAGTGCCTGCAAGAATAACCCTCTTGTCACTATAAGCTGTTGACCTTACTACAAAAGTTGTTCTTGGGTCCAAAACATCGTATGTGAAATAGCTTTCCCCATCCTCATATTCTGTGTTTACATCAATGAGGACATATCCAACGCCACCAATTTCAACATATCTTGCAAGTTCCTGTTGCTTCTGCCTTGCATTCTGTGATTCGTAGCAACTGTTTAATTCTGCTATAGCTTTTGTAAGGTTAGAATCCTCATTGTCGCCATTTTGAACTAACGTTATAGGATTTCCCCACTTAAAGCCTAAATTAAACTCTGTGACCTCGTTAGCCACATTATCACAGCACTCACAGTCAATGTCTGGTCTGTAAGTCTTTGGATTCTTCCTAACTATCGGCTGTATTCCTGCGTCATAATCAAGAAGAAACTGTATTCTGTTGGAATTAATATCATGTTCCAAAATTGCTTCACGCAAAATTGGTATTATATTGTCAGACGTTATTTCTTTCGCGCCTGTATAAATAGCAATTCTTCCTGTCTGCATTATCTACACCTCTAATAAAATGTCATACCGCTTGAACTTCTGCTTTGTGGTATTTCCTTAATTTGAAAATCATCATCATCGTTAGGTACATACCATATCCATTTGTGGCAATGCTTGCACGCTAATTTATGTGTTCGTGGGTCTTTGCTGTCTGCCTTAGTCAAAAACTTATGGCAGTTCGGACACATAATTGATTTATCTTTACTCATATAAAAATTCATATCTTTACCTCATTGCATAACAAAAGCACCGCCGCAATTAAGCAACGGTGCTTCTGATAAGGATGTGTTTATGAAGAAACATCTTTGTGACTTCTTACAGATATACTATACCACGCCGGCAATGTGACATTCTATGACATCTTTTACAAATATTCACTTCCATATTTGTCTTCAAAGGCTTGTAGTGCTTTAGCATGTATTCTATGTACCTGTCGCCAACACCAGCCTGTTTCATTTGCAATTTTTTCAAACGTGAATTTTCTGACATATCTTAGAAACAATACTGTATAATAATCTTCATTGTTTATCTGTTCTATCTGCTCTATTATTTTATTTTTTACATCAATGTATTTGTCTATAAGCTTGTCAAGGCTTTCTTCCATTTGTTCAAGTCTGACATATCCACAGCCTGTTTTGTCCGGATCTGATGATGACATAACTCTTTCTTCATTAACAACTGCTGATATGCTGTATGATAATTCTTTATACTGTGTTATTTCTATCAACTTATTATCAATTATCTTATTGTAATAGCTTATCTGGTTAAGATAATCCTTAGTTGTCATATAAACCCTCCTCTTATATCGGACTTGACATAATTATTGTCTTTTTTATTCTATTTCCTTTTGTCATTCTTAACGCAAAGTTTGAGAAAACATCTGGAACATCATCTAATTGTTTTTTGCCTGATACCGAATATTGCTTTAACAGTGACATCATCACTCCGTATGGCTCATTAGGCTTATAAAGTGATGCGTCTTTAAAAATAATATGTTGTAATATCCAGTTAGAACATTGGAATATCCTTGCTTCCTTATTCGTTTCGGTCGGTGTATCAGTAATGTTACATATCCAACCTACACTCTCAACACGCTTATTAACTTCCATAGCCACTCTATCACCGCCAGCATTACGTTCAAATTCACACTCTTGTACTTTATTATTCACAAGTACTGCTGCGGCATTTCTGTATTGTTCTTCATAATCCGCTGTGTTATCGCATACACAATCAATGCAGTAATAATCTTCTCCGTATTTCTGTAATACCGGTAGTACAAAGTAATCCGTACCTTTGCCCTTAGTATCGCATTGAGCTGTGATAATTTCTGGTTCTCCGTGTGGCAGATTAAGGTATCTGCGGATTTTATCGTCCGGGAATAATAAGCCCTCACGTTCTATAGGGTCTTGTTTATACAGACAGCGATATGAGATTTCATCCATAAGCAGCTGAATATCTTCAAAATCCTTTACTGTATAGCCACCAAATTCAAAGTCAAAATTACTTTCTCCTGTTACTGGGTCTACATCAGGTACGGATATTACTTTAACTCGTTTGTTTCCCTCATAAGCTTGTATAATACGTCCTATTACGTCTCTAACGCTCCACCTTGTAGCAATATGTATTTCTTTACATGGGTTTCCATCCTCGTCCGGTATCTTTCTTTGTCGTGCATCTACTGCATATTTATCCCACAATTTATCAAGATAGGTTGGGTTTAGTGCTTCTTCAATGCCGCCTATCATATCATCAACTAGCAGAAATTTATTGGCTCTGACTTTACCGGCATTTTTACTGCCGACAGATGTACATTGTACAGATTGAAATGGCTTATATTTTCCTACGTTAAACTGTTCAAGTTTTGCATTTGTACTTGTTACTTCAAGTCCAGGGAACACTTCTCCCCATGTATACTCGTCAGCGTTTGTGACAATATCGTATACTCCATCATAATACATTCGTGTAATGTCTCCGCTGTGTGAATAAAAAAGGTTATATCCGTTTGAGTACCAACCTATAACCGCAGAATGGAAAAACTTTTCGATTGTGGTTTTTCCTGTTCCGGGTGGGAGAGAAATACATAAAATATCATATTTATCATCAATCATGCCTTGTAATGCTTCTATTAAGCCTATTTTGATAAACTGTTTTCTTCTCGGCATATAGAATCTTTCTTTAGGTTCACGTTTCTTTTCTATGTATCTAAAAAAACTGTCAACAACCTTGTTTTGCGCTTCAATCAGTAAAATATCGTAAAACCAATTAATCAGCTCATATTCCGTTTTATTTGCAAACGCATACTTTTCTAAATCCCAAATTGTACCGCCTGTTTTAGTCATGCAGAAGCCCTCTATAAGCTCTTTTGCCCTCTTAGTAAGTTGTAGTCCATACTCAATATCTTTCTCGCCGTTTATGGCTACACTGCAAGCGTCTACATAGGCATCAATTACCTGTTCATCTATTCCATTTCTCTCTATGTAATTTTCATATCCATTGATTGTAGAAATAAGGCTCTGACTAGCCATAAGAAAAGCACCTCCACTTTTCAGCAAAGGTGCTTATAGACCTCTGCCTATAACTGTTTTAGGGTAGCGGCTAACTCTATTTGTTAGCCGGTAATTGTATTTACATTCTAGGGAAATAATAAAATTTCCATCCGTTTTTTATCTTTTGTTCTCTACACCAAGGCAAATACTCATTAAGTTTTCTATTAAAATCCATATTTGAACTGCATTCATCCCAAGCCTTTTGATTTATTTTGAGCCTTTTTCCTGTTATGATATGGTCAATTAGAAAATATACACCCAAGAATAAAAATGTGGCTCCTGCTATCGCAAACATTGCTATTATTTGCATTTTCATTTCTATTTACTCCTTAAAGCAATCTTTCAACGCTTGCCTGTCAGCTTTAATATCTGCCTCAATAGCAAGTTCATCTCCTAAAGTGGAGCAGTCTATCGACTTACCATTTCTACCGCCTATTTCGTGCGATTGTGCTTCTCTCAGTGCTTCACGCTCTATTGATTTAATTACTTCTGCCATGCTCATAGTTCAAACACGCTCCCATATGCTACTCAACTACATACCAATCCTCTGCTAAACAATCATTAATTGACGGAACCCATGTAGAAACAGTGCTATTAACATTTTTGATAGCAAAATACGGATTGTAATGTACTAAATCGTCTTTATCTGCAATGGATTTCCCAATTTCTGTATAAGACTTAAAATTGCCGGCCGGAACATAATACGCAAACATTCCCTTGCCGTTCCAACCTTTTCTTGCTACTTTCTTACCATTTTTTAATGCTTCAATTGCCTGTCCAAAATTCATCATTTATTTTCTCCTTTACAATTTATTATTTTCATTCCTTATAAATCTCTTTGTTTCTTCAACTATTTTAGAATCCCTAGCAGAATTCACTTCAATATGGCTTTGTGGCAGTCTACCAAACTTTTCCAAAGCATATTTTTCTACTGCTTCTTTTGAAATATCTATTTCAAAATTTCTCAACGCTTCTTTAGATGGCGGTTGATACTCAGATAAGGGATTGTCAATGTTATTCATTCCTCATAAACCTCTCAAAATCTTTTCTACACTTAGGGCATAATTCATATGTTTTTTCTAAAAATTTATATCTACGGACATTCTTGATTTCAAGGCACATATCATTATCTTCAAAAGTGGGAACTATATCTCCGCAACATCCAACTTGCTTAAATCTAACTTCTTTCCAACTCTTAGGCATTATCTCTTTTCCGCACCTGTCACAAGTGTGCCATTCTTTTTGATGTTTCATATAAGCCGCCCTCACTTATCAAATAAAAATCCGTTATTGACTATTTTGTTTTGTGTGAATAGTGTTTTAACATTGGCAATCCGTGTCTTTTTCTCCAGTTATTGCAAGCTATGTATTCAAGTGTCTTAATTATTATGCTATTTCTCACATAGTCCTTTTCGATCATCCTTATAGGCTTTCTACCAAGTACCTGCATGCCAACAATTTCTAATCGTTCATTTGTAACATCAATAGCATATTTTTCTCCGTAACCAACATCGAAAGATATGTTATTTATTTCAAAGTGCTTCATGCTATATATAGATTTGTCTTTTTCATAAAATCCGCACCCCTTAAGGCATATAACTGGGTAATCTAAATAGCAATTACTTTTCTCATTCACGCATGTGTGACCCGTGCCAAGTACTCCGTAACTTAACATTTCATAATATTTACAATCTGTAGCTTTCTGGATATCTTTGGGTATTTCAACACCTAGTTCTTTTGCCCTTTTAATGCATTTGTCTTGTGGATAAATAATATGCGTTTTTATATCCATGTTGGTTGTACAGTCTATCCCGGAACTATATTTTGCACATTCTTCTCTGTATTCGCATATATCGCATTCGGTATTTTTCTCTTTATATTTTTGAGGCTTGTATTTCTTAAAATCCTTGCACTCATAGTCAAGTGATGTATCATTCCCTTTTTGGCATTCATAAACCGGATATTCTTCTCCTGTTTCTTCATCAAAATCAAAATCTTCATCACAATATTTGCAAATTGAGCAATCTTTCATATCACACCTCAAATCTTCGTAAATATATCCAAATCATAGTTATCTCTGATATAGTCAACAACTTCCTGTAATTTGCTTTTCACAAATTCATCATTGGCAATATCTGGATGTGCGTAAAACATGCAACTGTCTTTCTTTCCGTCTGCTTTATATTTACGATAGTTAAATGTCATCATAAACAATGGTATTCTTGTTAAATTCTTTGTCTTGTGTCTTATCCAACGATTAACAATTCTCTCAATCATTATTCTTCCCCCATAAATTATTTGGCAACTCTTCGCCGCCATAAATCTTGTTAGCGTATTTCTTAAATGTCGGTACGCTACAACCTGCTACTTTTGCCGCCTTTACTTGTGAAGCCTGTCCCGATATGTACAGGTTAATTGCTTCATAGAATTTATCTTTATTTAGTGGATGTACACCTGCTGCCATAATAATCACTCCTTACTTTGATTTTCAACTTGATGATTATATTTTCTTACATCACTACGCATTTTAGATGGCATATTCTTATAACCTGTATTTTGAAGTTCTGCTTTGAAAGCGTTGAAATCATCATCATTTTTAACAAATATACTGACATATTTATCAATCTGCGGTCTTGTCATAAGTACACCATTTTCAGTAAATACCTTTTTGATGTAATTTGTATAATAACAATACCCTTTGACTTTTTCGTGGTATAATCCCCAAAAATAATCAGCATTTTCTTTTGTTTCAAACTTTGCCCTAATCTCATTGTTAGAAATGTGATTGTAACAATGTCTGCACAATGTAATTAAATTGCTCTCTCTATCATCGCCGCACATTGAAGCTGTTCTTATATGTGTCATTACCAATGCTCTGTATTCTCTGCTACTCTTTCCACAATATCTGCAAGTATAATTATCTCTTTCAAAAATCTTGGTCTGTAAATCTTTATATGAACTCATAATAAATACCTCCTACAATTCCTTACTTTCACACCAACTACTCTTACAAGCGTGGTTCATAATGTTGATTAAAACATTCTCCGAAGAAAAATGAACTAAGCTATAATCACATTTTGCCGAAAACTTTGTATTGAAATATTCATCAACTAGCATCTTGTAGTCTGTATTATCGTCCATATCACTTATAGCCGCATAATAGGTATCTGTATATCCGTCACGCTCTATGTCGGTTTCTTTTGTTAAATTATCTACTACTCTTGATAAAACTTTATCTGTTAATGGGTAGTGATATTCTCCAGTACATTCTCCGTGTTTATCTAAAAAGTATTTAAAGAATGCTTCTACATTTTCTTTAAGTGTTTTATCATTAGTCCAATCATAAGCTATCTTACCAGCTCTGCTTATCATTCTTTCCTCGGCAACTTCCCAATCACTTTGAGAGTATTCGCTTATCGGCTTAAACTCTTTCACTTTTTTATCTTTGGGTAAAAAAGAATTACATTGTTCTCTGTTAAGAGAATTACATTTTGTACTCAATGTTTCGTAATTAGTGTTAGGGTAATCATTGTTAGTAATCCCTGTTAAAAGAGTTACATCTTGTGGCACTCCCGAATTACACTTTGTGTTATTCCCTTGGGAATTACATTTTGTGTCATTCCCGTTTTTCTCATTTTGTAATTTCTGTCCTTTATCTTCTGCTATAACTTCTTGCCTGATATTATCTTCCCATTTACTAACCTCTGCATTGATAACATCATAATTAGGTCGTATATGTATAGTCGGCATTGAATTAAATTTGTATTTTGCTGTAATTACAAATTTCTTTTCCACCAACGATTTAATTGCTTTGTCATACTGCCTTTCAGTAATTCTTATCTCTTCCCACCAGTCTTTTCTTTGCTTTGCAATCCAATATTCACTGTCTTTGTATACCTTGACCTTGCTTTTGTTATCTTTAGTTGGTGCAAACCAATATAAAATTCTTGATAACAGCGTACCCTCTATCAAATCACCTGTTATGTCAATATATTTGTGAAATGTGTGATTGCACCTTGCTGATGATAAGAAATTAACTTTTGTTTGGATTTCATTTTCTGATAGCATAATTATTACCTGCCTTTCTGATAATAGCCTTATTAACAAAACAACAAACAGGCACTAAGGCTTGTGCTTTTCGGTAGCTAACCTAGTTTGTTGTAATCGGATAGACAGGACTTGAACCTGTGACTACTTGAATAAATCAAGTGTTACTCCCAACTGAACTACTATCCGTTATATAGTTTAATTAGCTGCTAAAACAGGTTTCTCAACTCACAGCATTGCATATCCCCACTACGAACATTGATATGCGTTCCCACTCGAATTGATGTGGTGTGGATTTGAACCACACATAAACAAGCACTCCTGTCCTTTCAAGCCCCTAGCAATCAGGTATTCCCCTGTGGTTATGCTATGGTGGATTCGAACCACTAGCTCATTCTATCTGCTATTAGCGTTTACCCATTCCGCCACACATCAACTTACTCACACCTCTTAACCTAGGATAAGTCTGCAAACAACATTACGCACGCAGACCCAAGAAGTGCTTTCAAAACGCCGACATCGTGAATCGAACACGAACAACATTTCTGTTGGATAGCTTAGCAAGCTATTGGAATACCTTTATCCCATATCGGCAAATACCGCCTGTAACGGCTATCAAGGGAAAATGCAATAATATTTTTGGGGGAATATCGAGAAGAACCTTGATAAGTTGAATTTCACACCTCTGTATGAGGTAAGCCTTTCCGAGTGGTCTTGCACCACTCTTAACTGAATCTCCAAGAAAGTACATGAAAGGAGGGCTACCCTGTAAAATGCAAAACAGTTTGATGGTAGTCTATGATAAAAGTAAGACGAACTACACCAGTCGGATTCGAACCGACGCATACAGAGGTCAAAGCTCTGTGCCTTACCGCTTGGCTATGGTGCATTGATATGGCTATTCTCGGTATATATTCGCCGCAAACCGCAGTGTACTATCCTTTGTAGCCATTATACTTTCATTGACCGACACGGCTATTCTGACAATTCTATGTATTTGTCAATGTACCACTTAGCTTTTTTAATATCCTCTAAGCCATTCTTGTTATTATGTCTGTAAATGTACTTAAAAGCATTGCATAAGCAAAAGTTCTTAACGGCTTCCTTGCCCTGTGTTTCCAACATAACATTTATACATTCAAAGCCACCAGTCTCATAATGGCTCGGATGATTAACATTGTCGTTTACAGGCTTTTCATTGACACTAGGTGCAACATCTTTAAGTGGAATAAAATTATCAAACTTATCATCACTCTTAGCACCGTTATGTATGCAATTATTACATGCGTATTCTGACTGAAGTCTACTTGCACAATTAATACAAGGTAATGGATATGAAATATCGTTCATTAAACGTCACCTGCCTGTCTGTGATTAGCTTTGTAAGTATCAAATCCCTCTGGGTATCTCGCTTTCAGCTTATCAATGTTAATCTGCATGATTTCATCAAAGCTGAACTCAAAAGAATCGCACATTAAAGCTAAGTACCAATATATGTCGCCGATTTCACGCTTTAAATGTTCAACATCTAACGGCTTTTCATGGAAAATCCATTTCTTGAGCATATCGTTAAGTTCTCCAACTTCGCCGGATAAACCTAATGCAGCATTAAGGACGCCGCCCAATTCAATCTCTGGCGTATCTTCGCCACGATTACCAATCTTTAAATCATTAATCTTGTTCAGAAGCCTATCTGTAGACTTTTTGTCGTTAGTACGCATAGCCAAAGCCTGATACTCTGCTCCCTGCATTTCTAACCCCTAACTCTTTTTTATTTTTTAAAATTTTTTGGAATTTACTCGGCTGAATTAGCCGCTTTCTGATGTGCTTATTGAATATCTTGTGAATAATTAAGATGCGTCTATTATACACCTATCTATCAGATTTGTACAGTAGATTTATTGATTATATTATATGGGTTATTATCAGGACTATATATTAATAAATATAATGGTTATTGTATATGATTTAATAAATTATTGTTAGATGGTTATGTATATATAAATATATATAATAAGCCTTTTTATCTTTGGGGATATTTGAGCGACTTAGTTGGGCGTGCAATGCGTGCATATATAACCCCCACGCCCTGCGTTTGTACATTATGCACAACGAAATCAGCCAGAACGGAGCGACTGCGCAATAAATAATCATCATGCAATCGCTGTCAAACCGCTTGTCTACTGGCTTTGTTGTACTTTTATCGTTCAAATGTCCTGTTTTATCACTTCGCCAAACTCTAATTTAGCGAAATGCTGTTATCGTGAGCCAAACGGCTTAAAGTCGCTTATTTACTGGCTTTGTGGGTTTTCTTGTACATCTTGCACAATGATTTCTTGTTGTGCAATTTGACGAACATTAGAGCCTTGAGCGTTTCCAGATGGTCCGAGCTGCGGAAGGTCTGCGGCTGTTTTAATGGTCTTTGCGGTGCTTTCTCTGCTGACACCGGGAAGATTCCAGCCGAAACGGCGATTCATGACCGCGAGCTGTCCGACTGGGTTCTTTCCGGACCAGAGCCGAGCCTCTCCGCTAGACTCATAATCTTTTGACAGTTTTTGATATAAATTGTTTGCCGATGTACTTAGTTGCGGTGTCCTGCTCTCATTTCCCCAATTATATATAACATCTTCTCTTATACCAGTTAATTTACAATATCCTGATATAGTACATATTTTATTGTACTTATAACACATATATATATAATAATCTGCTATATAATTTAAGTACTCATAATTATAACTATTACAATTGCTATTATTTATATTACTATATTGATTATTATAATTATTATTATTATATCCCTGTAATTTACCTTTTAATTTTAGTCTGTTAGTACCCTTAAAAGTATTATTATATACATAAATTAAAGCGGCATAAAAAAGGGATTGCGGAGCCGCTGCCATATCTTCAATGTTTTCATCTTTGCAAAATCTTTTGAAATACATATCAATTTCATTTTCAAAAATTTCTTGACTTTCTGGTGTTTCTTGTACTTTTTCCATGCGTCCCCCTTTCTGCTGGAGCTTATCCAGCTTATTGTAATATATACTAATAACATAAAAATAACCCGATAACAATATTAATATTATCGGGTGTAAAACTTATATATTCAATTATTAGCAATATAATAACACAATAAATATAATTAATCAATAGGCATTAAAAAAGCGGTGTATATCTGTTATACACCGCTTAAAATATATATTTTAAATCTCCACAACTTTCCCAACTCTGGAATTTTCAAAAATTCCATCAGAAAGCTGTCCGCGCAATTCCTCTTCACATTCTTCAGAGTTGTTTCTAGTAATGCGAATAATTGAGTATTCGTTTGTGCCTGTTTTGTCGAAGTTGTCAACTTCAATAATTCTGACGTCTGTACCTTCTGAAAAATCGTATTTATAAGACTTTCCAAAGCTCTCTCTTTGCCTATGTCCGTCCATTCCGTATATTTTCCATGATTTTGTCACTGCCATATCGTCCACCTTTTAATCTTTCTTATAAGCATATGTGACAGCCTGTCACTTTTTCGCCGTCTTTAATTTCTGGCAATTCCACAATTCGCACGCCTTTATTATCCGCTGCATATGTACTTGGATAACTTTTTGAATTAATAATCGCAGCTATATATTCCCTTTTCTGCTCATCTTTCTTGATTGCTAAAAATAATCTCATATTCTGCACCTTTCAGCCTTTCGGCTGTCCTTTCTTAATTTCTGTAATTATAATAACACATGCAATACATAAGTGCAATACATAATTGCATATTTTTTAAAATTAAAATGGGCACTTTTCGGAGCTGTCGCCGTTATTTGTTGGAGCTGTCGGAGCTTCCAAGCGTTCCAACTCTGCAAGCACTAATTCATTGACAAATCCGTTAATTGTTAAGCCTTGCGCCTGTATGCGTTCCTTTGTGCCTTTTGGAAGTCTGCAAGTAATACAATCCCAGTTGTTTTTTGCAGCTTCGTTCTGCTTTCTTGCTCTCTCTCTTGCCTTCTCTGCAATTTCTTTGTCTGTTTTAATCATATATAAGCACCTCTTTTATATTGTATTTTAATATTGCAATTATAAAATACAATAAATAATTGCTATATGTCAAGTATTAATTATCTCTATTGATATATCAATTTTAAATTGCAATAATTTATTTTATTTTTATTGCAATTAACTATTGCAATTATAAAGGCAATATGCTATTATAATTATACAAATAAAGAAAGTGAGGGCGCAAACATGGATAATCAATACAGACTTGTAACAGAAAGCGGAAAAGTTTTATTAGGTGGCGAGACATACAGCCGCCGAGGAGCTGAAAGCTGGTTTGATGATTTAGGCGGAGTTTATGAAGATGATGAGACAGGATCAGAAGAAAGAATATATATAGAGGAGGTATAGAAATATGACACTTGCAGAAAGAAAGATAAATACAGAGGATTTGATAAGTTTTGAGGAAATCGCAAAGAAGCATATAGCCGGGGAATATTTAGCAATCGGCAACTATGGGAAAAGCTATCATGCTTCCTATGTTCCGGAATATGAGCCATCTGGCGTAATGTTCTTTTGTATTCCATCAGATGTTGAAATCTTAGGATATTTAGAAATTATTTAAGTCGAAACCGCCGCCCGGCGGTCTGGTGTAGGGTTGCAACCTTGCCACTGATGAGACAAGCACATATAAAGGAGGTTTTCACATGATTATTAATGCAAGTAATATAAAAGTAGGCACACAATTAGCAGAGTCAGACGGATTTCTGTTTGATGTTGTAGAAATTGTAAAAGAGACTGAGAAAACGATAACGGTTCGCCTCTGCTCCGACTTTTCGAGTTTTCCGACACACTGGAGAACACAGAAAGACGGGACGCCGGGCGGAGTTATTAAGACTTTCAGAAAAACAACTAAATTGTACGGTGTTAATTAGTCGAAACGGTGGAAGTTCCACCGTCTGCAGGAACTGCCCCACCCGCACCGATGAGACAGGGCACACAATGAAAGGATGGTTGATATTATGAAAACAATTAAACTGCAAGGAATACACACACCACAAAAAGCAATTACGGCGGCAGAATTAAAGCCGGGGATGATTACAGTTTGGAATTATGGTTACACTTCCACAGTCAAAAGCATAGAGCCAACAAAGAGCGGAAAAAGCGTTAAATGCGTTATTATTTCCGACGAAAGCGGAAACGAACACATTAGAACAATGCGAGCTGATAGGCTTGTAGGAGTTAAAGAGAAAGAGCCAAAAAGCCCTATTGATAAAGCACTAGAAAACAGAAAAAGAACATATAACGGAATATATAGCGATGTCGGCACAGCATTAGACACTTTTAGCACTTCGGAGCTTGCAGAATATTATATACAGCGTTTCGGAGATAGCGCACTGCGTTATTTTCTTGAGCAGGGAATAATTGCGGCAGAAATTAGCAAAGAAAAAGAAGCAATATAATAGCAAGTCTGGCATTTTCCGGGGGTTCGATTCCCCGGCTTGCTCTCGCCATAAATGATTGATTTTTATGGTAATAAATGATATATTATTATTAATTTCTACTTGGTAGATTAAAATAGTATATCTTTATTTATTAATTTTTTAAAAAATGGAGGTATAAAAGTATGGAATGGTACGCAGACAGAGAAGTTACAAGCAAGGAAAGAGAAGCAATTGACGAAGCACTAAGTCTTTTCAATTGCGATTTAAGCGATGATGATATTCAGAGATGGATAGATGACGACACTATATCTTTAAATACATGCAGAAACGGTCGAGATGTTGTCTGGATTCTGTTAGAAGACAATCGCGAAGCGTGCGTATATGTCGACAATCTGAAAAAGCTTACCAATGAAGAAATCAAAAATCAGCTTCTTTGAATATGTACTAAATCATAAGCAAGGCAAAAAGCTTTGCTTATTTGTACACAACAAGGAGAAAAAATGCGAAAAATAAAATGCGATTTAACAAAACAAAAATTTCCACATTTCACAGTTTTAGAACCTGTACATATCGAATATAAAAACAAAAACACTCTCCGTTGGAAATGTCTGTGCGAATGCAGCAATATTTTTTATGCACAAACAAGCGCGATAACATCGCAGAAAATAAAAAGTTGTGGTTGTTATCAAAAAAAATACCAAAAAGAAAAACATCTCGGCAAAGGGTGCGTAAAAATTGGTGATAAATTCGGCTTACTTAAGGTTATTGGTACAGAAATCGGTGAAGATGGCAGAACACAATATATTTGTAAATGTAAATGCGAGAATATAATAACCTTGCCTATTTCCCATTTAAAGAAAAGATATTCTTGCGGCTGTCTTACAGAGGGCTGCATACCAAATAGCAATGTTAAAGCAGAGAGTCTTGTACACTTAGGAAAGAAAACCGCAAGAAATACAAGTGGTTGCCCTGGTGTTTCTTGGCGCGGAGACAAGCAGAAATGGCAAGCTAGAATATACTTCGATGGCGTAAATCATCATTTGGGATATTTTGCGACTAAAGATAGTGCTATTAAAGCCAGACAAGAAGCAGAAAACGATATATATAACAGATATTCCGATATTATCGAAGATATGCCAAATAAAAATAATGCATTTAGCAAAACAAGCACGAACCGCAGCCGGTCAAGTTTATATAATGCACTTTAATCTGTTAAAGTTTTTCATCAATTTTTCAGGGCAAATTTGAACAAAATCGGGAGCAAAAATTGAAATTCTGTGTAACCGATTTTTGGATTTCAAAATTGAAAGTGACGGGGGTATTTGAAACGGCGCATTTAAAATTTTTAAAAAATTTTTTCAATTTTTTAAGTAGGATTTGAACGAAATCCGAAACGGATTTTAAAAATTGTCAAAATCGAAATTGCGAATATAAAAGAGAACCCCACGGAGGTAGCAAAAAAGTTGCATTATATTCCGTGGGGTTTAAATTAATCTATAAAAATAATCGGTTTATCGTCATCAAAAAGATTACTAACAACTTCCTGTCCTTTATCCACCAAGTAACAAGAAACTTTCTGGAATCGCCTGAAACCTTTGATAATTTCATATTTGTTATTAATTCTATAGATAGTTCCTGCAAAATTGCCTTTATTAACAGGAATATAAGATTGTGTATCTAATGGAGCTGATATGGGTTTGTCAAGCTCCTTAAGTTCTACAATATCTACCACTTCAATCTTACATAAATCACCATACTCACCTAATGATGGATATACCGGTGGGTTTAGTAACGCATGGTATATATCATCTATGTCACTATCATCAGCTTTGATGTATATAGTTGTATATAAATCAACCAACATCAAATGATATTTAACTGCATTGACCCAACCCGTATGACTTCCGTTTGCGTTATCTGTTATGACATCCCAACGATTAAGCATTTCATCGCTAATTTTGTTGAAATTATAGCCACCGTGCCATTCTTTTTGCACCTTAGTATTATAAATTCCTTTGCCAGTAACAAAATAATCTAATTTATGATACCTTTTCCATTGACACATTGAATGAATAAACCCATTAACTGTGCTAAATGGTGGCAAAGGGTAGCAATCTGCACCTTTTGGCGCTGATGGATTATTGAATCTAGCCATTTCTTGATACATTTTTAATCTTACAACTCTCATAATAAAACCTCTAAAATAAAATAAGTTGCACCTATACAAAAATGTATCAATGCAACTTTCCACTATGGTTCTATTAAGGTAAAATGATATATTAATTATCAATTGTTTACATCTATTAAATAATAGCATTTTTAAATATTATTGTCAACACAACAACTTTCTGTATAAATTAATGCTTTACTTGAATACCGACATTGACCAAGCTCATATATCAACAATTCCTTAGTCATAGTCGGATTAGTCTTTTGAATTATCTTTAACAGCTCATCAATACTCATTATCCTGCTCTCCTAATTGCTCCTAAAACCATATCAACAATGTCAAACACTTCATCTCCGTATGTTGCTACAAAATCACACAATATCTCTTCCTGTTCGATAGGCAAATACACATCATAGGACATACAGATTGCATGGCATACTTCATGTATCAGCACTTTGCGTTGCATAAATCCACGCAAGGCGTTTGACAGATAAATTGTATGTATATTTCTATCAGTTACACCTAAGCTGATTGTGCCGTCTGACCGCTTTAATTCACCCGAATTTGAATTTTTATATTGCACTTGCCACATTGTGCCATTAATGCTAAAAATCATCTGTATGCTCCTTTCTAAATAAAACAGGCTATGAATATTGCTACTCATAGCCCTTAAAATCATATCTTAGATACAAGAGTACTTAATTTTGTTCTAAGCAAGTTCTTCTCTTCTGCCGACATATCAGCCACCATACCTGTAATATCGCTTGCAAGTTCCTTAGTGTAGCTGTCAAGTGACTTCATCTTGTGTTCCTTATCTTCTGGCGTGTTATTCTTGTGCATTTCCTTAGTTTCTGTGTAGTTTCTCTTTGCTCTGTCATAACTGCTTTCAGACATTGGCTCTGTATAGTACATCTTGCCATAATCTCTATCCATATCCCTCATATGCTCTGCTTCTGGGTACATGTGCATATAAGGTGGTTCTTCATATCCTCTGCGATATGTCCCCTTGCCTTTCGGTGCAAATCTGCCATTTGCATAGCGGTAATGGTCATAGTATCTTCTGTCCGGATAATCTTCATACTGTTCAAGCATACGCATAATGTCTTCGTTATCTTCTGACTTTTCCATAGCTTCAACAATTCTGTAATCCTTGTCAAAACAAGCTATGTTTTTCGCTATTTCTGTAAAATCCTTTAAATCGTCAAGGTTCTGCCCCTCAAAATTGTCAATTCCAATGCCGTCAACTTTAGCCTTGACACATTCCATAATCTGTTTAGCCCATTTATGCATAATATCAAGCCTCCCTTACTGCAATCAAATTACTGTTCTGTACTTCAATAGCCTGTGCTGATGTATTCTGCACCGCTACTGTACTGCAACAGCCACAAGGTACATCAACATATGCCTGTGCTGATACGTTAAATAAATTTTCAACTGCGGCTGGTGTTACAATCATTCGTGTTGACTGTAAAGGTTCTCCGTCTACTGCAATGGCAAGTGATATAGCTTCAACTGTACCACCTGTAGGTATCTGAATGTTTCCGCTATAAGATACTAAAAATCTTGCCTTGCACTGATTTGTAATACCTCTTAACTTGATAATTCCGCTTCCCTGTCTGTGGACTATACATTTGCTACCGCATACCGGTGTTTCTGTAAATGCAACATCTTCTCCGGCGGCGACTGTTTGTAATGCAATTCCTGTTATTTCCATTATCTTTACCTCTCTTTCAAAAAAAATAAGGGCAAACATTATAGCCTGCCCTTTGATTATAAGTAATACTGCTTAGCAGACATAATCGAGTTAAACTCAATTAAGATACTCAATTATTCTGTTGTAATTAGCATCCGCAACTCTGATTACATCCGCATCCATAAGCGTACGCATTTGGATTTGGAACGACATATGCTGGGACTGCCGGTGGATTTACAGAATTGACGATCTGCTGTGTCTGTGCCGTCATTGCAGTAGTCAGAAGTGCATTCTGTCTATCCTGTGAAGCAGAAAGCTCAAGTTTCTGTACCTTATCTCTCAAATCTGCATTTTCCTTTGTACATAAGTAATCAAGAATAGCTCTCGTTCCTGCCTGCTGGCTGTCAATAATATCTCTTGTGTTATTGTTCATTGTGTTCTGTAAAGCACAAGTGTTAGTTGCTAAGTTGTAATTAATTCCCTGTATAGCTTCTCTCGTCTCGCAGCAGCAGTTAGCAAGCTGTGACTGTAAAGCATTGGTATTCTGCATATTAGCAACTGTATCAGCGTTTACCGCCTGTTGTATGCCGTATCCGGTCTGCATGATATTTGTGTTAATACCATTAAAGCCTGTGAGTATACTGTTGTTCATGGCATAGAAGCCATCACAAAGTCCGTTGGAAATACCATCTAACTTGCTAATAACTGCCTGATTGTCAAACCCTCTCTGAATAGCCGCGTCTGTGTAGCCTGCGCCGTTGCCATTTCCACCGAAACCGCCCCAGCCGTTATTTCCCCAGCCAAAGATTAAGAGAATTACAATCCACCATGCACCATCGCCCCACATACCATCGTTATTACGATTATTGCCTGTTACTGCGGCAATATCTGCGAGACTAACTCCGTTTGAATTAAACATCTTGTTTACCTCCATTTATTTTATTAACAAATGGGATAACCGGTCATTATGTGCGCACCACCCAAAATGTCCTAATTCATCATTCCCTTAATATCATTAAGGTTTATTCCTTGCGTATTCATAAAATTACTTAAAATTTGTTCTGCACCTTGTGTGTTTCCACTGTTTATCTGATTAAGCAAATTTTTTGCCATAGGATTTCCACGTTGTGCCGACTGTTGCAAACAATTCATAGCCATTTGCTGCGGATTCCGAATTGACCTAAGCTGATTTATAGTTTGAATTAACTGCTGATTCATTCTTCATCACCGCCTTTGCTTTGAGTTCGCGAAGTTTTTCTCTGTGGTCCCAAAGATTTGTCAAATCTATCTTCCAACTGTCCTATTTTCTCCGATAACTCTTCAAACTTATTTAAGAATAGCTGTGTGCTTTCGTCTGATAGGGTAAATTTAGCATTTTCTGTATTAGCCATAGTATTTACTGTCTGATTATCTTTTGGGGCTGTATAAGGCTTATACACAATCGTATTAATGGTTCCGTCAGCGTTCCAACCCTTGACATAAATTTCCGACATATCCTGTTTAGGGAAAAATGCCATTGAGCCATCCATAGGCACTTCATTTGCATTAATATTTTCAACTGCCTGTACTATTCGTCCATTAATGCCTGCTATCTGCTGCGGCATAGGCTGTTGATTTGCTAAGGACATTTGTGTCCCTGCCACTGGCTGTTGTAAGCTCTGCTGATAATTTTGCAAAAAGTTCATTCTATCCGCATATGGATTCTGCATAGGCATATAATTATTGTTCATCATAGGTGTTGTCTGATAAGGATTGTTTATCATCTTCTACCTCCTCCAAGACTTCTTCGATTGCGTGGATAACAAGAGATAATGTTACTAAGTCAAGTTTTTGTAATTCTTCTTTGCTCAAGATTTTTTCTCTAATTTCATCTGAAAACATTCGCACTACCTCTCTTTCTGATTATATTTTGACATAAAAAAAGACGGATTAACCGTCATGTTTCCGACAGTTATCCGCCAAAAAATAAGCAAAAAAATAACGCCATTACGGCGTTTGCTAAATTTCTATGATTACTTTCTTGATTACCTCTTTATTTTCCTGTAAAAAGACGATGTTCAAAAAATCTCCTTTCATTCAGTGTTTATGTGGGTTTGCGGTGTTTCTTCTCCTTGAAAAATAGCAGGGGATGAGAGAATCGAACTCCCACCAAAGGTTTTGGAGACCCCTATCATACCATTTGACCAATCCCCTA
>ERZ809744.11-NODE-11-length-127550-cov-19.502_pt1 | contig 127550 bp, 104 predicted proteins | sample MGYA00520454_ERZ809744 | MGnify/ENA primary metagenome ERZ809744 (study PRJEB31588, sample SAMN03401198) | human gut metagenome | study: EMG produced TPA metagenomics assembly of the PRJNA231909 data set (A prospective, longitudinal analysis of the... | reverse complement strand
AACCCACGTATCCAGCTTGGAAGGCTGGTGTTCTACCATTGAACTACACCCGCAGTTCATTGCCTTTCGGCAATGCCCAGTTCCGGAATCGAACCAGAGACACGAGGATTTTCAGTCCTCTGCTCTACCAACTGAGCTAACTGGGCTTGTGCTGTAAAGCACTCACAGCACTGATTATTTTATCGGAAAAAGCAGGGGTTGTCAAGACAAATTTCCTGCTTTTTTCATTTTTTCTTTTTTATTCCGGTGGTACGATAACTCTGTTCCGTTTTTATGCATTTCGGCTTTATTCTACGGCAATAAGTGCCATGGAATAAGATGGCAGTGTCAGTTCATTATTATCCAGCGTAATTGTATCTTCTCCGGTCAGAAGCATTCCACCGATAGTACCTTCTCCGCCTAAATCTACACCTGAAATGTCAACCTTCTGAGTTTCCTGGGAAAGGTTAAATACCAGTAATGTGGTTTTACCATCATATGTCTTGGTAATTGCTGCTATATTCTTATCAGAAAGATTCTCTACATTTGCAGCGATACCACGGGCGATTTCCGGATAACGGTTTCTCAGGCGGATTGCCTGTTTGAAATAATTATAAATGGAATCCGGGTCATCCTGCTGGTCTTCCAAGCTTCCATTTGTCATCTTAATGCTTTCCATTCCATCCGGCCCTTTACACATACCCTCTGCAGATGCATCTGAGGACCACTGCATTGGTGCACGCTTATTTTCATCTTTTCCAGAGCCTTTCATACCAATTTCTTCCCCATAATAAAGAAATACATTGCCGCTCATCATAAGATTCATGGCTCCGGCAGTTTTAATCTGTGCAGCCTTATACTCGCCGCTATAGTATCCGGCACCTCTTGCCATATCATGATTTGTATAAAACGGTGCATCAATATAATTTTCATTATACTGGCTTAAAAGCTCATCCATTTTGCCGCAGACATTGGCATATCCTTTTGCTCCGGACTCTGAGCTTCCTTTTACTGCATTGGCAATAATCCCATCGCCATCTCCAAAATCAAAATTGAATACACTATCAATTCCACTTTCCAGATATTTTGCATATGTCTCACGATCCGTCCAGACCTCTGCCACGATATAGGAATTCTCATCTTTTGCCTTTACCATATCATTAAACCATTTTAAGACTTCCACATTTTCTGTGGTATTATCTGAAAAATATTCTTTGGCACCATCCATACGGAAACCATCTACCCCAAGATCCATCCAGAAGGATGTAATCTCATCAAATTCAGCTCTCACCGCTTCACAATCAAGGTTCAAATCCGGCATTTCACTCCAGAATTTTCCTTCATAATACCAATTGCTGCTGCCAGCTTTATAATACACACTGCTTAACTGATCTGTTGTAAAGTTATAATAATCTACATACGGACAAACGCTGCTATCCGGCTGCTGTCCGTCACTTAATCCCTCCAGATATTCCACTGCCTGTGTAAACCATGGGTGCTTGGACGATGTATGGTTAATCGGGAAATCAATAATCACACGGATTCCGCGCTTGTGGCATGCTTCGATTAACTGTTTGAAATCATCTATAGTTCCATACTGCTCATCAATATTTTCATAATCAGAAATGTCATATTTATGATAGGTCGGTGATGGCATGATCGGCATCAGCCAGATTCCATTACAGCCAAGGTCTGTATCTGTACTGTCATCTCCATCATTGATATAATCCAGTTTATCAATTAATCCCTGGATATCTCCGATTCCATCTCCATCACTGTCATAAAAGCTATATAAAAACACTTCATAATAGGTGCGGTATTTATCATCAATGATATTCAGTTCTCCTGCATTTGCCTTTGCCATAGCAGAGTCTTCCACACTTGCGGTCTTTTCAGTTTCTGTCGCCGCAGCAGTCTCTGTTCCCGCAGCATTGTTATCCTGTCTGCCGCCACAGCCGGCACTTATAGTTCCAAGGGTAAGGCACAATGCAAGAAGTAACGCCTGTAGTCTTTTTTTCATATGATTCTCCTTTTCTTCTCTTTCTTATTTCGTTGAAATGAAGGGGTGATGTAAATGCGATGCTTTTGTTCTGCATTTGAAATAACGTTATTTTCCAGACAGAATGCTCCAATTCTAACCAGCACATTTTTCTTTTCTTATTATCATCTGTCTTTCCAATGTTTGACAGAATGCAAGTGGTTGTCCGGCTGAATGCGGATACCATTTTGTGACTGGTTAGGGGCGCTTGGAATTTTATCTGGCAACCGGCAACTTTGGCACAGGACGTGCCAACGAGGCGCAACTGGAACACGGATGTGACTTTGCGCCGATTGCCGGAATAGATATAATGTAGAGCGAAATTCTTAGCGCCCCTTACCAGTTGCATGAGGTATCCGTATCAGCCGGACAACCACTGCATCCAGTCAAAGCAATGGCAAGACATCTGAAAATCAGAAAAATGTACTGCCAAGAATTGAGACGCATTCTGTCTGAATGAAAATACCTGTTATTTCAAACACAGAACAAATATCCTTCGCAATCTTCCACGCCCTTCATTATCAACTGATATAACAAAGAGAGGCAAAAGCCTGCCTCTCTTTTAAACATTTTAAACGGCTGTAATATTTAGCCTTTTACTGCTCCACTCATTCCCTCTACATAGAATTTCTGTGTAAACATAAAGAGGATAGCAATAGGAATAGATATTACTACAGCACCTGCTGCAAAACATGTATACCAGCTGTTGATATACTCTTTCTCTAACATCTTCCATAAACCGATAGATACGGTAAACTGGTCTGCATTTGCACCACAGATAACCTTTGCAAATACGAAGTCAATCCATGGTCCCATGAAGGAAGTCAGGATGGTGTATACAATAATTGGTTTACTAAGTGGAATGGTAATCTTAGTAAATACCTGCCATCTGCTCGCTCCATCAATGATTGCTGCCTCGTCCAAGGATTTTGGAATGGTATCAAAGAATCCCTTTGCTACATAGAATCCAACACCACTACCTGCGGAGAATACAATAATCAGCGCAATACGAATCATGGAGCCTTCGGATAATCCCAGTGCCTTTAAGATAAAGTATACCGCAATCATGGACATGAAGGATGGGAACAGACCTAAAATCATTGCAATATTCATAAACGGTTTTCTCATTTTAAAACGCATTCTTGACATACAGTAAGATACTGAAAGTACAAAGATGGTTGAAATGATACAGGTAAAGATTGCAATAATCAATGTATTCATGAACATTTTCGGGAAGTTCAGAATACTGGTATCTGTAAATAGCTTAACATAATTGTTTAAAGTATAAGTCTTCGGGAAGAAGGTCTCAACATAAGAACCTTTCTCCGCACGGAAGCTTGTAAGTACTACCCAGAATACCGGAAGTACCCAGATAAATGCTAATATTGCAAGAAATATATGAATCAAAACATTTACAAATGTTTTACGTACTTTTGCGCCAGATGTGGCTGTTTTCTGCTTACTCATTACATGAATCCCTCCTCATCTTTGTAGGATGTGGTATTTCGATAAGTAACCAGGGCAACAATAGCCAATACCACGAATGTCATAATACCAATAACGGCACCCAGGTTAAAATATTTCTTATCAACAGTCAGCTTATACAACCAGGTAACCAAAAGGTCTGTCTTTCCTGCGGTTGCATCCACCGGAGTAGGATTTCCTCCGGACAGAAGGTATATAACGTTGAAGTTGTTGATGTTTCCTGTAAACTGTGTAATTAAGTACGGTGTCATTACAAATAACATATATGGCAGAGTAATTTTGAAGAAAGTCTGGACAGCATTAGCACCATCAATCTTTGCTGCTTCGTATAACTCAGCCGGGATATTCTGTAAGATACCGGTTACCTGGAGAATCGTATATGGAATACCTACCCACAGGTTGATTACAATAACTGTAACCCTTGCCCACATTGCCTTGGTAAAGAACGGCAATGCTGTGTCAATAATACCATATTTCATAAGCAGTGTGTTAACAATACCGGTTGGCTGTAACATACTTCTCATAATCAGAAGGGATACAAACTGTGGTACTGCAATGGATAATACAAAGCAGAATCTCCAGAATCCCTTTGCTCTTGTTTCTTTCCGGTTGATAATGATTGCAAGAATCATACCGAAAATATAGTTTAATGCTGTTGCAAATACAGCCCAAATCAGGGTCCATCCTAATACGGAATAGAACTGTTTTCCAATACTGTCTCCAATATTCAATATTTTCTTAAAGGTAGCAAATCCAACCCAGTCGAATAACACTAAGTGTTCTCCAGATGTACTGTAGTTGGTAAATGCCATTGAAATATTGTAAATCAATGGCAAAACAGTAAAGATCAAAATTCCCATCAGTGGGAGTGCTAACAGTAATTTATGTAAATTTTGATCAAACAAACTCTTGAAGTCTTCTTTAAATGTGTTTAAATGCTTACCTGCTTTTGCCAGCAGTTCTGATTTATATGAACTTTTTACTGCTTCCCTCCATACAATGATAAATATGAAGGTAATATATAATGTTGCAACTCCATAAAGTAAGATAAGCTGTGAATTATCACCAGCCTGATATTCATAAATACTCTTTGCATCATTCCATACCTTTTCCCGCTCTCTCCATCCAAGTGATGGCAGCATGGAAACTGCATAGAATCCATAAGAAATCATGTAATAAAGATACGCAACCTCGATTGCCAAAAACATAAGACCTTTTACAATCTGTTTATGCGCAATATTGCCCAAGCCCATGATCAACATGGAGAGCTTAGTAATTGCATTTCCCTTAACTAACGCACCAGTAACAGTATATGGTGTCTGGAACTCTTTTGCTTTTTTCTTTTTTGTAGCAGCCTTCTTCACGCTATGGGCCTCCTATACTCTCTATAGTAAGACATCCAGGGTACCGTTGCCGGTATCCTGGAGTCCCCGGTTCTTTTCCAAACCGCTGTTTTAGGAATTCTTATAATGAACTTCCAATTACATCTTCTGCTTATTCAGCAACGTCTGTATTCATAGTTGTGTTCATTTCTTCTGTCTTCTCAGCAGCGTTGTCTTTTGTTACTTCGCCAGACTGGATATTTTTACCCATATTCTCTGCTGGTGTCCAGTAGTTACTCATTTCTTTACATAATGGCTGCATGATAGATGTATCTGTCATAACATTTGTAACTGCTGTTGCGATTGGATCGTCAGCTAAAGAGATGTTGATGTTTGAAGGAAGGAGGTTTCTCATTTCATAATGAGCTGTCTGAGCCTTCTCACCTGCTAAGTAAGCTGCAAGAGACATAGCTACCTGCTGGTTCTCAGCATTAGGATTAACACCGATTGCTTTAGATCCGATGAAGGATTTCATCTGACCTTCTTTTCCGTCGATTGTAACGGTAGGAAGAGCTGCAACACCCATGTTGTCGCCAAGTTTTTCTTTAACTGCTTCAGCATCCCATGTTCCGGAGAATAATGCTGCTACACTGTCGCCTAATCCTGCAAGACCAGATCCATCAGCATCTACTAAGAAGTTAGGATTAGCTGCTAAGTCTACTAAGTACTCTGTAACTGCTGCTGCTTTGTCTCCGCTGAAATCAATACCAGCGTCAGTGTCTGTTCCATCACCGAATAAAGTACATCCGTTAGCTACATAGAATGACTCGATATACCAGGAATCAGTTAATTTGAAAGAAACTTTCTTTCCAGCTTCTCCAGCTTTCTCTAACATTGTATCAAAGTTCTTTACATCATCCTCTGAGAATACGCTCTTATCGTAGTACATAAACCATGTATTAGGAGTAAATGGGAATGCTACTACTGAATCGTTGTATGTAACAGATGCAAGGATAGAATCAGAGTTTGTAGATGTTACATATCCAAGATAATCTCCACCAAGCTCTGATAATGCGCCTGCAGATACCAGATCCGGGATGTTATCGTTAGCAAGCATGTAAACGTCTGCTGCTGCTTCAACGTCTTTTGTTACGTTGTCTTTTGCTTCACCCTCTGGACATACGCCATAGTTGAAGTTAATTTTCCAGTTTGGATGCTCAGCTGCGAATGCTTCGCACTGATCCTGAAGCCAGTTTGTATCCTGATCTTCCTGTGGGCTCCATACTGTTAAGTCACCCTCCCAAGCTTCATCTTCTGCTGCAGCTTCTTTTTCTGTTGCTGCTGCTACTTCAGTATCTTTCTTGTCTGTGTTCTTGTCTGTGTTCTTGTCTGCGTCTTTGCTACCGCATCCTACCATGGATACTGCCATAGCTGTTACAAGAAATAATGATAATGCTTTCTTTTTCATTTTCTTCCTCCTTAAAAATGTGATTTCGATTAAGCATTTATATAAAACGGTAATCCGTTCTATATCATATAGAAATTATCTGCGGTATACTGCCGCAATGGTGCGGATCCATGCTCTTCGTTCTTCACTCAGAGTATCTTTTCCCACCCGCCATTTCCAGTTCTGTCCGACTGTGGATGGCTGATTCATTCTGGCTTCATTGCCAAGCTGTAAAATATCCTGCATCGGAATAATTACCACATCCGCTATGCTTGAATAAGCCAGACGGATTAAGGCGTCCGGAATTTCTTCCTTCGAGCCGATATTCAAATATTCATAGAGGTAAGCCAGTTCATATTCTGTCTTATCCCGGAAATAACCAACAACAGTATCATTATCATGTGTTCCGGTATATACCACTATGTTATTTTCTTCAAAGTTATGTGGAAGATTTTCATTTCCTGTATTTCCATCAAATGCAAACATCAGGATTTTACTTCCAGGCCATCCAATTCTTGCAAGAAGCTTTCTGCTCCCGGCGATGGCACTTCCGGCATTGTCTGCTATAATTCTGCAGTCACCGGCACTTTCTTCCATCACATCTGTCAATTTCTTTCCAGGACCCTTGTTCCATTTCCCATTGCAGCAATCCTTTTCCTGAAACGGAATCGTATAGTACCTCACAACTCCAAGGAAGTGGTCAATCCGGATTACATCATATAATGCTGCGTTTTTCTCAATCCGGTGCCTCCACCAGTCAAACTGATGCTCTTCCATATAGGAGTAGTCATATACGGGATTGCCCCATTTCTGACCTTCTTCCGAAAAATTATCCGGCGGGCTGCCTGCTACATGCTGCTGGCTTCCGTCTTCTTCTAATAAGAAGAGCTTCCGGTCTGCCCACACATCGGCACTGTCCATAGCCATATACAGCGGTATGTCCCCAATAATCTGTATTCCTCTTGTATTTGCGTACTGTTTTAAGAATTTCCACTGTTCATAAAATTTATACTGGCAGAACTTCCAAAACAGGATCTCTTCTTTTAATAATTCTGTGTATTCCTGTAATGCCTCCGGTGTACGGTTTCTGATTCCCGGTTCCCATGCCATCCATTCCCGGTTATTTTCTTTTCCTTTGACTGCCATAAACAATGCATAATCAGCCAGCCAGCAATCATTGTCTTCTTCAAACTTCCGGAAAGAAGGCTTTGCGGTATCAAACCGTTCAAATGCTTTCTTTAATATCTGAAAGCGGTTTTCAAAAAGATTGGCATAATCAACATCTTTCTCATCTGCACCCCAGTTATAGCTTCGAATCTCGCTTTCCATAAGCAGACCGTCGCGAACCAGGTCATCTAAATCTATCAAATACGGATTTCCTGCAAATGCTGATATTGACTGATACGGACTGTCTCCAAAACTGGTTGGACCAATTGGAAGTATCTGCCAGTATCTTTGTTTCAGGTCTACAAGTAAGTCTACGAAATTGAAAGCTGCATCACCCAGAGTTCCGATTCCATAATCAGACGGAAGACTTGTTATTGCCATCAGGATTCCTGCTCCTCTGGTTAGTCTCTTTGCCTCCAATGTTTTTCCCCCACATCGGTTTTTATTTTTTGCTTTTCGTTAATTTTCGTATCTGAGGTTATTTTACGTCTTTTTAACATTTTTGTCAAACAAAACGGTCCTTTTAACATTATTTTTGCCGTTTTTGACGGAATTCACATTGTTTTTTTGGTTATATTGCTATTCAAAACCCTGTTTTTTTTCGAAAAATAATATTTTGCAGTACTTGCACCTGTCATGCAAATTCTATATAATACAGAATATAAAAAGTTTTTGATATAATTTTGCTTAAAATATACCAGATTTATGGAGGCTTGTTATGGTCACAATTAAAGATATTGCCAACCGGCTCGGCATTTCCGTCAGCACTGTTTCCAAAGGATTAAACGGCGCCAGTGATATCAGCGAAGATTTACGGCAGATGGTTCTTGATACCGCTGTAGAAATGGGATATCAGTCCAAGAAGATGAAAAAGGATGAAAACAAGAAGCTTTGCCTTTTTATAGAAAATATGGAGTATGAAACAGCCAACCAGTTCGGATACGAAATCATCCTAGGTTTCCGCCAGGCTGCTTTCCGGAATGGCTGGTCCGTCAGTGTAGTTCCGGTTACTCCCGCTTTCCAGATGACCGAAAAATATGATACTTATATGTTAAAGAACGGTTATTCCGGTGGGTTCCTGGTAGGCTTTGCTCTCCATGATGACTGGATGCGGCAGCTTGCCTTCACCTCCATTCCGACGGTTCTTTTCGATAATTATATTAAGAAGAATCCACATGTGTGCTATGTGGGAACAGATAACTTTGAAGGAATTGAATCTGCAATCGACCATCTCTATCAGCTTGGGCACAAAAAGATTGCTTTCCTCAACGGTTCTCTCTATTCCATGGTCAGTGAGAAACGTTATCAGGCATATTTAGATGCCATGAAATCCCACAATCTTCCAGTAGAGGAAGATATGGTTGCACATGGCTACTATGTTGCAGACAGTGCAAAATATCATGTACCGAATTTTCTTGCTGCCGGAGCAACAGCAATTCTCTGCGGTAATGACCTGATTGCTTCCGGAGTCATTACAGAATGCCGGCTTCGAGGTTTGTCTGTTCCGGATGATATCAGTGTGGTTGGTTTTGACGACCTGCCGATTTCTTCTTTCTTAGAGCCGCCACTGACTACAGTCCGTCAGGAAAGAACCGAGCTCGGCAAATGTGGATATGCTGCTCTGAGCAACCTTATTAATCATGTCTCCGTCAGCATGACTTTACTGCGTCCGCAGCTTATTACAAGAGCATCTACTGCTCCATGTGCAGAGCGTGAAGAAGAGGCAGAAGAAGAATAGGACTATTTATAAAAAAAGGAAGCGGTTACCGCTTCCTTTTTTAATGCCCGCGACCGGAATCGAACCGGTACTGTGTCACCACAACAGGATTTTAAGTCCTGCGCGTCTGCCAGTTCCGCCACGCGGGCAAGTATCTTTTTATAGTTACATAAAAAAATTCTCATTGCATAACCACAACGAGAATGGGCAGAGGTGGATTCGAACCACCGAAGCAATTTGCAGCAGATTTACAGTCTGTCCCCTTTGGCCACTCGGGAATCTGCCCATTTATCAGTCCTTAATTGTCCTGACGAATATAGATTATAGCATAACGCCCTGCTGTGCGCAAGGCGTTTTTATGCATTTTTTGCATTTTTTATTTTGCCATTTTTTATTCTTCCGAATTCTTTCTCTTCAGAATGACAGCTGCATGCTTTGGCAATGTAATATCCAGTCTTCCATTAACGATGTCATAGCTGACAGAAGAAATGGAGTATCCATTTTCACTGGTAAAAAGTATCTGTTCTAAAGTTCCATACTTCGGAAGCCCCACTGCCCATACAGACAAATCAATGTGCCGGATATTTTCATCATTATTTACAATAATGACAAACTGCTGTTCCCGGTTAAATCTTCCATAGCAGAGAAGATTATCCTCGCCATTTAAAAATTTCACACTTCCGGTACGAAGTGCCGGGTTTTCTTTATGAATTTTGATGATATCACGATGGAAACGAATCAGCTCTTTATCTTCCCTGCCCCACGGATAAGTTCTGCGGTTATCCGGATCTGTAAATCCACATAGTCCGGCTTCATCACCGTAATAAACGGTAGGTGCTCCCGGCCAGGTCATCTGAATAACAACCGCCTCCCGGAGAACTGCTACATTTACACCCTCTTCTGCCGCTTTTGTTCCAAGTTGTTCCGCTCTGCCCACCTTATGATTGGTTCTGGTTAAGAATCTGGAATGATCATGGTTGGAAAGTTCGTTCATGGAGCACTGCAGCGATGGTGTCAAAAAGCTTGCCATATAATGCTTCATAGCGCCTTTAAAGTTCTCAACTTTTCCAATATTTTCCGGTTTAAAATCATCACTGTGTTTCTCCATTCCGGTAAGAAACCATGTCACCGGTTCCATAAAGGCATCATAGTTCATAACCGTATCCCACTGGTCTCCACCCAGCCAGTCTCTCGGGTCGCCGTAATGTTCTGCCAAAATCACCGCCTGCGGGTTGGCTTTCTTTACGGCATCACGGAATTCTCTCCAGAACTGATGGTTATATTCCGGACTGTGTCCCAGATCTGCCGCGACATCCAGTCTCCAGCCATCGGCATTATAAGGTGGAGAAACCCATTTTGCAGCCACATGCAGAATATAATCGTGTAATGTATCTGAATCTTCGTAATTAAGCTTCGGCAATGTATCATGTCCCCACCAGCCATCGTAACTTCCGTTATCCGGCCATGCATTCTGATCATGGAACTGGAAAAAGTCATTGTACGGACTGTCCTTGCTGATATAGGCTCCCGGTTCATAGCCTGCTTCACTACGGTAGATTTTTTCACGATCCAGCCATTTATTAAAGGAACCGCAATGATTAAATACTCCATCCAGGATGACACGGATGCCCCTCTGGTGTGCTTCCTTTACCAGCGTTGCAAAAAGTTCATTGCTTGCCTCCAAATTCCGTTTATCCGTCACGCGGGTGATATAGCGGCTGGCATGCTGGTTATTGCGGTCACCCGGTTGTAAAAGTTCTCCCTCATCCACCACTATTTTGCCGTAATGCGGGTCAATATAATCGTAATCCTGAATATCATACTTATGATTGGACGGAGAAACGAACAATGGATTGAAGTATATCACCTCTATTCCAAGTTCTGCGAGATAATCCATTTTCTTTCTCACGCCCTCTAAATCTCCGCCATAAAATTCTGCTACCGAAAAATTCTCCGGGCATTTCTCCCAGTTATCTACCTTCTGACTGGTAGTACGGATATAGAAATATTCATCCGTCAACGGGTCATTGGAAGTATCTCCGTTGTAAAAACGGTCTGTTAAAATCTGATACATAACCGCCCCCTTTGCCCAGTCCGGCGTGGAAAAGCCCGGTACAATTTCAAAATTATACTGCGGTCTTGGTGTCTGATTCACGCCATAGCGGTCAAAGATACAGCGAAGCATTCCCGTCTCAATTTCAAAGTAATAGGAGAAATGCTCCTCTGTCATACGGATTTCTACGGAATAATAATCAAAGAGCCCCTCTGACTCAGTCTTTTCCATAAAATATTTTTTCTGTTCTGTGCAAAGCCAGACTGCATCTACATTATCTCTTGCTGTACGAAAACGAATGGTCACCAGCTCTCCGGCTTTGGGTTCTGCCGGACTACGATAATCTTCTGTTCCATCAGAAAAGAGTGCGCGTTTTCTAAGAATCGGGCGCATCTGCATAATATACTGCTGAATTCTGTTCAATTCATAAATCGATTGCTGTTTCTTCATCATCTTACAACAAGCCTCTCGTTTCTAAATAATTATTTTTATTACTATAATATACGAAAGTTCCAAAGATTACAACCAGAAAAGGACGGATACATTTTCCGTATCCGTCCCCTCTTAAAGAAGTAACTCTATGAAATCTATTATATACCTAACTCCGCCTTTACGTCTGATACCCATTCTTCTACGGTACCATACCATTCAATCATTTCATTTAATTTGTCTTCTTCAATTTCAGTGTCTTCCTCTAACAGCTCTTTGTGCTGCTGTAAGACATCTGCCATTTCAACCATGGTATCAATCACATCCTGGTCGTATGCATCCGGATTCGCATTGATGGCATTCGCTACTTCATTGAATGATGTGCTTGCTTTATTGAATGCATCAATTGCAGCCTGTTTATCCGTTCCCCCGCAGGCAGCCAGTGAAATGCACATGGTTAATACCACTAAACATGAAATTATTTTCTTCATTTTTATCTTCCTCCTGTCTTTTGTGTGTCATCCTCGACTTAGATATATTTTACCATTCTTTCTTATCCAGCAGGAGATTCACGTCTCAAACGGCAGTAAAATGTACTGAATCGACATTCTTTTCCGACAGATTCAGACGGAGTACAAAATACTCTTTTTCCAATGAAAATGTATATACACCTCCATAGCGTTCCACAATGGCACAGATACTCCGGGTTCCGATACCATGTCCTTTTTTCTTTGAAACCGGGACTCCGTTTTCGAAGATTGGTGCTCCGGCACAGGAGTTTTTTATCTGTAAAAATACCTGCTGCTGTTTTTCATAAATCTGTACTTCTATTCTGGCTTCTTTTCCCTCTTTTTGTACTTCCCTGCAGGCATGGATGGCATTTTCCAGGGCATTAGACAATAGCACACACAAGTCAGTATCACTTATCACCGCCTTCGCTTTCATGCCGCCTTCCACTTTCATTACAATTCCTTCCGCTTCTGCCCTTCCTGCAAAGGATGACAAAATCAGATTCGCAGCTTCGTTTTCACAATACTGTATCACCTTCTGCTGTTCCAGCTCATTACAGATATCAGATATATAATCCTCTGCCTTCTGTATCTGATGGTTCTCCAAACAGGCATATAGATATTGTAAATGATGACGCAGGTCATGGCGGTAACGGCTGGCCAGATTCTGCGACTCCCGTAACGTCGTTATTTCACGCATGGACTGTGCCACCTGCATATCAAGGCTTTTTTGAATCTCCCTCATCCGGTTTTCTTCCTGTCCTTTTGTAAAGTTATACAACAGGAACACAAGATACGCTCCACAACAGATAAATGGCATAAATTCCACGACAACCGGAGCCCCACTGGACAAAAGATCTGTATACACTCTTGTCAGATAATCAAATACATAATATAGCACCGGTATCACACCAAACTGACACTGCATTTTTCTGGAATAACAGGAAATATAACGGACTGCCGGCGTCATAAAGTGCAGCAGTCCAAACAGTAGTGGCAGGGTAATCAATAATTCCACCGCATCCAGCATCAATGCTCCTCCGCCCAAAATTTCCACTGTAAGAAGTGCCAGCCAGCGTCGTAACTGGCAGCACAGGTAGGCTGCCATCACAGAGAAAAACGGCCATAACAATTTACCGGTCAGTCCACATAGCAGTAAAATCAACGGAACGTGTACCAGCAGCGGATAAATCTGCCTCAAAAAGCCATCCTCCCATACATAGTAAATAATCCCCTGTGCAATTGGAATCAGTGCGATGCATATCCAGAATATGATCCGGTTTTTCCGCCGGTCCAGTGCATCACAAAAGGACGCCGCCAGCACACTTCCAAAAACACTGACTGCCACATTGTTAAGAAGGGACATCCAAAGGCTCATAACGTCACCTGCCCATCTTCAAATGCATTTTTCAGAAATGCACTCTTTATTTCATTGTATTTCCCTCTTGGAATAGGAATTTCCACAAGACTTGACATCGTAATGGTACGATAAGAAAGATTCTTTATATATTCCAGATTCACAAGATATGAACGATGTGGACGTATAAAAGTTCCATAAGGCATAAGCTGCCGGCCCAGTTCATCCATGTTGCCGCTGCATTCATATACCGTCCCATCGGTCAGATGTATCAATAATGTCCTGTGGATTACTTCGCAGTATTCCAGCTGTTTTAACGCAATCCGGGCAATTCCCGTCTTACAGCGCAGTACAATACTACTGCCATGCTCTTTTTCCATCTGTTCTAACATAGAATCCAGCAGATGATAGAAGCTGCCCTTTTCAATCGGTTTCAACTGGTAATAATATGCTTTCACCTCATAAGACTGCACCGCAAACTCCGCAGAAGAAGTAAGAAAAATAATTTTGATATTATTATCAAACTTCCGAATCTCGGATGCCGTTTGGATTCCATCTACCCCCGGCATTAAAATATCCAAAAACAAAATGTCAAAGCGGGTTCCTTTTTCCATTTCATTCAGTAAATCCAGCGGACTGTGATAGACTTTTGCATCTATTCTGTAATCACGCTCCCTGCGATACTCCTCCAGTAAGCTCTGCAGTTCTTTTAAAACCGTATCGTCATCATCGCAAAATGCTGCCTTTATCATGTTGTATCTCCCATCTATGTGTCAGCTTTATCGAAATATTCTTTTCTTAAAATTCATTATAGGCAGTTTTGGGACCGATGTCCACTGTTTGAGGGATGGGAGTTTTCTATGCGAGATAAGTGAGGGAAAAGCTCCCTCACTTCCGCGATAGGCTCGGGAACAAGTTTACTCGCGTAAAAAAAGACGACCTTTCGCACGGTCGTCCTTTTTGGAGAAGGTATTTTTACTATGGGGTGTAGCAAAAATTATATAATGTATTGGGGGGTTTTTACGTTAATTATAGTACCATTTTCCCATTCAAAAGTGTGCACAAACTTCCAAAAAAATTCACATTCCTTTTATTCAATCTGTATAGCCCATAAATTTCATATCTAAAATACCACTTATTTTTTGCACAAAAGAATGGCTTTTTTAGGCTTCTATTTTGGTCTGACCATTTTTCTGTTCTTTTCCTCACCCGTCACTTTTCCTCATTACTCGCGGAACAAAGAATGTGCCTTGGCACATTCTCGCGCCTGCGGCGGTCGCTTGCGACATCTACCTTATACGCCGCAGTGCGCATCCTCGCGGAGCGTTTTTTACTTTACAGGAAAGCAATTTCCTGTAAAGTAAAAAAAGACAGCCACCGATCGGCTGCCCTTTTAAGGAGAAGGTATTTTTACTATGGGGTGTAGTAAAAACTATATATATAATGTATTGGGGGGTTTTTACGTTAATTATAGTACCATTTTCCCATTCAAAAGTGTGCACAAACTTCACAAAAGTTGCGCATGCTTTTTGTACACTTTGTATAGTACCTTTTTCCCATTTTCGAAAAAACTTTCTCTTTGGGTTCTATTCCTCCGTTGTCTCAGTTACAACCTCAGCTCCGCTCTGGAATAATGCTTCAAATTCATCTCTTCCAATCTTTTCTTTTTCCAAAAGAAGGTCTGCTGATTTATGGAGTACATCACTATTTTCCTGAATGATTGTCCTTGCTTTGGCATAGCATTCGTCAATGATGCGTTTTACTTCTTCATCAATTTTGGATGCCACACCCTCGCCATAGCCTCTGGTATGTGCAAGATCTCTTCCGATAAACACTTCGTCATCATCATTGTTATAATTAATCAGTCCGACATTTTCAGAAAATCCGTATTTCGTTACCATTGCTTTGGCAAGCTCGGTTGCCTGCTTGATATCCTGTGAAGCTCCGGTTGTGATATCATCAAAAATCAACTCTTCTGCCACACGTCCACCTAAGGAAACAATTATCTGCTGCAGCATTCTTCCCTTGGTATCAAACATTTCATCACGCTCCGGCAATGGCATCGTATAGCCTGCTGCTCCACCACCGGTTGGGATAATGGATACGGTATATACCGGTCCCACATCTGGAAGTACATGGAATAAAATCGCATGACCCGATTCGTGATATGCGGTAATCTTCTTTTCTTTCTCGGTAATAATCCGGCTCTTCTTCTCCGGACCGACACCTACTTTTAAGAAGGATTCCTTAATATCTTTCTGGATAATATAACTTCTGTTTTCTTTGGCTGCAACAATTGCCGCCTCATTTAAAAGATTCTCCAGGTCTGCTCCGGTAAAACCTGCTGTAGTCTGTGCAATCTGTTTCAAATCCACATCCTCTGCCAGGGGTTTATTCTTTGCATGTACCTTTAAGATTTCTTCTCTTCCACCAATATCCGGACGCCCCACATGTACCTTACGGTCAAATCTGCCCGGACGCATAATTGCAGGGTCTAAGATATCGACACGGTTGGTTGCTGCCATTACGATAATTCCTTCGTTGACACCAAATCCGTCCATCTCTACCAGAAGCTGGTTCAAGGTCTGCTCCCGTTCATCATGTCCGCCGCCCATACCGGTTCCTCTTCTTCTTGCCACTGCATCAATCTCGTCGATAAATACGATACATGGTGCATTTTTCTTGGCATCTTCAAAAAGATCACGTACACGGGATGCGCCGACACCAACAAACATTTCTACGAAATCAGAACCGGAAATACTAAAGAACGGAACGCCTGCTTCTCCGGCAACTGCCTTGGCAAGCAGAGTCTTACCGGTTCCGGGAGGTCCCACCAGAAGAACTCCCTTCGGGATTCTCGCTCCCAGTCTGGTATACTTTCTCGGCTCTTTCAAGAAATCTACGATTTCTTCTAATTCTTCTTTTTCTTCCTGCAGTCCTGCCACATTTTCAAAGGTTACATTGCGGTTCTCATCGGTGGTCATCTTTGCCCGGCTTTTTCCAAAATTCATCATCTTGCTGCCACCACCACCGCCTGCTGCCTGATTGTTCATAACAATCATAAACAGAATAAACATTGCTCCAAACACAAGTAAGAGCGGCAATAAATTCATCAGCCAGTTTTCTGCCGGAATATCATTCACCACATAAGAAGTAAATTTTTCCTTATCCATCAGCGATTGAGCCTCACTGACATCCAGCACATATAAGGTCTCTTCTGACTTATCCGTTTTGACAATATCCAGTCTTCCGGTTGGATAAACTCTGTTTGGCTGCACTTCTACAGATTTAATCTCATCATCAGCCAGTTCCTGTTTAAACTGGGCATAATTATAGTCATCCTGATTCAGATGCTGTCCGTCCAGTAAGAACCAGACCAAAACCACAACTACAATCAGACTGATATAAAAGCCCCATCCTCTATATGATTTCTTCACGCAAACTCCTTCCTATCCCAAATCAAGAATGCCAATGTATGGCAGATTGCGATAGCGCTGGTCATAATCAAGACCATATCCTACTACAAATTCATCCGGAATTTCAAAACCGGTATAATCTACCGCAACGTCTGTTATCCTGCGATCCGGTTTATCTAACATTGCACACAATTTTAAGCTCTTCGGTCCTCTGGCGGATAAATCATCCAGCAGATAACGCAGTGTTCTTCCTGTATCAATAATGTCTTCAATGACAATTACATTTCTACCTTCAATAGATTCTTCCAAATCTTTCTTTATGGTGATTTTTCCACTGGACACGGTTGACGCGCCATAACTGGAAACGCACATAAAATCAATTGTTACCGGCACGGTAATACGCTTTGCCAGTTCACAGGTAAAGAATATACTTCCCTTCAGTATGCAGATTAAATGAACGCTTTCACCTTCATAATCCTTGCTAATTCTTTCTCCTAATTCAGCAATTTTACGATCAAGTTCTTCCTCTGAGAGTAATACACGAATCTGCTCACTCATTGTCTTCTCTTCCTCCATAATATTGTATTTCCAAAATCGTCTTCGTTGTACTGCTTACTTTGTAATATGCACTGATCCGGTATCCCACAATCCACAGGATATGAGCACCGTCTGCCACCAACGGAATAGTGTCCCGCTGCTCTTTTAAAATTTTCTCATTTACAAAATACTGCTTCAGCTTCTGTGTTCTGCCCGTCTCATCCAGCACAAAATAATCGCCCGGCTGTCTGTTCCGAATCAAAAGACTATTTTTTATTTTATCATAATCCAGCCATTTCGTATACTTTTTTTTAGAAATTCCTTCCGGTAACTCTTCCCGTTTATAAATCCGACAGGTAAAATCCGGATGTTCTTCTATTGAAATCCCACAACAACCGGCTGGTTGACCGCTTTGTCGTCCGACCGGCTGACTGGAAGACTGACCGGAAAGCATTCCTACCGGTTCTGTAATTTTATGCTCCGGTTGTTTTTCACACTTTTGCAGACGCACACCGCCATAAGTCCGCTCTGCCACCACCTGATAAGGCAGGTTCACGCTTCTTCCCGTCTGCATGGAAAAAAGTTTCTGTACCAGTTCTACATGGGTTCTTGTAATATCTTTACTGCTTGCGGCCGTCTCACAGATACACTCCTTTATAATGCTTGTATACAGGATTTCCGGTTCTTTTAAAAGCTCCTCCGCTATCAGGAAAGCCTGCGTCTTTCGGGAATCTCTTTCTACATATTGTGCCATTTTTTCTTCTATTACAGCAGACAGATATTCCTGTGTCTTCCGGATGTCATCCCCCAGCTGTCCCATATGGGCATAAACTCCGGCATTCAGTTCCTCCAACACCGGAAGTACCTGATTACGGATCCGGTTTCTGGTATAATCCAAAGATGCATTGGTAGCATCTGTACAGTAGCTTTCACCTTTTTCTTTTAAATAATTTTCGATTTCCACCCTTGCCGTATGAAGAAGCGGACGGATAATGCCTTCTCTCACCGGTGGAATTCCAGCCATGCCACGCATGCCGCTGCCCCGGATCATATTCCAGAGCATGGTCTCTGCCAGATCATTACGGTTATGGGCAACTGCAATTTTCCCTTCCGGCGCACCTAATTCTTCTAACGCTTTGTGAAAACTCTCATATCGTAAATTTCTTCCCGCCTCTTCTTCCGAATATCCATGCTGCTTTGCATATTCCGGCACATCATAATCATAGCGGAATAGCTGCACCTGATACCGCCTGCAAAGTTTCTCTACAAATGCTGCATCCTGAAGGCTTTCTTCGCCCCGGATGCCATGCTGCACATGGACTGCTGCCAGCGTAAAGGAAAGTTTTTCTTTCAATTCCAGCAGATGCAGCAGCAGGCATACGGAATCTGCACCACCGGACACTCCGGCAACCACTACATCCGACTGCTCAATCATATGATATTGTTCCAGAAAAGCTTCTACACCAGGAATCATATTATTTCTCCCAAATTGCGGTGGCAAGCACCGTCATATCGTCTGCCGCCTTTCCTCCGGTAAAAAGTAACACCCGCTCTAAAATGCGCTTTGCAAGAATTGTTGCATTATTAGTCTCAATGCTTTCTATGATTTCCTGCATGGTTTCTTCCGGATTCGGCACATGTAAATATTCTAGCACACCATCTGATACCATGACAAGGAAATCTCCGTTATATAAGTCCTTTTCGCTTTTTTCCATATCCAGTTTATAAGACACGCCCACCGGAAGACTGGTGGAAATAAGACATTCCACTATGCCATTTCTCCGGATAAAGGTTGCCGCCGCTCCGATTTTATAAAAACGGCAGGTTCCGTCATATAAATCCAGTTCACTGATATCCACCGTGGAAAATAAATCCTCCTGCCCTTTCATCACCATGGCAGAATTCATCATGCGGGCTGCCGTTTCCACATCAAAGCCCGCCTCCAGAAATTTTTCCACCAGTTCAATGACCATTTCACTTTCCTTGCAGGCAAGACTTCCAGAACCCATGCCATCCGATAAGCACATGACCATTTTCCCACTTTCCGGCTCCAAAAAGGAAAAGTTATCCCCGGAAACGGCTGCTCCATCCTTTACCATCCGGGCTACGCCATAAATTGCCTGAAACCGCGGCTCTTCTTCATAGGTATAGAGATTGACGCCTTTTCCAATCAGCGTCTTGGTATCCTTCTCCGGAATCATGCGCCGGTTCAATGCTCCGGCTACTGCCTTTGTCAGTTCTCTCGTAGTGACACAGCCATCTTTTACCATGACTTTCATCACAAGCTGCCAGCGGCCGTTTTCCTTTTCCCAGAGCTGTTCATCAATCACTTTTATGCCCCGCTCCCTTGCCCGGTAAGCTATGTCCTGCAGATTTGACCGGCACTCTTCTGTAATATTTTTCTGCTTCTTTGCACAATCCTCCATGATATATGCCATGGCATCCAGCTGCTCGGCTATGACCTCACGGTTTTCTACCAGCCGGTTGTACCACGCCATATTTAAAGAAGCTTTTTCAAATATCCGAAGAGCCTCCGCCGTCATTTCCTGCATATAGGGGCAATATTCTTCCATTTTCTTTTCAATATCGCGGTTTGTCTTTCCCGCCTCCCGGATAGATTGCAGCAGTGACGATAGATAGCCGTACATGGGGCTGTCATCCTTTTCCCAGCAAAGAGCGCACTGGTCGCAGGAAACACACATTTTCCCGGTTATCTCATTTTGCATCCTGCCCATTTCCTCTGCCGAGAAACTGGTATGTTCCACATTCATCCGCCCGAATATATCGGAAAGGCTTTGAAAGGACTTTGCATAGGTCAGTAGTTTTTCTTCTTCATTACTCTTTATCTCCGGTATTGGCTGATTCACAAATGTAAATTCTAGAAAGCTATGTATGATACGGCTTAACACCATGGTGGCTGCAAATATAAAGACTCCTTCTAAGACCGCCATTTCCGTCCGCATTCCGTCTCTTACGTTTAACATTTCTCCAAATACAGATAATAAGGTTGCCGAACAGCCTGCGCCAAAGGCAGCTATCCAGGTATAACAGCCTTTATTTACCCATTCTGCCAGCTTGATGATTACTATGGTTACCAGCAGTGTCATTACATATTTTGTCATCAGTGTCAGCGGCAGCATAAATGCCATTCCAAGAAACATTCCGATTCCAAGCAGCAGCCGTCCGCCCCGTTCCAGGTAAGCTGCCGCAAAATATGCCGGGATAAAAGGGTAGCAGCCTGCAAATCCTAATTTACACACTGCTACCCCTATAAAACATATTACCGCCTGTTTCGTTCTCAATTTCTTCATTTCCATTGTTCCTCCTTCTCCTGTCATTTGTGACAGCAGAAGCTATTATAGAAATGTTTGTCCGAAATCTTTGTCAAACCGTTGTCTCATTTCAAAAAAGTTTTCGGCAAAAAGCGGAATGGTTTGTCTATTTTAAGTTTTTCTATGGTCTTTATGTTTTCGAAGCTGTTCTACTTCTTGTCTTCCTTGAAGATAATCTCATTTTCATGGGTCAGTCCCAGCTTGCTCTTTGCCTGGTCTTCAATATATTCCTGACTCTTGGTATATTCTTCGTAATTATCCAGCTGATTCTGACGTTCTGTTTCATCTTCTAAAGATTCCGTCAGTGCCTTCTCTCTGGCAGTATACTCCTGCTCCTTCTGGTAGAGCTTAACAATCTGAACTGACATAATCACCAAGAACATTATCGCAATCAAAGAGATACAGATTCTTCCGTTTCGTTTCTGTTTTCTTTTTCTTCGACTATTTGTCATACTCATTTCCTCATCTATAGTTTACATAACACCATTCTAATAGTTTTACGGATTTTTTTCAACGTTTTTTGTAATTTTCGTAATAATCTTCTGATTTTCCCTTTCAGGAAACGTAAGGGTACTGCCACCATGCGAAATACTGCCCGCAATGGTTTCCCCACTACTTGAAACAGTTTCTTAAATACTTTTACGATTCCCTTCACCAGCCATGGACTGATGGCATAGTTGCATAACAGCATCCCAACGCTCATGCCCAGCATGCAAAAGCCCCTGATTGCTCCGTCATTTTCCCGGCAAAGCATAATAAATATAAATATGGCGCTTCCGATGCAGTACAGCATATCCTCCACTGCAACCACTCCGGTTCTATGGGGGATCAGCCTGCGCAGAATCCGAAACAGGTCAAAGGCTAAGATTAATAATATCCCTGCCAGCATGAACAAGAGGAACCTTAAGGCTTCACCGGAAATTTCCGGGCTGATTTCTATCATTTAAACAACCTGCCTAAGAAGGATTCTCCGCCACCTTTATGATAGGTTTCCACATCCGAATAGGTTAAGCCATCAATTTTCCCTGTGACATCCACTTCCCCCTGTTCTAAGGACAGGCGGTTTACATGAAGGTCATTTCCCTTTATCAGAAGCATTCCCTGTTCTGTTTCCAGCAAAATCTCATTTACATCAAAAGAAAGCACATCCAGCACTCCGCTAAAGTTTGCACTTTTCCGGTTTGCCAACAATACTTTATGTGCTTTTGCTGTTTTCAATTCTTCCATTCAGTCTCATACTCCTTTACCCGAAAGTTAGTCCTTTCCAAAATATATGAGACTGTTTCTCTTTTTATGCGTTTTTACTCTTTTACAGATAGCGGAATAATTCTCCTGCCTCTTCTTTCTTGGTGGTATCTGCGATTGCAACCACTTCTACTTTCACCGTCTTCTGGCCAAACATGATTTCGATGATGTCACCTGCTTTTACATTGACGGATGCTTTCGCCGGTTTGCCATTTACGGTGACACGTCCGGCATCACAGGCTTCGTTGGCAACGGTTCTGCGTTTAATCAGGCGGGTTACCTTTAAATATTTGTCTAATCTCATTTGCTTACCTTCTTTCTTTTTTGAAATTCGAAGTAGCATTGTCCATCCTTCTATGTTCCATGAAGTAAAGAAACGGAAACTGGCTTTTGTATCTAATCAGAATGCGTTGTAATTTCTGTCCTGATTTTTCCTTGATGTAAGGCTGTCTTTCCGGTTGCTTTGACGGAATGCGGCGGTTGTCCGTCTGCTGCGGATACGACCACTCGCCAGCAAGGGTGGCTAAGCATTCTGCTTAAAGAAAATGGTTATTCTGGCAACCGGCGCAAAGTCGCATCCATGCTCCAATTGCACCTCGCTGACACCTCCCTGTGTCAGCGTTGCCGGTTGCTATGCAGAATGCAAGCCACCCTAACCGTCTCGTTCATGTATCCGCATACAGACGAACACCCACCGCATTTTGTCAAACATTGGAAAGACAGGCTCAATTAACAAAAGGAAAAATCAGGGCTGCAATTACAGCATTCTGGTTTCACAAAAACAGTTTCCGTTTCTGTGTCTTCATGCATATAGAATGATAGAAAATTCTTTTCTACTTCGAATTTCAATAAAAAAAGGTGTAGCAAAAGCAGTTTTCTACTTTCGTTACACCTCTAATCAGAATCATTTTATCAACTTATTTATTGATTAAATCTTTTAAAGCTTTTCCTGCTTTGAACTTAGGTGCTTTAGAAGCTGGAATAACCATCTCTTTACCGCTCTGTGGGTTTCTTCCTGTTCTTTCAGCTCTTTCAGATACTTCGAAAGTACCAAATCCAACTAACTGGATTTTCTCACCTTTTTTTAATTCTTCAGCTACGATATCAGTGAAAGCTTTTAAAGCTGCCTCTGCATCTTTTTTAGATAAAGCTGTTTTTTCAGCCATAGCTGATACTAATTCTGCTTTGTTCATGTTAAAATTCCTCCTCTGGATTTTATAATTCTTCTTGAGGTCTACACTCTCCAAGATTACCTACGAATATATTTATACTTGTTTTTCCTTTATTTGTCAAGGAAAATACGGTAAATTAAGGCATACAATTTGGTCTATAACATTTTATTGATTTTGTCCAAAACTGCTTTTCCAAGGACTTCATATTTCTGCTCTGCTTCTTCCATAGATGAACCCTTCACACCAATGTAGAATTTTACTTTCGGCTCGGTACCGGATGGTCTTACACAGAACCACGCAGCATCGTTTAATTCATAGTAAAGTACATTAGAGCTTGGAAGTCCTGTTGCTGTTACTGCTCCGGTTGCAAGGTCTGTAATGGTATCCTTCTTGTAATCACGTACTTTTTCAACTTTATAGCCACCGATTTCAGTTAAAGTTTCGCTGCGCAGTGTATCCATGATTTCCTGAATCTTAGCCAGACCCTCGATTCCCTTTAATGTAATAGACTCAACATGGTCTTTATAGTATCCATATTTTTCATACATGGCAAGCATTGCATCCCAAAGAGTCATATTCTTGGTCTTGTAATATGCAGCAGCCTCACATAACGCCATAGATGCTACCACTGCATCCTTATCTCTTGCATAGGTTCCGGTCAGGCAGCCGTAGCTTTCTTCCATACCAAAGAGGTAGGTTCCTTTTCCGGTCTTTTCGAACTCTAAGATTTTGCCACCGATAAACTTGAATCCGGTTAATACTTCGATTAACTGAATGCCATAGTATTCTGCAATGGCATCTGCCATATTGGTAGATACGATGGATTTGATAAATGCACCATCTGCCGGCAGGGAGCCGTTGATTGCTTTCTTCTGTCCGATGATATAATCACCAATCAGGCAGCCGGACATATTTCCGGTTAAAGAATGATATTCTCCCGTCTTAGAATCCTTTACATATACACCGAGGCGGTCTGCATCCGGGTCAGTTGCAAGGATTAAGTCTGCATCTACTTTCCTGCCCAGTGCAAGTCCCAATGCAAATGCTTCCTCTGCCTCCGGGTTCGGATAACTTACGGTTGGGAAATCTCCATCCGGAAGCTCCTGTTCCGGAACAACATATACATTTTCAAAGCCAAGCTCTTTTAACACACGGCGGACCGGGATATTTCCTGTTCCATGTAATGGTGTGTATACAATCTTAAGGTCTTTGCCTACTGCATCAATGGCATCCTGATGTACCACAAGCTTCTTAAGCTCTGCAATATAAGCATCATCGATTGCCGCGCCGATAGTCTCATAAAGGCCTGCTGCCCTGGCATCCTCTAAGGACATGGTCTTAACGGTACTGTAATCAGTTACTTTCTTTACTTCATCCATAATTCCGGTATCATGAGGTGGTGTAATCTGTGCACCGTCCTCCCAGTATACCTTGTACCCATTGTATTCTGGCGGGTTGTGGCTTGCTGTAATATTAATTCCGGCAGTGCATCCTAATTTACGGACTGCATAAGATAATTCCGGTGTTGGTCTTAATGACTCAAATACATATGCTTTGATTCCGTTTGCTGCAAGGCAAAGTGCGGATTCATCTGCAAATTCCGGTGACATATGTCTGGAATCGAAGGCAATTGCCACACCCTTATCCTGTGCATTTACTTTTAAAATATAATTTGCAAGACCCTGTGTTGCTTTGCGGACAGTATAGATGTTCATACGGTTGGTACCGGCACCGATCACCCCACGTAATCCTGCTGTACCAAACTCAAGATCTTTATAGAAACGATCCTCAATTTCCTTGTCATTGTCTTTGATTGCCTGAAGTTCAGCCTTGGTTGCCTCATCAAAATACGCTCCCTCAAGCCATGCTTCGTAAGTTTCCTTGTAACCCATTCCTGATTTCCTCCTGCTTTTCATTTATGTTGTTTACCAAAAGAACCTGCCAGTGGCAGCCTCCTTCGGATGTCTCGCCCTTTCATTTCTCCCACTAATTCGTAAGACTGTTAACTACCTGATTTAATGTACTTGTCGAAGAATTATTGTTACTGGTTAATGTATCAATAATTTCACTCAATGCCTTCCTATATGCATCAGAGTCACTGGATGAACTTCCACTGGAGCTGTTAGTTCCACTGGAATTCGATGTACTGTCGGAATGCTTATGCTCCACGGTTGTGTCTTTTTCATTTCCGGCAGTTTCCGTCGATTCTGTCTCTGTACTGCCCGTATCATCACCTGACAACGCAATCTCTATCTGTGCTTCCGGTGAATTTACATATAGCCGCTTCGACCAGGTGTCATATCCATCTGCAGTAATCTGTATGGAATGAATGCCATACTGCAGCTGTAATGGCTGTGTATAATCAACCTGACTACCATCAATATACATCAAAGCGCCTGCAACATCAACCGCAAAGGTTAAAGTACAATATTTCGGATCCTCACCCTTTATGGAATCTACATCCACGGAAATCTGCTCATTTCTTGTTACAGCTACCTCTGTGGAACCGCCGTAGCCATTGCCGGCAACGGTTAATTCATAGGTTCCTTCCGGCACCTCTAACTGCATATTCTCCGTGATCTTATAATAATTCTTATGATTCAGGCTTAACCAGCCGCCCTCTAATGCCTGTGTATTTACAAGCTGGATGACTCCATGTCCTGTTGTAACGGACACTGACAGCACTTTCCGGTCAATTCCCTGTATTCTTAAGGTGTCCTGTCCGGTAACTGCGGACAATTCTATGGCTGCATCTCCGGAAAACACTTGTAATTCTTCATCATAAGAATACTTTGTGTCTCCTATGGTAAATATCTTATCTTCTTCATTATAGGAAAATTTTCCGATATCGTCCATCTCCCATGCATCTGCCGACTGCTCCACCTTTTCTAATATCAGGTCTTTGTCCCGTAGTGTTAAAGTAACCACTTTTCCCGGTGCCATGGATGCTGCCGAAATCAGACTGCCATGTCTGTCTTTAAAAATTGTCCCGTCTGTATAAGAATACTGTTCATAACGTCCCGTGTCAATATTCAGAAATGTCATTGTTGAAAGTGTTGTATCAACACCACTTACCGTATACAGGCTGCTTTCCTCTGCCTGTGTCTCTTCCTCCGTTGCTGCCTCAACACCTGATGCATAGCCTTTCATGCTGACAGGCCCATCGTCTTTCTTTCCACAGCCGCTCAAGGCCACAAATACTGTGAAAATAACCAAAGCCAACAGCCAGTGCTTCCCTGATTGCTTCATTTCGCACCTCTTTTTCTCCTGTATGCTCTTTTCCTCCGGCAATTGCCTGTACATGATTATACATGATTATTCCACAAAATAAAATAACATTCTTAAAAACTGCTGGCGGATTTCTTCCTGTTCGATAACCCGGTTCAACTTCTCAATGTCTCTGCCGGACACCCACGCCTTATTGGCATTAAAGTAGTGATTTGCCACTTTCCAGAACTTCTGTGGGTATGCCATCCTTACATAAAGCTGCTCCCATTCCTCTGGTAATAATTTTCGTCTTTTTTCGTAAGCTGCCAGCATATCCGTTGCCAGCCCGATATTAAAATTATGTTTTTCCATCAGTTTCCGTAAGAAATGCGCCAGATCCCCTACCAGCACATCATAATGTGCCTGTTCAAAATTTGTAATTATAATTTTACCATGGGTAAATAATACATTATGTTGGTTAAAGTCTCCATGGCAGATTCCATACATTGCTGCTTCCCGGCTCTGCTTTCCGCTCTGCCCCTGCGTTTCACCCGGATTTGGTTTCATCAGCCGATGTTCCACGTCCAGTGCCTGTTTTAAGAAAATCTCATAATTGCGCATAAATATCATTTCAAATTCATTCTTTTTATGCTTTCCATGAATATAATTGCGCACCTTTTTAAGCTCCCGGTTGTGCCGGAATACCTCCATGGCATAATCCTGTCCGCCAATTTTTAAATTTTCATCCTCCACCTTCTGCAGGACAAGATGCAGCTTTGCCAGTTCTTCTACCGCAGCAAGTACATCATCACGGCTCCTGGTCTCACACTCCCTGCCCTCCATATATTTTCTGGCATAGTACCATGTTTCATCCACCTCCTGGGCTAAAATTTCTCCTTCCCTGGTATGTATGATTTCATCTGCTTCTATTCCATTTTCTTTCAGACGGAGCAAAACATGTTCTATAGCTTCCGCTCTGCCTTTTGACCCGCGAAAAGATCCTATTATTATTTTTCCGCCCTCTGATGTCGTGCAGATATAGGTTCCCCTTCCTTTCTGGATGGCGGTCACCTCAAACGGATACTGTTCTAACAACTGGCTCGATAAATTATACACAAAAACCCCTCCATACGACGAATTCGCACAAATCTTTATGCGTCTTTCTATCATATGAAGAGGTTCTTTAAAGTATAACCTGTCAGATATTCTTTTGTATTCTTTTCCGGTTCTTCAATTACCACATCTAAAAGCTTTGCCAAAATGTTCCCTATCTGCGGACCGGGCTTCACACCAAGTTCTATTAAGTCCCGTCCGTTAAGTGCAAGGTCTTTTAGTGTCAGACAGTCTGCATCTTTGATTATTTTATCATAAATCTTATGATATCCGTCCAATGCTTCAAGCTTTTCTTTCCTCTGATAATCACTCTGGGCTAAAATATCTGCTTTCTTCAGTTCAAATATAACCGGATAGCACTCTAATCCCGCTTTCTGTATTGCCTTTCGTACGGACTCCGGTGTCAGTGCCGGGTTAATATCGTGAATTGCCACCAGCCGGCAGACCATATCAATGGTTGCATTGTCGAATTTTAATCTGCGTAAAATTGTCTTCGTCTTCTTTGCTCCCACCTGCGGATGCTCGTAGAAATGGTCAATTCCATCTTCATCTGTACTGCGGCAGTCGGGCTTTGCCACATCATGAAATAATGCTGCAAGCCGTAGCACTTTGTCTGCTTCCACACCTTTTAACACTTCAATGGTATGCTCTCCTACTGTATAACAGTGATGGGGATTATTCTGTGGTGTACGCATCATCACCGAGAATTCCGGCAGTACCACATCCGCAATTCCTGTGGCATATACGGTACGCATCTCCTCCGGATGGACTGAGGTAAGAAGCTTAACCAGTTCTACCTGAATACGCTCTGCACTGACCTTTTTTAACATCGGTGCAAGCTCCTGAATCGCTTCTGCTGTTTCTTCTTCTATATCAAAGCCCAGCTGTGCCGCAAAACGCACTGCCCGAAGCATCCTTAAGGCATCTTCCCCAAATCTCTCCTTTGGTTCTCCTACACAGCGGATGATGCCACGCTTTAAATCTCCTGCTCCGTCAAAGGCATCCACCAGTCCCCGCTGTTCATTATATGCCATGGCATTAATGGTAAAATCCCTGCGCTTTAAATCCTCTAAAAGATTATCTGTATAGGTTACTTCCTTCGGATGTCTGGCATCCTCATATTCGCCATCAATCCGGTAAGTTGTCACCTCATACCCTACTTTATCCAGCATTACCGTTACCGTTCCATGCTCAATTCCGGTATCGATGGTTCGCCCAAAAATTTCTTTTACTTCTTCCGGATAGGCAGAAGTGGTAATATCCCAGTCCTGAGGCTCACGCTGAAGGAGGGTGTCTCTGACACACCCTCCTACTGCATATCCTTCAAAGCCTGCTTCCTGCAGCTTCTCAATTATGAACTTAACATGCTCTGGAAGCTTCATTACCATACGTTTTCCCGTTTCCTTTGCTTTACTTCTGTTCCTGTTCTTCAAAGAACTTATACGTTCCCTTGGATTCTGCTTTTACTGCATACAGAAGATCATCTGCCTCTTTAATCATTTCATCAATGTCTTCTGCCTTCTTTACCTGATTGGAAGAAATAATACCAATAGAGCAGGAAAGTAATTTCTTATCATCAATCTCAACCGGCTGTCCGATTTCTTTTGCAATCAGTTCCCGGAACCCATCCTGTTTCTTAATCTCTTTATAGATAGCCTTTGCGGTGTCCTCTAAGGTCTTTTTTTCTCCGGTGTAGAGGAAAATAATAAATTCATCACCACCGAAACGTGTCACAAAGCCCTTGTCCCTGCAGACCCTGCTGAAGATATTTGCCATGGACTTAAGCAGCAAATCTCCCACATCATGTCCAAAGGTATCATTATATCCTTTGAAATTATCCAGATCGATAAACATAATACCAAAATCATGCTTCATGCGGCCCTTTTTAATCTTCCGGATAATTTCCTCGATGTTCTGATAGAATCCCTTCCTGTTGAGAATTCCTGTCAGCTGGTCGGTTACTGCAGATTTATACAATGCAGCATTCATTTCATAGAGCTTCTCATATGCATAGAGACGATTCAGTGCATACTGTACCTCCCGGAACAAAAGCTCATAAATCCGCATATCACTCTCATCTAACATATACCGGCTGATGGAGGAATGCCAGTTATCCTTCATCAGAATGTATGCTATCATAATGCTTGTTACTTTTCCATTGTCAAAGAATGGAATGGCAACAAGGGAGCATACATTATCTTCATCAAACAATTTGATCACATTCAGATGTTCCGAATAGTTACTGCTGATTTTCGATACAACAAACCCTCTCTGTGTCTTTTCGAACACTTCCTTTAAATACTTCTGATCCTTCATAGAAAGGCTGGCTTCTGTATTATCATAAAGTACCTTTGGTTTTCTTCCATGATACTGTATATATAATGCCCGGTCCAGATTAAAGTGATACAGGAATGTCCGCATCACATTCTCTACCATTACTTCTGCCGAAACATCCGTTACATCAATGGTCTTCTGCCATGTCGACAGAAAATCCATCTGACGGCGTTCCTGCTTGTAAGCACGGTTAATGCTTTCCTGCTTCAGCTGCATTTCCATCTCCAGGGTAGATATCACATGAAGAGGTTCTTCTGATAAATACTGTTCCAATGGCTCTAATACCTTAATTTCTTCATCTGTGAGAGAATGGGTATTATCCTCAAGATATTGTTTTAAGATTGCCTCTTCATTACTCTTAAGTTCCATTCGTCCTGTCTGCCCATAAAAGCGGATCCTGTCCTTACGGAACAGCTGATAACAGAAGAACTGGTTTCCCTCAGTCCGCACCAGATGTGTCTCTGCACAGTTAAAATCTTCAAATGCAGACGAATCATTACCGGAATCCATTTCAAGTAATGCCCGTGTAAAATGATAAAGGAACATATCATCATCACAACGTGCATAATCGTGGATGATTCCCACATCATTCTGAAGCTTTTCTTTTTCAATTATGTAATTTAAGAACTGTTTGCAGTTTTTGAGGTACTGTTCACAGTTGAAACGGTTGCCAAGCTTCTGATTGCACAATGCCAAGAGCCCATACAATTTGCTTAAATTGCAGACTCTCAGACTATTCAAATGCAGACGCTCAATGGCCTTCATACAACGCATCAGATATTCATTGGCTTCCTTGAATTCTTCTGCTACAATACAGTTAATTGCCATATTGTAATATACTTCCGCAATATCCTCCGGCAATTCCAGATTATATAAAATTTCTACCGCTTTCTGAAAATAACGCTTTGCAAGGTCATTCTGCCTTAATGCCGTTAAGGTATAACCGATTCCCGAGAAAATACGTCCACTTTCCACGGAACGTTTGTTATCCAGTGCTTCGAAAGTTCTTACCGAATACAGCAACGCAATCGGATACATACCATTGGTAGACGCCAGCATAATATTCTTCTGGTATGCATTGTAAATAAGCTGTGTATTACCAATTTCTGTTGCCAGTCTGATTCCCTTACTGAAATAAATAAGCTGGGATTCGGAATAATATGCCTTTGCTACAATCTCCGGCTTATTATCATAGGCATATACATAAATGTACGCCAGATGATTCCGGTAGTCATATTTCATTAATTTTTCAATCATGGCATCACTGACTTCCACGTTCTGTGCACAGAAGAAAATATTATTCCAGCCTGCCATCTTTGCCTGTATTTCTACCAGCTCTGCTTCAAACTGGCCGCGCTCCATGCCGCCTTCTATTGCAATATTTTTTGCAATACCTGCACAGTCAATGGCTTCCTGCAGTTTTGACTGATACATATAAATTACAGAGCGGATATAATATGCATAAAAGCGCATCCTGCGGTTCTTTTTCTTCTCTGCAAGCTGTAAGATACTCTCACTTATTTCCAGTGCTTTTGGCAAATCCCTCATATATACCGATACATATGCATAGAACTGCCAGAGTTCGTATTTTACTTCATCCGATACTGTAAAATTTTCAAATCTGATTCTGCGGTCTACTTTCTCCAGATAAAACAATGCCTGTTCAAAATCCATGAAAAAAACAAGATTCTGCAATGTCCTGATTTCATCTTCTATACTTTCTGCTGTAATAACCTCATCTCTTTGTTCTCTGGATTCTCCTGCATTTCCAATGCGGAATATTGCAACATTATTGTCCAATTCCTCCGTTACACTTTCCCAGCCCGGCAGCATATATTCCGGCAGACGCTGCTGCTCATTCAGGCCGAGAACGATTCCGATGTTCTCTGTATGCTCTGCCTTTAACAGTTCATAGACTATTTCTATGGTTCCCCTTCCGGCAAACTGCACACGGTTAATCCAAAGCATAAACGGCTGTATCTTAGAAACTTCAACAAGCATTGCCACAATAGCATCCTGCATCCGCTCCCGCTCATAGTCAACTTCTGTATACAATAAGCTCTCTTTCCGGATACATTTTCCACTCTCCCGGTATGCTGCAATAACCGGACGCTGCAGAGAATAGACATTACACTTGTCCAGAAATTCGTCAAATGTCATCTTCTCCTGCCGGTCAAAAAGTTCCAAAATCAAATCCAGAAAAGGCTCATATGCTCCCGATAATTTCTCTGCCCGGAATTCGCGGGCTGCAAAATGAACCTCTTTATTATTTAATATCTGCTCTGATATTTCCAGCTGCTTTAATGAAAAATCATTACTGTATTTTGCCAGAACAATGTTGTGTTCTTTCTTTCCAATCTGTGCAAAAACCTGTTCCAGAATACTGTTATAATATTTTTGAATCATCTGTTTCCCCCTCAGAAATATTCAAAAAGGCTCTGAAAACATATGATAATTCCCGGTTATCATATGTCTCCCTTTCTCTTTCTGTAATAACCTGTCTGGTATTTATAATTTATATAATAGTATAGTCCCCAAACCCACGGATTGTCAATGTTTGCTACGACTTTTTGAAGACTTTTTGAAGGGAGTTTGAATGAAATCCTGAAGCAGGTTTTAATAGAAATCCAGTCCTTTTCCGGTATCATTTATTTTTATTAAAATACTGTAGTTTTATAATGCATGTGTTGGTAATTGCAGAAATTTTAATGCAGCTCTTGCTGCAATCTCCGTCGGGTCAACTATATTTTCTCTGATTCCTGCCAGGGAAAAAGCAATTGGCAATTCAGTGCATCCCAGAATCACGCTTTGTGCTCCCCGTTTAATCAGGGATTTTAAAATATCGTCAAGTCCGTACTTTTCTACATCCTTTTTTCCAGCTTTAATACACTGATAGATTACTGCCATAATTTTCTGTTGCTGCTCTGCATCCGGATAAATCGTTTTGATTCCCTGTGCCCGAAGCTCTTTCTCATAAACCCCACTCTTTATCACGCCATCCGTAGCCAATACGGCTGCACATGATATATTCTGCTCTTTTAAAGCTTTTACTGTCTCGCGGGGCATATGCAATATCGGGATATCAGTAAATATTTTTAACCGGTCATAAAAAAAATGTGCTGTGTTACAAGGTATCATCAATAAATCTGCTCCCATATTTTGCAGACTTACTGCACTTTTTACCATCTCTGGTATAGGATCCTCTCCATTTTCAAGAATAGCTTTCGTTCTATCCGGAATATTCGTGTTACAATCAACACAAACATGCACATAGTTCTGATCGCAGTCTGCATCTGACACTTCAAAAATCTTTTTCATTAAATCGCAGGTAGCCATCGGTCCCATGCCACCAATAATACCTATTGTTTTTTTCAATTCCGTTCCTTCTTCCTCAGGTCATGTGTCAAAGGTCAGAAAGCCCGGAAATCATTATCATTTCCAGGCTTTCCTTGTAATGTACTTCAAATTTTCCATCAAAATCTGACATGCTGTATGTTTACATCATTTTTTAAGTTTTTTAATACTCTACCTTCCACATATAGCGTCGTGTTGTCAGTGGATGCTGTCTCTCCTCAGCCAAAGCCTTATTATAAACCGGATATACATTTGTGAATAAGGAATGGTTAAAATAGTCTACGACTGATGCATCAATTGTAGACAGCCCTAAATCCTTTGCATCAATTACTTCAATCCGTTTTGCATAAGTCTTCAAAAACTTCAATGCACGTTCATCCAACGGTCGATTGGTTCCCTCAGAAACCTGAAGCACAAATGGTACTTCTTTATCTGTAATTTCGAAAGGTCCATGGAAAAATTCCCCACTGTGAATACTGGAAGAATGAATCCACTGCATTTCCATAAAAATACATATACTTTGCATATATGCTGCACCATAACCCGCTCCGCTTGCCATAGTATAAATAATTTTATCATCTTTATATTCCTTGGCAAACAGTTCAGCCCGTTTTTCCACATGCTTACATGCATGTTTCACAATACCATCAATACGTCCAACACCATCCATAAATTCTTCATAATGCTCATACCCTTCTGTCTGATTCAACAGTTCCACTGCCACCAGAAGTGCACAGATAATTTTTTCACCAGCAATATCCTTATTATCCCCAAAAGTATAATTGATAATATAATCACCAAATGGGGTAATCTCTGATTCCTCTTTCCATGTCAGAATAATTACAGCTGCACCTTTTTCCTTTGCCAGCTTCGCTGCATTAATTGTTTCCGGTGTATTTCCCTTATGGCACGATAAACACACGATTACATTTTTTCCCAAATCCTTCGGAGTACTATATACAAATTCATTACTATTAATTAGTGCTGACTTAATATTTGCACATTCTCTTTCCATAAATGTTTTCGCTGGATAAAGTGCTCCATTAGAGCCACCACATCCCACAAAATATAATGCTTTAATACCGCCTTCTTCTTTTCTGCTTTCTAAAATTTCTGTAATTACATTCTTGATTTCTGTTGGCTTCATTGATAATCCTCCCATAAATATTTTTAATACATTGTTGTTATATTATTCTGCAAGCATTGGTCTTGCTAATTTCTGAATATATGAAATTTCTTCCTGGCTCAGTTTACAATACTCACTATTATCCATACTACATCCGGCATCCTGCACATACATCATTTTGGTATCCTTTTCTACAATAGTAAAAAACCAACGCTCTTTAGGTACATTGTATAAAGTTCCTTTCTCCACCGGAGTTAATTCAATATTAAACTTTCCATCTATTCTGTCCGCTGTAATAATAATACATTTTCCAGAAATCAAAATGAATTGTTCATCTGTCGTATGATGTATCTCTAAATGTTCTAACCCATCAATGTCATTATTCGGTTTCCAATTTTTGATACAAACAACCCATTTTTCATTCCGGTATGCACATTCTATTCCTTCTCCGTCATACCTGTAACTTGTCGGCTTTATATCCATATGCTGTTCCTCCTTAAACCTTTTTAATTATTTCTATTATCAATTATTCTTCCTGCAATTGGCGTTCCATACCCAAACGCTCCTTCGACACCGCAAATCTTTGAAGCGAATTCTGCTCCAGCCTGCATGGCTTTCTTTAAAAGTTCTTTAGCATTCCCATCATCTTTACTTTCTTCTTTAAAAAATCCCGGGTCTTTATGCCGTAAAATATATGTCAAAAATGTCGCGAAATAAGAGTCTCCTGCACCCATAGTATCCATAATGCTTTCTGCCTTTACAGCTTTTTCATACATCATTTCACCATGGTATAAAATGTATGAGCCAGCTTCTCCTATTGTTCCCAGAACAAATGGGACTCCAAGCTCTTTTACTTTATTCATTTCCCTTTCGCGTTCTTTATCACTTAAATGTGCACAGGAAAGCATCGCCACTTTAATATGCGGACAAATTTTTTTCAGATATTCGTCTGTCCATCGATTTGAAAAATCAAATGCAACCGGAAGACCCAAAGAAGCAATTTCTTCTATGTCATCATCTATATAGGCATTCAGATTTGTATAAATCAGATCAAACTTTCTTATATATGAAAAATCTTCCTGCGTAAAATCATAAGGATACTCTTTTGCCACACCTCCATGATTGGATCCGATAAATACGCGATCTCCCTGATTCAGTGTCACACATGCAAATCCATTTTCACCTTCATAATTCCTGCTATGTGAAAAGTCTACATTCATATTTTTCAGTGCTGCCTGAATGCATTCTGCTACTTCATCATTTCCAAATTTACCTAAAAATGCACTTTCTGCATTATTCATATGCGCATATGCACATGTGTTAACACACTGACCTCCTGGATACATTTTCCCCCTGGAAAGATATTTGTCACAAACTGCATCTCCAATTGCAATTATTCTAGGCTGTCTCATTTTTATTTCTTTCTCCTTTCTTTCAATTTTTCTTTCACCCAGACTCCCTCACCTCTTCTTTTTGCAACAAGCAATTATTTTTCCAGATTCGCTCTTTCATTTTTTCAGATAGCCATTATTAATATTTATGTATATCTGGCAATCCATCATGAGGTGGCAGTTCCCACAGCCTGTCAGAATAACACAGGCTGTGTGCTGTTACTGTTTTCTTTATTTTGCCACCACCGGTTTTTATCAGAAAACAAAATATCCGATTCCTGTTGCTACTAATACCGATACAATTGTACATACAAGTCCCGGCCGCATATAGCTGTGATTAAATATGAATTTTCCAATTTTCGTAGTACCTGCCGTGTCAAAAGCAAGACCTGCTATACACTGGCTGGAATCCGGGATAAAGTAGTTGGATGAGCATGCCATCCATCCACCTACGATAATATAAGCCGGCAGTTTCAATGCAATTGCAATCGGAATCATAATCATTGTCGTAGACGCTTGTGAACTCGTCAGTGCACCTACCAGAAATACTGCAATAATATAAATCCAAGGATATTTATTTGTTAATGCTGACAAATTTTCTGTAATGAAGTCTGTCTGTGCTCCAACAAAGGTATTTACCAGCCAGCAAAGTCCCGCTGCAAGAATAACAGCAAAGAATCCAGTCTTTAACAACGGTACTTCTAAAATGTCGTTACTATCAATTTTACTTACAATAACAATAATTGCGGCAGCTACATACATAATAATCTGGATTAAAGATGTCATTGCTAACTGTGTACCATCGCTAAATGTTGGACGGAGTGCCGGGAAAATACCGCATATTGCAATTACTACCATAGAAACCAGGAAGATAGCAACAGAAATCTTTGCTTTTTTGGTTACCTGTTTTTCTCCTTCTACTTTCTTTTTAAAATCTTTTACCAGTCCATCTGCAACCCTCTGCTGATATTCAGGATCATCCTCTAACTCCAGGCCTTTCTTGTATACAGACAATGCTGCAATCAACACTCCTATCAGTGCTGCCGGAATTGCTACCAGCATAATTGTTGCCAGATTTACTTTTTCAAAAATAGTCATATAACCCACAATAGCTACTGTTGCAGCTGTTATTGGTGATCCGGTATTTGCCTGCTGGGATGAAATAATACTAACAGAAATCGGGCGCTCAGGCCGAATTCCATTTTCCAATGCTATTTCATTAATAACCGGAAGTAACGAATATACAATATGTCCGGTTCCACAACAGAATGTAAATAAATATGCTACAAAAGGTGCTACCAAAGTAATGTTTTTCGGATTTTTCCGTAATATTTTTTCTGCAAGCTGTACCATAAAATCCAATCCGCCAGTCGCCTGCATCGTACAGGCTGCGGTAATTACTGCCAACATAATCAGTATAACAGTAATCGGTGGATCTGATGGAGTCACTCTAAAGATATATACGAAAATCAACATTCCGATGCCGCCAGCCATTGCCAGGAAACTTCCACCTTTTCTGGTTCCCCACACAATAATCAGCATTAAAACAATAAATTCAATCCAAAACATGGACATCTACCTCCTCTTTTTTATTTATTCCAAAGCATGTGCACTACTTTAAAACCAAAATGTGTTAATTTGTTTTTATTTGTATTGTTTTATTTTGTATCTATTTGTATTATATATATTCCATACATTTGTGTCAATAAAGAAATACATTTTCGACATTATGCACAATTTTTTGTTTCACTTTTTGTACATCAATATCAATTTAATTGTGCATAGTAAAACCCGCCAGGAGCACTGGCGGGCATACAATTAAATACTTTTTATTCTTCTGTTTTCTCTTTCTTTCACTCAAGCAGTTAAATGTATGAAGAAATAACATAATCCGCCTGACTTACATCCTGATTCTCACCAGCTCCTGTATACGCAACTACCTCTATATTTGCAGCCTTTGCTGCCTGTATACCAATAAACGAGTCTTCTATTGCAATACATTCTTCCGGCTTTGCTTCTAAATATTGCATTGCCTTTCTATAACATTCCGGATCCGGTTTTCTATTCCGGCACATGTCTCCGCATACCACCACATCGAACAAACCCAGCATTTTCATCCGGTTCAATGCTACTACAATCAGCCGTGTAGAGGTCGAAGAAACCACTGCCAGCTTTTTCCCCTGTTTTTTCAAGCCGGCAATAAACTCCAGTAATCCCTCCATCGGCTTAATGCAGCCATTTTCATATGTATTTCCTATTTCTTTTCTTTTTTGCAAAAGCTGTTCCATTGTTATTTTCTCCGGCGAGCGTTCCAGTAGTCCCAGCAGAATATGGGAATCATGTGAGCCAATTAGTCTATCCCTGTCTTTTTGTGTCAGTTCCACTCCAAACTCTTTTAATGCCAGGCCCAGATAATTACCATTACTCTCTTCTGTATCTGCTATAACTCCATCAAAGTCAAACAATACATATTTTTTTTCACAGAATTTTTTCATTAATATTCTACCTTCCACATATAGCGGCGGGTTGTTAACGGATGTTCACGCTTTACTGCCAGTGCGTGGTTGTAAATCGGATATACATTATTAAACAGTGCATGGTTAAAGTAATCTACTACTGATGCATCAATTGTGGATAAGCCAAGCTCTTTCGCATCAAGAACCTCAATACGTTTTGCATATGTTTTCAGGAATGTAAGTGCTCTCTCATCCAGTTCGCGGGTTGAGCCTTCTGAAATCTGAATCATAAACGGGCGGTTTGCATCTGTAACTTCAAATGGACCATGGAAAAATTCACCGGTATGAATACTGCTTGAATCAAGCCACTGCATCTCCATAAATATACAAATGCTCTCCATATAGGCAGCTCCATATGCTGCACCACTTCCCATTGTATAAATCACCGAATCGTTCTGATACTCTTCTGCAAATGCCTCTGCTCTGGCAGCTACATGTGTACGTGCATTTCTGATGATATTGCTAATCATGCCTAAAGCTTCATAGAATTTATCATAATTAGCATATCCCTCCGTCTGTGCAACTAATTCCACTGCCACAAGCAATGCACACTGTGTCTTTTCTCCTGCATAATCAATATCCCCTGCAAGATGGTCAGGACTTGCATCAAATGTATAATGGATAATGTAATCTCCAAATTCTATAATTTCTGATTCCTCCAGCCATGTCAGAATAATAACCGCCGCTCCTTTTTCTTTTCCTAATCTGGCAGCCTTAATCGTTTCCGGTGTATTTCCCTTGTGACAGGCAAGACAAATAATAGAATTTTCTCCAAAGTCCTTTGGCGTACTATGTACAAACTCATTACTGTTTATCCAGGCTGATCTCAAAACCTGTGATTCTCTTTCCACAAATGTTTTTGCCGGATAAAGTGCACCAAGTGATCCTCCACATCCCACAAAATAAATATTTTTAATTCCACCGATGTCTTTTTTTTCTTCTAAAATTTCTTTCACAATGTTTTTAATGTCTTTACTTCCGTATCCCATTTTTTCTCTCCTTTTTTATAATGTATTTATTTGTTCTATGTATTTACTATAATACAATACAATACATTCTGTCAATATATATAATACAATATATACATTTTTGCAAATTTGTTTTATAATATTTGTGAAAGTTATATTAGGAGAGAGGTATTTATATGAAACTGAACAACACCATTGCCACACCACTGTACAAACAATTGGAGGAAAAAATACGAAAAGAAATTGACGCCGGAGAACGGGCGGCCGGCAGTCGTCTGCCTACAGAAAATGAATTAAGTGAATCATACCATGTGAGCAGAGTTACTGTCCGAAAAGCATTAGCCGTTTTATCTGAATCCGGATATTTAGAAAGGAAATCAGGAAAAGGGACTTTTGTAGCTGAGAAAAAATTGCAGCGTAACATTACGGAAGTCATAAGTTTTTCTGATATGTGCCGGATGAAAAACGCAACACCTGGAGCTAAGACCATAAAAATTGCATTGGAAGATCCTTCTGAACGGGATTTAACTGAAATGTCACTACACGAAGGGGATAAAATACTTGTAGTGGAAAGAATCCGTTATATGGATAATGTCCCTGTCATCTTAGAGTTCAATAAATTTCCTGAATCCTTTTCTTTTTTATTTGGAGAAGATTTAAACGACTCATCTTTGTATGAAATACTAAGAAAACACAATATCATTCTGGATCATTCACGTAAAACACTTGATATTGTTTTCGCTAATGCCCAAGAGGCTAAGACTTTAAACATCAGTAAGGGATATCCTCTGCTCCGGATATCAAGCACCATCCACGATGTTGACAACACTATCACGAATCTTTGCAAACAGCTATGTATCGGTGATAAGTTCCAGTTTATTATTTAGTTACAATTTACACCATTTCCAATGCGGCTCATCTAATAACAAATGCGATAAAGTCCTTATTACAATCAACTTTATCGCATTTATTATATCCTTAAAGAGGTCATTTCTTAGCAGAAAGAAGTATCTCCAGTTCATCTGCTCCAACCGGTTTGGAATAATAGTATCCCTGAAACCAGGTGGCTCCCACAGTCCGGAGATAATCTTCTAATGCCTTATTTTCCACGCCCTCCAGACAACTCTTGATATTGGCTGCATTGGCAAAATCCACCATGCTCTGTACGATTGCTTTATTCTTTTTATTTACGAGAATCTTCCGGATAAAGCTCATATCAATCTTAATCTCATCAATCAGCATCTCAAGTGCCATGGCAGAAGATGAACTTCCTGTTCCAAAATCATCCATGGCAAATTTGATTCCATAGCCTCTTAATACCGCCATCCGCTCATTGATTACCGATACCGGAAGACTTCTGCACCGTTCCGTAATCTCAAGGCAGAGATGTCTTACCGGAAATTCCGTCTTATCCAGAAGCTCTAATACCACCCGGCAGAAATCCGGCCGCTCCAACTGCTTGGCAGATACATTTACATTAATAAAAAAGTCCGGGTTCTGCTGCAGGAAGAGTTTGCTGTCCCACAATGCCTGTTCCAGTACAAAATTTCCCAAATCATACATGGATGGGTCATTTTCCAGCCAGTCGATAAAAAGTCCCGGTGGAATTGCTCCATAAGACTCCTTCTTCCAGCGCACCAGTGCTTCCGCACCCATTATTTTTCCATCCTTAGAAGTTACAATCGGCTGATATTCCACGTAGAATCCATCGCAATGATTCAATACGGACTGATGAATGATTTTCATCAAATCCAAATCCATGCCGCCATAGGACAGCACTAAATCATTAAAGAATAAAATGCCGGTGCTGCGGCGTTCCCTTGCTTTCTCCAAGGTGTATTCCAGCTTACTTTGAACCGTGGAAATATCTCCCTTATAATCATCTAAAATCAGCCCGCTGGCATAGATTTTAAATTCAAAAAAATGCCCGTCAATATATGCATTTTCCTTTAAGGTGTCCTTTATCTTTTCCATATATGCTTCCGCTTCTTCCCGGTCTGCATCCCTTAAGATAAAGGCAAAATTGGAACTGTTCATGCGATATACTGCTGTATCAGCATCCATCATATAGATGAAACGCAGTCCGATTTCCCGCTGCATCTGCTCGCTGTAATTCGTTCCATATAAAATATTCATGTCATTCATATGGTCAAATTCGATTTCAAGGACTGCCACTTTCCGTCTGGTCGCAAGATAATCTTTGATATGTTCTTCAAACTTGACCTGACTATATAAATCCGTCTGCGCATCAATCTCCTGAAGCGCATTTTCATTCTTCAGTACAACAATCAGATATTCCCGGTTCTCTTTTCTTAATACATCCACAGAAAAGCCCATCATATAATCCGTTTTCTCTTTTCCCATACGAATATAAAGAGGTTCTGAAAGTGCCTCCTTCTTAAGACGTTTTCCCATTGCTTCTTCATATTCCGGTATATCATATGGATGAACATGTGCCGTCAGTTTCTGATAAAAATTCAGACTGTATCCGGCTTCCATTCCAAGAAATTCTGCTGTTTTCTCCGGTACAAATGTCTGATTTTTCTGCAAATCCGTTACCAGAAGATAGAGATTCTTTGACAAATCTGTTACCTTACTCATCATGCCTGCAAAAAAGTCTGCATCCCCCATCCAGAAGTCTTCCTGCTTCATCTGCAATCATCCTTTTTTCAATCATTACAGGCGATTATTTACGCCCCACAAAATACCCTTACCTTCGCCTTTTATTTTACCATGTTATGCTTCGTTTGGCTATCGGATATTGTGCTGATTCCATAGATAAATTTTGTTTTATCATATAATTCAAAGTATCGGTAGCCGGCATCTTTTTCTTCCTGTGTTATATCGGATTTTACCTTCATTCCGGACACATCAAGCCCGGTATAGGAAAGCTGTTCTGCCAGCTCTTTCTCCACTGTTTTTTCTTTCTCTTCGCCATCATCTTTACCAGATGAGGAAGTTTCCTCTGTTGCTGCCGTCTCCGATAAAATATCTTCTCCTTCTGCCTCCGCCAGCAAAACGGTGCCATCCTCTAACAGAAATACCGCATGCTTCTCTGTGCCATCATATTTTGTAAAAATAAGTTTCCAGTAGTAGGCACTGTAGGTATGAAATGTTGTATCCACCGCTTTCTCCGGAAATGCTTCCCAGGTATACCAGTTGGCATAAGAAGAAGCTAAATCGGAAGGATACTGCCCTTTCTGATAAATGGCTTCCATACTGTCTCTTGCCAGTGCCGCTGCCTCGTAATCCTTTAAAGTCATCTCATAGGAATAGGCTTCCTGTGTCTCACTCTCCCACTGCCCGGTAATCAGCTGGATGCGGTCATTAAGCTTAAGGCTTTCCGATGCCTCCTTTGCCAGCAGGGAATCGGAAGCAATATACTGTGCCGGAACCGCCTGCACTTCTCCCACTGCTTTACGTTCCTACCCTTCAATCAGAATTCCCGGCAGAAAAATTCCTGTCAGCACCACCAGAAGTTCTTTATTTCCGCACAGTACTGCCGGCTCGATATTTTCCTTTAACACAAGCCCTTTTGCCTCAAAGGACGGTATCACCACCTTAAGTACTTCACTGCTGACATTTTCAACCTGAACTGCTTCCTTTTCCATTTCATGTTCTCTTAAATAAATCAAATCAAAGAGCTTTCCCGACATCCGCTCCAACCGTCTGCCTTCCGGTTAAAGTTTTCTGCCAGAAGTCCTACTTCATCCTGACTCTTTACTGTAATCCTCGTCTCATAAGAGCCATCGGTAATCTCCTCTGCCACCCGGTTCAACTGCTCCAATGTCTGGAAGTGCGCCCTTTACCGACTCTTCCCGGTTCAACGCCTGAAGTACTTCATATTCCACTGAGGACTGCACCAGATTATTCTGAATGACTGCATTAGAAATCTGTGTTTCCTTCGCCAGTTCAAAATTCTTATGTATCATCAGATAGCCCACCAGTCCCAGACTGACTGAAAGCAGGATTAAATTTGTAATTAATACTTTATATCGAAATTTCATGCTTTATCCTCTAACCGGTATCCTGCCTTAAATACTGTTTTAAGCTCCGCTCCAAGATTCAGTTTTTTCCGTAATCTCTGGATATGAAGGTCTAAGGTTCTTGACTCTACGGAATATTCCGTTCCCCAGATTTCTTCATAGATTCTTTCCCGGAACAGTGTAATATTCCGGTTGCGCATCAGAATTTCTAAGAGTTCAAATTCCTTTGGCATAAGCTCCACTTCTTTTCCTGCCTTTGTCACCACCTGATTTTCACTGTCTAATTCAATATCCATAAAAGTAATCTTCTGCTCCATCTTATGATAGCGGCGCAGCACAATATTAACCCGTGCCAAAAGTTCTACCACTTCAAAAGGCTTTACCATATAATCCTCTGCCCCGGAGGTCAGCCCCTGCATCCGGTCTTTTAGGGAATCCTTTGCAGTCAGAAAAATTACCGGAATTCCCATTGGATGGATGTATTCCATCAATTCAAATCCATTTAAATGTATCTGTACACAAAAAAAGTTTCTTCTATTCCTTCTGATTGCTCATCGGAATAAAAGAAACTTTTTTATTATCATCTTCTCTGGTCTAGAAGAAACAATTATTTTTTCATGCTACGCCTGCACCAGTGTCATTTTTCCACTGCAATGCATCTTCCGGATGCCCTCCGGTATCGTAAGTCTGTCTCCGGTATCTACCCAGATGCTGCCAATTAGACCGCTGCCGGATGCCACATAAATGACATCTGTGCTGTCAGAAAGCAGCAGATCCATTTCCCTCTCTACCTTAAATCCTGCACCTGTTACTTCTGCAGCACCACGCTCTATCCGGATTTTTCTATCCGGCTGGTTGCAGGATAACGCTGCTCCATTGCTTTCCATGACTTTCTTATACCAGAATGCTGAATCCTTTACATAACGCTGCTGGGTTGCAAAGTCCACATAAATAATTCCGAACCGTTCAGAATAGCCCTCATGCCATTCGAAATTGTCCAAAAAAGTCCATAAGAAATAACCGGCAATCTCTGCTCCTTCATCCGCCGCCTTCTGCAGATTGCCAAGGTACTCATCTAAGAACTGGATACGGTTGGCATCATGTACACTGCCATCTGCTTCCACATTGTCATGACAGGACATTCCATTTTCCGTAATATAAATCGGAAGCTGATAACGTTCGTAGAGGAATTTTCCTGCCCAGTATAGGCATTCCGGTGTCACCGGCCATTCTGCGGCAGTCTTTGGGAATCCTGCCGGACGGTCTACAAATTCCGGCTCTCCATCTGCTCCTGCACGAACCGGATATCCGTTATAAATATTCTGACCGTAAAAATCAATGGGCTGGTGAATCAGTTCCATATCTTCTTTCGTGATTTCCGGCAGATACTCCTTGTATTTCTCAAGACCTTCCTTTGGATAATGTCCTAAAATAACCGGGTCGGAATACCAGGATACATTCCAGGTCCAGTTGTCGACATCATTATAAAAGCCAAAATATACCTTCTTTGCAGCTTCAATATCTTCCGGGGAATTACTTGCCGGATATGCCACCCCACTGGTTGGTGCATAGCCGATCTGTATCGGCTGCTTTGCATATTTCCGGAGAGTAATAACTGCTTTTCCATGTGCCCGCAATACATTATGGGCAATCCGGAAGCTTTCCTCTGGTGTGACTTTCTTTCCCGGTGCATGAATACCACGGTAATATCCCAGTCCGATAAAGCACTGTGGCTCATTCAAAGTAAAAATCTTGTCGCAGATATCAGTAAAATTCTCTGCTACTACTTTTGCATATTCTGCAAACCAATCTATGATTTCTTCATTGAGCCAGCCGCCTTTATCCTCCAATGCCTGCGGAAGTTCCCAGTGATAAAGTGTCATATATGGCTCAATGCCGTTTTTCTTCATTTCAAGAATCATATCACGATAGAGTGCCACCGCTTTTTCATTGACTCTTCCGGTTCCCTCCGGCATCAGTCTCGCCCAGCTTACGGAAAAACGGTATGCCTTCACACCAAGTTCTCTCATCAGCGCATAGTCCTCTTTATAACGGTGCATGTCATCGGCACTGACATAGGCATTATGATGTTCGAAGGTTCTTCCCTCTTCGGTAAAGGTGTCCCAGATGCAGGTTCCTGCGCCATCGTTTTTGTCTCTTCCCTCTACCTGATAGGCACTGCTGGCAACGCCCCATACAAAGTCTTTTCGAAACATTTGTTTTCCTCCTGATTCTATTTCTTGTGTTATTCTTCTACAATTGTGAAAAATACTATAATTTTTTCAGTTCGAATATCTGTGCAGTTCCTCGAGTGCGAATGCCACATAAGAACTGCAAGGGGCACTAAGAATTTTGCGAACCCTTTTCTTTTTCCCGGCAACCGGCACAAATTCACATCCATGTTCATATGTGCCTCGCTGGCACTTCCCTGTGCCAGCGTTGCCAGATGCCGGACAAAATTCCAAGTGCCCCTAGCAGTACTTAAAATGCATCCGTACTTCGACGAACCACCCAGATATATTCCAATCATAAAAATATATCATTTTTCACAATTGCAGAAGCATTCTCTTAATCGTTTTCGTTACAAAAACACTCTACCACGAAACAACTGTTCCGGGATAGAGTGTTTTACCTTAAAAATGGTAGAAATCTATTTTATTAAGAAAAATCAGAATGTACGGATTCCATATGACATAACAGTTTGTTTTAAGTCATTTGACTTTTTGTTACTTTTGAATAGAATCGTAGTATTTTTTCACGATTTTCTCCGCTGGTTTTGCATATATTTCATAATCTTTTCTCTTTAGGGCAGCATTCTTCGTGTAGAGATGACTGTTCCAGGACCAGAATGCCATGCCCCTCACCCATTCTCTTTTTAAGCAGGCTTCAAACATTGCTTCATACCAGTCTGCCTGTCCCTTAACATCCGCTTCTCCCTGCACCGTCCAGTCATTTGGCACTTTATTGGAATCCACGATAGACATACATCCTGCCTCTGCAAAGAAAAATGGTTTTTGAAACCTCTTTACCACCGCTTCAATCCGGTCGAGCTGGTTCTCCCAGTCTTCCAATGGATAATATCCGCTGGAAGAAATCACATCTACCGCATCCCACCATTTCACATTATGCTCCTGATATTTATCGGTATTATAGGAAACAAATCCGTCAAATTCACTCCGGATGTCGGCAATCAGTTTCCGCCATTCTGCTTCCCTGCGTTCTGCCATAACCATTTCACAGCCTGCAATATGCATTTCCACGCCCATTTCTTTTGCCAGTCTCGCATAATGAAGCTGAAATTCGGTATAAGATTCAAACCAGTTGCACCACTTCGGTTCACAGACTACGTCTTCGTCAAAGAAATTTACATGGGCGCGCCAGGTTCCGTTCTTGCAGTTTACCGTAGGCTTTAATGCCACACGCATACCAAGCTCTTTCGCATAATCAATCATGCCCTTTAATTCATCATCTGACACCGTTGCTTCAGAAGTATAACAAATCTCTTCCGACTGTGCCGTGTCCTGCAATCCGTTGGGTGCTAAGATAACAAAATTGCTGTTGGTATTTTCTTTCATTTTCTTTAAGCTGTCAAAAGCACTCTTCTCCTGATAGCTTCCTTTCCTTGCAAATGGTGCATATGTCATGCCGCAGATATATTCCATGGTAAGTGTTTCCTTTCTCCTCTTTCAATGACTTTTTATGATGGGAACTATAGCATTCGCCCTGTAATCTTGCTATAATGATTTATTATAAAAATAGTAAAAATCTCTTATGGCAGGAATTCATTTATTTCAGATATATTGGGGGGATGACTTTATGAATTCACTTTTTGAATATAGTGACCGGCTGAATGCTCCTTTTGAATGCTTCTTATTTGACACGAGAATCCATTCTTTTCCCATCCGGTCCCACTGGCATTATTTTGTTGAAATTCTGTATATGTTAGAGGGCACCGCCATCATCAACTGTGATGATGATACTTATGTACTAGAAGAAGGTGATATGACGTTATTTCTTCCGCAGGCAATCCATTCTATCTATACTGCCACAGAGCAGCCATTGGTTTATTATGTCATGAAATTCGACTTAAACCAGCTTGCACCATCCGGCAATGCATTAAGCACCACTTTTTCCGGGATTAATTTTGTATCACTTTTTAATCTGGCGAAGGGTGATTCCCATGCTCCGAAATATTTTTCCAAAGCGATGTTAACAGACTATCCCATTGCCGGAATCTTTTCCTCCTGTGAACACGAAATGCAGCAGCAGGAATACGGTTACCGGATTCTGGTACAGTCCCAGATTAATTCCCTTTTAACCTTTATCCTGCGTATCTGGCGGGCACAGGGTTTTAATACGGATAAAGCTCTGGCTATTCCGCAAAACACAGAAGAAGCGTCCATACACTCCATTACGGAATATATCGACGCTCATGCCCAGGAGCCATTAAAGGTGGAAGACCTTGCCAGAATGTGTAATATGAGTTATTCCTATTTTGCCAAAAGCTTCCGGGAACTCTATGGCCAGTCCTGTAAAAAATATATTGAATTTATCCGCCTTTGTAAGGCTGAGGATCTGCTGCTCTTTACCAATCTTGACTTGAATTATATCAGTCAGGAAACCGGATTTTCCGATTGCAGCCATTTTATTAAGGCTTTCCGAAGCAAGCACAAAATGACACCCAAACAATACCGGAAGGAGCATTCCTCTTAAAGGTACATTCTTAATGCTGCATTCTTAAAGGTGCATGTAGATATCTGCCTGCTGGATTGCCACATCTGCTCCTGCCATCAGCATGGCAAAAAAGGTTAATGTGATGGTAAGGAATACCGCCTTACCATCATAGACAAATTCCACATTCTTCTTCCGGTTGGCAAGAAGGATTTCTATTCCAAGCAGGAGAAAGATACATGGCCAGATATGGAAAATGATTTCATAGGTCAATGCTGGCACAAACAGATGCACCAGAAACAGGATTCCAAACAAAACCAGTGCACTGCCTAAGGTAATGCTGCCCACTCTGTGGGTGCGTACTTCTTTCATATTCTCATCCATTTTCCCTATGCCTCCTTTGTTTCTTCTTCCTCAAGGGATTTTTTCTTACCATGAACCAGATAAATTCCTGCTGCTATAATTGCAATTCCTGCCAGCAGTCTTGGAAGCCGGTAACTGATTTCCTGAAGTACCCAGACCGTTTCATCCGGAATTAAATTTGCAATCATCCAATAGAAGCTGTTCCAGATTAACATAATACCAAGCAGAATCAGCACGACTGCAATAATGGTACGATAACGCTTTACAAAGGATTTATCTTTCTCGCCTTCTCCACTTAAATGGAATAAATAATCATCCTCCACGGCATAGAATTCTTCATCGGATAAGCCTGCTAAATTGTGTACATGGAAGAAGCTGTAAAACCATGCAATTACTGCAAGCACTGCCAGCGGTCCAAGTTCAAAAATGGATGCTGCTACAATAATGCCAAAGAACATCGACATCAGGCTTAAGCCCATTTTCATAAATCCCATATACATTTCCCCTGCTCCCGGTAAAAGGGAACAGCAAAATCTTAAAAATCCATTTCTCTTTTTCGTCATGTTATCTTTCCTCCTTTAAAAACCATCCATTTGTCGTCTCAGTAATAAAATTGCAAAATGCACTGGACGCATCATTTACACTTTGTAAGAAATTCTGCTCTTCACTACGCTTTTTCGCTTTCTCTTTCTGTTCCTGTAAGTCCTTATTGACCTGCTCTTTTGCTTCTGCCACATAAGTTTCCATGTTTGGTCTGCTCTGCTGCTCCACCGTAGGAACTACAACCAGAAATGCGATTGCCGCTGCCGCCGCAACCATTACTTTCATGCTATAAGTCAGGAGCTTCCGCTTCGCTGACACTTTTTCTTTGTATACAATAACCTTCTGCTGCTGCTCAATTTTATGTAGAATATTTTCTTCTAAATATTCCGGTGCTTTTATCATCGGTCCTTCTTCTGTTTCCCGAATCAGTGCCTCTAACGCTTCGTCACTTAAATACTCCTGTATATCTTCTTTTCTCATATCAGCTCCGCTCCTTTCCATATAGTTTTCTAAGCATTGCCCGCGCCCGGTATATCTGTGTCTGCACGGTTTTCAAATTCTTCTGCTTTAACTCTGCTATCTCGCCGGCAGGATGTTCTTCACAGAAGTACAGCTTTGCGATTTCATCATAAGGTGGTTTCAACTGTCCGCATTTTTCCTGCAGTTCTTCCCGGACCACCTCTTCGATGCATTGCTCTTCCGGTCCTCCCGCTCTCGCCGGATGGCTTCCTAAGACTTCGTCTTCGGTGGGCACCATCCGCCTTGCCGCCTGTCTGCTGTAATCAATACATTTATTCGAAGCAATCCTGCAAAGCCAGGCTTTCTCATTCTTACCGTCGAACTCTTCCTTGTGCCGGTAGGCAGATAAAAATGTTTCCTGCGTCAAATCTTCTGCTGCAAAGTAATCTCCGGTCATCTTAACGCAAATAGAAAATACCAGATTCTGGTATTTATGAACCATCTGCGTAAATGGTTCCTGACACATTTTTATCCACCTCCTTGTCTCTTAAGAACGTTCTCATAATATATAACGAGTATCTTTTTCTATTGTCTTCAATTTTTTCAAAAAATCAATCTTTTTTTAATTTATTCTATCCGGAATCCATTCTATTGACTTTTCTTTTCCGTGAAACTATAATCATTGTGGTTATCATAAATGATAGAGCAATTGCCAATACATCTAATATACGAGGGATTTCAATGATAGAAAAGAAGAAAAACTCCATTGATATGACACATGGAGCTTTATGGAATAAAATTTTGATTTTTGCGCTGCCGCTGGCTGCCAGCAGTATCTTACAGCAGCTTTTTAACTCTGTCGATACCGCTGTCGTCGGCAACTTTGCCAGCAGCCAGGCTTTAGCTGCCGTGGGAAGCAACAGTTCCCTGATTGCTTTGATGATTAACCTTTTTATCGGTATCTCACTGGGTTCGAATGTTATTATTTCCCGGTATATCGGTCAGGGTGTCCATAAGAATATCAAAGCAGCCATTCACACTGCCATTGTTGTGGCTCTGGCCGGCGGCATTTTCCTGCTGGTTTTGGGACAGTTTATTGCAAGACCGGTTCTGGTACTGATGGGAACACCGGATGATGTCATTGACCTTGCAGTCTTATACCTTCGGATTTACTTCCTTGGTATGCCATTCATTCTGTTATATGACTTCTGTTCCTCGATTCTCCGGAGTACCGGAGACAGCAGACGGCCGCTTTACGCACTGATTGCAGCCGGTGTTATCAATACCGGGCTGAATCTTATTCTGGTCATTGCCTTCCACCTTGGCGTATCCGGTGTTGCTATCGCTACCGTGGTTTCGAATATTGTAAGCTCCGGAATCCTGATTTACATCCTGCTGCATGAGGATGATCCGATTCGTTTAGAGCCAAAGGCACTTGCCATCTCCTGGCATGAATTAAAGAAGATTCTTGTCATCGGCGTTCCTGCCGGATTGCAGGGTATGGTCTTTTCCATTGCCAATGTCTGCATCCAGAGCACCATTAACAGCTTCGGCTCTGATGCTGTCGCTGGTTCTGCCGCATCGTTAAACTTTGAATATTTTTCCTATTTTGTGGTAAATGCTTTTGCCCAGACTACTGTTACTTTCACCAGTCAGAATTACGGTGCCGGTGAATATGACCGCTGCAAAAAGGTATTCCGCTTAAATATGATATTTTCCCTTATCTTCTGCGGACTCCTTTCCGGTGTCTTCATCTTAGGACGGGGCTTCTTCCTGCACCTTTACAGCAACGACCCGGAGGTACTTACCTTTGCCGTCCAGCGTCTGTTAATTGCAACAACCTTAGAGCTTTTGACTTCTACCTATGAAATCAGCGGAGGTGCCATGCGTGGACTGGGACATTCCCTGTCGCCTGCACTGATTACCGTTTTCGGTTCCTGTGTCCTGCGGCTCATCTGGGTATCTACCGTCTGCCGGTATTTCCATGAGTTCTGGGTAGTTATGATTATCTATCCGATTTCCTGGGTGCTGACCGGAAGCATGATGCTCTTTGCCTATTACCTGCTGCGCAGGAAGTTATTCCGAAAAAGTGCAGTATAGAAAATCTGTCGCATGATTGAAATGTTTGCTAAAATGAAACCCCGGAAGCAGATGATTCCTTCTTCCAAAGAATGAATCTTTCTGTTTCCGAGGTATTTTTATGGAGCCAACTTTAAAGTACTCCTTTTTCTAAATTTTCTTTATAAATGTAATACACGGTCTTTGATTTCCTGAGTTCTTCCCTGATTCCAGAACTGGGTTCCGATATAACCACAGGTACGTCTTGCCACATTCATCTTATCCTGGTCACGGTTACCACATCTTGGGCATTCCCACACCAGCTTGCCGTATTTGTCTGTCACAATTTTAATCTCGCCATTGTAACCACATTCCATACAATAATCACTCTTGGTATTCAGTTCTGCATACATAATATGGTCATAAATATAACGGATGACAGACAGTACCGCTTCAATATTATCCTGCATATCCGGCACTTCCACATAGCTGATTGCGCCGCCCGGGGAAAGCTCCTGGAACTTTGCTTCAAAACCAAGCTTCTTGAATGCGTCAATATGCTCTGTCACATGAACATGATAGCTGTTGGTAATATAACTCTTATCCGTAACGCCCGGAATAATTCCGAAACGCTTCTGTAAACATTTTGCAAATTTATAGGTCGTAGACTCAAGCGGTGTCCCATATACACTGAAAGCAATATTTGTCTCTGTCTTCCACTTATCGCAGGCATCATTTAAATGCTGCATCACTGCCAGTGCAAATGGTGTTGCTTCCGGATTAGTATGGGATTTACCGGTCATATAACGGGTACATTCACACAATCCTGCATAGCCTAAAGAGATAGTGGAATAGCCGCCATATAAAAGCCTGTCTATGGTCTCGCCCTTCTTAAGACGGGCCAGTGCACCATACTGCCAGAGAATCGGTGCCACATCTGAAGGTGTTCCCTTCAGGCGGTTATGTCTTGCCATCAATGCCCGATAGCATAATTCCAGACGCTCATCGAAGATTTCCCAGAAACGAGTCATATCTCCGCCAGAGGAACATGCAATATCCACCAGATTCAGTGTTACGACACCCTGATTGAACCGTCCGTAATATTTCGGCTTTCCTTCTTCATCCTTGTATACGCTTAAGAAAGAACGACAGCCCATACATGGATAGCAGTTGCCCTCTTTCAGCTGTTTCATGATTTTTTCTGAAATATAATCCGGTACCAGACGCTTTGCGGTACATTTTGCAGCCAGCTCTGTCAGATAATAATACTTGGAATCCGGCTCAACATTATCCTCTTCCAGCACATAAATCAGCTTTGGAAATGCCGGTGTAATGTAGATGCCCTGCTCATTTTTCACACCAAGAATTCTCTGCTTTAAGACTTCTTCAATAATCGCTGCAAGGTCGTCTCTTACCTGTCCTTCCGGTACTTCATCAATATACATAAAGACTGTTACAAACGGAGCCTGTCCATTGGTGGTCATCAGTGTGATAACCTGATACTGAATCATCTGGACACCGCGCTTGATTTCGTCTTTTACACGAATCTCTGCTACTTTATTAATCTGTTCTTCTATTAATTCCAGTCCTGCCGCTTCAAATTCTGCTGCTACCTGACGCTGGAATTTCTGACGGCTCACATTGACAAACGGAGCTAAATGTGCCAGTGAAATACTCTGTCCCCCATACTGTGAACTTGCAATCTGGGCAATACTCTGGGTTGCAATATTGCAGGCAGTCTCAAAGCTCTTTGGCTTATCAATCATGGTCTCACTGATTACGGTTCCATTCTGCAGCATATCCTCCAAATTAACCAGACAGCAGTTATGCATATGCTGTGCAAAATAATCGGAATCGTGGAAATGTATAATTCCCTGCTCATGAGCCTCTACAATATCCTGTGGCAGGAGGAAGCGCTTGGTAATATCCTTGCTGACTTCTCCTGCCATATAATCACGCTGCACACTGCTTACAGTTGGATTCTTGTTGCTGTTTTCCTGCTTTACTTCCTCATTCTTGCAGGCAAGCAGCGTCAGAATCTGGTCGTCGGTAGAATTGGTCTTTCTTACCAGAGCACGTTTATAGCGGTAAGTAATATAATTTCTGGCTACCGTATACGCACGCTGATTCATAATCAGGTTCTCCACCAGATCCTGAATCTCTTCTACGGTTAATGCACGGTTCATGGTATTACATGCCTTCTCCACATTTTCACCAATGGCATTAATCTGTGCCTCTGTCATACGCTCGCTGTCTACCACACTTTCATTCGCTTTACGCACAGCCGATAAAATCTTCTCTTTATCAAATAAAACTTCCGTCCCACTTCTCTTTATGATTTTCATATTCGCACCCCTATTCAAAATAATTCATTTTCAACGCGTATACTATATATTGTATCAGATTAAATTATCTTTTCAAGGTATTGTGCCAAATTGTTTATTCTTTTTCTAATACAAGAGCGGAAAGCGGCTCTACATCGGTCTTTTCGGAAATATTTTTTTTGCCGTCTGCACCTGCTGTTTTGTCATCCACCAGAATTTTCCATTTTCCTTCCGGCAAATTATACAAAATCTCTTCATCATTTCCGTTGAATATTACCAAAATGTTTTCTGGTGTATCATCTGCACCTTTTCCCTTTAAAAGATATGCCACAACATTTTCCGGTGTATCTGATAAGAAGCAGAGATTCTGTGTCATTTCCGCTTCACTCTGCATACGGAATACCGGGTGGGCTTTCCGCAGTGCCATCAAGCCCTTATAGTATGCTATCATATCCGGATATTCATGTATATTATCCCACTTGATGCTGTTTACCGCATCCGGCATATTATAGCTGTTTTCTGCAAAACCTTTTTTCTCCGGCAGTGGTTTGCTGCGGAGGAATTCTTCACCTGCCTGGATAAAAGGCACACCCTGGGAAGTAAATACAATGGCTGCGCACAACCGGTTCATGGCTTTCTTCTTTTCTTCCGATGCCTCCGGGCAGGAGACGGATAATTTATCCCACAGGGTATAGTTATCATGACAGGAGACATAATTAATACTCTGTCCCGGCTCTTTCGCCCACGGCCTACTGCCATAAGCATCATAATCTACCTGTGGATGTGCGACTGCTCCTGTAATGCCATAGCGCAATGCATTTTCCAGATGGGTACCACCATTAACGAAGCCCAGATGATCATCATAGAATACGCTTCCTTTTATGGTATCACGGATATCATCATTGAACATGCCGATTCCCGGCATCTTTTTCGCACTGGCTTTAAATGCACGTTTCTCCTCTGCCAGGGAAGATGGGCCACCGTTCCAGCCTTCTCCGTAAAGGTAGATATCCGGACGTATTTCTTTTAACCGCTCTGCAATAACATTCATCGTATCAATATCCAGAACGCCCATCAAATCAAAGCGGAATCCATCGATATGATATTCCTTTGCCCAGTAAATGAGGGAATCTACGATTAATTTCTGCACCATCGGACGGTCACTGGCCACTTCATTGCCACAGCCGGAGCCGTTGGTATATCCGGTCTCATCACTTCTATAATAATAACCCGGCACTATCTTCTGAAGGTTGGAATCATCCCTTCGATAGGTATGATTAAAGACCACATCCATAATCACTCCGATTCCTCTGCTGTGCAAAGCCAGCACCATCTGTTTCATTTCCTGAATCCGCACTGCTCCATCATATGGGCTGACTGCATAAGAACCTTCCGGAACATTATAATTATCCGGATCATATCCCCAGTTATACTGTGCTTTCTGATTTTTCTCATCTACAGTCTCAAAATCAAATGCCGGAAGAATCTGTACATGTGTCACACCAAGGCCACTAATATAATCAAGTGCCGTTGCTTCTCCAAAATGATTTGTAGTATTGGCTTCCGTCAGGCCTAAGAACTTTCCATTATGAAATACGCCGCTGGATTCATCCATCGTAAAATCCCTGACACTGCCTTCATAGATAATGGCATCTGTGATATGCTCCGGATTCCGGTACCCATCCAGTTCAAAGCACTGTGGGTTTGTCTTTGCCAGATTGATAACCATACCGCGCTGCCCGTTTACCCCGGCAGCTTTTGTATACGGATCTACTGCCTCCTGCTCTTCCCCGTGATTTACTACTGTATAGGTATAGTAGATTCCATTACAATCTCCCTGTTTTTCAAAAACGTAAGTACCGTTTGCTGACTTCTTCATAATATGCTGTTCTATGAGATTATCTCCTTCGCCCTGTTTATAAAGGTTCAGCTTCACGGATTCTGCCTCTGGTGCCCAGACCTTAAATCTTGTCATTTTCGGTGAGTATACCGCTCCTAAATCATTTCCTGTGTATACTTCATAATCAAACTTCTGCATATTTGTTTCCTTTCCCTCGTTACCTGCGTACGGCTACAGGAAACACACTTTGCGCATTTCCCGCATAACCGAAAAAAGGAAGCTTCCGCCAATGCACGGATGCTTCCTTCTTGCAACTGGCTGTCATTTCAAAGACCCTATAGCTTTGCGTCACAGGCTTTCACCTGTTTTGCTGATACATAATCTTTATTATAATGGTGGCACAATTATAAGTCAATGACTCCGGTTACTTATTGCAATTCTTATATTCCAGTATAATTCACATATGTGAATTATAAATTTAACTCTTTTTTGATTTCGGCAATGGCTTCTCTTTCATTAAAATGATATTTTACACCTTTAATTTCCTGATAATCTTCATGACCTTTTCCAAGCAGCACTATCATATCACCCTTTTTGGCATTTTCGATACAATATTTGATGGCTGCTTTGCGGTCATCGATTTCGATATATTTTCCGTTGCTCTTTGCAAGGCCAATCTTAATATCGTTGTTGATGTCGCGGATTTCTTCATCTCTTGGATTATCACAGGTCAGCACGCTTAAATCTGCCAGTTCTCCTGTCACTTCCCCCATGTCATAGCGGCGCAGCTTGGAACGGTTTCCACCGCCACCATAGACACAGATTAAACGTTTCGGATGATACTCTTTTAATGTGGTAAGCACACTTCTTGTGCTGACTTCATTATGGGCATAGTCTATAATTACCGTAAAATCTTTGGATACCGGAACTAATTCCACACGGCCTCTGACTTTTACTTTATCCAGTCCACGTAAAATTGCCTCATCGGAAATTCCTGCCAGATGACAGGTCAGCATGGTTACCAGTGAATTGTATACTGAAAAGCTTCCCGGAATATGAACCACTGCATAAACATTCATACAGCCGGTAGTGGTAAAATGCATTCCAATCTGTCCCTCTTCATCCAGATATCCAACAGCTCCCGCCATCAGGTCTGCGTCTTTCTTACAGGAGAAGGTATGAAGCTTACAGGTATGATTTTTGATAATTCCATCTACGTGCTCATCATCTGCATTTACGATTCCCTCTTTGCACTGACGGAATAAGAGACTCTTGCATTCCTGATATTCTTCAAAGCTAGCATGCTCATTTGGTCCGATATGATCCGGTGATAAGTTGGTAAAGATTCCATAATCAAATACAATTCCTGCCACGCGGTGCATCTTAAGTCCCTGGGAGGATACTTCCATTACTACATATTCACAGCCGGCATCTACCATGGCACGGAACATCTTATGTAATTCATAAGATTCCGGTGTGGTATTCTTTGCCGGAAGCTTCTCCTCGCCGATCAGGGCACCGATGGTTCCAATCAGTCCGACTTTCTTACCGGCTTCTTCTAAAACGCTCTTTATCATATAAGTAGTAGTGGTCTTTCCTTTGGTTCCGGTCAGTCCAATGGTAGTAAGCTCTCTGTCCGGGTGTCCAAAGAAAGCAGCCGACATAATTGCCAGGGCATAACGGGCATCTTCTACCTGAAGAACCGTACAGTTCTCCGGAATATCAGTTTCTACTGCATGCTCTACCACAAGGGCAGCAGCACCTTTCTTTACCGCATCTTCAACAAAGTCATGTCCGTCTACAACAGCTCCTACCATACAGACAAATACGGTGTCTTTTTCTACTTTTCTCGAATCATAGATAATATCACTGATTTCTTTCTCCATCTCTCCCTGCAGGCAGGTATAGGTCAATTCTTCACATATTTCTGCTAATTTCATACTTCTCTCCTAATGTATTATTCCGCTGTTCCGATAATGTGGCTTGCATCAATTTCCGATTCAAATACCGTATGGGAAGGTCCGGTCATAAACATATGTCCGCTTTCTTCCTCCCACTCAATATAGAGCGGTCCGCCAATCTGCTCTACCGTTACTTTCCGGTCTAAGCGTCCGGTTAATACGCCGGCTACCACTGCAGTACAGCATCCGGTTCCGCATCCGATAGTCTCTCCGGTTCCTCTTTCCCATTCCCGGATTTTCACATAATCCCTGCGAACAAATTCCACAAAAGTTACATTGGTCTTATTGGTAAAAAGCTCTGTCATATGTTCAATGGTTTTTCCGTATTTTTCTACATCAAGGTCTGCCACGCTGTCTACATACATGGCACAATGCGGGTTGCCCCAGGATACTGCCGTAATATGGAAGGTCTTATCCAGTACCTGTACCGGCTGCTCTACAAATTCATCCAGCTTTGTGTTGACCGGAATCACTTTTGCAGACATTCTCGGTGCTCCGATATCTGCTCTGATATTGCTTACCAGACCGTCCGTTACGGTTAAGTTCAGATGCTGCATGCCGCCTAAGGTTTCAATTACAAGGTCTGTCTTATCCGTCAGTCTGTGGTCGTATACATATTTTCCTACGCTGCGCAATGCATTTCCACACATCTCGCCCTCTGTTCCATCCGGGTTAAACATCCGCATCCGGAAATCCCCTTTTTCGGACGGGCAAATCAATACCATTCCGTCAGAACCAATGGCAAAATGCCGGTCACTTACGAATCTCGCAAGCTCCGGCAGATTGTCAAGATGCTGATGAATGGCATCGATATATACATAATCGTTTCCAAATGCCTGCATCTTTGTAAATTTCATTTATTTTCTCCTTGCTTTCTCTTTCCTTTATTTTTCTTAAGCATTCATTGCCCGGTCTAAATCTGCAATGATATCATCCACATTTTCAATTCCTACTGACATACGAAGGAAACAGTCTGTAATACCAAGCTTCTCTTTTACATCAAGCGGTGTATCCTCATGAGTCTGTGTGGTCGGATATGTGATTAAGGTCTCTGTTCCGCCAAGACTCTCTGCAAACATAATCATATCTACATTTTTAAGAATCTTCTTAACGGTCTCATAGCTGTCTACGGTAAAGGAAATCATTCCGCCAAATCCTGTTGTCTGACGGCAGGTTACTTCGTAATCCTTATGGTCTTCAAAACCAACATAATATACTTTCTTTACCTTCGGCTGTGTACGAAGCCACTCTGCAACCTTCCTGGCATTCTCATTGTGACGGTCCATACGGACTGCAAGGGTCTTGATTCCCCTTAATACCAGCCAGCTGTCTAACGGTGCCAGCTGGCTTCCATGGGATTTGATATGGATGTGAATCTTATCTGCGATTTCTTTGTTATCCTTTACCACGACGATTCCGGAAATGGTGTCATTGTGTCCCCCCAGATATTTTGTTGAACTGTGGGTTACGATGTCAGCTCCCAACTGCAGCGGTTTCTGGAAATATGGTGTTAAAAATGTATTATCTACAACGGTTAATGCTCCGATGGATTTTGCGATTTCAGAAATGGCATGAATGTCTGCCACCTTCATCATCGGATTGGTTGGTGTCTCAACGAAGAACATTTTTGTATTCGGGCGGATAGCTGCCTTTACTTCGTCTAATTCAGACATATCTACATAAGTATGCTCGATTCCATATTTTCCAAATACATCTCCAATGATACGGAAGGTTCCACCATAAATATCATCGGAAAGAATTACATGCTCGCCCGGATTTAATAAGGAAAATACTGCCATATTCGCAGCCTGTCCGGAAGAAAATGCAAATCCCTGGATACCGCCCTCTAAAATTGCCATGGTACGCTCTAATTCCTGTCTGGTCGGATTCTCAAGACGGCTATAGGCAAATCCTGTTGTCTGTCCTAATTCCGGATGACGGAAGGTTGCTGCCTGAAAGATTGGCATGCTGACTGCGCCGGTTAATGGTTCCGTTCCTAATGCTCCATGTACTGCCTTGGATTCAAAATGTAAATCCTCTTTTGTACTGTAATCGGTATAGTTGCTGAAGTTTTTCATATTGTTACCGCCTTTCTTCGTCTTAATTACCCACCAGATATTTTCATTTCTAACAGGACAACCGTCTATTGATGCACTTGTCCTTTTTCATATATCAATTATTATACCAACATTTTATTGAAATTGATAGTAAAATAATGCTTTCCTTATTGCAAATCGTGCTTTATACTGTTCCTAGATTGACTTTGTATATAGGATGTGATTTTTATGAAAAAATATGAGAAAACCGGATATCTTCATCATGATTTCAAGATATTTCACCTGACTGACCACGAAATGTCTGCCTACGACTTTCATTATCATGATTTTCACAAACTGCTCTTTTTCCTAAGCGGCAATGTCACCTATTGTATTGAAGGAAAATCCTACCAGCTTACCCCGGGGGATCTGGTTCTTGTCCGTGCCGGTGAAGTCCACCGTCCGGTCATTCATGATACCACACCCTACGAGCGGATGATTATTTATGTCTCTCCGGATTTTGCAGTTACATCATCCGATAAGACTATTTTCTTAAACCAGTGCTTTCTTCCGGACGCTGCCATGCCGTCCAATGTGCTGCATTTATCCGGCATGAAGGAACGGCGGCTCTTAGATACCATGATGGAACTTGTCCACTCTTTTTCCGAAGACAGCTTTGCCAATGAGATTTACCAGAATACGCTTTTCTTAGAATTTATGATTCACTTAAACCGGGCTGCCTTATCCGGCACCCTGCAATATGAAGATTCCTTTCAGGCAAATGAAAAGATTCTGTCGGTTCTTACCTATATGAATGAACATCTGACGGAGGATATTACGGTGGATTCTTTAGCCGAGCACTTTTTTACCAGCCGCTATTATCTGATGCACTCTTTTAAGGAGCAGACCGGGTATACCATCGGAAATTATCTTTCCACAAAGCGGCTTCTCTTTGCCAGGGATTTAATCAGCTCCGGCACTGCAGTAACCGATGCCTGCTTTGCCTGCGGCTTTCACAATTATTCTACTTTTCTTCGTGCCTATAAGAAGCAGTTTGGAAAATCCCCGCGGGAAATGATTTCATAAAGGAGCCAGCCATGTTTACAAAAGTAAAAGAATTATTCCAGAAAGAAACGGTCTGCTGCATTGCTTTTCTGCTTGCAGTTATTTCCATGTGTTTTGTTGTACCTTCGAAAAATTATATTTCTTATATTGATTTCCGTGTGCTTGCACTCTTATTCTGCCTGATGGCTGTGGTACGGGGATTCTCTTCCATTGGCGTTTTTACCCGGCTTGGAACCATGCTCTTAACCCATGTGCATTCCCTTCGGATGCTGTCGGCACTTTTCATTTTCCTGTGCTTCTTCTTCAGCATGCTTATCACTAATGATGTGGCGCTGATTACCTTTGTACCGTTTACCATACTGGTTCTGTCCATGGCCGAGCAAAAGAAGTTTCTGATTCCAGTTATCGTTCTTGAAACCATTGCCGCCAATCTCGGCAGCATGCTGACGCCTCTTGGCAACCCGCAGAATCTTTATCTCTATACGATTTCCGGATTATCCATTGGAGCTTTTGTCCGGATTATGCTGCCATACTCTTTTGTATCTGCTATCCTTCTGTTGATTTTTATTCTGTTTCTCCCAAAGGATACGGTTTCCACTGCAACTGCTGCAAACACTGCAAATTCTACAAATACTGTAACTGCTTCCAATACTTCCAATGTAATTTGTGAAGCTGTAAAAGCACGTAAAAATCCCCGGATTCTTTTTACCGCCTATCTGATACTATTTCTTCTGTGTCTTCTGACGGTGCTTCATATTCTGCCTTACCAGATTATGTTTCTTCTTGTCCTCACAGGCTTTCTGCTTCTGGATTACCGCGTATTAAAGGATGTGGATTATTTCCTGCTGCTTACCTTTCTTTGCTTCTTCATCTTTATCGGAAATATGAAGCAGATTTCTCTGGTACACGAACTGATTTCAAAGCTTTTGGTCCACCATGAAGTTCTGATGGGTATTGGTGCCAGCCAGATTATCAGTAACGTGCCTGCTGCCATCCTGCTTTCCGGCTTCACCGATGATTATTCTGCCCTGCTGATTGGGGTAAATCTCGGCGGCCTTGGTACTCTTATTGCTTCCCTGGCAAGCCTTATTTCCTTTAAATTCTATACCAATAGTAATGGAAACGATACAAGACGGTTTCTTGGGATTTTCACCCTCTACAATGTGATTTTTCTTGGAGTCCTCTTTGTTCTTTCACTTATTCTCTGCTGATTTTCACAGGCAGTTGTGAAAAAGATAGAACTTTTACCCGAATCATATTCCGCTGATTCGCAGGGAATTTTCTTTATCCGATATGAAATGCCAACAGTTCTTAGAATGCATGTTTTTCATGCTGATAAACTGTCTTTCCGGTTGCTTTGACTGAATAGCTGCACGGTCTGTCGAGAACAGATGCCGCATAACGCCTGCAAGAGGCACAGGGAATTTCGGCATAATTATACTTTCTTCTGGCAACCGGCACAAATTCACGTCCATGTTCAAATGTGCCTCGCTGGTACATCCCTGTACCAGCGTTGCCTGTTGCCAGACGAAATTCCAAGTGCCCCTAACAGCCCTTATCAGGCATCTGTACTTCGGCGGATCGTGCAGTTATTCTGACAAACATTGGAAAGACTGTTTTAATCCTCTAAAGAAAAACACGCATTTTAGAACTGTAGTATTTCGTAGCGAAAGAAAATCCCCTGCGAATCAGTGAAATACGATTGCGGTAATCTATTCCCTTTTCACAACTGCCTGTGATTTTTAAGCAGGAATAAGTTGACGGAACATTTTCCCCCTTATATAATAAGATGCAGATGTCTTAAGACAAAACGGAAAATATTTGATACCAGAAAATATTGGAGGAAATGCTATGTGGCTTGCAGATAACTGGAAAGATTATGAAGTAATAGACTGTTCAAAAGGTGAGAAATTAGAGCGCTGGGGTGACTATATCCTGGTTCGTCCGGATCCTCAGGTTATCTGGGATACGCCACGGAAAGAAAAAGGCTGGCATAAAATGAACGCCCACTATCACCGCAGTAAAAAGGGCGGCGGCGAATGGGAATTCTTTGACCTGCCACAGCAGTGGAGCATCCACTACCGCAGCCTTACTTTCCAGTTAAAGCCTTTCAGCTTCAAGCACACCGGTCTTTTCCCGGAGCAGGCTGCTAACTGGGACTGGTTCTCTGAACTTATTAAAAAAGCAGGAAGACCAGTAAAAGTCTTAAATCTTTTTGCCTATACCGGTGGTGCTACGATTGCTGCCGCAGCAGCAGGTGCATCCGTTACCCATGTAGACGCTTCAAAGGGTATGGTTACCTGGGCCAAGGAAAATGCTGCTTCTTCCGGTCTTGCAGATGCACCAATCCGCTGGATTGTAGATGACTGTGTCAAATTCGTGGAACGTGAAATCCGCCGTGGCAACCACTACGATGCTATTATTATGGACCCTCCATCCTACGGCAGAGGTCCCAAGGGTGAAATCTGGAAAATCGAAGAATCCATCCATCCACTGGTCAAACTCTGTGCACAGCTTCTAGTGGACAGACCTTTGTTCTTCCTGATTAATTCCTATACTACAGGCTTACAGCCGGCGGTTCTCTCTTACCTTATCGGAACAGAGCTAAAACGTTTCCCTGGCAAAGTCACAGCCGACGAAATCGGTCTTCCGGTCAGTTCCAACGGACTTACACTTCCTTGTGGGGCTTCTGGACGGTTTGAAGGAATTTAACGAAAGTGTAAAAAGAATGTGCCTTGGCACATTCTCGTGCCTGCGGCGGTCGCTTGCGACATCTACCTTATACGCCACAGTGTGCATCCTCACGGAGCGTTTTTTACTTTACAGGAAAGCAATTTCCTGTAATGCAAAAAGCTGCCTCAATTGGCAGCTTTTCTTATATCCTGTTTTCTTATATCAGATTCTCTTAATAATCTTCATGTCCAATAAACTTGCACTTAGCAATATATCCACCACACCAGATGGCTCCTGCCACTGTTACAGACAGCAGACACTTGAATACCGCCAGTGCGATGATTCCAATTGTAAGATTTCCTGCAAAGTATGCAGAAACCACCCCCTGTATTGGTTTACATAACATAAGCCAGCCTCCCACATAAAGGGCTAGCAGCGTTCCGATGACAGAACAGAGTGTTCCGATCATCAGTCTCAGTGTTTTATGGCTAATCTGTGTTTCCTCTGCCTGTTTTGTAACTTCTTTCATCCTAATTCCCCTCTTCTCTAACATATCCCTTAGCATTTCTACTTGTTTAAACTTTTCAGATAAAAATTTACATTTCTATATCAAATATACAATTTTTTTGTCGAAAATTCAAGTGATTTTCTATTGCAATCTGTTGTAATCTGTTGTATCTGCGCCTTTCTTACTTTATAATAGTAACACAGTAAAAAGAATTTTTTTCAGGGGTGACTCTATTATATGAATGGTCCGAAAAAACTACAACAGATATTGGCTGTTCTCTTTATCTTTACAATTTTATTATGCAGCTGTAGAAAAGCAGAAAATACTCTATCCACAAAACAGGAACCTTCACTGCCAACTATTGTAATTGGCAGTGACAATTATCCGCCTTTTAATTATAGCGGAACAGACGGCAGACCAACCGGCATTGATGTGGAACTTGCCACGGAAGCCTTCCACAGAATGGGCTATCAGGCTGAATTTGTCACCATCGACTGGGAAAATAAAAAAGAGCTTCTGCAGGATGGCAGTATCGACTGTGCCTGGGGCTGTTTTAGTATGGACGGACGAATGGATGAATACAAATGGGCGGGACCTTATATGATCAGCCAGCAGGTGGTTGCAGTCAGTCCGGACAGCAATATTTACACCCTGCAGGATCTTGCCGGTAAAAACATTGCCGTTCAGGCCACCACGAAACCGGAAGATATTTTTCTCAACCAGACCGACCCCGACATTCCAAAAATTAACGGACTTTTCTCCATGCAGAATCGTGAGCTGATTTACCCAATGTTAAGCAAAGGTTATGTGGATGCAGTTGCTGCCCACGAAACTTCTATTTTACAATATATGTCCGATTATCATGTGGAATACCGCATTCTGGATAAACCGCTTCTTACTGTCGGACTGGGTGTGGCTTTCTCTCTTGATGATACCAGTGGGCTTAACGAAGAGCTGTCTGATACTTTAGAGGAAATGCAAAAGGATGGAACCTCTGAGAAAATCATCGGAAAATACTTAGCGCATCCAAGTACTTATCTGGAGGTAGAAAATTATGAAGTCAAATAAGAACAAACCCTTTAGACTGCGTTTTTTCTGGCCTTTTTCAATATTTCTTGGCATCCTGTTCTTCCTTCTGGTATTTTTTACTTCCGCAAACGATGATATCGAATCCACAGAAGAACACCTTGCAGATACGGTTAATTATTTGAAGAAACAATGCTCCACCTACAGCAATTTAAATTTAGCCTCCGAAACCAAGAGCCTGATGCGTATTATTGAATGCTGTCAGCAGGCTGCCCACAATATTTCTACGGATAACCGTCTGCATGGCACAACATCCATGGAAAAAGCTTCCATGGAAGAATTTACAAAAGACCTTTATATTACCGGCATTATTTTTCTGGATGAAACCGGAACTGTAACCTCTGAATATTGTACTGATTCCATTGGCAGTGCCGGTCTAACCGATACGCTGGAAAAAGAAGTTCTTCTGGATGTTGCCATACATCCGGAAAAAACATACTCTTCCAGAATCGACTGTGAAGATGGCTCTTATATCGATCTGGCAGCGGTAGGACGTACCGATACCTCTGGTATTATTGTAACTTATTACCATACACCACTTGATTATATTGAAAGTTACAGCATCTCTTTTCAGAATTTGCTGTCTGGCTACAGTATCAGCCGTAGCAGCACCATTGTCATTACCAGTGGTGATAAAGTGATTGCCTCAAATGAAGAAAAACTCGAAGGAACAGATATTAAGGATATTGAAGTACTACAGAATATAAATAAAAAAGCGGTGAGTGGACAGATGGTTCATGTTCATAATACAGTCTCCTCACCAAAGCATGTCTTTGGTATGTTAGACCAGGGGCAGAATTATTATATCTACGTCTATCTGCCTGAGCATGCAGTTTTTGAAACGACTCCGCGAAAAGTATTTTATTATATGTTTGGTTATATCTGCCTTCTTCTGATTTTCCAGATGCTGCGCTGGAGGACTGACCAGAGCTACCAGGAAGCCCAGTTGAAGAGGGATAAGCTCTATCAGGAATCACTAAAGGAGGCTGCCAAAAAAGCAGAAAGTGCTAACCTTGCCAAGACTGAATTTTTGCAGCGGATGAGTCACGATATCCGGACGCCGATTAACGGAATCCGTGGTATGGTGGAAATTGCCGGACATTATAAAGATAACCCTGTCAAGCAGCAGGAATGTCTCGGGAAAATCCGGGAGGCTTCTGGTCTGCTCTTAGAACTTGTAAATGAAGTTCTTGATATGGGAAAACTGGAATCCGGCGAAATTGTCTTAGAATCCCGCCCATTCCATGTTCTGCACCTGGTCCATGATATCACCACCATCGTAGAAAAGCAGGCTGCGGAACGTGGCATCGAAATTATTTCCGGAGTTCCTTCTGTCCAGCATCCCTGTCTCATCGGAAGTCCTATTCATATCCAACGGCTTCTTATGAATATTGTAAGCAATGCAGTAAAATATAATAAGGAAAATGGAAAAGTCATTCTAAGCTGTCATGAAGTACGTTTTACGGAAGATACTGCCTGGATTGAATTTACCTGCTCTGATACCGGAATCGGCATGAGCAAAGAATTTCAGGAGCATTTATTTGAACCTTTTACCCAGGAAAGCCATGATGCCCGTTCTACTTACAACGGTACCGGACTTGGCATGGCAATTGTAAAGAATCTTTTGGATAAAATGGGCGGAACCATTGATTTTTCCAGTGAGAAGGATGTCGGCACCACTTACCGGATTACGATTCCTTTTTGTATCGACCATAACGCCGCTTCCACTTCCGAAGCAGAAACTTCCGATGAAGAAATCTCTCTTTCCGGCTATCATATTCTGCTGGCTGAAGATAATTTGCTAAACCTTGAAATTGCAGAATTTATTCTGACTGATGCCGGTGCAGTGGTTACCAAAGCCTGCAATGGAGAGGAAGCACTACAGCTTTTTATGGAGGCTTCTCCTTATGAATACGATATCATTTTAATGGATATCATGATGCCGGTTATGGATGGTTACCAGACAACCCGTGCCATCCGTTCCTTAGACCGTCCGGATGCAAAAACAATTCCGATTCTTGCCATGACTGCAAACGCCTTTGCAGAAGACCGTCAGAAAACTTATGCTGCCGGTATGGACGAACACCTTACCAAACCACTGGATACGGAACTTCTTTTAAAAACAATTGCTAAATACACACCAGAGAAAAAAGCTCCAATGACACCATAGTACAGCGGGAGCTTTCTCTTCTTTGCCAGACAACCGTAAGAAACTGCCGGCAGCAGGTTCTTACGGTTATTTGATATTATTAGAGTCTCTACCCAATCTGATGCCCAACAATTCGATAATAGGTTCTTGAGGTCATCTTGTATACCAGAAGATAAATAACTGTAAATACTGCAATCGTACCAAGGAGACAGTACGCAAACAGTCTTCCATTATTCAGATTCATCACTGCCAGTATCATCCGGATCATTGGAAACGCTGCCAGCACATGTAGCGCAGCGGTAACAATCGGTAGTAAAAATACCATCCGAATCTGTGCACTGATTGTTTTCTTTACCTCTTCATTGCTCATTCCTACTTTTTCCATAATGGCAAAGCGCTCTTTATCCTCATATCCTTCCGAAATCTGCTTGTAAAAAATAATAAGTACGGTAATCATCAAAAACAGGATTCCAAGGAAAATACCAAGGAACAGAAAGCCACCATACATCTGCCGGAAGGAATCTTCATTTTCTGCCCTGTTTTCTATCATGATATAATATTTACCGTCGTGCCCTTCTTCCATGCCGGATGCACCAATTGCTGCAGACACTGCATTTCCACAGGCAATTTTTTCTTCCCTGTTTCCATCGATGTCGATATACAGAGAATAATAATAGCTGCTGGCATTTTTCCCATAAATCTCTTTCTGTGCTTCATACAACGGTGCCATATCTTCTATATTGTTTACTACCATATAATAGACCTGATTATCCATCCAATGTCCATTTTCAGAAGAAAAATGCTGTTTCTGTAAAATAGGATAAGTATAATCTCCAACCGTAATCGTATCTTTATCATAGTCATCACTGGTTGCCAACACCACTTCGTGATCCGAAAGCTCCGGAACCCTTACATTATAAGCTTCCTCATAATCTTCCCTTGTAATCATGCGGAGCATAATAATACCAGAACCATAATCGCCCTCATCATCATGTTTTCGAATTACAAGATTTCCATCTTCTGATATGCAGGAAAATGTCAGCGTCATCATGCCCTGTTCTTCTTTTATACTGCGTTTCTCCTGCCGGATGGTGCGGTTCACTAACTCCCGCAACGCATCACCTTCTGTAATCGGATTTTCACTGGTAATGGATACTCCGATATCTCCCTGATAACGGGCTGCCAGTTCATCATCCAGTCCGGCATACATACTTACCGTTGAAGAAATTACCACCAGTACCATCGTGGATAAAATACAGATGCTTGCCAGTCCTGCTGCATTCTGTTTCATCCGGTAAATAAGACCAGAGACTGCCACAAAATGTTTCTTTTTATAATAATAACTTTTTCTCTTTCTTAAGAACTTAAGCACGGCAATGCTGCCTGCCATAAATATAAAATAGGTTCCGATAATTACAAGTATTACCGCTACAAAGAACAGAAGCACTGCAGTTACCGGATTATCTACTGTAATTGCCATATAGTAGCCTGCTGCAAGTGTTACAATTCCAACTATTGCCATCAGCTTTTTCGTCTTCGGCTCCCGCTCGCCCTGGCTGCTTCCATGCAGCAATTCCACCGGTTTGGCAAGCTGTATCTGAAACAGATTATATATAAAGGTCAGCATAAAAATACCGGCAAACAAAAGGATGGTACTTACAACGCCACTTTCTGATACATAAAAAACAATTTCTGCATGGTATCCAATCATGGCATACAATAACATACACATCAGTTTACTGAAAGCAATTCCTGCAACAAGTCCGCCACCGATAGCAACCACTGCCGAAAAAAACGTCTCCAGAAAAATTACTTTTGCCAGATGCCTTTTCTCCATTCCAAGAATGTTATAAATACCAAGCTCCTTTTTTCTCCGCTTCATAATAAAGCTGTTGGTGTAAAACAGGAATATCACAGAGAAAAATCCAATGATAACTGCGCCCAGTCCCAACACAAGCTTTACATCCACGGCACCAAATGGCAGTTCGTCCAGTCCCGGATTGTGATTGAGGTACAGCATGGTATAAAAGAATGCCACCGTCAGCATCCCGGTCAACAGATACGGCAGGTAAAACTGTCTGTTGTGCTTTATATTATTTACTGCCAGTTTTCCATATAAACCCCTATTCATGTTTCTCACCACCTGTCGTAAGCATCGTCAGTGTATCTGAAATCTTTGCATACAATTCCTCACTGGTTAAATTACCACGGTAAATCTGGTGGAATACTTCCCATCTTTAATAAACAATACTCTTCTTGCATGGCTTGCAGCCTTAGTGCTATGTGTTACCATAAGAATTGTCTGCCCCCGCTCATTAATCTTATTAAATAATGTCAATAAATCTTCCGTTGCTTTGGAGTCCAGTGCTCCGGTAGGCTCATCTGCCAGTACCAGCTCCGGCTTGATTATCAAGGCTCTTGCTACCGCCGCACGCTGTTTCTGTCCGCCAGATACTTCATAAGGATATTTTCCAAGAATATCAAGAATTCCAAGCTGCGCCGCAATCGGTGTTATGCGCCGCTCCATCTCTTTATAATCCACACCGGATAACACCAGCGGAAGAACGATATTATCTTTTAATGAAAAATTATCCAAAAGATTAAAGTCCTGAAATACAAATCCAAGATTTTCTCTCCGGAATGCGGAAATCTCTTTTTCCCGGATATCCACAATGTTCTTGCCATTTAATATGACCTGTCCACCGGTGGGCTTATCCAATGCTGCCAAAATGTTTAAAAGCGTAGTCTTTCCGGAACCGGATTCTCCCATGATTGCTACATATTCTCCTTCTTCCACAGAAAAAGAAAGATTCTTTAATGCCTCTACCTGATTTCCACCCAGGCGGGTTGTATAAACTTTTTTCAGATTATTTACTTCTAAGATTGCCATTGTTTTCTCCTCACTTTATTGCTCTGTCATCTTTTCCATTATCATAGCAAAAAAGGAAAATGTCAGCCATGGATTCTGCTTACATTTTCCCTTTATCTCTTACATTTTTGTAAGATTGAAATTATATTTTCTAGCTTTTTTATTGTACCATAATTATATTCCACATTTTTCAGGTGATAAATTTGCTAATATTTACATTTTTCAGGACATAATTTTGTATATCACTTATCTCTACTTCGCATTTCAAGATGTACCTTCGTTCCCACTCCAATCTCCGACTCAATCGTGATTTCATGGGACAGCTTGCGCATAATTTTCCGGCAGAGATACAGTCCGATTCCTGTGGAGCGCTTATCTGCATGACCGTTATAACCGGTATAGCCTTTTTCAAAAATCCTTGGCAAATCCTCCGGTGCGATACCGATTCCGGTATCTTCGATAACCAGCTCTTTTGTCTCTTGCTCCGGTTCTTCCTTTAAATAAACAGAAATCGTTCCACCGGCAGTATATTTAATGGCATTGGATAAAATCTGTTCGATTACAAATTCCAGCCATTTTTCGTCGGTCAGTACCTGTGTGTCAATGGAACTTAATTCCATTTTAATTTTCTTTCGCACAAACAGTCTGGCATACTTGTGGATTGCCTCCCGCACTACTTTATCCAACAAAACTTCACCAATCACAAAATCCGTACTTTTCGCAGACAGTCTGGAAAACTGCAATGCCATTTCCACATACTGCTCAATGGAGAAAAGCTCTTCCCACATTTCCTGGCTCCGCTCATCCTCTTCCTCTGCCAGCAGCAGGCGCAGTGCCGCAATCGGCGTCTTAATCTGGTGCACCCACATGGTAAAATATTCTGCCTGCTCCACCTGCCCGTTTTCCAGCTCATTAATCTGCTGCTGCAGTGTGATATATAACGAACGAAGCATTTTCTGGTAATCCGTTTCCATCTGTCCCCGCGGCAATGACAGCTTATCCATTGTCACAGCAATTTCAGAAGTCTGCTTTTCTAACTTCTTATGATGCAAATAACGCCTTGTAAAGTCTATGATTACTACCAGCAAAAACAGGAAGAAGCACAAAAATGCCGCATATCCCCATTGTGCCAGCGGCACCTGCTCGAATCCGATTACAAAGCACAGGATTCCAAAGCAGGCAAGCACTAACAACAGCCATTTCAGATTTTCCTTCAGATAATTTTTGACAAATCTCATTTCAGCCGATACCCGATTCCCTTCTTCGTAAGAATAAAATCCTCCAGACCTGCATCTGAAAGCTTCTTCCTAAGGCGGTTTACATTTACGGAAAGTGTATTCTCATCCACAAAGCAGTCACTTTCCCAGAGCTTTGTCATCAGCGTATCTCTTGAGACTACCTTTTCCTTATTTTCCATCAGTGTCTTTAGAATCCGCAGTTCATTCCTGGTAAGTTCCACTTTCTTATCCTGATAGGTAAGGACTGCTTCCGCCACCTGAAGCATCACTCCGTGATAGGTCAGCATTTCTCCGGTCTCCGTAAAATCATAGGTGCGCCGCAGCATTGCCTGTACTTTTACCGTAAGGACACTTAAGTCAAAAGGCTTTGCAATAAAATCATCCGCTCCCATATTCACAGCCATGACAATATTCATATTGTCCGCAGCTGAAGAGAGGAAGATAATCGGCACCTTGGAAATTTTGCGGATTTCACTACACCAGTAATATCCATTGTAAAAAGGAAGTCCGATGTCCATCAGCACAAGCTGCGGTGCAAACTCCGCAAATTCTTTTGTAACTGCTGAAAAATCTTTTGTGCACTGCACTTCATATTCCCAGTTTTCTAAATGTTTTTTAATACTTCTGGCTATAATTACATCATCTTCCACAAGATAAATCCGGTACATCTTCCCCCTGCCTTTCCGTTTTTCCCATACACTTCACTTTCTCCATGTTTTTCACTCTTTAATCCGATGTTTCATAATACGGAAAAAGATTTTTATCCTTGTCTTTTTCTTTTTCAAACATGTTGTTGTATTGCAGGATATTATACTGATTCAGAAGGTCTGCATCTTCTCCCTGTGCCTCGGAATAATGCAGAAATTCGTCCTGACTCTTCGAATAAAATGCTCTGGAATTCATTGCTGGTATCTCTTCCTGTAAGTCTGCTAAGAACTGGTTATATGCCGGCAGTTCAATATCCGCCTGCTGCAGTGTCATTGTAGATAAGTAATTCAGGCTGGTCAGTTCCACATCTTTACTTTCACTGTCATAATTCGTCCATACAAAAAATGGTACTGTAAATAATTCCTGCAGTTCATCCAAGGTAAGACCGGATAATCCCTTGCCATTCATGGACAGATAGAAATTATTATTCAGGCTCGGCTGATGGTCTCCGAAAAATACGATTTCGACCTTGTCATCCACATTTTCAAAATAAGTAATCAGATTTTCCAGTGCCTTGTCACTCTCATGAATCAGGCTTAAATACTGGTTCACATCACTGAAATAATAATTCTTAAGATTTATGGTATTCTGGAAATTATCATAATAATCGGTATAGCCACCGTGATTCTGCATGGTAACACCTAAGATAAATAATTTTTCATCGGAAGTCTTTGCCTCATACTGGTCAATAATTTTATTGTATAATTCCTGGTCCGTAATATATTCCCGCATGATATTGGTCTGGTCAAAATCATCGATAAAGAGACTCTCATCGAAGCCCAGCAACGGATAAACCTTGCTTCTGCTCCAGCCGGACGCATAGTAAGGATGCATGGAAATGCAGGAATATCCCCGCTCCTTTAAGGTGCTCACCAGGGAATACGGTTTCTTTGACATATACTGCTGATAAGGCACGGAGCCGCTTGGCAGGAATGCCATGGAATTTCCCGTCAGAAATTCCCACTCGGAATCCGGTGTCTTTGCACCAAAGACAGAAGACAGTGCATATCCCTTAATGACATTGGTGTCCATGGAATCGAAAAATGGTGTTACCTCTTCCGTTGTCTCAAATCCATAATGGGAAATCACACTCAAATCCGCAAAGGACTCATTCATAATAACAATAATGGTCGGGTCATCTTCCGAGCCTTTATTCTCCAGTGCCGGATATTCTTTGGAAATCTCTTCCACCACATCTTTTGAGTATCCATCCGGCTCCGCCACAAAGGAATCCCGGATGCTGAGTACAAAATTTAAGATATAGCCGTTGCGGTAAGTTCCTTTCTGTTCCCAGGATTCCATTACCGTATCTTCTGTGGTAATTCCCACATAGATTCCCATTACCAGTGCTGCCGCAAAGGCACTGATCCGGAGCATCCATTTCTTTTTAAATTCAAAATTCAGCTTCCTTATAAAGGCAACATATATCATGCTAAAAAGTATGACATAGACCGCCCGGTCTTCCAATACAAATTTATAATTTGCTGCCACGGAAAGTCCGGTGGATGCTGCTTTCAAATCTCCGAAAGAAAATTCATTTCCACGGAACTGATAGACAAAGTAATTGATTCCTGCAAGGCTTAAAAGGAAAATATGTCCTATCATGCAGGCAATCTTCGGCTTTGCTGTAATCACTAACATGGCAAAATAAAAGACCATGCAGCAGAGCACATTCCATCTGGTGTGATTCACACTGATTTTCTCCCGCAGCTCTGCATCCAGCAAAAGATACTGCACCATATGCTCCGTCATGATGGCACTTAGGAAAATTTCAAGTGCAGCCCAGATAGGATTGGCTTTCTCCGGCAATGTAATCCTAAGATTTTTGATTCCAAAATAAATCAGCCCTGCGGCAACTGCCACTGGCACATTTACCCCACCATAGAGACAAAAGCCCAACATCACTGCAAAAGCAATGAGTCCGGCTCTTATATTTGTTTTCTTATAATCCAGTTTGATAAGTCTAACTGAATATTTTTTATTCTGCTCCGTTTTATCCTGTACGGTCTTATTCTGTTCTATTTCATTTCTTTCTGCTTTATTCTCATTCATTTCTTACAATCCTGCCGTCTTCTTCTGTGACAGAACTTCTGTCCATCCGCTACTATAACGCAGGTCTTTTTTGTTTGCAAGCCTCTTCACAAAATCTTAAAGAAATCTAAGCGACTGCAATCGGTCCCATTCCCATTGCCCAGCAGATGATATACAAAATCAGAAGGTGCGCCGGATAGAAAATGTAGAAAAAGTATTTCAGGGAAAGTCCACGTTTTCCATTATAAAATGCAATCGGAATGAATGCCAGCGGTGCAGTAAGCTCCCAGGAAAATCCGATACATCCTGCAAGCAGCTGGTAGGATTTTTTCTTACGGAATACATAGAGTAATACGATGCAGGCAACGCCAATTCCGGCATAGTCAGTATTTAAAAATTCTGCCGCAAGGATTCCTGCTGCAAGAATTCCCGCATCAAAAATAACTTTCTTAAACTTCGCAAACCGTTCCTGATTCTCCACTGCCTGAAATCCCCACATAACCATCAGTCCGATAAACAGTGTAAAAAATACATTCTGATAACCGAATTCCAATATTTTTCCATTGAATAATAAGTCAAATGGAATTTCAGATACCAGGCAGAAGGAAAGCAGACGAAGTGCATATTTCTTCACATCATGGGTATGTTCAAAGCCTTCGATTAAAAGAAAACAGAAAATCGGAAATGCCAGTCTTCCGACAAAACGCATCATCTGATATGTAATCACCAGGGTACTGTTGGCATCAATCCATGCATTCAGATCTGCCGCCTCATTCATGCCACGGACTACCAGCAGTCTGCCAAGAACTCCGGCTCCGATATGGTCAATTAACATCGTTATAATCGCAATGATTTTCAGTGTGCTGCCACTGATTCCTTTTCTTTCTTTCATCTTAATTCCTTCTCTTTCCCTTACTGCTGTGCCTTATCTGCCTTGCGTTTTGCAATCCGTCGGTCAATACGCTTATGCAGTAATACCACCACACCACCGATAACAAATGGAAGTACGAATGTTGCAAAACGGTATAACAATGCCGCAGAACCGGCTTCTCCGGTTCCTACCAATACTGTAAACAATGCGGTAAATACAAACTCTGAGGAACCGATTCCTGCCGGAGACGGAATGACTGCTGCCAGCATAAAAGCAAGGGAAGTAACTGCCCAGGACTGTAACAGTGTCAATCCATATTCCCGATATAAAATCACGAATGGTATGCCATAGCAGAATGCAAATTTCAACAGATTCTTAGCTACAATGGATGCGATTAGTTTTCCCTTGGTCAGAAGCATGCCTGCTGCATCCTCTAAGATGCCACACTGTTCCCGTAACATGGCTGCCTGCGCATCGAATTTTCCTTTGCGGTTCAGCTTGTCCACCAGGAAAAGTAAAATTCCATGGAACTTCTTTGAACAGCAGAATAAAAGTAATGCAGTTGCTATCACTGCCGTCAACACATATCCTGCAATCAGAAGATTAAAATATTCGGAATAATGTTCCTTCATAAATCCGAAATTTAACAGGAAGAAAATAATGGAAAAGATTGCAATCGTTACTTTATGAATCGCATACTCTACCATATACATTCCGGTTCCCTGAAAAACCGGAATTCCTTTTTCATTGAAATAATATACCGCTGCCACACCGGCACCACTGCCTAAGGTTGCCACACGGTAAAATGAGCAATAAAAGGCGCTCTCTACACCCATCCGGTATGTAAACTGTGGATTATACTGCTTTGCGAAGGAATAATTAATCCATCCTTCTACCACATTATACATAACACCGGCACCGCAGATGGTAATGACCACCCAAGGTGCAGTTGTAGAAAGCTCCTTTAAAATTGGTCCGGCTGAATCCCGGAACGTATAAATGATAATTGCTACGATGGCAATTACAAAAACCAGTTTCAGTATTTGCTTTGTCCGCTTATTAATAAAACCTCACTCCCAGTTCTCTTTTTCCTCTGCTGCCTGTCTATTTTACCACGTATCTCCATGGATTATTCGTCACACACAGGATTATATCAAATATCCATTTTTTGTCAAACTTCTGTATTATATTTCCTGGCAAAAAGTGCTATACTTTAATTATCTATATATAAGCGATTGCAAAAAGAATAATTTCTAACAGATTGAATTTTGATTATCCAAAGGGCTTCTTTTTTCGCTATAAAATACCGCAGTTCTAAAGTGCATGTTTTTCTTTCTGTGATAAAAACCGTCTTTCCAATGTTTGACAAAAGTACTGAACGGTTCGCCGAAATGCGGATGCATGATAAGGGCTGTTAGGGGCACTGGGAATTTCGTCTGGCATCCGGCAACGCTGGCACAGGACGTGCCAGCGAGGCGCATCTGAACATGGATGTGAATTTGCGCCGGTTGCCAGAACGAACGAAATGTAAATCGAAATTCCCAGTGCCCCTTGCAGGCTTTATGTTGCATCCGCATCCGGCGGACAGTGCAGTACTTCCGTCAAAGCAGGTGGAAAGACAGTTTACAATCAAGAAAAACATGCACTAAGAACTGCTGGCATTTCATATCAAAGAAAAAGAATTCCTTCGGATAATCAAAATTCACCTGCAGACTTATGTCTCATTTTTGCAATCACTTAAAATATAATTAGTTGAAAGGATTGTTGTTATGCCAGGATTTACCACCCACTATTTATTTGGACTGAATTCTTTTCGTGAATTAGAGGAACCGGATCTTGTTTCCTGCATCCGTAAATTTCCGCATGCATTCTGTATGGGCTTACAGGGACCGGATATTTTCTTTTATTACCTGCCGTCCTACCTTCGCTCTTCCGGAAATATCGGACAGTTGGCACACCACAAAAATACCGGTGTTTTTCTTATCCAGCTTTTAAAAAGTAAGGACCTGTTCTTGGAAGAGACGGAGCAGCAGATTGCCATTTCCTATATCTGCGGTTTTCTTGGACATTATGTCTTAGATACTACCTGTCATCCATATATCTTTGCCAAGTCACACTATGGCACTTATGATAAGGGTTATTTTGGTCATCATGTATATCTGGAAACAGATATTGATGCAGAGCTTCTTACCTATTATAAGAACTGTGCGCCATCTGAATTCAACCAGAGTGCCACCCTGCACATCAGCCGGAAGGAACGGCACATCATTGCTTCTTTATTATTAAAGACTTACAGCTCCACATATAAAGAGTACCGCTTTACTTATCGCTCCATGCAGGCTGCCTTAAAAGCTGTGCAGCTTAATACCGCATGGATTCGTGACCCGCAGGGCAAGAAAAAAGTCCTTGCCCGTAAAATCGAAGCAAAGACTTTAGGTTATGCATGTATTTCTCCGTTGATTCCAAGTGACTACTTTACTTTTACGGTAGACCCGCTGAATCTTCGTCATTTCCGTTGGCGGAATCCATGGAACAAAGAAGATGTCTCCCATGAGTCCTTCTTTGACCTTTTGGATACTGCGGGAACCCGGTATCAGTCCATCTTAAATAAAACTGCAAGACTGTTTACGCTTCCAATCGGAACGCCGGTTTACCGGGAACAGTTAGATGCACTTTCCTTAGAGCTAGGAAACAACTCTTATGATTCCGGACTTCCATTATAGAAAAATTCCTGAATCTGACCACAGATAATCTCCATGAGGCGGGTGCGGGCTTCCACACTCGCCCATGCAATATGCGGCGTAATCAGTAATTTCTCACTGTCTTTGATTCTGCGCAGCGGATTTTCCGGACTCATCGGTTCTACCCGGAGGACATCCAGTCCTGCTGCCGCAATCTCACCCTGTTCCAAGGCTTCTGCCAAATCCTCTTCTACCACAATCGGTCCTCTTCCAAGGTTTAAGAAAATAGCCGTTTTCTTCATCTGATGAAAAGCTTCTTTATTCATCATATCCAACGTGTTTTCATCCAACGGTGCATGAACAGATACAATATCCGATTCCTTTAACAGTTCTTCGAAGCTGACACGCTCATAGCCCGGCTGGCTGTTTCGTCCGGAAGTGGAATAGTAAATGACACGACAGCCAAAGGCTTTTGCAATATCTGCAACTCTTCTTCCGATATTTCCAAGTCCGATAATGCCCCAGGTCATTTTTGCCAGCTCTCCGAAATGTTTATCAAAGTGGGTAAACATTTTATCTCCGATATATTTTTCATCTTTTACATAGCGGTCATAATAAGGCAGTTTTTCCAGTAAATAAAACAGCATGGCAAAGGTATGCTGTGCCACCGATTCCGTGGAATATCCCGCTACATTGCGCCATGCAATACCACGTTTTTCAAGGTATGCCTTATCGAGATTATTCGTTCCGGTTGCCGTCACACACACAAGCTTTAAGTGGCTTGCATTTCCAATGGTCTTTTCGTTAACTTCTACTTTATTTAGTACCAGCACATCTGCATCCACGCTTCGTACTGCCGCTTCCTCTGCTGTCGAGAAATCATATTTTATAACTTCTCCCAATGCATCATATGCGGATAAATCAATATCCTCTCCAATTGATTTTGCATCTAAAAAAACGATTTTCATTCTATCTCTTCCTCCTGCAATGCTGCCGCAATTTCATTCATTTTCTTCTTGTCCAGCCGGTAAAATTTCAACGCAATCAAAGAACTTACCCAGCCGATAATCGGTGTTCCGCAAAATAGGAATATGGTTGTATAACGCAATACCGGTGTCAAGGCATCACCAATCTGCGGAAATGTTTTATTATATCCAATCAGTAACATTACCAGTCCTACAAATGCCGTTCCCAGTGCTGCAAAAATTTTATCTACAAAGGAAAACAGTGCTCCCATCAGTCCCGGTACAAATTTACCGCTGCGGTACTGCTCATAATCGGAGCAGTCTGCAATCATCGGCACCACCATATTATTTGTAATGGACTTACAACCATTTAATAATACAAAGAATAACATAAACCAGAAGGAAATGGCATTAAAATGTTTGAGATTAAAAGTAACCGTATTGATATTGTCCTGCATCAATACCACAATCAATAGTAACTGGAAGAAAATGCCAAGTCCCGTAAATAATACCAGTGCCTTCTTCTGTCCCATCCGTTGTGCTGCCCGGATGCCAACGGTCACTACCAAAAGCGTTGGCAATGCTGCCACCACACCAATCCATCCGGCGATTCCATAATTTTCCATCATGATGCCATAAAGCATAACGCCTACCGTGGTATGGCTGTATACCGTTGCCGCAAACCGGTTGGTGCAGGCTGCCATAATCAGCATACGGATTGGCTTGTTCTGTTTTAAAATCAAGAAAAAATCCCACACCTTAATCTTCTGAGTCTGCTGATGTTCATAGCGTCCCGGCTGGTCTTTCTTCCAGATTCCGATTACCGCCAAAAGTGTTGCCAGTGCTGACAATACCACAACCCAGAATACATATTCCACATACAGTTCTTCGTTGGTAAATCCACCGTATTTCGGCACCAGATAATTAGCTACAAACAAGGCACTGCCGCCATATGCCGCCATGATGAAAATGGAATCGAAATAAGTGGACAGCGGGCGTTTCTTCGGATTATTGGTAATAATCGTCTGCCCCGATTTGGCAACCACAGTCTGAAAGGTATATCCGATAATAAAAATTGCATAGATAATAATAAAATACGGAATCCGTACCCACTTTGGAATCAGATGTGTTGTCGCAAACAGGAGAACAGCACTGACTGCCATCAGTATATTTCCAGCCACCATAAAAGGACGGAATTTTCCAAACCGTCCTTTACTCTTATCCAACAGAAAACCAACCACAGGGTCAGTTACACCATCAAAAATATTCATTGCTGTTACCAGTGAAGAAATCAACACAACAGAAAAGCCAGCCATGGAATTGGCATAGTATGAGATATAGCCCATCAAAGCCAGATACAGATTTGCTGCTGTATTATTCATGGAAAAAAATGCAATCTGCCAGATCTTTGCATCATTATAATGAATTGTTTTTTCCTGCTCTATCTGTTCACTCATCATTCCTGCTTCTTACTTCTTCAAATAATTCTTTAATGCTACCATCTGTTCTTTTCCCTCAAGATAACCTTCTTCGTATAATTCTTCTAACCGCTTCGGGTCACTTTCGGTTCTGCCTACCCCATGGGTCGTATCCGGTGCAATTACAAAAACGCGTCCTTCTTTTTCCAACCGGAATAATTTTTGCATGGACTCATTATATTTTGCCGGACGCTCCTTCAAATCCTTTACGATATTTGGATAACGCCGATATAATGCAGAAGAAATCTTCGTTCCTCCATCCGTATGCTTCTCATAGCCACGCTCTCTTGTCAGTACGACAATTACCTTATCGCAGCCCTGCTCTAATGCCCTCTCAAATGGAACGGAATCTGCCACGCCGCCATCCAGATAATAGCGTCTGCCTACCTGCACCGGCTTAAAAAATACCGGAAGTGCACAGCTTGCTTCGATAACTGACATGCTGGAGCTGTCTCTTGGCACTTCAAGATACTCTGCTTTACCGGAATGAATGTTGGTCACTGCTGCTTCCACCTGTCCCGGAAATGCTGCAAATGCATCATAATCAAAGGGCAGTAATTTATTTGGCACTTCATCAAAGACGTAATCCAGATTATAAAAGGTCTTGCGGTTCTTATCAAATAAGAACTTAAATCCCTGATAATTGCCATCTGACATATATTTTCTTGCAAGCTCTAAGTTTCTGCCGTGCTGCTTTGACAAATAGGATAAGCCAAAGGCTATTCCTGCCGATACGCCGATAAAATAATCAGGCATTATATTTTCTTCAAGAAATGCGTCTGCCACTCCACAGGAAAAAATTGTCCTGCTGGCTCCGCCTTCAAATACCATTCCAAGTTTCATATGCAATCGCCTGCCTTATCTTTTCTTACTCTACTGTGGTTTTACAATCAGTTTGACACCACTTATTGCCACAACTTCTGCAGTAGTATCTGCTTCTATGGTAACTGCATCGTCATTGCTTCTTGCCGTCCATTCCTGTCCGTTTAATACAGCTGTTCCTGTCTCTTCGATATTATCAATCTTCATGGTTACACGTACGGTCTTTCCGATGGCATCCTCGTAATTCGTCCGGGTCTTATGCGGGTTTAAATATTTTACTGCCCATGGTCTTGTAAAGAATAACAATACAAAAGATACCACAAGGAATAAAATTACCTGCAGCCAGACTGGACCTCCTACTGCTGCCACAATCAGGGCTGCCATGCTTCCGCCTGCAAACCAGATGGTTGTCAGTCCTACCGTAATAATCTCTATAATCAGTAATATTACAAAAAGTGCTAACCAGAAAATAATCATCTCCTGCTCCTCCCTTTTCTTCGTTTGCATCTATTATAGCAAAAAGTCATATATATAGGAAGTAGAACCTTCTCTTTTCCTTATGTCTTTTCCTAAGCTTTACAGATTCTTCTCAAGATTATGGCGCACCCGCTTTAAAAGAGAGGATAGCTCATCCGCTTCCTCTTTTGTCATTCCATCCACCAGGAGCTTCTCCACTCCAGAAAAGAAGTTCATCATTTTCAAATGCTGCTGTTCCCCTTTTTTCGTCAGAAGAATCTGCTTTAACCGTGCGTCCTCTTTTAGTTCTTTTCTGGTAATCAGCTCCTTTTTCTCCATGGACTGTAACATTTTGCTTGCCGTTGCCCTGGAAATTAAGAATTCCTGCTCGATGTCCTTCTGGCAAATGACCTTATCTTTATTACAATATAAAAAGCCCAGTGTCCGCCCCTGCATCGGTGCCACACCATCTCGGTGATCCGCACCATACCGGTCGCAGTACATCCCTATCATATTGTGTATGACCCGGATATCGTTTCCAAGTTTTCTCTCTTTGCCCATTTCATAATCCTTCTTTTCTTTCCCGAAAAATTCATTGACATATAAAAAATATTGTTATATAACAATATCTGTTAGTATGCTAACATTTATGTTATAGCATACAATTTAGAAAAAAGGAAGTGAAATTTATGTTAAAGACTTTAGCTGCCCAGATTAAAGAATTTAAACGTGATTCCATCTTAACTCCTATCTTTATGATTCTTGAGGTTCTGATGGAAACTTTAATTCCTTTTCTGATGGCTTCCATCATTGATAATGGTGTCAACAAGGGTGACATCCATCACATCTATGTAGTCGGTGCCTGGATGGTCGTTGCTGCATGCTTCTCCCTGTTTGCCGGAATTATGGGTGGAAAATATGGTGCCCGGGCATCCACCGGATTTGCCCGTAACTTAAGGAAATCCATGTTTGAAAATATTCAGACCTTTTCCTTTGCTAACATTGATAAATACAGCACTGCAGGTCTTGTTACCCGTATGACTACCGACGTTACCAACCTGCAGAATGCTTACCAGATGATCCTCCGCATGTGTACGAGAGCACCGGCCAGTCTGATTTGTGCCATGGCAATGTCCTTCTTTATCAGTCCGAAGCTTGCCAGCGTTTATCTGATTGCCATTATCCTCTTAGGCGGTGTGCTTGCTATCATCATCCGGTTTGCTACCAAATATTTTAATGAAGCTTTTCCAAAATATGATGACTTAAACGCAAGAGTCCAGGAAAATGTTTCCGCTATCCGTGTCGTAAAAGCTTATGTCCGTGAAGACCATGAAGCTTCTACTTTTAAGAAAGCCAGCGGAAATATTTACAAGCTCCTGGTAAAGGCTGAAAATGTTGTTGTTTTCAACGCTCCTGCCATGCAGTTTACGGTATATACCTGTATTCTTTTAATCAGCTGGCTTGGTGCAAAGATGATTGTAAACAGCAGCCTCACTACCGGTGAGCTGATGAGTCTCTTAACCTACTGTATGAATATTCTGATGAGCCTGATGATGCTCTCCATGGTATTTGTCATGATTACCATGAGTGTTGCCAGTGCCCGCCGGGTTTCTGAAGTATTAAACGAAAAGAGTAACTTAAATAACCCAAAGCATCCGGTTATGGAAGTAAAAGACGGAAGTATTACCTTCGACCATGTTACCTTCAGCTATAAAGAAGATGCGGCTGAGCCGGTTCTTTCCGATATCAATCTGTCGATTCATTCCGGTGAAACCATCGGTATCTTAGGCGGAACCGGAAGTTCCAAGTCCAGTCTGGTGAACTTAATCAGTCGTCTGTATGATGTAAATGAAGGCTCTGTCTCCGTTGGCGGCATTGATGTAAGAAAGTATGACCTTGATACCCTGCGTAACCAGGTTGCCGTTGTACTGCAGAAAAACGTACTTTTCTCCGGTACAATTCTCGATAACCTGCGCTGGGGCGATAAAAATGCTACGGAAGAAGAATGTATCCGTGCCTGCAAATTAGCATGTGCCGATGATTTTATCAACACTTTTCCGGATAAATACAATACATACATCGAACAGGGGGGAACCAACGTATCCGGTGGACAGAAGCAGCGTCTTTGTATTGCCCGTGCCCTCTTAAAGAAACCGAAGATTCTGATTCTGGACGACAGCACCAGTGCCGTAGATACCGCAACTGATGCAAAAATCCGCAAAGCCTTTGCCGAAGAGATTCCGGGTACAACCAAGCTGATTATTGCCCAGCGAATCTCCAGTGTCCAGAGTGCTGACCGCATTATTGTCTTAGATGAAGGTAAGATTAACGGCTTTGGAACCCATGAAGAATTATTAGCAAATAATGCCATCTACCGTGATGTCTATGAATCCCAGACCGGCGGCGGTGGTGACTTTGATGAGAATGGAGGTGCTCAGTAATGGCTGAAAAAAGGAAAGTAAAGAATCCGGGCAAATTATTCTGCCGTCTGATGGCTTACATTTTCCGGAAATACGGAATTGCCTGCTTCCTGGTACTTGTCTTTATTGTATTAAGTGTTCTTGCCAACACCCAGGGAACCATGTTTATGAAAACCCTGATTGACAGCTATATTATCCCGATTCTGAATTCACCGGATAAGGACTTTGCACCGCTGGCTGCTGCCATCCTTCGTGTTGCATGCTTTTACGGTGTGGGAGTTTTAAGTACCTTTGCTTATTCTAAGATTATGATTTATGTTACGCAGGGTACTTTAAATGATTTGCGAATCGATTTGTTTACCCATATGGAAACACTGCCAATTAAATACTTTGACACCCATGCCCACGGCGATATCATGTCTGTATACACCAATGACATTGATACCCTTCGTCAGATGATCAGCCAGAGTATTCCGCAGTTAATCAACAGCGTCATTACCATTGTCAGTGTACTGATTTACATGATTATCCTGAATATCCCACTGACTGTTCTTACTCTTGTAATGGTTGGTGTCATGCTCCTTGTCACGAAAAATCTTGCCGGAAAAAGTGGTAAATACTTTATCGCTCAGCAGCGTGACCTTGGTGCAACCAATGGTTTTATCGAAGAAATGATGGATGGTCAGAAGGTAATTAAAGTCTTCTGCCACGAAGAAGAAAGTATCGAAGCTTTTAACAAATTAAATGACCAGCTTTTCCACAGTGCTAACAATGCCAACAAATTTGCCAATATCTTAATGCCGGCAAATGCCCAGATTGGTAACATCAGTTATGTACTCTGTGCCATGGTTGGTGGTGTCCTCGCCTTAAATGGCATCGGTGGATTTACACTGGGCGGACTGGCAAGTTTCTTAACCTTTAACAAGAGCTTTAATATGCCAATCAACCAGGTCAGCCAGCAGTTAAACAGTATTGTTATGGCTATGGCAGGTTCCGAGCGAATCTTCACCCTTTTGGATGAAACACCGGAAACAGATGAAGGTTATGTTACTCTTGTCAATGTAGAAAAAGACGGAGAAAAGCTTGTAGAGACCTCCAATACCCGAAGCGGACGCTGGGCCTGGAAACACCAGCATCAGGCAGACGGCTCCATTGACTATGTAGAGTTAAAGGGAGATGTGGTCTTCGATGATGTAGACTTTGGATATAATGATGATAAGATCGTCTTACACAATGTAAAATTATTTGCTACTCCCGGTCAGAAAATTGCTTTTGTCGGTTCTACCGGTGCTGGTAAGACCACCATTACGAACCTGATTAACCGTTTCTATGATATCCAGGATGGTAAAATCCGTTATGACGGTATCAATATCAACAAGATTAAGAAAGCTGACTTAAGACACTCTCTTGGCATCGTATTACAGGATACCCACCTCTTTACCGCCAGCGTAATGGAAAATATCCGCTACGGTAAACTGGATGCTACCGACGATGAAGTTATCGCTGCTGCAAAGCTTGCCAATGCTGATTCCTTCATCCGCCATCTTCCGGATGGTTACAATACCATGCTGACCGGTGATGGTGCCAACTTAAGCCAGGGACAGCGTCAGTTACTTGCCATCGCCCGTGCAGCTGTTGCCAATCCTCCGGTACTGATTCTTGACGAAGCAACCAGCTCCATCGATACCAGAACCGAGCGTATCGTTCAGGATGGTATGGATAAACTGATGGCAGGCAGAACAACCTTTGTCATTGCCCACCGTCTCTCCACTGTTAAGAACAGTGACTGTATCATGGTATTAGAGCAGGGCCGCATTATTGAACGGGGCAGCCACGACGAACTAATTGCCCAGAAGGGTAAATATTATCAGTTGTATACCGGACTGCACGGATAAACTTTCTACATGCAGGTTCTGTCATAGACAGTGCTTTATAGCTTTATAGCTTCTTAGCAACGTAAAAGACACGAAGTATGTTTCAACCAACTGTTGTTTGTCTGAACATACCTCGTGTCTTCTTTCGTATTCTATGCAATGTCTGCTATGCAAATGGTTTTGCCACAAATTTTCCTTTACAATATCTGGCAAGAATATTCCGGTCATTGCCATCATAGATATACTGCTTATTTTCGAATGAATTTATCATCCTGCGTGGTTTCATCGTCCGATACGTAACGTTCTACTCTCATGTGAAGGTCGTATTTATCCCTCAATGCCGCAATGGTCTGCATCATCGGAGAAGCATGATGCACATCTAATGCCTGCTGGTTCTCCCAACTGTCTATTAAAAGCACCGTTTTCTCATCCTGCATCGGTATAAAATATTCATACCTTAAATTGCCCTCTTCCCGGCGGATTGCATCTGCCGTTCCGCTGCTTTCCATCTCCCGGGCAAACTTTAATGCATTTCCATTTTCACCGGTGTAATAAAGATTTACTGTTATGCTCATATGCGTCTCCCTCCTGATAATACTTTTATTTTATAAATGTAATATTGCAGTTATCAAAATTCTAGTTATAAAGTCTCTAAGAAATGAATCATCAGTTTCTTTAATCCCTGTTGCTCTGTTGCAAGTATTACATTCATCAGATTTGCTTCTAACATTCGTTTCATTTTCTTCTTTAATTTCATATGCGTCACTCCTTTTTTAACGGAGCCCGGAATTTATTTTCCGGGCTCCAACATGCTATAAATGCAAGGGACATATGGCGATGTCTTCCTTACAGTCCAAGGATAACATGTTTTCTGTTCTCTGCAACAAGTGTGACGGATTTTGAATGATCGTTTCAAAAGAATCGGCTCTTATGAATGAAATCTTGAAATTTTGTTTCATTTTATTGCTATGATTTTTCTGTATCACACAGGTTCTTTGCACCAATCTCATAATATTGCTTGCTCAGTTTTATATTTTCATCATAACCGGCAGAAAATTCCATTGCAAACATAACATCCAGAAGGTATTTTGTTGCTGCGGAAAATGCCACTGTCCACAGTCCTTCCATCCGGATACTTCCACACTCTGTCAGTGTTCTTGGTGTCAGCAGAACCTCATCCACATATGCTTTCATCCTGCTTTTGCCCTGGGATGTAATCAGAATGGTTTTTGCTTTTGCCCGATGTAAATCCCTTACCAGTTCCACCAGCTTCTTATTATTTCCGGTATGACTAATCATGATGGACAGATGATTTTCATTATTCTGCAATGCCATCATCCTTTGTATATTATCTTCCGCATAAGTATTTGCCACCTTATCGCAATGGAAGAACTGACTGCAGCCGTAGCGTGCCAGATGTATATTCATATCAAAGGCATAGAAATCAATGTACTTGGCCTCATGCACCATTTTTCCCACCCGCGCCAGCTGATCAATCGTAAGAAGACGCTTTGTCTTTTCAACGGCAAGGGTGTCAATGTCCGCAATCTTATTCATAATGGTCATGGCATTTTCCTGCTGCTGTATTACAAAATGCTCTGTGGTCGTCTCCTGTCCACCCTCCGTACTCTGCAATTCACTTAGGAAACGCAGCCGGAATTCTCCATAATCCTGACAGCCGATTTTCCGGCAAAAGCGGCTTACAGCTGCAGTACTGCTATAAGAAACTTCCCCTAACTGCTTTGCTGTCATGGAAATGACAGCCTCCGGATGTTCCATCAGATAATCACGAATATTTCTTTCCCGTTCCGTCAAGTCCTTCCGCTCCTGCATCTGTCGGATAATTTCCATTTGCCATTCTCCTTTTTACGCATTGAATTCATCTAAAATTGCATACAATTCTTCAGCACTAGCTGCCAGATGTGTTGCTCCATGCTCCTTTAAAAATGGAACATCCCGGAATCCCCAGGTCACACTGATACATGGCATACCGGAATTTGCTGCTGTTGCAATGTCCACATCAGAATCGCCTACATAGACCGCTTCTTCCCTGCTGCTTCCAAGCTCCTTTAACGCCTGCATAACAGTGTCAGGTGCGGGTTTCTTACGAATGCCATCTTTTTCTCCAATGGCAACTTCAATCTTTCCTTTAAAATAAATCTGCTGTAATTCCTTTACTGCAAAATCCGCTTTATTTGAAACAATTGCAAGGCGATAGCCCTGTCCCTTTAAGGAAGTAATTATTTCTTCCACGCCCGGATAAAGACAGGTGGTATCATTACAATGCTCACCATAATATTCTTTAAAAGCTGCAAATACATGCTCAAATTCCGGATTTTCCTCTCCGCCCTCTAACGCACGCTCAATCAGCTTGCGGATGCCATTTCCGACAAATTTCCGGACATCCTCTATACTGTGCTGTGGCTGTCCATATTTTTCCAATGCATAATTGGTTGCATCAGTCAAATCCTTTAATGTGTTTAATAAGGTTCCATCCAAGTCAAAGATAACAGTGTTATATTTTTTCATCCTTCTTCTACCTTTCTGTCACTTCCCCCGCCCCATAATTAGCAGACAGCAAATGTAAATCATGCGCTGACATTGCTCATGAGAAGCTGTCTTCTTGTAGCCATATAATTTCTGCCACATTTTCTTTCTCAGACTCCGTGCACACGCAGATGTGGTAATCCGGTATCTCATCATACTCTGCGAAGCTTACCGGCTGCTGGATGCCTTCCCGGTAAAATGCGATGCCATCTTTCTTCGGATAAGATGCGATGCCATTCTCCCTCCGGTGAACTGCAATGCTCTTTAAGGGAAAGGTAATTCCTTCTCCACTCCATTTTACATAGCTTTCCTTGGCTGTCCAGAGGCGTACAAATGCCATTTCTTTATCCGGCTGGCTTTGTATCCATGCCTGCTCGTCCTTTGTGAAGCACTTGTCCAAAAGCGTCTGCTTTAATGCTCTCCGGTGTTCGATGTCAATTCCAACCGGTGCATCAGAAAATACCGCCACTGCATAGTTTCCTGTGTGAGACAGATTAAAATGCAGTCCCTCACAGCCTGCCACCTGCGGCTTGCCATGGGTTCCCATTATAAGCTGACAGGCATCTAAATCTATGCCATTTTCCCGTAACCCATAGGAAAGCAGGATGCCTGCAGCAATACTCCGCAGTCTGTCCTCTTCTTTTTTTATTTTATTTACCTTCTCCCAACGTGTGGGAAGCAATTTTATTTGTTCTTTATATTCCGGATGCTCTTTTAACAGCCGGATATCCATTCCATATATGCTCCACATATTCACATCATAGCACAAATACAAAAAGTTCTCCACATTCTGTTACAAAAAAGAATGTGCCTTGGTACATCCTCGCGGAGCATTTTTTACTTTACAGGAAAGCAATTTCCTGTAAAGTAAAAAATCCCCGGGCAAAATACTTCTCTTCCCATAAGAAGCATTTTGCCCGGGGTTCCACTTTTAAACTATGTAATTAGTCCTGATTGATAGTCTCATTTAAGATTCCAGTAATCTCTTTCATGGACTTTTCAAACTCTTCATCATTGTTGTTATTAAAAATCAGTAAATCATCTTTTACATTCGGATCATGCAGATCTTCCGGAATCTCAAAGTTACAGGATGCAATATATTCATCCCAGTGCTCTAACTTCCAGTCATCACGGTCAGATGCTCTGGTAATCATTCTCTCATGAACGATTTCTGGATCTGTCTGTACCCAGATTGTTACTAATGTAGCATCTTTCTTTGCCAGCTGGGCTTTCAGACCTTTGATATATTCCATATCACGGATTTCTCTTGTAAATGGTGCATTGATAAGAACCAGATCTTCATACTCCAATGCCTCCAGTGCCAGATTTACGACACATTCATATTCATAATCACGAATGTTCTTCTCAAAGAAATCACTGCTTCTATTATATGGCTGTCCAGCCACTACAAAAATCTGTTTAGATAATGTAATTAAAGTATCCTTATCCAGATATACAATATGATTTAATCTCTTTGCCAGTTCTTTTGAAATATATGTTTTCCCGCAAGCTGGCGGTGATGTTACGATAATCAGTTTCTTGCTCATTTCTACTTCTTCCTCCGTATTGCCTGTTCATTTTTCCCTCTATTATAAAACAGGTTTTCCGATAGAACAAGGGGTTTTTTTTACTTTTTTTCCTGTTTTTTCATAAATATGCAATATTTTTTAAGATAATAACAGCCGTTTATCTTAGAATTTCTCCGTTACTTTCGATTACTTTTTTGTACCAGTCAAAGGATTTCTTTTTGGTTCTCTTCAAGGTGCCTCTTCCCTCATTATCTTTATCTACATAGATAAAGCCGTATCGTTTCTTCATTTCTCCGGTGGAGGCACTTACCAGGTCAATGCAGCCCCAGGTGGTATAGCCCAGTAAGTCTACACCATCCTCTTCCACAGCAGCTATCATTGCCCTGATATGCTCGCTGAGATATGCTATCCGGTAGTCGTCTTCCACATAGCCGTTTTCATCCGGCTTATCTACTGCACCAAGTCCGTTTTCTACGATAAATAGCGGTTTCTGGTAACGTTCATAGAGTGTGTTCATGGTAATGCGAAGTCCCAACGGGTCAATCTGCCAGCCCCAGTCACTTGCCTTAAGATACGGGTTCTTCACAGACGCAAATACATTGCCATCGGTGGTATCGATTTTTACATCCGCACTGGCGCATCTGGATGCATAATAGGAAAAAGAAATGAAATCTACGGTATTTTCCTTTAAGACCTTTATATCTTCTTCCGTAATATCCAGTGTAATCTTTTCACGTTCAAAAAATTTCTTTGCATAAGCCGGATATTCTCCCCGCGCCTGCACATCAATAAAGAAATAGTTTTCCCGGTCTGCCTGCTGTGCCTTCCACACATCCTTCGGATTGCAGGAATAAGGATAGGTCTGTCCCGCTGCCAACATACAGCCAATCTGATTCTCCGGGTCAATTTCATGTCCAATCTTTGTTGCCTCTGCGGATGCCACCAGTTCATGGTGGGCTGCCAGATATTTGGCTTCTGTTTCGTTCTCACCTTCTTCAAAGGTCAGTCCCGCACCCATAAACGGAAGGTGCAAAATCATGTTGATTTCATTAAAGGTAATCCAGTATTTTACCAGCCCCTTATAACGGGTAAAAAGAACGGAAACAAGATTTTTATAGAAATCAATTAATTTACGGTTCTTCCAGCCACCATAGGCTTCAATGAGATGAATCGGGCAGTCAAAATGTGTAATCGTTACCAGCGGCTCAATGCCATATTTATGGCACTCCCGAAAGACATCCTCGTAAAATTTAAGTCCTTCTTCATTTGGCTCTGCCTCATCCCCATTTGGAAAAATCCTGCTCCAGGCAATAGACAGGCGGAAAGTCTTAAATCCCATCTCACCAAATAATGCAATATCTTCTTTATAATGATGATAAAAATCAATGGCTTCCATTCCCGGATAACTATGCTCTGCATCCGGAGCAAGCTTCACACCATGTCCTGACATCACCCGGAAACGGTCTTTTCCTGCCGGACAGATATCTACATTGGCAAGTCCTCTGCCACCTTCGTTATAAGCTCCTTCGCACTGATTGGCGGCTGTTGCTCCACCCCATAAAAAATCTTTTCTTAATCCTGTCATGTTCTTCCTCCTGTTTTTCTCTATAAAAGCTGCCACCGGCAGCTTTCGGATGTGCTATAACTTTAAGCCCGGCTAAAATCAGCCAGGCTTATGTTATGATAGTTTCAATAAATCTGAAAATGTGTGAATACTGTAATCTGTTCTTGCATCCTTTGCTGCTTCACCAATGCCAACCGCTGTCATTCCTGCGGCTTTTGCTGCCTGGATTCCTGCAGAAGCATCCTCTACAACATAACATACTTTCGGGTCTTCCTGCAAGAATTCTGCTGCCTTTAAGAATACCTCCGGGTCCGGTTTGGAATGGGAAATATTGGTTCCATCGGAAACGGTATCAAACATTTCTGTAAGTCCTGTCTTTTCTAAGATATATTTCGCATTTTTGCTGGAAGAACCGATGGCAAGACGATAACCTCTTTTCCTAAGTTCCCGCAGGGTATCCCTTACTTCATCCGAAACATCCTTTTTGCTCATGCTTCCTAAAAGCTCCCGGTAGCGGTTATTCTTCCTTTCCATCAAATGCTCTTTTTCTTCTTCGGAAAGTGCCTTTCCGTCATATCGTTCCAGTATAATTTCAAGGCTTTCCCGTCTGCTTACACCACGCAGACGGTTGTTAATGTTTTCATCAAAATAAATTCCCATGCTGTCTGCCATTTCTTTCCATGCCAGATAATGAAACCGGTCGGTAAAAACAATTACGCCATCTAAATCAAAGATTAATGCTTTCATTTTTTCCCTCTTATCCCTGTAATTTTATATGGTTCTTGTCTGTCTCTGATAGCAGAACGGGTCTACCGGATTCTTTCCCTTAAAGGATGACTCGCCATTTATTTTCTTTACCAGCATTTCAACGTTAAATTCATTGGCTGTATATGCATTGATAAAGGTCTCTATCATCGGCACATCCTGCATATGATACGGATTTGCAATGGAGATAAACATGGTCGGAATCTCATGGACAAACCATGGTGCATCATAGCCGATTGGTGGCCTCCAGTTGATTCTTACGGTAGTCTGGTTGCTGGCTGTCTTGATATTTGCAAAATAGATTACAAGGTCATACTTTGCACTTAATTCATCGGTAGAACCGGACATCAGTAATTCGCCCTGTTCTTTTTCCTCAAACCGCTCTACATCATAGCCAGCTTCCCGCATTTTCTCAATAAAGAGGTCTCCCACTGCCGGTTTTCCGCTGGCACTGATGGCATCTCCTAATACGATGGTCAGTACCTTCTTATATTTATCCTTAGAAAGTGGCAGAAGATTCTGCTCATCCTTTACCAGTGTAATTGCTTTATCGGATACCTGATATGCCATGTCAATGTGCTTCTTACAACGCAAAATATCAAGGGCAGACTCGTCCGGAATCAGAGTATGGGATTTCTGTTTTTCATGCAGCTTCAAAGATGCTTTTGTTGCCAAAATATAAGTAACCGCCTCATTCAGACGTTCTTCTGAAATTATGCCACTCTTAACTGCCTCTAAAACAGTCTCGTAATCCTCTTTCAGATTCTTCGTAAATAAAAGCATATCGCAGCCTGCATTGATGGATTTCGGAAGCAGCTCTTTTCGTCTTCCGGCACAGCCAAAGCCTACCATATTGGTGGCATCTGTAGTAATCATTCCGTTGAAACCAAGCTTTCCTCTTAACAATCCCTGTAGCAGTTCTTTCGATAATGATGCCGGCATGATTTCCTGATCGGTCAACTCCGGGTTCAGTTCTTTCTCATAAGCAGGTTGTGCAATATGTCCTGCCATAATGGTCTTTACGCCATTTTCAATAACCGCATGGTAAACTTCACCATAAGTTGCATCCCACTCTTTCGTACTGAGTGCATTGATGGTAGTAAGCAGATGCTGGTCTCTGCTGTCTACTCCATCTCCCGGGAAATGTTTTGCAGCGGCTGCCACGCCATGACTCTGACATGCTTCAATATACTGCACTGCCATTGCTTTTACACGGTCCTTATCATTTCCAAAAGTTCTGACATTGGTAATCGGATTTTCAAAATTCATATCAATGTCAACCACCGGAGCAAACGACCAGTTCACACCAACTGCTGCTCCTTCTGCAGCGGATATATCGCCCAGATTATATGCTTCCTTCACATCTCCGGTTGCTGCCACCTGAATCTCTCTCCCAAAAAAGGTTCCTTCATTTCCGATTCCGTCTCCGCCGGACTCTAAATTAGCTGCTAAAAGAAGTGGAATTTTACTGTTCTCCTGCAGGAATTTGTGGGTATCATAAATCACCTTTTTTGCAGAAGGGCGGTACATGACCGCCCCCGGATGATAAGTTGTAAGAATTTCTTTCAGTTCCTTCTGGTCATTCGTATTTCCATGAAGGCAGAAAAGCTGTCCTGCTTTCTCTTCCAGTGTCATAGCATCTCTTGTGGACTCTACCCACTGAATATCTTCTTCACTTAAATAGAATGGTTTTTCTTTCATTCTTATCATATTGACTTTTCTCCTTTTTCGATACATTTACCGCATGGTCTTACTCAATTACCAGCAAATTCTCCTGTGCCTTTACTGCTCCCTCTGCTGCCTTTCTCATGTCTTTAAATGCATCCATATTGGTAACGATAACCGGTGTTGTTACATCATATCCGGCTTCTTTGATTGCAGCCAAATCAAATTTGATTAATGGCTGTCCTGCGGTTACCTTTTCATTATTGGTTACTAATTTTTCAAAATATTTTCCGTTTAGTTTTACGGTATCCAGTCCGATGTGGATTAACATTTCCACGCCGTCCTCGGAAGTAAGTCCTACTGCATGTCCGGTATCAAATACCATAGTTACGGTTCCATCAAATGGTGCTACCACGCATCCTTCTTCCGGAACAATTGCTACACCTTTACCAAGTGCTTCAGATGCAAATGCTTCATCCTTTACTTCACTGAGTGGAATTACTTTTCCTGTAGCAGGGCTTGTTACAATTTTTTCACCCTCTGCTGCTTTTACTTCAATTTTCTTTGCTTCGTTATCTTCTTTCTTATCTTTGTATACAAGCATCGTTGCAACGAAGGATAAAATCATTGCTCCGACAACTGCGATAATACTCCATACCAGACTTGCGCTCTTTCCGCTTGGGTCAATGTAACAGGTGAAGCAGAAGATTCCCTGTCCACCCATGTTAAAGTAACGGGTTCCACCTACGACTGCCACTGCTCCAGCGATTCCGGATGCAATACAGCTGATGATAAATGGTTTCTTCAATGGTAATGTCACACCATAAATTGCCGGCTCTGTAATACCGAAAATTCCGGAAAACAGTGCGGAAATAGAGGTGGTACGAAGATTTTTATCTTTTGTTTTCATAATAATTGCTGCAAGAACTGCAATCTGTGTAAAGCATCCTGCACAGGTTGCTGCAAAAATGTAATCATAACCTAATGTTGCAAGGTTGTTTAATACGATTGGGAATAATCCGTTGTGTACACCAAAGATAACGAATACCTGCCAGAAGCCACCAATAAACAGACCAAATAATGCCGGGCTGATATTGAAAATTGCATTGGTCAGCCATGCAAGGATATTAGAAATCCAGGTTGCCAGTGGTCCGATTACAAGGAAGGTTAACGGTGCTGTTATCAGCAATGTAATCAATGGTACCAGGAAGGATTTTACAACTGCCGGTGAAATCTTCTTTGCAAATTTTTCTACTTTAGATGCAAACCATACGGATAAAATAATCGGAATAACGGTAGAAGAATAGTTGCTTAATAATACCGGAATTCCAAGGAATTTCGTATATACGGCTGATTCAAAAATAGTTCCCGGAAGAATGGTTGTAATTGGATCTCCGCTCATCAGGGAAATAATATTTGGATAAATTAAAATGGTTCCAAGTGCAATACCTATAATTTCACTGCATTTGAATTTCTTTGCTGCGGTATAACCAAGAATTACCGGGAAGAAATAGAAGATACAGTCACCGATTGCATACAGGATCTGATAAGTTCCGCTGTCTGTTGACAGTACGCCTAATGTGGTAAACAATACCAGTAAACCTTTTACGATACCACAGGCACACAGTAAACCGATTGCCGGAAGAAAGATTCCGGAGAATACATCTAATATACTTGTCTTCTGGTTTCCATCCTCGGATACCTGTGTATTTAAATGTGCTACATCCATTACTGCTTCATAAACATCCGGCACATGTGTTCCGATTACTACCTGGAACTGTCCGCCGCTCTTTACGATGTTTACAATTCCATCTGTTTTCTTTAACATTTCTTCATTTGCCTTGCTCTCATCTTTTAAGACAAACCGAAGTCTTGTAAAACAATGTGTCAATGATTTAATGTTGCCTTTGCCCCCCACATTTTGAACAATTATTCTGGCTAAGCCGTCATATTTATTCGCCATAATAAAGCCCTCGCTTTCTTTTTTTGATAAATTCATCATATTTGATATTTGCCTTTTCATCATTCCATAAATTAGCATGTTTTTTTCCAATTTTTAGCGTTTGAAAAGGGGCTTTCTTTTATTTTTGTAAGTATTATACAAAAAATAGAACCACTTTTTGTACAAAAAAGCAGTTCTATTCTTTTATCGTTCCTTTGCCATCTTCCGGTACTGATGCGGTGTGACAGAGTATGCCCTTTTAAAATCCCGGATAAATGCTTTCGCATCCGGCTCCCCTACATTTGCCGCAATATCGATGATATTTAAATCAGTCTCTACCAGCAGTTCCCTTGCCCTATCTACCTGCAGATTTTTCACATATCCGGTAAAGGTCTGTCCCACATAATTTTTAAAAGAACGGGAAAAGTGCTCCTGAGACAGTCCAAAATGTTCTGCCGTATCTTTCAATGTCAGCTCTTCCGTATAATTTTTCTTGATATATTCCAATATCTGTTTATACCGCTCGCCATACTTCTGGGTTTTCACATCCATGATACTCTCTTTATCCACTTTAAAATCATTTACTAAGATATAGAGAATTTCATACATGACGCTTCTTAACTGTAACGCCTTCCATGGGTTCTCACTTTTATAAAGCCTTAGCATTTCCATCATTTTCTCTGTCAGCTTATGATATGCCTCATTCTTTTCTTCCACCACAAAGTACCAGTTGTCAAATTCCGGAAATACTTCTTTCAGCAATTCATAGGAAATGATAAGAGAGCAGCCCGCCTTTTCTCCCTCCCCAAAGCCGTATACCTCATGGGGTTCTCCACTGTTGATAATCACAAGGTCATCATCTCTTAATACGCTGGTCTTTCCATTACACCAGACAGTACAACCTGTCTTTGAGACATAAAAAAGCTCCAGACTGCGATGCCAGTGTTTCGGATATCTTCCAAAATACCTTTTTCCCAAGGCGGATTGTCTTTCCTCCGGAATATGAACCGCCACGTCAAATAATGTGTGCGGCACAATTTTAAAGGCATGGTACTCTTTCATCTTATGTGCTTCGTAGAATCCTTTTTCCATCTTTCCTTATCTGCACTTTCCCTTCATTTTATGTCTCTTATTATATGCAAAAAAAAGCCCTTTTTCCACACAAATTTGATTTGCACATTTATTTTATCCGGTGTATATTTTTACTGAAGTAATTTACTTTATTTCGAAAAGAAAGAAGGACAAACAAATGGAACACATTGCAAGAAATGATGCTTTTGCATTACTGAAAAAATATAACAAAGACCCTTTTCATATCCAGCATGCGCTTACCGTTGAAGCTGTTATGAAATGGTATGCCAATGAATTAGGCTATGGCGAGGATGCCGAATACTGGGGTATCGTGGGACTGCTTCACGATATTGACTTCGAATTATATCCTGCCGAGCATTGTCTTAGGGCTCCGGAATTATTAAAGGAAGGCGGTGTCTCGGATGACATTATTCATGCGGTCTGTTCCCACGGCTACGGCATTACCGTAGAATGTGGCACAACCATTGATGTGGAACCGCTTCACGAAATGGAAAAGGTCTTATTTGCTGCAGACGAATTAACCGGTCTTATCTGGGCTGCCGCACTGATGCGTCCATCCAAAAGCACGAAAGATATGGAATTAAAATCCCTAAAGAAGAAATATAAAAGCAAAGGCTTTGCTGCCGGATGTTCCCGCGAGGTCATCGAGCGCGGTGCCACTCAGCTTGGCTGGGATTTAGAGAAACTGCTTACCATGACTTTACAGGCAATGGCGGCAACCGAAGATGAAATTAAGGCGGAAATGGACGCGGAATAATTTTTCTGTCTTGCTCCTGCCCTCTTCCTATGTTAAAATGTGAAAAAGCATATATTATACAATCTATATGGCACTTTCTATAGTTCAAATCCGGTTCTGCATAGAACCCAGCATTTCTGTATCTATCTATGCTTTTGATTCACTATTTAACTAAAAAGCAGGAGCGATACAGTATGGAAATACCTGCCATTATTCGATAGCAGGTAATCTTTTGCCACTGGATATGATATTTATTTTCTATTGCTGCTTATCCTCCTGCCACACACAAGGAGGACTTGCCTATGACAGGAAAAACACATGAAACAAACGAAGCAACGAAACTCACACCGGTGGCGAACCGCAAATTTAAGGACACTGTTTTCCGGATGTTATTTTCGGATAAGGAAGCACTATTATCCCTTTATAATGCAGTTAATAACAGTCATTACACGGATTCCGGTGCACTTGAAATTGTAACCCTGGAAAATGCCATTTACATGGGAATAAAGAACGATCTGGCTTTTATTCTGGACATGAATCTCTATCTATACGAGCATCAGTCCACAATGAATCCAAATATTCCGCTTCGGGATTTATTCTACATCGCAGCGGAATACCAGAAACTTGTGGATAAGAAATCCCTGTATTCTTCTGCACTACAAAAAATTCCAAATCCCCATTTTATTGTATTTTATAATGGAAGCACACCGATAGATGACTGCTATACCAGCCGTTTGTCAGATGCTTTTTATCATGCAACCGACAATCCATCGTTGGAACTTATTGTTACTACATTCAATGTAAACGCAGGACACAACACCGAGTTAATGTCCCATTGCCAGATATTAAAGGAATATTCCATTTATGTTGCAAAGGTTCGTTCCTTTGCAGAACAGATGCCTTTGGATGATGCCGTACAAAAGGCTGTCACCGAATGCATTCAGGAAAATATTCTGGCAGATTTTCTTAGGAAGAATCAGGCGGAGGTAATTGCTATGAGTATTTTTGAATATGATAAAGTTGAAGAAGAGAAAAAACTGAGAAAAGCTGAATTTGACGCCGGTGTTGAGCAGGGATTAAAACAAGGCGTTGAACAGGGGATTGAGCAAGGATTAAAGCAGGCTTCTACCGATACCGCCCTTCGTCTATTGAATACCGGAAAATTTGATGTAAAGGAAATCGCAGAACTTTGTAATCTTCCTTTAGAGGACGTTACTGCACTCATGAAATAACTTTTATATTACATAAATATTTGATACCTATAGAACCTGCCACCGGCAGCTCAAGAAACCCGCAGACCACCTGTTTTCAAACAGATAATCTGCGGGTTTCCTGCTATAATCCTATTTCGAATTCTATTTCCGGTTCTATCTATATTATATCTTCATTTATAACACTATCACAGCATACCACAACTTTCCTGTTGCTTACTGGTACTTGCTGGTTGCCTTCAGTCGGGTCAGGGCACGGGATAAGGATGCTCTGGAATGATAGTATTCCTGAATGCTCTGCTTCTGCCGCATCTGCTCCTCGGCACGTTCTTTTGCTTCTCTGGCACGGGCAACGTCAATCTCTTCCGGATGCTCTGCAGTTTCTACCAGAAGCGTCACACGGTTGTTGACGATTTCCACAAAACCCATGCCAACTACTGCATATTCCCAATTTGCAGTACCTTCCGGCTGAAAACGCATTTCACCCTCATCAATGGCAATGACCATATCTTCATGGTGTGCTAAAATCTCTTTCTGTCCGTCATATTCCGGAACAATCAGAGAACGGCATCTGCCGGCATAGAATACCCGGTTTGCTGCAATTATTTTTAAATAAAATGTATTTCCTGCCATACCTGTACCTCTATTCTAAAGATGATAGCTTCTATGCATTCTGGTGTTCCATCTCTTCTGCTTTACGAATGACATCTTCTACTGTTCCTACGTTGAAGAATGCATTTTCCGGATACTGATCCATATCACCATCGATGATTGCCTTGAATCCACGAATGGTTTCAGCTAATGGAACGTAAACACCCTTTACACCGGTAAAGTTCTCAGCTACATGGAACGGCTGTGATAAGAACTTCTGAATCTTTCTTGCTCGATATACCAGTAACTTATCCTCGTCTGCCAGCTCTTCCATACCAAGAATTGCGATGATATCCTGTAACTCTTTGTATTTCTGCAGAATCTCCTGTACTTTCCGGGCTACCTGATAATGTTCTTCTCCAACGATGTCTGCCTCTAAGATACGGGATGTAGATTCCAGCGGGTCTACTGCCGGATAAATACCCTGCTCTACAATCTTTCTGGAAAGTACGGTGGTCGCATCCAGATGTGCGAAAGTAGTAGCCGGTGCCGGGTCAGTTAAATCGTCTGCCGGTACATAGACTGCCTGAACGGATGTAACAGAACCGTTCTTTGTAGATGCAATACGCTCCTGCAATTCACCCATTTCAGTTGCCAGTGTCGGCTGATATCCTACTGCGGAAGGCATACGTCCTAACAATGCAGATACCTCAGAACCTGCCTGTGTAAAACGGAAAATATTGTCAATGAAAAGAAGCACATTCTGGTGTTTCTCATCACGGAAATATTCTGCCATGGTAAGTCCGGTCTCAGCCACACGCATACGTGCTCCAGGCGGCTCGTTCATCTGACCGAACACTAAGGCCGTCTTCTCTAATACACCGGATTCCTTCATTTCTGTCCAGAGGTCATTACCCTCACGGGAACGCTCTCCAACACCGGTGAAAATAGAATATCCACCATGCTCTGTTGCAATATTACTGATTAACTCCTGGATCAATACGGTTTTACCTACTCCGGCTCCACCAAACAATCCAATCTTACCACCTTTTGCATATGGAGCTAAAAGGTCGATAACTTTAATTCCGGTCTCTAAGATTTCTTCTGCCGGATTCTGGTCTTCAAATGCCGGCGGTTCACGATGAATGACCCATTCCGGTGCATCCTTCAGTGGTTCGCCACCATCGATTGCCTCTCCTAATACGTTGAACAGTCTTCCCAGTGTCTGCTCTCCGACCGGAGTTTTTATTCCGCTTCCTGTAGCGGTTACTTCCATATCACGGCAAAGTCCCTCACTGGAAGCTAACATAATACAACGTACCGTATGATTTCCGATATGCTGTGCCACTTCCATGATGCACTTCTTATCGCCGTTTTTCACTTCAAGGGCGTCTTTGATTGCCGGCAATTCTTCGTCTTCAAATGAGACATCCACTACCGGTCCTAACACCTGTATGATTTTTCCTGTCTTCATGAAAAAGCCTCCTTATCACTGCCTCTTTTTCCGTTTCTGAGCTTTCGCTCCTGCAATGACCTCGGTTATTTCCTGGGTAATTGCTGCCTGTCTTGCACGATTATATAAGATATCCAGCTCATGGAGCATGTCTTTGGCACTTTTGGTTGCTGCCTCCATTGCCATCATTCTTGCGTTCTGCTCGCAGGAATAAGACTCAACTAACGCTCCATAGATGAAACCAACTACATAATCCGGTACAATTCGATCCATCACCGCCTCCGGAGATGGTTTCAATGCCAGTTCCTCCATCGGAATATCTGCAGGCAGTTTCACGTTAAAACTTGCTTTCTTCAGAGGGAGCAACTGTCTGATCTGTGTCTCCTCCTGAATCGCATTGACCATGCTGGTATAGATGATATAGACTTCGTCTAACTCTTCTTTCCGGTACAGTTCCAGAAGTTCCTCTGCAATATTTCTTGCACGGTTCAGTGTCGGATTCTGTACGGTATAGTGGAACTGCTTATCAATCTCAATTCCACGCTGTTCAAAATAGTGACGGCCTAACTCACCTAATACAAACAGTTTGTTATTTTTATGTGCTTTCAAATGCTCCTCTGCAAGCTTTAATACATTATGGTTATAGGAGCCTGCCAGACCCTTATCTGCCGTAATAACAATATAACCTACCATCCGTTCTTCCGGCTTTTTCTCTTCGTTGGTCTTAAAATAAATGTCCTCAATATCCGGAAGATGTCTTAAGATTCTGCTCATTTCCGACTGCAGGGTAAAGAAATAAGGTTCTGTGTCAGAAAGCATTTTCTTTGATTTCTTCAGCTTCGAAGAAGAAATCATATACATTGCATTGGTAATCTTCAATGTATCATTGATACTCTTCATCCGATCCTGAATTTCCTTTGCATTTGCCATAACAACACCTGCTCATTCCTATTGATTTCTACTGTCTTCGAATTCTTTTGCAGCCGCAATAATCTTATCGGTCAGTTCATCGGAAAGCACTTTGGTTTCTTCGATTTCCCTGCCGATTTCCGGATGCTTCAAATCCATATATTCAAGAATCTCATTCTGATACTGTTTTACATTCTTTGTTTCTACTTTATCAAATACACCATGGTTTGCCATACACAGTGTCTCTACCTGCTCATGCAGGGAAAGCGGATGGCAGAGTGGCTGTTTTAAAAGCTCCATCAATGCTTTTCCATGCTGTAACTGTGCCTTGGTCATATCATCAAGGTCCGATGCAAACTGGGTAAATACTTCCATCTCACGATACTGTGCCAGGTCGATACGGATACTTCCGGATGCCTTCTTCATTGCCTTGGTCTGTGCAGCACCACCGACACGGGATACGGACAAACCAACGTTGACTGCCGGACGCATACCTGAGAAGAAAAGGTTACTCTCTAAGAAAATCTGTCCGTCTGTAATGGAAATGACGTTGGTCGGAATATATGCGGATACATCTCCTGCCTGTGTCTCAATGATTGGCAGTGCGGTAATGGAACCTCCGCCCAATTCTTCACTTAAACGGCTGGAACGCTCTAACAATCTGGAATGTAAGTAGAATACATCACCAGGATAAGCTTCACGTCCCGGAGAACGCTCTAACAGCAGAGAGATTGCACGATATGCTACCGCATGTTTGGATAAATCATCATATACGATTAACACATCTTTTCCCTGATGCATAAAGTACTCTGCCATTGCAGTTCCTGCATATGGTGCGATGTACTGCATGGATGCAGGATCACTTGCAGTTGAGGAAACCACAATGGAATAATCCATTGCATCATGCTTGGTCAGTGTAGATACGATTTTTGCTACACTGGACGCCTTCTGTCCGATGGCAACATAGATACAGATTACTCCTTTGCCTTTCTGATTAATGATGGTATCTGTTGCAATGGAGGTCTTTCCGGTCTGACGGTCTCCGATAATTAACTCTCGCTGTCCTCTACCAATTGGGAACATGGAGTCAATGGACAAGATTCCTGTTTCCATTGGTGTATTTACTGATTTACGTTCTACAATGCCCGGTGCTTCCTCTTCGATTGGACGATAATCATCTTCCTTAATCTCGCCCTTTCCATCAATCGGCTCACCTAATGCATTGATAATTCTTCCAACAAAGCCTTCCCCTACCGAGATTCCGGCTTTTTTCCTGGTACGAACCACTTTGGTTCCTTCTTTGATTCCGGTATCACGGCCGAATAAAATAACACCGATTTCATTCTGTCTGATATCCTGTACCATTCCTTTGACACCGTTATCAAATGCAACAATTTCACCATACATTGCATGGTCAATTCCGTAAATGGTTGCAATTCCATCACCAACCCAGATTACGGAACCGGTCTCACGACTGGATTCATCCCAGTCAAATTCTTCTATCTCGCTCTGGATAATCGAGATTATGTCTGCAGCACTAATTGCGCCCACAGGCTTCACCTCCCTGTTAATTTTCTTTCCAACTGACGTAAGCGGCCTTCATAGCTTCTGTCATATTCTTTATGATGAACCTTAATGATGTATCCGCCTAAGAGATTCTCATCTTCCTTTTCTGTCAGAACAATCTCACAGTCGGGATATTTCTCTGCAAGAATCTTTCTTGCCTCTGCTTCTTCTTCCGGCTGTGGTGTGCCTGCACAGGTCAGTTCTGCACGCAGGATATGATTCTGTCTGTCCCAATAGAGATAAAATGCATCCAGGATATCCTCTATTTCTCCGATATAACCCAGTCTGCACATCATCTTGGTATAGTTCACAAGCACCTTGGATAATCCGGCATCCTGATAAATTTTCTCTATCACGGCATCCTTCTTATGTATGGAAATCACCGGACTTGTGAGAACCTTAAGCAGTTCCGGTGTAAGCTCATAAAGCTCCCGGAGTTCATCTGCCTCCTGTCTTGTGGCACCCAGCCGATACAATACCTTTGCGTTATTTACTGCTTCCTGTGTCATGAGCATCACCTGTTTTCATAATTTTCCGTGCAGCGATAACTGCCAGTTTGGCAATCTCAGCCTGAGCTGCCTGCTGTGCCTTTTCCTGCTCGTTTGCAATATCTTCCTTGGCTTTTTCTAACATATGCTCAGTCTCTTCCCGGGTCTTCTCTACCGAGCGTGCATGCTCTTCTTCTGCTCTTGCTCTGGCATCAATAATAATCTGGTCTGCCTCCGTTCTTGCATCCGATAAGCGTTCTTCATAATCTGCCTTTAATTTTCTGGCATCTTCTTCGCTTTTCTTTGCATCGTCGAACTGCTTCTTTACCATTTCTTCTCTTGCCTCAATCACATTCATGACTCTCTGATAAAGAAATTTACGAAAGACTACATATAATACCAGCAGATTTACAACGGTCCATAAAATATTCCAAAAATTAATGCTAAGCATTTCCCGTACCTGCCTTTCTATAATCTTTCTTTATTATTTTAAGAAGAGGATGATTAACAATGCGATAACGAATCCGTAAATAGCAGTTGCCTCTGCCAATGCACATCCAAGAAGAAGTGATTTGCTGATTTTGCTCTCTGCTTCCGGCTGTCTTGCAATTGCATCTACTGCGGATGATGTTGCTTTTCCAATTCCAAGTCCTGCTCCAATACCTGTTAATACTGCGATACCTGCTCCGATTGCTACTAATAATGTTGATGACATAATATGCACTCCTTTTCTTTTCTACTTTTTTGTTTCTCTTTTTGTTTTTTCTTCCCTATTCGGTTGCTTCTTTGACGAACAATGCGGTCAGAAATACGAATACATATGCCTGAATCAATCCGTCAAAAATGTCAAAATAACAGCTAAATACTGCTGGCAGAATTGCCGGTACTACCATTTTCAGCAATTCCATAATGACAAATGAACCTAATACATTTCCAAAAAGTCGCATACACAGCGACAATGGTTTGATAAAGACCTCCAGAATATTGATTGGAAGTACTACCGGCATCGGCTCTGCAAAACTCTTAAGCCAGCCCTTCGTTCCTTTCCTGCGGATACCCGCCATCTCAATCAATATGATACTCATCAGGGACAATGCCACAGTAACATTCATATCCTTGGTCGGTGGTTTAAATCCCAGCAGACCGATTAAGTTGGCAATTCCAATATAGATTGCCACCGTCATAAGATAAGGAATATACTGCTTTCCATTTTCGCCTATGGTATCCCGGAAGAAGTTATTCAACCCGTTTACAGCCGTTTCCAGAATAATCTGTCTGCGTCCCGGATGTTCCACACTTAAGTTCCTGGTCAGGAGTATGCACAGCACAATAACTACTGCCATGATAATCCAGGTTACTACTACGGATTCATAAATGGGAATGCCTCCGAATATCGGAATTGTAAATACCGTTTCACAGTTCAATTCTTCCATCAGGCTATTTACCAGAGCATCCATCTGTCTCACTTCCTTCTGCTGCTCTAAGGCATTTTTAAATCGTTAAAATTCTAACAAGAAAAAAATGCAAACGCAACCGTTTTCTTCCTGTGAAAATAGGTCTGACCATTTGCTGTTTTTTCGTGTAAATATTCCATATTCTTCTGCAATTTTTGCCAGTTTTTTGGTTGTTTTTTTATGCAATTTGTACACTTGCGTCAATTTGTATATTTTGGTATTAAAAAAATGCAGAAATTTCCTGTTTTTTCACAAACATTTTCTGCATTTTTCTTATTCTTTATAGACTTTATACAATTTTAATCATTAAGCTTACTTCACCAGAATTCCGTGGTGTTCCTCCATATAACCGCCGAAAATGGCATTCTTATAGCCTAATTTCTTAAATGCTTTTACCGCCTTTTCGGACCGGTAGCTGTAACTTCCTATAATATAAAAAGATTTTTCCTTATCCGGGAATCTCCGCAAAATACGGTCTTCCGTTATCTTGTCCAGCGGAATATTCTTTGTTCCTGCCACATGTCCTTTCTGGTAATCTTCCTTTGCCCGGCAGTCAATTATAATTGCATTTTCCGAAGTATGCGCTGCATTGATTGCTTCATTTACAGTCAGACGTTTCTTAAAAATACCCATTCTTCTGTTCCCTTCTTCTTTTGTTATGCTTTTGCCTGCATATAAATCCGGATGTTTTCTTCTAATAAATCCAGATCCACCGGTTTGGCAATGTGTGCATCCATCCCTGCTTCCATACAGGTCCGGATATCTTCCGCAAAGGCATTGGCAGTCATGGCAAAAATCGGTATTTTCGCTGCTTCCTTCTTCTTAAGTCTCCGGATTTCTTTCGTTGCATCATAGCCATTCATAACAGGCATCTTAATGTCCATTAAAATAATATTATATCGTCCTTCCTCCGCTCTTGCAAACATTTCTACTGCTTCCTTGCCATTTACTGCCCGGTCACAGTCTGCACCTTCCATTTTTAACAGTTCTTCCAATATTTCTGCATTTAAATCATTATCATCTGCTATCAGAAAACGCATTCCTTTTAATGTCATTTTCTCTTTTTCTGTTGCTTGTCCTTTTCCCTGCAATTGCTGCTCTTTTCTTGCCTGTTCGATGCACCGTTTAAAATTTGTCACAAAAAACGGCTTGCTTAAAATACTTTGAATTCCAGCATAACCCGCTGCTTCTTCTATCTCTTTACAATCATAGGCAAAAAGCAGTAATACTGTTTTCTCTCCCAGAATCTGATGCAATTTTTCTGCTGTAGTAACACCATCCATTCCCGGCATCTTCCAGTCTATAATTACAACATCCCAACTCTTTGTTTTTCCAGTTTCTACCATCTGTTCTGCCATATGAACCGCCATTTCGCCGGAATCTGCTGTCTGCACATCAATCCCAAACGGATGCAGCGTATCCATAATATATCTTCCTGATTCACTCTCATCATCAACCACCAGTACCTGGCTTATCTTCTGCAGTTTCCACCAGTTAACCTTCTCCTGGTACTTTATTTTCCGGAAATTCAAAATCACCTCAAAAGTAGTTCCTTTTCCAAGCTTACTCTCCACATGAATGCTTCCACCCATTAACTCCACCAGGCTCTTGGCAATTGGCATTCCAAGACCCGTTCCGGAAACCGGATTAACAGTGCTTTGCACTTCCCGGCTGAATGGGTCAAAAAGATTCTTAAGATACTCTTCACCCATCCCCTGTCCATTATCACTGATCCGGAACTGATACTGTGCAAAGTTTCCCTTTTTCTTTGGTACTTCTGTAATATCAAATACTATCTTACCGCCCTTTGGGGTATATTTTACTGCATTGGATAAAATGTTCAGCAGTATCTGCTTCAGACGTAATTTATCTGCTTCCACTTCTTCTGTTTCTATCCGATGTACATGAATCATGAATTCCTGCCTCTTCTCTCTGGTCTGTGAACGGATGATCATATCCAGTTCTTCCACCAGTTCAGCAATATTCGTGTTCGTAATATTAAGGACCGTTTTACCGGCCTCAATCTTCGACATATCAAGGACATCATTAATGAGTCCAAGCAGATGTTCCCCTGAATAAGTCAGTTTTCTTGCATATTCCCGGACACAATCCGAATTTTCAGCATCTCTTGAAATCAGTGTAGCCAGTCCCATAACCGCATTTAAAGGAGTCCGCATATCATGGCTCATATTGGATAAAAATACACTTTTCGCTTCATTGGCACGCTCTGCCTCTGCTTTTGCCGTATTTGCAAACTGCACCGTCTCTTCCAATGCAGTATTGACTTCTTCCAGCTTCTCTGCTGCTTCTGCCTGCTGCATTGCATTTCGTCTCGCGTAAGCTACCTTATTCTTTTCATTATAAATCCATAGAATACTGATACCCAGTGCTGCTAACATTGCAATGATAATGCAGGTCACTGTCAGCCAGATATGCAGCATCATAATCTGATAATCTGCCAGTACATTCTGCACAATCGTACTGTCCACTTCACAGGCTATCATATACTGTGTTCCTTTTAATGCACGATACGAAAAATAGTCGGACTCATTTTCACGTTCCAGGGTTATACACCCGGAGCTGCGTTCTGCATAGTCCGACTTCACTTTTTCATAATCTTTCTTATTCATAATCTTTTGTTCATGGTAACTATCAAACAGATTATAATTTATGGTTACTTCACCCGGCTCATTATTAATGCTTGCGTATGCCACTTCTCCGTTTTCATCCATGACATAGATATTAGCCTGTCCGTTATAAGCAGACGTTACAAAAAGATCGTTAATAATCTGTGGCCGGAAGAGAAATGCAATTGCTTCATATTCTTCCCCATTGACCAAAAAAGAATCTACTGATTTTGCAATTATAAAGATTTCCTCTCCATCCTTCCAGGTGCAGTACTGGGCAATTCCTTTATTCTCACCAAATAATTCCGACAATCCATCCTGCATCTGTATCCTGCCATTCAGTCCACGCATGCACAGATATTCACCTTCATCATTGACAAAGACAATATCCCGCACCATATTACTTTCCATAGAGTCAAAATAGTTCTGGTAATCTTTCAGTTCTGCTTCCCTTTCCCCATCCCCGAACATATATTTTTCAATAGAATCTATCTGTTCATAAGTAATCTCCAAACGGTTCCGGTAAGCACGCTCCATCTGTTCCATCAGTTCAGATAAACTCTGTTTGCTATTCTTATCAATGTATTGGTTTGAACCCCCAAGGTCTTTTGACATCCATCCAAATATCAAAGCCATAACCACAATACATACAATTAATACCGTAAAAACCTTTTTTTCCTGCTTTTCCTTTTTCATCCCGCATAATACCTTCCAATCTGTTTCAGCTTATCAGACTGGTTCCTGCAAATTTTGTCGAAAAAACAAGATGTCTCTGCCTAATTAAATCTTTCCTGAAGTCCGTTTTTCCCTTAAGTCCTCTACCAGCGCATAAACCTCCGGTCTCCGTTCCTTCAGATGTTCGTCTAACGCATGCCGGCGTTCTTTAAAGCGCTCTGCCAGTTCCGGATGTTCCTTTGCAATACGCTCATGTACTTCCCGTCGATGTTCCTCTAACCGCATAGCCAGCGTTCTTTCATCTTTACCGGAAATATTAACAATCTCTTTCAAATGTTCCTCTAAATGCTCCAGCCACTCATCTTCGTCCAGTTCTTCCATATGGGACCAGCTTCCATGTAACAGCTTTTCCACATCTCCTGTCTTTTTCAGCTGTTCTATCTGTGCCACAATCTGCCGCTCTATAGCATCTTCAGTTTCCGAACCAAATGCCCAGACAAATTCCTGCACCCGGTTATCCGCCCGCTTTCTTGAGGCACTGCGCTGTCTATTGTCTACACCGCCCTCCAGCGGATAAGGACGTTCATAACCCATATCCTTTAAAGCAATATGTATTGTTCTTCTTGCGCTGCCCTCTTCTATGATGTGTCCCAGACCAAGCTTTCGCATCTGTTCATTCAAATCTGCAATATGTTCTGTAATATAAAAACAGATACCACGTTTCTTAAGACCCTGATACAGCATTTCCAACTGATCCGCCGCTGTAATGTCCATGGAGCCGATAGCACTGGCATCTAAAATGACTGCCTTCGTATCCTCTTTTATATTGTCTTCAATGTCCCGCTTTAACATCTGCACATTAGCAAAAAAGAGATTACTGCTGAACCGGTATATCAGAACGCCTTCTATCGCATGTATCTGATGACTTTCTTTTAAATCCCGGAAATGGCGATGTCCCGGCTGGATTCCAAGAAAACATCTTGATGGCTTGGCAGTACGGATAATCATCTCAGTAAAGGAAAGTATAATGCCAATCAAAACACCATTGATGGTTCCAAGCATCAGCACGCCAAAGAATGCTCCTAAGAAAATGAAGAATTCTGTACGGCTGACCTTCAGCAATCTTGCTGCAAGCTCAAATTCCGTTGCCCCAAGTAATGCAGAAATTACAATTGCCGTCAGCATCGGAATCGGAAGATAGCCGATAAATCCGGTTCCGCAAAGCAGCAATACCAGCATGGATAAACCGGCTATGATTCCGGTCAGCTGTGTCTTACTCTGATACTGTTCTCCCATTGCAGTTCTTGAAACAGAGCCATTAATAGGACAGCAGCCTGTAAATGCTGCCAGGAAATTTCCCATGGAGAATGCAAAAATTTCCTGATTATCATTCATTCGATATCCATTCTTCTGTGCGAAATTATTTTCTGCCAGAAGCGTTTCTGCCATAATGACCACTGCCACCGAAAGGCTGATAGTTACCACCTCTTTCATCGGAAGCATGCGGATATCCGGAATCACAAACTGTGGAAGTCCCGGTTCTACTGCAGACAGCGTCTGGATTCCCCATTCCCTCACCGGAAAAAATTTTGTCATTACTGCTCCTGCTGCCATTAAAAGCACTGCCATTGGAAATTTCGGCATTACTTTCTTTGATACAAGAAGTATCAGAAGGGAAATGCCGCCTAAAATCAGGGATGGCAGATTCACCTTCGTCTGCCCGATATGCTCCACCAGCTCAATGAGTTCTCCAACGCCGGCGGTACCGCCCATTAACTTTGGTACCTGCATCAGAATAATCGTGGTGCAGATTCCGGTAATAAATCCACCCATAACCGGTGCCGAAATATAGTTCACCAGTTTTCCCGCTTTCATAAAATAAAACGCCAATAACCAGACTGCCACAAAGAAAGTAAGTACCGGCACTGCTGCAATTGCTTCACTGCTTCCACTCTCAATACCAAGTCCCACCAGTGCCGAACCGATTAAGGCTGCCGGTGCCGCATCTACGCCAAAAATAAACTGTGGTGAAGTCGAACACAGTGCAAATATCAGAATTGGGAAAATGGAACCATATAGACCATAGACTGCCGGAAGTCCTGCAATCTGTGCATAGCCCATAGCTATCGGAATGGAAACTGCCATAATAATAATACCGGCCAGAATATCCTTTGGAAAATTTTTCTTATCATATTTACGAATGGTAGCTGCAAGTTGTATGCGCATATTATCGCTTCTTTCTACTATATTATTTTTTATTATACGGCAAATAAGATGATTGTACAATTCTTTTGGCAGCAGAAAGGACAGGCTCTTTATCCGTGCCTGTCCTTTCTGTTCTGGTTGTTCTAATTATTCTGTTCTGTTTATTCCATTCTGATTATTCTTTTTTATTTCTGATTATTCATTTTCAGTTGCTTTCTTTCTTCTGAAAACAAACATTCCTCCACAACCTGCTGCAATTAATGTCATACAAACTGCAATTGCAGAATTATCACCTGTCTTTGGTTTACCGGATGTCTTTACGGTTGGCTGGCTATTTGCTGTTGTTGATGCATTTGCTGCTGTCCCAGCCGCACCACCGGAAGCTGTACTGTCACTTCCGGAAGTTGTCCCGCCATTTCCGGATGTTGTACCACCATTTCCTGTGGCTGCCGTATCTGCCAGCTTTTCTGTGGTAATAAGATAAGTAGAGCAATGATTCTGTTTTACGGTCAGATATCCTTCTGAATCTACTACTCCCGCATCAATATTTAAAATCGTTCCATTGTCAAATAACCGGCTGTAATATAAGGTCTTTCCGGCATACCGGGTTCCCACAAAAATACGAATCTGTGCTTCTGCCGGAAGCTGACCGGAATAATTATACTTAATCTGTTCAATGAAAATATTCTTATTTACTGCACTTGGAAGTGTGCCCAGCTCACTGTAATCTTTTACAATCTTTACTCCAAAATCATAGCTGGAAACATGATCAACGGCTGACATGGTTCCTTTTCCAAAGGTAAAGGAAAGCTCATCATTGGATTTGATAACAATGTCCTTTGTCTGATTCTCTGCCAATATCTGCCGGAATCCATTGTCGGAAATAGCGGTATCTCCATCTGTTACATCCACTACGCCATTCACTACAACCTGCTTCGGTGTAAAGGAAATCACATCCGCCCCGGAATATACATTGTAAACATTCTCTACTTCTTTTCCTTCAAATTCATAACCAGCCGGTAAGGTATCTTCCGCAAGCGCCATGTTTTCTACAAGTTCTTTCATAACCGGATGTGCTGCGTCCATAAGATATCTGGTTTCCTGTGTATTATAATCCGTATAACTCATAAGAATCGGACAAAGAATCCGGTAAGAATTACCAGCCTCATAATAGGTTCTTCTATAAATAAAGGTGTCTCCCGTATCCTGTTTCTTTACCAGACAGGCATCACTTCCTCCACTTGCCATCGTAGTGGAATAATAAGCTGCTATCTCTCCATTTGCTGTATATGCCGAAATATCCGTAAGCTTATCTTCTACAGTTATTGCTACTTCTGCACCCAGAGCAGCACATTCCTGTAATTTTTCAATCCGGTAGGTCTTGTTTCCGGACATATCGGTTACTTCTGTTATAACAAACCGGCCTTCTTCTCCGGTTTTTGTATACACATCACTCTGGACAGGACTGATATCAGTTCCAAAATAACCACCATATACCTGAATCATTTCAAAAGGATGCTCTGCCTGAATCTTCATGTCATTAACCTGTCCCTTTGCCACAATCGGTGATGACGTATAATTCCAGGATGAACCAAACGGACATCCGTCAGTTCCACGATATACCGTTACTGTACTGTCCCCGGAAACCGTCAGCAGCGACTTGCCGCCTTCTGCAAATAATTCAATACCATCCGGGTTCTTTCTGTTTTCATTGACAGTAAGGCTTCCGGAACCGCAGATTGTCAGGGAGCCGCCCCAGCCGCCATGCCAGATTCCAAGATTCTGCAACTTATTACTGCCTACCAGATTCAATTTAAAATCGTCTCCCATCATGTTGGTATAAAGTGCAACATCCGGATGTTCATAATTGGTTAAGGTCAGCGTATTGCTTGCCTGGTCATAAGACGCTCCGTCCACTGTATTTTTCTCATTGGTGGAAAATACAACCGTATCATTCAATTGAATATTGGCAAATGCAAACTCTCCTTCCATGCATGGTCCATTTGATGCCTGCACCGGAATCATGGACGGAACCATCATCAGGGATGCTGCCAGCGCCACTGCACCAATACATTTTAAAGCACGTTTCATTTTCATAAATCTATCCTTCCTTTCTTCGTATTATAAAAACACTATAAGGAAAACGATAGATTCTGTGCAGTCTACATCCGTTTCAAAATATGAGAAATTTATCTCACCCAGCTTTTTGAGGCAGAATTTCAATCTACAAAACCCGCACCAATAGCTGCCGGCAGCTTTTTACGGGTACCCGGCAACTACGAGAAACACGCTTTGCAAGTTTTTCCAATTATCGCGTAACCAAAAATCCCCCGAAACAGATTTGGGTTATTATTAACCGCCTGCTCCGGGGGATTCCATTTTTATTTTTATTCTGTTCGTATTCTACTAATCCTGCTTGCCTAATGAAGTCTTTCTTAATGCTGCCGCAATAATAAATGCATACACTCCACCAATCAGTGAGGTAACTACCTGAGTCAGTGAGAACTGAAGCTGCAATACCTTTAACATTGGTGCCATTTTCTCCGGTAGCATGTTCGGTAAGATAATAAGAGAAATTACAACTCCCATAAATAATCCTTTTAAGATAGAACCGATTACAATAGAAACCGGGAATCCTGCTTTACTACCAAGCTTACCCTTAAACAACGCTACACAAAGCACCAGAATGGCATTTCCTGCCATAATGCATGGAAACATTGCTGGAATGGCTGCCATTACCGGGCTTCCGGTAATAAAGAATGCAGTAACCGGTGTAATAATACTTAAAATAATTCCGCATGCCAGTCCCGCATACAATACAGTTAAGATTAATGCTGCATTGATAACTGGTCCTGTTATGTATACACTTAAATTTTTAAAGAACTGACTTGCAATACAGATTGCAAGCATAATTGCACTAACTGTAATTTGTCTGGTTTTCATTTTCATGATGTCTTTCTCCTCCTGTGCATCTATATTCGTAGGAACCGACCTGTTCCATACCAACGCAATCATACTCCAATGAAAGCCAGAATGCAACCGGATGATTTCTCATCTGCGATTCTGTAAACCATTTTTATAATTGTTCCAGTGTGCTCTTTACACTATTTGCGGCACTTAAAATCACATTGGACGATGCTGCAATCTCCTCCGTTGCTGCAGCAAGATTCTGAATCCGGTTGCCGGTATCATTTACAACATTTGCCAGCTCATCCGCATCTTTGATAATCTCCGCAATGGATTCTTTCACCTTTGCCTGGCTCTCTGTACTCCGGGATGCCGTATCCTTGGAATTCATGGCCAGTTTATTTATCTCATCTGCAACTACTGCAAAACCTCTTCCCGCCTCTCCTGCACGGGCTGCTTCGATATTGGCATTCAATGCCAGAAGATTAGTCTGTGCAGCAATGGAGACTACTTCCTGATTATTCTCTGCCATAGATTCCAACAGCATATCAATCTCCTGCATTCTGCCAGTCAGCTTCTCACAGAATTCAGACACATTACCAATTTCCTCTGATACTGCACTGCATTCCGTCGCATTACTTTCGTTTCCATTCACCATATCATCCACAGAATCATAGAGTGATACAAACAAGTCATTGACTGTCTCCACCGTTGTTTTAATATTCTCCTGCTGTTTCTCCACTGCATCTTTTTCTGCCTTGATTTCATCAGCAAGTTCTAATGCTCTCTTCTTCTCTTCCTCTACGGTATCCTTTACAAAATGAATACAATTTTCCTTCTTATTGAAGCCATTATAAATAGCAAATGCCATCTTTTCACAGCTTTCATAGCCACAACATTCGCAGTCAATGCATCTTGCTTCCTTAGTCTTCTTGCCCATCTCATCATAAATCTGATTCAGTTCCTCTGTAGACGGAAGTTTATAATTGCACTCTTCGGAGCGGTCTGTATATTTTCTAAGATAATTCTCCAGGTTTAATTTTGAGAACTGCTTATTTAATTTTGCAAGCCGCTGTGCCGGAGTCAGTTTTCTTGACCAGGCACTGTTCTTCGTATTCTTCTTACAGTTCTCCTGTATCTGATGGATATTATATAAAGCTGTATCTGTTCTTGCAATTTCCTCTTCGACACCGGTTCCATAAATACAACCCATGCCACAGTTTAATGCATCAATGAATAATTCCTTATTCATGCCCTTTGCAATTTCTTCCTTATGCTCCTCTAAATAACGATATGTATGCTTCTCTCCTTCTATCTGGCGTATATATACATCGTCCCCTAAGAACCAGTATACATTTTCCTTTAAGCCACCCGGCATCGGATAGATGGAACCAAGTCCATATTCAATTTCATCACTGGCAAATGTGCCTGATATATTATGTTCTCTTACATATTTCATCAAATGATCAAATGTCACATTATACGATACATAGCCTTCTGTATCCGGGTCATGAATCTCTGACCATTTTGCAACACATGGACTGATAAATGCCAGTTTATCCGTAATTCCCATCTCCTGTTTTGCATAAATTGCGCTGCACATCATCGGACTGTGTACCGGGAATAACTTTGGAAGAAGCTCCGGTAAGTAGTGTTCAATATATCCCACAATTGCCGGACATGGCTGGGAAATTCCACCGGTAAAGTTGTATTTCTTTACATAATTAAGATATCCCCAGGTTGTAATGTCTGCACCGAAAGATACACTGATTATACGGTTCACTCCAAGATTCTTTAATCCTCCCAATACCTTCTCATAATCTCCAGGATAATTTGCCTTGAACGCCGGAGCTAATAGTATGGATATTTTCTCACCTTTTGCAAGGTCTGCAAAGAATTGCTCCGTATCATCTTCAAATTCTCTTGCACCATGCTTGCAGGCATCCATACATGCACCACAACCAATGCACTTTGCCGGATCTACCTGAATCCGCTCTGTTCCATCTTCTTCTGTTACTGCCACACATGCCCCCGGACAAGGACACACGCGAATACATTTGTTACACCCAATACAGCTGTCATTGGTAAAAACCAGACTCATTTCAAGCACCACCCTTTACTTATACTCATACATTAACTTTTTCAATTTCAACAAATAATATCCCATATTTGTCTATTCGTTAATAATATTATTTCTCAACAAAATTGTCAAATATTCACACTTTCTCACAGGATTTATTCTTACGATTTTTGTCAATTTTCGGCAATTTTTGTGCAAAAATAATCTTTGCAGCTATTGTCCGATAGAAGTTCGCAGCTACTTCATCAGAAAATGCTCCCGCTCAGGGTATTGCTGCCGGAATGCTTCCAATGCAGCTTTCTGCAAAACAGCAAATTCTCTGTCCATATGAAATTTATGTGGCATTGTAAATGCAATTGCACTTATCTGCTCTGCAATTTTTTTAGCAATTCCTTCCTCTGACAACTGTCCCATTCCAAATACGAAAGAGGTGAATCCTCTCCCCTTTTTACTCACATCCATAAATGTCAGAAACGTATTTTTTAGCTCTGCCTGAAGTATCTCCTGTTCCACCGGGCTTCGATTCTCTACATCCAGAAGATATAACCCATTTATGATTTCAACTGCCTGTTTCTTCCGCTGTCCCGAAAAATCTACTCCTGTACTTTCCGAAAGATATTTCATCTGCATCAGATAACCAATAAAGGTATCCTCTTTCTTTTTCTTCTTTCCATATCGTGCATATAAAAGCTGCTCCCGGAAAATGTCTCCTTCTGTCTGTTCCGTACACCCGTATTTCTGCCATAGTTCCATTCTTTTTCCAGCATTGACTTCCTGATAAAAATCATTCAGCCACTTTGAATCTTCCTGCATAATATTTCCTCTTCGTCACTATTTTATAAAATCTTCAACATTACTGATGTCAACTTTACGATATTGGGATACATAATATTTTTCTTCCTGCAGGCTTTGTACTTCCTGATTTTTTCCATCGTAAATGTCCACTGCAAGCCTTGCCATTTCTTCAGCCTGGTCTTCCTTGTCATTATATACGGTTCCCTGCATGGTTCCATTCTGTATTGCCTCTAATGCATCTTCCAATCCGTCAATGCCAAATATAATCGGCCACTCCTGCCGATTATAACCGGCATCTTTATAAGCTTCAATTGCCCCTAATGCCATTTCATCATTGTTGGAAATAACCATCTCCACTTCAGTCCCATACTGACTGATAATCTGATTCATTCTATTTTCCGCCTGTCCCCTGTTCCAGTCTGCAAACAGGTAGCTCAGTTTTTCCAGATTGATTCCCTGTTCTATCAGTGTCTTTACCGAACTGTCTGTACGACTGATGGCATCCTGATGTCCAGCCTCTCCCTCCAGTAAAATATACTGAATTCTCCCATCCTGATTCCTGTCAACCTCAGGATGATTCTTTATGTAATCTGCTGCAATTTCTCCCTGCATCTCGCCAGACTGTTTTGCCTCACATCCTACATAGTATAGTTGATTCCACTGCGACAAATCCTCCGGAACCGGTTCTCTATTAAAGAAAATGACAGGAATATCATGCTGTCTTGCCAGTCTGATAACGGTTGTCGGATCCGTTCGATCAACCAGATTTACACATAAAATATCACACCCGGCATCTATCATTTCTTCGACAATTTCATTCTGGGCTTTCTGATCATTATCTGCACTTCTGACAGATGTTATAATCTTCCGTTCTTCTGTTTCCCGCTTCTTTAACTCTTCCTTTAGGTCATCCACCATGGCATTGATAAACGGGTCATCATGCGTATAGGTAACTACACTCACCCTCAGTGTATTTTCTATCCGCTTTGTCTTCTGATTGCATCCGGGCAGCACCAGTATCAGTATTATCAGTGTTACCGTAACCGCCATTGTCCTTCTTCTTGTTCTACTCATATGAATACAAAAACCTTTCCAGATCTTTTGAATACAAATCTTCTTTATTGATTATTCTGACTTCTGTTTCACAACTGTTCATTTTGTAAAAGGAATGCCTTAGCTTTTTTGCAATCTCATTCATACTCATATACCCCGTCTCATAATCATCCGGTACGACAAGACATTCTATATTCTGATTATCTAATAACACAATTGCTTTTTCACTGCTTCCAACTCCATAAATCTTTGCACCGTGATACTTATTTTCTTCTGCAGCCTCACCCACTTCTTCTAATGCCCAATTGTCCAGAATTACCAGATAATCCACCTGTTTCTTAGATGCAATAATCTCACTGGTGTTCTGGTTTCCCCTGGCATAATTGTACTCCCAGAAAATTTCACAACCACTTCCCTCCAGTCCATCTTTTAACCCTGCAATTCTGTCCACACTTTCCTCTGTCTCTGCCTTTCCAAGAATGACACCGATTTTTTTATTCTCCAGTTGTTCTTCATCATCCTGTATTAACCGCTCCGCAAGCATCTGACCAATCTTATAATTATCCGGTTTTACCGTTGCATAACCAGATGGCTCTTCTGCGTAGGTATCCTCATTAATCAGTATAAACGGTCTCTCTCCCTGCAGCCGGTTTAGCATAGTCTTTGTTTCTTTTCCCGGAGCCGGACAGATTACAAATGCATCTACATTATTCTGCAGTTGTTCATTAATCAGTTCTTCTTCATCCTCTATGCTTTCAATTAAATCTGTATTACAAATGATCAGATGCAGATTATTATTTTCCGCAGACTGTTTTAACCCATTCAGCAATGCATCCCATCTCTTATCTCCGGAATCTTCCACAATAACCGCAACTCTTTTCATAGACTCATTATCTGAAAAAATCCTGATTATAAAAAATGCAGCCAGTACAATAAGCATCAGTTCTGTGAGGATAAAGGTAATCTTATTTTTTTTCATCTTCTACCCTCTCTCTTTTTCTGTTCTGATTTTCAAGTTCTCCACGTTTTTCCTCTGAATAGGGAATTGCCGGGATATGTATTACAGCCTTTGTTCCTTCATCCGGCTCACTGTAAATTTTTAATCCATATTCTTTGCCAAACATCAGTTGTATTCTGGTATGCACATTGATAAGCCCAACTCCCGAACCATGCTTTGGAACTTTTTCACTATTTGTCAGAAGATTATCAACCACTTCCTGGCTCATGCCCATTCCATTGTCCTCTACCGACAGGAAAATATCATTCCCTTTCTGCTCACCGCGGACAATAATTTTGCCGCCCTCATCTTCATCCATATTTCCTACTCCATAATAAATTGCATTTTCAAGCAATGGCTGTACTACCAGTTTTACAGTACAGCATTCCTCTACGTTTTTATCAATCAGAAATTCCACCTGAAAACGGTCTTTATAACGAATCTGCTGTATATTCATATAACTTTTGCTATGTTGTAATTCTTCCGAAATCCTTATCACTGTTTTTCCTTTTGAAAGACTGATGCGAAGCAGTTTTGCCAGTTCCGAAATCATAAAAACAGCTTCTTCATTCTTATTTGCCTCTACCATCCAGGTGATGGATTCCAGTGTATTATAAAGAAAATGTGGATTAATCTGGCTTTGCAGTGCATCCATTTCACTTTTTCTCCGCTTATTCTGCTGCCGGATAATTTCTTCCATCAATTGTTCTATCTGCTTATATGAATTCTGGACAGAATATGCCAGATGCCTTATCTCCGAAGCACCCCCTATATATATTTCAGTCTTTTCTCCTGTTTCATAAGACTTTACGGATTCATCCAATTTCAAAATCGGTTTTGAAATCTTTTTTGCCATAATTTTATTCACAACAAAAAGCATCATCAGAAGAATAATTGCCGTGGCAATTATATAATACCGGAACTTATTAATGCTTGCCGTCTGCACACCCTCCGGTACAACTCCTACCAGTTTCCATCCGGTATAAGATAGACTGTTCACTACTATATTACTTTTTACCCCATTCACAGAAATCTCATATGTACCATCTGCATAACCAGCAGCTGTACTGCTATCTTCTGTAAAAAATCCCCTGTCTATTTCTGCTTTTCTTGGGTGATAAAGAATTTCTCCATCATCTGTACATAAATAATAATACGTCTCTCCCGCTGCTTCATTCAGGTTATCTAAAACCTCTTCTATCATGGAATACTTCATATCAACCAGCAATACTCCACTGTCCGGAGTGTCACCATGATTCATATCCACCAGGCTGCTTAAAGACACCACCCAGTTATATTGATATGTCTCATTCCCAAACAAATCCTGAATATGGGGTGTTGATATATGTATATTTTCTATCTCATCTGTAGCACTTTTATACCAGTCCTGCTCTGTTACTTTCTGATTCTTTTCTCTGGTAGCCACTGGTTCTGCTGCAATAATTTTACCATCACTGTCATAAAGAGCCATACTCTGCAGCTTATCATTATTTACTTCATACAACAGGCTGAACTGCCTGCTGAATTCCTGATCAGAAATATCATATTCCTGCACAATATTATAATTAACAGCATTACAAATCTGTCTCATATTCCGCAGTTCATTATTTACCTGATCCACTGTACTCTCTATCCGGCTTTCTGCATTGGAAATTGCGGTTTCTTTTACTGACATTTTAAAACGGCTATAAATCAGTAATCCCATAACTATTGTTGTAACAATGGTCAGGGCAGAAAGAACTGTCATAAGCAGTGACTGTATATCCATCCAGGCTGAAATATTCTGCATCATATTTTGAATTATATTCCTTTTTTCGTGCTTTTTCTTTCTGTTTTTTTTCTGATTCATACCTATCCATATTCCTATTCTGGTGATTTTCTGTATTTTGACGGAGATACTCCAAATTTCTTTTTAAACACATAACTGAAGTAATTTGCGTCCAGATACCCTACTTTTTCTCCAATTTCATAACTTTTATCATTGGTTTCTACGATAAGCCTGACTGCAACATCCATCCGGTAATCCGTCAGATATGTAATAAAGGATTTCCCGGTTTCTTTTTTAAATATTGTTGAAAAATACGAATTGGATACACCAAGCACTGAGCATACCGTATCCAGGGAAAAATCAGGTTCCATATAACGCTCTGCCACAACATTCTTTGCATCTGTAATCAGCCGCCTTGAAGTATTATTTCTTGCACTTTTCAACTTTTCACTAATTGCCACTGCTGCTTTTTTCATCCACTTCATCAGAGTTGCTTTATCCAGTTCCGGCACCTTTTCATAGAGATTTTCTTTTTCTTCAAAAAAATCATTAAAGTCCATAAAATTATTGGCGCAGAACCGGTAAAAAGCACCTACCATCTCCATAACTGATAAATGATACTGATTTACTGTGGCAGCACTTTTATGAAGTTTTTCCACTTCCCTTTCTACTGCTGACTCAATGTCTTTTACATTTCCAAGATAAATCGTTTTAAACAACTCATGCATTTTTGTATCTTCTGACTGTACGGCTACCGTCTGCTCCCGTGGAACTACTTCCGCAATATTTATAGCCCTTGCAGTTCCATAAAGAACCCGGTAGGATACTGCTTTTCTTGCACCTTCATAAGAATTACTGATATTCAAAAGACTATCGCAATATCTTCCAACACCAGCCGTTACAACTGCACCAATCACACGGTTCGCCCATCTGCAGAATCTATCGCAAAAATCTGTCAGTTCTGTTGCCTTATCTTCTGAATCAAGCGATACTATCAAAACTGTATTCCCAAGATACATAAATTCCTGACAGTTGAGTTCTGATGCAATCCTTTCCTTTATTTCATGCTCGACAGACATGGATAACAACAATGGATTCATTCCTTCCGGCACATGGTGCTCTGAAGTATGAAATACCACGCTGCAATAATAGGGTCCCTCCAGTGGAATCTGATAGGCAGATAAAAATTTCTCATATTCTGTCTCATTTACCCTGCCTTCAATTAACGAAACAAAAAAATTCGTCCTTAGCACCGGAAGTGCATCCTGGAAATAATTTTGCAGTTTTTTAACATTTAATTTTTCTTCTCTTTCCCGGTTTAAAGTCTCTTTCAGTCTTTCCATGCAGTCAGATAATTCAACTGCATTTACCGGCTTTAACATATATTCTTCAATTTCCAGATGTACTGCCTCTTTGGCATATTCAAATTCATCAAATCCTGTAAAAATAATAATATGTATATTTGGATAATCATTATTTAACTTCTGCGCCAGTTCCAGGCCATTCATATAAGGCATTTTTATATCGGTTATCACAACATCCGGCTGTATATTTTCTACCAGTTCCAGGGCTTTCACTCCATTGGTTGCACTGCCTGACACCTCAAAGCCCAGTCCATCCCAGTCCATCTTATGTTCCATTGCCTGGATTGCTTCTATTTCATCATCAACTAAAATCACTTTATACTTTTCCATATGACGTTCCTCTTTCAGCATGTTCAGCTCTTTCTTCTCCTGCTCTTATTATATCAGACAAATGTCTTTTTCTGAATACCTGATATTGTTTAGGCCGTCCATTCATCTCTGGCGATGAGCGGGCGGCCTATGGTGATTATATGTGAATGATTCTGATTACGAATTACTTATTTTTTCTGTACATATTTCAGACAGTCAAGTGTTACTGCTGCCAAAATGATGATTCCTTCGAAAATAAACTGAAGATTTGTATCAATACCCAGAATGGTAAGGGAATATGTAAGGGATGTAAAGATAAGTACACCAGTTACAACTCCGGAAATCTTACCAATACCACCGGTAAAAGATACACCACCAACTACGCAGGCTGCAATAGCATCCATATCCCATCCTTGTCCATATGCTGCACTACCGGAACCAACCATTCTGTTACATTCCAGCCAGGAACCAAATCCATACAGGATACCTGCCAGAATAAATGCTCCTAATGTTACTTTAAATACAGATATACCGGAAACTGCTGCTGCTTCAGGATTTCCACCAACCGCATACAGATTCTTACCAAATGTTGTTTTATTCCAGATGAACCATACTACGATAATTGCAACAACAGCCCAAAGGATAATTGTCGGGAATTTTCCAATCTGCGGAATAAACATAGCCGGGATTGCAGAATCAATAGCTCCGAAGGAAACACCTTTTGTTGCATATGTTACAAGTCCGAAAATAATCAGCATGTTTGCCATGGTTGAAATAAACGGATGCATCTTGAACTTCGCCATAAAGAAGCCTGCCAGCATAGAAAATGCTGTTGTAAGTACAATACAGACTGCCAATGCAAGAATTGCTCTTGCAGCAACCGGGATACCGGTAAAGTCAAAGATATGGCCAAATACACCACCTGTATTAATTCCATTATGCATGATGATGGTTGCTGTTACCATACCCATACCAACCATACGTCCAACAGAAAGGTCAGTACCTGTTAAAAGAATCAGTCCTGCAACACCTAATGCCAAGAACATTCTTGGTGAAGCCTGCTGCAGAATATTTAAGATGTTTGTCGTTGTCAGTAACTGTGTATTCTTTACAACCGGTGTAATAATACATAAAGCAATGAAGATTAAAATAATGACAATATACAATCCATTTTTATAAAGGAACTGTGTGGTATTAAAGGTATATTTGTAATTTTCAAATTTCTGTGCTCTCTTCTGTGCAAATGTATATCTTGACATACGGAGTAAGTCAATCAGATGATACTTATGTGCATATGCATCATGCCTTCTGTCCTTAATCTCCTGAAGTCTGGACTCATGTGCCATCTGGGCATCAAATAATTTATTCTTATAAACATACTTCTCGTCTTTTTTCTCATCTGCATCGCTGAGTCTGCTCATATTCTGCTCATGCTCTGCTTTGATGGAAGCACATATATTTTTGTATTCTGCATTTTCAGCTTCTTTCTCAGCTTTGCAGCTATCAGCAACTTTCTGATAGTAATCATTTTTATAATGTTTTGCAAGATAACCTTCTGCATCTGCGATAAGCTTTGATACTTTGTCTTTATTCGAAGACTCTACCGCTTTTGCCTTTTCTAAGGCTTCCTTGTCCTTTGCAATCATTCTGCTCTTTTCTTCTTTTGTTAAATTCTTATTTTCCTTTACGATTGCAATGTGATTTTTTAAGCTGCGCACCTTATCTGAACCATCCTTACGAAGTTCATCAATCTGTGCCTGTATTTTTCCTACATATTCATCAATCGGCTTCAAAAGCTCTGCCTCTGCAGCGGATGAAAGAATAATACTACTGTCTGCCATATCCAATGCTCCTTCCTGATTATAAATATTTCGCACTGAGTCTTAATAACTCTTCCTGATTTGTTTCCTTAGTATTAACAATTCCGGCAAGATGTCCATTTGACATAACACCAATCCGGTTTGTGATTCCAAGGATTTCCGGCATCTCAGAGGATACAACAATGATTGTTTTTCCCTGTTTTGCCATATTGATAATTAATTCATATATTTCGTATTTGGCACCTACATCAATTCCTCTTGTAGGATCGTCCATCATAAATATATTTGGTGAGCGCTCCAGCCATTTACCAAATATTGCCTTCTGCTGATTTCCTCCGGACAAACTGGAAATCATATCATCTGGTCCCATACATTTTGTATGCATGACTTTAATTTCTTCTGCCGTCGCACGAACCATATCATCATTGGAAAGTGCGAATCCATTTTTATAATGATTCATATTGGCGATTGTAGTATTAAATGTAATATCTGCTTTCAGGAAAAGTCCATTTGCTTTTCGTTCTTCTGTAATTAAAGCAAAACCATGATCCATTGCATCTTTCGGGGATGTAAAATTCATTACTTTTCCATTATAAATTACATTTCCTGCCGCTCTGGTACGCATACCAAAAATAGTTTCCAACAGTTCCGTACGACCGGCTCCAACCAGACCATACAGTCCAAAAATTTCTCCTTCTTTAATATCAAAAGAAATATTCTGTAATTTTGGTGCATACTTAGTTGAAAGATTCTGTATAGAAAGAACCGTTTCACCAGGCTGGTTATCTACCGGTGGAAAACGGTTATCCAAAGAACGGCCAACCATTGCAGAAATCAGTTCATTCATATTGGTATCTTTACTTGCCTTTGTCATAACAAGGCTGCCATCCCGAAGAACTGATATTTCATCACAAATTTCAAAAATTTCATCCATTTTATGTGAAATATAAATCAATGAAATTCCCTGTTCTTTTAACTGCCGCATCATCTTGAAAAGTTTTGCAACCTCCGGTGCTGTCAGTGATGAAGTCGGCTCGTCTAATACGATTACTTTGGAATGATAAGAAATTGCTTTTGCAATTTCACACATCTGGCGCTGTGATACAGACATTTTTTTCATTGGCTGTGTCAGATTAACAGTAATACCAAGTTTACGGAATAAATCGGAAGTTTCTTTTCTCATTCTTCCTTCGTCAATCATTCCCAATGAATTCTTCGGATAGCGTCCTAAGAACATATTGTCAATGACACTGCGCTCCAGACACTGGTTTAATTCCTGATGAACCATTGCGACACCATTTTCAAGTGCATCCTTTGGGCCAGAAAAATTAACTTCTTTTCCATCTAATATTATTGTTCCTTCGTCCTTTTGATAAGTTCCGAAGAGACATTTCATCATTGTCGATTTACCGGCACCATTTTCACCCATAAGTCCCATGATTGTTCCAGGTCTGACATTCAGATTGATATGATTCAGAACCTTATTTCTTCCGAACGATTTGCTCATGCCGTTAATCGATAAGACATATTTATTCTTATCCTCTGCCATAATTCTACTTCCTTTTCTTTGAAAAGAAGGACACCATTTTTATCTGATGCCCTTCTGTATCTATGCTGTTTTCTTCCGGGCAATAACCTTATTTTGAAAGAAGTGATGTATAAGATGATGCATTGTCTGTTTTAACCATGTTGATTGCAAATGCATCATACTCACCCGGGTTGCCGAGACGGTTTGTAATGTTAGACTCTGTCTGTCCATCACCACCGATATAATCTACTTCAAGGTTCAAAAGTTTGTCATAGTTCTGAAGAAGTGGCTGATAAGTTGAGCTAAGGAAGTTATCGGAAGCATTGTAAATATCAAGCCATACCTTCTTGCTTGGGCTCTTGCCTGCGTCCAGCTGGTTGGATACTTTGCTATAAACCTTGGTTGAGTCTGTGAAATCCTGATAATTATCAGCTGTAACAGCTATATTTAATGCATAGTAAGATCTTTCTTCTTCACTATATCTGTAATCTTCTCCTTCTGTTAAGCAGTTTCCTGCATCATCCGGAGTACCGATACCGGTATCAATGTCTACTCCATCTAAAGCATTACGAAGCACTCTTAATGTCAGGTAAGCCTGAACATCTGCATGCTGTGAAATTGTTCCGCCATATCCTTCTGCGATAGCTGCAACAGCATCACTATTTGCATCGTATCCGAAGGTTGGTACTTTGTTATCTTTTGCCCATGCATTAAACATTGACATTCCCATACCATCATTATTAGAAACAACTACGTCAATCTGGTCACCAAAAGATGCGGTCCATGTTCCGATTGCATTTCCTGCTGTAGCTGCATCCCATGTTGCACCAGCAGAGTTCTTCATCTCCTGTGAAGCAAGTTCACGAATTGTATAAGTCTTTCCATCTACATCCAGTGTTGCATCCTGAACAACTTTTGCAGAACCGTCTACGTTTGTACCAGCCGGTGTTGAATCAATTGCTCCATTTGCATCTACTCCGGTTCCAAGTGCAGAACGGACACCACGGGTACGTGCAATAGAGTCGTTATGTCCGATGTCTCCAATTGCAAGTACATAACCAATTACTCCGTCTCCGTTACGGTCAATGGTCGCTGCATTTTCTTTGATATAATCAAGAACCATCTGTCCCTGCAGTTCAGCACCCTGATTTGCATCAAAGCCTACATAATAGGTATCTTTGTTGTAATTTAATGCATCCATGTCAAGTTCTCCTGTGGAACTGTTGGATGGCTGACGGTTAAACCAGCAAAGTGGTTTATCCTTGTTTGCTACGCTGCTGGTGCTTCCTGAGTCACCAGAGCCGCTTCCTCCGGAAGAGCCACATCCAACCATGGATAATGCAAGTGTTGCTGCTACCAATACAGTTAATAATTTTTTCCTTCTCATTCTTTTTTCCTCCTGGTTTGCAATTTGTTGATTTTGGTTTCTCCGAACCTGTCTCATCGACTAAATTCATTATAATCACAAACCAATCTGGAAAGAATAGAATTTTTTTGGATGAAATAGCAAAATATTTTGATAATCTGTAATTTTTATATGTATTTTGACGAACAACTATGCAGCTGCACCATCATTCTGTTGGCATGTATGCAGGAATGCCTCTGCCAGCTGCTGGTTCTGCTGTGCCTGTTTTCTGATATGATTAACCACGAAAAAAGGCAGGAAAAATAAGGAAAGGAAACCTAAACACAATGCGATGGCACCGACTAATAAATCAATCGGAAAATACGGGACTACAAACCAGCCAAATTTTGCAATGTTCCATGCCCATTTTGCCGCTATTCCAAAACCACCCACTTTGCTGTAACAAACACAGCCCATAACAAATCCTATCATAATAAAAATCGGATGGAATGCCAGCACCATTCCGATACCTCCACAGACCGTTCCGGCAATTGCCAGTCCCCAGATTTTCTGAATCTCATATAACTGTGTCTCCGCTTCCCGTTTTACCTGCATTGCATAACCATAATCGTTACCAAATTCTACTTCTTCATAAAGATTTCTTTTTTCTTTTGCCATAATATTTTCCTCTTTTCTCCGATGTTCCACCGGTTTTTATTATTGTTTTCACTTATATGACGGAAAAATATTATGGCAGGTTTTATTTTTTTAAAAATTTTTTTGACAAATCCTTATTGCTTTCTTCCGATTACCTGCTTCCCACACTTCCTTTCCAATACATTCACTCCCCTCTACTGTGGTAAAATTAAAGTTGGATTTTTCAACAGCGTTGCAATCACCGGAGTATATTTAGATACTCCATAGTCTTCAACAATACTGGTTATTCTAGCCCCTGCATCCTTTGACGAAGCACCACATAAGAAAACCCTTTCATCAGCAGTTCCATAATCCAACACTATAAATCGATCATGAAATATACCGCCTGTCTTTTTCATTGATATTTTTACGGATGGATATTCTTTGCAAAAATCCGTAAATTCTATATTATGAAGTTTATTATTCCCAACATTATCGCTGAATAAAGTAATATTTACTCCTGCAGGAGAATTTTTAAGATGTACCAGCGTTCTTAATCCAATATAATTGTCAACGACAT